>ENA-ORSX01000003-ORSX01000003.1-human-gut-metagenome-genome-assembly--contig:-NODE-3-length-525509-cov-6.881002_pt1 | contig 525509 bp, 527 predicted proteins | sample MGYA00241904_ERZ509172 | MGnify/ENA primary metagenome ERZ509172 (study PRJEB26280, sample SAMEA2338795) | human gut metagenome | biome: human gut; feature: human-associated habitat; material: faeces... | reverse complement strand
GTGGTATTTCCAGCCATACGATCAACCCCTTTCTGCTGGCAATTATAGTATATGCTATTTGCACGAAGAAAACAATATATTGCACGAATATTTCATTATGAAATTCATTCAAGGAGGTTACACACTTTACGAAAGAAATCACTTTACCTGTCACGATCCACTTGAATACCCATCTGCTCCTTCCACTGGTGCAGCCGGAACCGGCAGATACGGACAGCCGCCCGGAGACTCAGCACTGCCACGGCTGCGGTGGGAAGGAATGTGTCTGTGTCCAGTCTGTTTCCTACTCCCGTGGAATACCCAAAAATGGTAGAAGTATTCCAGGGAGTTATGATATAATGTCTGTATAAGAAGACATTATACCATTGTGCATCTGTTTTCTGCGTTTAGCGCAAAATCCTGGCGGCCAGATGCCTGGGAAGGATACCATGTCCTTTGGCCATAGCATCATCTGCTTAAAGTAAGAGAGCGATAGACTAGAATCTGAAAGGAGGTACAGTATGAAAGAAATGGTAATTTATAATATAACCGCCCTGCTGATTATTGGCGTTTCGATTTTGTGCTTCACCAAAATAAGGACTGGTTTAACAAACAAGAACCTACGCCGTGTTCTGGAAGTATTCCTCCTCATTCTTGCAGTGGGCACGATTCTGACGATCGCCTTTCTTGATCTGATCGCACTGGGGGTAATTGGCCCTGTTCCGAACTAAAAATCTGAATTTACAGGGAAGCATGGAATTACATGAAAATCAAAATTATTTAAATGGAAACCATATTGGAGGAGATCATCATGAAACGGAAAACGATCCTGGTATCATCGGTTACAGCGATTCTTCTGGCTGGCATATTCATTTGGTATACGCTTCCGGTCGACTTGATGGACTTAGATCACAAGGAAGTCCTGGAGCTTGTTGTTTTTAACGGCAGCAGCGGAAATGCGACACATATTACAGACAAAGAACAGATCCAACATATCATTGATGATCTGAACGATGTTGAGATAAAGAGAACAAGGCCTTCGATGGGCTATTCTGGGTATGGATATAAATTATCTGTTTACCTGTCCGACGGGAATGAAGCCGGTGACTGGAATAATTTCATTATCAATTCGGAGGATACCATTAGAAAAGATCCCTTTTTTTATTCTGTTATAAAAGGATACATCGACTATAACTATATAGAGAATATCGCGGAATAATACAAAAACCATCCCATCAATAGGAAGTCTGGCCGCTGACCCACATCTCTATATGAAAGGTTCAGCGGTCTTTTTGTGCATATTTTCAAAAAAATGTCATTAAGAAAAATGTCAGAAATTCAACTGGAAAAAGTCCCAAATATTCTGGATTTTTCATGTATAATAAAAATAACCACAAATGTGCAGGTTTTGATGCCGCATGACCAGGATACAGGCGGCGGAATACACGGAAAGGAGGATGACCATGGAAGAAAACAGGATTCCCGATGTTTCTGAAAAAAGTCCGTGGGAAAGGGCCATGGGCCGCGTGCTTATGGGAATCATTCTCACATCCCTTACATTAAATTTCTGGTGCCTCGATCACATCCTTCCTGCCATTGGAACAGTCCTTATGGTCCTGGGATTCCGTGCGCTCCGGAAAGAGAATCCATGGTTCCGCTCCGGTTATCTCCTTGCCGCCGTCCGGGCATGGTGTGTCTGGGTCACTCTGATCCTTAATACCACCATTCTCCCGGGGCTTTCCAGCCAGGGAGACGGTGTATGGGTCCTGGTCAGCCTGGCCCTAGCGCTGGCAGAATTTTTCTGTCTCTGGCGCGGATTCAGGGCTGTCCGGCAGCGGGCCGGACTTCTTCCCAGGGCAGAAGGCGCGGCAGGACTGATGGCGTGGTATGGGGGTATGTACCTGCTGGCAGCGATCCATTACCAGGGGCTTCTGATCGTTGTGGGCATGATCATCAGCCTGGTGCTGATCCTCCGAAGCCTTTATAAGCAGGTAAGGGAAGCTGCAGAGGCGGGAGCGGAGCTCTCATACAGTGAGCCTCCGGCAGGAGAGAGGCGGATCGTACTGGCCCTGGTCCTCATATTGTTTGTGGGCGGCGCCTGCGGATATCTGTTTGGAGGGCGGTATCCCATGGAGTGGGAGGAGGAGCCGCCTGTACCAGAGGATGCGGAGAAGATCAGAGGCCGCCTGCTTGAGCTTGGCTTTCCCGAATACGTCCTAAACGGCCTTTCCCTGGAGGACATACGGGCCTGTGACGGCGCTTTCAGGGTCGTTGTGGACGTTTCTGACCAGATGGTCAGCGAGGGCTGGAAACGGACCATGAAATATAATGAAGAGGAGGGCCGCCTGGAAGAGGAGGCGTATCGGAAGGAAAAGGAGCTGCGTCTCACAGGAGTCGCAGTCCGGATCCCCGGGGAAAGGGAAACATGGAGGATCTTCCATCACTTCCAGTGGATGTCCCGTCCATCCTTCCATGGAACGGAGGCGCTCCAGCTCTGGCCGGTGTACCGGGATATCCGGGAGGGCTGGCAGGCCTGCGGGGAGGTGACCGGACAGGTCCTGTATGAAAAGGATGGGATGCGGTACCGGTCCCCCTACTATTTCCTGGGAAGCCAGACGGCGGTTTCTGATACGGTCTTTTGGGGACGGCAGGAAAACACCGATGTATTTGCGGCCTTTTCCATGCCCCGCCAGGGAGACGCATGGAGCGGATATGTGGCCTACCCGGCCTGTGAGCTCCGGGATGGCTATATCATCAGCAGCTGGTTCAACTACACCCACCAGAGAAGATGGCTCCAGTATCCTGTTATGACTGCCATGGAAAAGCGCATGTCAAGCGGCTGGAACAGAGCCGGAGCGTTTATCACTGTCCAGAGCGCCATCCAGTTCGACCCCAACGAGGACACCGCAGGGGAAGTGGGCGGGAGTGCCGCCGTCCCCATGGCTTTATCAGAAAATTAGGAAATACCTTTGGCGATCCTGTCCGATACGGCTGGAAGCAGATGTTTTATAAGGGGGGCCGTTTATGAAGCGGAAAATATCCGGCTGGATCGATCTTCTGGCCGCTTCTGTCAACTATATCGTTATCTGCTTTGCATTGTCCCATATGGAGATCCGTTTTCAGCATGATCCCGCATTTATTCTGTTTTCTGCATCCCAGATATGGGTGACCGGCGCATTCTGGGGAAAGGTTCAGAAAACAGCAGATAACAGGCTGGTCCCAGCCATCCTTACTGCCGCCTGCTTTCTCATCCACGCGGGCCTGGTCTATATGACCTGGGACATCCATGTGACACAGTAAAAATACGGCTGTTCTGCCATCGGATCATGGTATAGGACAGGTATGGCTGTCCATCCTGCGCTTAGAAAAAGAGCTTACACTAAAATTCCTGTGGAGGAGGAAACGATGTTTCAGAGATCCGCGGGGGAAGATCCTATGAACGAGTTTTACCGGATCTATATCCCATATTCAAAAGAAGACGTATTAACAACGATAAAGCAGACGACACAGCCACTCCGTCTATCGAATCAGGCGTATAGAAAAACAGTCCTTTCCTCCTATAAGGATGAAAGAGACGAATTATGCATTGCTTATGCAGCAGGCAGTATGAATGGCGGCGGTTGGGAAATGTTAAAGGCAAAGATAAAAAGCGTAAATGATACCGTTGTTTTAGAGGGCGAGTTTATACCTCTGGATCATATAAAAAGGGGAAGTCAGATATTTTTTATTGTGACCATGCTTTTTGCGATCCTTTTTTCCGAAGGAGAATGGCTGATATTTTTGGAAATGATGTTCATATTTATCCTGCCATTATGTTTACTATACAGGCACATCCCGCAGATCGTGAGGTGTGATGAAGGACGTCAATTCGTTTTGGATTATCTTAAAAATATTTTAAGGGCTGAAATAATAGAATGCGGAAGTGAAATAAAGGGGTAAAGGAAAAGAATGGATAAAATGAAACAAAATTATTATGGCAGTCTGTGTACAGAGCTGTATGAGCTCCTGCATAAGGAAGCGCCCAGGGATGAACTGGATTTCTATCTTTCCTATGCAGAGAAGGATAAAAAGATACTGGAGGTCATGTGCGGCAGCGGGCGTTTTCTTGTGCCGTTCATGGATCGGGGCTTTGATATCTGTGGGATCGATCTGTCGGCCCATATGCTGGAACGGCTGAAAAAGAAGGCTCCGTCTGCAAAGGCGGTCCAGGCAGATATTCTGGAATACGATTCTCCAGACCGGTTTGATTATATTTTTATCTCCTCGGGCTCCATCTCTCTTTTTACAGATACGAAGCTGTGCAGAAGGATCCTTAAAAAGCTGAAGGAAATGCTGGCTCCGGAGGGAAGGCTGGTCTTTGCCATTGAGACTATGGCGGACCGGTGTGCCGACGATAATGGATACAAGATAACGGCCTCGGCAGAAACAAAAGAAGGCCTGACACTGGTATTAAAAAGCAGAAACCATTACGATGAGCAGAGCCAGACACAGTTTTCACCGGGGATCTATGAGCTTTATGATGGGGCCAGGCTGCTGCAGCGTGAACATATGGATTTCCAGACCCATTTATACAGGCCCGGGGAAATGGAACAGTTTTTAGTAGAAGCAGGCTTTAAGGAAATAAACATCTACTCCTCCTTTCAGAAAGCTCCCGCAGCGGACGATCCGGAAAAGAGTTTTCTGTTTGTGTGCAGAGTCTGATCCTATAACAATTTAGGAGGTACACCCAATGAAACAGGGCTATGGCGTTTTTGGTGCGGCCTATGAAGTGATGCTGAGAAATGATCCCCATGATCCACGTTCCATCGATCACGAACTCCTGCGCCGGATGGTCCGTCTGGATCCAGAGTCCTATGATCTGCTTTATGCGGAGCCGCCGTTCTGTCCCCATATGGAAGGCCACGATCTGTACGGCCTGGCGCAGACATTAAAAAAACAGGAGGACCGCGCCTCCATTGAGACTATCCTTGCCTTCACATCCGGGATCGCAAAAAAGTGTGAAACCTCCCTGGAGAAGAAGCGGTTCGGGGGAACAGAACAGGAGATCCTGGCCCGCGGTACAGACTGGTGCACGGACATGGCCCGCGTGGCGGTCGTTCTTTTGGGATGTATCGGTATTCCTGCCAGAGTTCTCTATCTCGCTGATCCAGAAAGGGCATACCATGGACATTCGGCGGTGGAGGCTTTTTACGATGGAAAATATGGGGCGGCGGATCCCATCTATGGGTACACCTTTTATGATGGGGGCCCACTGGATGCATATACACTGATGTATGAACCACAGCATCTGAAGCATCTGCCGGAAGAATACAGAAGTCTTTTTCAGTGTATCGCCGTCAGCAGGTATGATCCTATGGATCCGTCCAATGATTACTCTGTGTCAGCAGTCAATGCCTATTACCGGACTGTACTGACCCGGGAGCATCATGGACATTGGATGATGGGAGAGGGGTAACGGCCGGTCTGCCGCTGCTGTCCTTGTGTCAGATCCCTGCGGAGGATGCAGACATCTGGCATCCGCCAGCCGTCATAAAAATTTCTGACAAGAAAATACTATAAAACCGGGGCGCTATAAGGCCCTGGAAAGGAGGCAGCCAGATGAAAAGAAAAGTCTGGATCCCAATGACAGTCATTGCCGCCATGCTCCTGATCCCGGTTCCTTTAAGATATAAGGACGGGGGCAGCGTATGCTTCAAGGCGGTCTTATATGATGTGACCCGATTCCACCAGCTGGATCTGGACTCCCAGACCGGATATGATGATGGATGGAGGATCCGGATACTGGGGATCCCTGTATATGATGATCGGGAGGAACCGGATACGAAGGAAGCGGATATGGCAGAGCATGAGGCTCCGCCGCGCGGGCAGCCAGCGGCTTATGATCCCATTTTAGAGGAATACAGCCAGATGGTGCAGAATGATTTTTATGTGGATCTCAGGGATTCAGATCTTTATGAAAGCAGCTTTGGAGAGCATATCAGTATGGAGATCCGCACCCATGAGCAGGATATATATTACGCCCTTTATGATATAGACGGGAATGGGACCCAGGAGCTTTTGATCGCTGGCGGAGAGTATGGGACTGTGTCCCCGGTCTTTACTCCGTGGAATTATGATCTGTACGGATGGAATGGAACCCATGCGGTCCGTATTTTCCCGGAAATGGAGTTTGGATACAGAACCAATTTTTCGCTTTATGAAAACGGGGTCATCGAGGTGTTTTACAGCAGCAGCGCTGAGGAATCCGGAACGGATCTCTATAAAATTTCGGATGACGGGGTAAACGCCATGCGGATCGACTCTTTTACGTCCACGGCCCGTCTGGAAGGAGAAACTCCGGTATTTACTTATATGCAGAATGGAACGGAGATCTCTGAAGAAGAATATCATGCCAGGATCCAGGCGTATGAGATCCCCCTTTCAGAAGCGCCGGAGTGGATCCAGATCCAGTAGACCTCCATTCCCATTTCTTTGTACTGGATCTGGAGATGGTCTGGATCATTCATTGGTCAGAAAGGAAGGTGCAGTTATGAAAAAACGGATCCTTATCTGCTTACTGATACTTGTTGGCGCAGCGTTTCTTTTTTATCTGGGTATCCAGAAGACCCATACGTTTACCCTGGCAGACAGGGAAGGCTCTTCGCTGAAGGAAGAGCAGATACAGCCGGTATTTGGGACTGTCCAGGTTTCCAGCAGCTGCGATACAGCCGTGGTCTTTACAGATACCGAAACAGGAGAGACGTATGAGATCGGCTATCTTACCCCGGGCATACGGGAGAAGATCCGTCTGCGAAGAGGAAGGTGGTATACGGTGACCGGCGCAGGAGAGCTTACCATGGGGGCGGTCATCCTCAGGATCGAATAGGCGGTGCGAATGCGGCCTGCCTTTGGATATCCGTCATAAAAAGGAGCTGCTGCAAAAGGAAAGCACGGAAAACTTTCTTTTGCAGCAGCTCCTTTGCTGTCTGTTTTATTTGGTTCCGAAGATCCTGTCTCCGGCGTCGCCCAGACCCGGACAGATGTAGGCTTTTTCATTTAACTGGCGGTCCAGATGGCCCACATAGATCTGGACATCCGGATGGGCCTTTCTGAGACGCTCCAGGCCTTCCGGAGCCGCGATGACGCACATGAATTTAATATGCTTTCCGCCATGCTGCTTGATGAAGTCGATGGCTGCCACAGCAGAGCCGCCGGTGGCCAGCATGGGGTCTGTTACTACAATGGTACGCTGCTCGATGGGATCCGGCAGCTTACAGAAATATTCGTGGGGCTGATGGGTCTTTTCATCCCGGTACAGGCCGATGTGGCCGACCTTGGCAGTGGGCACCAGGGCCAGGATCCCGTTGACCATGCCAAGTCCTGCGCGCAGGATCGGGACCACAGCCAGCTTCTTTCCGGCAATAACAGGAGTCATACAGGTTTCGATGGGAGTTTCCACCTCGACCTCCTCCAGAGGAAGATCCCGCAGGGCCTCATAGCCCATGAGAGTCGCGATTTCCTCGATCAGGGTCCTGAATTCATTTGTACCCGTTCTCTTATCTCTCAGCATGGAGATTTTATGCTGCACCAGCGGATGTTCGATGATCGTTACATTTTCCATAGTATTATCCAGCCTTTCCTCTTTATTTGTATCCCGGGCACAGAACGGTCCCCGGGCATCGATCTTCCCATAATCCTATCAGAAATCCAACGGGAAATCAACTATTTCGTATCCGGCGTATAGCTTACGATCACGTAATCGCCCAGGGCATGGGGCACAGGCACAGCCATGTAAATAACGCCCTGGTTCTCGTAGGAAAAGGACTGGGGGAAGCCCTCCAGGTTTTCCGCCGTGAAATCGCACTGCTTCAGGATCTCCCACATGGCGTTGAGGTCCTGGGTCTTTAAATACTCCAGCGCCTCTTTTGAGTCTGTGGGCTTTTTCAGCACACAGTCGTCGGACAGGATATATCCGGCCATGGTATAGGCGTCGGCGTAATCGGAAAGCCCCTGGAGCGTCCCCTTGTTTAGATCCACTGTGGTGGTATAAAAAAGATCAGAGGGGTGGGCGGCTCCGTTTACCATCAGAGAGCCTTCATAGGTAAGGACCGCTTTGTTTTTATCCAGAGACACGACGGTGCACTTGACCGACAGGGTATCGGCCGCCGGATCGACCTGATAATCCGTTAAAACCTGGAGCGCTTTTTCTTTAATAAGAGCATTGACCGCATCCTCCATCTTCGGATCCCGCAGATTGGATAAGACTGCGTATTCAATGGACGTCTTTCCCTGCTTCTCCGTGGCGATCTTGGACCGGACGCTCAGGGCAGAGGAGGAATCCGCTCCCTTCTGGGTCTCCTCCGTTTCTTTTTCCGTTTCCTTCTGGGTCTCTTTTTCCGTTTCTTTTTCTTTATCCCCGCCGGAAGCCTCTGTGGAAGCCATGGTCTCAGCCTCCGAGGTATGGAGGGTATCCAGGTCGATCTTTTCCCTGGACTTGCATCCGGAAGCCGAAAGGGCCACAGCGGCTGCCAGCGCCGCAAACAGAACGTGTTGTTTTCTCATCTGTAACGAACCTCCTTCACGCAGCATAAAGCTGCCGTATGGATATCATTATAAACCATAGGCCGTTTAAAGTACAGGAGAAGAAATATGTAGAAATTCTTAATTTTCTGTAATGGATTTTGAATTGTGTATTTCCAACCACAGGAAAATATGGTATGCTGTACATAATGAAGGACTATGTCCTGTTAGGGAGGTCAAACACCATGGAAAGAAAAAAAGTATGGGCGGTCTATTTCAGCGCCACAGATACCACCAAGAAAATAGTTCTGACCATTGCCGATGAAGCGGCGCGGCTTCTTGGTGCAGAGCGGGAGGACTATGATTTTACCCTTCCCGGAATGAGAGAAAACGGTTTTGCTGCGGGGAAAGATGATCTGGTGATCTTCGGAACGCCGGTCTATGCCGGGCGCGTTCCCAATGTACTGTTAAAATACCTGGCCACCATTCAGGGAAACGGCGCTCTTGCGGTTCCGGTGGTGCTTTTTGGAAATAGAAATTTCGACGACGGCCTCATTGAGCTGCGGGACATCCTGGAAAATACCGGTTTCCATACAGTGGCTGCCGCTGCCTTTGTAGGCGAGCATTCCTTCTCAAAGACTCTGGCTGCCGGCCGTCCCGACGCAGACGATATGAAAGAGGCCCTGGCCTTTGCCGGAAAGATTGCGGAGAAGGTGAAGGGGCTTCCAGAGGGAGAAGCGCCTGCCCCTGTGGAAGTGGAGGGCGTACCCCATCCCTACCGGGGCTACTACCAGCCCAGAGACCGGAAGGGCGTTTCCATTGATATCCGGAAGGTAAAATCCCTGGTTTCTGACGCCTGCGACGATTGCAAGATCTGTGCCGATGTCTGTCCCATGGGCTCCATCAGCCATGAGAACGTGCGGGAATATACAGGTATCTGTATCAAATGCGGGGCCTGCATTAAAAAATGTCCAAAGCAGGCCAGATATTATGAGGATGAAGGCTATCTTTACCATCAGCATGAACTGGAAGAGGGCTATACCCGCCGGGCTGCCATCTCCCTTTTCTTATAAAAACAGCGAAAACTAATGATCTGGAGGAGTATCCTATGAAATTATTATCACTTGCAGAGGAATTAAGGAGCAATTCCTATCCGGGCAGAGGAATCGTCATCGGCAGATCCAAAGACGGAGCAAAGGCTGTCACCGCGTATTTCATCATGGGCAGAAGCGAAAACAGCAGGAACCGCGTATTTGTAGAAGAGGGAGAGGGGATCCGCACCCAGGCCTTCGATCCGGCAAAGCTTTCCGATCCCAGCCTTATCATCTATGCGCCGGTCCGTGTCCTGGGCAATAAGACCATTGTGACCAACGGAGACCAGACCGATACCATCTACGAGGGAATGGATAAGCAGCTCACCTTTGAGCAGTCCTTACGCTGCCGGGAATTTGAGCCGGACGGCCCCAACTATACGCCCCGTATCTCCGGGATCATGCACATTGAAAACGGAGGCTATAATTACGCCATGTCCATCTTAAAGAGCAGCAATGGAGATCCGGAAAGCTGCTGCCGGTTTACCTATGCCTATGAAAAGCCTTTAAACGGCGAAGGCCGGTTCATCCATACGTACATGGGCGACGGAAATCCCCTTCCCAGCTTTGAAGGCGAGCCGAAGCGGGTGGAGATCGACGGGACCATCGACGAATTTACAGAGATGGTATGGAACAGCTTAAACCAGGATAACAAGGTTTCCCTGTTCGTACGGTTCATTGATATTGCCACAGGAACGTATGAGACCAGGATCGTAAATAAAAATAAGTAACAGATCATATACAAAAGGAGACGTTTCAATGAAAGAGATGGAATTAAAATACGGCTGTAACCCCAACCAGAAGCCGTCCAGGGTTTTCATGGAGAATGGAAGCGAACTGCCCATCACCGTCTTAAACGGAAGACCGGGCTATATCAACCTTTTAGATGCTTTTAACGGCTGGCAGCTGGTAAGAGAATTAAAGAAGGCCACCGGACTTCCCGCAGCCACATCCTTTAAGCACGTATCCCCGGCCGGAGCCGCTGTGGGCCTTCCCATGGACGACGTATTGAAGAAGATCTACTGGGTAGACGATCTGGGAGAGCTCTCCCCCCTGGCCTGTGCATACGCCAGGGCCAGAGGAGCGGACCGTATGTCCTCCTTCGGCGACTTTATTTCCCTTTCCGATCCCTGCGATGTGGATACGGCGAAGCTCATTAAAAGAGAGGTTTCCGACGGCGTCATTGCTCCGGGCTATGAGCCGGAGGCCCTGGAGATCTTAAAGGCAAAGAAAAATGGAAATTACAATGTGATCCAGATCGACGAAAATTACGTTCCCGATCCCATCGAGCGCAAGCAGGTCTTTGGGATTACCTTTGAGCAGGGACGCAATGAGCTGGATATCAATAAAGATCTCCTGTCCAACATCGTTACAGATAATAAGGAGATGCCGGAAGCTGCAAAGGTAGATCTGATGATCGCCCTTATTACCTTAAAATACACCCAGTCCAACTCCGTGTGCTATGTAAAGGGCGGACAGGCCATTGGTATCGGAGCGGGCCAGCAGTCCAGAGTCCACTGTACCCGTCTCGCAGGCCAGAAGGCAGACAACTGGTTCTTACGGCAGGCTCCCCAGGTTTTGAACCTTCCGTTTATCGATAAGATCAAACGGGCCGACCGGGATAATGCCATCGACGTTTATATCGGGGACGAATACATGGACGTGCTGGCGGACGGCCAGTGGGAGAAGATCTTCACAGAGAAGCCGCCGGTATTCACAAGAGAAGAGAAGCGGGCATGGCTGGATCAGATGCAGGATGTGGCCCTGGGCTCCGATGCCTTCTTCCCCTTTGGAGACAACATCGAAAGAGCCCATAAGAGCGGCGTTAAATACATTGCCCAGCCAGGCGGCTCTGTCCGTGACGATAATGTCATCGAGGTCTGCAATAAGTACGGCATGACCATGGCGTTTACGGGGATCCGGCTGTTCCACCACTAAAGACAGGCAGGGGGGCAGATGCGTTTTATTTGAAATGCATCTGCCCCCTGTATTAATATGAAAGGCTTTGACATATCCAGACTGCGTCCGTATACGCTCTGGAGAGCATGGTATAAACTAGATTATAAGAAGAAAAATGACCGTATCACACATGTTCTGCCAGTAAAAGACCGTGTTTTGTATTGATATGGTCATTTTTAAATGATATAATTAGATTTGTTACAGGGATAAGGACAGGATACTGGACATAATCTAGTTTATAGGAATCCAGGTCTTTTATTCCTGTAAAAATCCAAAACCATAACTGGTCAGGATATCTGCTGGAAGGGGGAAAGTATAAAAGATCAGATGACCGGGGAAAGAGTGAAGGAAGAAAGGCAGGAAAGGAAAAAATGAGAAAGAGAAATAGCCTGGTAAGGCGTCTGGCGGCAGTGGCACTCAGCATTGGCCTGGCAGCTGCACCCGCAGCAGGAAACGGTAATACAGCTTATGCCAGTACAATCCAGGGGACATCGTATGATACGGTCCAGGCTGCCATTAACGCTGGGATCGGCAGGATCGTGCTGGATAAGGATATAACGGAAAACATCACGATCCCGTCTGAAAAAGAAGTAACCATTGACCTCAATGGATTTACGATCACAAATAACAGCAGCGGCCAGGAAAAGGCCACAGTTATCAATGAAGGTACCCTGACGATCATGGACAGCAAAGGAAACGGAAAAATTGATAATGTGACCCATCAGAAAGCTGCGCTTATCAACAGAAGCGGAGGCACTGTGACGATCAACGGCGGCGAATTTCTGCGCTCAAAAGTAGCCACCGACAACCGGTACTACGTGATTGATAATCAGGGGACCATGGAGATCAACAATGGATACGTCCATAGCAGTGAAGGCTGGGGACAGGAGGATCTTCCCTGATACGAAATGGCGGAGGGGATACTGCTTCCCAGTTAACGATTAATGGCGGAGAGTTTCAGCAGGATAATTTCATTGTCATTAAAAATGATGATTTAGGAGTTCTTAATATTACAGGCGGAACGATCACCTCTAAAAATGACCAGGCAGTCCAGAACTGGAGCCAGGCATCCATTACAGGAGGCACTCTGGACGGTGCCATCAGAACGTCCACATGGAGTTCTGAATATGAAAACAGTAAAACCGTAATTGGCGGAACTGCTGTGGTAAACGGAAATATCCTTGTGCTTCAGGACAGCAGCTATAATGGAGAAAGGATCCCGGAGCTGGAAATAACCGGCGGAAAGTTTTCCGGAGGCTGGCAGGTGAAGGAGAACAGTAAGGTCACCATTACAGGAGGCAGCTTCTCCAATGCCCCATCCTGGATTCCCAGCGGATTCAGTCTGGTGGAGACCACAGACTCCATCTACAAATATACAGTTTTAGAAACGGACAAGGTTATGATTTCCCTTGCCGAGGATAGCATTGTTCTGGGCTACAATGACACAAAGAGCCTGTCTGTGGCAGAGGTAGTTCCATCCAACGCCAGGATCCGGTGGGAGGTTACGCCCAGCAACGCATCTGTCACCGTGGATGAAAACGGCAAAGTCTCCTCCAAGGCCCAACCCGGAGAGGCTGTGGTAGCAGCTGTGGTTGCTGGTACGGATGTGTCGGCAGAATGCTCTGTGACAGTAGAAAAAGGAAAAGTCGGGTTATCCGGCGAGATTCCCATGACCCTGGGTGTGGATTCCAGCAAGAAGCTTTCTGTGGCATATCCCACAGGAAAGCCCGCAGTATTCACCTCCAGCAACGCTGAGGTAGCCACGGTTGACCAGAATGGAACTGTTACTGGCAAAGGAATGGGTAAAGCTGTGATCACAGCCAGCGTGGAAAACTACGAGGACGCCTCCTGTGAGGTAAAGGTGGTTGGAAATGTTGAATTATCTGATTCTGAGCTGACTCTTAAAATGGGGGAGACAGAGGAAGAGACCCTGACTCTTGTATACCCGGAGGATGAAGACGCAGAAAAGGCCGTATGGGCCTCCAGCAACGAAAATATTGTGACCGTGGAAAACGGTATGGTGAAGGCAATGGCTGCCGGAACCGCCAGCATTACCGTTTCCATTGCCGGAATTACGGAGTATGGAACGGACGTATGCAAAGTAACTGTTGAGAAGGCTGACGAACCGAAACCGTTGGAAAAGACTCTGACCTTAAACGCGTCTTCCATCCGTATGGAGACCAAGGGCTCATTCCAGTTAAAGGCTGAGGCCTCCCCGGCAGCAGAACTTACCTGGAAGGCAGACAGCGATGTGGTGGCAGTGGATAAAAACGGTCTGGTTACCGCCGGTGAAAAAGCCGGAAGCGCAGTGGTCACCGTATCTGCCAGATATGAGGACGGAAGCGTAAAATCTGCAGGCTGTGAGGTTCTGGTATCCGAAGAGAAAGGTGATGCCGAGTGTGCAGGGACCACTGTGGAGAGCCAGTTAAAGGATGCTGACCAGATTACCCTGAACATTCCGGCCAGCCTGGAACTTTCTGAAGAAGAAAGCCGGAAGGCCGCAGAAGAAAAGAATACAAAGGTCGAAGCTGCAGAAGCTGAAATACTGGCGAATCCGGAGGCTGCAAAGGAAGCCAGGGGACTGGTGGATTCTGTGAATACAGAGAGATTGGTGGAAGACGGAAAGAATGCCGTGCTCAGCGTAGGCACTACATTAAAGGATATGGAAATGACAGTAGAAAAAGCTGCCGACGGTTCCATTGTGGTACGTCCTTCCAAGGTAGTCTTTGAGGCTTCTGTTTTCATGGACGTGTACGGCGAAGACGGGTCCCTGGAAAAATCTCATGTGGAGCTTTCCAATTCGGATTTCAACAGACATGCAGCAATTACATTCCGCCTGTCTGTCCCCTCCAGTGTTAACGGACGGTATGCCCAGGTAAAACATATCAGTGAGGATATGGGAACCAGCACGATTTCCAACTGCCGGATCCAGAATCCGGGCACTGCCAGCGCATATATTGAACTGACAGTAAACCATTTCAGTACATTTGAACTGACCTTCACAGAGGATCCGGTATCCACCGGAGGAAGCGGCAGCAGTAGCAGCGGTGGCGGCCGGGATTATGTGGATCCTTCCAGATGGCTGAAAACTGGAAAGTGGGTACAGGATTCCAATGGCTGGTGGTATAAAAATGCCGACGGCACCTATCCGTCCAATGGCTGGAGCTGTCTTATCTGGAACAATAAGACCCAGTGGTATCATTTCAACGCCCAGGGCTATATGGATACCGGCTGGTATCTGGATACAGATGGAAGGTGGTATTTCCTTCATAACGTATCGGATGGAAACCAGGGACATATGTACACCGGGTGGCATGAGATCTCTGGCAAGTGGTATTATTTCCACGAAGCAGCAGGCGGTCCTGCTGGTTCTCTGGTAACCGGTGGAGTTACTCCCGATGGATATCAGGTGGACTCAAACGGTGTGTGGATCCAGTAATCTTTCAAGACAACCACACAGGTCATTCCGGGGAGCGGTTCAGTCCGCTCCCTGGGTCCTGGTTTTTCTAAAATGAAGTCTGTTCAGCAAAATTTCCCTTGCAAATCTTCAAAACCTATGATAGACTTATATTCGGTTTTGAACCGATGCCGGCATGGCGGAATGGCAGACGCATCAGACTCAAAATCTGACGGGGGCAACCTCGTGCCGGTTCAAGTCCGGCTGCCGGCACTGCCAGAAAGGGCGCTGTACGCAAGGGAAATTTCCTGTGTACAGCGCCTTTTTTGTATTTTTCCATAAACCATCCGGGAGAACCGAACTCCCAGATGCCATCTGCCCTAGGAGGAAGAGGATCAGCCTGTTTCTTCCGTCATGCGGCTGCTCCGCACATACCGGTCCAGGGAGGTTTCCAGAGAACCCTCCAGGGCAATGAGCAGATACCGGGTCAGCTGCTCCTCGGAGGATTCCATATCGCTCTGGATCCAGCCGATCATGATCCCGGAAACCGCTTCCAGGTAAAACGCAGCCAGAAAATCCAGGTAATCATCAGGTACCGCCCGCCCACGGCACAGCTCCCGCAGCCGGTCATGCATCATTCCGGAAATGTCCTCCACGCAGATCCGCCGGAAGGAATCGCCCCCCATGCTGCTCAGGGCAGACTTACACACCGCAGCATTTTCCTTTAAATACCGGATCAGATTCTGGATCCACGCCTCCAGGGTAGGGCACCGGGACCGGTCGGCAAACAGCTTCTCGAAATCCTGCCGGAAGGTCCAGGCCAGCAGATCGTAAATATCCTGGAAGTGGTAATAAAATGTGTACCGGTTAATACCGCAGTCGTCGGCCAGCTCCTGTATGGTAATGCGGCCCAGATTTTTTCTCGTCATCAGCTTTTTCAAAGAGGCCGCCATCTGTTCTTTTCTGTGCAGGGACAATTCGTTTCGTTTCATATACTCTCCATTATCGTGATCTTTTTTCCGTAAACGCACCACAATTATATCAAAATGTGTAGATTTACACAAGTGACGAATATTGTGTATGGGAAGTTTTCAGCGTTTGATATATAGTTTTGTACATTGAAACAACAGACCAGACAGAGGAAGGAGCAGATAGAAATTATGGAAGACAACAGACAGAAACCGGGCTTCTTTGTCCGGCTGGCAACTCTGATCGTGGATAAAAGAAACCTGTTTTTCCTGCTGTATACAGCAGGGATCATCTTCAGCCTTATTTCGCAGGGCTGGGTCCAGGTGAATAATGACATTACCGATTATCTGCCGGAGGAGACAGAGACACGGCAGGGTCTCCAGCTGATGGAAGACGAGTTTACCACCTTTGGCACAGCCCGGGTCATGGTCTCTAATATTACATATGAAAATGCGGAGGAGCTGAAGGATGTGATCGAGGCCATCCCAGGTGTTTCCTCTGTGACCTTTGGCGATCAGGTGGACGAGGATGAAAATACCATCGACGCCGATGACCGGGACGACTACTATAAGGATTCGGCCGCCCTGTATTCCGTGACCTTTGAGGGAGAGACCGACGATCCTGTCAGTGAAGAGGCCATGGTGCAGTTAAGGGAGACCTTAAAGGATTACGACCTTTCCATTTCCTCCGAGGTAGGAGAGGACGGGTCTGCAAGGCTTGAAAAGGAAATGCAGAGCATTCTTGTGGTGGCCGCCATCACGATCCTTGTGGTGCTCTTCCTGACCTCCAGGACTTATGGAGAGATCCCGGTGCTGCTTCTGACCTTTGTGGCAGCGGCTCTCTTAAATAAAGGAACCAACTATCTTCTGGGAGAGATCTCCTTTATTTCTGATTCCATCGCCGTGGTCTTACAGCTGGCCCTGGCCATTGACTATGCCATTATCCTGTGCCACCGGTTCAGTGAGGAGAAGGAGACGGCAGATACCCGTACAGCCTGTATCCTGGCCTTAAGCAAGGCGATCCCGGAGATCTCCTCCAGCTGCCTGACAACTCTGGCTGGCCTGGCTGCCATGATGTTCATGCAGTTCGGCATCGGCATGGACCTGGGCGTTGTCCTCATCAAGGCTGTGCTTTTCAGTATCCTCTCGGTATTTACCTTAATGCCGGGGCTTCTTGTGCTGTTTTCCAAGCTCATTGAAAGGACCCCCCATAAGAGCTTTATCCCGAAGATCACCGTCTGGGGGCGGTTTGTGACCAGTCTGAAATACATCACTCCGCCGCTGTTTGTAATCGCCTTTGCCGCCGCCGCCTATCTGGCTGGAAACTGCCCGTATTCCTACGGCACTAATACAGTGAAAACTGAAAAGAAAAATGAAACGGAGATCGCCAGGGAGAATATAGACAACGTTTTTGGAAGCCAGAATACCCTGGCAGTGGTGGTTCCGGCCGGGGACTATGAAACAGAGGAGCGGCTTTTAAAACGTCTCAGCGCCTTTCCCCAGGTGGACACAGCCCTGGGCCTGGCCAACGTGGAGGTAAAGGACGGGTATGTTCTGACGGACGCCCTGACGCCCAGACAGTTTTCCGAGCTGACGGATATGGATATGGAGATCTGCCGCCTGTTCTATAAGGCCTACGCTGCCGACCGGGAGGAATATGTGCGGATCATCAATAATATTGATGTTTTCAAGGTCCCCATCATCGATATGTTCCAGTTTTTATACCAGTATGTGGGCGACGGGTATCTGGACCAGGGATATATCACCCTGGACGACGATACCAGAAGTGATCTGGATGACCTGAACAAACAGATCAATGACGCCAAGGAGCAGCTCCAGAGCGAAAAATACTCCCGGATGCTCTTAAATCTGGCTCTGCCGGAGGAGGGCCAGGAGACCTTCGCGTTCCTGGATACCCTCCATGAGGTGATCGGAGGCTATTATCCGGCCGGAAGCTTTTATCTGGTGGGCAATTCCACCAGCGATTATGACCTTGCGTCCTCCTTCTCCCACGACAATACGCTCATCAGCGTCCTGACCATCGTATTCGTGATCCTGGTGCTTTTATTCACCTTCATGTCCGTGGGCCTTCCGGTACTGCTGATCCTGGTGATCCAGGGAAGCGTGTGGTTAAACTTTTCCTTCCCCACGCTCCAGAACAGCCCCGTATACTTTTTAAGCTATCTGATCGTCAGCTCCATCCAGATGGGCGCCAACATTGATTATGCCATCGTGATCTCCAGCCGCTACCAGGAGCTGAAAAATAAGATGCCGCGGAGAGAGGCCATGATCGAAACGCTGAACCTGTCGTTCCCCACGGTATTCACCTCCGGGACCATCATGGCCTCCGCAGGTATCTTCATCAGCAAGATGACCACGGATCCGGCCATTTACGCCGTAGGCCTGTGCATCGGCCGCGGCACCATCATCTCCATGCTCTTAGTCATGGGGATCCTTCCGGGCATTCTGCTTTTAGGAGACACCATCATCGACCGGACCACCTTCAATATCAAATATCCGGCCATCGTCCAGACCACAGAGGCCGTGGGCATGGTACGGCTGGACGGGCGGATCCGCGGCACAGTTTCCGGTAAGATCGACGCCGAGGTCCACGGAGTCCTAATGGGAGACGTTTCCGCTGTGATCTCTGCCGGAAATCCGGATGCGGTGAAGGCCATCGGGGAGCTGCCGGATGGAGAGGATCCCGGCAGCCTGGAAGAAAAGCCAGATGAAAACGAGAAAAATACGGAGAAAGGAGAAAATGACCATGAAGCATAAAGCAAAAAAAATATCGGCAGTGATCCTGTCCGCCGTCCTGGCAGCTTCCTCCTTTTCACCCATTCCCGCCTATGCGGACGGCGAAACGGTCCAGATCTCCAGCGCCGAGGATTTTGCCGCCTTTTCAAAAAACTGCACCCTGGATTCCTGGTCCAGAGGAAAGACCATAAATCTGACGGCTGATATCAGTCTGGCCGATACAGACATTTCTCCTGTGCCGATCTTCTGCGGTACCTTCAACGGAAACGGCCATACCATTTCCGGCCTGGATCTGGACGGAGGCAACTCCTACCAGGGACTGTTCCGGTTTGTGGCAGAGGATGGCGTTATAAACGGACTGACCGTCTCCGGCACTGTGTCGGCGGACGGCGCCCAGGAGTATGTGGGCGGGATCGCAGGCAGCGTCCGCGGCATTGTACGGGACTGCAGCTTTGAGGGCGTTATCGACGGGACCATGTATGTGGGCGGAATTGCAGGCATCACAGAAAAAACGGGCCGGATCGAAAACTGCCGGGTCATCGGCATGGTCCAGGGAGAAAAATACATCGGGGGCATCACCGGACGGAACGACGGCTCCATTTCCGCCTCTGTAAACCATGCACGGATCAATCCCCTGGCCGGAGGGCTCAGCGCCAGTCTGGAGGAAGAGGCACCGGCTGATGTGAAGGACACGGCGCTGGACCGGACAGAAAGCACTCTGGAAAATGCCAGAGATACGGCTGAGGTATCCCAGGATACGGGAGGGATCGCAGGCTTTTCCAATGGAAATATCTTAAACTGCACCAATGAGGGCGCAGTGGGCTATCCCCATGTGGGCTACAACGTGGGCGGCATCGTGGGGCGTACCAGCGGCTACCTGTCCGGCTGTACCAACAAGGGAAAGATCAACGGCAGGAAGGATGTGGGCGGCATTGCCGGACAGCTTGCCCCCGATATCCAGCTGATCTTTTCCACGGACACCCTGGATAAGCTGGATCACGAATTATCTGTGCTTTCCAGCCTGGCCGACACCGCCATGGACCACACGGACGGAAACCGGGATGTGATCTCCAGACGTCTGGACGCCATTTCTGATTATGCAGAATCTGCCTCGGACCACACCTCCGACCTGGCAGATATGACTGTGGACTGGGCCGACGGGAATCTGGAGGTCATCAATGATCTCATGGACCGGGTCGGCGATACAGTGGACCGGTTAAACGAGATCACCAGCAGCGCTGAGGGGATCCTGGATACAGTAGGAGAAGGCGTAGAGCTTCTGGAGGACTGCGTGGACGAGGCCGGAAGCGCCCTGGGCGCCGGGGCCAAAGGAGAGCAGGAGCTCCGGGACATGATCCAGAAAATGAAGGATTACAACGCCATCCAGAAGGAATGTGCCGCCGCCATACGTGAGGATGCAAAGAATATGCTGAAGGCCCTGGCGGAGGGCGATCTGGAGGGAGCCTCGGAGCTGGCCGCAGATATGGAGGAGCAGGCGGCGGAATATAAAAATGCCGCCCAGGGCAAGCGGGAGACTTTAAAGCAGTTCCGGGAAGCCATCAAGGATCTCCCTGCCATTGCCGACAAGCTCCGGGGCAGCGCCGGGAGCCTGGAGGAGGCCATGGATACCCTGGAGCACGTCTCCTATGATGTGGCTGACACAGCCGCGGAGGTACACCGTCTGTTCCAGGATCTCTCGGACCGGGACGACATCCAGTTCAAGCCCCTGGGTGACGACTATAAGGCCAAGGGAGACCAGGTCCATGACTCCGTCAGCGCCATCGGAGACCAGCTGGATCTCCTGAACCAGGAGGTGGGAGCCACTGGAGACGCCCTTTCTGCGGATATGCGGAGCCTAAAGGACCAGCTCCAGGTCATCAGCGATGTGCTGGACGACGCGGCGGACGATGCCAGGGAGTCCGATAAGGACGATCTCTGGAGCGATGTATCCGAGGAAGAGATCTATAAGACCACCGTCGGAAAGGCCGAGGGCTGCATTAACAACGGTGTGGTGGAAGGAGACATCAACGCCGGAGGCGTAGCCGGAGCCATGGCTGTGGAAAGTATGCTGGATCCGGAGGAGGACATTGAGCGGGTCGGGGACGATTCCTTCAGCTTTCACTACGAAACCCGGGCGATTCTGTTAAACTGTGAGAACCGGGTACCCGTCACCTCCAAAAAAGACTACGCAGGAGGTATCGTTGGCCGCATGGATCTGGGATATATCCTGGACTGCCGGAACTACGGAAATGTGGAGAGCACTGATGGAAGCTATGTGGGAGGAATCGCCGGAAGCTCCGCCTCCACCATCCGAAGATCCCAGAGTAAATGTATGGCCTCTGGCAAAAACTTTGTGGGGGGGATTGCCGGGGATGGCTACAATCTGACAGAAAATCTTGCCTTTGTATCCATTGGGAACGGTGAGATGTATTGCGGCGCCATTGCAGGCCGTGTGGATGATGAAGGCGAGATTTCAAGCAACCGGTTTGTGGAGAATGGAAGCGCCGGCATCGACGGAGTCAGCTACGCGGGAAAGGCCGAGCCCATTTCCTATGAAAGCCTCATGGCAGAAGAAAACGCCCCGGAAGAATTCGGGAAATTTACTCTGACGTATATCGCTGATGACACTCTGGCGGGCCGCGTTTCCTGTAAATATGGAGAGCCGCTTTCCGGCCTTGCCGTTCCCTCCGTGCCGCAGAAGCCGGGATATCACGGAGAGTGGGAGCCGGTGGGCGAGGATACCATCACCTTTGACCATGTGTTAAAGGCTGTTTATACGCCTCATGTGACCACGGTGGAAAGCAGCGCCCGAAGGGATGACGTGCGGGCTGTGATCCTGGCCGAGGGCACCTTCCATGAGGATACAGAGCTGTCAGCAGAAAAGCTGTCAGAGGAAAGGGACCGTGAGACCTGGAGGATCACGCTCACCGGAGATCTGGGCGGTGAGGAGGAGTCCCCGGAAGCCTATACCTACCGCTTTATCCTTCCAAAGGACTGGGAAAACGCTTCTCTGACCATAAAAACAGCCCAGGGGACGGAAGAGGCCGGCTGCAAAAAGGACCAGAGCGCCCTGGTATTCTCCACTGCCTGGACGGACTTTGAGCTGACGGCGGAAAAAACAGGCGCAGGTGCGAAGGGAGGCTGGATGATCCCGGCGCTGGCAGGAGGTGCGCTCCTGGCGGCGGCTGTCCTGGTATTCCTTTTTGTAAAGAAGAAAAAAAGAGCTTTGCCAGAGGAAAACGGGGACCATCAGAAAGCCGTCCAGGAGGCTGAAAAAGATTCGCCGTTGAAATAATGACCGATCTGGTGTATGATGGAGGCAGTAAGAGCTGCCTCCATTTTTCGGCAGTATGGAAAGGAGCGTGCCGGTGATGACATGTATGGAAGCGGAGAAAATGGTGATCCCGTATATCAACGACCAGCTTTCGGTGACAGAGCTGGAGGATTTCATTGAGCACATTAAGACCTGCGAGAACTGCCGGGAAGAGCTGGAGATCCACTATATGGTGGATGTGGGTTTAAAAAAGCTGGATGAGGCCGACGGCACCTATGACATCGTCGGCGATCTGAAACGGAAGCTGGAGAGCTCAGAGGCTGTCCTGCGGCGCTTCTTCACCTTCCAGGTGGCCCGCTATGCCGTCAGCACCCTGATGGCCATGGCCCTGGTGGTCATATTCCTCTTACAGCTCAGGATCTGGAAGCAGGCAGGCTTCTTTATATCAATTTAGGAGACGATTATGGAAAAACTGGTACTGATCGACGGGCACAGTATTTTAAACCGTGCCTTTTACGGCGTTCCCGGACTGACCAATTCCGAGGGACTCCATACCAATGCCGTTTATGGTTTTTTAAATATTCTTTTTAAGCTGCTGGAGGAGGAAAAGCCGGGATATCTGGCCGTGGCCTTCGACCTGAAGGCTCCCACCTTCCGCCATACCATGTACGACGCCTATAAAGGAACGAGAAAGCCCATGCCGGAAGAGCTCCACGAGCAGGTTCCCCTGATGAAGGAGGTTCTGACGGCCATGGGCATTCCGATCTTTACGAGAGAGGGCTATGAGGCCGACGATATCCTGGGAACGGTGGCGAAAAAGGCCCAGGCAGCCGGGATGGAGGTAACGGTGGTTTCTGGGGACCGGGACCTTCTCCAGCTTTCCGACGCCCATATTAAGATCAGCATCCCTAAGACCAGCCGTGGGACCACAGAGGTCCATACGTACTATCCGGAGGATGTAAAGCGGGAGTATCAGGTAACGCCGGAGCAGTTCATCGACGTAAAAGCCCTTATGGGAGACACCTCCGACAACATTCCCGGAGTTCCCTCCATCGGAGAAAAAACAGCGACAAATCTGATCCTGCAGTTTGGCAGCATGGGCGGCGTTTATGAGCATCTTTCAGAGGTAAAGCCTCCCCGGGCAAAAAAATCCCTGGAGGAGCACAGGGATCTGGCTGAGCTTTCTTATAAGCTGGCAAAGATCTGCATCGACGCTCCGGTGGAATTCTCTCCGGAGGACGCCAGGATCGGAGACCTCTACACAAAAGAAGCATATGAGTACATGAGCCGCCTGGAATTTAAATCCCTGCTGGCAAGATTCGGGGACCATGTGAAAAAGGAAGCGGCTGCAGCTCTGGATTTCCATGCTGTGACGGATCTGGCCGTGGCCGAGGCACTGTTCCAGAAGGCCATGGGATCCGAACGGACCGGGGCCGTCCTGCTGGCCGAAGGACCGGAGATCTCCGGAGCCGCCCTGTGCCTGGACGGCCAGAACGCGTATCTGATCCAGAAGGAGGGCTTCCTTACGGGAGAGTACCTGGCCGGAAAAATGACAGAGCTGTATCGGACCGGACATGTATGGACCCTGGGGCTGAAAAGCCAGCTTCCATTCCTGGATCTGGGCTATGGGGACACGGTGTATGACGCCGCTGTGGCCGCTTACCTTTTAAATCCTCTGAAGGATACGTATGACTATGACGATCTGGCCAGGGATCACCTGGGGCTTACGGCTCCCTCCAGAGCGGATCTTTTGAAAAAGCTGACATATGCGGAGGCCATGGATCAGGAACCGGAAGCCTTCCTTTCTTTTGCCGGCTTCCTGGGCCACTGTGCATACCAGTCCGGCGGGATCCTTATGGAAAAGCTGGAAGCGGAAGGCATGAAGGACCTGTACCTGGAGATCGAGCTTCCGCTGATCTACGCCCTGTACCATATGGAGGAAGAGGGGATCGCCGTAAAACGGGAGGAGCTTTCCGCCTACGGTGAAAAACTGAAACAGCAGATCACAGTCCTGGAGCAGGAGATCTGGGACATGACCGGAAGCCAGTTCAACATCAACTCCCCGAAACAGTTAGGCGAGGTGCTGTTTGAAAAAATGGGCTTAAAGGGCGGAAAAAAGACAAAAACAGGCTACTCCACGGCTGCCGACGTACTGGAGAAGCTGGCTCCCGACTATCCGGTGGTACAGAAGATCCTGGACTACCGGACGTATGCAAAGCTCAATTCCACCTATGCCGAGGGCCTGGGAAACTTCATCGGCCCGGACGGAAGGATCCACAGCCGCTTTAACCAGACCATTACAGCCACTGGACGCATTTCCAGTACGGAGCCCAACCTCCAGAATATTCCCATCCGCATGGAACTGGGGAGGGCCATCCGGAAGGTATTTGTGCCCAGGGACGGGTTCGTATTCCTGGACGCCGACTATTCCCAGATCGAGCTCCGGGTACTGGCCCATATGTCGGGAGACTCCAGGCTCATCGAGGCCTACCGGAGCGCCCAGGACATCCACGCCATCACAGCCTCCCAGGTGTTCCATATCCCCCTGGACCAGGTAACGCCCCTAAAACGGCGCAACGCCAAGGCTGTGAACTTCGGCATCGTCTACGGCATCAGCGCCTTCGGCCTCAGCGAGGATCTGAGCATCTCCAGGAAAGAGGCTCTGGAATATATCAATCAGTATTTCGAAACGTATCCGGGCGTAAAGACCTTCCTGGACGGCCTGGTGGCTGACGCCAGGGAAAAGGGCTTCGTTTCCACCATGTTCGGCCGGCGGCGTCCTGTACCGGAGCTGGGCTCTGCCAACTTCATGCAGCGTTCCTTCGGCGAGCGGGTGGCCATGAATTCCCCGATCCAGGGAACGGCCGCCGATATCATAAAGATCGCCATGATCCGGGTGGACCGGAGGCTTCGGGAGGAGGGCCTGGAATCCAGGCTGATCCTGCAGGTCCACGATGAGCTTCTGGTGGAAACGGCAGTCCGGGAAAAGGCACAGGTGGAGCGGATCCTGTCTGAGGAAATGAGCCGGGCGGCCGCCCTGAAGGTACCCCTGGAGATCGATATGCACGATGGAAAAAACTGGTTTGAGGCCAAATAAATTCGAGGCGGTAAAATGGAAACACAAAGGAAACGGATCATCGGCGTCACCGGAGGGGTGGGCGCCGGTAAATCGACGGTACTGACCCTTTTAAGGGAAAAATTCGGCGCAGACGTTTTTCTGGCGGATACCTGCGCCCACGAGCTCATGGAGCCCGGGACCAGAGGCCTGGAGCAGGTGGTCCAGGCCCTGGGCAGCAGTTTCCTGGCTCCCGACGGCTCTGTGGACAAAAAGGCCCTGGCCCAACGGATCTTCCATGACAAAGAGGCCTTAAGGACCATGAACGCCATCATCCATCCCCTGGTCTGGGAGACCCTGGGAAAAAGGGCCGAGGAGTCTGAGTGCTCCCTGGCAGTCATCGAGGCGGCCGTGTTCGATACGGCTCCCGACGGTCTTTTTGATGAGATCTGGTATGTGTACGCAGACCCGGAGTGCCGGATCCGGCGGCTCATGGAAAGCCGCGGCTATTCCAGGGAAAAATGTGAACGCATCATAGAAAGCCAGGCGTCTGAGGAGGAATACAGGGCCAGATGCAGCCGCGTCGTCGACAACAGCGGAAGCGCCCTGGAAACGGAAAAACAGCTAAAGGAGATTCTTTGTCATGAGATTTGTTAGTATCGCCAGCGGCAGCAGCGGAAACTGCATTTACGCGGGGACGGAAAGCACCCATATCCTGGTGGACGCAGGCATCAGTGCAAAGCGCATTGAGCAGGGACTTTTTGAGGTGGGGCTGAAGGCTGGAGAGGTGAACGCCATCTGCATCACCCATGAGCACACAGACCATGTGCGGGGCCTGGGCGTTCTGGCGAGAAAATATGCGATCCCCATTTACGGAACAAAGGGGACCTTACAGGAAATAAAAAAGATCAAGGGACTGGGAGAGTATCCGGAGGAACTCCTCCACCCGGTGCTGCCGGACGTGAAGTTTACGGTGGGAGACATGGACGTGCTTCCCTTCCACATCGACCACGATGCGGCGGACCCTGTGGCCTACCGGATCCAGTCTGGAAATAAATCCATTGCAGTAGCCACGGATCTGGGCCACTATAACCAGTATACCATCGACCATCTGCTGGATCTGGATGCGGTTCTTCTGGAATCCAACCATGACCTGCGGATGCTGGAGACCGGCCCCTATCCGTATTATCTGAAACGGCGGATCATGGGCGACTTCGGCCACCTTTCCAACGAAAATGCCGGGCGGCTGTTAAACTGCATCTTAAGCGGGAAGATGAAGCACATCCTTCTTGGTCATTTAAGCCAGGAAAACAATATGCCCGAGCTGGCTTATGAGACCGTGCGCCTGGAGGTGGACATGGGAGATACCCCCTACCAGGCCTCGGACTTTTATATGGCCGTTGCCAGACGGGACCGGATGTCTGATATTCTTACCGTATAAGGAGGCGCCCATGAGAATTCTTCTGATCCGCCACGGGCGGCAGAACAGCCCCCTGTGCAATGTGGACGTTCCCTTATCGGAAGCGGGGAGGGCCCAGGCAGCCCTCCTGGGAGAGCGTCTGAAGCATGAGGGCATCGACGCGGTCTGGTCCAGCGGCCTCTGCCGGGCTGTGGAGACCGCCGACCGGATCAACGAAGCCTTAAAGGTAAAGCGGGTGATCCGGGAGGACTTAAAGGAGGTCTCCTTCGGGGATCTGGAGGGTCTGGCTGATCCGGTGATCGCAGAGCGGTTCGGCAGCTTTTTAAGCCAGCGGAAAAAAATGGAACAGGATCTTCCCTATCCCGGCGGCGAATCGGCCGCAGACGTGGTAAAGCGGGTCCTGCCGGTGATGGATGAGATCCTGGCCTCCGGGGACAGGACAGTGGCAGTGGTGACCCACGGCGGCGTGATCCGCAGCATGACGGCCCACTACCTGGGCATGGAGCTTTCAAAGACCCAGCTTCTGGCCTCCCACCTGGAAAACTGCGGGATCACAGAATTCTGGTTCCGGGAGGACGGCACGGCGGTTTTGAACCGTTTTAACGACTATTCCCATCTGGAGGGAAAGAAAGATCTTTTACGGAGCGGATGGAGCGAGAAACGATGATTGAGCTTGAGAAAAAAGAAAAAGAAATGATACAGGCGCTGTTTACGGACTTTTTAAGGGAGCAGCCTCTTTCCGTGGTCTTAAGCGGCCAGGCGGGAAAGGACGATTTTATCCGGATGCGCCTCCGCCCGGTGCTTTCCGCAGGCCAGGTGGCCTTCCAGGCCGAGGAATTCCGCGGAAAACAGGCCTTCCATAAAAATATGGACGCCTCCCAGGCCTGCGCCTATCTGACGGAGCTTATGGGTACGGCCTTTAAGCAGGCCCAGGCGGAGACCGAAGGCTGGACGGCCTCGGTCCTGGTGAGCAAAAAGGGAAAGATTTCCATAAAGAGGAAGCCAAAGGCAGAGATACGGAAGCCGGCGGATGTCTTAAACGATGCCTGGAAAAGCGGACTGGCCCATAACCGGAAAAAGAATTACATTCTGGAGGAAGGGAAAGCCGTCCCGTTCCTGGTGGATCTGGGCGTTATGACAAAGGATGGCAAGATCGTAAATTCCAGGTATGACAAATTCCGCCAGATCAACCGGTTCCTGGAATTCATTGAGGATATCCTGCCGAGGCTGGACCGTTCCAGGGAGTCTGTGATCCTGGATTTCGGCTGCGGAAAGTCCTATCTGACCTTTGCCATGTATTATTATCTGAAGGAACTGAAAGGATACCCGGTGCGGATCATCGGGCTGGATCTGAAAAAAGACGTGATAGAAAAATGCAATGGCCTGGCCGTAAAATACGGCTACGAAAAGCTGGCCTTCTATACCGGGGACATCGCCTCCTACGAGGGCGTGGACCAGGTGGATATGGTGGTGACTCTCCACGCCTGCGATACGGCAACGGATTTCGCTTTGGAAAAGGCGGTGCGCTGGGGCGCAAAGGTCATCCTTTCTGTTCCCTGCTGCCAGCATGAGCTCAATGGACAGATGGAAAATGAGCTTCTGGAGCCGGTGCTCCAGTACGGGATCATAAAGGAACGTATGGCTGCCCTGTTCACAGACGCGCTGCGGGCCAGGATCCTGGAGTGCTGCGGCTACCGGGTACAGATCCTGGAATTCATCGATATGGAGCATACTCCGAAGAATCTCCTGATCCGGGCCGTAAAGCAGGGCGGCCCCAGAAAAGACCGGGAGGAGCTCCAGGCTGTTTTAGAGTTCCTTCACGCGGAGCCGACCCTGTACCGGCTTCTGATGGAGCAGGACGACTAAATCTATATTATGACCGGAGACCGGGTGAACTCATTTTTCATGGGCCGCCCGGTCTTTAATTCTGCTGCCAGACGGTAAAGCTCCGCACACTGTAAATGCTTATAAAAAAGCTCCAGGGACGGACCAGAAAGAAGAGCGGCCGCGTCGGCCGTTTTGGTGATCATGGGAACTGTGGAATGCTTTTTTATTTCCGAGAGCAGTGGAAGAGCATCCCTCCGGAAGCCCAGGAGCCTGAGCCACGGAGCCGAGTCCAGGGCCTTAAAGCGCTCCGTTTCCTCCCGGGTGATCCCCAGCACCGTATTTAAAAGACAGCGGCTCACCCGGGCGTACGTATACTGCCGGTCCTTGGAGGAAGCAGTCCGTTCCGAAAAAGAGGCGAAGGAAAGCCGGTTTTTGTGGAGCTTCCTCGCCAGATCCTCCGGCATGCCAGAGATCCCCGTCAGCTCACAGAGCGGCAGGGTCAGAAGCTTTTCATTTAAGATCATGGAAAAATCGTCGGCTGTGACCTGGGGACAGGACTCTAGCTTAAGGCACGAAAAGAAGGCTTCCGGCACCACCTCAGTTAAAAAATCCAGGTCATTTTCTGCCAGAGCCTTCCGGATGGCAGTGGCAGAGGCAAAGCTTCCTTTTCTCCCGCTGCTGTGATAGCCCCCGTCATTCCGTTCCACCGGGACCGGGAGCATGGAGGAGCCATGGCTTTTGATGGCCCGCAGGTATTCGCAGGCCAGGATATCGTTGGGGGAAACAGGGACTGGAGCGTTTGTATGGAGGAAGGCCTCCTCCCTGGCCCTTGGCCAGGAAAGCCCCCGCTTTAACCCCTCCCGGATACGCGCAGAGACCTCCGGTGTTTCCGCCTCGTAAAGGGCGGCCTGGCGTTCCAGGAGCTTAAGGTCCCCGGATTCGCTGCCAAAGGAGAGAAAATCCGCCGCTCCGGTCCTGGCGGCCATGGAGACGCCGCAGGAGGCAAAATCCTCTGCACTGGCCACCGACCCGAAGATTGGCATTTCCAGCACCAGGTCCGCCCCGGAAAGAAGGGCCATCCTGGTGCGCATATATTTATGGAAGACCGCCGGAGCGCCCCGCTGGACAAAGTCCCCGCTCATGACTGCCATGACAAAATCCGCCCCCGTAAGGGCCCTTGCTTTTTTGAGATGGCGGCTGTGGCCGTTGTGGAACGGATTGTATTCTGCAATGACGGCTGCTGTTTTCATTTATCTGACCTCACACGTTTTTTGTTACCTTATCATACAAGCCCAGGGAAATCAACTGGAAAAATCCCGGGAAATTGATATGAAATTAATGAAATATTCATTTGTTTTTTGACAAAAACTGTGCTATACTAGAGAAAATCCAGAAAAGAAAGGACTGATCCTATGAAACTGATTTTCGCTATTATACGATATGATAATGAGGATGAAGTGGTCAACGCCCTGACCCAGAAACGTTTCAGTATCACAAAGCTTTCATCCACCGGCGGCTTCTTACGGAAAGGCAATACGACTCTGATGATCGGTACCGAAGAGGAGCGTGTAAAAGAAGCCATCGAAACGATCAAAAAGGAATGCGGCGCAAGACAGAAGATCACCATCAATATGCCGTATATCTCCGGCTCTGCAATGATGAACTGTGCCACAATGCCGATGAACGTGGAAGTGGGCGGCGCTACGATCTTTGTGATCGATGTGGAAGATTACGAGAAAATTTAAATAAATAGAAGAAAAGAGACTGTGTAAAGGCATGGGCGGAAGGGAGATTCCTTCTGCCCGTCTTTTTTTTAACAAAACGTATTGAAAAAAGTGCAAAATTTTGGAAAAACGAACTTGTATCGCCAATTTGTGTGCGATATAATAGAAACAGGTATGATAAAAATACTATGGAAACCAGAAGGGAGTAATTATCATGGCATTCATTGATCTTATGAAAGAAAAGGCCAGACAGAACAGAAAGACCATCGTTCTGCCGGAAAGCGAAGACCAGAGAACTCTGACCGCTGCCGCCCAGATCTTAAAAGAGGGAACTGCCGACCTGATCCTCGTTGGTAATGCAGAAACCATTAAAAAAGACGCAGCAGCGCTGAACGCTGATATTGAAGGCGTAAAGATCGTGGATCCGGAAACAGATCCGAAATTTGACCACTATGCTGAAACTCTGTTTAAGCTGAGAGAGAAAAAGGGCATGACCCTGGAAAAGGCCACTGCCACCTTAAAGAGCGATCTTATTACCTACGGCGTTATGATGGTAAAGGAAGGCGATGCAGATGGTCTTGTAGCCGGTGCATGCCACGCAACCGCTGATACCTTAAGACCGGCTCTCCAGATCCTTAAAACGGCTCCTGGAACCGAGCTCGTTTCCGGTTTCTTCATCATGGACGTTCCCAACTGCGAATACGGCGCCAACGGCACCTTCCTGTTTGCAGACTGCGGCTTAAACCAGGATCCCACCTCTGAGGAACTGGCAGCCATCGCCAACAGCAGCTCCGACAGCTTCCGTGCCCTTACCGGCGAGGAGCCGAAGATCGCAATGCTGTCCCATTCCACCAAAGGCAGCGCCAAGCACGCTCTGGTGGATAAGGTAACGGCGGCTGTAAGCATTGCCCATGAGAAGTATCCGGAATTAAACTTAGACGGAGAGCTCCAGCTGGATGCAGCGATCGTTCCGTCTGTTGCAAAATCCAAAGCAAAAGACAGCAAGGTTGCCGGACAGGCCAACGTGCTGATCTTCCCTAACCTGGACTGTGGAAATATCGGCTATAAGCTGGTGCAGAGACTGGCAAAGGCTGAGGCTTACGGCCCTATGCTCCAGGGTATCGCAAAACCGGTCAACGACTTATCCCGCGGCTGCTCTGCCGAGGATATCGTAGGCGTGGTAGCCCTGACTGCCGTACAGGCCCAGATGGCAAAATAAACCAATCGGAAACAGGAAAAGGAGTTTATGGAAATGAATATTTTAGTTATCAACTGCGGAAGCTCTTCTTTAAAGTACCAGCTCATCAACTCTGATACAGAGGCAGTCCTTGCAAAGGGCCTCTGCGAGAGAATCGGGATCGAAGGCAGCCAGATCACTTACCAGCCGGCCGGCGGAGACAAGGAAGTTACCGTTTCCCCCATGCCGACCCATACCCAGGCGATCCAGCTGGTACTGGATGCCCTTACTAATGAGAAGAACGGCGTGATCAAGAGCTTAAAAGAGGTTGGAGCTGTGGGCCACCGTGTGGTTCATGGCGGAGAGAAATTCACCTCCTCCACGCTGCTCACAGAGGACGCCATCAAGGCCATCGAAGAGTGCAACGATCTGGCTCCGCTCCACAACCCGGCAAACCTGATCGGTATTCGTGCATGCCAGGAGTTAATGCCGGGCGTTCCCATGGTAGCAGTATTCGATACCGCTTTCCATCAGACAATGCCGGAGGAGGCTTATCTTTACGGCCTTCCCTACGAGTACTATGAGAACTACAAGGTAAGAAGATACGGCTTCCACGGAACCTCCCACAGCTTCGTATCCAAAAAGGCTGCTGAAGTAGCTGGAAAGCCCTATGAGGACCTTAAGATCATCGTTTGCCACCTGGGCAACGGCGCAAGCCTTTCTGCAGTAAAGAACGGTAAATCCGTTGATACCAGCATGGGTCTGACTCCTCTTGAGGGACTGATCATGGGAACCCGTTCCGGCGATATGGATCCGGCTATCATGGAATACATCGCAAAGAAGGAGAACCTGGATATTGCAGGCGTTATGAACGTGCTCAATAAGAAATCTGGCGTTCTGGGCCTTTCTGGAGTATCCAGCGACTTCCGTGACCTGGAAGAGGCTGCCGCTGCCGGAAACGACCGCGCTGAAAAGGCCTTAAAGGCATACAACTACCGCGTTGTTAAGTACATCGGTGCTTACGTTGCTGCTATGGACGGCGTTGATGTGATCGCATTTACCGCAGGTCTTGGAGAAAACGGCAAGTCCACAAGAAAGGCCATCTGCGACCACCTTTCCTACCTGGGAATCAAGATCGACGACGAGGCCAACAGCATCCGCGGCAAGGATGTGGTGATCTCCACTCCGGACTCCAAGGTCCAGGTTATGGTGATCCCCACCAACGAGGAGTTAGCAATCGCAAGAGAAACTCTGGCTCTGGTATAAGGAAAACAGATCCGGCCTATATCTGCCCGTCGTGATGCATTCACGGCGGGCAGTTTTTTGGGATTGACTCCAAAAGACACAGGGCTTACAATAATTATGACCGATCATATGAAACAGGAGGAGTATCAATGAAAAAACGGGCCTGTCTGCTGGCCGCAGCATTCTCCATTTTTCTTGGAATGGAGGCCTATGGAGGCCAGTTTATTAAAGATGAGACCGGACTCTGGTATCAGAACGCGGATGGGACCTGGCCTGTGGGATGGTTCCAGTCTGACACCGGAAGCTGGTATTGCTTTGACGAGAACGGATACGCCCGTACCGGATGGTATGAAGAGAATGGGATCCGGTACTATCTGGGGATCACAGATGGACGGCTGTTTACGGACTGCACATCCTATCTGGAGGACGGCTGGTACTCATTTGACGGCGAAGGAAAAAGTACCTATACCGGTACGGATCACATTGGCTGGCTCTGGGACGGCGTTCACTGGCTCTACCGGAAGCCCAGCGGGGCTTATGTGACGGACGGATGGCGTACCATTGACGATGCTTCCTATTATTTTTCAGAAGGCCATCTGGCAACGGGCCCCTTTTCCATTGGCGGAGAAAACTATTTCTTTGACAGCCAGGGACAGAAGGCCAGCGGGCTGACGGTCTGGAAGAATGATTTTTACTATATCAATGACGACCAGACGGTTTTAAAAAATTCTGAAAAGGAGATCGACGGCATCCTTTATCGTTTTGATGAGACGGGAAGGGGAAGCATGGTTTCCCAGCGTCCCTCTGCCCCATCCATGAATTTTATACCAGGAGAGGACTGGCCCTACAAGGCGGTCACAGAGATCCCTCCGGAAAACGAAAAGACAGAGCTGCACCGTACCTGCGACCAGATGGCGGATCAGATCCTGTCCGAGATCATAAATGACGCCATGGACCAGCGCCAGAAGGCAGAGGCCATTTATAACTGGGTACGCGGAAACATCCGTTACAGCGGAGCCTCAGCCACCCGCGACTGGGTCCAGGAGGCTTACCAGGGCCTCCGGCTGCGGCGGGGCGACTGCTTTACTTATTATTCTGTATCCCAGCTGCTTTTAAGCCGGGCCGGGATCGCAGGCATCGAGGTGGTCCGGTCTACGGATAACCATCACTACTGGAATCTGGTGAACATCGACGGCAGCTGGTATCATTTTGATGCGACTCCGCGCCGGGCCGGAGGATATTTCTTCCTGTGGACCGATGATCAGATGGAACAGTATTCCAGACAGCATGGCGGGTGCTTCACCTTTGACCGCCGGCTTTATCCGGCAACTCCGGAATAAGCGTGACCGTTCAGCCGTGCAAGGCTCCGAACAGGAAAATGCATGGCTGAGCGGTTACGGATCATATGAGTACGGCCGTCTGGCTTCCAGGCGGGAAAACCAATACATAGATGGGAGAGATACAGTATGGAAGAGTTATATGAGATCCTGGAGGACATTATACCTGGAGAGGATTACAAAAACAGCACGGCCCTGGTGGACGACGATATCCTGACCTCCTTTGAACTGGTACGCCTGGTGACGGAGATCGACAGCACGTTTGATATCTCCATCCCCTCCAGCGAGATCGTTCCTGACAATTTTAATTCAGCGGAAAGCATCTGGGCGCTGATCGAGAGGCTGGGAGGAGCCGGCTGATCATGGCTCTTGTATCGTACGGGTTTGGATTTTTCTGTGCAGTCCTCCTGCTTCTGTATTACATAGTCCCAGGGCGGTTCCAGTGGCGGATCCTTTTAGCGGCCAGCATCCTGTTTTACGGTTTTGCAGGCCCTCTGTGGATCCTTTATCCTGCGGCTTCTTCGGTCTCTGTCTGGTATCTGGCGCGTAAGATCGGCTCCATGACGGACCAGTACCGGAACTGGGTACAGAAAGAGCAGCCGGACCGGACGCAGAAAAAGGCGTATAACCAGAGGTTGAAGGCCAGGCAGAAACGTTTCCTGATCCTTGGGCTTCTGCTGAACTTCGGCATCCTGGCCGTTTTAAAGTACACAAATTTCCTGCTTTCCAATGTGGAGGGGATCCTTCACCTGGCCGGAATTTCCGGTGAGATGGAGTACGCAGACTGGGTCCTTCCTCTGGGGATCTCCTATTATACCTTCCAGTCCATGGGGTATCTGATCGATGTTTACCAGAGAAAATATGATCCGGAAAAAAGCCTTCTGCGGACTGCACTGTTCGTATTCTATTTCCCGCAGCTCACCGTGGGGCCCATCAGCCGCTTTGACCGGCTGAAGGAGGAGCTTTATTCTCCCCACCGCTTTTCCATGGACCGGCTGGCAGCCGGAGGGCAGAGAGTGCTCTGGGGATATTTTAAAAAGCTGGTGGTGGCAGACCGGATCGGGCCTGCTGCATCCATGATCACCGGATCCCCGGAAATTTATGGAGGCGTTTACGTCTTACTGGGGATCGTCGGACATGTGATCCAGCTTTACGCCGATTTTTCGGGAGGAATCGATATTATCCTTGGTATTTCGGAAATGTTTGGGATCCGCCTTCCGGAAAACTTTGACCGGCCCTTTTCATCCCGGAGCCTGGCAGAGTTCTGGCGGCGGTGGCATATGACCCTGATGCAGTGGTTCCGGGAGTATATCTTTTTCCCCGTATCCACCAGCCAGGCGGCCAGGAAGCTTTCTGCGGCTGCTGGCCGCCTGGCCGGGAAAAAGGCCGCCGGGAAAGTGCCGGTCTATCTGGCCTCCCTTACAGTCTGGTCTGTGACAGGGATCTGGCACGGGGCTTCCTGGAACTGGGTCCTCTGGGGACTGGCAAACTGTGTTTTCATGCTCCTTTCCCAGGAGCTTTCGGGCCTGTTCCGAAGCCTCCAAAGCCGCTTCCCTTTTACGGACGGACGCGGATACCAGTGTTTTCAAAAGGTACGGACCTTTTTTGTATTCTGTCTTCCCTGGATGTTTATTTACTATCCTGCCGCAGAGGTATTTCCACGTCTTTTGGGGATTCTGAAAGGTGAGGGGCTCCTTTCCCTTATGTTGGGCGGCTATGGAACGCTTATGGACACACCGGATCTTATGATCCTGGGCCTGGGGATCCTTTTTATGGCCCTGGCCGGGCAGATCTGCGGAAATGAAGGGCTGAAGGAACGGCTCTCCCGGCTCCCCTGGCCGGTTTCCTATGGTCTTTCCTTTGTCCTGTTTCTGATCCTCCTTGTAACCGGCGTTTATGGCAGAGGATACGAAGCCAGCCAGTTTATCTATAATCGTTTTTAGGAGGAAGGGCATGAAAAGGAAAAAATCAAATGCGCTTTTTGTTCTTCTGGCCGCAGCCATCTCCCTTCTGGTCCTCTGGGCTGTCCAGCGTCTTCTGGTCCCCAAGTATATGGGAATGGTCGTGGAAGGGAATCTCACAGGAGAATATTATAAGGAAGTACCGGACCATGATGTTCTGATCCTGGGGAACTGCGAAGCCTATGAGAATATCTCTCCGGCAGTCCTCTGGAGGGAGTTCGGAATTTCCAGCTATATCCGCGGAAATGCAAACCAGCTCATGGCCCAGTCCTATTATCTTCTGGAGGATGCTCTTAAATATGAAGTTCCGGGCGCGGTGGTGCTTTCGGTGTCTTCCATGACGAATTTCAGTCAGGACAATGAAAGCTACAACCGTATGACCCTGGACGGCATGCGGTGGTCCCCATCCAAATGGAAGGCCATACAGGCCACAAAAATGGAGGACGAGCATGTCATCGAATATATATTCCCGCTTTTACGCTTCCATTCCAGATGGAAGGAGCTGGAAAAAGAGGACTTTACTTATTTCTTGGACAGAGGGACCGTATCCCATAATGGCTACTATATGAGGGCTGATATCCGGCCGGCAGGGGAGTTTCCCGCCGCCAGGAGGCGGTCTGATTATTCCTTCGATCCGCGGTGCTGGGACTATCTAGAAAAGATCCGGGTTTTATGTGAAGAAAAGGGCATCTCCCTGATCCTCATGAAGGCTCCGGCCCTGTATCCGGCCTGGTATGACCAATGGGACCAGCAGATCGCCCGGTATGCCGCAGATCATGGCCTGACGTACATAAACTGCATGAAGGATCCAGAGGCCATTGGGATCGATTTTTCCCATGATACCTATGACGGAGGCATCCACATGAACGTGTACGGCGCAGAAAAGGTGGCCCGTTTCCTGGGACCGGAGCTTCTTAAGGTCCCGGGCGTTTCCGACCGCCGCCAGGAAGAGGCTCTGGCAGTCCGGTGGGAAGAGAAATGCCGCTTTTATGATGAAAAGAAAGCAGAGCAGGAGGAGGAATTTTCCCGGCTCGGCTATTTAGAGCAATTTTACCAGGGGCAGTGATCCCCCGCTTAATAAACAAAAGAAAGGAAGTCTTTTACTATGAGAAAGTCTGGAAAATACCTGACCGCAGCCATCCTGGCAGTGTCCATGGTAGTCACTCCCATCACCTCTTACGGCTTTGGCTGGTCAAAGACCGAAGCTGCTGAGGAAAAAAAGGAGGAGTCCTACGCATTTAAGACAGGAGATACTGTGATCACTATGGGCGCAGAGGCGGCCCCCATCTTAAAGGCCCTGGGCAAGGCGAAGAGTACCTTTGAGCAGGACAGCTGTGCCTATCAGGGAAAATCCAGGATCTACACCTATGATAATTTTGAACTGGGCACCTCCACTGCATCCGGAAAGGAATGCGTCGAGTCCATTTACATTGCAGGCACCTCCGGCACAGCGGCCACCCAGGAGGGCGTTCAGACCGGCTCCAAAAAGGAGGACGTGATCAAGGCCTACGGTAAGAATTATAAGGAGGATTTCGGGACCCTCCGTTATACCCTTGGAAACTGCCAGCTTTCCTTCTATATGACCAATGGAGCGGTGGACGCCATTGAATACGTCCTCGTTCCGGTAAAATAACGTGGAAGGAAGAGCCCAAAGGAATATCCCGTCGCTGTTGGAGGAAGCCGCTGCCCGCTTTCCCCAGCGGAAGGCCTATGAGGATGAAACGTGTTCCATGACGTTTTCAGAGGTCCGCCGCCTGGCTGCCTCCATCGGGACCGGGATCGCCGCTTTAGAGAATCCAGGCCGTCCTGTGGCCGTCTTTATGGAAAAAAGTGTCTGGATGGCTGTTTCACTCCTGGGTGTTTCCTGCGGCGGCTGCATCTACTGTCCTGTGGATGTGGCCATGCCAGAAGCGCGGATGGATCGGATCCTTTCGGTCCTGGAACCGGCGGCTGTCCTGACTTCCGGATCTATGGGGGCCAGAGCCCGGGAGGCCTGCGGGGACTGTCCGGTCCTTCTTGTGGAGGATCTGGCCGCCCGTCCGGCCGACGAGGCCCTTCTGGCCTCCCTGCGGGCCCGTATCAAGTCCTCAGATCCCCTTTACATCCTTTTTACCAGCGGCTCCACTGGTATGCCCAAAGGTGTTGTGGGCACCCACCAGACGGTGCTTAACAACCTGGAATGGCTGGCATCCCGTTTCGATCTGGGACCGGACGACGTACTGGGAAACCAGGCTCCGCTCCATTTTGTGGTGGCGGATCATGACCTTTACTGCCCCTTGAAGTTCGGCTGCAGCTCCTTTTTCATCCCAGCCGGCTATTTTTCGTTCCCTGCAAAGCTGATCCCGCTTTTAAACCAGCACCGCGTGACAACGGTATTCTGGGTCCCGTTTGCCCTGGGAACCATCGCCAGTCTCCGGGCCCTGGATGAGATCCTGCCGGAATTTCTCCGGTATGTGTTCTTTGTGGGGGAGGTGATGCCGGTGCGCCAGCTGAATTACTGGAGGGAGCATGTGCCGTCGGCCCATTATATCAATCTCTATGGCTCCACAGAAATGTACATGTGCTGCTATTATGAGGTGGACCGGGAATATGCAGAGACCGATACCCTTCCGATCGGAGGCCCCTGCGGAGGGACCGGGATCCTGGTCCTGGATGAAATGGACCGGGAGATCCTTCCGGGCATGGCAGAGACAGGAGAGCTTTGTATCCGGGGAGCTGCAGTGGGGCCGGGCTATTACCGGGATCCGGAACAGACGGCCAGGAAGTTCATACAAAATCCCCTGGAACCGGCGGCCCGCGAGATGATCTACCGGACCGGGGATCTGGTCCGGTATGGAACCGACGGCCTGCTGGAATTCTGCGGACGGGCGGACTACCAGATCAAGCATCTGGGGTACCGGATCGAACTGGGTGAGATCGAAGCCGCAGCCGGGAAGGTCCCTGAGATCTCCAGCTGCGCCTGTGTCTATGACCAGAAAAAGCAGAGGATCCTGTTTTTTTACGACGGCACGGAAACGGACAGGAAGACTATTTCCTCCAGCCTGTCGCAGCAGCTTCCCAGGTATATGCTCCCCAGCCGGTATGTGTATCTGGATCCCCTTCCCAGGAATGCCAGCGGGAAAATTGACCGAAAATTTCTTCAGGAACAATATGAAAAAAACATAAAATCTTGTTGACAAATTGTGCCTGTATGGGTATAATAACTTAGTGCGTATTAGGAGAGACAATATGCTGATTAATTTATCTGAAGTTTTTACTCTGGAAGGTAAGGAGAGGACCTGGACAGTCCCTCTGGAAATGAGATCCTATGAGGGAGCCGACGGAAAATATCCGGTGGCGTCGTCTGAGCCTGTGACCGTTACAGTAAAGAATCTTGGAAACAGGAAGCTGGCTTTAACGGGCGGGACGAAGGTCACGCTGACGATTCCATGTGCCAGATGTCTGGAGCCGGTGGAATACACCTGCGAAATAGACTTTGACCAGGAACTGGATATGAGTTCTTCCGATGACGACCGGGTAAAGGATTTGGATGAACAATCGTACCTGACTGGTTATAATCTGGATGCAGACCGGCTGGTATGTAATGAACTCTCACTGAACCTGCCTATGAAGGTCCTGTGCAAAGAAGATTGCAAAGGGATTTGTAATAGATGTGGAGCAAATCTCAATTATGGGACTTGCGGCTGCGATACCAGGTCACTTGATCCACGGATGGCAGTTATCCAGGATATTTTTAAACAGTTTAAGGAGGTGTAACCATGTCTATCTGTCCAAAGAACAAATCTTCTAAAGCAAGAAGAGACAGCCGTAGAGCAAACTGGAAGATGAGTGCTCCGAACCTTGTTAAGTGCAGCAAATGCGGCGCATTAATGATGCCTCACAGAGTCTGCAAAGCATGCGGTTCTTACAACAAGCGCGAAATCGTTAAAGTTGAAGATTAATTTTATGATATAGAAAAACCGTCGGAAGGATCCGGCGGTTTTTCTTTTATTATCTCTGGTCCCTGGACATGCAGATGGCCCCTGTCCTCTGTAATTCCAGGATCCCGAAGCTCCTGGCCAGCTCGATGAAGTTTTCCACCTCGTCGGGAGCGGCATGAAATTCGATGACCATGTTTTTAGCGGATACATGGACGATCTTTGCACCCATGACGCTGCAGAGCTCGATCAGGGAGGCCCGGTTGGTCTGGGAGTAGGAGACCTTCATGAGCATCATTTCCAGAAGAACACATTTTGTCTCCTCCAGCCTGCGGACCTTGATCACATCCAGCTTTTTATTCAGATGCTTTTCGATCTGGTCGATGGTCCTCTGGTCCCCTGTGGAAACGATAGTCATACTGGAAATATCCTTTCGTTCCGTCACACCCACGGCCAGACTGTCGATGTTAAAAGCCCTTCTGGCGAAAAGTCCCGAGATCTGGGACAGAACGCCGTCTTTATTTTCTACCAGTACGGAAAAAATCCCTTTCATGCTGTTGTTCCTCCCTATTTGGTGTTATTGGCGCTGTCGACCCGGCAGACCATGATGCAGGCGCGGTCACAGGCTAAAAACCCGTCCAGGACCTGGTCCAGATCTTCGTTGCTGTTACAGGAAAAGTATTCCATATCATATGCCTCTGCGATCTTATCATAACGAGGATAATCGTACAGCTGCACACCGAAATAATGGCCGTCATAGGTCTTTTCCTGATGCTCCCGCACCAGCCCCAGAAATTCATTCTGGACCACCAGGATCTTCAAGGGAAGCCGGTTGACGGCAATGGTGCCCAGCTCGTACATGGACATCTGGAAGGAGCCGTCACCGCAGACCGCCACCACCTGGGCCTCTGGCCAGCACATTTTGGCTCCAATGGCCGCCGGGATGGAGTAGCCCATGGTACCCATGCCGCCTGTGGTAAGGAACCGTCCGTTTTTCATCACATAGTTGTCCGCAGACCAGAGCTGGTTCTGGCCCACATCTGCCACATAGACGGCGTCTGCTTCCATTTTTTCCGATAAACGCTGCACTAGGAGATTGGGATTCACCAGACGGCTGCTGAAGGTCCGGTGGTCCACGGTGCTTTTCTTGATCTCTGTAAGCTCCCGGATCCAGGGATCCATGTCCAGGGAAAAATCCTCTTCCAGAAGACGCTCGAAGATCTCCCCTGCATCCCCCACCAGAGGGATCGTGGGACCGAGGTTTTTCCCGATCTCAGCCGTATCGATGTCAATGTGGATGATGTTTACCTGTTTTTCCAGGTGCTGGGGCCTGGGAACGGCCCGGTCCGCGATCCTGGCTCCCACGATGATCAGAAGATCGCTGGCGGATACGGCCCGGTTGGCATAGGGCTTTCCGTTGTTCCCCAGCATTCCAAAATATAGGGGATGGGCCTTGGGAAGGACGCCGATGCCCATCATCGTGGTCACCAGCGGGATCTGGTTTTTTTCGCAGAACTGCCGGAGACACGCCTCCGCATTGCCCAGGATCACTCCTCCTCCGGCACACACCAGAGGCCGCTCAGCCTTCCGGATGGCTGCGATCACCTTATTCATCTGCTGGTCATTGCCGCGGGTACTGGGCTTATAGCCCCGGATCTTCACCTCCTGGGGATAGGAGAAGGGCTTTTTTAATGACGCCATCTGTACGTCGCAGGGAATGTCGATGAGGACCGGGCCCTTTCGGCCTGTGGACGCGATATAAAAGGCCTCCTTCATGATCCTGGGGATCTCGTCCGGGTTCTTAACCAGATAACTGTATTTAACAAAGGATTCTGTGGCACCTCTCATATCAGCCTCCTGGAACACGTCCCGTCCCAGGAGACTGCTGTTTACCTGCCCCGTGATAGCCACCATGGGGATGCTGTCGGCATAGGCCGTGGCCAGGGCCGTGATCAGATTGGCGGCGCCTGGACCGGACGAGGTGACACAGACCGCCGGTTTCCTGGCGATCCTTGCATAACCGCTGGCTGCGTGGCCGGCAGCCTGTTCCTGGCGGACCAGAACGTGTTCGATGGAGCCGGAGGCAAAGACCTCCTCATAGAACGGGGCGATGGCCACCCCCGGATAACCGAAGATCCTGGTGATCCCCTCTGCTTCAAGGCACCGGACCATTGCTGCTGCACCATTCATGCTTTTTCCTCCTAAACGTGCGATTCGATTTTTTTTCGATTATAAGGAGTCTTGCGGGAAGTGTCAAGAATATTGTGGGATCCTGGGCCTGTGCAGGCCGGAAAGATGTTCACAAATATAGACCGCGGAGCTTTTGTACAAAAAAACCTATTGATTTTATACAAGCTATCTAGTATATTATTGGTAGATTTAGACAGGGAGCCAATACTATGATAAAGATTGCAGTAGACGCCATGGGCGGCGACAATGCGCCTTCTGAGATTGTAAAGGGCGCTGTGGAGGCCGTCTCTGAACGGCCGGATATCACAGTCTGTCTCACCGGACAGGAAGATATCATTAAAAAAGAGCTGGAAAAATATACTTATAAAAAAGAACAGATCGAGATCGTCCCGGCCTCCGAGGTCATTGAGACTGGAGAACCCCCGGTCAACGCCATCCGGAAGAAAAAGGATTCTTCCATTGTGGTGGGAATGAACCTGGTAAAGCGCGGAGAGGCCGACGGCTTTGTTTCTGCCGGAAGCTCCGGAGCCATTTTAGTGGGCGGCCAGGTGATCGTGGGTAGGATCAAAGGTGTAGAGCGGCCTCCGCTGGCTCCTCTGATCCCCACGGAAAAGGGATTTTCCCTTCTTATTGACTGCGGCGCCAACGTGGACGCCAGACCGTCCCACCTGGTACAGTTTGCCCAGATGGGCTCCATTTATATGGAACATGTCATGGGCGTAAAACGGCCCCGGGTGGCCATCGTCAACATCGGAGCAGAGGAGGAAAAGGGAAATGCCCTGGTAAAGGAGACCTTCCCGCTCCTTAAGGAATGTCCGGGGATCAACTTCATCGGAAGCATTGAAGCCCGGGAGATCCCCCACGGAGGAGCCGATGTGATCGTCTGCGAGGCCTTTGTGGGCAATGTGATCTTAAAGCTTTATGAAGGCGTGGGAGCCACCATGATCTCCATGATCAAAAAAGGAATGATGTCCTCCCTCCGGTCAAAGATCGGCGCCCTTCTCATCAAGCCAGCTTTAAAATCCACCTTAAAGAGCTTCGACGCCTCCCAGTATGGCGGAGCGCCCCTTCTGGGGCTTAAGGGCCTGGTTGTGAAGACCCATGGAAGCTCCAAAGCCAATGAGGTGAAGAACTCTATTATCCAGTGTATTGCCTTTAAAGAGCAGGCCATCAGCGAAAAGATCGGCCAGTGCCTGTCCCCGAGGGAAGAGGATATAAAAGAGCCATAAAATTAAAATTAATATATAATAGAACAGAGAGGATGGAAATTTTTATGGAATTTGAAAAATTACAGCAGATCATTGCAGAGGTGTTAAATATTGATGCCGACGAGATCACAATGAACACCACCTTCGTGGACGACCTGGGAGCCGACTCCCTGGATGTATTCCAGATCATCATGGGCATTGAGGAGGAGTTCGATATCGAGATCCCCACAGAGGCTGCTGAAAAGATCGTCAGCGTAGGCGACGCCGTAGAGCAGATCAAAAACGCATTAAATTAAACCTTTCCGGAAATCCCGGAAATCAGGGGCTGCTGCAAAAGGGATACTCAGATACGACTCTTTTGCTCCAGCTCCATTTTCCATTATAAGGAGGAAACATTCTTGGATAAAAAATTGAAAATGCTGGAGGAGATCATCGGATATACCTTTAAAAACGAGCACCTTCTTCCCCATGCCCTGACCCACAGCTCCTATGCCAATGAGCGCCACTGGGATAAAAAAAGGTGCAACGAACGCCTGGAATTTCTGGGAGACGCGGTCCTTGAGGTGGTCAGCAGCGAATTCCTGTTTTTGAACCACCCGGACATGCCGGAGGGCGAGATGACGAAGCTCCGGGCCAGCCTGGTATGCGAACCGGCTCTGGCTTACTGCGCCGAAGCCATTTCCCTGGGCGACTATCTGATCCTTGGAAAGGGCGAGGACATGACCGGCGGAAGAAAGCGGCCTTCGGTGGTTTCCGACGCCATGGAGGCGGTGATCGGAGCCATTTACCTGGACGGTGGTCTTGCTAACGCAAAAGAGTTCATTCATCGTTTTATTTTAAACGATATTGAGCATAAACAGCTCTTTTACGATAGCAAAACTATTTTACAGGAGATCGTACAGGCGGATTTTAAGGATCCTCTGACCTATGAGCTTATAAGGGAAGAGGGACCGGACCACAATAAGACCTTTGAGGTCTGTGCAAAGATCGGTTCCCACGAGATCGGCCGCGGCGCTGGCCGCACGAAAAAGGCCGCAGAGCAGCTTGCCGCCTACCGGGGGATCTGCCAGCTGAAAAAAACAGACCAGTAGAAAAGGTGCAGTATGTATTTAAAAACCATAGAAGTACAGGGATTCAAATCCTTTGCCAATAAGATCGTATTTGAATTTCATAACGGCATCACAGGGATCGTGGGACCCAACGGCAGCGGAAAGAGCAATGTGGCCGATGCAGTCCGCTGGGTCCTGGGAGAGCAGAAGGTCAAGCAGTTAAGAAGCGCTTCCATGCAGGACGTGATCTTCTCCGGCACGGAGACCAGGAAGCCCCAGGGCTTTGCCTATGTGGCCATTACTCTGGATAACTCCGATCACAAGCTGGCCATTGATTTTGACCAGGTCACAGTTTCCCGGCGGATCTACCGGTCTGGAGAGAGCGAGTACCTCCTCAATGGGAGCCCGTGCCGCTTAAAGGATATCAACGAGCTGTTTTATGACACAGGGATCGGAAAGGAAGGTTATTCCATCATCGGCCAGGGCCAGATCGATAAGATCTTAAGCGGCCGGCCGGAGGAACGGAGGGAGCTTTTTGATGAGGCTGCCGGAATCGTAAAGTTCAAGCGGAGAAAGGCCATTGCCCAGAAAAAATTAGAGGACGAAAAGCAGAACCTGGTCCGGGTCTCCGACATCCTGGGAGAACTGGAAAAGCAGGTGGGGCCTCTGGAAAAGCAGGCCGCAACAGCCAGGGAATACCTCCGGCTCAGGGAGGAGATGAAGAGGTTCGATGTGAACCTGTTCCTGACAGAAATGGAGGATACGGACCGGACCTTACGGGAGCTGGAGGAAAAGAGCCGGATCGTAAGCAACCATATGGAGGAATCCAGGCAGGAATCAGAGCAGTTAAAGGAAGAGTATGACCGGATCGCTGAAAACATCGCGGCCCTGGACCAGACCATCACCGAAAAGCAGGCTCTGGGAAATGAGGCGCGGATGAACGCCAGGAACCTGGAGGGCCGGATCAGCGTGCTCAATGAACAGATCCGTGCCGAGGAAATGAACGCCGAGCATATCCGGAGCCGGATCGCTTCCATTGAATCAGAACTTCAGGAAAAAGAAAGGGACAGAGGCCGCCATCAGGAAGAAAAGCAGCAGCTTAAGGCCCAGGTGGAGGCCATGGGGAAGCGGCTCCGTGAGGGAGAAGACCAGCTGGAGCAGGCTTCTTCCCGTGTATCCGGCCTTGAAAGATCCATTGAGGACGGAAAAGCGGCGTTGATCGGAGCGCTCAATGAACGCTCCGGTCTTTCTGTAAAGAAGCAGCGGTACGATACCCTTTTGGAGCAGGTCCAGGTGCGCCGTTCAGAGGTGGCCCAGAAGCTCCTCAAGGTAAAGACCGACGAGGAGGCCTGGGACGGTCAGATCCAGGAGCAGGAAAAGGCCTTAGCCTCTGTGAACCAGGCCATCGAGACCCTGGTCACAGAGGGCGAGATACTGGAAGGGGAGGCAAAGGAGGCGGCCGGACAGATCGCACGCCTCAATAAAAACCTCAACAATGCCCAACAGGAATACCACACCTCCTATACCCGCCTGGAATCCTTAAGGAACCTGGCGGAGCGGTACGACGGTTATGGAAACAGCATCCGGAGAGTCATGGAATGCCGCGACCGTGTCCGGGGGATCCACGGAGTCGTGGCAGACCTTCTGGACGTTCCGAAGGAATACGAGACGGCCATTGAAACGGCCCTGGGAGGAAGCATCCAGAATGTGGTCACTGACTCCGAGGAGACAGCCAAGATCCTGATCGGTCATCTGAAAAAGAACCGGTACGGACGGGCCACCTTCCTTCCCCTGACCGCCGTTTCCGGCCGCGGAGGATTTCCAGAGCCACAGGCCCTTAAGGAGCCTGGAGCCATCGGCGTAGCTGCCGATCTGGTGAAAACAAGGGATGAATATAAGGGACTGGTCCAGTATCTCCTGGGGCGGGTCCTGGTGGTGGATCATATGGACCATGCCATTGCCATTGCCCGGAAATACCGTCACTCCATCCGCATGGTAACGCCCGAGGGCGATCTTTTAAGTCCCGGCGGCTCCATGAGCGGCGGCGCCTTTAAAAATTCCAGCAATCTCCTGGGACGGAGAAGAGAGATGGAGGAAATGGAGGAGGCCTGTAAAAAAGCTCTCCTGGCAGTGGACCGGATCCAGAAGGAGCTGGTCTTCCAGGAAGCCCTCCTGGAGGAAAAGAACAGCAGCCTTTCCAGTATCCGGACCTCTCTCCAGGCCCGGTATCTGGAGCAGAATACGGCAAAGCTGTCCCTGCGGCAGCTGAACCAGAAGAAGGAGGAGCTGACAGAATCCTCCGCAGACATGAACCTGGAAAACCGCCAGCTGGAGGAGCAGATGCGTGAGATCCGAAGGAATATCGCCGGACTCCTGGCATCCATGGAGGAACTGGAGGCAGAAAATACCGCCAGAAACGAGGCGATCACATCCGATGGAGTGCTTCTTGAGGCGGCGAGAAACCAGCGGGAAGAGGCCTCCAGGGCCCTTTCCCAGATCCAGCTGGAGGCCGCTGGTCTGAAGCAGCAGGATTCGTTCCTGGACCAGAACCTCAGCCGTCTTGAGGAGGAGACCGGAAGGCTCCTGGCTGAACAAAAGGCCCTGGGCTCCGGCTCCGGAGACAGCGAACAGGCCGTAAAGGAGCGGCTCCTGGAGATCGAAGCCATAAAAGAACAGATCCGTGCGGTCCAGGAGGAGGCCGGAACGTTCATGAAGGAAGCCGAAGGGGCCAGACAGGAAAAGGAAGCCCTGGGCGCTGGACAAAAGGATTTCTTTGCCCGGAGGGAAGCCCTTTCTGACCGGCTTTCCAGGCTGGACAAGGAGCTGTTCCGCCTGCAGGGACAGAAAGAAAAGCAGGAAGAAAAACGGGACTCCTCCGTGGAATATATGTGGAGCGAGTATGAGCTGACGCGGACCGCTGCCCAGGAGCTGAGAGACGACAGCCTGGTTTCCGTACCAGAGATGAAAAATCAGATCACTGAGAGGAAAAACAGGATCCGTGCCCTGGGAAATGTCAACGTCAACGCCATTGAGGATTACCGGGAGCTTTCTGAACGGTATGAATTTATGAAGACCCAGCACCAGGACCTGGTCACTGCCCAGGAGGCCCTTTACCAGATCATCGAGGAGCTGGACACTGGCATGCGGCGCCAGTTCACAGAACGGTTTGCCCTGATCCGTGCGGAGTTTGACCGGGTATTTAAGGAGCTGTTCGGCGGCGGCCACGGCTCCCTGGAGCTGATGGAGGACGAGGACATCCTGGAGGCCGGGATCCAGATCATCTCACAGCCCCCTGGAAAGAAGCTGCAGAACATGATGCAGATGTCCGGAGGAGAAAAGGCTCTGACAGCCATTGCGCTCTTATTTGCGATCCAGAACCTGAAGCCTTCCCCGTTCTGTCTTCTGGACGAGATCGAGGCGGCCCTGGATGACTCCAACGTGGACCGGTACGCAAAATATCTGCACAAACTGACAAAGCACACCCAGTTCATCGTCATCACCCACCGGCGCGGCACCATGGTGGCCGCAGACCGGCTTTATGGGATCACCATGCAGGAAAAAGGCGTTTCCACGCTGGTATCTGTAAGCCTGATCGAAAACGATTTAGATAAATAGTAGGAGGATATCCATGGAAGAGAAGAAAAAGGGATTTTTTTCCCGTCTGGTAGCCGGACTTACAAAAACAAGAGAAAACATCGTTTCCGGTATGGATTCGATCTTTTCCGGCTTTTCAGCCATAGACGAGGACTTTTATGAGGAGCTGGAGGAGACTCTCATCATGGGAGATATGGGGATCCAGACCACCATGTCTGTGCTGGAGGAATTAAAAAAGGCCGTGAAGGAACAGCACATCAAGGATCCGTCCCAATGCCGCCAGGTGCTCATCGACAGCATCCGGAAAAAAATGGACCTGGGCGAAAACGCGTATGAATTTGAACACAGGAAATCCGTGGTCCTGGTGATCGGCGTCAATGGTGTAGGAAAGACCACCTCCATCGGAAAACTGGCCGACCAGCTGAAGTCCGACGGAAAGCGGGTGATCCTGGCGGCTGCCGATACCTTCCGGGCCGCTGCCATCGAACAGCTCTCCGAGTGGGCTGACCGGGCCGGCGTGGATCTGATCGCCCAGAAGGAGGGATCGGACCCGGCAGCCGTGATCTATGATGCCATTGCCGCCGCAAAATCCAGGAATGCCGATGTTCTGATCTGCGATACCGCCGGCCGTCTCCACAATAAGAAAAATCTGATGGAAGAGCTGAAAAAGATCAACCGGATCATTGATAAGGAGTATCCGGAGGCATACCGTGAGACCCTGGTGGTCCTTGACGGCACCACCGGACAGAATGCCCTGGTACAGGCGCGCCAGTTCATGGAGGCCGCCCCCATCACGGGCATCATCCTGACCAAGCTGGACGGAACTGCCAAGGGCGGCATCGCCGTTGCCATCCAGTCGGAGCTGGGCATTCCGGTGAAATACGTGGGAGTGGGAGAGAAGATCGACGATCTGCAGAAGTTCAGCTCGGGGGATTTTGTAAACGCGCTGTTTCAGTCTGATACCAGAAATAAAGGAGAATAAAGCCAATGGAAATGAAGGAGCTCACACTGGAAAAATTCGAGGAAGCGTCGGAGATCGTTGAAAAAGTGACCCAGGAAACGAAGCTGATCTTCAGCGAATACTTTTCAAGCCTGTCTGGAAACAAGGTATATTTTAAGCCGGAAAACATGCAGCGGACCGGCGCTTATAAGGTCCGGGGCGCTTACTATAAGATCAGCCAGCTTTCAGACCAGGAAAAGGAGAAGGGGCTGATCACTGCCTCTGCGGGAAACCATGCCCAGGGCGTGGCCTATGCGGCCAGGCTGGCAGGCGTAAAGGCCACAGTGGTGATGCCGGTGACGACCCCTCTGATCAAGGTGAACCGGACAAAAAGCCTGGGAGCCGATGTGGTGCTGTCCGGGAATGTATTTGACGAGGCCTGTGCCCATGCATATGAGCTGGCCGAGGAGCACGGCTATACCTTCGTTCATCCTTTCAATGACCTTCAGATCGCCACAGGCCAGGGAAGCATCGCCATGGAGATCATAAAGGAGCTTCCCACCGTGGACTATATCCTGGTTCCTGTGGGCGGCGGAGGGCTCTGCACAGGAGTTTCCACCCTGGCAAAGCTTCTGAACCCTAAGGTAAAGGTCATTGCTGTGGAACCGGCAGGAGCCGCCTGCTTAAAGGCCTCCCTGGAAGCCGGGAAGGTGGTATCTGTTCCGGCCATTAACACCATTGCCGACGGTACGGCAGTACAAACGCCCGGCGATAAGCTTTTTCCCTATCTCCAGGCCAATGTGGATGAGGTGATCACCATTGAGGACTCTGAGCTGACCCTGTCCTTCCTGGACATGGCGGAAAACCACAAGATGATCGTGGAAAATTCCGGACTTTTAACGGTGGCTGCCTTAAAGCATCTGGATTTCAAGGGAAAGAAGGTAGTCTCTGTTTTAAGCGGCGGCAATATGGATGTGCTGACCATGGCCACTGTGGTCCAGAATGGCCTGATCCTGCGGGACCGTATTTTTACGGTTTCTGTGATGCTGCCCGATAAGCCTGGCCAGCTGGCCGACGTATCTGCCCTGATCGCAAAGCTCCAGGGAAATGTGATCAAGCTGGATCATAACGTATTCGCCAATGTAAACCGTTCTGCCGGGGTCCTTCTCACCATCACCATGGAAACCTTTGGAACGGAGCATAAAAAACAGATCCTCCAGGCCCTGGAGGACGCTGGATATGCTCCGTCTGCGGAGCGGACCTCCAGGATCTATATGTAGGCCGGAGAAGATCTGGTATGAAATTCCGGCCTGTTCCAGATACCGCAGGCCGGAGCAAAAGGGGATATGATTATGAATACAAGAGAAGATCTGCCGGGGATCGTAAGGAACGGCGTTTACTTTGTACGCTGGACGCTTATTTCCCTCCTGATGGGAACGGTCTGCGGCCTGGTGGGAACAGCCTTCGGGTTTGGTGTTGCTTATTCCCAGCAGTTTTTCCGCGAGAATCCATTTATGCTCTTTCTGATGCCTGTATCCGGCATCCTCATCGTACTGGTGCATAAGGCCCTGGACCAGGTGGGAAATAAGGGGACCAATCTGATCCTGGAATCCATTTCCTCCACGGAGCAGATCCGTTTTTCCACGCTACCCTGTATTTTTATTTCCACCATCCTGAGCCATCTGACAGGCGCTTCCGCAGGCAAAGAGGGGGCGGCGCTGCAGATCGGGGGATGCATTGGAAACACCCTGGGCGGTCTTTTTCATATGGATGAGCGGGATAAAAAGGTTGCCATCATGAGCGGCATGAGCGGCTGCTTCGGAGCTATTTTCGGGACTCCCCTGGCCGCCTCCATGTTTGGGATGGAAGTGATCAGCGTCGGAGTTGCGTATTACGCGGCTCTTGTTCCCTGTGTGTTTTCCGCCTTTATCGGCTCCTTCATCTCCTCCAGGCTGGGGCTCCATGGAGAAGCCTTTACCATCCTTCATGTACCGGAATTTTCCCTTAAGCCGGCGGCTCTCATTGTGCTCCTGGCTCTTTTGGGCGCCTTTGTCAGCGTATGCTTCTGCATCCTGCTTCATGAGGTCCAGAAGCTTTATAAGGCAAAGCTGCAGAATGTTTATGCCCGGATCCTCACGGCATCCGCCCTGTTCATTGGCCTTTCTCTGGTATTCGGGCGGGAATACTGCGGAGCTGGCTTTAACCTGGTGGAGGCCGCCATGGAGGGAAATGTTCCCTATGAGGCCTTTCTATTAAAAATGCTCTTCACTGCAGTCGCCCTGGGCGGCGGCTTTAAGGGCGGAGAGATCGTCCCGACCCTGGCAGTGGGGGCGACCATGGGCGCAGCCTTCGGAAATTTTTTGGGCTTTGAGCCGTCCCTGTGCGCGGCCTGCGGTATGCTGGCCCTGTTTGCCGGTGTGACCAACTGTCCGGTGGCCACCATATTTATGGGGTTTGAGCTGTTTGGGTTTGAGGGGATGAAATATTTTGCCCTGGCCGTATCTGTAAGCTTTGCTCTTTCCGGTTATTATGGTCTGTACAGCAGCCAGAAATTTACCTATTCCAAGACGAGGACTGAATTTATCAATCGAAAGGCCCATTAGTTTTTCGCAGCAGAGGGCTTCAGGGAGGCGGATATTACCCTGGAAAGCCCTCTATTTTTTTAGAAAATATCTTGCAATATTCCGAAAACACTGTATAATATATGTTATAGACTTGCAATTGCAGAGAGGAGCTGTGGGATATGAGTGATAAATTAATTATTACCATTGGCAGAGAATGCGGAAGCGGAGGCAGACATATCGGACAGAAGCTGGCAGAAGAGATGGGTGTTAAATGCTACGACAAGGAGCTTCTTACCCTGGCGGCGAAAAAGAGCGGACTCTGCAGAGAACTGTTTGAGACACATGATGAAAAACCCACCAGCAGCTTTTTATATTCCCTTGTGATGGATACATACTCCCTGGGATATACAAATTCCGCTTATATGGATATGCCCATCAACCATAAGATCTTTCTGGCCCAGTTCGATACGATCAAGCAGCTGGCTTCGGAGGAATCCTGCGTGATCATCGGCCGCTGCGCCGATTATGCCCTGGCAGAATTCCCCAATGTAGTCTCTGTGTTTATTACTGCGGATGAGGATGTAAAGATCCGTACTCTGATGGAACGCCATCAGATCTCTGAATCCCAGGCCAGGGACGTTATGATCAAGACCGATAAGAAGAGGGCCAGCTATTATAATTATTACTCCAGCAAGCGCTGGGGAGATTCAAAGAGCTATGACCTTTGCATCAACAGCAGCAAAACCGGAGCAGACGGAGCCATAAAGGTCATCCGGGAATTTGCCAGGATCAAGCAGGAATATGCAAAAATAAAGTAAAGGGACAGATAAAAAAGCCTCCCCAGTCCCGGCAGAAGCCGGATGGCTGCGGAGGCTTTTTTGTGGACAGGCAAAAAAATTAAGAAAGAATTTAAGAAATCCAGACGGGTTGTATGATATACTTATCGTGCTGTCTTTAGCCCGTCCGGCAGCGCCTATCTACGAGAATTTTACAGCAGGTATTACGATATGAAAAAAAATCTGAATCTATATAAGGGGATGCGTCCTGCGGCCGTGATGCTCCTTTGTACATGCATTGCATTTTCGGCCGTCATGCCCTACGTCCCGCCGGCATTACCGGCAGCAGCGGAGAAGTCTTCCTCGGAAGCAGAGCGTCCTTCGGAAACGGCTTCCACGGCCAGGGAAGAAACGGAGACAGAAGAGAGCAGAGAAACGGCTGCCGCCATGGATGAGACGGCTCCAGCCCCGTACAGGCTCAATTTTGCCCATATGTATGAGGAAGGGGCAGAAGAAAGCTATGCGGAAATCCTTATGAAGGAGCTGATCCGGAAGGATTCCCAGTGGTACGCGGGTATCTATGATATGGCTAATATGGCTCCCTCCAGACTGGCTTCACGTCTGGGACGTTCCCAGGCCAAGGTACTGGGAAAACACAATCCTGCCTCCTTATCACAGGATCCGGAGGATCCTTCGACCTGGGCGGTGGAGCATTTTAAAAATGTCCGTGTATCCTTTTATGACGGAGATGGAAATATCACGTCTGCTGTATCCAATGCCCAGCAGATCCTTTCCATGGCAAGCGTATACTGTTATTACAATGAGATCCACGACCTGGACCAGATCCGGCAATACACAGACCAGCTTTGGAGTGCTTCCCATTCTTACAGCGCGTCTATGGGAGATGTATATTTCTGCAGCGGCTGTGTGGATCCATCCCAGATCCCTTCCGGAGAGGAGACAGATTCCGAGCTGGAGGGAGAGGATCATTTTAATGGAGAAAGCAGTATCAATACGGAAATTTCCGTTGCTGAATCCAGCCAGGCCGCAGAAGGGACCGGTGAAGATGGAGAGAGCATATCCGGTGCCTCCGGTGATTCCTTCAGTTCGGGCCTCGTATCGGACCCTTTTTCAGGAGGAAATTCCGGAAGCCTTGCAGCTTCTTCTACAGAAAAAACAACACCAGCCTTTGCCGGAACCACAGTCCAGGTGGAGACCACCACCAGTCCCCTGGATTCTCTAGCCGAAACTGCTGAAAGCGTATACATGGAAGAGACAAAGCCAAAGGTTACCATTGTAAGGCCCGGAGAGTCTAAGGAAAGCCAGGAAATGTCCAGCGCTGCTTCGTCTGCGCCCCAGACGTCCGGATCTGCTGGTCCGACGGCTGCCTCTTCACAGGCCCCATCCCCGGTCTCCTCAGAAGCACCAACCCCCGAGCCCCAGCCAACAGAGCCAACAGAAAGCCGGAATGCTGTGATCATCCGGCCAGAGGAGCCGGATCAGGCTGCTCTGGTCTTTGATCCGGAAGCTGCAGATATGCTTAAGGGGGATCACCGTATATATACAGCCGCAGTTTCGTCAGAAAGCTCCAGGAGCGCATCCTCCCAGACATCCCTCATCTGCCCCGGACACATCGATCTGAGGATCACTGCCAAAGTCCAGAGCCTGGAGGAGGCTGAAAGCCTGTTTTCCATAGATCCTGCTGGAAACACAGTGGAAGAGGGAAGCGCTTGGGCTGGCTGGAATGACCGTGCACGGGCCTTTGTAAACCACATCAGCCGTCAGGACTGGACGGAGCTTTATGACATCAGTGTTACGGTGGAAGGCACCAAAGCCCCGCTTTCCAGTACAGAGATCGAATCCTATATGAAAAAACTTCCGTCTGACACATCAGAGGAACGGAAGGAGATCATCCGTTTTGCACTGCAGTCTGTGGGAAAGGTTCCCTATTACTGGGGCGGCAAGGCCAGCGCCAGAAATTACAGCGGCAACAACTTTGGTTCCATTACGATCCCCGACCACAGGGGCCGTATCCTGAAGGGGCTCGACTGCTCCGGCTGGATCAACTGGGTATACTGGTCTGTGACAGGCGAACGCCTTCCTTATGAGGGGACCGAGGGGCTTAAGTCCACGGGACGGCCGGTGAACCGAGCAGACCTAAAGCCCGGGGATATTATCGTCATCACCGGAAAAACTCCCCATGTGATCATGTTTTTAAACTGGGCGCCCAATGGGCAGATCCAGTGTATCCACGAAACTGGTTCTGCAGACAATGTGACAGTTGGCGTCATGACCGCCAACTGGCCATATTACAGGAATCTGCTGGATTAAACAAACTTAAATGTTTAAGTGAACAGACCTCCAGGTTGTCCTGGAGGTCTGTGACTGATATAGGGCAGAAATTATTTCTTCCAGCATTGGACAGCGATAACCGGTCTGTGGGTCTTCTCCAGCGCGACTGCAGACGGCTTTTTTATGCAGCTACATGTCTTTCAGAAGGCTGCTGATAAGGATCTCCAAATCCGGATACAATCCGGCGCTGACCGGGCTGTGGAACGGGAAGATGATCGGAGCGGCGTCTTCGGCGTAACGGTATACGGTAGTACGTTCCTTCTCTGGATCCACGATCCAGTATTCCTGGACCCCGGCCTCAGAATACAGAGTGTTCTTTGTGGAATAATCCATCCGACGACTGGAAGGAGAGACAATTTCAATGATCCAGTCAGGAGCACCGAAACAGCCCTGGTCATGGAGCTTGTTCCGGTCGCAGATTACGGAGATATCCGGTTCCACCCAATTTTTATCATCGGCATCCAGGTTCACGGCGAAAGGGGCCATAAGCAGCTGGCAGTTTCCAGCATGAGAGAAGATATATTCCTGGATCACGAAAGACAGCTTAGCGATCAGAAACTGGTGCCGATAGCTGGGCGGGGCCATATCATACAGGGTCCCGTCTATCAGCTCGGCGCGCTGACCCTCTGGAAGGTTCCAGTAGTCTTTTGATGTATGATACTGTTTTGGTAATGGCATATTGCACCTCCTGGGAATCTATTATATATTTATGATTCATTTCTTTTTCTAAAATCCAGTACAAGAAAAAATGAGGTCACATAAAACCAAGTAAAGGCGGAAAGTCTATAAACTATTCGTTAAAGGGGACATACTTTCGCGAAAGCGGAATGGAGTGAAGCGGTAGTTGATGGCGCGCGACCTCTCATCTCCCGATCGGAGCGCGCCGGGTATCAACTATTCCGCGAAAGTGTTCTTTAACGAATCAGTTGTCAGTATACTACAAGCACAAGGACCCGGTCCTTGATATAAGAATGACCGATTTCCCAGTTACCATACAGGCGGCAGACCTTTACCGGGTCTCCATAGATCATAACATGATCCTGGAACAAAATCGAGACTTTTCCAGAAAAATCAATCCGTTCCAACATCATTCGGACTGTCAAATGGTATCAGCTCCTCACCTGCCGGGATCTCCCGGAATCCGTTGGAATCAACGGAAACATTACTTACTTTAACTGTCCCCTGGGAAAAATACTTTACAGTCTGGATCCGACGGAGAAATGCGAGCCAGGATCCGTATTCGTCCCGCTTGACGTTTGGATACTGTTCAGACAGGGGTATGTTGCTTATAAGATACACTTTAGTATAGCAGGCATAGCGGTTCGCGTAGCGGCAGGGAAGCTCCAGGGGATAGCCGTCCAGGTACTTAAGCATATCCGTAAGAGCGAGGGAAGAACGGAACTCATCAAAGAGAATAACATCCTGTCCGGCATAGTTGTCGAAGGGATGCAAGTAGTCGGTAGCGCGGTATACGTTTCCATATCCATGCCCCTCCATCACGCTTCTGGTCTTTCCGGTCCCGGTTTCGCCCCATATGTATACAATATCCAATTTGCGGAACGTGTTCTTGAATTTTTCCTGTACCAGGATCTGACGGGTTTTTGAGATCATGTCCAGGTTAAGCATGTAGTCGGAACCCTGTTCCAGGATATCATAATCGGACATACCTTCTTTTATCATCGAATAGAGATCATCCAAATCGTTTCGTTTTCCTTGTCTTTCTATGGGCATATCACCATACTCCTCGAATGTGCCTTCTACACAGGTTTCATGCTTTTTATCTTTTTCCCATCTGCCGGTCTTTGAAACGTACTCTTTATTCTGTAAACTGGTGCCTTTGGCCATCTCAATATGAGCTGATTCAAACGCACGCTTTAAGGTGCTGAACCGGATCCCGGAGCGGCCGCAGATGAAGATATGAGTGTGGTAGGTTCCTTCTTCCCCGATCTCATCCGCCATACACCAGTAGATCACTGGTTTCATGAGGTAAATCAAATCCTTGATCTTGTCATGTGTAAACCCATGTTCCACCGGGTTATTGATGGTTAATTGCCACTTGCGTGACTGTGTATCTTTTGCCATAGTCATGTTCCCCCTCTGGTGCTTTTTTGCGACAGTTACGTTTGCGACAGAAGTTGTCGCAGTTGGCTGGAGCCGCTTAAAACCTAGCTTCCTGTGGCTTTGCGACAGAAGTCGGCTGGGTAATACTAGGCCAGCCGCCGCAACCGTAGCAGGCGCGTGTTAATCAACGCACGCGCGTAAAAGAATATCTCCCATAACGCGCCATCCGCGTATGGATACACTATCCCCGGCACGGGATCCGGGCGGGAAGGGCGGGCAGACATCGCCGCCCAGAGGGCGCCCGGCGATTGGTTTCCTGAGGAGAGTGCCGCCCCCGCCAGGCTATGACAGGGGCGCGACGTTGCAGACGTATCCACGGTTATTGTATTCAATGTCAACTTCATCACCCGGAAGGATCTGATAGAGAAAGTCAAGTCCCAGATTGTCACTGACAAAGATGGAATCGACCGCTTCCCCTTTCACCTGGCCGTCCGGATAACAGGAGTGTAAGGTTACACCTTTGACCGGGTTCCCGGTCTTGCGGCTGACATAATCTACAAACTGAATACCCAATACTTTTACTTTCATATGGTCTTTCTCCTTTTCTTAAGTTGTCAATGTGCCAGGACCCGGCATTTTCATCTACGGGTCCGGATGGTACTTCCATCTAATTACAATATTTCTCACCTGGTTCACCGGTGGAGCCAGGAAGGAACCGTTTTGACATTTATCCCGTCCTATGGTACACTTTTAGGGGGAATGGGATAGGCCGGGGTTGCGGCCTGTCCCTGGTATGGTTTGGATAGAAAGCGGGGTTCTCATTGCTACGGTCCTTTTGTTACGATATCCGCACAATGCACGGAGGGGAAAGGATCGTTCTCATTGCTACCATGTTTTCTATCTGTAACCATTGTAGCACATTATGGCCATAATTAATATAGGCATTATGGCCATAATATAAATAATATTTTTGTGCATTATGGCCATAATGGAGCGATATCAATGGGAGAATTTGACCAGACAAAATATATAAACAATTTCATAAAAGAGAAGTATGACACATTTAAAGTCCAGGTCCCGAAGGGCCAGAAGGCCGTGATCGAAGCGCACTGGAAGAAGAAGGGGTATAAATCCTTAAACGCGTATGTGAATGAGCTGATCCGGCGGGATATGGCCGGAGAGGAGAGCGGGGGAGTGAACCTTGTGGGGAATGTAATTACGGGGAGTAATTGTATCAATATCAAAAACAATTCTGATAATGAGGGGAAATAGGAGCCGGATCCGGCGCAGCTGCGGAGAAGCTGTCAGACAATAGGCGGCCCGCGGTCGAGCCGCGGGGCCGCTCCTACTTGATGCCAAGAAACGGGATCTTCCGGACAATAAACATTGTAAACTTCCACACCTCATCAAAGTTGATCACAATGAGAAGGACCGGAAGAAGGATCTTTACCATGTCCATGTCGATGAACACGGCCAGGATCCCGATGGACCCCCTTATGAGGGCAAAGAGTTCATCCAGTACAGACGTGATAGCTTCCGGCATGGCCGGAAGGTTGATCCACCCGAATATGACCCGTAAGAACGCACCAAACAGGTTAAAAACAGATTCCAGGATCATCCGCGAAGCACCTCCTCTAATTTTTTGTGGATCAGTGACAACAGGGCCCCGATCATGATGACGTTGCCGACAAAGTATAGTTTGCTCTGGATGTCCTTCCCCCAGTCCGTAGAGAGGAAGTCAAACCCGACTGTCTGGGCCGGAATGATGACGGTTCCGTCAATCCACTTAAATTCCGGGAACGGGATCCCGGGGGTTCCAGTGGTGGCGGCCTGGAAGATTCCGACAAACTGGATAAGGATATCAATGGGAAGCATGAGGAATCCGAGACGGTCGTGGAAGAACTGATACTGTTCATCAAACCAGGTCTTAAAGAACGTATCGGAAGGGATAAAGAGACTCTTTAAACCCTCAATGATAAAGTTTCCGTGTTTTTCTACCGCCTGTTCTACCTTTTGCGTGTTCGCGTTATCATTGGCTATGATTTCTCCGGTCTGCTTGTCCGTGGATTCCTTGATCTGTTCCACCACGGCATGGATATCGGAGTTATTTGCCATGCGCTGGATCGCCGCCAGGATCTGGTCAAGTTTCGCCATGGTGGGAACGTGGATCAAGTTGTAAAGCTGGTCCCAGAAGGCATAGAGCTGATCGGAAATGTGGAGAATGATATTATCAATGCCCTTTATAATGAGATCCTGGGACTGGGAAACATACTCCATGGTCTGGTTAAGCTGACCAATACCAGAACTAATATCACCGATGCCATCAGCAATACCCTCCTGGATATCTTCTGTTGAGACATTCGGACCAGCGGTATCCGCGCCAGAGGAACTAGACACAGTGAAGTTAATTGCAAAACTTCCTCCCATATGACGCATACCATATCGAACTGGAATACCAACACGTAAACGGAAATTATCATAATTTGATCTGATATTAAATGCTCTTGGAGGGATATATAAATCCCCAGAATTAACACGAAAATCAGTAAAATCATAAACATCAGAAATATATGATGCATTTTCCGGAATATAAACACTTAAAAGATTAACGAAAGCATATTCTGGTATACTGAAATCAGATGTAAAATCAAAAGAAAAATCGTAAGAACCAGCAGGACTAGGAAGTGAATTAAAATTATATCGCGGATCCAAAGATCTACGATATAAATAAACATCCATCTGTGTAATGAAGCAATCTACAGGTGCACTATAACTAAAATGAAAACGTCCATCCCTATTAGTAGGGCGGATGTAATCGGACGCTAAAGTCTGACCTTCAGCATTAACATACCAAAATACCAAACGTGGATCGTTTACAGTGTTTGTAACCGTACCAACAGAAGAATACATATCCAGTCGGTCCGAAAACGGATCACCGTAAACCGCATTGGATCCGGATGCCGTCTTAGATGGTATAGCCGCCAGCGCTGAAAAACTGTTTGCAAACAAGATAGAGCAGGAGAGCAGTAAGGCAAAACAGAATCGCATAATCAATATAAACGGACCCCCCTTCTATAAGAACCGGATACATGGATTCCAAATCCGTATAGACCATGTTATTATTGACGATCAGACTAAAATCCCCTTCATGGCCTTCATCAATCGCGTAGTAACGCGTATCATATGTGATATAATCAAGTCCGGTCCCCAGGAACCGGAACCCGGAAACCTCCAGATCAGACCCGTATACCAGGCGGTATACGTACTGGGACTGGCGGAACAGTACATAGTGGGTCCCGGGCCGGAACCGGGCCGCAATGCCGCGCATATAGCTGACGACCGCAGTAGACATGCTGCCGTCATAAACCCCGGGATAAGAAGAGAAGGGGACTATTGCATCAGACGGAGAAGCCGGACCCACCTCCAGGCCGTCCGGAGCAGACGCCGGATCCAGTACATAGACCGCCGCCCGAGACGGAAAGACGTATAAAGCACACAAAACCAAACTCCATAGTATAACAGATCTAATGCGTTCAAATCCTTTCACCTCCTAAATCTCCACCTTTCCTTTAAATGCCATACCAAGGAACAGATTCACAAGCCGGCCCCCAAGGGCTAAGACCACCGCAAAGGGGAGAGCTGCTTCCACAACCTCTGTAAATAACAGAATCGCATTTGTCATATCCATTATAAAATCCTCCTTCCCTGCCATTCCTTCTTGTAACGCTTCATCTTTGCATAGGTATCATAACTGTCATACAGATCGGGAGAGTGGAACCAGTAAAATTTCTTCACGGATTCCGTGATCAGATGGCCGTCTTTTTCTACACTTTTGGCCCCGTCAATCAATGTGTTGATCTGAAGGACCCGGCAGAAATTCGAGCAAAGAACCACGTTTCTAATCTGTTCCCTAAAGGGCTTTGCAAGACGTCCGTACACCTGGGACGTACCAATGATATGTTTCCTCTGTTTTCTCTGCTGGCTGACTTCAATCATGACTTCAATATCAATGTTTTTCGATTCCAGGGAGTTAAATTCCAGATGAATCTCATCAATTAAGTATATGACCCCGTAGTAGCCGTTTTCCAGGGCCTTTAGACAGTTAAGGCCGTCATATTCAACCACTTCCGTTTCCTCCGGCAAACCGTCAATCTGGACGTTTGTGCAGAGGATCGCGGCCGGATATTCGGCACAGAGTTTCTTTACATACTGGACCGCGGAAAGCGTCTTTCCGGATCCCTGTTCCCCGCAGAAGACCAAAAGCCCCTCCGGACGAAAGTACCCCGGATGACTTGCGTAAAACTCCCGGTTATGCTTTACCACACGGGCCACGTTGACCGGGTTTAGGGATCCCTCTAATAATTTCGTTTCCATCCAATCACCTCCAATAAAAAAAATCCCAGGGCCAAAAGGCTCTGAGATTTCTTAAGTTATACGCTCATGCGGCCCTTACGGAATGCAGACATAAGAGAGCGAAGGCCCTTTCGGAGACCCCACCACATGAATACCAGGCCGATCCCGGCGGTAACGAAAGTTGCAAGAGCGGCCACAACCGTCTGGACGGATATCTGCTTTGTCAAAGCGTCAATCACAGGCTTCCAGGCGTCCGCGGCCACCGGGGTCCCGGTCACCTCAGAGGCGAAGGCCGTTATGCCCATCATCATCACCATAGCGAAGAGGGCCGGAACGAAGCGCGTCATTTTGGACTTCATTTTCTCAAACATGCGAAATCCTCCTTTCATCTATTCAACTATTCGTTAAAGAAGGCAACTCCGTGAATAGTTTAAGAATACATCAGCCCCGGTTTTTTATAAAATTATCCATATGATCCCCAGCAATTTGAGTCTCCAGTTCCTCAATAACAAGAGATAAAACCTCATATTCCTTCTTACTAATAACCAGAGATTCCAGATGCTTTTCAAACTTATAATCCGTATCGGCCATACGTTCCAACCAGTCTAAATGACGTTTCACTTCCTTTAGATTATTCCGTAAAGTCCGATATAGATATAAAGCTTGATCCTTTTCCAGTTCTAAGATCATTGCCATCACCTCAAACGTCCAACCGGGAATCGAACCCGGGACTTATGTACCAGTTAATGCAGCTGCTCATTGCTTTACCACTAAGCTATTGGACGATATGATCAAGGGGCCGAAGGAGAAGTGCGTCCCTTCGACCCCTCTTTCTATTGTTTTATATCAACACTGTCAAGGCTAAATAAATGGCCTGCGGCCAGCCTTGACAGCGCCGGGGGGCTAATTGAGAGCCACAATCGCGTCTACCTTACCATACCGGTTAAAATAGACCTCAACGTCTGTATCGGGCCGTAAGGCCGCCACATTAGCATAACATTTTGATGCTGTGCTGATAAAGAAGGAGTCTGTCATACAGCCATCCACACGATCGTCCTTACAGGTCATAAATACCTTTGCACCGGACATCTTACCGCCATCCTTAGTATCAAACTCCATGTTCCTTCTGATCCCAACTACTCTGTATTCCATATTTGTCCTTTCCGCACTGTCGGGGATCCCCCTGATCCTGCCGGACGTGCTATAAAAATTTATTGAAGCTGCTTTGGCAGCCAGTTCCCTTATGCGGCTTCCCGCAGGAAGTCATTATCCCGAAGATAATCAAACGGAACAGAAGCATACTTCCTGGATATCCGGATCAGGGACCCGGAATCAGACTCAATCTGCTCCGAAACGAAAATACGAGCTTCACCGGCCCATATGGTAAAGTAAACTTCCCATCGGGATCCCGACAGGTCAAACCGTAACCAGTAAGAATCTCTCCGGTGCTGGAAAGTGCAATTCCGGAGGGAAGGGAGAGTAAAACCATACGGATTATACTCACAAACCATCTCGTAAATACGTGTTTTGGTAAGTCCACTCTTAAGGCAGTAACGTGTCATAAATATACCCCCCAGTATAATGACTGTAAGTCATGACATAAGCCAAGACTTATGTTATAATAGTGTGTTAAAAACAATAGCATATATTTAGCATATATCTGCTAGACATATAATACCACATTGTAAAAGCATATGTCAAGTAGATATCTGCCTGGAGGGCAAAATGGGCAAAAACCTTGAAAAACAATACGCATTCAGATGTGACGATGAAACCATACAAAAATTAGAATTTATAGCTAAAAAGCATACTAGAAACAGAAACCAAGAAATGAAACATATAATTAAAGAATATATTAATGAATTTGAGAACAAATACGGAGTAATAGAAATTACGGAGGAATAAAATTGTATTCAAATACAGACTATTCAATAGCATTTGCGGGATTTTTCATAGTCTTGCTTATTATTTCATTTTACCAAATAAAGCTTTATATATATTCAAATTCAACATACTATAAAATCACACATAACAGTTGGAGTACCGTAAAAAAAGATTTAGGAAAATATGGTGAATACCTTATTTATAAACAACTTAAAAAATATGAAGAAAGCAAAGCAAAATTATTATTTAACATATATGTTCCAAATGAATTAAATACACTAACTGAAATAGATGTACTAATGATCCACGAAAAAGGAATTTTTGTCATCGAAAGCAAAAATTATAGTGGATGGATATTTGGAAATGAGAGAGATAAAAAATGGACTCAAGTACTTGCAAATGGGGATAAGAATTATTTTTTCAATCCTATCCTTCAAAATAAAATACATATAAAATGTCTTAGCAAATACTTACCAGCAGATATCCCCGTCTATTCTATTATAGTTTTTTCCAAAAGATGTACTTTAAAAAAAATTTCTATATTTAGCCCAAACACTTCTGTTATGAACAGGGATGACATGATTGATGAAATAGAACGATACACAGAAAAAGATTTTACAACAATTTCACATGATAAAATAGAAGAATTATATAAAATTTTATATCCATACACGCAATTATCAGAAGAAGAAAAAGTAAAGCATATTGAAAGAATTAATCAGCAATATCATTGAGGAATAGCAGACCGCCATCTGCTATCCCTCAGATCCACAGCACAACAAAGGAAAAACACTGCGAAAAATTTATATCAACGGCCTGGAACCGTTAATATCACCTTATTGACAAATACCGCAAAACACAGTATCATGAGACCACAAGGAGGTGGATCACATGTCAGACAATGAATTATTACTTGCCGTGGCTGAGTTATTCGATAAAAAGCTGGAAACCCAGTTACAGCCATTAAGGGATGATATCCGGGATATTAAACTCACCCTTGAAAATAACATCACACCTAATATTCAGCTTCTTGCTGAAAACTATGTTCCAGCTGCCAAACGGTACGAAAAGGGATCAACTGAAATCGAAAATTTAAAAGTTGATATCGAACTGATCAAAAAAGTAATCAAGGAGCACAGTGACAAGCTGAACAGGATCGCTTAAAGGGACGGGAAACCGTCCTTTTTTGTTTTAATTGTACGAAATTAAGATGAAACTTAAGCCGGACCCCGCTGGCTGCAGAAATAATTATCTGACAATTAAAATTAAGCAGAGTACATCCAGGGCATGAAGTTCCGGATCCCGATATCCACATCCGGCGGAAACTCATAAAAATGGGAGATACGTTCCTGATCCGGGGATACCAGACGCTTATAATAACTGGACACGTCATAGATCTCGTCCAGGATCCGCTCCCTGGCGGCATAAAACTCCACAACGACCTTTTCAACTGCCGGGAGCTCCAGGTTCCTGGAGGCCCAGTACCGTTTCCGGCCGGAGGAGACCTGGCAAAGTTCCTTTGTGAGATATTTGGACAGATAGGTTCCGGCACGGCGGGAGTCTGATACACGGGTGGCCGTGGAGAAGCCATAACGATAACCAGGGATATTATAAACCTTACGGCTGCCATGCTTAACACCAGAGTCAGTAAAAGCCAGACCGTCACAACAGGCAATAAGCCCATGGAAATGGAAAGCTCCATCCTTATGCAGCTCCGGAACGAATAGATATTTAAGGCCGGGACATTTCCGGCGGGTAACATCAATAAAGTTTTTCAGTTTTTTTGCACAATCGGAATAATTGTACCGGTCTACTTTCTGGGGATCGAAAGTAAGAGTCACGAACCAGTCCCAGTCATTGGCCAGACTATAATTATAGACCATGGCCCTGGTACGGCGGAGAGACTCACAGAGAGAATGGGAATGGTCCGGGAACTGTTCTACTTCACGGACCAGATCGGAATTGAACGGATTTTCTACAAGTTTCTCAGATTTCTTTTCCTTCTCTGAAGGAGAGACAACATACTCATAATACTGAACCCTGGTAACACCAGATGGAAATTTCGTGACCTTAAGATTATACATAATACCCCCCGATATATGTAAAAGGTGAAATTGTAAGGTAAAAACGCTTAAGTGTTGCTACTGTCAAGTAAGAGCGGACGGCCGGAGAGGAGAAGGCCGAAACGGCCAGTTATCCACATTCTCCAGGACGCTCCGCCCGGCGGCCACCTGCGTGGCCCGCGCTGGCTGCGCTATCTGCGTTTCACAGACCGCAGGAAATCCTTTTTTGTTTCCAGATAAGACCGGATCCCTTTATCCTCATAATCTGGAAGTTTGACAGCTTCATAAGGCTCCAGCTGCGGCGGGTCAAAGGACTTAAAGTATTTCACGTACTTTGGTATATACGTGATCTTCACGGAGCCGGAGAGGGCAAAGAGAAGGGAATCAATGTTATAATCATCCACGATCTTGCTTTCCCCCTGGGCGGATTTATCAGCGTGCACAACGGTGATCTTTTTGGTGACCCTGCGAGCAATAGAAAAGCAATTGAAAAGGTTCTGCACAATATACAGATGATCGGTCAGATCCCGGATCTTCTTGTCCACGTCAAAGGACTGGGAGAAGAGATAGACCACGTTCCGATACTGGCGCTGGTACTTAAAATAGACCTTTACGTGCTCCGGGAATGACTTAAAATTCCGGTTATCCCAGATAAGACCGACCTCATCGACCAGAATCAAAGAATCCGGCGGGAACTGACGTTTCCCAAAATCTTTAATATCATACAGATAGCAGCCAGGGATCTCGCGGTCACAGTATACGCGCCATCCCTTTTTCTGGTACTGTAAAGCGAGCTTCGTCATGAGTGTGGTCTTACCGGATCCTTTTTTTCCAAAGACCATATAGAGCTTGTAGGGATTCCGGTATTTCATAACGTGCCAGATGATAAAGATAAAAGCGGCAAAGGCCAGAAGCTCCAAAACTATAATAAATCCCATATAAGCCTCCTCAGGATCCCGACAAGACCGATCGCGATCAGACAGAGTGTAAATACGATCATGATCGGATTATTCTGGAAATCCAGGTGCGAAGGATCCAGCGGGAAAACGATCACAGCAAACAAAAGGTCTAAAAAGTCAGTCATAAGGCACCTCCGGGATCCGGGGCCGGAGCCCCGGACAGATTAGACCGAGTGGAACACCCGGATAAAAAAGGATACGATAGCCCCGATAAAGAACAGGGACATGGATAAAAGCAGGATCGGCTGGTCCAGGATCCAGGTCAGTAAAAGTCCGATCTCCTTCCAGAACCAGGCTGCCACGGTGGTAAACGCAGTTAATAACTCTGTCATATCTTACACCTCCTATACGGAATGGAACACGCGGATGAAGAAGGAAACGATAGCTCCCACAAAGAATAAGGACATGGAGAGCAGTAAGATCGGCTGCTTTAAGATAAAAGCCAGTAAAAGCCCGATCTCCGACCAGAACCAGGCCGCCACCTCTGTAAAGTTACCTAACAATGCTGCCATAACATACACCTCACTTTCTAAACAGAATGGAATACACGGATGAAGAAGGAAACAATAGCCCCCACAAAGAATAAGGACATGGAGAGCAGTAAGATCGGCTGACCCAGGATCCAGGTAAGCAGCTTCCCGATCTCAGCCCAGAACCAGGCCGCCACGGACGTAAACTCCTTAAGGAGCGTGGTCATGGGAGGAGTCGTCCCTTCCCCGGACGCATACGCCTGGAAGGGAAGCATGAGAACCGCCAGGGACGTGGATCCGGCCAGGGCATACCGCTTTTCACACAGTTTACGGAGCATAAAAACACCGCCTTTCTAAAAAATACTTTTAAAGATATTTACAACCTTACGGGCCAGCGGGATCCCGATCACACAGACACCAACCCAGCCGGAAGCCCAGACAATGCGCGCAAGGGATGTAACGTTTTCAAAGAGCCAGTCCAATATGGGAGTCAGATCTGAGAACACAGCATCAACCTCCGATCAAAGTACGCAGCGTATAAAAGATTGCATCACAGAGCCATAAGAAAGCCACAAAAGACATAACATACAGTAAAGGCTCAAACTGTACAGGAACAGCACCGAAAAGAGCAACCACTTTTTCGACAAACAAGAAAACACCTCCTAACGTGCGGAACGCTTCCAGAGACAGATCAGACAGCAACCAACCAGGAATATAAGGACGTATTGTAAAAGATCACCGCTTTTATACTGGTGGAACGAATCCCGGACCAGGACCCGGACATAATGCGTTGAATAACTGAGCCGGTCATAATCCGACCAGTAATAGTCCCGGACATAGTTGGGGCTGCCGTAGTCATGATTGACAGAAAAGTTATTCCCCAGGCAGGGCGCCAGGTAAAGGATCTCACCAGTATCCGCAAAGGGATCGAAGGATCCCGTGAACAGGCGGCCCGTGATCTGGGATCCGGAGACATTCCAGAGATATCCGTCCGGATCGACCATCAGGGAAGATTCTGAATCAGAAGGTAACAGGAGCGTATAATCAGTACCGTTAACAGTAACATCATAATATACGCAATTAACGTAAGACGGCGGAGCCACCGGCTCACCCGGGCCGGCATAAAGCATAGGAAAGATTTTACCGTCAGACGTGCCCCCACTAACTTCCGGTTCAGACGGTTCCAGAGACTCCGCAGCCTGCCCGAGAGCATCGCTGGGAGAAGAAACCAGATCCGCATAAGAAGCAAACCGGAAAGGAACAAGGACATTAAAAACAACCAGTAATAAATAGCATATTCCACGCATGGGACCCCCTTATTCTTTATGTTTATTTACCGGACGTGGCGGACGGGCCACCGAAGCCGGATTTTGCCGCCGGAAGGAGATAACCAGGCAGGAGATAAAGACGGAAACCACCAGGATCCCGACTAAAAAATCCCCAAAGGAATACCCACCAAGATCAAGACCAAACCAGCAGCCAACTGTTTTTTGCAAAATGGCAAGGCAGAAATCTATAAATTCTCTCATAATCAACCCCCTTTATTTAAGATCTGGAAGATCACGGCCATAGAAACCGGGACAACCACAAAACCGACCAGCCAGGGCGGGAGATAGGCGAGACAGGCAAAGAGCCAGGTCACCGCCCGGACCATGGAAAGAAGAATCTCGACCAGGAGCCCGAACATATTGACCACAAAATTTACAATAGTGGAGATAAACGCTGCGATCCCTTCAAAAAAGCTAAACATCACGCACCCCCTTTAAACCGATAGTATCCAATGAATACCAGGGCAATCGTGAGAGTGAGAGAGAAGCTGACCGGGATATTGAGACCTTGCAGGCCGTTATAGATACCAGTAAGGAAATAACTGATATCCGAAAGAGGACCCGTATACTTTTCAAAAGGATTATCAAATTCGAACTTGCCTATTTTATCCTTTGCATCACTGATAAGCTGATCCTCAACCTTCTCATACTCTGTGATCGCACCATCAAGCTTTCCTTTATCACCCAGGATCCCGGAGTTATCATAGCCATTTTCCAAATGCTCCGTATTCTTATCATCATTGGTGATCTGGCTGTTAATGCTGGACTGGATCTGACCAGTGATCTTTGATGCAGCACTTGAGATCGCAGACTTTAATTCATCCAGATCTACATTGACATTAATATCCATATCCTTGATCGCCTGGAGGATCTGATCCAGCATTGCCATGGTGGGAACATGGATCAAGTTGTAAAGCTGGTCCCAGAAGGCATAGAGCTGATCGGAGATATGGAGGATAATGTTGTCAATGCCCTTTATAATGAGATCCTGGGACTGAGATACATACTCCATGGTCTGGTTGAGCTGACCGATACCAGAACTAATATCACCGATGCCATCAGCAATACCCGCCTGGATATCTTCGGTTGAGACATTCGGACCAGCGGTATCAGTGCCGGAGGAACTAGACACAGTGAAGTTAATTGCAAAACTTCCCCCCATATGACGCATACCATATCGAACTGGAATACCAACACGCAAACGGAAATTATCATAATTTGATCTGATATTAAATGCTCTTGGAGGGATATATAAATCCCCAGAATTAACACGAAAATCAGTAAAATCATAAACATCAGAAATATATGATGCATTTTCCGGAATATAAACACTTAAAAGATTAACGAAAGCATATTCTGGTATACTGAAATCAGATGTAAAATCAAAAGAAAAATCGTAAGAACCAGCAGGACTAGGAAGTGAATTAAAATTATATCGCGGATCCAAAGATCTACGATATAAATAAACATCCATCTGTGTAATGAAGCAATCTACAGGTGCACTATAACTAAAATGAAAACGTCCATCCCTATTAGTAGGGCGGATGTAATCGGACGCTAAAGTCTGACCTTCAGCATTAACATACCAAAATACCAAACGTGGATCGTTTACAGTGTTTGTAACCGTACCAACAGAAGAATACATATCCAGTCGATCCGAGAACAGATCACCCAGAACCGCATTGGATCCGGATACCACAGAAGCTAAAGCAGAAAAAGGAAGAAACACAACAAGTAAGAGTGAAAGAAGAAGCGCAAAAATCTGTTTTTTCATGTTGAATCCCTCCCAATAAAAAAATCAGCCTATGGAGACCATAAGCCGATTTTTATACATTTCTTATTCATCATTTTCCAACTATTCGTTAAAGAAGGCTTTCGCGCATAGTTATAGATCGCTCTGCAACCAGCATTCCCCCGCCTTTTTCTGCCCTCAGCCGTCTCTCTCCATACTCCTGCCTTCCATATCTATTTGACAAGCAAAGGCAGATAATATTCCACAAACAGATAAACGACTGTGAGCACGATCCCGACAACCAGCACCCGGTTCATTACTTTTCTCATAACAATTTTCCTTTCTTTTTCATTATGTATAGACAGCGCCAGAACCATTAAAGGTACGGCATAATACGCCCATTCTGTATCATGAACGTTCATGTTTTTGATTATAGCACATTCATGATCCATGCTACAAGGAGTTCTTGCATTATCCCTTTGGTTCTGGTATGATGGTCCATGGGCACAACTATTCGTGAAATACGTTTCCAATGGAACTTGCCCTTTTAATATAATTATTACAGATAATTGAGAGGATCAGCAATTTATGAAATTACAGCGACTTTTAAGCCTTGTACGAAAGGCAGTGGACGATTACCAGATGATCTCCGCTGGTGACCGCATCGCTATTGGGATCTCCGGAGGAAAGGACAGCCTGGCACTGCTCTTCGCTCTCCATGAGCTCCAGCGTTTTTACCCATTCCCATTCGAGCTTTGTGCATTTACTGTGGACCTTGGTTTTGGGATCCAGGATTTTAAAGCCATACAGGCCCTCTGCGACGATTTTTCCATCCCCTATACAGTTATTTCCACGGATATTGCAAAAATCGTTTTCGAGACCCGCAGAGAATCCAATCCATGCTCTCTCTGCGCAAAAATGCGGAAAGGTGCCTTAAACCAGCAGGCCAGATCCTGCGGCTGCAATAAAGTGGCATACGCCCATCACAGGGATGATATTATAGAAACCATGATGCTTTCATTGATCTATGAGGGACGCTTCTATACCTTCTCTCCCCGTACCTATCTGGACCGGATGGATCTGACTGTGATCCGCCCCATGATGTACGTCAGCGAAGCAGATATCATTGGATTTAAAAATAAATACCAGCTTCCAGTCTGCAAAAATCCATGTCCGGTGGATGGAAAAACCCGGCGGGAATACGTAAAAAATCTCATACGGGATCTGAATCTGGAAAATCCTGGAGTCAAGGATCGCTTTTTCCACGCGGTTCTCTCTGGCAACATTCCCGGCTGGCCATCTCCCTCCTCGGATTCCAGAGGCTCTGAAAAAAATAAAGAAGGAAAGGAAGATAGTCATGGCATCTCTCACTTATCATGAGCAGAAGGATATTGAAAACATCAAAAAGCTGCGGGGACTGATAAAGGAACTTCCTCCCTTCTGTGCAGATTTCTTCCGGGGAATCGAACCTCTGACATCCACCAGGACCAGGATCGCCTATGCCTATGACCTGCGGATCTTTTTCGATTTTCTGAAAACTTCCAACAGCCAGGTAGCCCGAATGGGGGAAAATATCCCCCTCTCTGTTCTGGAACAGCTTACAGTTACCGATCTGGAAGAATATATGGAATATTTAAAATGTCATCCTTCTGTGAACAATGAAGATGTATATAATACGGAGCGTGGGATCATGCGGAAGGTTTCATCTTTAAAAAGCTTCTATAATTATTTTTACAGAAATGAACGGATTGAAAAAAATCCTGCCTCTCTCCTGCGTCTCCCCAAACTCCATGAAAAAGAGATCACACGGTTGGAAATTGATGAGGTGGCACGGCTTCTGGATGAGGTTGAGGAAGGTGAAAAGCTCACAGAAAGGCAGAAACTGTATCATGAACGGACAAAGGTCCGGGACCTGGCCATGCTGACACTTCTTTTGGGGACAGGACTCCGTGTATCGGAGTGTGTCGGATTAAATATAAACGATGTGGATCTGGACGCCTGTGGAGTCAGGATATTCCGGAAGGGCGGAAAGGAATCCATCGTCTATTTCAGCGATGAAGTCCGGGACGTTCTGGAAACGTACCTGGATGAACGCCAGGCCATTGACGCCCTTCCAGGTCATGAGGATGCTGTGTTCCTGTCCCTGCAGAAAAAAAGGATGAGCGTCAGAACGGTGGAAAATATGGTAAAAAAATATGCGGGTCTTGTTACTCCCCTAAAAAAGATCACCCCCCATAAGCTTCGGAGCACCTACGGCACCAGCCTTTACCGGGAAACCGGCGATATCTATCTGGTAGCATCGGTCCTTGGGCACAGCGATGTCAATACCACCAGGAAGCACTATGCGGCCCAGGAGGACCAGAGACGGAAAAGCGCCAGAAATATAGTCCAGCTAAGGGAAAAAAAGGAACAGGGGCCCCAGTAGCCTGGCTAGTCCGGATACAGACTGGCTGCGGCCTGGAGCCTGCCAGTTACAAACGGCATTCCTTAATAATTAGCTATCCTGCGGCAGATCCGGAGAACTACTGCTCCGACGGGATCATACCTGGCTGTCTGGCATAATATACAACAGTCAGGGAGTCCCCGGCCTCAATGGAATCCGAAACCAGGCCGTTGATCTCTTTCAGTTCTGATATATACTGGCGGACCTCCATTCCGGAGTTAGCCCTGTATCTTTCAGCAATGGACCACAGAGAGTCCCCCTGACGGATCTCAATGTTGGTATAATAACGGTCATAACCGCTCTCCCTCTCCTCTCCGCTGGCAGTTACCAGTGTCTTTCCCAGGAGACAGGATAAAATCATAATGGATGCGGCAAACAAAAACAAATACTTTTTCATATTCAGTCCCTCCTGCGTCAAAAGAATGTATGTTCGGGAACATTTGTTCTGGTCTCATGATAACACCAGAACAAATGTTTGTCAACAGATTTCCTGCTTTTTCTCGAACAAAAGTTTGCTTTTTTGCCGGACATATGATAGTATATAAAAAAGAAATCTATTCCCTTCCAGGGATTTTTATAAGATATGATATCATTTTTTCATGAAAATGATGCAAAGGAGGATCCACATATATGAGCCAGGGTAAAATAACTGAAAAACAGAAAGAAATTCTTGAATTTATAAAAGAAACAATTTTAAGCAAAGGATATCCGCCGGCTGTGCGCGAGATCTGCGAAGCCGTCCATCTGAAATCCACCTCTTCTGTCCACTCCCACCTGGAGACACTGGAGCGGAATGGATACATAAGACGGGATCCCACAAAACCCAGGACCATCGAGATCCTGGATGATGATTTTGCGCTGACCCGCCGGGAAGTGGTCAACGTACCGCTGATCGGGACCGTTGCCGCAGGAATGCCGATCCTGGCAGAGGAGAATATTGAGGATTATATCCCCATCCCTGCGGAGCTGCTTCCCAATAAAGAGGTATTTATGCTGAGGGTAAAAGGAAACAGTATGGTGGAGGCTGGAATCCTCAACGACGACAAGGTGATCGTCGCAAAGCAGCCTGTGGCTGAAAACGGGGATAAGGTGGTTGCCCTCCTGGGAGATTCTGCAACGGTAAAAACCTTCTATAAAGAATCCGGCCACGTCCGCCTGCAGCCGGAAAATTCTTCTATGGACCCGATCATCGTGGACGACGTCCAGATCCTTGGAAAGGTCATCGGCCTGTTCCGGTTTATGAATTAGCAGGAATGATGCCTGCCTGCGGCGGGCTGCTGCGGCCGCAGACGTTCCTTCCGCCGTATGGCGAACCCTGCAGAGCATTTTATATGCCACAGGACACGTGTTTCAGTAACTAAAAAGCACCGGCATCCCCCTTAGGAAATAGCCGGTGCTTCAGGTATATGTTTTTTGTCAGACTGCGTTCCGGATCAGTCCAGCTCCTCTACGGATCCTACGACCTTTCCGTCTCTCCAGATGCGCTCCAGATCATAGAACAGCCGGTCTTCCTTGGAAAATACATGAACGATCACATCGCCGTAGTCCAAAAGGACCCATGTTGAGCTTAGATTTCCCTCTTTCTGGCGGCACTCAAAGCCAGCTTTAAAGAGCTTTTCCTCCACATTATCGATCAGAGCCTGGGTCTGGCTGCTGTTGGATGCGCTTGCCAGTACAAAATAATCTGCAATAACTGTTACACCCTGGATATCAATAATTTTTATATCTTCTCCCTTTTTCTCGTCCAGCGCTTCGACTGCGAGTCTTACCATTTCTTTTGACTGATTCAACTGTGTTTTCCTCCTTTATTTTCTCTGGCCCGATTTCTCCGTTCCCGGCTGCGGCCTGTTCCCGGCTTCTTGCTGCCACCGCACGCATATGATTACAGGCGGCAATGGTCAAAGGATCAATGGGGCAGTCCAGGGTACCCAGGTAACGGAGAATGCTCTCCATAATGGCCAGACAGGCCCGATCCAGATCCTCAAAGGCCAGCTTTCTCATCCTGGGCAGATCCGCAGCTTTATAACGCCGGGGCTCAATATAATCTGCCACATAAAGGATCTTATCCAGCATCCCCATGTCTGTTTTTCCTGTGGTATGACACGCAATGGCGCTTAAGATCTCTTCATCGTCCACTCCGTATTTTTCCCTGGCCATCCACGCTCCCAGTTTTGCATGAAGCAGGGATGGATCCCGTTCTTCGCTTTCAGAAACAGGGATCCCGCGGCTTATGCATTTTTCCAGCATGGTCGGACGGTCGTACCGCTTGGCGCAGTCATGAAGGAGTCCGGCCAGCTCTGCCTTATCCAGATCATATCCGTACCGCATGGCCAGGGCCTGGCAGGTGTAGGAAACTCCCAATGTATGCTCGAACCGCATGGGATCCAGTTTCTTTTTTAAATGCTTTCTTATTTCAATGACTCTGCTGTCCATATGAATATGCCCTTTACTGATTCCGTGTTATCTGCTCTCCTGGTACAGCCTGTGTTCTCTGATGTAAGCGGCCACGGCTCCGGGAACCAGCTCTCCTATATCTTCTCCCCTGGCCGCCATGTCCCGGATCCTGGCAGAAGCCACATTCATTTCTGGATTGTGGAGCACCTGGATATGGGCTCCGTACACGGATTTTAAATGACTGATCTGCTGGTCCAGGGTCCGGCCGGCCCGGTCATATTCCCTGCCGGACACCAGAAGTGAGGTAAGCTCCATGACCTTTTCCGGGTGATACCAGGTTTCCAGCTGGAACAGGGAATCGGCTCCAATGATAAAATAAAATTTGTCCTCCGGGTATTCTTCCTTTAGAAGCTCCAGCGTCTGTGCAGTATACGTATTCCCCTCCCGCTTCATTTCAAAATCAGAGACTGAAAAAAACGGGATCCCCTCCAGCGCCAGCTCCAGCATAGCCAGGCGGTCCTTTCCGTCCGTAATCCGGTGATCCTTTTTATGGGGAGGGATATGGGACGGCATATACCAGATCTCATCCAGCCCGTATTCGGAGCGGGCCTGTCTTCCCAGAAGAAGATGGCCGTTGTGGACCGGATCAAAGGTCCCGCCCATAATGCCGATACGTTTCATGGCAGCTCTCCTTTCCAGCTTACGGGAGAACGATCTTTCTGTCCTTCTCTTCCTTCGCCGGTTTATATAAAACGATCATCCTTCCGATCACCTGTACCACCTGCGAGCGGGTACGCTCTGCCAGGGTCTGGGCCAGGATCTTTCCATCATCCACACAGTTCTTTAAAACATGGATCTTGATCAGCTCACGGGCGTCCAGCGCCTCGTTTACAGACTGGGTAAGCTCCGGTGTAAGGCTGGATTTACCGATCTGCAGAATTGGATCCATGGTCATGGCAAGTCCCTTAAGATAGGCCCTCTGCTTGCTTGTCATATGCTCTTCTCCTTATTTATAATACTCAAAAGCCAGACCGTACATACGCACTGTATCGCCCTCGGAGATTCCGGCCTTTTCCAGCTCATCCAGGATCCCGTTCTGTTTCAGGAATTTCTGGAAGAAGTCGAAGCCCTTCTCTGAGTCCAGATTGGTGTAGCCCAGCATCTTCTCGATCCTGGGACCTTCCACAACGAACGCTCCATCGTCAGAACGCTCCACTGTGTAAGGCAGATTCCGGTCCGCCTGATATTCAACTTCAAACTCTTTTTCAAATACTCTGGGAGTCCGGTCCACAGTCCGGAGGACCTGGAACAGATGGCCCAGAAGTTCGTTGACGCCCTCTCCGCTGACAGCCGAAATACCGAATACGGGAATTCCCTTCGGTTCAAATTCATCCTTCAGCGCCTTTAAGGGATCGTGCTCCTCATCATACAGGGCGTCCAGCTTATTGGCCGCAATGACCTGCGGCAGCTTTAAAAGCTCCGGATTATAGGTAGAAAGCTCATTTATGATGGTATGGATATCCTCCACCGGGTCGCGTCCCTCCACAGAAGCCGCATCTACCACATGAAGGAGCACCTTCGTCCGCTCGATGTGGCGCAGGAATTCGTGGCCAAGGCCGGCGCCATCCGAAGCGCCTTCGATCAGCCCGGGAATATCCGCCATCACAAAGCTGTTTCCATCGCCCAGGTTCACAACGCCCAAGTGCGGGTTTAGGGTAGTAAAATGATAATTGGCGATCTTTGGCCTTGCGTTGGAAACGCGGGAAAGCAGCGTGGATTTTCCCACATTCGGGAAGCCCACCAGACCCACATCGGCGATCACCTTAAGCTCCAGCTGGATCCAAAGCTCCTGTCCTGGCTGTCCTGGCTGGGCATATTTGGGGACCTGCATGGTGGAGGTGGCAAAATGCATATTTCCCAGCCCTCCCCGGCCGCCTTTCAGAATGATCTCCCGCCGGTTGTCTCCGGACATATCCGTGATGACCTTTCCCGATTCCAGATCCTTAACAACCGTGCCCTCGGGCACCTTAACGATCAGATCCTTTCCGTCGGCACCGTGGCAGCGGCGTTTTCCGCCTTCTTCCCCACTCTGCGCCACATATTTGCGGACGTGCCTGAAATCCACCAGTGTATTAAGGCCGTCGTCCACCTCAAAAATGATATCGCCGCCTTTGCCGCCGTCACCGCCGTCGGGGCCGCCGTTGGGAACATATAATTCTCTGCGGAAGCTCACATGGCCATTCCCGCCGTTTCCTGATCTGATAAAAACTTTTGCACTGTCTGTAAACATGATAAGCCCGGTCCTTTCCAAAAATGTCTGGTTTCCCAGTAGAGAAAAAAGCCCCATACCTTACGTATGGAGCTCTCTGCTTTATTCGTTGATCGCCTTCGGATATACAGAAACCTGCTTTTTGTCTCTGCCTTTTCTCTCAAATTTAACAACGCCGTCAACCATTGCGAATAATGTATCATCACCGCCGCGGCCAACATTAAGACCCGGATGGATCTTTGTTCCACGCTGTCTGTAAAGAATATTTCCGGCTAATACGAACTGGCCGTCTGCTCTCTTTGCGCCAAGGCGTTTGGACTCGGAATCTCTGCCGTTCTTTGTGGAACCAACACCTTTTTTATGGGCAAATAACTGAAGGTTCATCTTAAACATATCGGTTACACCTCCCTGAATCGAAAATTGATATATTCCGCTCCGTATTCATCCCGGATATTCGTCAGCCCGAGGATCAAGGACTTCATGAGGAGCTGCGATTCGGGACTCATGGAATCGGGGAAAAGGAAAGAGAACTGGCCTCCATCCTCTGAAACACTTCCCTCGAAATGATCGTCTGTAAACTGTTCGACGGAATTCGCCATGTTGAGAGCCAGTACAGAAACAGCAGAACATATGATATCCTGTCCGTATTCTGCATAGCCAGCATGACCGCTTATTTCGATCCCTTTTTCTTTCCTGTCCTTATCGCGCAGGATAATTACTTGAATCATACAAAATTAAGCGTTGATCTTGTCAATCTTAACCTGGGTATAAAGCTGTCTGTGGCCGTTTTTCTTATGATAGCCAGTTTTGCGCTTATACTTGTAAACGATAACTTTTTTGCCCTTGCCAACCTTCTCAACGGTTGCGGAAACAGTCGCGTTTTCCACTGTGGGGCATCCGATCGTAAGCTCGCCGTTGTTTACAGCCAGAACCTGATCAAAAGTAACAACAGAACCTACTTCTGCGTCCAGTCTCTCAATCTTGATGCTGTCGCCTTCGGCTACTTTATACTGCTTACCACCTGTTGCAATAATCGCGTACATATTGCACCTCCTATTATCATTACTCGCCAGTTACGGTGTGTTCCCGCAGGAACCCTTGCAGACCTCGCTGTGCGGCATACTGTAATATAATAGCACCTGTCCATCTTTCTGTCAACCGTTTTTTACAGGATTTTCTGCCTTATGAAAAATTTCTGTCTCGCTGCCAGCGAAAAAACGCCGCAGATCAGGCGGAAAACCGCCCGTCTGCAGCGCTTTCGCTTTTACTGCTCTGCAAAAGTATCGAAATATCCCTGGATAAACACGATGGGCGTTCCCTTATCTCCAGAACCGGAGGTCAGGTCACAGAGAGAGCCGATGAGATCCGTCAGCCGTCTGGGAGTCGTGCCCTGGGAGGCCATGCTCCCCTTTAAGCTGCCGTCCTTGGCTTCGATCTTTTCCTTCATGGCCCTTGTGAGCTCCTCGCCCTTCAGATCCTTGAAATCGTTGTCTGCCAGATATTTTAATTTCAGTTCGTTGGGAGTTCCCTCCAGGCGCTCTGTATACGCAGGGCTTACCACCGGATCAGCCAGCTCCCAGATCTTTCCTACCGGATCCTTAAACGCGCCGTCCCCGTAGATCATACAATTCATCTTCACGCCTGTGGCCTCTGCAAGGCTCTCCTGGAGATTTTTCACAAATTCATTACAATCTCTCGGGAACAGCTTTACCGTGTCTTCTGTGGCCTTATTGGAGCCGTACAGGCCATACTGCTCGTTATAACCGCTTCCATCCACCGGAGCGTTCATGATATCTGCCAGCGTCAGCACCTTCTCCGCTCCCGCAGCCAGTAATCTCCGTCTGGAGCGTTCTCTGGTGTGGATATCGCAGCAGAGTACATTTTTTGTATAGGGGAGCACTGCGCGGCAGTCGTTGGCAAAAATAAATTCCGGCTCGCAGCCCTCGGCCTCAAACAGCTCCTTATAATAAGCCACATAATCCACGCCTGTGAACGGATGCTTTACATAGCCGAAGATCTCCCTGTACTTTGCCTCATCCATTACGTCTGAATACGGATTGACTCCCTTTTCATCCAGAAGATCGTCGTCAAACAGGTGGTTGCCCACTTCATCGGAAGGATAGCTCATCAGGATATAAACCTTCTTAAACGCCTTGGCAATGCCTTTTAAGCAGATGGCGATCCGGTTCCGGCTTAAGATCGGGAAGGTGACAGCGATGGTATCGCAGCCAAATTTTGTGCGGCAGTCCTTCGCAATGTCATCTGTACTGGCATAATTGCCCTGGGTCCTGGCCACTACGGCCTCTGTTACAGCTACGATGTCCTTTTCATGAAATGTGATATGTTCTTCTTTTCCCATATCGGCGATAGCCTCTGTCACGATCCGGATCAGATCGTCTCCTTCTTTCACAACCGGGCATCTGACGCCTCTGGATACGGTTCCAACAGTTCTCATGATTTGTACCTCATTTCTTTTATAAAAATATACGATTAAGCATATAATATCCGCTCCGCAGATATTATGCTGCATCTTCCCGATGCAGTTCCCTCCGGGAGATCCCTACGCCCGGATTTCTGCGGTGAACGCAGAAACCGGCATGCGCCATGGTATAATATCTGCTCCGCAGATATTATACCATATTTCCCCAAAAAGCAAAGGGATAATTGTTATCTATTTTTTTCACTGCGGGAAAACTGCTCATGGAGCGGACGGAGTGTCTTCTTTCTTGTGATCTCCACCAGTCCCAGGGGCGTCATGTCCACCAGGACCGTTTTGACAGGATCTGCCGCCAGACACTGGCGCAGCCTTCTCATAAGCTCCTCATTCTGTGCCTTTTCCTTCATATCGATGAAATCCACCACAATGATCCCGGAAAGATTTCTGAGCCGCAGCTGGACCGCGATCTCCTCGGCCGCCTCCAGATTCGTTTTCAGGTACGTTTCCGAGGCCGTCTTCTTATCCGTGTTTTTTCCGGTATTCACGTCGATCACGGTCATGGCCTCCGTAGGCTCGATGACCAGATATCCGCCGGAGCGGAGCCAGACGGTCCTTCCCAGGGCGCGGTCCAGGGCCGCATCCAGGCGGTACAGGGCAGACAGGGGATAGCTGTCCATATAGAACCGCACCGGAACCTGAAAACCGTCCCCAGCGGCCTCCTGGAGCTCCTGGTAAATATCTGGAAGATCTGTAAGGATCTCTTCTGTTTCATCCTTCCGGACATCCATGGCGCTGCGGACAAAAAAGCTTTCCGGCTGATAGAGGATGCTTCCTGCCGTGCGGCACCTCCCGTTCTCCAGAAGCCTGGCCATCCGTTCTGCCTGGCCGGACAGCTCCAGTCCGACCGCCTCCAGGGGAGCGCCGTACGCATTGGTCCGCAGGATAAAGCCAGCACGCGGAAGTCCCGTTCCGGAAAGTCCGGAAACCAGGCCCCTGGCCTCCTCTTCCCACCATTCCTTCATCTGCTCTTTCCATCCGGCATCGCGGATCTTAGAGGAGATCCCCAGCCCGCTGCCGTCCAGGGTAAGCACTCCATACTGCCCTGTGAGAGAAAGCTTCGAGGTGAGCACCGCGTCCTTGGTCTTGACAGCAGCCCTGGAGATCTGGACCAGGATCTCGTCTCCATTTTTCAGCGGACTGGATCCGTCCCTCCCGTCTGCAAACAAATGGAACCTGTTTTCTGCCAGGCTGTAATAACCGTTGATCCCCGGCCTGTACTCCACAAAGGCAGCGTTGATATTTTTTACGATGTTCCGGACCCTTCCCACGCAGATCGTTCCAAGGGCGCAGTCCTCCCGATCCGGAGCCGTTCCGATCTGGAGGACGCGGTTTCCGGAAGCAAGGACAGACACGGTCCGTCCCCGCAGTTCAGTAAAGATCAGTTTATTCAATGTCTTCACCAAAGGATTCCAGGGTCACAAATTCATGGCTGTCCCCGGAGCCTGCATCCGCGTAGACCTCCTCACGGTTGATGGAAAAGCCAAAAACCGGGAACTCCCTGGAGCAGCTCCGGCAGAAGGCCTCCAGAAGAAGCTCCGGCTTCACATTGGCTGCGCTTCCGGCAGAAAGCTTAAGGAAAATGAAATTTCCGTCCTCCGATGGCCGGTACTCATAAATATATGGCCGGAGATCCATCTGCTTTTCGCCTTTTTTTGTCTTTTTTACGATATTCAGGTCTCCCGTCTCTATAAAGCCGCAGAGTCCGGCAAAGAACTCCCGGGCAGACATGCCAAGGGCCTCTTCATAATCCTTCTTCAGGGACACCGTGTAATCACAGGCCGCCACCAGGGACATGGCGTTTCCAGCAGAATCCGGAAGTCTCTTAAAGCTCAGCACCTCCATCCCCTCTGCCATCTGGGCGTTGAGCCGCTCTACCATCCGCCCGGAGCTCTCTGTGGAAAGGACCTCAATGTCCAGGTACTCGCCGCTTCCTGTGAGCCCTACGCCCAGAGGAGCCGCAAAGGACATGATCTGGTGGGGAGAAAAGCCCTCCGAATACCGGATGTCCACGTCGGCACGGCGCATGGCCTTCTGGAAATAACGCATGATATCCAGATGCCCGATGAACCGCATGTTTCCCTGTTTGGAAAATTTAATCCTGATCTTCAAAGCAGACACCTCCTCCGAATCGTCTTACGCCGCACCCGGAACAGCGCTCCCGGCAGTTGGGGGTCACGGTCCCGTTTACCGCATTGTTCCACTCTCTCTTTAAAAACTCCTTGGACACACCCGTATCGATGAAGTCCCAGGGGAACAGCTCATCCAGGCTCCGCTCCCTGGTGGTATAGAAATCAATGTCCACGCCGCAGGTCTCAAACGCCTTCATCCATATATCATTCCGGAAGCTCTCAGACCAGGCGTCATATAAAGCGCCGTTTCTGTACGCCTCCTCGATGACGGCGGCCACCCTCCGGTCTCCCCGGGCCAGTACGCCCTCTAAAACCGTCACATCGGCCTCATGCCAGTTGTATTTCAGGCTCTTATGGTTCAGCATCTCCTTCATTTTGCGGTTGACCACCCGTGCCTTATCCAGGAATTCCTCCTTAGTGGACATCCTGGCCCACTGGAAAGGCGTAAAGGGCTTCGGCACAAAGAAGGATGTGCTGGCCACCACCTGGACCTTTCCGTTTCTCTGGTCCTTGGGGATCTCATAATACTCCTCTGCGATCTTCTCAGATAAAAGGGCAATGCCCTCCATATCCTCCACCGTCTCTGTGGGAAGGCCCAGCATGAAATACAGCTTCACCCGGTTCCAGCCTCCCTTAAAGGCATCGGCGGCTCCCTGAAGGATCTCCTCCTCAGTAAGTCCCTTATTGATCACGTCACGGAGCCTCTGGGAACCAGCCTCCGGCGCAAAGGTCAGACTGCTTTTTTTCACATCCTGTACCTTGCTCATCACGTCCAGAGAGAATGCATCGATCCTTAAAGAAGGAAGGGATACGTTGACTCCCTTTCCATGGAATTCCTCGATCAGGAAACGCACCAGCTCCTCCAGGGAACGGTAATCGCTGGAGCTTAAGGAGCTTAAGGAGATCTCCTCGTGCCCCGTATTTTTCAGCATCTTATATGCCAGGTCCTTCAGCCGCTCCACGTTCTTTTCACGCACCGGCCGGTAGATCATGCCTGCCTGACAGAACCGGCAGCCGCGGATACAGCCGCGCATGATCTCTAAGACCACACGGTCCTGGGTCACCTTGATGAACGGCACCAGGGGCTTTTCCGGATACACGGCCTCCGTCATATCCAGGACCAGCTGCTTTACGACCTTTTCCGGGGCCTCCGGACAGGTGGGACGGAACGCCTTTAAGGTGCCGTCCTCATGGTATTCCGGCTCATACAGGGACGGAACGTAGATTCCCGGCACTCCGGCCGCCCGTTTTAAAAACGTCTCCCTGGACTCGCCATTTTTCCGGCTGTCTTTGTAAATATCGATCAGCTGCCGGTATGCGGTCTCTCCTTCTCCAATGTAAAACAGATCAAAAAACTCGGCAATGGGCTCCGGGTTATAGGCGCAGGGACCACCTCCGATGACGATGGGGTCATCCCAGGTCCGGTCGCTGCCATGGAGCGGGATCCCGGAAAGATCCAGGATCTGGAGGATATTTGTATAACACATTTCATACTGGAGGGTGATCCCCAGGATATCAAAATCCTTCACCGGGTCCTGGGACTCGATGGCAAAAAGCGGGATATGCTTTTCACGCATGATGGCGTCCAGGTCGGTCCACGGCGAATATACCCGCTCACAGTACACATCCGGCATCTTATTGAGCATATCGTAAAGGATCTGGATCCCCAGATGGGACATGCCGATATCATATACGTCCGGGAAGCACATGGCAAACCGGACATCCACACTGGACGGATCCTTACATACCGAATTGATCTCCCCGCCGATATAACGGGCTGGCTGCTGGATACTCAGCAGTATTTCGTCACTTAATGCTAATTTTCTCATTCTCATTCCTTGCTTTGCGGTTATTTATGGTTGCTTTTTTTATCCTTGATCCTCCGGATCAGACAGCAGGACACAGACTGATCCAGTATATACCGCATAATTATAAGGTATTTTTTTGCGGCTGGCAACCCCTTCCCACCTTTTTGCAGGTTTTCACCGTTCCTTCCGGCCTCTGCCGTATCGTCCCGGCCCTGCCGTTCTCTTTTCACCGGCTGCCGCACCGCCGTATATGAAATACGGTCATGACCTGTTCAGAAGCTTCTGATACGACAGATCCATCACAAACGCCCCCAGGGGCGCAGTAAGGACAATGGCAAGCACGGCGGCCGTAAGAACGGTATCTCCGCAGGCAAGGCCCATAGAAAGAGGGATCCCTCCGATGGCGGCCTGGACGGTGGCCTTCGGCGTATATGCTAACATTACAAATAACCGTTCTCTTCTCCCAAGCTTTGTTCCCCATAGGCAGAGAGCCACACCGGCCATCCTGAAAGCAAGAGCGCCAAGGATCACCAAAAGCGCCCGTCCTCCGGCCTGGGCCAGGTATCCTGTATTCACAGCGGCGCCCACAAGCACGAACAGAAAAATCTCAGCGGCGACCCACAGCTTTCCATACTTTACAGAGATCCTTCTGGCAGCCTCTCCCCTTTTCTTCTGAAGGCCTATGCCTATAAACATGACCGCGATCAGGGATGAAAAGCGGATGGGTGTTGCCAGCATGTCTTCAGCCGCCACCAGAAACAGCGAAATACTCAAGATAATAAGCACCTTTGAAGTATCCCGGATATGCACCTGTTTAAAAAACAGGGCCAGCAAAGATCCGGCCGCCAGTCCAAGGATGATCCCCAGAAGGATCGAAACAGGGATATTTATAAAGCTGACAGCAGAAACTCCCTTTCCCTGCATCATGCCGGTAAATGTAGAAAACAGGACGATCACATAGACGTCATCCACAGATGCGCCTGCAAGGATCATCTGGGGAATCCCTTCCTTTTTCCCATATCCCTCCTCCATCAGCCGGACCATCCTCGGTACGACCACTGCCGGAGAGACTGCGGCAAGAACGGCTCCCAGGACGGCTGCCTCCAGGACCGTCAGCCCCATGAACCGGGTCCCCAGAAGGATCACTCCCAGCACCTCAAAGCTTGCCGGAACAAAGCACATGAGAAACGCCGGCCGGCCTGTCTTTTTTAATCCCGCCAGATCCAGTCCCAGTCCGGCTCTTGTAAGGATAATGATCAGCGCAATTTTCCGGAGCTCCTCCGATATCCCCAGGATATCTGCATCCAGCAGATCCAGGGCATATGGCCCAAGGATCATGCCTGTGGCCAGCATGCCCATAAGGCCCGGCAGCCGGAGCCTCTGGCACAGCCATGCCATGGACATTCCAACGATCAGGATCAGTGAAATACTCAGTAACATAATACATCTCCTCCCGGCATAGAAAAAGCTGACAATATCTGCACGGGTCTGTCTGCAGAAGTCATCAGCTTTAAACACCTTACGCCTTTTTCCTTTGGAAGTGTATCACATCCCATCCCGGATGGCAAGGAAAATATTCCCATATGCGGCTTCAGCCTGCGTGTGTGCCCAGGGTCTCCCTGGTCCAGTCTACCCACACAGAATAATATTTTCCCAGGACATGGGCCCCGTCGGAGGAATATCCCGCCGCCAGATTTCCGTTTTCATCGTCAAATACCTGGTTCACATCCAGATAGACATAGCCAGAGGCCTCTGCCATGCTTTTAATATCGCGGTTTAAGGCATTGATCCTGTCATTGTTGTAGATACTGCTGCCGGAGGCTTTCTCCGCTGTCACATGAAGATTGGCCCCCAGGACGATGGCGGCGTCCGGCTGCAGCTCATGGACCTTTTCCACGGTCCTTTTATACTGCTTTACAATGGAATCGTAATCATATCCCAGCTCATTGATCCCCAGCATAAAAAATATGGTATCGAATTTCCGGGAACATAAGAGCTCCTCCAATCCGCTCTTTTCCTGGGATCTCAGCTTAACGGTTTTATTAAATAGCGTAAATACGCTCATACCGGAATCGGCGAACACCTCCGCCTGGCCCAGGTCTCCATATTCAGAAAGACCCACGGTCCGGGAATCTCCAATGAAAAGGACGCCGGAAAAATCCTCCTTTAAGGACACAGCCGGAGCTCCAGAGGGCTCGGAAGCCACAGTCTCTTCCTCTGACAGAGAGATCTCCTCCCCACTGGGAGCCGTTTCCCCGGTCTGGCCGCCTGCCCCGCCGGAGACGGCAGCCGTTCCCGCTCCATCCGCCGTTTCTGGGATCTCTTCCTCCCGTGTTTCTCTCTCTGCTCCTATATCAGGCTTCTTTGCAGCCCCCTCATCCGTTTCCTTCTCCATGGCTCCCGCCTCATACCAGGGCGTCAGCTTTCTCACAGCTCCAGGAACGTATTCCACTGCGATCACAGCCGCCAGGCTGGCTGCCAGAAATGTGCTGTACCAGTAACGCTTCATAATCTTCCTCCCCTTTTTCATTCTCTAAAAATTTAAAACCGGAAATACAGGAACGGATCGTCCATTCCCATCTTCATACAGTAAACGCAGCCCCAGAACACCGCCAGGAGCACCACAGCCGCCGCAGGACTATTTTTGAACCGCCTGTAAAGCTTCATGGGAAGGCCGGTGGCAAAGACCAGTCCCGCTGCCAGGGAGAGCCCGTAGAGCCTTCCATATTTTAAATAGTCTCCGGCAAAATATGCCATTCCCTCTGGCTGCGGCAGGAACGGGAACAGCCTGGTAAAGTAAACGGCCATCTGCGAAAGATCCGTCACCGCAAACAGCACCCAGCTTACGGAAATGGCAAAGGCCATGTAAAGATGGCCCAGGGCCGGGACCCTATCCAAAATCCGTATGAGCCCCAGCTTTTCCACCGAGATCAGCGCAAACATCAGAAGCCCCCAGAGGATAAAGTTCCAGCTTGCCCCATGCCAGAATCCGGTGAGGGCCCAGACCGCCAGCATATTGCGGAAGGTCATAAGTTTCCCCTTCCTGCTGCCTCCCAGGGGAATATATACGTAATCCCTGAACCAGCTCCCCAGGGTCATGTGCCACCGCCTCCAGAATTCCGTCATGGAAAGAGACAGGTATGGGTCATGAAAATTTTCCGGGATCGTAAAGCCCATGATCCGCCCCAGCCCCTTGGCCATCAGGGAATAGCCGTAAAAATCAAAATAGATCTGGAGGCTGAAGGCTGTGATGGCCAGCCATGCAAAGGGAGTGGAGATACTTTCATAGCCCACGGTCCCGGCCTCATTCCAGAGCCCGCCCAGGCGGTTTGCCAGAAGGACCTTGAGTCCCAGTCCTATGGTGAAGGTCTTCAGTCCCTCCTCCACCGCCCGCATGGAATGGGACCGGCGGGAGATCTCCTTCTTAATGGAGGAGTAGGTAACGATGGGACCGGCGATCAGCTGGGGAAACATACTGATATACATGGCGAAATTCACAAAAGAAGGCTCATATTCTGCCGTTTTCCGGTACACGTCCGCCAGATAGGAAATGGCCTGGAAGGTATAAAAGCTGATCCCCACCGGGAGCACCGGCGCAAACACAGGAAGCTCCAGGGAAAGCCCCATGAGCCGGAGGATGCCGTTGATATTTTCTGTAAAAAAGCCGGTATATTTAAACAGCAGCAGCCAGAACAGATTATAAGCCACTCCCCAGAACAGCCGCTTCCTCCTGCGGAACCTGGCCCGGCTGCGGGCGATCCGGCAGCCAAAAAAATAGTTCACTGCCATGGACGCCCCAAAGAGCGCCAGATAAAGAGGCGTATCCCAGACGCCGTACAGGTAAAACAACATGCTCCCTGCGAAAAGGCAGAAGTTCTTATACCGCGCCGGGCAGAGAAAATAGATCAGTAAAAATATGGGTAAAAATTGGAATATGAATTCCAGACTGCTGAAAACCATGGGAAACCTGTCCTTTTCTGTCATTTTTTGTTCTATCACATATATAGACGTGACAAAAAAGAAGAAAGTTTCATCCAGAATAAAAGATCAGAAAAAAAGCTCCCGGAGGATCTTCTCTCCGGAAGCTTTTGTTTTCAGCCTCGTATTAAGCTTTCTTTACATCCTTAAATTTCTCTGCGATCCTGATCAGCAGTTCCACGGTCTGCTCCATGGACTGGATGCATACAAATTCATATTTGCCATGGGCGTTGTGGTCTCCAGTGCAGAGGTTGGGACACGGAAGGCCCATATAGGACAGCCTGGAGCCGTCGGTACCGCCGCGCACCGGGCGGACGTTGGGCGTATCCACTCCCAGCTCCTTAAAGGCCTCGGCAGCGATATCCATTAAATACATATGGGGACGGATCTTTTCTGCCATATTGTAATACGTATCGGAGGTCTCCACCACAACGGTGCCTTCTCCATACTTCTTATTTAAGAAGTCAGCGATGGTATGGCCCATGGCCTTTCTGGATTCAAAGATCTCCTTATCATGGTCGCGGACGATGTATTTCAGTACAGTCTCCTCCACGTTTCCGGAGATCCCGTTGAGATGGTAGAAGCCCTCATACATTTCTGTATACTGGGGCTTTTCTGCCTCCGGGAGCATGGACTGGAATTCCAGACCGATGAGGATGGCGTTTTTCATCTTGCCCTTGGCGCTGCCTGGGTGGATGTTCTGGCCGTGAATGGTGACGCTCATGGAAGCTGCGTTGAAGGTCTCGTATTCCATCTCGCCGAAGGCTCCGCCGTCCACTGTATAAGCCACATCGGCGCCCCAGCCGGGTACGTCGAAGAAATCCACGCCGTGTCCCACTTCTTCGTCGGGAGTAAAGGCGATCTTGATGGTTCCGTGGGGGATCTCCGGATGTGCCATGAAATATTCAGCCATAGTCATGATCTCGGCAATACCGGCCTTATCGTCTCCGCCCAGAAGGCTGGTGCCGTCGGTGGTGATCAGGTCCTTGCCCACATAGTTCTTTAATGCCGGGAATACCTCCGGACTCATTTTAATGCCCAGATTTTTATTCAGGATAATGTCTCCGCCGTTATAGTTCTGGATCAGCTGGGGACGGGTGTTCTCATCGGAAAAATCCGGGGAGGTGTCCATATGGGCCAGGAAGCCCACCACCGGGCAGTCGGTCTCCGCCGTAGCCGGAATGGTGCCATATACGTAGCAGTGTTCGCTCATGGACACATCCTTTACCCCCAGGGCTTTTAACTGCTCCACCAGAAGCTTTGCCAGGGCGAACTGCTTTTCTGTACTGGGCACAGAGGCGGCGTCCTCGGCAGACTGGGTATCAAATGCAATGTACTTTAAAAAATTATCAACGACTTTTGACATAACGTACACTCCTTTTCTCTGATTCCGGATCGCTCCGTTCCTTTAAAGTATAGCAGATTTTTCCAGAATTGTCCATCAGTTCCCCTGGAGGATCCGGGCCAGTTCAGAATTTTCATTTAAGATCACCGTCTTGTTGGAGCCCTTCAGGCTGGCCTTTAAGGCGTCCAGGCTGCGGATGTAATTGTAATAATCCGCCTTGCTCTCATCGTTGTAGGCATTGGAGAGGATCCGCATGTACTCAGCCTCGCCTTCGGCCCGGATCTTCTCCGCCTTGGCCTCTGCCTCGGAGATGATGATGGACACATCCTTATCGGTGGTGTTCTTAATGACGTTGGACTGGTACTGGCCGTCTGCCGTATAACCGGCGGCGATGTTCTGACGCTCTGAGATCATACGCTGGTAAACGGCCTCCTTATTGGAATCCGGCAGGTCTAACATCTTGGTCTCTACCTTTTTAACAGTGATCCCATAGCTGTCCAGGGAATTTCCGATCCGTTCCGTAATAAGCTCCGCTAACTTCCCGTCACGGCCGGAGATCACGTCCGCCTGGTCCGTGGAGGAGATAACATTTTTCACGGCATTGTAGACCACCACGGAAATGCGGCTTTCCGCATTGGCCTTACTGGCTCCCAGACGGGACAGATACTCCAGGGGATCCGTCACGCTCCATAAGGCAAAGGAATCGGTGAGCATCACCTTTTTATCCCTGGTGTTCACCTCGCTGGGAACCAGGTCGTAAACCATCTCATAATTGGGGATGGACTGGGTGGTCTGGATAAAGGGGACCTTAAAGCTCAGGCCTGGCGTGTCGATGACCCGCACCACCTTTCCGAACTGGAGCACCAGCTTATACTCGTCGTTATAGGTGCTGACCATACTGGAGCCCAGTGTGATCAGGCCGGCGATGAGGATGATGAATAATGCGATCTTTCTTCCTGTTTTTTTCATATGCTTCTCCTCCTCTTACTGGCCGGCCGGCGCTGCGGCCTGCGGGGTCTGGTTTCCGGATGTCCCTTCCGTCACATTGGCAAAGGGCTCCAGAGGCAGCATGGTCTGGGTGCCGCTGCCATTGTCGATGATCACCTTCAGATCCGGCAGGAGCTCCTCCATGGTCTCGTAGAACATACGTTTTTTGGTGATCAGAGGATACTTTACATACTCAGCGTATGTATCCTCGAAACGTGCCACCTGTCCGTTGGCCTCGTTGATCCTCTGCTGCTTATAGGCCTCCGCCTCCTGTAAGAGCTTATCGGCCTCTGCATTGGCCTTGGGGATGTTTTCCGACTGGTATTTTTTCGCCGTATTAATGGCCGTCTCCATTCCCTGCTTGGCATCCTCCACGGCTTTAAATGCATTGGATACATCCTCCCTGGGCATTCCGGAGTCCTGGATGGACACGTTATAAATGCCGTATCCGATGTTTTCTTCCACCAGACGGTTGGTAAGCTGCTCCTTGACCCGCTCCTGGATCTGGGTCTTTCCTGTGGTGATCACGTCATCCACGTTATAAAGGCCCACAGTGTCACGGATATAGCTCTGGGCCAGGTTTTTAATGATGCTTTCATATACGTTTCTATGACGGACTGCCTGAATGGGGTCTGTGACCATGTACTCCACGTAGAAGTCCACATTGATCAGGTTAAAGTCATTGGTGATCATAAGGCTTTCCTTTTCAATGGAGACCGGATTTTCCATGGAAGCCCCCTCGGCCCGTTCCGGATCCGTGGTATAGCCGATCTGCATGCCGGTGATGGCCTTGGAGATCTTTGTCACCTGCTGGATCAGCGGCACCTTAAAGTGAAGGCCCGACGCCTCCTGGACCGACGGCTTTCCGAAGGTGGTGACCACAGCCATCTCTTCCTCTGAAAGAGTGTAGTAGCTGTCGAAGGCCAGAACGGCCGCCACCAGCACAGCCGCAGCGATCCCCACTCCTTTTCCGAGATTCCTGGGAACGCCCCCTCCTTTTTTTGCCTTTGCCTTTTTCTTTTTCGGCATATCCTCGGTCTGTTCATAGACCACGCTGTCCGCCTCGTTCTGCTTTTTTTTCTTCATTCCGTTCATGATCTCGTCCAGCTGCCCGCTTTTTTTCAGGGACGCAGCTACAAAGATCAGAATGACCACAAGAGAGATAATAAAATCCATAAACTGTAACTCCTCCTTTGTTTTATGGGGTCTTGCCCTGTTCCAGCGCTTCCTTCCGGTCCAGATCCAGCTGGAGCTCCTCCAGGTAATGGACCAGCATATCCCGGCAGCTGCGGATCTTCCAGGCCTTCGCTGCCGCTTCCTCATACGTAAAGCTTTTTCTTCCCCCGTCCTCCATCCGTTTCCAGAACCCGGCGATCACGTCAAATGGGACATAATAGATCTCGCCCTGGGATGTAAAGGAAAGGATGATAAAAGCCACTCCCCCCTGCTTTTCAAATTCCCGCATGAAAGCGATCTGGTGGGGGTGGATGTTCTGCAGAGGAAAGGTACGGACCGCACATTCCTTTGCGTCGAAGCACACCGGGATCCCCTGGACAGCGCCAATGTAATCCACAGTGCTCTTCATATCGAAATAGGCCAGTGTGATATGGCGGCTGGCCTTATCGATCTCGATGGGCGTGATGGGCGTGGGGATCTTCTGGATCAGCGCCAGTCCCTTTTCCCGGTAGCTCTCGTTGGTACGGTTGATGAGCTCCTCCAGGGTGGATCCCCTTAATCCTCTGGTCTTCCAGGTTCCCATATCACCGCGCTCCTCCCGGATTTCCGTTTAAGAGAAGCCCCTCGCCCTCTGCGGCCCGCAGAAACGTTTCCGGAAGCGGCGCTTCAAATGCCTTCCCGGAAAGGTGGGCAAACCGTCCCGTAAGGGCTGGGAACTCCAGCCGGTACGAGTGGAGAAGCTGGCCCTTCAGCCGGTATTTCCGCTCCAGCTCCAGGGGGCCTCCGCCTCCGTACTTCCCGTCTCCTAGGATCGGATGGCCCATGGATGATAAATGGGCCCGGATCTGGTGGGAGCGTCCCGTAAGCAGGGTCACCTTAAGGAGCGTGAGCCGTTCCGTAACGGCCAGAGGCTCATACTGGGTCACGATCCGCTTTGCCTCCCCTTCCGGGTCGGCCCTGGAAAGGATCTTCACCTGGTTGGTACGCGGATCCTTTAAAAGCCAGCCGTCAACGGTCCTGGCCTCCCGGACCGGTCCGTAAACGATGCACTTATAATATTTGTGGACCGTCCGGTCCCTGAACACCTCCGAAAGCATCTGTGAGCCCGCCAGGGATTTCCCCGCTGCCACGATGCCGCTGGTATTCCGGTCCAGTCGGTTGCACACAGAGGGCTTAAAGCTCCGCAGGGATCCTTCTGTGACACTACCCTTCTCCATCAGATAGTCAGTCAGATATTCCACCAGGGAAAGATCTGTGTCCCTGGCCTTCTGGGACAGCATGCCTGCGGGCTTGTTGATCAGAAGGATATCCTCGTCCTCATAGAGGATGGAAAGCTGTACCTTCTTTTCCTTCTGTATCTTCTGTACCTTTATTTCCGAAAATTTTTCGATGGTCTCATCTGCCAGAAACAGCTTTACCGTATCGCCCTCTGCCAGCATTTCGCCGCCCTCGCACTTTTTTCCGTTTAAGGTGATATTCTTCTTGCGCATCATCTTATAAAAAAAGCTTTTGGGGGCCAGCTTCATATACTTGGCCAGGAATTTATCCAGCCGCTGTCCGGCCTCGTTGGTTCCAATGGTGATCTCCTGCATGGTATCCTTTCTCTTACATGGAAAGGCTCTTTAAAAGCTTTTCCACATGAGGCGCGCTTCCGTCATCCTCATCCTCAGTGACATTTTTCAGGGTGGAAAGCCGGGTAAGGAAATTTTTCTTTTCCGTCATGATCCTGGCGTTTCCGTCTAACTTCCATCCGGTCAGCATCTCGTTTAAAAACTTCTCCGCCGCCTTGGTATCGATCCCCTTCTTTGGGCAGTAAAGGTACACGCCGGTGGGATGGATCACAGCCACGTCCACGGGCATGATAAAATCCCGGGAGGTGATGATCAGATCATACAGCATGGGGAACTTTTCCCCGTAAGGACGGCAGGCATCATAAAGCTCTCTGGGGGCGGTCCGGATCTTCCAGGAGGCCACCAGGGGCGACGCCAGGTTCGCCATGGGGAGCACCGTTAAAATGGCACTGATGGTCACCAGGTTTTTTAAAGACTTCCAGGTGATAAAATACCGGGAGACCAGGAGGGCCGCGATCACTAAGAGAAACAGAGAGACCAGAAGGATCTGCCTTTTTTTATGGGCATCCCGGTATCCATACATTCCTTTTTTTATCTTTTTATCCAACGTATCCATCTCCTCTTATTTCCATGTAAGAAATTTCATTAAAAGGCTGTGGGGGCAGATGCGGCACAGCACATAAAACGCCTTCATGGAAAGTCCCGGCACGGACACCGGTTTTCCCTTCAGGCAGTCGGAAAACGCCCGGTCCACCACATAGTTCGTCCTGGCCATGAACAGCCGCTTAAAGGGATCCATGGGCTTTCCGTTTAAGGCCTTCCCAAAAAACTCCGTATCCACAGGGCCGGGGCACACGGCGGTGACAAAGATCCTTCTCCGCCTCAGCTCCTCTCCCAGCGCCCGGCTGTAACTTAAGACATAGGCCTTGGTGGCCGCATAGACGGCGAATCCCGGCTGGGGCATAAAGGCCGCGGCCGAAGCAAACTGGAGGATCCGGCTGTTGTCCGGGATATAAGGAAGGACCAGCTCCGTCACAGCTGTCAGGCCCTCGCAGTTTAACTGCACCATGGAGGCGGCTTCTTCCTCTGGGAAGCTTCCCACAGGCCCTGTGATCCCAAAGCCCGCGGCATTTACCAGAAATCTCACCTCCGGCTTTTTTTCAGCCAGGGCTGCGGCCAGAATCTCCAGGTCCTCCTTTTTTGTCAGATCCAGGGGGAACTTCCGAAGCTTCACCGGGACCTTCCCGTCCAGTGCGTCCAGCCGCTCCTTTCTTCTTCCAACGACCCAGATCTCCTGGAAGCCTCCGTACCGGTCTGCCAGACGGAACACCATTTCCCTCCCCATTCCAGAGGAAGCCCCCGTGACAATGGCGATCTTCATCGCTCTCCCTTCTTTCCTTTTCCAGATTTATGGATATTGCGGATGGTCTTCTTTTTTCCGGAAGCCCGGCTGCCCCCGCCCTCCATCCGTTTTCCTCCGCCCTCTCCGGCGGTCCTTCGTTCTCCTCCCCGGGGCCGTATGAGGCACCTTCTGTCATAGCCGATCAGATCCTCTCTCCCGGCCTTTATGAGGGCCTCCCGGACCAGCTCGTAATTTTTCGGGTTCCGGTACTGGATCAGCGCCCTCTGCATGGCCTTTTCGTGGGGATTCACCGGAACGTACACCTCCTCCATGGTCCTGGGATCCAGGCCTGTGTAATACATACAGGTGGAGATGGTGGACGGCGTGGGGTAGAAATCCTGGACCTGCTCCGGCATATAACCCAGATCCCTGAGGTGCTCTGCCAGCTCCACCGCTTCCTTTAAGGTGGAGCCAGGATGGGAGGACATGAGATAGGGCACCAGATACTGCTTAAGCCCCAGTTTTTCATTCATGGCCGCATATTCTTTGGCAAACTGCCTGTATACAGCATTTTCCGGCTTTCCCATGCGCTTAAGGACCGGGTCCGCCACGTGCTCCGGAGCCACCTTCAGCTGGCCGCTGACGTGGTACATGCAGAGTTCTCTTAAGAAATCCTTCTTTTTATCCGCCAGGACGTAATCGAAGCGGATGCCGGAGCGGATGAACACCTTCTTTACCTTGGGAAGGGCCCTCAGCTTTCTAAGAAGCGCGATGTAGTCTCCATGGTCTGCCACCAGATTTTTACAGGGCTTCGGGAACAGGCACTGCTTTCCGGGGCAGGCTCCCTTTGTCATCTGCTTTTCGCAGGCCGGGAACCGGAAATTGGCCGTGGGGCCTCCCACATCGTGGATATAGCCCTTGAAATCCGGCTCCTCCGTCAAAAGCCTTGCCTCCTCCAGAATGGATTCATGGCTCCTGACCTGGACGATCCGCCCCTGGTGGAAGGTCAGGGCGCAGAAGCTGCAGCCGCCAAAGCAGCCCCGGTTACTGATGAGGCTGAACTTCACCTCACTGATGGCCGGAACGCCTCCCAGGGCCTCATAGGACGGATGGGGCGCCCGCATATAGGGAAGGGCGTACACGTCGTCCATTTCCAGCGTGGAAAGGGGCTTTGCCGGAGGATTCTGGACCACATAGAGATGGTCCGTATACGGCTCGCAGAGACGTTTTCCAGAAAACGCATCGGTGTTCTGGTACTGGGTAAAAAAGCTCTCCGCATAGGTGCGCTTATTTTCCTTCACCTGGTCGTAGGACGGCAGCCAGACTGCATCATAAACGGCCTCCCGCCGGTCGGTCTTATAGACGGTGCCGTCGATAAAGGTAATATCCTTAATATCGATCCCCGAAGCCAGGGCGTCTGCGATCTCCACGATGGACCGTTCCCCCATACCGTAGGAAATAAGATCCGCCTGGGAATCCACCAGGATGGAATGCTTCACCTTTCCGGACCAGTAATCGTAGTGGGCCAGGCGGCGCAGGCTGGCCTCGATCCCTCCGATGATAATGGGAGCCTTTTTATAGACTGACCGGATCAGATTGCAGTAGACCACCGTGGCGTAATCGGGCCGTTTTCCCATGACGCCGCCGGGCGTATAGGAATCCTTTTCCCTTCTTCTTTTGGACACAGAATAGTGGTTCACCATGGAATCCATGTTTCCGGCCGTCACCAGGAAGCCCAGCCTTGGCTCTCCCAGGACCGTTATGCTGTCCTTATTTTTCCAGTCCGGCTGGGAAATGATCCCCACCCGGTAGCCATGGGCTTCCAGGAGCCGGCTTATGATGGCGTGGCCGAAGGACGGGTGATCCACATAGGCGTCGCCGCATACATAAACGAAATCACACTGGTCCCAGCCCCGTTTTTCCATATCCTCCCTGGACATCGGAAGAAAATCGTGCATCATTGTTTCTCCTTTATAATAATTCCGAATAATCACAAATGTATCCGTCGGCCAGGGCCTTCTTTTCCCCGGAAAGCTCCCGGGAAAAATCATCCTCCACGGCTAACACCGTCATCCCGGCCCGTTTGCCCGCCAGGATCCCCGCCGGAACATCCTCAAAAACAAGACAGTCCTCCGGAGCCACCTGGAGGCGTCTCGCCACCTCCAGATAAATATCCGGCTCCGGCTTTCCCTTTTCCACCTCGCAGGCGGTGGCCACCTCCTGGAAATACTCTCCGATCTGCAGAGCCTCGATGACTGCGTCCACAATAGGCCGTCCATTGCTGGTGGCGATGCCTGTGGCGATCCCCTGGTCCTTACAGTAACGGAGGAACTCCAGGGCGCCGGGCTTTAAGGGGACCTGGGTCCGGTATTTGTCCATGGCCATCTGGCTCCAGCACTCCTTGATCTCCTCCAGGGTCATGGGAAGGGAAAACCGCTCCTTAAAATAAGCGGCCGTCTCTGAAAAGCTCATGCCCTCCACAGCCCGCTCCAGATCCCCAGGGCAGTCATAGCCAAAGCGTCCCAGGAACTCCACGTCGATCTGGGGCCACATCCACATGGAATCCACCAGGGTCCCGTCCAGGTCAAAAAGGACGGCTTTTTTATTTTTCAGAAAATCTTTTATCATAGCTGTTCCAACCACTCCCGTTCTGTATCCGTAAGGGGACGGTATTCCCCTGGCTTTAAATTCTCATCCAGGACCAGCGGCCCCATGGACAGGCGCTTTAAAAAAAACACCGGACAGCCGACGGCCTCCATCATCCGCTTTACCTGATGGAATTTCCCCTCCCGGATCCGCAGGCGGATCTCGGACTCGTCCTGTATACGGTCGTAGGACAGGACCGTCAGCTCTGCCGGAAGGCATAAAAGCCCGTCGGGAAGATGGATCCCCCTGGCAAACTCCTCCGCGGCCCCTTCTCTCACCGTTCCGCGGCAGCGGGCATAATATACCTTGTCCACATGCTTTTTGGGTGACAGGAGCCGGTGGGCCAGGTCTCCGTCATTGGTGATGAGGAGAAGGCCCTCTGTATCCAGGTCCAGCCGTCCCACCGGAAACAGGTCCTTCCTTTTTTTATCCGCGATCAGATCCAGGACCGTGGGATATTTTTTATCCTCTGTGGCGGAGACCACGCCCTGGGGCTTGTTGAGCATATAATACTCCATAACAGCATAGGCGACCTCCTCGCCGTCTAAGGTCACCGTATCCCCAGGGATCCTTACCTTTATATCCGCTTTTTTTATGACTTCTCCATTGACCCGGACCCGGCCCTTTCTTACGGCCTCTTTAAGGGCGCTCCGGGTGCCCTTTCCCATGTCGGCCAGGAATTTATCCAGACGCAGCTCCTTATCCATGCGTTTCCCCCTGTTCCATGCTCATATCCAGGATATCAGAGGACGGATATTTTCCGCCCCCAATGCCTTATTCCATACTATATCAAAATCCAGGGAAAAGTACAACCGTTTCCTCCTGTCAGGTCAGTAGGAAGCCCGGGTACGATACTTCTCCAGGTATCTTAGGATCCAGTAGGGATTCACAGAAAGCTCGTCATGATGCTCCGTCCGGATGTAGATCCCCAGGTGGAGGTGGACTGGAAACTGGCCGGTGGTCCCAGGCTCTCCGTAGCCGGAATCCCCCATATAGCCCAGAAGCTCTCCGGCATGGACTGTGTCCCCCGGCCTCCACTCCCGGCCGTCCAGGGTCTTTCCATAGGAGTCCAGGTGGGCGTAGTACAGATATGCGCCAGCCGGAGCCCGGATCCCGATGCGCCAGCCGCCCTTTTTCAGCCATCCGGCCTGCTCCACCACTCCGTCCGTCATGGACACCACCGGATAGAGCCCCGCCTCCGGAGCCCCAGCCATGAGATCGCACCCCTCATGGGTCCTGGGTCCGTCAAAGGACCGTTCCTCCATCCAGCCGTTTTCATAGACCACATCACTGATGTCCCCTCCGGCACTTTCCGGGACGGGAAAGCAGGAAAGATCTGCAAACACCATGCGGTACGCGTCGGAAAGCCGCTCAAATTCCTTCTGACGCCGGACCGGGAAAAAAAGAGGCTCCCCGGAGAGCTTCTTTCCCGTCAGATCAAAATTTTCCGTGAGCATAGCCATGGCAAGCTCCTCATAATCCAGGAAGGGCCGTCCCGCCGCGTCCCTTCCCAGGCGCATGGCCCGGAAGTCCCCGCTTTCCCAGGCATAGGGAGCCATGGTATCCAGGGCCTTTACATGCTCCAGCTGAAAGATCAGCATGGAATCATACAGAATGAGCAGCGCCAGAACCAGAAGTTTCATATGGGGAAGCCCCTTTTCATAAGCTGTATCAACAAAAGGTATTCGGGTGCTTATGAAAAAATCCGTCGGTCTTGCCATTCTCATGGTGTTTCTTCTGCTTTATCCCCGCTTTGCGGCCGAGGGGGCCAGGTACGGCCTTCTTTTATGGTATACGTCTGTGGTCCCGTCCCTGTTCCCCTTTATGGTGCTCTCCAGCCTCATCGTATCCTCCGGCGGCGTCTCCCTGCTGATGAAGCCCGTCCGGGCTTTCTTAGGTCCCTGGCTTCCCCTTTCAGAAAATGGCTGCTACACCCTCATTTCCGGTCTCCTCTGCGGCTGCCCCATGGGGGCAAAGACCTGCGGGGATTTTGTCCGGGAGGGGAAGCTTTCCGTCCAGGAGGGCCGTTTCCTCATGGCCATATGCAATCATCCAAGCCCCATGTTCCTGCTGGGCTTTGTCTGCCCGCTTTTTGAGGCCGGAATGCATCCCTCCCGCCTTCTTCTTTCCATTTATCTGCCGCTCCTTCCTCTGGCGGCCCTGGCAAAGAGGATCTATTTTCCTGGCTTACCGTCTCCCGCATCCAACGGCTCCCGGCCGCAGGTCCAGACAGCTCCGGCCCTGGATACGGCGATCCTGGCGGCAGCAGAGATCCTCTGCCGCATCGGCGGCTACCTGATGCTGTTTTCCATCGTGATCGTATTTTTACGCCGCTCACCGTGGCCCCCCGCCTCTCTCCGGCTCTTCCTTATGGGCGCCATGGAGATGACCACCGGAGTCCGGGAAGTGTCCGCCTCCCTTCCCTTCCCGGACTCCGGAACCGCCGCCGCTGCCATCCTGGCTTTCGGCGGCATATGCGGCATCTTCCAGACCCGGGCCGTGACTGCCTCTGGATGGCCAGAGGAAAAAAAGAGCCGTACAGACGATGGCGGCAGCAGCCCAAAGGATCGAGAGGGCCGTACAGAAGATAAAAAAATTGCCGGATTATCCATCCGGCAATATATTCTCTGGAAGCTTCTTCACAGCGCCCTGGCCGCCGTCATCTTCCGGCTCCTGGGCGTACTGGGCTGATCCTTCCGGAAGTCTAGGCCTCCGGTACAGACGGCTCCTCTTCTTTTTCTGTGATGATCCCGCCGGACAGCTCCTTCCGGTTGGAGGAAACGATGTCGTAGCTGGACCTCATGGAGCTCATAAAGGCGTCAAACCGGCCCTGGGCTCCTTCCATGGAATGATTGATGATATTCTGAAGGCTCTTTAACATATCGTCCGTATACTGGATGGAGCCCTGACGGATATTGTTGGCGTCGTTGACGGCGCTGTCGATGATGGCCTGGGCCTGGGCCTGGGCCTGCTCGATCACCTCATTGGCATGGGCGTACGCCTTCTGCATGATCTCATGCTCGTTGACCAGCTCATTGGTCTGGGCTGTGGCTTCCGCCAGAAGGGCATCTGCCCGGGTGTGGGCATCGGAAAGGATCGCCTCCTGGTTGCTGATGATCTTCTGGTACTGCTTGATCTCATCGGGGATCCTGAGACGCAGCTCCACCAGGAGCTCGTCCAGCTCCTCCTTATTTACGATGATCTTGGTGGTGGACAGCGGCTGGAACTTGCAGCTGTCAATATATTCTTCAATTTCTCCGATTAACTGTTCGATTCTGCTCATATTGCTTCCTTATTCCTTTCCCCTGATCTTATTCTGAAATTTCTTATGTACCTCTTCTGCCACCCCGGCTGTCACAAAATTGGAAATATCACCGCCGTAAGCCGCCACCTCCTTGACAGAGCTGGAGCTCAGATACGCATATTTTAAATTGGTGGTCAGAAATACGGTATCGATATCCGGAGCGATCACCCGGTTCAGCTGGGCGATCTGCAGCTCGTATTCAAAATCCGTGATCGCACGAAGCCCCCGGACCAGGGCGTTGGCCCCGCATTCCCTGGCAAACTCCACCGTAAGGCCGCCGAAGGCCTTCACCTCCACGTTGGGAATATCCTTTGTCGCTTCTTCTAACATCTTAACACGTTCTTCCACGGAAAACAATGGAGTTTTCGCACTGTTATGCAAAACTGCGATCACCAGGTGGTCGAACAGCTGGGACGCCCGGCGGATCACATCCAGATGTCCCAGGGTCACCGGGTCAAAGCTTCCCGGATAAATGGCTTTTTTCATCTCAATTTTCCCTCTTTTTAAAAAATACATGTTTGTTTGTCTTATATTCCTTGGTACGGCTGATCTCATAGCCCAGGGACTCTGCCCAGGAAAAATCTGTATCCAGGGAAGCCTCCGCAATAAGGACCGTGTCACCGTCAGCCAGAGGCGAATCCTGTAAGGCCTCCAGTACCTGGCGTTCCAGATCACAGCCATAGGGCGGATCCATAAATATAAAATCAAAGGCACCATGGTCCCGGCCAAGACGGGAAAGTCCCTCCAGCACGCCGCAGTTTAACACCTTTGCCCCGGATTCCAGCTTTGTGGTCTTCAGATTGTCCCGGATACAGGATACCTGGCGGATCCCATTGTCGATGAATACAGCCTCCGATGCCCCGCGGCTTAAAGCCTCGATGCCGATGGCCCCGCTTCCGGCAAACAGATCCAGAAAGGAACGGCCGTAAAGGTCGTTCTGGATCATATTAAATAAGGTTTCCTTTATACGGTCTGTGGTGGGCCGGGTGTCCATTCCCTCCACAGTCTTCAAAAGCAGCCGTCTGGCGCTGCCTGCGATCACTCTCATATGCCACCTCTCGATGCGGTCGTTTCTTTTCCGGACCAGAGACCGGAACGCTCATGCTGCCGCATCCCCTTCTGTTTCCAGTATCTTCACAATTATAATCGCAATGAAGGCGATATACAAGCAGTTTTTCCGCAGAATCTGTGAAACCTGCAAAATCCCGCTTTAAAGGAGGTGGAAGATGGACACTGACAGCAGAGGAACCATAAGGAAAAAGGCCTTTCCCTGGAATCGATCCAGACGGAAAGGCCTTTTTTAGTCAGATTCAGGCAGCTTTTATTTGCCCGCCATCTTCTTCTCCTGTTCCTCGATCATCTTCTTCACCATATAGCCGCCTACGCTGCCGTTCTGGTAAGAGGTCAGGTTTCCATTGTAGCCGTTGGTCAGCGGCACTCCTAACTCAGAGGCCACCTCCATCTTAAACTTGTCCATGGCCTCCTTGGCCTCCGGTACTACCATACGATTGGAAGAATTGTTTGTACTGGACATATAAAACCCTCCTTTTGAGTGTATTTGCCGGCCTTGTTTTTTCCGGCGTTTTCTTGGTACACTCCTATTATGGTCTCTGGAGAAAATAATACACTAGACGATTTTTCGCTCAATGTCATTTTGTGCAAAGCCCGGGCCTGCTATCTGCCTTCTTCCTTTAAGCAGAGGAATGCACAGAGATTTCCCCGCCGGTCTGCCGACGTCCGGTGGGAAAACAAAAGCTCTGGATTGCAGTGGGTACAGATATCCGTCACAGAGATCCCTGTCTCCGGCACGCCCGCTTCCCGGAGAACAATCCGGTTGGCCTCCCAGAGATCCAGCTGGTATTTTCCATTCTCTTTTTTGTAGAAAAGCGCCGGGTGGTGCTCTTCCCGGAAGGCCGCCGCAAATTCAGCGATCACTTCCTCTCCCACTTCATAGCAGTCCTGGCAGATGCTGGGGCCGATACAGGCCGTCACATCAGCCGGATCCGTGCCGTACTCCTTTTCCATGGCCGACAGAACCGCCTGGCCCATGCGGTTTACGGTCCCTCTCCAGCCCGAATGGGCCAGACCGATGGCCCTTCTTTTCCGGTCCAGAAAATACAGCGGCACGCAGTCGGCAAAAAATGTCACCAGCGTCACGCCGGGCCGGTCTGTGATCAGTCCGTCCACATCCCGGTAATCCCGTTCCTGTACGATCCCCTTTCCCTCATCCTCCGGGGTCACGGTCCGCACGTTGATGGTGTGGGTCTGCCACGTCAGGACCATGCGTGTCTCATCCACGCCCAGGGCCTTTGCCATACGCCTGTAATTTTCCCGTACCGCCTCCGGATCGTCTCCCCGGGTAAAAGAAAAATTCATGGTGGAATAGCACCCTTTGCTCACACCGCCCATACGGGTGGAGAAGGCGTGGGCCACAAGCCCTGTTTCTTCCAGGGCCGGGAAGGAAAGCCACGTGACTCCATCCCTTGTGACTTCCTTTATAAGACCGCCGTCTCCCTTTCTTTTCCAGTCATACATGTATATCTCTCCCGTCTAAAACGCATTTATTAAATGTGTGATCTGCTCTCCGTCGATCCCCACCGCGTCAAACCGGCAGGCCGCAGACTCCGGAAATCCGTGCTCATAAAGATAGACAGCCGCCACCCGGCGCACCTGTCCGGCCTTCCGGCTGTCGATGGCCTCCAGCGCATATCCGGCCCTTTTCGTTTTCCTGTATTTGACCTCCACAAAGACCAGATATCCGCCGTCCCTGGCAATGATGTCGATCTCGCCGGTGCGGCATCGGTAATTCAGTTCCAGGACATCCATCCCTTTCTGTTCCAGATACCGGGCCGCCAGCTGCTCATACCGGCTTCCTTCCATCCGCTTATTCTGTCCCACAAAGGCTCCTTTCCGAAGCTACACGAAATTTTTAATAAAGGTCCTCCGGTGGATGGGCGACGGACCCAGTTCCCTTAAGGCTGCAATATGGGCCGCAGTTCCGTAGCCCTTATGCTTTGCAAATCCATACCCGGGATACAGCTTGTCATACTCCGCCATCAGATGGTCCCTGGTAACCTTGGCCAGGATGCTGGCCGCGGCTATGGATACGCTTTTGGCGTCTCCCTTGACAATGGGAATCTGCGGGATCTCCATTCCCGGAATGGTGACCGCATCGTTTAAAAGCAGGTCCGGCGTCTGGGAAAGGCCGCCGATGGCCGCCCGCATGGCCTCATAGGTGGCCTGGAGGATGTTGATCTCATCGATCCTGGCCGGGGAGACCACCGCCACATTCCAAGCCAGGGCCTTTTCCTTTATCTCCAGGAACAGCTCCTCCCGCCGCTTTTCCGACAGCTTCTTTGAATCGTTGAGATACAGGATGGTGCAGTCCCTGGGAAGGATCACCGCCCCGGCAGCCACCGGTCCCGCCAGCGGCCCTCTTCCTGCCTCGTCGATCCCGCAGATCAGGGCACAGTCCTTATTCTCCTTTTCGTATGCCTTCATGGCCTCCAGCCGTAAAAGCTCCTTCTCCAGCCGTTCTCCTGTCAGTGTTCTTGCCATATGTGCCTTCCTTTGCAGATCCGGCAGCAGACAGACTCTCCTCTGCCGCCGGCCTCCTAATTGTTCTTATTTTCCTGTAATCCGGGATTTTCCGGAAATTCCAGTGTGATCCGCCCCAGCTTTCCGCTGCGGAAATCCTCCAGCAAAAGCCTTGCTGCCCTGGGAACATCATAGCCGCCGCCCTTTAAGAGGCAGGACCTGGCAATGGCGATCTGCTCCAGAAGCTCGTGGGGAGACCGGTCCTCCGGGATCCCGTACCGCTCCGCCAGAAGCCCCGGATATGCCTTCAGCAAAAATGCGCAGAGCTCTGCTGCCAGCTCGTCCTTATTTAGGATCTCGTCGTTGATGGATCCCAAAAACGCCAGCTTAAGGCCCACGGACTGGTCCTCAAATTTTGGCCACAGGATCCCTGGCGTATCCAGAAGCTCCACCTGCTTATTCAGACGGATCCACTGGTTTCCCTTGGTAACGCCCGGCTTATTTCCTGTTTTAGCCGCTGCCTTTCCGGCAAAGCTGTTGATAAACGTGGATTTTCCCACATTGGGGATCCCTGCCACCATGGCCCGCACCGGCCGGTTTAAGATCCCGCGCCTCCGGTCCCGCTCGATCTTTTCCTTACATGCCTCCTGGATCACACTATGGATCTGCTTTAAGGAAGCCTTCTGTCGGGCGTCGATCTTCATCACCTGGAAGCCCTTGGCTTCAAAATACCGGGTCCAGGCAGCATTTCCGGCCTCACTGGCCAGATCCGCCTTATTGAGCAGCACCATCCGCGCCTTCCCCCGGCCCAGATCGTCGATGTCCGGATTCCGGCTGGATAAAGGCGCTCTGGCATCCACCAGCTCGATGATCAGATCGATCAGCTTAATATCCTCCTGCATGGCCCTTTTGGCCTTTGTCATATGGCCCGGATACCACTGTATGTTCATCCTTCTTCTCCTTTCAGACTGACCGGCCCGAACTGGGAAAACGGCTGGATCCTGAACCATACCTTCCCGATCAGCTGGTCCCTTTTTACGTTCCCGATGCTGGGAAAACGGCTGTCCTCACTGGATTCCCTGTTGTCTCCCAGGAGAAAATATTCATCCTCGGAAAGCTCCATGGGATATTCCGCCAGCCCGGCGATGGAGGCCGCGTCCAGCGCCTCCTCCGCTTCCAGAGGCTCTCCGTTGATATAGACCCGGTTTTCCCTGATCTGTACCGTTTCACCCGGAAGGCCAATGATCCGCTTCATATTAAAAGCCTGATCTCCCTGGGAAAACACAGCGATATCAAACCGCCTGGGACTTCCCAGGGCATACGCCAGCCGGTTTACTAAAACCACGTCGCCGGAGTCCAGTGCCGGCTTCATGGAGCCGCCGTTTACCTCGATCCGGCCTCCAAAGCCATAGACCAGATAGCAGGCGAAGGCGATGACCACCGCGATGTCCACGATCCAGTTGACCACCGAATGGAGCCGGTTCTCATCCTTTTCCTGGTAAAATTCCACAAAAGCACCTCCGGAATATTGAAAAAAGAGGGGGACAATTTTCATTGTTCCCCTCATTCTGCCAGTTACAAATTATTTTACTAACTCTTTAACCTTAGCAGCCTTACCTACTCTTGTTCTTAAGTAGTTCAGTTTTGCACGGCGTACTTTACCTCTTCTTACAACTTCGATATTCTCAACAGACGGAGAATGAAGCGGCCAGGTCTTTTCAACGCCGATGCCGTTGGAATTCTTTCTGACAGTGAAGGTCTCTCTTACTCCGCCGTTCTGTCTCTTGATAACAGTTCCCTCGAACACCTGGATTCTCTCGCGGTTGCCCTCGCGGATCTTAGCAGATACTCTTACAGTGTCACCTACGTTGAAGCTCGGTACAGTTTCCTTTAACTGGGCGGCTTCGATATTCTTGATAATTTCGTTCATATTCATGAACCTCCTTAAAGTATTCGATGTTCTTACCCGCGGTATGAGTATCAGTACGCGGCAGCGGACCATCTCTTATTTCACGGTTTATGATTATAGCATATGTCTGTCCAAATTGCAAGGACTAAATCGTATCTTCTTCCTGGTTTTCCGCCTTTTTTCTCAAAAGCTCCTCCAGGAAGAGCTTTTCCTTTTTGGAGAGCACCGCTTCCTCCAAAAGCTCCGGCCTCCGTTCCAGGGTCCGGATAATGGACTGCTCCCGCCTCCATTTTTCAATATTGGCATGATGGCCAGAAAGAAGGATCTCCGGCACCTTTCTTCCCATAAATTCCTCGGGACGGCTGTACTGGGGATATTCCAGGAGATTATCGTGGAAGGATTCAAACTCCGCCGAAACGTCGTTATTTAAAACGCCGGGCACCAGCCTGGAAATACAGTCGATCATCATCATGGCCGGCAGCTCGCCGCCGGTGAGCACATAATCCCCCGCAGAAAGATAATCGGTGGCGATCATTTCCAGGACCCGCTCATCCACGCCCTCATAATGGCCGCAGAGAAAAACAAGCTCTTCTTCCTTTGCCAGCTCCTCGGCGATCTTCTGGGTAAAGGTCCGTCCCTGGGGCGTCATGTAAACCACCCGGGGCCTGTGGCCGATGCGGTCGCAGAGTGCCGTATAGGCGCGGTAAATGGGCTCCGCCTGCATGACCATTCCAGCTCCTCCGCCGTAAGGGTAGTCGTCCACCTTTCCGTGGCGCTCCAGGGTGTAATCGCGGATATTGATGGCCTCAAAGGACAGAAGCCCGTTGGAGGCGGCCCGTCCCAGGATGCTGGTATTTAACCCGTTCATGACCATTTCCGGAAATAATGTCATTACATGAAAATTCATGGTCTTCCTCCATTACAGATCCAGGAGGCCGTCCAGCACATGGACCAGCATCTCCTGCTTTTCCAGATCCACGTTTAAGATGCAGTCTTTAATGGCCGGCAGGAGAAGCTCCTTTCCGTTCTCCATTTTTACGCAGTACACGTCGTTGGCCCCGGTCTGGAGCACATCCGTAAGAGTACCCAGGACCACCCCTTCATCTGTTACGGCTGTAAGGCCAATGAGGTCAGCAATGAAGTTTTCGTCCGGCGCAAGCTCCACTGCCTGGTCCCTGGTGATCAGAAGATCCCTTTGACGCCACATCTCCACGTCATTCTTATTGTCAAACCCCTTGAATTTTAAAATGACCATGTTTTTAAAAAATTTCACATGCTCGATCTCCAGGGGTATTTTTTCTTTTCCTGTGTCCATGAGGACGTGTTTTAATGTCTTGAAACGGCTGTTATCGTCCGTGGTAGGGAATACCTTCACTTCTCCCCGGACACCGTGAGCCGATGTGATCACACCGACACGAAGCAGATTTTCCATTGTTCCATCCTTTCAAAAGCGGAACCGGCGCACAGCGACCCATGTCCCTGGCGCGCAGTCCGCAGCCGTACAAAAAAGACTGTGATCAAATTTCTCTGACCGCAGTCTTTTATGAACGTTACTGAATCTCAACCATAACCTTCTTTTCCAGTCTGGAAGACGCGGCCTTGACAACGGAGCGGATGGCCTTTGCGATCCTTCCCTGCTTGCCGATGACCTTTCCCATGTCAGAAGGAGCAACCTTGAGCTCGATGACTAATTCGTCGTCGTTCTCAGATTCTGTAACCACAACCTCGTCTGGATTATCAACCAGTGCTTTGGCGATAACTTCAACCAGTTCCTTCATGAAAACACCTCACATTACTGGGTGATGCCGGCTGCCTTTAAGAGCTTGCCAACGGTCTCAGTCGGCTGTGCGCCTGTTGCTAACCACTTCTTAGCTGCTTCCTCATTGAATTTGATGGTGCTGGGCTCAGTGTTGGGATCGTAGATACCAACCTCTTCGATGAATCTTCCATCTCTCGGGGAGCGGGAATCTGCAACTACGACTCTATAAAAAGGAGCCTTCTTCTGACCCATTCTTCTTAATCTCATCTTTACTGCCATTGTACTTTTACCTCCATGATTATTTAAAAAAGTTTTTATAAGCCATGCATAAAATGCATCTGCTGTCGTTTCTGCGGGCTAAAACGGCATCTTGAATTTGCCCATCATGCCCGAAAGTCCTCCCAGCCCGCCTTTGCGCCTGCCGCCCATCATACCGGGAAGCTGCTTCATCAGCTTTTTGGACTGTTCAAACTGCTTGACGATCCGGTTGACCTCGGCCACCTCCACGCCTGCTCCCCTGGCGATCCTCTGCTTCCTGGAAGGATTTAAGATCGACGGGTTGGCGCGCTCCTCCTTTGTCATAGAAAGGATAATAGCCTCCACACGGTCCATGGATTTCTCGTCTATATCAACATTTCCCTTCAGCTGGGACATTCCGGGCATCATATTCAGGATGCTGCCCATACCGCCCATCTTTTTGATCTGGTTCATCTGATCCAGGAAATCGTTGAAATCAAATTCGGCTTTGCGGAGCTTCTGGCTCATTTCCTTTGCCTTCTCTTCGCTCACCTCAAACTCGGCTTTTTCGATCAGGGAAAGGATATCGCCCATTCCCAGGATCCTGGAAGCCATCCGGTCGGGATAAAACTGTTCCAGGTCGGAAAGCTTTTCTCCCATACCCACATACAGGATGGGGCGGCCTGTGACAGAGCGGATCGAAAGCGCCGCGCCGCCTCTGGTGTCGCCGTCCAGCTTTGTGAGGATCACGCCGTCCACACCGATCTTATCATTGAAGCTTCCGGCCACATTGACTGCGTCCTGGCCCGTCATGGCATCGACCACAAGAATGGTCTGATCCACATGGACCGCTTCCTTGATCTGGACAAGCTCCTCCATCATGGCCTCATCGATCTGAAGCCGTCCGGCCGTATCCAGGAATACCAGGTTACAGCCTTCCTTTTTTGCGTGCTCCACTGCCGCTTTTGCGATATTCACCGGAGAATTGTTCTCTCCCATGGAGAATACGGGAACACCCACCTTTTCACCGTTGACCTGCAGCTGCTTAATGGCTGCCGGGCGGTAGATATCGCAGGCCGCCAGCAGGGGATTCCTTCCTTTGGCCTTGAATTTTCCCGCCAGCTTTGCGGTGGTGGTCGTCTTACCGGCGCCCTGGAGACCGATCATCATGATCACAGTGATCTCATTCTGGGGCTTTAAGGCGATCTCAGTGGTCTCGGAGCCCATAAGTTTCACAAGCTCCTCGTTTACGATCTTTATCACCATCTGTCCCGGAGTCAGGCTTGTAAGAACATCCTGTCCCACTGCCCGTTCCTGTACAGAACTGATGAACTGTTTTACGACTTTAAAACTTACATCCGCCTCCAGAAGCGCCATTTTCACTTCCTTCAGTGCGGTCTTTACATCGGCTTCGGTTAAACGCCCTTTGCCTCTTAAGTTTTTAAAGACATTCTGCAATTTATCGGCTAAGCTTTCAAATGCCATTTAACCTCTCCCTTTATGGTCACAGCTGTCCGATCTCCTCAGAGATCGCTTCGATCCTGTCGATCAGGCTCATATCGCCGTTTTTCTTATACGTACCGGCCAGCGTTTTGATCTCTTCTACCATCCGCTTCGTCTGGTTGAACTTTTCCACCATTCTGAGCTTTTCCTCATAACCGGCCAGGATCCGGTCGCACCGTTTGATGAGATCGTGAACTCCCTGGCGGCTGATCCCCTGTTCCTCGGCGATCTCGCTCAAAGACATATCGTTAAAGACCACGTCCTCGTATATGTGCCGCTGGTGGTCCGTCAGGAGCTCTCCATAGAAATCATACAGCAGGCCCTGTTCCACAATTTTTTCCATATCAGGTCACCTCGCATATGATACTATAAAACACGGGAGCTGTCAAGGGTTTTTTCTTGACACACAAAAAAATTATAACCGCTTATTTTTTCCCATCCTTCCCCGCAAACCGGCTCATAAAGAACTCTGTGAAGGCAGCCAGCTCCTCCGCCTGCTCCACATACACATACAGCTTCTCATCCTCCAGCCAGTCGTAAGCGTTGATGCCGATATACCCTTTCTTATCCGGATAAATGATGAATGCATCCGTCGGATATTTATTCCGGTAGGCCTTAAGGATCTCTGACCGGCGGTAAAAGACCGGAGTGCCGCAGCCGGAAAGATCCGGTACTGTGGGAACTACTGCGATGGTCTGGCTGTCCTCGTTCCAGCCGACGATCAGATTCCCGATCTTTGTCCGGCTTCCATGGACGAATCCGTAATTGAACCGGCTTACATCCTCCGTATACCCAAAGATCAGCCGGTAAGTATCTCCGTTTTCTACTTCCTGGTTAAAGAGAAGGCGCATCTTTTCTGCATTCCTCCTGCTCTTTTCCATGTCGATCTCCGGTCCCTTAAACAGCTTGCTGAAAAATCCCATACTATTTTCCTCCTGAATTCAGATGTTTTATATGAAGCTGCCGGATCTGTCCGCAGCGCCATAAACAAGATTCCCTCTCACGCTTAAATAAGAATACGATTTATATTTTGTTTTTATTTTATTTAAGAGAAGACCCGTCTGGATATCACGCCGGAACACCGTATCCAAACGGGTCGTCAGACTTCTCTCCTTATATTAAAGAACTGTTTTTCATAGCCTCCAGGGCGTCTGTAATGGCTTCGATCTGAAACGTGATCGTCTCATCCATCGCTTCGGGGACAAAAAACGGAAGCGTATGGGGGACTGCCCTTCGTATGACCATGGCCGTCAGGCTCAGATTCGTAAGCAGGCTGATCCGTTCTGTACTGGAGGTGATCCCAAAGCATTCCAGGATCTGTCCAAAAAGACGGCGCTGTTTCTCGCGGAAGATCTGGCAGTTCTCCCCGGAGAGCCGCTTAAAAATCTGCTGCTGCTCCTCGATCGTCAATACGGCGATCCCCTTTTTTTCTCCATAACAGCAGTCATGAAGGAATTTCCCGACCCCCTCCCGCCAGCTCAGGCCAGGATCGTTCATCAGCTTCCGCGCGTATTCAAGGACCCTCGGCTGCTGCAGGTACAGGGCCTCAACGATCAGATCCTCCTTGGCCGGAAAGAAGGAATAAAAAAATGTGCGTGAAATGCCGACTTTTTTATAGATCTGTTCCACAGTCGTATGCTGGACCCCCTGTCTGGACATCAGCTCAAGCCCAGTCTTCACCAGCTCGCTCCTGATCCGCTGCCGGTCCTCTTCCGAATATGCGACCTTCGGCATCTCACCCCACCTCCCGGAAATAATAAAAACTCTTTCATAGATTTATTCTTATCTTATCATATGAACCGTTCCGCTACAAGCATAAAATTTCCACTGACCCTAAAAAGACGGAAGCCCATTACATCACCCTTCCTAACGCCAGCCGGAAAACCAGAAGCAGGCCCGCCTGGGCGGCAAGGACAGCGGCCAGTACATACATGACCGTCCGGTCAAAAAAGCCGCTGGCCAGAAATCCCAGATACAGGAGGAGGAACATGGCATATCCGGAATACGCCCAGCTCCTGAGTCCCAGGAGCCGGTTTCTCTCATCGCACTCCTCCACCCTTCTCTTCTTTAACGCTGCCTCATCCTTCAGATATCTCCGGTTCTTCCAGACGGATGCAGCCCCTCCGGCCATAAAGCCGATCCCGATCCAGGTATAAAATTCCTGGATAAAGCTGTCTCCAGCCACAGTCCCAGAATTTCCATAAAACCATGCGGCCGCCACTGAAAGAAGACCCAGCACCGCCGCAGTCTTTCCCACCAGGATCCGCAGCCTGCACCTTTTTTCAAAATCCACCGGTTCTTCCATAAATAATGCTTTCAGCTTCATGTGCTATTCCTCCTCGTCAAATAAAAAAATGTCTTCAATGGTACAGGAAAAATATCTGGCCAGCTTGTGGGCCAGCACCAGGGAGGCATTATATTTTCCATTTTCCAGGGAAATGATGGTCTGCCTGGTGACTCCCACCGCTTCCGCCAGGTCCTCCTGGCGGATCTTCCTCTCCTTCCGCAGCTCCTGGATCCGGTTTCTCATGTGCACCTCATCCCTTCGTGATAAATATGTAATGTTTGCTTTACATTTGTACTATAAATCAGAAATTCAAAAATGTCAAGTTAGTTTTACATGTATTTTTTTGCACGATAGTTTACATAATAATATTATGTAAACTACAATCATGAAACATCTGTCATCGCATCAGCCGCAGGCCATTCTGACCCTCCCAGGATCTGCGGCGCCCCAGGCTTGCCTTTTTTCCCAAATCGGGTATAATGGAAGAAAACAGATGTGGGGCAAAAGGATTTTTGACCTTCTGACCCTGGTATCGAAAATACAGATAAAAGGAGCCAGAGTATGGAATATAATATGATCTGCGGAAAACGCCAGCTGGAATTTATGAAACAGTTTGATTATATCCGGGAAGCCGGAACCGATGGTGAAGAAAAGGCCGCCCTGGAGATCCAGAGGGAGCTTAAGAGCTTTGGCGTGGACAGCCGCCTGGAAGAATTTGAGATCGATACATGGAGGATCCTTAAAGCTGAATTCACTGTAACGAAACCCTTTGAAAAAACATATACAGTGGCTGGATACGGCCGCTGCGGCAGCACTCCGGCGGATGGGATCGAGGCCCCGTTCCTGTACGCGGAAAACGGCGATGATATTAATCTTTCCCAGGCAAAAGGAAAGATCGTCCTGGTAAACACCCCTGTCAATAAAGATATGTATAAGAAGCTGGTCCATGCAGGAGCTGCCGCCTTCCTCTCCATCACCGGAACTCCCATCGACGAAGGCCCGGACCGTCTCCTCTATACACGGGGAGTACCCAAAATGGAAGAGACTCCCATCCAGGGGCTGGTGATCCATCACCGGGATGCCATGGAGCTGGTAGAGGCCGGAGCCTGCCGCGCCCGGCTGACCTTACTGCAGGAGCCAGAAAAAGCCGTTTCCCACAACGTGATCGCGCGGATCCAGGGAACGGAGGTCCCGGATGAGATCCTGACCTTGACTGCGCACTACGACTCTGTTCCCCAGGGCCCCGGAGCCTACGACAACATGGCCGCCTGCGCCATCATCCTGGAGCTGTGCCGGTACTTTAAGGCCCATACACCCCGCCGTACCCTGGAGTTCATCTGGTTCGGAGCCGAGGAAAAGGGACTTTTAGGCAGCCGGAACTATACGGAGGTCCATAAAGAGGAGCTGAAGCAACACTGTTTCAATATGAATGTGGATCTGGCCGGACAGCTGGTGGGAGGAACCGTCATTGGCGTCACCGGCGATCCCTCCATCTGCTCCATGATTGAATATATGGCCCATGAAACAGGCATCGGAATGGTCACAAGAAATGCCATCTGGGGCAGCGACTCCAACACCTTTGCCTGGAACGGCGTACCGGCCATGACTTTAAACCGCGACGGCTTCGGGATGCATACCCGCCACGATATCGTGGACTATATCTCCCCCTGGTCCCTGGAGCGGAGCGCAAGGCTTCTGGGACATATCGCAGAAAGCCTTGGAAATATTCCGGTCATTCCATTTAAACGTGAAATCCCCGAAACCTTTATGAAGGAGCTGGACCGTTATTTCGGCAGATAATACATCCTGCGGCCAGCCCCGGAGATAAACCGATAAAAAAGCCTTCCGTCTTTCCCGTTATGGAAAAAGCCGGAAGGCTTTTTAAACATTAAATTTTATTCCGCCAGCTCCTTTAAGGCCTTCACTGCCGCGTCGATCTCCTCTTCCGTATTAAACCAGGAAAAAGAAAAACGTACCATGCCCTGGTCCACGGTTCCCATGGACTGATGCATTAAGGGCGCACAGTGAGCGCCGGGACGGGTGGAGATCCCGTATTCAAAGGAAAGCTCGTCGCTGACTTCAGAGGAATCATACGTTCCCAGGTTCAAGGCCACCACCGCAGCCCTCTGATCTGTGGAAAAATCCCCATAAAGCTTAAGACCCGGAATATCCTTTATCCCATCCAGGAAGCGGCGCATGAGACCGATCTCCTTTTTATGGATCGTATCTGTACCTGTTTCCTTAAGGAAGCCCAGGGCCGCATGGAGTCCGGCCACTCCGTGGCCATTTAAGGTTCCAGCCTCTAAGGCTGTGGGCATCTCGTGGGGATGCTCCTTCAGATAGGTGTGGATCCCGCTCCCGCCGGATTTCAGCGGCCGTACCGTAATTCCCGGCCGCACGCAGATCCCACCGGTCCCCTGGGGGCCGTACAGCCCCTTGTGGCCTGTAAAGCACACCACGTCGATGTTCATGGCCTGCATATCGATGGGGAGAACTCCTGCTGTCTGGGAGGCGTCCACCACAAAAAGCAGTCCATGGTCCTTACAGAACCTTCCCAGATACATAAGGTCATTGGCATTTCCGGTCAGATTGGACGCGTGGGTACATACCAGGGCCTTTGTATTTTCTTTCAGAAAGCTCTCCAGAAGGTCTGTTCTCAGCCGTCCCTTTTCGTCACAGGGAACGAAGGACACCTGGCATCCCTTTTCCTCCAGACGGTATAAAGGCCTCAACACCGAATTGTGCTCCATGACTGTGGAGATGATATGGTCGCCCGGATCAAAAAGACCCAGGATCGCCGTATTCAATGCCTCCGTGGAGTTTAATGTAAAGGCCACCTGTCTGGGATCCCCCAGGTTAAAAAGCTCCGAGAGCATTTCTCTCGTTTCGTAGATCAGCCTGGAGGCATCCAGGGACGCTTCATGGGCTCCCCGGCCGGAATTTCCCATATGCCTCATGGCGTTTACCACCGCGTCGATCACACAATCCGGCTTCTGCATGGTAGTCGCCGCATTATCCATATAAATTCCCATAGTATCACCCCTTTCCCATCTCTAATATAACAGCTCTGCCATATCCTCACATTCAATGGAGCATTCCTTTAAGAATGTCTCCATATCCGCCCGGTCAGCCGGGACTGTACACCAGGCCAGGCCGCACCCGGCCGAAAGCTCCCTGGGTACAGGGATCATACGGCCGGATCTGCCCGTCTCCTTGCACGCCTTTTCAAAGGCAATGGCGTCGGAGGTGGTGTGAAATGTGATGATCAGTTTCCATTCTTTTTGTCTCATGTTACCGTCTCTTTCTGAAAGATCCGTCCTTACTGGATGATGAGCTCAAATCCATCGCCTGTTTCCGTCACAGTCACGGTCTTTCCCTGGCTCCTGGCAAATTTCTCCACGTTAGCCTTGGAATGAGGCTCTGTCACCAGGACCTTTACCGTATCGTTTCCATGACTCTTTAAGGCAGCCTGGGTCAGCATCACTGGCTCCGGACAGGATAAACCTCTTGCATCTACTTCGTACATAATGATTCCTCTTTTCTCTGCAATTAATTCTTTTTATTCTTCGGCATAAATCCGATGATGAACAGGATCACGATACATGCGATCACAGCCACCTGGCCGTTGATCCCCGGACCGCCTGCCACTGCCGGAGCGTCTGCGGTTGCTGCAGCTGCGGCAACGCCTGCCAGCCCGAAGTTATGGCAGAAAGCGGCTCCAACAAAAAGGCCTAAGAAGGCCACTGCGGAATCGGAAGGGCCCTGGCCCGCCAGCACCAGCTGTCTTAAGGGGCATCCGCCTGCCAGAACAGCAGCAAATCCCACGGCGTACATGCCAAGGATATTCCAGATATGCTGGGCATGGGCCACCGGCTGTCCTGTAAAGGACAGATTAAAGTTTCCTGTGGCGATGTTGTAGATCACCATAACCACGAAAATACCGCCTACGATGGTCAGAAGATCAAAATTCTTCATTAAGATGATATCGCGGACACAGCCTGCAAAGCAGCTTCTGCACTTCTGGGCGATGGCTCCGAATAAAAGGCCGCCGATGAGCGCGATAAGCACCGGTGCGTGCATGCTTCCAGGGCCCTTTTCACTGCTGACGAACAGCGTTGTGGTCAGGCTTAAAACAAAGAGCACCACCATGGCGATGGGAAGGACCGTGCCGGAGGCTTTATCCACCGTATAGGCTCTTCCCAGGGAGAAGCCGCGCTTTAAGGCCAGGGTCCCTGTAAATACTCCGGCCACAAAGCCGATCAGGGCCACATAGGCGTTCAGATCGCCGGCAGCCATACGGAGCACCATACGCAACGGGCAGCCTAAGAATGCCAGGGAGCCGATCATCATGATCATACCCAGCACAAAACGCACCATGGGGGAGGAGCCGGCCGTGGACCGGTATTCCTTTGTGACCACAGCGATCAGAAATGCGCCGCAGATAATACCGATGATCTCCGGACGCACGTACTGGACAACAGCTGCCTGGTGGAGCTTCATGGCTCCGGCCGTGTCACGGATAAAGCAGGCGATACACATGGCCATGTTCTTGGGATTTCCCATATAGGCCAGGACTGCTGCTATGGCTCCCAGGAGCACGCCTGAAAGCGCCAGCGTCTTTTTGTTTGCAGTTAAGTTCATACTTACTACCCCTTTTCTGTTTTGTAGATTATGGACAAAAAATATAGAATTTTCATCCATCTCACTTAAGTTTATCAAACCAGACAGGGGAAGTCTAATTAAAAATATTATTCCAGAGAATCGATTGTATAGCTTTTTTCTATGGAAGAACGGACAGCCCTAGAGCTGCCCGTCCTCATGAAGCTCCCTGGATGCCTTTTCCCGGACGAATTCCAGGAAATGCTCCGCAATGGGAGATAAGCAGGCCCCTTTGTTGTGGGCCAGATAAAAACAGCGTTTTTTCTCCAGGCCGCGGATGCGGAAATAGCGGATATTATCCTGCTCCGCCGTCCGCTTGATGACCTGCTCGGACACAATGGAAACGCCCAGGCCGCGGCTTACCACCTGCTTGATGGCTGCCGGATTGCTCATACGGGCGATCACATCCACGTTTTTAAACACAGGCTTCCCATAAACCAGGGCCTTTTCCATCTCCTGCCGGGTCCCAGATCCGTCCTCCCGCATGATGAAGGGTTCATTGATGAACAGCTCCACCGGGATGGCCTCTCCATTCTGGTAGATCCGGTATACGTCCGTGTCAGGAGTGATGAGTACCATCTCATCGTAGAACACAGGCTCAAAGCACAGGCCGCTGTTTCCCTTGTAACCGGTAAAGCCCAGCTCTCCCCGCTGGTTCATGAGGTTCTCATTGACCAGCCGGCTGTCAGACTGCTCCACATAAAACCTTACCCGCGGGAAAAGCTCATGAAACTCTTCCATGACCTGGGGAAGATAAAAATACCCGGGAATGGAGGAGGTCTGGATCTCCAGGATCCCGTCCAGGTCCTCCTTCAGATTCTTCATGGACATAACGGCCCTGGATCTGGTATTCAGAAGCTCCACCGCATAAGAGTAGAACTCATGGCCATGGGGGGTCAGGCTGATCTCCCGGCCAGACCGGTTCAAAAGCCGTACTCCCAGCTCATTTTCCAGGTTGCTCACATGGGTACTGATGGTAGGCTGGGTTAAAAACGTAGCGTCAGCCGCCTTGGAAAAACTTTTGTATTTTGCAGCATTTACAAATGCCTCCAGCTGTCTGAACTCCATAACGTCTCCTTATTTCAGCAGAACACGCACGTCGCCCTGGAGCTTTGTGATCTTTTGCTGGTCCAGATGATCCAGGATCAGCAGCACATACTTTCTGGACGTACCTAACATATCCCGGAATTCTGCCAGGGACATGGTATCGTGGGATGCAAAATGCCCCCTCAGAAGCTCCATGGCCTTTTCATAGTGATCCTTGTAAAGATAAGCACCTGGGTTCAGCTTCACCAGCGTGCCGTCCTTAAACAGGTCAGAAAGCACCTGCTTTGCCTGTTTTTTATCCTTAAACTGAGCCATGACCTCATCCGTGGACGGAGCCTCAAAGCCGGCCGCCGCATACGTCTTTATCATGGTCTGGCGCATATCGGAATGCTCGTCAGAATACTGGGCAGAGAAGCCAGCCGCCGCCACCGTGCTGCCGGAAGCGCTGATGATCCCGCGCTTTAACAGCTCGTTTAAGAGCACATCGCCTTTTTTGGCCTCCTTCAGATAAAAGCTTTCCAGGATCCGGCTCTTGAACTCTTCCTTCTCCATTCCAGCTGCAATGGGATTGGCCTGGTGGAAGGCTGTCAGCATCTCTGTGGTCTTTCCTGTGACCCGTTCCCAGAAATCCTTGTGGAAGAAGTTTCCATCGTTTAAGGAAAGGGCCTTTTTCTGCTTTTTCAGCTTCTCCAGCCGTTCCTCTGTCTCCTTATCCGTCCAGTTGAGCTTGGCTGCCAGCCGATGGACCGACGGGAAGCGGATGCTCTCCTCCTTCAGGACCAGCTCCAGCACTTCCTCGTCCGTTCCCGTCTCTCGGATAGCCAGGGCATTGATAAGCTCCTCCTGATGGCGCTTGTGCTTTCCCGGACAGGCGTCCAGGATGATGCCTCCGCCAAAGGTCTCCACCGGAGAATAGAACCGGATGATGAACCGGTCGGTACGCTTGACGGCCAATGGCTCGTCAAACCGGAGCTGCACAAAGGCGCTCTCGCCTGCACCGATGGAATCCTTATCTAAAAGCACCGCCTTGGCAATGGTCTGGGCAGATCCATAGTTAAAGTGGATCCGGTCCCCATTCTTTAAAAGCCGGTCCGTGGTCTTAAAAAGACTGATCTTCACATCCAGGAACGTGCTGTTGGTAAGGCTTCCGGGAGCCGCCAGGACTTCTCCCCGGCTCAGCTCTTCTTTTTTTATATTGGACAGATTGATGGCTGTACGCTGTCCGGCATAGGCAGCCTCTTCCTTGGAACCATGGCTCTGGATCCCGCGGATCTTAAGGATCCGCTCTTCCGGATAGACCATGACCTCTTCTCCGGCCCGGCAGCTTCCTTCCAGAAGAGTTCCGGTCACCACTGTACCGAAGCCCTCCATGGTGAATACCCGGTCAATGGGCAGCCGGAACAGCTCCGGCTCACTGCGGCGCATCCCCACGGAACGGACCTTATCCAGGATCATCTTCTTTAATACGTCAATGTTCTGGCCAGTGAAGGCAGAAACACGGATCCGGTCCGCATTTTCCAGGAAGCTTCCCTCCACCAGAGCGGAAACGTCCTCCTCCACCATTTCGGCCCAATCCTCATCCACCAGGTCTGCCTTGGTAAATACAATGATGCCCTGGCGGATATGAAGCATCTTTAAGATTTCAAAGTGCTCCACGGTCTGGGGCATGACGCCCTCGTCCAGAGCGATCACCAGAAGCACCAGGTCGATGCCTCCGATGCCCGCCAGCATGTTTTTAACAAATTTTTCGTGGCCCGGCACGTCGATGATGCCGATGTGAAGCCCCTCGTCATTGGGAAGGTTGGCGAATCCCAGCTCAATGGTGATCCCCCTCTTCTGCTCTTCCCTCAGCCTGTCGGTCTGGATCCCTGTCAGCGCCTTGATGAGACACGTTTTTCCATGATCCACGTGACCGGAAGTTCCTACAATGACGTTCTGCATTCAGCTGTCACTCTCCTTAATTTACTCCTGCCTGGGCGGCCGCAAATAAAACGGCGCTGGCAGCAGTCTCGATTTCCTCTTCTTTTATGGTCCTTACAGAAAGGAGCACCTTATCGTGGGCTACCCGGACGATCACCGGCGTCTCAGCCCTTCTGAACAGCCGTTCCAGCCGTTCTGCCGGTACTGTTTCAGAGGCGATGGAAACGGCGATGCCGTTTAACCGGACTGTGGGTGCGGAACCGCCGCCCACCTGGTCCTTACAGGGCTCGGAGCCCAGGGTAAATGCATCTGTCCTGGCCTTAATGGCTTCCATGAGCCGGTCGGCCTTATTCTGAAGCTCTTCCCTGGATACAGTGATCATCTGAAGCACCGGTATGGTCTTCTTTGCGTTCTCCATATCCAGATATTCAAAGAAGGTGGCCTCCATGGCTGCCAGGGTCATCTTATCCACACGGAAGGCCCGGGCCAGAGGATGCTTCTTCATTCTATCAATATATTCCTTTTTACCGATGAGGATACCGCCCTGGGGGCCTCCCAGGAGCTTGTCGCCGGAGAAAAGTACCACGTCTGCCCCGTCGTTCACCGCATCCAGGACTGTGGGCTCATCCACGCCGTAGCGGGTCAGATCGGCCATGAGACCGCTTCCCATGTCGTAGATCACCGGAAGGTTCATTTCTTTACCCAGATCTACCATTTCCTTCAGGGTCACCTCCTGGGTGAAGCCCAGGATCCGGTAGTTGCTTGTATGGACCTTCATTAACGCACCGGTCTTTTCCGGATCATAGGCGTTCCGGTAATCCGACGGCTTCGTCTTATTGGTGGTCCCCACCTCTTTTAAATGGGCGCCGCTCTGCTCCATGATCTCCGGGATCCGGAAGGAGCCGCCGATCTCCACCAGCTCGCCTCTGGATGTGATGACTTCCTTTCCAAAGGCCATGGCGGAAAGGCACAGCATGGTGGCTGCCGCATTGTTGTTGACTACCATGGCAGCCTCTGCTCCCGTGATCTTTGCAATGATCTTCTCCACATGGTCGTGGCGCAGGCCTCTGGCTCCCTTTTTCAGGTCGTATTCCAGATTGGAATAAGAATCAGCCACAGCCGTAACGCTTTCCACTGCAGCCCTGCACAGATTGGAGCGGCCCAGGTTGGTGTGGAGCACAACGCCGGTGGCGTTGATCAGCGTCCTTAAGTTTCTCTTTTTCTTTCCTGTGATCCGGTCGCAGATCTCTGCGATCAGTTCATCCTTTTCGGGGGTGTCCTCTCTTTCTCCGGAAAGGATCTCCCTTCTCAGCTCATCAATGATCTCCCTTGCAGCGTCCACCACAACGGATCTGGGCGTGGATTCCATAAAAAAAACGAGCTGCTCATCCAGTAGCAACTCGTCTATTTTAGGAAGACCACGCAGTAATAACTGCCTGTTATCCATAATAATATTCCTCCTACTTCGATGAATCGAAAAAACGGAGGAGGTGGGAATCGAACCCACCCGAAGGGCTCCTAACCCTTCACAACGGTTTTGAAGACCGCGAGGCACACCAGCAACCTATCTACCTCCAAATTCACATCGCATGACTTGTTTATAATAGCACATCGTCCTGCATTTGTCAAGGCGAATTTTGTAAATTTTTTATACAAAACATATAATTTCCCCGAAACAGGGAGACAGACAGTCTCTCCGCCTGTCTCCCGATCCGGGCATCCGGTCATTTAGCCAACATAACCGGCATTCTTTAAGATCTCATAAGCCTTGTCCTTCTTATCTGCAGCCATCAGAACGATCGGACCAGTACAGCCCATACCGCTTTCTGCGTAGATTCCCTCTTTCCAGAGTGCCTGTACGGCGTCTTCCAGGTCCATAACCTCGATACCCGGAATCTGTGCAGTACAGATCTCCTTGGGAGGAGCTGTTACAGCTGCAGCCGGAGCTGCTTCTTTCTTTCCAGCATTCTTTAACTCGTCGATGATCGCCTCAAAGCCGGCCTTCTTTGCTTTCGCAAATTCGTCGTCTGCGATCTTCTTCCAGTTATGCTTTACAAGATTTGTGGCAAACTCCATGGCCCCTGCGATCACAGGAGCGCCGGAAGCACGGGAAACGATCATGATCAGACGGTCATAACCATCGCCGATGCCCGGGCCATAGCCAAAGCCCAGGGACTCATAGCTTCCGCCAGTGGTATATGCAGAGAAGATCTTCATCATGAGGTTTCCTGTTAAGGAGTCCATAACCATGATATCCGGAGTTCCGGCTAACAGGTCGTTGCCTCTCATAACGATTCCGCCGTCTGCACGGGCAGATTCTGCGAAATTGATATCATATCCCTGCTCTTTTAATTTTAACAGAGCCTTTTCTGTCTGTCTTGCACCGTCGATGTTGGCAATACCAACCGTCGGGTTCTCGATCCCGTCTGCCTTTGCGGCAATGATGCCGTAAATGGCATTCTTTACCATACCAGCGATACGGTCTGTATCAGATGTACCTGTGGTGGTGGCAAGATACATGGGCTTTCCAAGGCCGGGAGTAATTACCTTACCAACGGTGGAAACGCCGATGGGGAATGGGTAGTGCATGGTAACTGCAGCGTCGATCTCACCGGAATCCAGAAGCTTTTCCATCTCTTTGTGGATGTCTTCTCCCTCGATGAGACGGGCATCTAAGCCCTTGTACGCAGCCAGCTCCATGGCTCTCTTAATATTGTCTTCTCCATGCTCACTGCCTTCGGAGGCAAAGCCGATCACCGGCTTTTTGCCGTACTGTCCCGTTTCCAGGGCATCCGCAACTTCCAGGAAGGTATCTGCAATGAGCGTCTTAATTCTCTTATCTGACATAACGCACCTGTCCTTTCTGTTTACGGATTATTCTTCAGAGCCAAGAAGGCCGTTGGCAAACTCACGCATTGCCTGACCGATCATAGCTTTTACCTTAGCCTCGTCAAAGCCAGCCTCACCGCCGTTGGCAGCAGAGCCGTCGTTGGCCTGTACAACGAAGGAAACACCGTCGAACAGGTTTGTCATTCTACCAAGGAAAAGGCTTCCCTTACCGATGATCATGGCACGCTTTGTCTCGCCTGCGAGAACTTCCTCACGGAGCGGTCCGATATACGGAACACCAGACGGGATATGGCCCTGTGTGGGAGCCCAACCGGTCATACCGTGCTCTTTTACGAAGTTAGCGATATCAGTTCTTGCGATCTGGCCCTTCTTAACAGCAAGAGCAGCGATCATCTTATAGTTTGCTTCCGGAACATCGCCAGCGCCAGCCGGTTTTGTGATATCCGGGTTCTGCATCTCCGGAGAGTATTTGTCGATATCAGTCATAAGGAGACCTGCACGCTCTAACGGATCTGCCACCAGGGAGCCGATTACGTTCTGCGGAGCGGAACCTGTTCCGATGGTATGTCTTCCGATGATATCGGTGCGGATCTGCGGGCTTACGCCGTCGTCTGCGCTTACAAGAACAGAGAAGCCTGCGATGGCATCCTCAAGGATCGGAAGGCCTTTCTTCACATGGTCTTTACCGTTCATACCAAGCTTTGCAGTACATCCGCCAGCAGTTACAACAACGTTCTTGAAGGTTCCTGCCTTAACAAGAGCAGCAGCATGCAGCATAGCATGAGCCGGTCCGGCACAGAAGCCACGAACGTCAGAACCAGTTGCGTTGGTGTAGCCTGCGATCTCAGCAGCAGCCTTGGCGAAGTTTCCGCCGCCGCGCTGGTTCATATCGCCGCATGCTTCCTCACAGCAGTCGATCACATAATCAACCTCATCCGGGTTTACGCCGGCTTTCTTTACCAGTTCGATCAGGGAAAGAACGTTGGAAGCCTTTGTAACCAGGTTCTCGAGCATAACATGGGCAGACAGGTTTACGTCTACGTCATGAGCGCGCTTTACAGCACCAACCAGCTTATGCTCAAAGTATAACGGCTCAGCATGCTCGTCGTTTACAAGAGATGCGATCTTCGCATCATCGTTTTCACTGTTTTTATCAAGAGCTGCCAGCTGATCCTCTTTTAAAAGGTTCTGTGCAGCCAGTTTTTCTTTTACAGAAGCAGCAAAGCTCTTCTCGAGCATTACTAACTCAAATACGTCACAGATCTGGATAAGGCCGTAGAACTCGTCCTCCGGCATGATCTGGCCGTACTTACCATCGCGGGAAGCGTTCTCCCACTTTTTGTCATAGAACGGAAACTCTGTTGCAGCCAGGTCAGCCGGCTTTGCATTTCCGATATATACCTGGTTCGGGATATAAGAAACTGCATCCTCGAAGCTTCTTAAATGGTTCGGGAGCTCCTTTAAATATTCGGACTCCGGATTAACGATCATTTCTGTGGTCTGTGTTGTACCGTTATGGATTACCATATCCGGTGTAATGGCCAGAGTATAGCTGGCCCCCTTAAGTACTGGATACCCGTTCATGAAACACACCTCGTAATTTTAAAAAAATGGGGCGCCGGACGGCGCCCCTACACCTTGTTACAGGTATTTACAGAACTCGTCGCGGATGGAAGACATTTCGTTAGCGATGTCATCTACATCCATAACCATTTCCATCATGCTGATCTGTTCGTCGTAAACACCAGCATCAACTTCTGCTTTGATTTCATCCTCACAAATGTGATATACAGTCAGTCCCAACTGGACTCCTGCTAATGGGCCTGCGAAAGTCGGATCTCCTGCAGTAACGGTCTCAGCTGCTAAACCTGCAGCCTCCCCCTCAGCGGCACCGAGAACAACAACAACGTTCTCCGGTCCATACTGCTCTGCGAAATCTTTTACTCTCTTCTGGTTTTCCAGGTCCATAGCACCCGCGGATGTTCAGACAAAGCATTCAGTAGAAGAATATACTACATCTGCTCCGGCTGTCTTCACACAGGCTTCAATGGCTGGTCCCGGAATACCGTCACGGTCTCCGATGATAACAACTTTCTTGCCATTCAGAATAGCCATAGCATCATTTCCTCCTTATTTTATTTTGTATATAGCAACAGACATTTCTGTCCATATTGCCCGATCTTAGATGTGGGCTTTGATCATAGCCTCGATGTTCTCTACGGTAGCGTCATCCTTCACGCACTCAGCGATCTTCTCGCCACCCTTGTAAAGAGCGATAACCGGAAGGCCAAGGATCTTCTGGCCGATAGCCAGACGGCGAGCCTTTGTGGTGTTGAGAGCTGTGAATTTGATGTCCTTTCCGTAAACATCTTCCATAGCATGTACATGCGGCATAAGAGCCTGGCACGGAACGCATCCGTCACCGTAGAAATCTACAAGAACGGTTCCCTCTGCCTCTAAAACTTCAGCTGCGAAAGTGTCTTTTGTTAACTCTACCATGACTAAAACATCCTTTCTTAATGAAAAATATTAAAGAAATTAGTTCTCGTGCTCAGATACATACTTTTCAGCCTGCATAGCTGCAATGGCGCCGTCAGCGGCAGCCGTAACAACCTGACGCAGTGCCTTTACGCGGATATCTCCAGCGGCAAATACACCCGGGATATTGGTGTGCATGTTGTCGTCGGTCTTGATGTATCCGTGGTCCATATCAAGCATTCCCTCGAAGAGCTCGCTTCTGGGATTGTAGCCGATGAAGCCGAACAGGCCGAATAAGCCGTCTTCCTCGTCAGCGTCGATACGGGTAAGCTCGCCAGTCTTGGTATTCTTAACGATCATTCCGCTTAAGATATCCTCGCCCAGCAGCTCGTCTACAACAGTATCCCACATGAAGTGGAGCTTCGGATTCTTGAATGCCTTCTCCTGGATGGATTTGGCAGCACGGAGCTCGTCTCTTCTATGGATGATAGTAACCTTTCTTGCGAACTTTGTCAAGTACATAGCTTCCTCAACGGCAGAATCGCCGCCGCCTACTACATACACTTCAAGGTCCTCGAAGAAGTTGGCGTCACAGGTAGCGCAGAAGGAAACTCCCTTGCCCATGAACTCGCCTTCTCTCTTGCATCCGATGGGACGCGGGAAAGCGCCTGTGGCGATGATCAGTGTCTTACACTGATATGTATCTTTGGTTCCGTAAAGCTTCTTTACGGGGCCTTCCAGCTCGACCTTTGTGATGGTATCGCTTGCGCGCTCAGCACCGAACTTTTCAGCCTGTGCTGTCATTCTGGCGATCAGGGACGGGCCGCTCTCGCCTTCTACCATCTGGCCGGGATAGTTTTCAATTTCGTCAGTAATAGCAATCTGGCCGCCATCTTTTGCCTTCTCGATGATAAGAGTAGACAGGCGGTATCTTCCGGAGTACAGGCCGGCAGCTAAACCTGCCGGACCTGCGCCCAGGATAATCACGTCATAGAGCTTATCCATGGATATATCTCCTTATTATTTCCATTCAAATACAGTCTGGTCCTCAACCGGAGTCTGTAAAGCTTCCAGTGCTTTGGATACGATCTTTGTTCTGATTTCCTTCTCTTCCTCATGAGTAAGAGCGGGGTTTCCTAACGGATGCGGAATAGCTACAGCCGGAACAATACGGTTTGCGCCTACTGTCTGGGAAATCGGAACTACGGTCGCAATATGAACAACCGGAATACCATAAGCTTCAATAGCTTTAACCATCGTTGCACCGCAACGAGTACAGGTTCCTCAGGTAGAGGTCAGGATCACGGCGTCAACATGGTCATCAACCAGCTTCTGTCCGATCTCCGTCGCAAACTTTTTCGCATTGGCTACGGCAGTACCGTTACCAACAGTTGTGTAGAAGTATTTGTGAAGGCTGCCGATCTTTCCTTCCTTGATGAACTCATTGATCACATCAACCGGAAGTACGCGGTCAGCGTCTTCGTTTGCATATACCGGGTCATATCCGCCGTGAGCTGTCTCGTAGGTCTCAGCTGTCAGATCGGTTACGCCTTCGATATCATACTGGCCATACTTGGAAGCACTGGAGGACTCGATGTGGTCCGGGTTGCCCTTCGGAACGATACCGCCGGAGGTAACCAGTGCGATCTTAGCCTTGCTCATGTCTGTGATAGCTGCACCAGGAGCTACACGGTCAAAGCTGGGCATCTCGTACTCGGTCTCGAATTCCTTGCCATTTAACTTCTTAACAAGCATCTCAACTGCACGTGCAGCACCGCGTTTCTTCTCGAAGAAGTTCTTACGGATACCGTTGGGCAGGTAGCCTTCTTCAGCAGATGCGCCGATAGCCTCTCCCTTAGCAACCTTTAATGCTAACGGAGCCATCTTCTTAACGGCATCTCTCATGCCGGCTGCACTGTTCTTTGTGGAAATGATATACACTTCCTTCTTGAACATATCAGCACCCGGGTTCTCTTTGTACATACCGGTGATTACCGGAATGCCCTCTTTCTTAACGGCAGCAGCTACGGTACCGCAGGCTACGCCGTAACGGCCAGCGTTGAAAGCCGGTCCGCAGATTACTAAGTCCGGATTCTGGCTCTTGATCATATCAAGAACTGTGGCAGTGGCAGAATCTACATTCTCGTTGAAGTAGGAGTCACCACAGATTACAGTGGCAACGATCTCTGCCTCCTCGCCAAAGCTCTGCTGGAACGCAAGACCAGGTCCTACGTTGCCTTCGCGAAGCTCCGGCTTGTAATCAGCTTTTTCCTCACCACCGATGTTGGCGAAGAACTGATTGATATAATGAACAACTCTTAACTTCGACATCATTTCCTCCTATTATCTGGCACTTAACGGATTGAAGCCCATCTCGTTTGTTGCACCTGTGATAACCTGAAGCTCAGCGATGATGGAGCCGTCAGCCTGAAGGCTGCCATCGAAACCGCCGGCAATGATATCCGCAACTTCCGGATATCCGATTACCTTGTCCATCTTCGGAAGGTGGATCACTTCATTTGCGTTACCGCCTGTTACAACAGCGTTAGCTGCAGCATCAGCGTCTGCTAAAGACTGGGAAGCGCCGTCGCGGCCTGCATACTCATCAGTGATGATTACAGTCTTAACGCCCTTGCCCTCGATCTTCTTGCAGTTCATGATCAGGTCAGTATCCGGGTTACCGAAACCTTCCTGAGATACGATAGCGCCGTCTAAGCCAAGCCACTCACAAAGTTTGGAGGACCAGTCAGAAGAACGCATCTTATCTGCCAGATATACATTCTCGTTGGTGATGATAACGCCAACGAAGTTTAAAGTCTTTCCATGCTGGGCAAACAGATCTCTGATTACCGGGTTATTCAGATGGTGGTAGGTTGTGTTCTTGTCGCAGGCAGATACACAGTTACCGCTTACGATCGCACCGTCCATGATCTCTGTCGGCATGATGATTGTGGACAGGGACTGCTTTGCGTCAACACCGTACACATATGTATCATGCATAAGACCCTGGCTCTGTAACATAAGAACATAGCCAACTCTCGGCAGCTCCGGCCACTTCTCGATACCTTCCTTAACAGAAACAGTCTCGAAAGTCTCAACCTCTTCTGCTACGATATCTTTTGCCAGCTTACCGATATAATCGGCAGTCTTTAATCCGGCCATACGAACAGCCTTCTCATGTGCATGCTTTGCAAGTCCATCGATCGGCTCACAAACAACTACAAGGTTGTTGAGTTTGGAGAATGGTGTGTATTTGGATCCCTCTCCTGTCATGTCGATGATACCTTCCTGGAAGCCCACGATCTTACCAGTTGTAACAACTGCGCTGCCGCGAAGTACGTTTGTACGTCCGCTTCCCACAGGAGCTACCTTGGAGATCATTCCCGGGAACATAGCACCCTCACCGCTTACTTTTACACGGGGCTCGATAACGTCTTTAACCGGCATGATACGAACGCTCTCGCCAGGTCTTGCGATATCAAGCTCAACGGATTTCAGGTTCTCGTCCTCAAGAATAAGGGCTTTCAACTCGTCGGCATTCACATAGATGGTACCGTTTTCCACCTTGGATTCAGCTCCAAACTGAATGTCGTTAATCGGAATGATTCCTAATTCGAGTTTCATTGTTTACGCTTACCCCGCTTTCTTAAAAACTACAAGATTTTTTGAATCGCTCCCTCGATCAGTGACAGATCCACTGCCTGGAAATCTTCCAGGAGGTTCTGCGGCCAGTCCGGAGTCTTCCGGATCGACTGGAACTTACGGCAAGCCGTGATTCCATTTTCAATGGTGATCTCCTGCTGGTAGAATTCTTCTTTGTCCACAGGACGGTCAGATACCATCACAGATTTATAAGGAGTCTGATTGGGCTTCAGGCTTCCCGTCATCGGATGCGTTTCCAAACACCAGCCATTCTGGATATAATCCCGGACTTTCACGAGTACGTCCATATAACTCTGTCCATCCAGGTATTCCACCTGTATCTGGTCACCGTATTTTACCAGACACATCTGGTTATTTGTAATAATCCGATACATTTTTCCCTCACCCTTTATTGATACAGGAATTTCCTGTTTCAACCATTTTATTTATTAATCATAGGAATACCTTGTATTGATATTTCCTATATATAGAATGTACCACATTTCTTTCCAAAAGAAAAGGGGTATGAAGTTTTTTTCTTAAATTTTTTTCCTTGTGTATGAAATTTATTTCTTGATTTTGAAAAACATTTCATATATAATTGTATCATGATTGGACAATTATTGAATATTTTGTACAGAAAGGCCGGATCATGGACAATAAAACCTTTAATTCCGCATACTATATGGAGACAAAATCCCCCTCCTATGCAAGAACGCTCCTGGACTGCAAGCGGGTGGCCGCCTCCAATGCCAACGTTCTCCTGATCGGGGAATCCGGAACCGGAAAGGATGTGGCCGCCCAGTATATCCACGCCTTAAGCCGGCGGTCCGACAAGCCCTTTATCGCTGTCAACTGCAACGCCTATACAGAATCCCTGCTGGAGCCGGAGCTTTTCGGCGTGGAGCCGGGGATCTTTTCCGACACCATCCGCCGCCGGGTGGGAAAATTCGAGCTGGCCGACCACGGAACTCTCTTCCTGGATGCCATCGGCGACGTCAGCATGACCACCCAGGTAAAGCTTCTGCGGGCCATCGAGACCAAGGAAATCGAGCGTCTGGGCGGAAATAACAAGAAGGTTCTGGATTTCCGCCTGATCGCAGCCACCAGCCGAGATCTTCCCACCAAGGTCATCAACGGCGAATTCCGCGAGGATTTCTTCTACCGGATCAGCACCATTGTGATCCGGATCCCGCCTTTAAGGGAAAGGAAGGAGGATCTGGAAGGAATGATCCATTTTCTGCTGAAAAAAGCCCAGGAGGAAAACGGGATCCGCATCGACCGGATCGAGGATAAGGTGTGGGAGTTCCTTATGAATTATGATTATCCTGGGAACGTCAGAGAATTAAAAAACACCCTGGACCGGATGGTGGTGCTCTCCCAGGATCATGTGATCACCACGGAGGGAATCCCGATCCTCTATAATCTGAAACGCATGACGCCCGTCACCACCTACTCAGCCCATCAGCTGGTCACCTGGAAAGAATTTAAAAGGCGGAGCGAAAAAGAATATCTGGAGTGGGCCCTTCGCCAAACCGACTGGAATATTTCTGCTGCTTCCCGGGAGCTTTCCCTGAGTACCCGCCAGATTTTCAACAAGATCAACGAATATGATATTGAAAAGCCATTTTAGATGACATTTTTCTGAATCTTTTCTTACATACATTGAATCTTCTCTCTTTATATGATAATCTAAAATCAACAAAATGGACGATGTATTTTTGAAGGGAATGGTTTTATGAAAAAGAAACGATCATCGAGATTTTCCGCATCTGTGCTTCTTCCCATGGTCATCGCCTTATGCCTGGGGCTTACAGCCTGCGGAGCCAGTGCGGCCGGCGGAAAAAACGAGGCGGAAACGGTCATGGAAACAGCGGCAGCCGCCGGAGACACGAACGGTGAAACTGTAACAGAAGGCGGAGACAGCCTTACAAGTCCGGCTTCTCTCTCCTCCCCACAAACAGCCGGACGAAAGCTGATCCGGAACGTGGACCTCTGGGCTGAGACCGAGGATTTTGAGGGCCTCTTAAGATCCATCCATGAGCAGGTCTCCTCCCTTTCCGGCTATGTGGAGCAGTCCGATGTTTCGGGCAGCAGCATCCAGCGCGACAGCCGTCCCTCCAGGCGGCACGCCTCCATCACTGCCCGGATCCCGGCAGATCAGCTGGACTCCTTTCTCCAGGTGGTGGAGGACCAGGCCAATGTAACTGAGCGGTCGGAAACCGCCACCGATGTGACCCTCCAGTACAGTGACCTGGAAAGCCGGAAAAAGACTTTGACCACAGAGCAGGAACGGATCTGGGCGCTCCTGGAAAAGGCCGATACCCTGGAGGCTGTCATTGCACTGGAGGAGCGGCTGTCAGAGATCCGGTATCAGCTGGAATCCATGGAATCCCAGCTGAAACTCTATGACAACCAGGTGGATTACAGCACCGTATCCATCCATATCTCTGAGGTAGCCGTTTATACGCCCACAGGTTCCCAGTCTGTTGGAACACGGATCCAGGATGGCTTCAAACGGAATCTTACCTCTGTAAAAACAGCGGTCGTGGACCTGTTCGTCCTGGTCGCCTCCACTCTTCCCATCTGGCTCCCGGCGATCCTGGTGTTTGCCGCCGCAGCAGCAGGGATCCGGTATTATATAGGAAGAAACTCTTCTGGGGAGAAGGGGAAAAAGGACGAAAAGCCAAAGAAAAAACTGGATGATCTCCGCCCTGGCGGAACTCCTCCAGGCGGCCCTTCGGATCCTTCCGCCAAATAAAAAACATGGCGCTGCAAAGGGAAATTTCAATTCCTTGCAGCGCCTTATTTTTATTGACCGATCTAATTCTCTTTCTTCTCCACTTCCACCGGCCGGTTCACTCTTCCGGCGATCTCCTCTTTCACATCAGAGATAAAGCCAGAAAGCTCTCTGGAGCCCTCGTCGCCCTTGAAGCGGCTTCTTACGGAAACCGTACCGTCGGCCTCCTCCTTCTGTCCTACGACCAGCATGTAGGGGATCTTCTGGGTCTGGGCCTCGCGGATCTTGTAGCCAATCTTCTCAGAGCGGAGATCGATCTCTGCACGGATCCCGGCCTCATCCAGCTGGGCCTTTACAGACTTTGCGTATTCCTCATACTTCTCAGAGATGGGAAGCACCTTTACCTGTACCGGAGCCAGCCAGGTGGGGAATGCACCGGCAAAGTGCTCGATGAGGATGCCGATGAAACGCTCCACAGAGCCAAAGGCCACGCGGTGGATCATGATGGGTCTGTGCTTTTCTCCATCCGCGCCGATGTACTCCAGGTTAAATCTCTGGGGCATCTGGAAATCCAGCTGGATGGTTCCGCACTGCCAGGTCCTTCCGATGCAGTCAACCAGATGGAAGTCGATCTTGGGACCATAGAAGGCGCCGTCACCCTCGTTGACCACATAGTTCAGGCCCAGATCATCCAGGGCGCCCTGGAGCGCACTTGTAGCCATCTCCCAGTCCTCGTCGCTTCCCATGGAGTCCTCCGGTCTTGTGGACAGCTCCACATGATACTCAAAGCCGAACAGCTTGTATACGCTGTCGATGAGCTGGGCCACGCCCTTGATCTCATCGCGGATCTGCTCCGGCATCATGAAAATATGGGCATCGTCCTGGTTGAAGCAGCGCACACGCATGAGGCCATGGAGCTGGCCGGATTTTTCGTGGCGGTGTACCAGACCGATCTCTCCCATACGGATGGGAAGATCCCGGTAGGAACGGGGCTCAGACGCATATACAAGAATACCGCCCGGACAGTTCATGGGCTTTACGGCATAATCCTCGTCATCGATGACCGTCGTATACATGTTGTCCTTGTAATGATCCCAGTGACCGGAATTCTCCCAGAGCTTCCGGTTCATGATGATCGGGGAGGAGATTTCCACATAACCGGCCTTCTTATGGATCTCACGCCAGTAATCCAGCAGTGTGTTCTTTAAGATCATTCCCTTGGGAAGGAAGAACGGGAAGCCCGGACCAGCCTCATGCATCATGAACAGGCCCAGCTCGCGGCCCAGCTTTCTGTGGTCACGCTTTTTGGCCTCCTCCATCATGGTCACATAGGCCTCCAGATCCTCTTTTTTCTGAAAAGCAGTGGCATAGATCCTTGTGAGCATCTTATTTTTTTCACTGCCGCGCCAGTAAGCGCCTGCAATGTTCATGAGCTTGAACGCCTTGCCGATCTCCTTTGTGGTCATCAGATGGGGGCCGGCGCACAGGTCTGTAAATTCGCCCTGCTTATAGAAGCTGATAACGGAATCCTCGGGAAGGTCCTCGATCAGTTCCACCTTATAGGGCTCGTCCTTCTCCTTCATAAGGGCGATGGCCTCGGCTCTGGGGAGCTCGAAGCGCTCCAGCGGCAGGGCCTCCTTGATGATCTTCTTCATTTCAGCCTCGATCTTTTCCAGGTCATCGGCAGTAATGGGATTCACCGGATCCACATCATAATAGAAGCCATCGGCAATGGACGGACCGATGGCCAGCTTCGTATCGGGCCATAAACGCTTAATGGCCTGGGCCATCACGTGGCTGGCTGTATGGCGGAGGGCTGCCAGGCCCTCGGCGTCCTTGGCAGTCAGGATATTTAACTGGCAGTCAGAATCCACCACAGTCCTCAGATCTGCCTCTTCCCCGTTGATCTCTGCCACACAGGCCATTCTTGCCAGGCCTTCGCTGATATCTTTTGCAATGTCAATGACAGCCATGGGCTGTGCGTACTCTTTTACAGAGCCGTCCTTCAGTGTAACTTTCATTGTATCTCTCCTTTTCAATATATGGAAAACAGGCACCCGCTTTTTATGTCATAGGGCATACTTGCTTATAACATAAAAAATCCCCTGCCACAGACGTTCTGTCTATGGCAAGGGACGAGTTTACCCGCGGTTCCACCCTGCTAGCACGAGCCGTATATAAGGCCCATACCTCTTATTTCTGATGATAACGGAATCACCGTTCCCGATTAAGGGACACTCCAGGGCGGTCTTCAGCCAAAGGTCCTGTAAAGCGCTTTCAGCACAGGGCGCTCCTCTCTGGACATTTCCTAAAGCTTACTCTTCCTGTCTTCGTGTTGCTGTTTGAACTTATGCACTAGTATAGCACTTGCTGGGGATTTGTCAAGTATTTGTTTCCCGCATTTCCAGGCAGGCATCCTCCATGGAGCCGTCCGCTCCTTGTCCGGAAAACAGCCGGTTCCTGCTGTGCCCTGTCCTTACTTACGCTCCTGGAAGGACCTCCAGAAGGTGTTTAAAATATTCCGGAAGCGGGGCCGTAAATTCCATATACGCTCCTGTCGTGGGATGGATGAAGCCCAGGATCCCGGCATGAAGGGTCTGGCCCTGGAGCTTATACGGGCACCTGGCCGGTCCATAGACCAGGTCTCCCAGCAGAGGGTGTCCCAGGCTCGCCATATGGACACGGATCTGATGGGTACGGCCCGTTTCCAAACGGCACTCAATATGGGTAAAGCCCGAAAAGCGCTTCAGCACCCGGTAATGGGTCACCGCAGACTTGCCGTTCTGGTGGTTGATGCACATTTTTTTCCTGTCCTGGGGATGGCGGCCAATGGGGGCGTCTACGACACCCTCGTCCTCCTTCACCACTCCATGGACAATAGCCTGGTACCGTCTGGTTATGGAATGCTCCTTCAGCTGGGCGGCAATGGAATTGTGGGCCTGGTCATTCTTGCAGGCGATGAGGACACCAGTGGTATCCATGTCAATGCGGTGGACGATCCCAGGACGCAGGACGCCGTTGATCCCGGACAGATCCTCCCGGCAGTGGTACATCAGGGCGTTTACCAGCGTGCCCGTATAATGACCGGCCGCCGGATGGACCACCATGCCCTTGGGCTTATTCACCAGGATCACGTCGCGGTCCTCATAAAGGATATCCAGGGGGATGTTTTCAGCCAGGATCTCCGGCTCCACCGCCTCCGGCACCTCAAAGGTCAGCCGGTCGCCTTCCGATACCCTGTAACTGGCCTTTACCGGACGGCCGTCTGCAAAAACGCCGCCGGATTTCATGAGCTTCTGGAGAAAGGAACGGGAATATTCCTCACACTGCTCCGACAAAAATTTATCGACCCGGTCGCCGGAGGCCTCCTCCGTCACAAAGATCTCTTTCTTCACCTGGCCTTCTCCTTCCCGGAAAAGAAGTCCAGCTCCCCTTCCTTATAGTAAAAGCCAGTCAGAAGGACCAGAAGGACGGCCGCAGTCACCACGTAGCAGTCTGCCACGTTAAAGATCGGGAAATCAATGAGACTGAAATAGAGGAAGTCCACCACATATCCCTGGACGGCCCGGTCGATCATATTTCCCACGGCCCCGGAGGTCAGGAGCACCATGGAAAAATACAGCGGCATATACCGCCGGCTCCATGGCATCCGGTAAAGGAACAGAAGGACCACAACGATCACCGCCGCAGCCACCAGGAAAAAGAAGGCGTGCTTTCCCTGAAGGATCCCGAAGGCTGCCCCCCGGTTTTCCGAATACAAAAGCTCAAATACTCCATCCCAGATCACAAAGGGGCCGTTCCCCATTAAATTCTCCACAGCCAGCCGTTTCGTCCACTGGTCCAGTCCCACCGCCAGGGCCGTCAGGAGACCGAAAAGCCCATACCGTTTCCACAAGCTGTTCATGTCATTCTCCTTATCTGAAGTCCCGGGGCAGGATTATCTTTCTCCCGGACGCTCCATAACAGCGTCCAGAGCGTCCTTCATTTCCTCGTCGGTCACAGTCCGGTCCACATAGGCGTGGCCCAGGCGGTCCAGAAGGATGAACTTGATGACCCCGGCCTCCATTTTCTTATCATTCTTTGTAGCCGCCACCACAGCCTCTTTTGTAAGGCCGCCTACGGATACAGGCATATCAAAGTATTCCATGGTCTCCCTGTACCGGTCAGCCTCTGCCTCCGGCACCATTCCCCGCTTCACACAGATATCCAGGGCCGCCAGGGCTCCCAGGGCAACACAGTGGCCATGGAGCATGGAAAAATCCTTTAATTTTTCCACCGCATGGCCCAAAGTATGGCCGAAATTTAAAACGGCCCGCTCGTTCTGCTCGGTGGGATCGGCCTCCACCACCTGCCGCTTGATCCGGTTGCTCCCGCAGATCAGCCTCCGGCATACAGAAAGCTCCCGGTTCCGGACTGCCTCCTTATTTTCCAGGATCCACTCATAATACTCCCGGTCCCGGATCAGCCCATGCTTGATGACCTCGCCCATACCGGCGGAAAACTGCTCCGGAGGCAGGGTCTTTAAAGCCGACACATTGGCATACACTAGCTTCGGCATATGGAAAGCACCCACCATGTTTTTATAGCAGTCAAAATCCACGCCTGTCTTTCCGCCGATGCTGGAATCCACCTGGGAAAGCAGGGTGGTGGGGATCTGGATAAAGTCCACGCCTCTTAAATAGGTGGCCGCAGTGAACCCGCACAGGTCGCCTGTGACGCCGCCTCCAAGGGCCGCCAGCCAGTCCTTCCGGTCAAACCGGTTCTGGATCAGGTGTTCGTAAACGCGCTTCACCGTATCCAGGTTTTTATGCTCCTCGCCTGCGGGAAAAACGTAGGACGTCACCTGGCTGAAACACCCGGAAAGGAGTTTTTCCACCGCCTCCAGATACAGGGGAGCCACATTGGAGTCTGTAACGATACAGAGCTTTCTCCCCTGGCTTCCCAGCCTTTCCATTTCCTCCGGGAGACGGTCAAAGCTGTCCTCCAGGACGATGTCGTAGATGGGAGCTCCATCCCGGCATACCTGCATCCTTCCCTCTTCCATTTCTAAAACCGCCATGATAGTTCCTCCTTCTGTCTTCATCGGTATTTTAAGAACGTGACGGAGATCCGCCCCTTTTTCGTCTGTCCTCCGTTCCTTGAAAAGAGGAATTTTCCCACACCGCGGATGGACAGGATCTCTCCAGGCTCCATCTGACGGGAGGGAGAAAGAACAGCCTGGCCGTTGATAAAAACCTTCTCTCCGGCAATCAGACCGGCAGCCTTCGTTCTGGATACGCGGCCGCAGAGGGCCACAATGGCATCCAGGCGCACGGAGCTCACCGTTCCCGCCACCTCTTCATATTCCGGCTCCAGGAGCTCTTCTGCCCCCTCCCAGACCGCAGCCTCCACAGCTGTGCGGCCCACCGTATCCAGATTCTCCAGCACGTAGCGGCTGATCTTTTTCAGGACCATCACATATCCGTCCAGGTCCTTTACCACGATATCCCCGATCATAGCCCTCTCGATTCCCAGGTTCATCAGGGCCCCCAGGAAATCCCGGTGGGTCAGCTCCCCGGAAAACTTTTTATTCCGGGCCGAGATCCGCAGGCATTCAAAGGGCGGGTCCTCCAGCTCCTCCTCGTAGGATGGAAGAAAACAGACAACCTTCCTTTCTGCCCCTGGGAAGCCGCCGGCGAGAACGTATCTCACCGGCGGCAGCGTGCCAGAAATGCTCTGGAAAATTGTCTGCTCATTTAAATTCAGGAAATCCGTATTGGAGGGCATGTCCCTGTGGAAACACAGCTCCGCCAGCTCCAGGACTCTTTTTCTGAAAAGCTGTTCTTCTTTTTCCATGGTCATCCTATAAGTGGATATTGAGACCGGACACGTCGATGTTTCCGCCGGAAAGCAGATCCTGGAAGTCTCCGGAAAGCTCAACCGACTGCGGGGTTGCGATAAATATGTAGTTGGATATCTTCTGAAGATTTCCGTCCATGGAATAGGTGGCTCCAGAGGTAAAGTCGATGATCCTCTGGGCTGTCTCCGTGTGGATCCCCTCCATATTGAGGACCACAGCCTTTCCGGCCAGAAGATAATCACAGATCTCTCTGGCGTCCTCCAGGGATGTTGGCTTGATCAGGGAAACCTCCATCCCCCTGCGCATGGGAACCACCTTGTTATTGGATGTGGCTCTTGGCAGGAACCTGGGTTTCTGTACCTCCGGCTCGTCATAATCGTCCTCGTAGCTGTCCTTCTTGAACAATCCCTTTTTCGCAGGTTTATCGTCATCCTCATAGTCGTCATCTAAGAAGTAATCGTCATCACTGTCTTCGCTTAACCGCATAGAATCCATCAGTTTGTTCAGGAAACTCATTCTTTCTTCTCTCCAATCTGTCTGGAACCAAAAATACCGGTCCCTACTCTTATCATGGTGGCTCCTTCTTCCACAGCGACCTCAAAATCACCGGTCATGCCCATAGAAAGCACACTCATGGTATCATTATCAATGTTTTTACTTTTGATGTCAACATATAATTGATATAATTTCTTAAAATGTTTTCGATTTTCTTCTGGATTTTCGACATTGGGAGCGATGGTCATAAGTCCCCTTACCCGGACGTGAGGGAGGTTTTTTACCTCTTCCAGAAGGGGGATCACCTCCTCCAGCATCAGGCCAAACTTACTCTCCTCCCTGGCCACATTGACCTCCAGAAGGATGTCTACGGTCAGATCTCTCTTTGCCGCCTCCTGCTCGATCTTTTCTGCCAGATGCAGGCTATCCACGGAATGGATCAGAACTGCCTTTCCCACCACCTGCTTCACCTTGTTGGTCTGTAAGTGGCCGATCATATGGAATCTGGCATCCTCCGGCATCTCCGGATATTTTTCCAGGATCTCCTGTACCTTATTTTCCCCAAAATCCCTGGCTCCGACCCCGTAGGCCTCCTGGAGCATGGACAGGGGCTTTGTCTTGCTGACCGCGATCAGAGTGACCTCCTCCGGCCTTCTTCCCGCCCGTTCACAGGCAGCGTCCACACGTTCTCTTATGGTTTTTAAATTTTCTGCTACTGACATGATTCTCCTCCGGTTACTGATAAATGACGACGCCATTGGCTCTTACGGCCCTGGCATCCAGTACAATATGGTCATAGACCGAAAGGCCGTAATCCGTGCCCCTGGCCACAATGTCGTACTCGTCGCTGGACGTCAGGATCTCGACCTTTCTGAAATCCGTATAGCCCTTATTGATGTTGTAAACTCCTGTTACCGCAGCCTTGGCCCCTATCTGGTACCGGTCCTGGGAGTTTTCCTTCACCAGATAATCTCCAGGCTTAAATTCGCTGTTCTCCCCGGCGTCCACATAGTAATACGTATCGTCTGCATTATAGATATCGCAGGACACAAGAACGGCTCCAGCCCCGTTTTCCGTATACGTCTCCTTTAAAAAGCCCTTGCCGCCTCCGGCCAGGAATTCTTTAGGGATCAGATAAAACTCCACATCTGTGACGGCGCTCTTTGGGATCTTAAGCCCGGTCACCTCCTCGGTGATGATCTCAAAATCCACAAAACGGTCTGAAATGAACTGCTCCATATATTTGGAAAAGTCCAGCTTTCCGTAGGTCTTCCCGTCCCCTCCGGTGATCATGGAAAATGCGCCGGGGGTCTTCAGATCTTTCCCAGCAAATTTCACGGTCAGCGCGGTCTTCCCATTATAAAGAGCCGCGTCCTCCTCGGTCATCTGGAAGACCAGGGACCAGTCGCTGGAAGTGACCAGCTTATAGGCCGGTTCCCCCACGCCCACCAGCTTCCCGGATTTCAGGATATTCTTCGTATAGCCAGACCGGTCGAACATCTCCTCCGTTACCTGGTTCGGATCCACTCCCTCCAGGGAATCCACCATATATGAAACGATCCCCGACTGGTCGGCCCTTACCTGGACAAAATTCACGCCCATTTCCTCCACAACGCTGTCCAGGTTTTTCAGGGCGTCCACGCTGACGTATTCCAGCACCTCCGAATCCAGCGTATACCTGGTATCGTAAACGGTCTTAAAATCGTTTTCCGTAAAGGTCTGGCTGAAGGAGGAAAGCTGTTTTTTTAAGGACGCAAGGTTGTCCCTGGATAAGGCCACTGAGCCGTCGGTCTTTTCTGCCAGAAGCTCCGAAAGCTTTCCCGTCTCATCCACCGAATAGACCCTGGTGCCCACTGCGGCCTTTTTTCCCTCCCGCAGATAGAAATTGATGTTCCCTGCCTGCTCCGTATATTTTACAGTTTCCGTCCGGAACGCAATGCCTGTGTGGCGCTGGTCGTTGACGATGCTGCCCTCAGGCACCTCATAAAACTCGATCTTTTCTCTCCGCACATACGTATATACATAAAAGGCCATGTACGCGAAGATAAGGGCGAAGATGATCATTCCCACATTTATATTCAAGGGCCGGCGGTACCGGATCACCTTTTTGTTCTTTTTCTTTTTTGCCAACTGCTCCCTCCGTTCAGAGTGCTTTTTTCATATCTTCCCTATTATATATGGATTAACTGGAAAGTTCAAGTTTCTGGGGAAATTCCGCCAAAAAAATGGCATAAACAATTTCTTGTTCATGCCATTTGTATTCTTACGAAGGAGCGGTTATTTTATAAGGCCACCAGAACCATATCCTTTGCGGAAGCAGGAAGCTCTTCTCCGTCCATAGAAATGCTAAGTACAAAGTTTACATGGTATTTTGTACTTACCTGGTCAAGCTCAGCCAGGGTTGCAGAAATATCTTCGCCCTCCAGACCGGCAAGTTTTAAGAAGCTGTCCAGATACATAACCTCCAGATCATGATCCTGGGAAATGATTCCGCAGATAAAACCAACAAAAGCCTCAGCGCTATGTACCGGGAACTCCGCAACATTGATCAGGCGGATCTTGTTGCTCAGTTCATACATATGCTTGGAGCTTTTATCTAAATATACGATAGAACCCTTGGATTCCTTTACGGCATTGTTAGCCATATCCAGTAAATATTTTGTTTTGCCTTTTCCTTTTTTTCCAGCGATAATCTGCACCATAACGATCTCCTCCTTGGATTTTATATAATTTGTATAAAAAATCGTTTGATTATGATATGATTATAGACTATTTGCTTAAAAATTGCAACGACTATTTGTCAATTTTGGAAATAATATTTGTCATGTCCTCATAAAGGTGCGCCCGGCTGTCAGCTCCCATGATCACAGAGGCGTATTCTCTCCCATCCTCTGTCCTGGTCCCCATAATAAGACAGTATCCGGCCGCCTTTGTTGTCCCGGTCTTTCCGCCAAAGACCGCCAGTCCCTCCGGCGTTTCGGCCTTTCCATTCATATAATAATTCCCTACGGTCCAGGAGGCCGTTTTCTGGCTTCCATCGCTGCCCATATAGACTGCCGTATGATCGTGGGTCCCGATGATGGTCCGGAACGTATCGTAGGACAGTGCCTCATGGAACATCAGATACAGATCGTAGGCTGTGGTATAATGGTCCGGATCCGTAAGGCCGTTGGCATTGACAAAGTGGGTCCCCGTGGCTCCCAGGCGGGCCGCCTCCTGATTCATCATGGATACGAAGCCCTCAATGGAGCCTCCCACATGGACGGCAATGGCATTGGCCGCATCGTTACCCGAGGGGATCATCAGCCCGTAAAGCAGGTCTTCCAGGGACATCTGGTCTCCAGGGACCACACCGGCCATGGAGGAGCCGGATTCCGTTATGACGGCTTCCTCCGGTACCGTCACAAGATCCGACAGATTCCCGTATTTTAAAGCCACGATGGCCGTCATGACCTTGGTGGTGCTGGCCGGATTCATCCGTTCTGTCAGAGCCTGCTGGTAAAGGGCCGTTCCTCCATCCAGGCTTAAAACTCCGGCAGCCCTGGCCGAAAGAGCCGCCTCTCCCTCTCCAGGGCTGTCGTCTCCTTCTTTTGGCACGGCCAGTCCAGCGGCAAAGCCGGGAGCCCGGCCATCTCCATCCTCTGCCGTAAAGCGGACGGCACGGTCGTCATACGAATACGCATGCTCCAGGCCGCTCTTCTTCCCGCAGCCGGTGACCAGAATTACAAGGGCTGTGACAAGAAGAACGGCTCTGGGTCGTCTGTGCTTTCCGTCTATGATCATTTGTACATTTCCCGCCATTCCAGATCTCCCCGGTCCAGGGCCTTAATGAGTAGCTCTGCCGTGGCCAGGTTGGTAGCCAGGGGAACGTTGTGGATGTCACAGAGCCTTACGGCCTTATTGACGTCTGGCTCATGGGACTTGGGCGATAAGGGATCCCGTAAAAAGATCACCAGGTCCATATCGTTGCTCTCGATCTGGGCTCCCATCTGCTGCTCTCCGCCCAGATGTCCGGGCAGGTATTTATGAACGTTTAAGTTGGTGACCTCCTCGATCAGCTTACCGGTGGTACCGGTGGCATAAAGGTTGTGCTTACATAAAATACCCTTGTAAGCAATGCAGAAATTCTGCATCAGTTTTTTCTTGGAATCATGTGCGATCAATCCTACATTCATACGGTTCCCTCCTAAAATTCCAATTTTCTTTGCTGTAAGCCGACATTGAGTAAAATACCTATTCCTATATAAAGACTTGCCAGGGAGCTGACACCATAGCTGATGAACGGCAGCGGAAGGCCTGTGTTGGGAAATACGCCGGTGGCAACTGCAATATTGGTAAAGGACTGGAATCCCACCAGGGCCGCCATACCAGTACAAAACAGCCTCCCGGCCATGTCCCTCGCCCTGGATGCCATCCTCAGGCACTCAAAAACAAACAGGAGGAACAGCAGCAGGACGATCATACAGCCGATAAAGCCCAGTTCTTCGCCGATGACGGAAAAGATAAAGTCTGTATGCTCTTCTGACAAAAAATTTCCATTTTTAACTGAAATGGCTGTGTCGTTAAAAAGCCCTTTTCCGTAAAGACGGCCAGAGCCGATGGCCATTTTGGAATTATCCTGCTGGAGGTTCAGCTCCGCATATTTTCCGGGATTGATAAAGGCCAGGATCCGGTTTATCTGATAAGGCTCCAGAAAGGGCATCATATTGTGTTCTGCCAGCCAGACCACCAGGGCCAGGGAGGGCACCGCCACAGCCAGGGCGCCCGCGATCCACTTATAGCTGATCCCAGCCATATAGATCAGGCAGAGGATAAAGAAAACGATCACGATGCTGGTGGACAGGTCCGGCTGCTTTAAGATCAGAGCCAGAGGCACCGCCGCCAGCACTGCCGCCGTCACCAGCACCGATGGCCGGTTGATCTTCTCCTGGTTCTTCTGAAGGAACCAGGAGAAGAAAAAGATCAGTCCGATCTTCACAAACTCCGAGGGCTGGAACCGGCCGATGACAGGCAGGTCGATCCACCGTCTGGAGCCGCCCCCAAAGCCGCCCAGCTGGCCCGCAACGATCACCGCCAGGAGAATTCCCACACAGCCGATATACACCAGACCGCAGCATTTCATCAGCTTCCGGTAATCCATCAGCGAGATGGCGATGGCTAACATCAAGCCTCCGAACAGGCCGATGAGCTGGCGGTTCACGTAGCTTCTGTCACCGCCTACGGCGCTGTTTATGACCACAACGCCCACAAGATTCAGGGCCAGCACATAAAACAGCAGCCGGAAATTATAGTTTCTGAAATTGTACTCTGAAAACATTTAAAGAAAAGTCCCCTTTGTGCTGAGGACACGGATGGGGATGCTGGCATAGAGGACCGGAATACGTCCGCAGGTCCCGGGCCCATCCATCTGGGTGATCTTGATCTCCAGCCCATCCGTATCGATCTCCATGTATTTTGATATGGCTTTTATCATATCGTCCTTGATCATTTCAAGGATCTCCGGCGTACATCCGGCCCGGTCCGAGATAAGTAAAAACTGGAGCCGCTTTTTTGCGATGGTCCCGGAGTTCCTCTTTGTCAGGATTTCCAACAGATTTACCATTCCCTAGGCCCGCTTTAGAAATCCCTGGAACCTGGAAAAGATCCCCCTGCTCTTCTCAAGATCCATCAGGGGTACCTCCTGACCAAGCACCCGTCTGCAGATATTGAGGTAGGCCTGTCCCGCAAAGGGGTTCATGCCTACGATCGGCTCTCCCTGGTTGGTGGAAACGACGATCTGGGCGTCGTCGGGAATGGCTCCCAGGATCGGGATCCCCAGAATGTCCGTCACATCCTCAATGGACATCATATCGCCCCTCCGCACCATATCCATGCGGATCCGGTTGACGATGAGATCGGTCTTAGTGATCTCGCTGGCCTCCAGAAGACCGATGATCCGGTCGGCATCACGGATGGCAGAAACCTCCGGCGTAGTGACCACAAAGGCCCTGTCGGCTCCCGCAATGGCATTTTTAAAGCCCTGCTCGATCCCTGCCGGACAGTCCAGAAGAATAAAATCGAATTCCTCCCTCAGATCGTCCACCAGCTTTTTCATCTGGCCCGGGGACACGGAAGACTTGTCCCTGGTCTGGGCAGAGGGAAGTAAAAACAGGTTCGGATATCTTTTGTCTTTTATAAGGGCCTGCTTCATACGACAGTTGCCCTCCACGACGTCCACCAGATTGTAGACGATGCGGTTTTCCAGTCCCATGACCACGTCCAGGTTCCTGAGGCCGATATCGGTATCGATCAGTACGACCTTTTCCCCCAGCATGGCAAGACCAGTTCCAACATTCGCAGAGGTCGTCGTCTTGCCTACACCCCCTTTACCGGATGTAACAACAATGACTTCACTCATAAGAATATCCTCCTGTATTCAGTTGTGGCAGCAGCCGTCCAGGATCTGGAGGACAGTTACTGCTTATCTATTCTATTTTACATGATAAACAGAAAATTTTCCAGTCCTAAATGAAATTTATTTCAGCACTAAGTCTTAAGCCTTGAAAAGCCAGTAAAATCAAGGAGTTTTGGTATAATCTGTGACAAGTGTGTGACTAACCGCATCATTCTTATGGGCTCTTTTTAGCCCCATTTTGTAGTTGCACCGGTGCAACTTACGATTATTTTCCCCTGGCTGTTGCCGCGTCCTGGGGATCTTTTTTGTTAAACTGAGTGCCAAAATAGAAACCCACGATCACGGTATAGATCGTTAGGAACTGATCTCCTGTGATCTCTCCCACGCAGGTCAGGCCAATAAAGCCACCGGTTAGGGCCAGTGTCATAATCGACTTTACATCAATCAGCTTTGCCAGTTTTTCCCGCATCCATTCCGCCTCCTTAAATATGCTGCGCCGCCAGGAGAATAATACCTGTAATCGCCGCACCAGCCAGCAGCTTGACCGCAGTATCCAGGATACTATCTCCGATCTTCTTCCATTTCCTTCCAGGTTCCTGTTCCAGGGCCCCCAGCCTGTTGTCCAGTTTTTCAAGACTTTCTCCCTGCTTCTGCATCTCGCTTAACATCTGTTTCATATCTCCAGCCAATCCATGGATGGAAATTGTAAGCGTCCTCGTCTCTTCCATGGCACCCTCCAGGATCTCCAGACGCTTATTCTGTCGATTGTCTTCGTCGCGGATCCGTTCCAGTTCTACCCGCGTTGTCTCGTCCATCTCCTCAGCCCCCTTCCTTTTTCTCAATATAACATGAGCCACGGAAGAATTTCTCCCCCCATGGCCCGTGCTGCTATTTCTCTTTGATCCAGTTTTTGAAATCTGTGTCACTGTACAACTGTTTCCCATCGATCTTGATCTTATAGAGCTTTTTTCGGATCTGCTGCCTGTCCGCATTCGTCCCGGATACATAGGACTTTTTGTATTCGCGTGTGAAAGCGGACTTTACCCTGCTTCTCACCTCTTTCTGAATTTCTGCCTTTGAACTACTCTTTCTGGCCTCCTTTGTTTCCTCAGTCTCAATCCGGATCAACTCGTCTACGACCATGTTAAAGTCTGCAACGGACGATTCTGCGGCTTTTACTGCATCTCCTGCCGTATACAGCCCTTTTTCCGGCTTTTTCTCCTCCTTCTCTGCCTTTTCTTTTTCCTCCCCTGTACTCTCCTCTTCCTCATCTGCCTCTGCTTTATTGACCAGGCTGTTAACCGCGGATATTATGTACTCCCGTTCATATCCAGCTTCCTCAAGTTCTTTTACTGCTTTGCTGTATTCCACAGTCTTCCCGTTCCGTTTGCTTTCGGCCGCCTGTATCACCCGCGGGTCTTCCTTCATTTTTTTTGTATACCTGGACTTTATCTTCTTATCTACCTCCTCAATCTCGAGATTCCTCAGATCCTGTATGATCCGGTCCCCCATCTCTGCATTTCCGTCCGCATACTGCTTCATGGCCATTGCAACATAATTTGACAGGTTATCTGGGCTGTCGATATCTTTAAACAGCTTGTTCCTGGCATAATTCATCTCCGGGCTCCCGAAAGACTGAATGAACGTACCTACCACAGCCTTCAGATCCTTCAGAATGTTTCCAGCCGGTATTCCGGTAATTGTACTAAGCGGTTTTGCAGTTTCCACTAACAGCTCCGGGATTGTCCGGTCTGACTCTCCCTCTATTTTTTTCTGCCATTTCTGGATCGTGTAATACAACTCCTGGAAGGCTGACATGTCCGTCCTTTCGATGCTGTATCCCATGAAGATGCTCTCAATATCTTTTACAATCGGCAGGATCCCGACCGGATCCAGGTTGCTTCCCAGGTTGCCGGACCATGCTACCGCAATCTTTTCCGGCCATGAAAGTTCTTCATCCTGCCAGAGATCTCCAAACAGGGCCGCCCGGTACTTCTCCTTAAAGTTCTTGTCTTCATCGTCGTCCCTAAGCGCATCCACCACAGACGCCGCCAGGGCGGTGGCTGCTGCGTTGATAACATATACCCCCAACGTTCTTGCCAGTTTCTTTTTATTCTGGCCCGTAGGCTTGATACGGGTATCTGCGATTGCCCTGTACAGCATATTATATGTCTTCGTCGGCTCAGACATAAATGATGTGTACATCTGCTTCAAACCATCCTTGGATTTCATCAGCTTACTGCGGTGTAAAACTGTATCGACCACCTGTGTTTTGTCTATGATCTCAGAAAAACGCTCTCCCGATATCCTGTAAAACTCCTCACTCCCTTCTTTCATCTCTGGATGCAGATCCTTCGTCTCTTCCTGGACAGCCATCCACAGTCTGGCCCATGCCATCTCGTCTCCTTTCCCGGCCATCCACATGGATTTTTCGATAAGGGATTCTTTCAGATTCTCCGGTCCCATCATGATATTTTTCATGGATCGTCCAGTATTGATATCAAAATACCCCCAATCTTTCCACTGTGCGATCGGGGCATATTTCTTACACCGCTCCCATTCTTCCTTCCCGACATGGAGTTTTAATCCTTTCGCAAGGTATTTGGGACTGATTTCTGCGGCCGCCCGTACATACGCGGTCGGCTGCTGGATCGCGGTCCGCAGGTTGGCGCCGACTGCGGCCGATTTCATATTTCTGGTCAGCTCCGCTACAAAATTCCTTTCCGATTGGGCTGTTCCGTTCAGATCGATCATCAGACCTTCAATATATTCCTGTCCATCTTTTCCGAAAACACGTTCCAGGGCCTCTCTTACACTTCCTCCTGGTTCCTTATAATTGAAAACCTTTTGCAGGTCTGTTAATGGTACAACGAAAGCATTATAGCTTCCCATCTGGTCCGCCTGTCGCGTGTACACGTCAAAAATGTCCTCAATTATGATCGGATTGTTTGCGCCAGGGGTTGTATGTTTGGTTGATCCCATATTTTTTAATGTCGTAATTACTGCACCCAGTTCTGTTTCTTTTATCGGAATGTAGTTTTTGTCTGATACAATCGGGAAATAGTTTTTTGCATTGAATTTTTTGTAGCCGTACAATCGCATAGACACTTCGTTTCCCCATTCACTTGTTACCGTCGTAAAATATTTTACGATGGCATCCGCAATATCTTTCTGCTCCTGCGATAATGTATCAGTGATTTTCTGTACTTCCAACGGAGTTACGGCGACAGGTTTTTCATTCTTTTTGAATACATACCCATGTTCCTCTTTATCATATGTCAATGTTTTATCACGTCTGATTCCGCCTTCTTTATTGTATAGATGTTCTCTGGCCGCGTCACGCTTATTTAAGACGTACAGGCTCATTATCTGGGCTGGCGTAAACGTCAATACTCCACTTCCCACTTCAAACGTTTTCTGTTCCGCCTTCTTTCCGGTCCATTCCCGCAGCATCTTTTGCGAGATATTCTTATCCTTAAGCAGCCTTTCCATATAATCCTGTGCGTTCCTGGTATTTTCTATTTTTTTGTCAAATCCCCGTCTCGCCTCTTTATATACGGTTTCCATTGCCGGTCCCATCTGCTCAAACATTGTTCCTGCATCCAGCATTTCGTAGTTCAGCAGGCTGGAGGCGGTTCCTCTTACACCGGCAAACTCTACTTTTCCAGCTCTGTCCTTCAGATCCTTTAAGACCATTTTTGAGACATCTTCAACTTTTTCATAATTTTTGTTTTCAAAAAGCCGATTGGCATCCTGTATACAATGCTTGATTGATGCCACAACATCTCTTAGTATCCGCAGATCCTTAAGTTCCAGATCTTCAAGCCGGTCAAAGGAATCGACCCGATCTGTCAGCTTAATCATTTTCTCTGCCAGATCCGGATCCACATCCATATATACCGTTCCCCCTTCCTCCAGAGTGCTTCCAGCCTCCGCAATTTGTGCGAACTGATCCTTCAGCTTCAACCACTGCACAGTTCTGTTCGTTGGCTTCCCCTCTGTGTTTGTTCTGGATGAGCTGTAATCCATACCAGATAAAAACTCCGCCAATGGAACACGGAGCGATTCCGGTACATGCTTTTTATCCGTCGGCGTATCCAGCCACCGGCCCATTTCATTTACATCCCGGATGATATGTTCCCGATGCTTCCTGGATTCTGCGGCGTCCCTCCTTCTCTGGTACTTCATTTTTCCGGCCAGAAGGTCAAAATTAACCTTGTCCTCTAACTCCTTACGCTTTGCACGGAGCTCCTCCTGCTTCTTCCAGTTCTCTTTTTTCAGTTTTCGGATCTCGGCCTTTTCTTCATCCGTGTTCCCTGTTCCATACGCACGGTACTGTTCGGCCAGGCTCCGGATCTTCAGATTGATCTCATGCCTCTGCCTGCTGGCTTCTTTCTCCGCCGCGGTGATGTCTGATTCATATTCTCCTTTTAAACGACTCTTGTAGGCTTCGGTCTTTTCCAGATACTTGCGGTTTGCACGGAATACTTCAGCCTGCATCCTGTCCGCCATCGTTGGCGGCAGTGCACGGATATCCACGGACTTACCTTTGATCTCCTGGGCAATAATCTCCGCTATCTCATCCATATTGGCATGATACGGGTTCCTGATCTGCGGCTGAAGGCTGTCATATACCTGGGCGATATGGATCAGCTGATCTGCTGGATTGATGATCTCTGCTGGAAACAGTTCCGGCGACATCCCGGCCAACTCATCATAAACCTTGTCTACTCCAGTTCCTTCATTTCCAATCCGAAGTTTTCCGAAGTATTTCTTCCGGAAGGTCTCATATCCTCCTTCCGCGTCCAGATCTGCACGGTTATTTGCTGGCAACGTGATTCTGGTCGTTCTCATATGGGATATGATTCCCTTATACTCCTCCCTAATATCATCTTCCAATCTAGCATTCTTTACGATGCTTCTTGCTATTGCCAGGGCAGCCCGGTCGGTTTCCTCCATATCCGATCCTCCGGTCGAGTGCATGTATGTATAGAGCTTGGACAGGTTATTTTCAAGGCTTTTCTGTGAGTACCCGGAATTATATGTCTTTAACAGCTCCCTGGCAGTCTTTTTTATGTCCTCTATTCTGGGGGCATAATCCTTTGTAAGCGTCAGCTGCCTCTTTAACTCCTCGTTTGCTTCCCGGAGTTCCTTGTTTTCTGCTGTCAGACTGTCATACTGCTCCTGGTCCACATCCTCCAGCTGGAGGCGAACACTGTCTCCTGGAGCAGAGTCAACTTCATTACTTTCGGATGTATCTGGCTCCAGGTCTCCCTCACTTATTCCTTCTGATTTTTCAACAGACCTATTGACTTCCCTTAACTTTTCGAATATACTGTTTATAGACGGATAGTCGTAGCCGCTAATGTCCGGAGAGAAATCTTTGGCGTAGTTGAACGGGACGCTATCCGTCTTTTCTATATCTACCTCATGTAAGTACAGACGGTTATTTTGTCCAATTCGAACAACGCAGATTTCATAATATTCTCCTGCATCCTCGCCCTTTTCAATCTCGATTTTTCCCCCGATCACAACAGCATCATAGTCACGGTTTTTCCAGTTCTTCGAATATCTCAAAACCATACCTTTTTCCAGTATGACTTTCACTGAGGCGAAGGCTGCTGCCTTTCTCCGGCCCAATCCGTGTGAAAGGTCATCCCTCACAGATTGCCCAGTTAGGTGAATATCCCCAACAACTTCATTATGAACCTTATTTTCATAAGAATCATATAGCTTTAAAATCTGCGGCCTGATTTCTCTTGCAGGTCCCCGGAACTCATCCCCCTTTATCGTCACAAGGCTATCCATATTCCTTACAACATCATAATTTTTCTCAATCTGTTCCTCTGTCACCAGTTCTGGTTTTTCTATCTGGAACCGTTCTGATCCTCTGTTCTTCTTGGAGACCTCTACCCCACTTTTCCTTTTTTGTGAAGCCTCATCCAACGCATAGGCGTACATATCCCTGGCCTGCTCATAGTAATCCAACTGCTCATGAAGACCTTCTGCTGCTTTCGAGATTCCTTTTCCTGAAATAAGTTGCTTGATGGCGTCAACCATGTCTGACAGGAAATCCCGGATTTTCTCGGCAATGGTCCGGTTATCCCTGGCCAAATTCTCAATAAACGCCTCATCGTTCAGGAATCGGCCTGTTGCGTCTGCCGCGATCTCCTCCGTAATCTCCTCCCGGCTCAGGTTCTGTCCCGCCTCCTGGTACCGCCTCTCATACTGCTCCATGAGTCCATCATAAGACACGTTATCCGCATTCATGAGGGCCTGGATCACCGTCTGCTTATATCCCTCGTAGTAATCCGGGGCATAATCCTTGATAAAGTGTGTCAGCTCGTGGGACGTGGTCTGAAGGAAGTTCCCGGAATCCACAGCCAGACGGATCACGCCTTTCTCCGGAACATACGCGCCGGCTTTTCCGTCCGCCTTGCTTACCAGTTCGATTTTTAACCCGGTTTTCTTTCCTACGGATTCTGCAAACTGCATCTGGGTCCCTGTGGCCATTCCGCTCAGATCCAATGCCATTCCAGTTTTCGGAGCTCCCTGGATATATTCCGGGCGCTGTCTGGCTATAATATTTCGGTCCTGTGCTCCGGCCTTATAGGCCGCTGCCGCCTGCTCTGGTGTCAGCACAGAGGCAATGGCCGCCTTTTCCGCAGTCTCCATCTCTGCATTATATCGTCCGGCATCATAATACCGTCCGAATGCCTTCCGATAATCGTCAATGGTGCTCATCCCATCGTAAGTTTCGGCAAATGCTTTCTGTCCATTTTTCCCGAAATTCCCATGTTCCGCCACGTCATCTTTGGTATATTCCGGTTGCACCGGTGCAACTGGCTGTTTCTCCTCCCGGATTTTCTCCTGCTCCGGATCCGGCCGGGTCATAGTCTCTGTCCGGGCTATGGTATCAGTGTCGGTTTCTGGTTTCCGGATCACGTCCTGGGCTTCTGTTTCGGTTTCATCCTCCAGATTTATCTTCATATCCTCCGGGATATTCTTTTCCTGGATAGTCTGGTCTGCTTTTTCCATTCCACGTACCAGGTCATAGTAATCCCGCATAAATCCGCCCTTCTGAAGCCCTGTGAGCGTTCCCCCACGGCTCTGGATATCTGCATAGGACTGTGCCAGGCCCTGGAGGTTCCTGGCCCGTTCCAGACTTTCTGTGTCCTTATAGGTTTCCGTGTCCGTGTCAATGGTATCTGCGATTTCCTGGAAATCCATGTCGCCTTTCCCCAGGCGGTTCTGGTTTACAACTCCGAGGGCTGCCGCTCCGCCGCCCATCACGCCGCCGGAAATAGCCCCTCCCAGGCCTGCAAGTCCGATCTGCTTTGCTATATCCAGGTATGCGTTCCAGGGGCTCTTACCAGCCTCCTGGTAGGCCTCCTTTGCCTGTGACAGGTTGGACTTGTCTCCCATGATCCAACGGTCTGAGAGTGTGTTGGCAAATTCAGTGGCCATCTCTTCCGATGCTTCCGTGGCCATCTGCTTCCCCAGATTTTTCGCAACATCCCTAAGACCATAGACCGGTGCCTCCTTCATAGCCTGGAGGCCGCCAATACTGATCCGCTCCATTCCGGTCTCCGCCGCCCCGTAGGCCAGGCCCAGGCCTAAAGCCTGATTAAAAGACGCACCACGTTCCATCGCGTCCTCAACGCCCCCTGTGGCGGCTCCCAGACCTGCAAATGCGGCACCAGACTTTCCCATCGGAAGCCTTGCGGCACTTTGCCCAATGGACAGACCAGTATCCACCAGAAAATCCATGGCTCCGCTGTCCCATATATTTTCCCTGGCCGCTTCCTTTAACCCTTCCCTGGACTTTTCTTCAATCAGGGAAGCCCCGTGTCCCATGTTATACGGATTGTACTCCTTACCCCTTACCCGGTCCACTGCGTCCTGTACAAACCCGGCGCCGCTCATCATAGATCCGGCCAGATTCCCAACCACGCCTAAAGCAGGAGAATCTTTTGATTTTTCTTTTACATTTTCAGCTACTGCCTCATGGCTCCTCCTGTCCAGGTCCTGACTGATCGACTCCATATATTTATCGGCCTCATCCAGACCGTATTTCCCCATCTGGTAAAAATACTCGTCTTTTTCCTCATCCGTCATATAAGTATAGTTGTAACTGCCTCTGTGTTTGATCAGCTTTGGGGACAAATCACTCAAGCTATATGGCCATCTGCCTTCCTTTTCCGAATAAAAAAGGCTCGGTTTTTTCTTCCCTTCTTCTATAATCTTTTTCCGTTCTGCCTGGAGCTTCTCGGCATATTCCCTTGCTTCCTGGGCTGCGATTGCTCTCTGGGCTTCCTTCTTTTTTTCTTTCTGCTTCCTGTTCCATTCCTGGTTGAGTGACAGGGTAACTCCTTTTACTGGATCTGTATTCTCATATTTTTGTGCATACTCCAGAGCGTATTTATTTATGTAGTCCCCACGGGTTGGTTCCAGCTGCATCCTCAGCTCGTCATAATCCTTTTCCGCTTTCTCAATATCCATGAGATCATCCCCGATATCCTTCAGATGATCCATGTAGTCCCTGTGACTTTCATGATCCTGGCTGATCCCGTACTCCAGGCGGCTTTCATTCTTTTTCTGCCTGGAAGACTTTCCGTATTTTAAAATGTATTCATCCCGTGTCGCCATCTTCTCTCCTTCCCACCGGATCAGCGTTTTGCTGACGTCCCGGTTTTTTTGTTTTTGGAACCTGTATTGGTTTTAAATACCAGTTCTTTGTCAATACCAGCATACTGGATCACCGCCTCAGCCTCATCAATGGACATATGCCCCATTTCCATCTCATCCATGACCCGGTTGAAAGCCCCATAATGGGATAAGCGGCCGCGCTCCATTTCCTTTGTAAGTTCGTCAGCGAGCGCCGCCTGGTAATACGAAATTTCCTTCTTTTCCGATTCCTTCTTTTTCGACGATGACCCGCCGGATCCTTTTTTCGCCGCCTGCGCCTTCTGGAACTCAAACTGCTCCCTCTGAAGCGCCATTTCCGCTTCCCATCTGGCCTGGGACTGTGCCGCCTGGGACTGCTGGAATGCGTAATCCCGGTCTGCCTGGGACTGCTGGAATCCAAACTGCTCCGCCCACTCTTTGGCCGCCAGATCTGACTGATAACCTTCCCAGTCTTTGCCGTACTCGGAGTCGTAACGGCCTGCCAGGTACTGGAGATCGTTGTAATAATCCGCAATCTGATCCCGATACTCCCCATAATCCCAGTTTCTCTCCGTGTCCAGGCGGCCTGCCAGGTACTGGAGATCCTTATAATAATTCGCCACGGTGTCCTGGTATATTCCATAATCCCGGTCATCCAGGCCGGTGATCATGTCCATCTGATTATATTTGTTTTTTATCTCATCCAGGTATTTTGCATAGGCCCGGTCCGCAAATTCCAGGGCCATATCATTGAGTCCGGCCAGCTTATTATCAAACGCCTGCTGCCCGGCCGCCGCCGCATAAGTGGACCCATAGCCCCCGGTGAGCCCCGCCGCGGCTCCCATGGTATCACGCATAGCCTGGTTTCCCTGGCGCATGAAATTCTCTCTGTACAGCTGGTACAGAGAGTCATTGGCCAGGTCCTCCGATGTGTACTCAAATTTTTCGCCGTTGAGGATCTGGTCCACCAGAGAATTTATCTTATCCTCGTATTTGCTCTCAAATTTCCCTGGCTTATTTCCTTCCAGTTCATCCAGCCGGTCCATATAATCGTTCACCCGATCCGACTCTTCATATGGCCCCGGCCGCTTCCCTTCTGCCGCATGCAAACGGTCATAATAGTCCTGTGTGCTCTGCGACTTCCGGAAGTCTTCCTCCGAGTTCCCTGTGAGCGTCTGTTTTCCGGTTATGGATACCTTCCCGCCCGATGGGGATGGGCTGTTCCCCGCTCCGGTCCCCGCAGTCACATTGGCGGATACTCCGCCTGTGTTGCTTTCTGCCGCAGGCGGAGTATTCCCCTTCTGCAGCATGGATAACAGGTTCATATTCTGCGCAGCCGTCCCGCGGTAATCCTGGATCCCGTTCTGGGCCGCCAGCTGTTTCCTGGCCGCGTATGAGCTGTCTTTTCCCTGTTTCTTCAAATAATCAACAATGCTTACCGCCATCGCTCTCCTCCTCTTCTCCCTGTTCTTTCAAAAGTTTCCCTGCTATCGTGATCAGCTCCGCATTCTTGAGACCCTGCACCTCTAATGTCTCCAGGGCCTGGATCACTGTCTGGATCACGTTGTAGTCATATCTTATCTTCTTCATTTCTATCTCCTAAATACTATTGACCATATCATAGAGTTCGTTCACCTGTTCCTGGAGGGATCTTACCTCATGCCCCAGCATCCGGATCCCATAGTCCGGATCCTCCCAGATGTAATCCAGCACACTTGCAAGCGTCTGATCCGTCCAGTGCTGGGTTCCTTCCACATACAAGGTCTTAATTCTGGTGTTTCCCTGCTGGGACACCGAAAAGGCTGCCTTTTTTGTCCTTATATCATAATTAGCCCACAGGGACAGCCGCTCCGGCTTGTACTGGTCTGCCAGCTCCGGGGACATCCCGCACCATTCATCATCGGTCTGCCAGATATACCGGTCATTGTAAAACACGATCTCACAGTTTCCGATATTCAATGACCGTTCTGTTACATGGAGCATATACCACTGTCTGTCCAGTTCATCGGTGTATCCGATCTTTATCTCTCCACCTTTGATGAGCCCATCAAAAGTGGCATTACTGCAACTCAGCTTCCCATCCGGCGAGACTTGCAGGTTTTTGGTATTAATCGTCAGACGTTCCCCTTTTATCGTGATCCCACCTTTTTCCACTGATAGCTGGTTTGACACGTCACCAACACTGACCTTTAACTCGATTTTTCCATCAAGGATCTGGACCTGTGTGTCTGTGTACGTCTTGGCATTTTGTACTGCCAGCGTAATCTTTCCGTCCATCAGTTCAAATTTGGTATTGACATCTTCCCCCAGGTCCTTAAGACCCACCCGCAGTCCATTCACGTCAAATTCCAGTGTGGCGATTGCATTTCCACGCTCAATATACTTTTTCAGCATATCCGGCGAGTAATTATCCTCATCGATATTGTTAAACATGTACCGGAGCCATTCATTGTTCTGGAACAGATAGGCTTTCAATTCCCGCATATCCTTTGCATCTTCAAAGTTCATGTTCTGGCTGCCCTGCATAAAAATTGCCATCCGATCACCTCCCGGATCCCAGCGTATATGTTTTGCTCAGTCCGTACAGTTTTGCTCGGCCTTTACCAGTGATTCTGTACCGGTAACGGCTGTATCTCCTCGGCCTCACCGACATCATGTAGGACTGCTTATTTATCGCAGACAACGTCTTGACCCGCCGCCATGCCGGGTCTGCGTCATACCGCAGCCAGATCTCCACCATGGTCCCCCGGTCTAATTCCATCATAAATTGGAGCCGGTGCAGCCGTTTCTTATCCAGGCTGTCTTCCAGGAGGTCTCCGCTTTCCAGATACCATGATATCTGTTCTTCCCCTCCTGCTGCCGGCCGGATCTGCCGTTTCGCGTCCACATAATACAAATTTCCTGCGCCGGAACACGGAAATGTCAGTGAGGTGTCATCCTCCCTGTGCCAGAGGCCTTTTTCCAGATCGAATACATACAGTCCTGTTTTGCTTCCCCAGTCAATGGATATGTAGTATTTCCCCTGATATGGGCCCCCACGGGCTCCTGTATGCCCTTTTCTTATTTCCTGTGATACAAGATAAGGCATCCCGCCGTCATAAGCGCACACGCCTTCCCTGGACATGTACAGCAGTGTCTCATTTACTACTGCAAGGGAATGTTCGCATCCGTCCATCACCCCGCGGACCGGATAGGTGTTGATCTGGATATTACTTGGCCTGGATCCGTAGACTTTATGGAGTACATCCTCTTTAAAAAAAAGGACATATCCCAGATGCGTGATTGCCCCCGTAAAGTCTCCATCTGATCCGATGGTTGCCGCGTAAGAGTCCGTGGATATCCCTTCAAAACAGTTCCAGTTAAAGGGATCCCCCAGCTTACAGGCATATACCTCATGCGCCGCAGAACTGCATCCCCATACCCGGTTATCCAGCTCCGTGAGATAGTCCATGTCCGGTGCCTTCCGCTTGACCGTTAACCCCGAATCCTGGGTAAAGCTCTTTGTTACGTCTGCGATGACCACGATATGATCTTTTTCAAGGCTCTGGATCACTGCGGACTTATTGAGATTCGTATTCGTGCATCCGGATATTTCTACCCCATCTCCCTGGGCAAATTCCGCCCCGATCCCTGGACACGAAATTTTTATGAATGTGGACGCGTCCGTGGTGGGCCCTATGGACGCCTGTGCGCCCTGTGTCCAGGTTTTTTCTACATCCTTCCACTCTTTATTTTTCGTATTAAAAACCTTCTTATCCGGCCATATAAGGATGTATGCGCCCATGGACACCATCTGCTTTTTTCCGTCCGTTACCGTTCCGGCCTTCGTTCCATCAAAATAAAAATCCGTCCCATCCACCCACGCCAGACCGTTATTAAAAATCAAGCCATTCGGTTTTTCCAGCTTCCGGATTACCTTCCCGCGGCCGCCCCGGGGCCCGATGGCCGGGAACATGTCGGAAGACATATTCTGCATATCCGCAAAAGCATTTTCCTGGATCACTTCTCTCTCATCGATTCCTCCGAAGTTCGTTATCATCTTTTTTCTGACCGGGATCTCCGTCACAAATGCCAGCCGGTTCATTTCTTTTCCCCCTTCCCCAAATATCAAAATATCCCATTTCTTTGGGCATGTGATTCCTCCTATACCATGCCGCATACTGGTCAAATGCCGTCTGATACAGTGCGGCCGCATTGTTATAGCTCAGTGTCTCTTCATCGTGCAGCTCTATTTTTGCAATAAGGTATTGGATATAGATGTCGGAAAAACGGTCCGGAACAAGCAGCTCCCTTTCCTGATCCGTTGCATAACGATATCCTTCAAAGCTAATATTGTTCCCCTCCGCACAGTTCAGGATTTCATCCACCACCGTTCCTTCCACCTCTGACAGCCATCTTGTTTTCATTTCTGCTGTATATTCATTTGGCCTGAGCTCATCTGTCAATCCTATGATTTCTGCTATTTTCATCCCCGTTCCTCCTTTCTTTTCCTGCATTTTCCCATTTTTATGCCTATAATTCGCCCGTAACAAAAAAGAAGCCAGATTTCTCCAGCTCCCTTTGTTCTATATTATGTAACATGGACAGCTTCCCCCCGCTGCCCAGAGGGAGATAGTAGGATCACCTCCTCCTATACTTCATAGATGATTTCAAGGCCATAAGCGACTGCCGCATCATGTTCGATTCTACATCCTCTGGCATTTTCCCATCCCTTACAAAAATATGCTACATGGCATTTTGACATATTCTCAAGGCTCTTTGCCAAAAAACACAGCGGGATCTGTACAACCCCACGTTCTTCCATGCTTTCTTTACTGTACCATTCATCTGTAAAAAGAGTATTCACAATCTCGCATCCCTCTTTTTCCAGTGCGGTGATTGCTTTTTCCCTTGCTTCTCTGATCTCGTCGTCTGTTTTCCCAGCCATGGGCTGTGATAACATTGCTTTTTTAACCATTATTCTGCCCACTCCTCTCCCGTAATATCCCGGTATTCTTCTTTGGTAATCCAGCGTCCTACTGCTTTTTTCACTCTGGTCTTATCCCAAAGTCCCTTGTCATAGTAGTTTTTGACCTTATCAAAATTTTTGCTCATTTCTATCCCTCCATCATAAGCAGATAATCAATATCCGCACGGTTTCTTTCTACCCGGTCCTCCATACGCTCCTTGCACATCCTCAGAGATACCACAGTGCCGCGGATCTCTTCGAGCTTCGGCATCGGATGGACCAGTTCTCCTGTTTCATCTCTTTCCGGATCCTTCATCCTCGTCTCTACGACTGCGTCTGTGTCACGGGTCATTACGCTTCCCAGCCGTACATATCCCTGGGCCTCGGTCTGGAATGTGTCCCCTCTGATCGTCATAGTCTCTGCATTTTCAGCCCGGAATGCCCGGGCAACCGTTTCCAATGAGTCCTCTGTGATCAGTTTCAATGCTACTTCCTGATCATTAGAATAAAATCCATTGACCGCAAGCGTGTATTCGGTCCCGTCCATTAAAATCACTTTTTCCATGGCACTTTCTCCTTTTTTTCTTGATTTTACTGTATCCCTGTATGCTTTTCTCCCCGTATGTTCGGAGATAAATAATAATATAGTCGCTGGTACAGCATATTTTCCAGATGCTACAATCGGAAATCAAGAGATCCTAGTTGATTTCCCTCACGAAATGAATACTGTTCCCATCGTTTTGGTATCATGGCGAGATACAATGCATGTTTTTAACTATATGAGCGAATTAACTGTGGCAGATGTTAGTAAAACAAGGTTTAGGGTTGTTACTAACAGAAAAGCAGAAAAATATAATTGGAAGATTTCATATATTGCTATTTGTAAATAATAATTAAATCCCAAACAAATCCGATGCCCGAATTTCTCTTAATTGGTAATTGTTTGTTGTTCCAGAAACTGTGATATGATTAGTATCATTAAATACTATGGTTATAAAGCCTTCTGGATGTGGAATTTGTATTGAATCATTTGCAGCCATAATACTACAACGTTTTTGCACTTTAGAACTTGCCCCTACAGCTATGTACAAATTTAATCCAAATTTAAAATTTGAAATGGGATAATTACCATCTCTATAAGTACTCCAAGGTAATATTTGTTTTTTATGGTTCAAATTATCGGTTAAATCGGACTTTGTTACACCCTCCCATAGTATTTTTCCAGAAGAACCGTAATCTCCATTATACCCTGAAAAAAGCAAACCTGATTCGGATAACGCAAGTTGGAATAATCTGCCGCTCACGTCAAATGTACGAAGATATGCCTTGCTTTTTTCTGACGATCCAGCAACAAATCTGGTTGCATTATCAGTCAACTGGAAATTATTATACATCTGGGCCAACTATGAAGTTTGCGAAAATGGTGTCCATACTCACGGTTGGCTTTCGTACTATAAACAATTTATTTCCGCTCACTTGTATTCCATTACCATCTGGATTTACATTGTAAAAACAATTTACGCAAATTCCACTTCCAGAAAACGGAAGATTACGGCAAATATCAATATCTGTTTCGTAGTTTCCATTTCTCGCCGAAAGTTTGACTAAGTAGCAATTTCCTATTTTGCGATACAAACTGGGTCCATTATCTTGCCAGCCATTTACATAATATGGGGCAAGGGGAATCCAATCAGATTGAAAATTATTATTTACTGTTTATAAAACGCAAAAAGTTAGGACATATCCTCCCTTTTTATATTACAGACATAGCTCCCCTTGCATCCGTCTGGCATCGGATCTCTCCCCGCAGCATGGCACCATCCGGACCAAAGGCAAAGACCTCATCGCCAATCTGCATGATCCGACCGGTGACCATTGCTCCGTCAGAACCCAGATAATACCATTTCCCAGCCTTGTCCTGCCGCCAGGCGTTGGTGACCATTGCTCCGGATCCGTCAAACCAGTACCACCGGCCATCGGGATCCCGATGCCAGTCATTGCGTACCGCCTCTCCTGTGTCGCCGTGGTAGTATCTCCAGGTCCCGGCCTCCTGGATCCAGCCGGATTTCTTTTCCGGCTCCACAAGGCTCCAGTCCGGGATCCCATATCCCAGGATCTGGCTGTAATCTTTGCGGTAGGACTTCCGGCAGACCCCGCCGCCGTTTGGGATGACGCCGGATGCGCCGGATGTGTTGCCCTCGATGGTTTTGACGCGTGTAGACGTTACCCCCGTTACGACACCAGTATGGTGCGCCCGCTGGCCGTTGGTAAAAAATATCACGGCTCCAGGCTCCGGGGTCTGACTCCACCGGCCTGCCTTTTTAAACTGGGCCACTCCGGTTGGGCAGTAATGGTATAAATCACCGCCCAGGAGCCGCCTGGCGGCCTCCAGGCCAAACGCCTGGACAAATACCTCAGACACATACATTGCGCACCAGGGCTGGCCCTGGAGGTTCTGGCCGGTATGTTCCCGGTAATCCCGGGCAAAGCATGTATAGTTTTTGTTTCCGGCGTTGGCCGTAAAATTGTCCAGGTCCCGGTTGCTCTTTTTCTCCAGGTATCCATCCCAGGACTGGGCTTGTCCTATTAATTTTTCTATGTATTCCATACTTTCCTCCAAAATGGTCACAAAAAGGTTTATAGTTGCGTTATTACTAAATATAGGGGCCCCTACGCATGTTACGGTATGCCCATACAATCTCATCTGCTTCCAGGCGGCTGGCCAGCAGGCATCCCATGTTTTGTAATCCATGCACTGTCGGCCCCCGCCAATTCTATCCCCTGAGAAATAATAATTTGACTCCATCTGTTTATATTGTTCCACGGCCTTCCAATATTGCTGATATAGATTCTATAACCATTTGGGGTGTTTGGGCAGTAAAAAATGGTAAAACTGTATATCTGCAATTTAATTTTGATGGTACGATGGTAGCCGGTACAGAATGGAAGATACTGTTTACGCTTCCACAGACGTATTGTCCAAGCGTTGGAACTGTAATTGTAAACTACAATACACAAAAAGGTAAACCAATGATTATAACCATTGAAACAAATGGAAGGGTGAAAATAATCTGTTCGTCTGGCGAGGCAATTCCAGAAGGAGATTGGATATGCCGACAGTGCATTACATATGTTACAGAAGCCTAATTCTGTTACTTTGTAATCTTCTCCCAGGATGACCAATTATTATAATTCACTAATTTTGATCGCAAATACATACTACCCAGATATGTGTAGTAATGCTGTGCAACAACTCCAGTATTACAAAAAACAACCAACATCCCCGTTGTATCTTCTGGGTAATTTGTTGCTCCAGATACAGAAGGTTTGCCACCAATTCCATAGCATCCTGGACTTATTATGGTATTAAGATCCTTATTTTCAAATTTTTGTTCATAAGTAAATAAATCGGACTTTATAACAAACGCCTTCCATTCACCCCAAGAACCGTTTATTTTTTCGCGTTGTACAACAGGAGCTGAGGATAAGTAGGATAAAACCATTTGGGTTTCATATTCGCTGTTAATGTAAGATCCAATAACACGTGCTTTCGCCCCCGCAGTAATTCCTCCCGCATTTTCTGGTATCCAAGTAAAATCGTATGAAGATGATCCTTCGATTTTTGGCCATAATGTTTCTGCTGCGTTATCAATGTTATCTGTACGCAAATATTTTCCGGTGTTTCCTATATTATTATTTATCTGCTCAAACATGCTGTACATCAGCGCACTTGTCGGGACTGTTCCTGTATTGTTGACGTTGGTATTGCTCATCATGCCCTTAAGCATATAGTCCGCAAGTTTTTTCGTGAGCGCATCATTTGTGACCAGTTTGGTGACAATCCTGTTTGCGATTGCATCAAACAGCTTCTGCGCCGTGGTCTTCTGGCCTTTGGCTACATCCAGGCCCTCTGTGTCTGTGATCTGGGCATCTGCGATATTCCCCGGATCCCCTTTAGGACCAATGGCACCGGTGGCTCCTTTTTCTCCCTGCGGGCCCCGATCACCCTTGTCGCCTTTTGCGTATCCTAAAACAACGTCTTTGATTGCCATCTTATTCCCCCTCCTTATTGACCATCATCATACTGCCAAAACAGTGCCCCATCTGACTCCCGGTATTTAATCGGCGGCGCTGCATGGACCGCATCATCATACACGCAATGGATCGCACAGTTATCGGCAGAGTCTGTATATACATACATCACGCTCGCGGCTGGAATATTAATCCCGGACTCTCCTTTTTCTCCCCGCGGGCCCGGCGGCCCCTGTGGCCCCGTAAATTCCCCACTGTCGATTCTCTTGATCAGATCGTCCCTTGCGGCCTCTGCCTGCTCTTTTGCCGATTCTGCAGCCCCCTTATGGATATTGGACTGCCGGCAATACTCCTTTGCGTTGTCGGAGTCTTCCCCCGGCCTGGTCCCGGTCTGTCCAATCGCATAGGACTTTGCTTTGTCTGCATACTGCCTTGCATCCTCAATCTGCCCTTCAAATGTCTTGATCGCCGCATCTGTCTTTTCTTCCCTGGCCCGATCTGCTTCCACCCGGTCTGCTTCCGCCTGCTCCCTTTCTTTTTCCGCCTTTTTTCTGGCTTCTTCTGCGGCGTTTACGGATTCCAGTTTTTTATCGATAGCCCTCTCCAGCTGCTCCACTTCTGAGAGCTGGGGTCCGCTCGGTTCCGCCGTGGTCCCTTCTATGTACACCGCGGCCCGGAAGGACCTCCACTTGACGGCTCCTGTGTCATCATGGGCCCGCAGATTGATCCATGCGGTCCCAGGCTGGGATACCATCTTATCCGACACCGCCCAGGTGAGCAGGATTTCCTCCTCTCTTACTTCTTTTTCCAGGTAGGCTGTATCTGGTGTCCCATCCGGCAGCTCTGCGTTAAGCCGGATGGACAGATCAGCCAGATCCACTCCATCCACGTTTACCCGCTTGATCCGGAACAGGCGGTTTGCGGCATTTTTATCCCCCACGGCACCAAGATACTGTTCCCGGTTTAAAAATACCAGCTCTTTGTGCTCTACAAGTATCATCTGATTCTGTCCCTCCTTAAAGCAAGAGGCCGCTTACACCGCGGCCCCTCTGTTACTACACATTATATTTACGCGTCTCCTCCTGGTAGCGGTTTTCCAGACTGTCCATCATGAGGGCAGTCTGGGTATCCTGCTCTCTTGAGTGATCCAGGATCTCCTTGACTGCTCTCGGTACTTTGACACGGACTCCGCGCTTGATCACGTACAGTTTACCATTGACACCCACCACAACGTCATCCCTGTATCTGCCATTATCCTTAAACAGCTTGACCTCAACCTCATCCGCTTCGGTTGCACCGGTGCAACTTTCCGTTTCCTGGAGCTGTTCTTCAGCTGCTTTGTTTTCTTCATCCGTTGTCTGCTCCACCAGTACCTGCTCTTCTTCGTTTGCTCGTCTTGCCATTATAGTCCTCCTTTAGTTTGCAACACCATCGTTAAAGCTGGATCCGGTCTCAATGCGGACCATAAACTGCTCGACCAGACGCTCTGCTGTCTTGGTGGCCTTCCAGCCGGCCGTTGCTCTCTGGTTTAACGGGTCTTCGGTTCCGCCGCTGCCCAGCTGCTTGATGATCGTCTCCAGGCCGCCTCCCTCGATGTTGGTCACGCCGTAGGCATTGGCACCCAGGACCAGGGTACTGTATACATCCTGGCTTCCAGATCCCTCACCGGCAAAGATCTTTGCTTCTGTCGTTTCCACGAAGCGGACATTTGCAATCTTACCGATCTCGTTGTTAAACATGTGCTCCGGCGTTGTGTATTTGGTCCAGTCTTTCCACTCCGGATCATCCTGGATGTCATACGCAATATCCGGATGCACGATGGCCACATAGCTTCCATCGATCACCGGCGCATTCTGCTTTTTAAGCATTCTGGCGGCCAAACGTACCGCCTTTACCGTCAGCTTCATGTCCTTTGTTAATGCGGATCGGCTGTCCACCTGTCCCTCCGCATACTGCACGTTGGTTCCACCTGCCAGGACTTCTCTGGTGATCGTGTCCAGGGTGGCTCCGGCCTGATCTCCCAGCAGAGACAGGGCCTGTACCAGGTTGTTATCAATGGCCGTTAACAACAGCATGTCTGTCAGCGGCACGAATCCGCCATACTGACGCACCTCGGCGGTCACGGTCGTTACGGTTAATGTCTGTCCCTTCGGGGTCACTCCCTCGGTCAGTGGTGTCGTTGCCTTTGCTAACGGAGCATAACGCCTAAACTCAATGGTTTTACCTCCATTTTTCGGTATGTTATGTTTCTGTCCAAACTGGTCATGCACCAGCTTCGGCTTCGCGTTCTCGATCAGATAGCGCGAGTAATAGGTTTTCATTTCCGCGGACATTCCGCCGCTTCCGGTCGTGTTTACGGGTGTCTCCGCAAACAGCCTCAGATCTAACCGGATCATTTTATCATCCATGCTCTTTACCTCTCATAAAATTTGCTCGGCGTGATCGTCTCCCCCTCCAGGGATCTCCTGGCCAGGTCCCGGATCTGGGCCCCGCTCAGTTTGTTGATATCCTGTGTTTCATGGAAGGCGGTGGTGCTCCCTGCAGCGCCTTCGGCCGGCCGGCTTTGGCCTGCCTTGATCGCGTCGATCTGTTTTTTTGCAACTTTTCTGGCCGTGTATTCCATGGCTCCGGACATGATTTCGTCATGGTGCAGCGTTTCGTATGCGGTCCGCATCGGGATCCCGGCTCCCAGGAGCTTTACAAAGTCCGGATTGTTTACCTCAGTACGGAGGTCAAATCCCTTATACAGGCGCCCCAGCTCTTCCGCTTCGGTGTTCCACTTTGCAAAGATCTGTTCCTTCTGCGCCAGTCTCTCTGCATTCTCCCTGGCCGCACGCATGGTCTGGTTCTCGGCTTCCAGTTTTTTCATGCGCTTATACTGTTCGGTGCTCAGCCCCTCGCGGGCCGCTGCATCCTCCCAGTATGCGTCATCCTGTTCCACTGCCTTCTGGATGCTCTGGACGTTTCCGTCTGTAATCCCGTAACGGCTTCCCAGATAGTTGATCAGTTCCATGGCCTGGTCATAGTTTGCCATTTTTTCCCTGCTCCCGCGGAGTCTCCGGTCAATGATCCCCTCAACGTCCTCATGATAAAAATCCCGGTATTCGTCGCTGTTGATCATGTCCCGGTATGCCTGCCTGCGTTCCTCCGGGGTCCTTGTGTCTTCTGCGGATGATTCCTGGCCGGCGACACCATCACCTTCCGCCCCATCTCCAGCGGCGTCCTGAAGACCTTCTTTTGCGCCCGTGTTTTCCGCCTGTGCGGCCGCTGCCGCACCTTCTGTGCCTGTTCCTGCGCCTGCACTTCCGGCAGCTCCAGCGCCGCCGTCAAATAATCTGAGATCTAATTTCATATGTACTCCTTTTCCATGGTCTTTCCCACGCGTCTTTCTTGTCTCATCCTACCATAGAGGCTTTTTTCGGTTCTCCCCTTACTCCTCATTGATCTTTACAATCTGGATCCGGCCGGGGTAGGACTGCTCGATCATGTCCAGGCCAGTCTCCAGGAGCCGGAAAGCCCCTGATATCTCCAGGTCCTCTCCATTGGATAAAAATCTCAAAAAAATGTCTCCCTCACCGATCCGGTCGCTGTATGCCCTGGCCCGGTCTGAGCGCTCCCGACAAAACTGTACCAGGGCCTGTGTCAGCATGGATACTGCCGCGCATACCAGGTTTTCTTTTTCTCCTTCGCCTTTTCCCGCGTGACCGATGGCAACGAGCTTATAGGCTCCCGGTGTGTTTTTGAGCTGTATGATTGTCATGATATCCCTCCTATGCTTTCGGCGCTGATGCTGTGGCGGCCTGTTTTCTCGCCCTGGCCGCCACGGCATTTTCATTTTTTCTTGACAGATTTCCCATGGCATCGGTCTCTGCGGCTTCTTTTTGTGTCCCCTCCGGCATCACCGTCCCCGGGACCTGCTGCCCTCTGGCAGCCAGTGCGTCCAGGATCCTTGTGTCCCCTGTCGATTCCGCGATCAGCATCGCCATCTGCTCCATCTGGGACTGCATCTGCATCATCTGCTGGAGCATGGTCCCGTTCTCAGATATCTTCCGTTCAATTTCTTCCTTCCCGTCAAAATCCATCATTCCCACACACATGAGCGCCTGATCCGCCAGCTGGGGATTAAAAAATCCCAGGTTATACATCTCTTTGGCCAGCTCATTCTGGGCGATTTTTGTAAACGGACTGCTCTTCTGGGCCACGATCTTGATATCAAAATATGGTTTCCGGCCTCCTAACCGGATCCCGAAATCATTGGTCACCGGATCCGGCCGGAGCATCCGATTATCAAATGTCACAAAATTCTCCTGTCCCTTATCTCCCGTGATCCGGAAGGCCCGCTCCGTCGTATAAAACTGCCGGATCAGCTCGATCACCTGGTAGATGAGGTCCCTGTGGACCCGGTAAGAGGTCTTGATCATATCCCTGGACAGCTTGCTTCCTGCCTCCTGGAGCGCCGCGATTGCTGACGCCGCGGTCACACCGGAAGCCGTAGATCCCTGGGAAAAGTCCCTGTTCCCGCTGGTTTCCTTCAGTTCGTCGATCTTGAGCTGATGGAGATTGATATAGGCTCCATCCAGCGTATAATGGTCAATCGGTTTGATATCATCCGGATTCCCCACATAATGCACGATATCCCGGGAAAGATCTGTATACTCACTCTCATTGATCCCGCCGCCGTCCTTGCTCATGTATCTTGGACGGGCACCGGCCACTGCATTTTTAAGCATGGACTGTCCCATTTTGTCGATATACATCTGGCAGCTCTTCATGACGTCTACATATCCCATTCCGGCCGGAGATTTCTTGATCGGGAACAGCGTATCAAATACAAACGGATACAGCCCGTGCTCATACAGGCCGTCTGGCATTTTGTCGTCATTTTCTGTGGCATAAAGCACAGTTCCCTGGCAGATCTTACAGAGATGCACGGCCGTTTTTCTGATCTTGATCCCGTTTTCGTCGATTCTCGTGACTGACTTTTTATAGTACCAGTCTGTCACCAGGCTCTTTCCTTCCGTATAAGCCCGTCCCTCGCCTATATAATCTGGGATTTCGGACAGGATCCCATCTCCCAGCTTCCCTTTCATTTCTGGGTAATCCGCCTCTATGATGCTGTTATCTACATAGGACTGGTAAAAAAGGCTTGGGGACTTCTGGATATCCTCCACTCCGGGCTCCCAGGTCAGATTTAAAACATCGCAGTTCCGGATCTCGATGTCCCCGATCCCGTTTTTATAGGGATCCCAGAATATCCCGTAAACCCCTGTTCCCGACTTTAACTTGTCCCAACACTCAGCGTTATAGACTGCCTCATAATCGCACTGGTCCAGGATGCATGGGACCACGCTGCTCAGGATCCTGGCCGCCTCTTTGTCGCTCTCTTCTCTCGGCAGGATATTCGGAGCCGGGAAGTTGTCCATAAAATCCGCATGCTTATTGATGATGGAGTTAAACATCCAGGCACTGACCGGCTCCGGATCCCTCCGCTCTGTCCGCCCATAGTTTAAGATCTCCCACTCTTTAAATTCCCACCACTGCTCATTTTCAAGCACACGTTCATCCAGGAGCCGCTTTCCCTCTTTATACTTCTGAAGGATCTCCATTGCCTTCTTGGCATCCTCGTCTGCGATCCTTTCTAAGGCTCTCACGGGCTTTCCCCGCGTTTCTCCGGCTCCGGCCATTATTTTATCATCTGCGTATTCCTGGGGCTCCTGTGCGGACTGCTGGGCCTCCAGGATGGCTCTTTTCTCCATTTCGGTCATACTATTCCTCCTTCCACGGCACATCCACCAGCTCCGGCCGCTCTACCGATTGGTTCAGCGCCCACATAAGATTCCAGGCGGCCGCCCTCAGATGGGGCTCATCCGTGTCTCCCCGCATGTACTTGACCAGGTGACGCATAGCTGAGTCGCAGAGGCTGTGCTGTGGGATCCCTTTGTCCACGTTGTGCTCTCCGTACTTTAAGGCCCCCTCCTCGCAGTGCTTTGACAGCTCAATGATTGCAGACAGAGGGAGGAGATCCATCCTCCCCTTTCCCGCATGCATGTCCCGGACGGCTCCGGTGTCAAACTGTGTGCGGTCTCCGCTATCCTTAATCACAACTCATCCTCCTCTCAAGCAGATCGACCCACATCATGGTATCGATCACGCCATTCTCCAGCCTTAGCAAGGCAAATCTGGGATACTTTGCAATCACAGTCCCGATCCTTTTGATATTGGCTTTGTTTGATGTTTTATCTCCGAGTAAATTTGTTTTCTGCGTATGGATCCGGATCCTATCACCAATCTGGACACAATTCCTGACACGCTCCACATCCTTAACGCAGAGTCCTTCTGTTTCTCTTGCCATATCTCTCCTTTAGATCCTGTAAAAATAATAGTTTTCCTTTTCCTTCTGGTGCATGTTCAGCGGATCTTCCTGCGGTACATGCTTCCTTTCATTTTTCCGGGGTGATATCGGGTTCTCCATCAGCACATACCGGCACTCATCATAGATATGGTCCTCCTGCGTTGTATCGATGTCCTCCACCCGTTTTTCGTCATACACAAGCGCCGGAATGGTCCGGATGAAGTCCTTGCACGTATTAAACACGTAAAACATGGACCGGCCATGCTCATCAAATGCCAGCCGGTAGTGGTACTGCATCTTCCCGGCCAGCCGCGTGTTATCCCCGGGGGCCCAGTATACCCGGCTCCTCTCCATCAGCGCCGCAACGGATTCCCCGCGGGACTCATCAAAGATCGATGGATCCGCAATCCCGATGATCTTATGGCCGCGAATGTTGGGATCTGCTGCCTCCACCTCCAGGATCTGCCTGGCGATCTCCGTCGGCTCGATCTTAATACCGGTGTTTGGCGTATCTGTGCATCCGTACAGCTCCCGGATCCTGTATATGCATCCCTCATGGTCCACTGCATGCCAGCCCACGGAAAACGGCTTTGCATAACCAAAGTCAAAGCCCCGGTAAATCTGCCAGTCCGCCGGGATCCTGAACGGCTCGATCACGTGTGTATATACCTGGCTCTTGTATCCTGCTGGATCATCGGTAAACTCCACAAATACCTGGCCCTCAAAGCTGTCCCAGTCACCGTACAGGAGCGCATTGCGCTCTTTTTCCGGCAGCATGGCCAGAGATGCCAGATAGTTTGGGTTATTTTTAAGGAGCTCCTTGTTATCAAACACGCTACTGGGGACAAAGATCCTGGTCCGTGTCTGGATCAGTTCACTCCCCTCCGGCGTTTTGATCTTTAATCTGGTCCGCACCGGCGTCATAGGCTTTGCAACCGTGATAAAATAGGATTTTACCCAGCCATGGCCGACTCCTCCCGGGTTAGCTGTTGCCCGCATATATACCCGGGTTCCCGGGCCTCCAGGACGATTTCGGGAGATCAGATAGCTGTACTCGCTGTACTGGAAGTGGGTCAGCTCGTCAAAGCCTATAAAGTCGTAGCGGCGCCCCTGGTACTTATGTTTGTCCTGGCTGTGCTGCATGGATCCAAAATAGATCCGTGCCCCGGAGGAAAAGATCCAGCAGTGGTCTGTGGAGTTATACCTGGCTCTCCTGTCCGCATATGGATACAGCTCCATGGACCGGCTGATGATGTCCTGGAGCTGTGGGAACGTCTTACGCAGGATAATCGCCCTATAATGTGGGATATGTACCTGGCGCAGGGCCTCCATGATCAGATAGTCGCTTTTTCCCCCGCCCGCAGCTCCACCGTACAGGGCCTCATATTCCGGTCTGGCCATCATGACCGCCTGCTTCGGCTGCGGCCGCCAGATCACACTCCTATCCGCCATCGGGATCCGCCTCCTCTGCCTCTTCCATATCCTCATTCTCCAGACTGTCGTCTACATCGGCCAGGATCAGCAGGCCTCCGCCGCCTTCCCCATCGCTGGAGTCCCGGGCCATTTCAATCTTCCGGTCTTTCCACTTGTCGGGCATCCGGTTTTTAAGCCAGAAAATGATGGCCAGCGTATCTGCAGGGATATGTACCTCATCTTCCCCGACTTCCAGATATTCCTCCTCCTTTTCTTTCCTTCCGGTCGCTCCATAGGTAACCTTTTTTAGCTTGAACGTCTTCTTGAGCTTCACAGTGTACCCTTTCGCCTTTTTTAACAGGGATTCCTCGACTTCTTTATCGACGATTTCCTTCCCCTTTTTTAGGGTGTCCGATATGTCCGGATACTTTTTCTTCCATTCGGACAGCGTAGACCGCGATATTCCTATGTTTTTCGCGATTTCCTCGTCCGTCAGGCCATCCCTGGCCCATCCGGACAGCAGAATCTTCTTGTCCGGATCCGAAATCCATTCCTGGTACTTGCCCCTGGCCATCTTTCTCACCTGCCTTTCCCCTTATTTTTGCACAAAAAAAGACGGGATTTCTCCCGCCATGTAAAAAGAAAAGAGGACAGCTTCCTGTCCTCAATCCTCATAATGTCCTTTACATGAAATAATATAAACAATACCGTCCTTCTCATAGTAAACGATCCGGTTGGTATCATCAATGCGCCTGCTCCACATACCGCTTAAATTTCCCTTTAACGGTTCCGGCTTCCCGAGGCCTTCAAAAGTATTTCTCTGAATGTCCTTGATCAGTCCATTGATTCTTTTCAGCGTTTTCTTATCCTGTGCCTGCCAGTACAGATAGTCACTCCATGCCCTGTCTTCCCATAGCAGTCTCATTCATCCACCCCGATCAGATCATGCTCAGCAAAATGGGCCTTGCCCGCTTTTACGTCACGTACAATATTTTCAAGATAACGAATGTTGCTTTCAGAATAAAACGGATCTACTGAAACATCGAATGGAATACGTTTCTCCCGGCTTACTTTTTTGGCGAATATGGTAAATGCCGCGCTCATGGAAAGTCCCAGATCCGAGCATACCTGTTCCATGCTTTTTTTTACATCTGCGTCCAGCTTAAAATTCACATTCACAGCCTGAGCCATATAAAACACCCCTTTCTTAATTCGATTATATTCTTTTTTAAATAAAAATGCAATACATTTTCTTTATTTTAGCTATAAAAAAGAAATGAGGCTATATTTTTACAGCCCCATTCCTGCACCCTTATGATTTCTCCCCACTCTGGACAATGTACCTGTATATCCTCCCGTCCGATCCGTCCAGCAGTTCCCCACGGATCAGCTTCCCATCTGTTTTACCTATATCCTCCATGGTCAGTTCCAGGACACCTCCATTTCTGATCACTGAAGCGGCCAGCACGATCTCCAGAAGGTCTCCTCTGGCCTTTTCTTTTTCGTATTCCTGTTTCCAGGTATTCCGTAAATGTTCTGCTGCCTTCACTTTCCGTTCCAAGCGTTCCTTTTCTTTTCTCAGGTCCTTTACGATTCCCATTTTAACACTCCCTGTATTTGTTGTTGTAGATCACCTCGTAGTAGGGACAATTCTGACAGGTTTTCGCATCCATGCAAAACAGCTCCATAAAATCCAGACGCTGCTTCTGGTTAGCAAAAAAGAGCTTGTTTTTTACATTGAATCCCATATTGGTCTTGATCCTCTCACAGGTTATGGTGATGTTATTCCCGGTCCCGCTGTTATGAGCCACATAGAATGGGCACTGGATCCTGTTTGCAATATTATCATTCATGTCCCTACCTCTATTTCTCTATCTTATTCCATGCCATGCAGTCTGCAGGAGGAATCCCAGAAGCTCCCATATCCTGTCCTTGATCTTCTCCATACAGATTTTCTGTCCCAGCTCCTCGGAATAGTTCCGCGGATCCACGCATGCGCTTGATTCCACGATCTCAAATCCGTTCCGGAGCACACACCGGACCACCGTGGTCCGGTCCCCCATCGTGATCGTCTCTGTGTACGCGACAAATTCATCCACCATCTTCTGGCCGATTGATATTCCAGATGGCAGATCCTTATTATCGTTCACCTCCATATAGGCCTGCTCAAAAATATGCTTGGGCGACCAGCTTACATATCCCTCCGGATACCGGACAAAATATCCCGGATCCTCCGGATCCTCGTCCTCTGGAATAGTCCATCCACGGTATTCATTGTATGCTCCTCTGGTCATGGGTTCCGCTTTCAGTAATTTGCATCCTATGTACTTTTTCATGTTATTTCCCTCTCTTTATCCTTTTTTTCTTTTTCCTGCTGCCCGCAAACCTTCCGGATCCTCCGGCCGGTTTGCCATAAATAAACGTGTTAAAGTTTGTTCGGCTCATTCCCCCACCACATAATCTTCTGCCCACACTTTTCACAGCTCCTTCGTTTTCTCTGATCATGACTTCTCCCCCTCAAAAAGACTCTCTCTCCCACTATTGCACTGCAATTCGGACACCTCCACCAGTTATTACGCTGTTCCTGTGCCTCTCCATGTCCGTCTTTATAGTCAACAAACACTATACTGCGCTCATTCTTATGCCACACAGGCGCTTTCGCTGTCCTTAATTCTGCCAGTTTTCCTACCTGTACCGGATCCAGTCCAATATCCTCATAGGCTGCCAGCCTGCTCATGGCCTCAGACAGCCACTCCTTATTCCGGATCACCGCTACTCCGCAATGATATTCTGTTAATCGTTCCATTTATCACACCAGCCTTCATGTTTTTGTGTATTTTTGTGTATTAGATTCTTGACATTATACACAATTTTGTGTATAATAAGATTGAGAAAGGAGTTCTACCATGCATCCAAGAAAAATCACTATCAAGGAGCTGGAAAAAAATGGATATGTATTTAAACGTCATGGAGCAAACCATGATCTATACTACAATCCCCAACTTCAAAAGACAATTCCCGTAAAGCGGCATGACTTCAATGAGAATGATATGAAATATATCTTCAAAGAAGCCAACATTAAACAGGACAGGGACTGAAACTCCTGCTCCTAAGGAGGTGATCTTTTATGTTATATGCTTACACTGCTGTCATCACTGAATCTGATGGAATCTTTTATGCAAAGGTTCCGGATATTGATGGATGCATTACGACTGGAAACAGCCTCCCAGAGGCAATCAGCCTTATTACGGATGCTTTGAATCTATGTCTTGTAGGGTTAGAGGATGAGGATATCTGTCCGAAGCCTCCAACTTCACAGGCAGATATCCCTCATACCCCAGATGATATCCTTACGATCATCCAGGCCGACACAATCTTATATCGTGCCAGGACTGATACAAAGGCTGTCCGCAAAAACGTTTCTCTTCCGGCCTGGATGGCCGGTCTTGCTGATAAACGTGGGATCAACTGTTCCAAAGTCCTTCAGGATGCTCTTTTAACTGTCCTTTCTTAATCTTTAGCCACCCGGGTCATGCCCAGGTGGCTTTTTGCAAAAAAATCAACCTCCCCAGTATCTTCCGCCTCAATAATTCCTCCCGAAAATCTGCCGGAAATCTTTTCCTGGATATGTCTGCTCAAATGCCTGCTGCCCGATCTTCTGCAGCTTCCGCATCTTTTCCCGGTTATAGTGGACGCCCTCCCGGGAATCCTGATGATCCATCCAGCACAGATGCACGGTCAGACCATATTTTTCTGACAGCTTCCGGTTTGGCCCGCCAAAAATATGATGCCTCTCCAGATATCCCCGGGACCCGCAAAGGTAACATTCCTCTGCGGGATTCTGCTCCACTATACTTTTCTTCATTTTATTTCACCTCGATCCCCTCTATGGTGATCCTTACCTCATGGATCGCATCCCGGTTGCCCTGCAGGTAGGCATATGCTCCGGCGCACAGCCGCTCGATGTATTTCCGCTTCTCATTTCTGATCCTCTCCTGCTCGCTGGCCAGGACCTCACTTCCATCATGCGCTACCACATAATCGTCCGGCAGCACCTCCGGGAAGTCCCCGATCTCCATCTGGCAGCCATCCCCATCTGGCATCGTATCCGGTGCTTCCGCTGCCTTCTCCTGCGTCTTCTCATCGGCTTTTTTCTGCTCTTTTTCTGGCTTTTTCGGTTCTTTTGCTTTGACGACCCGGACCGGTTTCTTTTCTGCCTTCTTTTTCTCCGGTTGCACCGGTGCAACTGGCTCTTCTTCCGGCTTTTCCAGATAGATCTCCAGTTCCTCCAGCAGGCAGGACCACGGATACATCTCCTTTTCCTGGTTCCGGACGTTAATCAAGGCAATCTCCCGATCAATGCCTTTGATGGATATCATCATCCTTCCGGTTCCAGGGATCCTGACCGTATAGATGGATTCTCCTGCCGGCGCCAGGGCCTCCTGGACTGCCTCCATCTGCCGCTCCTCTTTCAGGGCCTTCCGGATCTTGAGCCGCAGATACACGTCCCCATCCAGCATCAGACGGACTGCCTGGACAAACACCGGGGCTGTCTCTTCCGGTCCCTCTGCCTGCTCCGCAAGTACCTCCAGGTCTGATACCTGCTTTTCTGCCTCGATCTCATCCTTCACGGCCTGGATCTCTGCCTTGCTGTACTCCGGGGACAATTCCTCGATCACCGTGTCCGGAAGCGTCAGCATCAAGGCCAGTTTTGCATAGCCAAATCCCTGGTACTCCGCGCGGAGCTTCGTCGGGTCCTCCCTGTCCGCAAACTCCGTATGGATATTGATAAACCTGGATACCTGCGACTTATCCATGCCGTATTCGGCCCTGGCAAATTCCAGATAGTCCGTGTATCCGGATTCTTTCAGGATCTCCGTATCCCTGGCCAGTTTGAACAGATATCCGATCCGCACAAAACTCTCCGCTGCGCGGCCCATCTCCGCATCCATGGCTACCTTAAGGTCCCGATATGACACACATGGATTTCCCATTTCTTTTTTTAAATCAAGCTCCTCCATCTACACCGCCTCCATAAAATCTTCCATCAGGGCTTTCAGTACCCTGGTATTTCCCTTCTTCCTCAGTTCCTCCAGATTCTTTTCCCGCTTTTCCGCGCTTACCTTCTGGGCTTCCAGATCACTTGCCTTCAGTCTCTTTTTAACCTGCCTCTGCCATTCTTTTATAAACTTCCGGATCTCCTCGATTCCAGTCTCCAGGTCCAGATATGTCCGTCTCTGGCGCAGGCTTCCGTCCGGCTCCACCTCCAGCGTCCAGTACGGAATGTGCGGCTCATTTGTCCGCCTCAGAAAACAGATACACGTCTCGCGGCTCATCAGCCGCTCAAAGTACCGTTCGGAGGCTCCGGCACAGTGATGCAGGGCATTCCCATCCCGCACGATATCCAGCAGTGTTTCCGGGACCATCACCATGTACTTCTCGCCCTGGTATGTATACTTCTCCCGGACTTCCGCAAGTGCTTCTTCTGCCCCAGGGAATTTCTCGTTCATCTGGGCCGCATATTCTGCTGCCTTCTCCGGATCCTTGTCCAGATCCTTTAGGATCTGCGCTTTCTGCCTGTATGCAATCAGCTCATCATGTCTCCGTTTTAATTCTTTTGGACGGTACACCATCGGATCCGCCAGATCCTTCTGGGCTGCCTGGCTCATGGATATGTAGTCTGCATACTGTTCCAGGGTCTCCTTGTACCCCAATGATGGATACGATTCCTCCTTCTGGCGGATCAGATAATTCATGACCTGCTGCGGCCGCATCAAGTCCCGGATAAACTCGATATCTCTCGGACTGATCTTATATGCACACATCCACTTCAAGGTTTCCTGGCTGATCTTCTCCCCGCTCTCCTCTTCCTCCTGGAGCCACCGGAGTTCTTTTTCTCCTCCATCCATATTCCGGATCCGGTTGATCCGCTGCCAGCTTTCCAGACCGAATATCTCATGGATATCTTCTCCAAATGGATTTAGGCCTCTCCCCAGGTAATCTCCGTTATATCCGGATATATTGTCCACCATATCCTTTACAAGGCGATAAAACCGTCCTTTGTAGAGATATTCCAGCGGGCCTGCATAATCTTTCGACCACCGCATGATCATGTTATAATCTGTCATATATCCATCGGCCGCCATCCGCTCAAAGATCCTGCTGCAGTCGCTGTACCTGGTCCCCTCTAAGGCCTCTGATATCCCTTTTTCGTAGAGATAACAGGTCGTTATGTTCCGGCCCTCTGGATTCTGGTCCCACCAGTCCTCATACCGGTTCATATTGGCGATCTGGTAATAGATTCTACAGTTCTTCGCGGGATCCCGGTACAGGATCAGCCGTACCTGTTCGTCCATAAAGGATGTTATCTTACTTCCTCTCTGCAGCAACTCGGCTGTAAAGTGCCTTGCCACACTCTTTTCTCCGTCTATCTTCTGGAGCACATGGATCCGGCATTTTTTCCAGACCTCCTGGGTCCTGGTCTTGGCCGTCAGCCGCTTCCCGCAGGCCGGGCATACCAGGATATCGTTATGTCGGATCTTTTTTCCTCCATCTTCTCTGTACAGCTCTGCCTTTTTGGTACAGCACGTCTTTCCCAGCAGCTCTCCTTTTTTATAAAATGCGTAATATCCATCCGGATCCAGGAGCCGGTGCAGCCAGCTCCCGTCTTCAAGTTCTTTTGGCAGATCCGGGACCTGTGCCATCAGTTCTTCAATCCGCCGCACCCGGTTATAATGTGCCCGCTGCTTTTTATCCCTGGAGTATTCATCCTCCTTCCATTGGAGTTCCCGTAACAGAGACGATGTGTTTAGTTTTAAGTCCATGGCATTTACGATAACAGGCTTAAATTTGCTGTCGATGTGCGTATCTGGCAAAATCCCGCAATAATACCAGTTTTTTCTTTCATTCAGCATCGTTTCCAGTTTGTCCCTGGTCCACGCTCCCGTTTCCGGATCATAGGTCGCATACTCTCCAGATGTGCAGTTCAGGCAATGACGCCCCTTCCATTTTTCTTTTTTAAACCAGTCCAGGATCAGGATATCTCCTGCCTTCTGGGCTGTGATCTGGCTTTCCCAATTCGCTTCCTCCGGCCATATTGTTTTCTGCTGCATGACCAATTTCCTCTTCATGTTTCCCCGTCTCCTTTTCTTCCCTGGGCGTATCCCCATCCAGGACATACCATGTCCATGGCCGGACACCCCCAGTTACTTCGAGCAGCCTGGCCCCGGTTATCACCCCGTCCTCCTCCCGGATCAGTCCCAGGACAGCTCCGGCCGCACCGCGCACCCTGGGATTTTCCCCTCTGGCTATGGCGACTCCGCCTTCCATATTCATTTCTGCCTGGTCTTTTCTGACCTGACAGCAACAGATATCATGCTCCCATGCCCTGGATGGATGGTTGACCATCCACATCATCCCATGGCCGGCCAGTTCCTTGATGGTCAGTTCCTTTAAGATCGTCAGTTCTGTGCTGGCGATCTTATTGTCCTCTTTCGCCTCATCAATGCTCCCGCCTGCTTCGCACATAAAATACCGGCTGTCTCCTGTCCCGTACCAGTGCAGGACATACAGCGGGTTTTCGACCGAGTGGAAACCGGTGTTTGCAGCCTTTGACTGCTCCTCCCTGTACGTTTTCCCGACCTCATACTGGTATATTCCCTTCCCCATGGTACACGTCATATTTCCCCGCATCCCTTTGTATACAATCATGATCCGTAATACTCCATGATCAGCCGTTTTGCAGTCCCCATATCCGGGATCCCGAGCGTCACCCGGACATTTTTCGGGATGCCTGCATACCCGGCCACCTCTTTGTTGATCTCCCTGGCATTCTCAAAACTCCATTTAAGCAGGACCCCGATACATTTTTTCAGGCTCTTTCCCTTTCTCCGCACGGCCTTTGCCATTCCTTCGTCTTCCGTACACTGGATCCGGATGTAAGAGAGCCAGTCTTTCATGATCCCTTCCGGCTTCAGGTCTGCTTCCTCCACCTGGAGCTTCCCCATGGCCGCCATCAGAGGGCTGGCAAGCTCCGGAACAATGCTGTCCAGAAAATCCTCTGCGTCCTCCCGGTCGATTCCGTTTTCCTCCGCGATCACAAGGACCGCCTCTGTGTCGCCTTCCCGCTTCTGGGCCTCTGCGGCCCGGTTTATCTCTTCAGCACTGTCAAATTCCCCGAATTTTTCAAACATCTCTGGTTCTCCTTCCTCTCATCGTATACGATTTTCATACGCACGATCCCGCGTCTCTGGTCCACGTTACAGACCATCTTTCCATTCTGTCGGCCCAGGTTCCTGGTCCAGATAAGGGCATGTCCTCCCATATGGCGCAGAAGCTCATAGATATACCGCTCTGCTTCTTCCCTGGCCTTGCGTTCCTTTGCGATCTCCCGCTGCCGTCTTTCCAGCTCTGTCTCCAACTGATGGATCCTTTTCTGATAATATCCTTTCATGTTTCTCCTTCTATCCATACTTCTCCTCTGCGGCCCAGACCGTCTCCCTGCTGATCGCCGCATAGCAGTCCAGTGTGGTCTGTACCTTTTCGTGCCCGAATTTTTTTGCAACAAGCTCCGCTGGCATCCCCCGGTTGATCAGATCTGTCCCGCGGGTCCTCCGGAACGTATGCGGCGTCAGCCGGACATGGGCCAGGCCCGGCTCCCTCTTCCGGATCGTCCGCAGGATCCCCTCGACCGCATCCCGGCTTAACCGCTCATACGGCCTCCTGGATCTGACAAAGAGCGCCGGATCTGTGTCGGTACGCTCCTCCAGGTAACGGGCCAGATGGACTCCGCACTCAGCCGAAAACATGACCTCCCGCTCCTTCCGGCCTTTTCCGTAGCATTTTGCCCTCCGGCGGCGCAGATCTATATCGGCCCGGTCCAGCCGGATCACCTCGGAGACGCGCATCCCGGAGCTGTACAGGAGATCCACAAGGGCCAGCTCCCGCTCGGTCCGGCACGCCGTCCGGATCAGCTCCCGCTGCTCCGCAGTCAGTACCGGTTGCATGATATACGCAGTCCTGGTGTCCCGGATCCGGCGGCACGGGTCCACATCTACATAACCCTGATCTGCGCAGTACCGGAAGAAGCTCCGGACGGTACGGAGTCTCAAGTTATAGGTGCTGTCCTTCCATTTGCGGATCATTTTTCCCTCTGCCAGATATCTCTTGATATCCATTTCCGTGATATCCTTCAGATCCTTGTTTACTGCGAGCAGAAACTGGGACATATTATAGGCATAGGTCCGCAGGGTCTCCTCTGTGCAGCCATTCAGCTGCAGCTCGATCCCCCAGTCTCTGACCGCTTCCGGAAAGGCCACTCCTCCGGCAGATACGTCCGTACATGCCTCTGACAGCTGGTAACCGGACAGGTGCATATACAGCACTGACCGGATATCCAGAGCCTTTTCATAGCCCGTAACATCCATCAGGTTCTCAGTGATCTCATTGATCATTACGTTTATGTCTTTCATGACCTCTCCTTTCCCCACCGGCGCGGGGCCGGTGGCTGTCTTTATGTGAACGGGTATCCTGTGACATACCCACGGAGGACCTGCCCCTCTGCTCCCAGTCTGAATCGCTGGGCTTTATTTTTACCATCACATACCTCTGGTATGGATAGCCCATCCGGTCATATCCGTTAAAAACGCTGTCCGGCAATATGTAATATCCCTTCTGCGGCCGCGGATCCCGTCTCCAGGTCCTGCCCTGCATCCGCTCCACGGTCTTTTTGGGCTTGGTCAGATTCCGGGAACAGGAATACCGCTGTTTGACCGCGCTGTCCTCATCCCGGAAAGTTCTCTCTGTCTCTTTTATGAGATAATCGGCCAGCTGGCTGTATTCGCCGCTGTCGTATAGCATCACGAATTTGGGATTGCCGCGGATCCCGTCCTGGCCCCGCCGCACCGCCCACAGTTCCCGGACCATGGCGGCCGTCATCTCCCCTCCCGTATTGATGGCATTGACCACCAGATGATGATGGATATGCTTTGACCGGTATTCCGTGGCCACTATGTATTTCAGCTCATGACCGGCCTTCCGGTATCTCCGCCGCAGGCAGCCCAGGAATTTCTTCAGCTCCTCCCTGGCCTCCTCCGGGGATGGCCGGATCTCCTTCCGGTATGTCAGTGTGATATGCCAGTCCCCCGGCCGGAAGTTGGCATTCATCAGCCGTTCTAATTTTCTGGCCGCCTGCCTCTTATTGGCCTCCCGGATCTCCTCCGGCGTCTTTTTCTTTACTGGCTCCCGCTGGGTACTTTTCCGGTCCTCCCTGGGATAGCAGTGGATGATCTCCTTCGTTGCTCCTGCCTTATATGTGATCCTGTTGTGCATGGTATGCTCCTAAGTTTAATCCTTTTATCGAGTCCGAAAACGCGATAATTCCTTGCTTTTATGGAGCATATGTGCTATACTTCAAGAACGATGATTCGTATATGAACTCCTGTTCATATGCCCCATGGAGCCGTTTCCCCGGCTCCTTTTTTTCTGTCCATCTTTTTATCTGTCTTCCCGGAAAAACACCCGGGGAATCGCTTCTGAGAGCAGTCCCGATACCAGAAATACCCCCATGACGGCAACAACCAAACTCATCCCCATTCGGTCCGTAAGGATCAGCACGGTCACTCCCAGGCCGGCCCCGAAAAATAACAGGATCGCCAGGATAAGCGCATACACGGCCATTTCCTTTGCCGCCTGAGCGGCTGCCAACAGCCTTCTCCGGTTCCTTCTCCTTCTGGCCTCCTGAAACCGGTTCCTTTCTGTTATTACGATGCACGTGATCTTCTCCATGTCCTTTTCCACCTTTCATAGTATTCCAGCCGGATATCCGGCGTCTTTTCTTCCATTTCCGCCTCACAGGCCTCGCAGACCCTCTTTTCTCCCGGATCCACGTAGATCCTGCAGCCGCACCGGTCGCACTTATATCCTTTCATCTTCTTCCTTCCCGATCACCTGGTTCAGCATCCTCCGGTAGATATAAAATGCCCATCGGGTTGATCCGTTCTTTTCCGGCGGCACCGCCCGTCCAATGGGCAGCGTCTTCTTTTTCATCTGGAAGCGCACCGAAGTCGGTGACATTCCCAGGATCCGCGCTGCCTCATTCACGCTAACGCGCTCTGACATTGTCTCTTTTTCCTTCATCTGGTTCCCTCCTCTTCCGGAATTTCCTTAAGATATAACGCATACCTGTGGATTGCAAAGTACAGCTCATCCGCCAGCGTGTATTTGTGCTGGATACCCTTTTCTTTCATGTACTGGTGCTGTTTTTTTACCTGGTATTCCAGCTTCTGGACTTCTTGATCCGAAAGAAATATGACATCCTGGGTTCCGTCCGGGAATGTGATCTGTAATTTCATACGGCAGCCTCCTTTCTCCTTGCTCGATATTGCCTTTCCCTCTCTTTGCCCTTATAATTGATTTACTGGTTCTTCCCAACCAGATATCAATTTTATTTGGAGGTACTATATGGCGATTTATAGGATTACTGATATTCTCAACCAGCTCGTTCAAATTACTTCTGATGGATATGATTATGTGGATCTCACATCTCTTGAAGCCAATGATGACTTTCCCGCGTCCCTGGATTTCTCTGCCATTGATTTAGGAGGTTTTTCCATTGGCTATAATCCTGTTGAGTCGGTAAATATCCCATCCGATTATGATCCGGAAACATCTGAACGCATTTTTTCTGGCAATGATGTTTGTTCTGACCTTCTTTTTACCTACAACGAAATACTTACTACGCGTTACGCCATTGACAATGTCCTTGAATTTTTCAAAGCGTATTTGAAGGAGCCATCCTGTTCCAGAGAAGAACGGGACGATATCAAGGCCTCTTCTGTGGATGTGCGTAACCTTCAGGCCAAATTGAACAAATTTCTTTCTCACTGTAAATAGGTTTAGGTACAGTGATAATTTCGTATCCTACCGTTTTTTCCATGCGGCGGTTCAGTCTGCGAAGCGCCGCTTGGATCTCTTCCATAAGAGTCTCCGCAGATTCATTGTCACAGGCCCGTATTATCACTGTGATCTGATTGGACTTCTCTTCCCGGCTTTTTACCATTTTCATTTTCGTTCTCAATCCACTTTCCTCCTTCCAATTCGCAGAAGCCACGAACTTCCTCTTTCACTTTTTTAATCCCCTCACCGATGCTCCCCGTCTGCTGCAATGCTCCTCTGGCACAGATTAGACACAGTATCAGCAGTATTGGGCCATCCCCTATCTCAAACTGATTCAGTCCCCATCCCCGGATGAGATTTTCAATCAGTCCTTCAATCACGCTGTCTGCTTCTGCAAGGTCTTCTCCTTCGCGTGGGATATCTCCTTCCAGGACAGACAGCAGTTTTTCAGTCAGTTCTTTAGGTGCCATGCAATCACGCTCCTTTCCTCTCTGAACAGGTGCTAGGCTCCTTTTTTCTCTGGCTCTGAGTTAAGCGCTTTCTGTGCCTCCAGGCCCGCAATAAACCCGGATACCATGGCCTGCTCATTACATCACCCAAATTTCATCTGTTCCAATTTCTCAATCTGTTTTTTCAGTCTAGCGATTTTCTTCTGGCGCATCTCTTCGGCTCTCCTAATGGCGGATTCTTTTGTTCTATGCCACTCTTTCCCTTCACCATGATAGCAGTCACTCCACACTTTCCCATACACTCCTTTTCCGTCTTCTGACTGTGATTCAACTTCCATTTCAAAAATCCCTTTTGTCAGCGCATATTTTGTAATCCAGACTTTCATTTTCGGTTTCAATCCATTTTCCTCCTTCCAGTCTCCTTTCCTCTCTGAACAGACACTAGGCTGACTTCGTTTCCAGTTCCTTTTTATCCATCTGATCCCTCGCAAGCAGGATATCCGCGCCGTTTTTAATTAGTAACAGACTCTGCTCATCCAACTGTGACAGTTTACGGGTAATCTCACCAATGATCTCATCGCTTTTCTTTGCCATAATCTCACCACCTTTGTTTGTTCTACAAACAGCATAGTTTATTTAATGGATTTTGTCAAGTACAATTTGTTTGTTCAATAAACTTTTCTATTGCGTTTTGCATTTTATTGTGTTATATTGGACTTAAGAAAGAGGTGAATAACTTGACACAAGGAGAACGTGTTAAATACTTAAGAAAAGAATTGGGCCTAACCCTCGAAAAATTTGGTGATGCAATCGGCTTGAAAAAAAGCGCCTTAAGCCTTATTGAAAATGGAAAAAATGCATTAACAGAAGCAAATACACTTTCTATTTGCCGTGAATTTAATGTGAATGAAGAATGGCTCCGAACCGGAAACGGTGAATGGAGAGCACATTTACCTGAAAAGGATGAACTTGCTTCGATTGTTTATGGAATCCTTCAACCAGATGCCAAGAATGATTCTTTTTACAACATTATTTTGAGCATTGTGGACACATACCAGAAATTAACCCCACAGTCTCAAGAGGTGATTCGTAAATTTATCGATCAGTCTTTAGAAAACATCAAAAAAAGGGAAGGCTAGTGCCTTCCCCTCGACTCAAGATACTTTTCGATCAGTGTACAAAGCTGTCTTAAAAAGGTAACGTCTTTTTCCGTTACGATGAGTAAAAAATTTTTGAGATATCTTTTGTAATCTTCAAAATTCATAGACACCATCCTTTCCTGGCATGCTTTGTTTATAGTGTATATCACAAAAATAGAACGTGTGTTTTTCTATTTCAATACATATTGGAGAGATTTATGATAGAGCTATTGCTATTGGTGTTTTTTGTCATGTTGCTTCTGCTTGCCAAAACTTATTTTTTAGGTGAAGCCGATAAAATAACGCCGGATGAATTAGAAAAAAAAACTTTACAAGAAAATCTTTTTAAGCTTGAACGTAAGATAGACAGCTTAGAAGACAAAGTTTTGGAATTGACGAAAATGAATTCTAATTTATCCGAAAAAAATGAAACTCTTGAGGTGTCGAAAAAAGCAGATAAAAGAACAATCGATATTTTAAAGTTACGTTTAAAGGAATTTGAACCATATGCTTCTAAAGATGAACTGGAACAAGCAATCGCAGACTATGAATATGCAAAGGATCAATACACAAAAAAATGGAATGAACTAGAAACAATTTCGTCTTCCCCTAATCAATCGTTTTCATACATCGCTACAATACTTGCGGATTATGAACTGGTCAAATATGATATACCAATTAAATATTTTCTTACCAAGTCCCACCCCGCATACAAAGCTGCAGAATGTGTTAAGGAACTGAAGAAAGAGACTCGTCAATATTTAATTGACAAGAATACTTTGAAATACCAGTTATCATATATTTATTCAATTTTTCCAGAACTAGAGAACTTCACTGAATCACCAGTATTAGATGATATTCAAGATAAAGAGCCATCCCACTCATGGATTCCGGACGAAAAATGGGTATTACTGAGCGATTCACAAAAGAACCAAATAGTTTTAGATAACTATATTAAAAGCGCTAAAAGCAAATGGCAAATAGGAAGGGATTACGAATTATATGTAGGATTTCAATACAGCAAGCAAGGATATCATGTAGACTATTATGGAAGCTATAACGGCTTAAATGACCTCGGACGCGATCTTATTATTACCAAAAATGGGGAAATTGGCATTGTGCAATGTAAATACTGGTCTTCAAAAAAACAAATACATGAAAAACATATTGCACAGTTATATGGCACAGTCATCAGTTATATTATTGAAAACCAGTATCTCCCTGAGTTAGTACATGGGATTTTTGTTACAAACATCACTCTGTCTAAGACTGCCAAACGTTTTGCACAATATCTTGGGATTAAATATAAAGAAAATTATGATATTGGAGAATTTCCACGAATCAAATGCAACATTGGAAAGGATGAAAATGGCCTTCCAGTAAAAATCTATCATTTGCCAACAGACCAACAATATGATTCTGTAAAAATTTGTAATAAAGGAGAATTTTTCGCTTACACCGTTCAAGAGGCTGAATCAAAAGGATTTAGGCGAGCCTATCGGTGGCATAGTTAGTATCTACATAAAAAGCCGCCCCCAGCGCCAACTGGAGACGGCCCACAGACCGGTTACTGCTGCCCGATGCCGGGAGAAATAACCTGACCTAACCACTCAGATTATACCATACTCCTTATGCATCTGGCAAGCAGGTGTTATTTTTATACCCAAACCAATGCAAGGAGGAATATTATGCCTAGAAAACGTAAAAAACACTCGAAGTTACCAAATGGCTATGGCAGCATCCGCTATCTTGGATCCCGACGCCGGAACCCTTACGCTGTGCATCCGCCTGCCCACGAAAATCCGGACAATGGCCTGTATATCGTTCCGCGGGCCCTCTGCTATGTGGACGACTGGTATGTCGGCTTTGCTGTCCTCACGGCCTACAAGGCCGGTACATACGTCCCAGGCATGGAAAACACGCTGAAACCCGCCCTTGAAGGCGCTGACCTGGATGATACCATAAAACGCATTCTGGCTGGTTATTCTCAGGGTAAGAATAGCCAGGGTCCTACCTTCAAAGAAGTATATGAAGATTTCTTTGCAGACAAATTCTATGAGGGCCATCATTATTCCAGATCCAGTGTCTATGCCTCCCAGATGGCATTCCGCCACTGTAAGTCTTTGCATGACCGTGTTTTCTCGACGATCTCTGCCAAAGACCTGCAGGACAACCTGGACGCCTGCCCTCTTAAGCATGCGAGCCTGGAGCTGATTCTCCAGCTCTACCACTCTTTGTATCATTTTGCAGATGGCCGCGGGTGGTGCGAAAAGGATTATTCCAAATTCGTTTCCATCAAAAAAGAAGATGATGACGAGCATGGTGTGCCTTTTACAGAAGAGGAGCTGCAGATGCTCTGGACCCACAACGCGGATCCCATCGTTGAGCTGCTGCTCATTATGTGTTATTCCGGCCACAGGATTTCCGAATGCAAAGCTGCTGAAGTGGACTTAGAAGAAAAATGCTTCCGCGGCGGAGTGAAAACTAAGGCCGGCAAGTCCAGGATTGTTCCGATCCACTCTGCAATCCTCCCCCTTGTAGAACGACGTATCGCAAGGGATGGTGAGCTCTTACATGGCGCAATCAGCGAGTACCGGAAGCATTTCAAAAAGACCCTGACCCACCTCGGGATCCTAGGTGATCCAGAGCATACCCCGCAGGATTGCAGACACACATTTTCGATGTTATGCGAACGCTACAAAGTCAGTGAGAATGACCGAAAACGGATGATGGGACATAGCTTTACGGATGTGACTAACAGAGTGTATGGCCACCGTGATCTTAACGATCTCCGAAGTGAGATCGAAAAAATTAAGGCTGTGACAAGTGTGTGACAAACCGCCCCGTTTTTCACATCATCTGCCCAGCCTTTCCAGCACTTTATAAATGCTGGTTTTTCTTGTAAAATCAAGCTTTTTTGGATGTTTGGCCCGATTTTATAAGCTAACCGAATTTTAAATGAAATTTAGTGCACTTAAAAAGCTCTTTTTTATGGGTTCCGAACAAATCCGCCCATTTTTGACAAGAATCATCATGGGGCCCCAGCCCAGGAGCCGCCCCTTTTCTGCCTTCTGGAACGCAAGATCCGAGATCCTTACCTGGGAGGGCGCCATCTCCATGGCCACCACCACGGCATTCCTGTTTCCAGACAGGCCCGCCTGGGCCGTTCCCTTTAAGGTCCCAAGGATAATGATGTTTCCTTTAGCCGATACCCTGGCCCCGCAGTCCACGTCGCCGATGACGACGATGCTGGCCTCGGATTCCAGGACGTCCCCGTTCCTCAGATTCCCCTTATAAAACTGGCCCGTGCTGGCAGAAAGCTCCATGAGCTTTTCATTTAACGCCTTCTCGCACCTGCGGATCCGTTCCGCATCCGCGTCGATGAGGCACAGGATCTCGATCCCGGAATTTTCTGTGATGGCGTTGACCACAGAAAATTCCTCCTCCGGCGACAGCCTCCTTCCCTCCAGGGTCAGGGTCATCTGGGCAGAGCCCCAGAACCGGGCCGTCTCCCTGAATTTCTTTTTTACCGCCTCCAAAAGCTCTGTAAAGGGAAGGGCCGGATCCAGGTACACCGTCATCCCGGCCTTATTTCCCTTTATGACCACTGGGTTCTGCATGAAAGAAGCCTCCTTTTTACTATAAAAGTCCCGGATCCCTTGGCATCAGTCTCCGATCTCCACGTTGGAAACGTTCAGAGCGCTGTTGTTTAAGATATAATCCAGATCTGTATAGCCGTAGTAATACCGGTAGATATTCTTGGCCGCCGTGGCCGCATTGGACGAGGAATAGCCGTAAGGAATGTTGACGGTCACAGCGATCTCCGGATCCTGGTAGGGCGCAAAGGACACGAAGAAGGCATGGTTGATGATATGGCCGTTTTTCAATTCCTCAGCTGTACCCGTCTTACCGGCAATATCCACCTCCAGATCGCTGAAGATCTTCTTAGCCGAGCCGTCGGAGATCACCTTTCTCATACCGCTATGGACCACGTTCCAGGTGGAATCGGCAATGTCCACGGTGGACCGTACCTCCGGCGTATAATCGGTGATCAGATTCCCCTGGGAATCGGTGAGCTTATCCAGAAGGCTCAGCTTAAATACCGTTCCCCGGTTGGCAATGGCCGTGATGTAACGGGCCAGCTGCACATTGGAGTAGGAATGGTTGGCCTGGCCGATGGAGGAGGCCTCCGGCTTTTCTGTGGTCATCTGGGGACTCTTTTCTGAGATCTCAATGCCCGAGGTCTCGTCCAGCCCGAACATGGCCGCATATTTCTGGATCTTTTCGATTCCCAGCTCCGGAGAATACGTGCCGTTCTCATCCATGGAGAGCCGGTGACCCATGTCTGCAAAGAACACGTTGCAGGAATTCATGATGCCGTGCTCCGCATCCAGGGGACCGTGCTGGCCCGGATAGATCCAGCACCGCATATGGGGGGTGATCTCCTGGTACATACCTGTACAGTTGACTGTATCAGAAAGACCAATGGCCTTTTCCTCCAGGGCGGCCACGGCCATGATGGGCTTAAACGTGGAGCCCGGGGCTTTCTGGGCCTGGGTCGCATTGTTGAACAGCGGCAGGGACATGTCGTTGTTCAGCTTATTATAGTATTCCGCATCCACTGTACCAGAAAACTTATTGTTGTCATAGCTGGGATACGTCACCAGGGCCCGTACCTCTCCCGTCTTCACATCGGTCACCACGCATCCGGCCGAACAGGGATCCAGGGCCAGCTGGGCCGGGGTGATCTCAATATCCGAGATCTTCTGGCGGATGAACTGGAAGGCATACTCGTCTCCGTTGGCCTCCAGCATCCGGACCTCCGTCTCATCGTAAGCCAGGATATTCTGGGAATACAGGGCCAGGCACAGCTCCTTTCCTGTGACAGAACCGCCGTTTATGAGATACTTATAGATCCATTTTGAAAACTCGCTGTCTGTTTCCAGGTCCCCGATCACATAATCCACCAGGATCTGGTAAATGTGGTCGGCGTCGGAATATTTATCCTCCATCTTAAGCTTCGTGGTGTCGATCCAGTTTTCAGCGATCCCCTTATAAAGATACTCCCTGAGGCTCACCGTCTCCGCCGCCCATGCCTGGTACGTCTCGGAATCCCGGTCGATCCGGTCTCTCACCACCACCTCCTGGGACACCAGGTAGGAATAAATATACTGCATATAGGATTTCTGGTCTTCACCCAGGGAGGCCATGGGAGCCGCATTCTCGTTTAACAGCTCCGACCGGATCCAGGAAAGGGTCTGCTCCCTGGACTGGCTGTACTTGGCGTAGATGGATTTTTCCACCTGGGAGGCCTCCGGGGCAGAAAACGCGTCCATGTCCAGCACATTGTTGTTGATCAGCTGGAAGTACACATCCTTCACCGGAATGGGGATATTGGAGCCCTTTTTGTAATCTGTCTCCTCCAGATCCCGGTTCACCAGCTTGTTGGTGATGATACCGGCCAGCTGCTGCTCCAGAAGATTATAGATCCCGATCTGCAGATCCCGGTCGATGGTCAGATACACGTCGTTTCCGGCCTTGGGATCGGTCTTCTCCACGATCTCCACGATCCGTCCCGTGCTGTTCACATACATGGTCTGGGAGCCCTTTTTCCCCTGGAGCTCCGGCTCCATGGAGGCCTCGATGCCGGTCTTTCCCACCAGATCCGTCAGCTCGTAATCGGGATTGGTCTCCTTGAGCTTTTCCAGCTCATCATCCCATACCTTTCCTGTGTAGCCGATGATGGGCGCAAAGTAAACGCTGTCATTGTAAACGCGGAGGGTGGTCTCCTCGATGGCCACGCCCTTAAGATCCGCCGAGTTTTCCAGAACGTCGGTCATGGTCTCCCGGCTCACGTTGGAGGCGATGGTGGTGGTCATATATTTCTGGTAAGCCGTAAAGCCCATGGTATAACGGATATTGATGATCCCCAGAGCCTCCTCATCCGTAAGCGTCACAGGATCTCCGTCCTCATCCGTCAGCTTATCCAGCCCATAGTCCTTAAATTTGGCGTCGAACATCTCCCTGGGAGTGATATCCGAGGGCGTGCTCCCGTCCTCTGCATCCAGCTCCGAGGGGGATTTTAAGCCGTAGTAGTCGCTGATGAACCGCTTTCTGGCCGTCTCGCTGGAGGTGGTGTAGACCATTTCCCCGGAGGGCTCGATGGCCACGGCAAATTCTCCCCGGACCTTTTCTCCGTGGCGGTTTAAGATCTGCACCAGCAGAAGGAGCATCCGGTTTCTCTCAGCGGTGGTGGTATAATCTCCGTTGTCCTGGATCGTCACATTATAAGCCAGCTGGTTATAAGCCAGGAGATTCCCGTTGCGGTCATAGATATTGCCCCGGGTCCCCGCCAGCATGATGGTTTTTTTTGTTTTGGTCATGTAGTTTTCCTGGTATTCCTCGCCCTCGATGATCTGGAGCCGGAAGATCTGGACGGCCAGGATCCCGAACAGGAATACAAAAAACACTCCCAGGATAAAGGTCCTGGAAGCCAGAAGCTTTTTCAGCGACTCCTTCAGTATCTCATACAGGTCGTTAAGCAATGGTCGTGTCTCTCCTTTTTTTCATCTCTTCCAGCTTCCTGCTGATAAACAGGAACAGGCGGTAAACGGCCAGCGTCGTCACCACCGTGAACACGGTTTCCGGGAGGATGATGTTTATAAGGTAATACCCAAAGCCCAGGCGTCCCCGGAACAGAAAGCCGAATACATACAGGTACAGGTTGTATGCCAGTTCATTGACCACGCTGAGGGCCAGGGGCAGCGTGATATAATCCTCGTAATAATATCTGGTGGCAATGCCGTTTAAATATCCCATCCAGATATAGAACAGCGTATAAAATCCCATGGGGCCGCCGGAGGAAAGGTCCATCAGCAGTCCGGCCACCAGTCCGTAGCACATGCCCGACGCGCTTCCCCGGATAAACCCAAAGGAGAAGATCAGGATCAGCATCAGGTTCGGGTAGGCTGAAAGGAACGGCAGCAGCGGGAACACGCAGGTCTGGACCGAAAACGCCAGCAAAAGCAGGACAAGGTTCAGCGCGATCTGTTTTAAATTACTATTCATCAAATTCAGGCCCTGCCTCCTTTAGATCTGTGATCACCAGCACCTCCTGGAGACGGTCGAACTGGGCCACCGGGATCACGTAGCCGGATTTCGTCAGGTTGTCATTGTAGTCCACCGTGATATCCGTAGCATAGCCGATGAGGATACCCGGCAGGAATTTTTCACTGATGTTGGAGGTTACGATCATATCCCCGTCCCGGATATCGTCGTCCTTTTCCATATATCCCAGGTTCAGCCGCCCCTCCTTGAACAGCTTAAGATCCCCGGACACCATGCACGTATCCCCGGACTGCTGGGCCATGGCGCTGACCTGGCTGGAATCGTCGATGATGGACCGGACCGTGGCATAGTTGGCTCCCACATCCGTGACGATGCCCACTAAGCCGCCGCCGGCAATGACGTTCATATTTTCCTTAATACCGTCGTCCGCCCCCTTGTCGATGCGGAACACAGAAAACCAGTTTCCTGAATCCTTGGCAATGATCCTGGCCCCCACCTTCTGGTACTGCATGTACTGGGTATCCAGCTCATAAAGCTCCCGGAGCCGCTCCAGCTCCTGCTGCTCTGCCCGGAGCCTTGTGTTCTCCTCTGTGAGTTCATCCACCTGGGCCTTTAAGGTCTCGTTTTCCTTCATGGCGTCCTTTAAGCTCCCCAGGGCGCTGGCCTCCTTATAGATGCTTCCGCCCACGGCGTTGATCCCCGACTGGATCGGGACCAGCACATAGCCCACCGCATTCCGCAGCGGATTTAAAAGACTGCCGTTTAAGGATGTAATGCCGATCATGCAGACACAGACTGCCGACAGTCCGAATAAAAAATATCTGGTGTTTTTCATTGTTACAGAATTCCCCGTTCTTTCAGGCTCACATAGGAAGTATCCCCGATTATGATATGGTCTAACAGCGGGATGCCGATCAATTTCCCGGCCTCCTCCACCCGCTTTGTAAACAGGCAGTCCTCCCGGCTGGGGGCAGCGTCGCCGCTGGGATGGTTATGGAGCAGGATCACCGAGGAGCCCCGGTAGCGGAGAGCCTCAATAAACAGCTCCCTGGGCGTGGCCAGGGAGGCGTTGACCGTCCCCTTGGAAATATCCACATCCCGGATCAGCACATTTTTCGTGTTGAGCACCAGGAGCTTCACATGCTCCTGCTCCATATGACGCATCTCCTCCATAAAATAATCGGCGATCACCGCCGGATGGTCGAAGACCAGCTCCCTGCCGGATCGGACCGCCTTCCAGATCCGTCTGGAAAGCTCCCCCACTGCCGCCAGCTGGATGGCCTTCACGTTTCCGATGCCCCGGACTGCCTTATAGTCCGGCAGCGTATGATGAAGAAGGCCGGGAAGTCCCGGAGGATCTCCCAGCGTCAATATCTTCTCTGCCAGAGCCCTGGCAGAAATATCCTTTGTACCGGTCCTCAGGATCACAGCTAAAAGCTCCGCATCCGATAAGACCTCCACGCCCTGTTCCATGGCCTTTTCATAGGGCCGTTCAGAAACAGGCAGGTTTTTCATGGTTTCGGTTCTCTTTTCATTCATTCTGGTACACCTGGCCTTTCCGGCTCTCCAAGTACCTTACTTCTCCCGGTGTCAGATGAAATGATACGTCAGAATGGCGATGATCACGCCAATGATGCTGGCCATGGTGATCCGGATGCTCAAGCCAAAGGTAATGACCAGGATCCCAAGGTTCAGTACCAGGGGATCATTTAACCCAAAGGACTGGCCAAAGTTCAGCCAGGATAAAAACGGCACTCCCGACGCCGCCTCCCCGATGAAGCCGCCTAAGACGATACCGGATAAGACCATGAGCAGAAGCACCCAGGAATTTTTGCTTCTCATGATACTACCTCGCGTATGCTACACAATATAACACATTTTTCCATTCAATACAATGCGTCCGGCCAGAAACCGCCGCCGTCACTTCTTAAAAGTTTCTTTAAATTTTTTAAAGATTTACGATCCCCGCGTCACAAAGCTTCTGTAAGGACATTAAGATCCCCAGCTTTGCATGGTACCAGGTGAGGCCTCCCTGGAAGTAAACGGCATAGGGCGGCTTGATGGGCGCGTCGGCAGAAAGCTCGATGGAGGCTCCCTGGATAAAGGCCCCGGCTGCCATGATCACGTCGGAATCATAGCCCGGCATGGCCCAGGGCTCCGGCGTTACAAAGCTGTCCACCGGTGCTGCCGCCTGGATCCCCTCACAGAACCGGATCACGCCCTCGGGAGTCCCGAAGGTAATGGCCTGGATGATGTCGTGACGGCTCTCGCTTCCGTTGGGAACAACGCCAAAGCCCAGCTTCTCATACAGGTTTGCGGCAAATACTGCGCCCTTTAAGGCCCCGGCCACCACCGTGGGGGCTAAGAACAGGCCCTGGTATAAGGACTGGCTGACGCCCAGGCTGGCACCCACCTCTTTGCCCAGGCCGGGAGCCGTCAGACGGTAAGCTGCCCGCTCGATGCAGTCCTTTCTTCCCACGATATAACCGCCGATGGGAGCCAGGCCGCCGCCGGGATTTTTGATCAGGGAGCCGACGATCATATCCGCTCCCACATCTGTGGGCTCCAGGGTCTCCACAAATTCGCCGTAGCAGTTGTCCACCATGCAGATCACGTCGGGCTTTATGCTCTTTATGAAGGAGATCAGCTCCCCGATCCGCGCCACGGAAAGGGTGGGACGGGTGGCGTAGCCCTTGGACCGCTGGATCTCCACCAGCTTCGTCCGCTCATTGATGGCCTTCCGGATCCCTTCAAAATCAAAGCTGCCGTCGGGAAGCAGATCCACCTGGCTGTATGTGATGCCGAACTCCTTTAAGGAGCCCACGGAATCCCGGATGCCGATAACCTCCTCCAGGGTATCGTAGGGCTTTCCCACCGGGGACAGGATCTCGTCTCCAGGTCTTAAGTTGCCCGAAAGGGCCACCGTCAGGGCATGGGTCCCGGAGATCAGCTGGGGACGCACCAGGGCGTCCTCGCCGTGAAAGGCCCTGGCGTATACCTCCTCCAGGGTATCCCGGCCCAGATCGTTATAGCCGTAGCCGGTGGTGCCTGCAAAATGGATATCGCTGACCCTGGCCTCCTGCATGGCTTTAATGACCTTCAGCTGATTATACTCCGCCACCCCGTCGATCTCCTCAAACCGCTCCTTTAAGGCAGCCTCCGTTTCTCTGGCAAATTTAAGCACTTTCTCGGAAATTCCGAGCTGTTCATACATTCCTGTAAGTTCCATGACTTTATTTTCGCTCCTTCTTCTTTCCTCCGGCCCTGCCGCCGGTTCCCGTTACTCTATGATCTTCCGTTCCTTAAGATCCCTGATCATCCATTCCAGGATCTGATCCCGGTCAAAGGAAAACCGTTCCTGGTCCACCCAGGTCACATCCCGTTCCCGCTTAAACCAGGTCAGCTGCCGCTTGGCAAAATGCCTGGTATCCCGCTTGAGGATATAGACAGCCTCCTCCAGGCTGGTCTCCCCGGAAAGGCAGTCCAGGATCTCTTTGTAGCCCAGGCCCTGCATGGACACCAGATCCCTGGTGCAGCCCATGGCCTTCAGCCTCTCCACCTCGTCCACCAGGCCGTTTTCCAGCATCTCGTCCACCCGCCTGTCAATGCGGGAATAAAGCCTTCCCCGGTCCATATTAAGGACGTAATAGGCAAAGTTGTAGGGCGAGGTCTTCTCTCGCTCTGCGGCGTTGTGGGCGGAGATCTTTTCCCCGGTCTTTTCGTAAAACTCCAGGGCGCGGATCACCCGCTTCACATTGTTTTCATGGATGGCCTCTGCCGATTCCGGATCCCGCTCCATTAACATCTTATGGAGGACCGGCGGCCCTTCCTTCTCTGCCAGCGCCTCCAGCCTGTGCCTGTATTCCATATCTCCGTCGTTTTCCGTAAAATCGATGTCGTATAAAAGGGCCTGGATATAAAAGCCCGTCCCTCCGGCCACAATGGGGATATGGCCGTTTTCCCGGATCCTTTTCATGGCCTTTTTCGCCATATCCTGGAATACCACCACGTTGAAGGCTTCCTCCGGATCCAGCACGTCGATGAGGTAGTGGGGGATCCCGTCCATCTCCTCTTTCGTCACCTTGGCAGAGCCCACGTCCATATGGCGGTAGACCTGCATGGAATCGGCGCTGATGATCTCACCGCCGATGCGTTTGGCCAGGGCCACAGAAAGCGCCGTCTTTCCCGACGCCGTGGGCCCTGTCAGTATGATTAAAGGCTGTTTCATCACACGATCCTCTTAAATTTCTTTTCCATTTCATATTTGCTGATGGAAATGATGGTGGGCCGTCCGTGGGGACAGGCATAGGGATTTTCCAGGCCCAGCAGCTCGTCGATGAGCCTGTCCGCTTCCTGTTCTGAAAGGCGGTTGTTTCCCTTGACCGCCGCCTTACAGGACATGGAGGCGATCCGGTCGTAAACGGCCTCCGGCCCTGCGGCCCCGCTGTCCTCGGAAAGTCCGTCCAGCATTTCCATCAGAAGCTCCTTTTTGGCCAGGGAAAACAGGTTGTCCGGCACAGCCCGGACGGCATACTCGTTCCCGCCGAAGGGCTCGATCTCAAAGCCCACCCTGGTAAAGACGTCCATGTGCTTCTTTAATAGCTCCTCCTCCTGCATGGAAAGGGTCAGGATAATGGGAGGGCTGATGAACTGGGAGGTATATTCCCTGGACTTTAAGGACTGGAACGTCTTTTCAAACAGCACCTTTTCATGGGCGGCGTGCTGGTCGATGATGTACAGGCTCCCGTTATATTCCACCAGCCAGTAGGTGTCGAACACCTGTCCGATGAGCCGGTGGCGGCTCCTGGCCTTTTCTGAAAGCAGGCGGCCGTCGAACATCTCCATCTGCTCTGGGGCCTGGGACGGAGGTTCTGTACGATGGACCTCCGGCTTAAGCTGCCGGGCTGACGGCTCTGCCTGGCGGGACGGTTCCTCCGCTGGCCGGACTGGCTGCTCCATTGGGCGGGACGGCACCTCCGCCGGCTGGACCGGCTGCTCTGTCCCGCGGCTCTGCGGCCCCTCGGCCCGGACAGACGGCTCCGTTTGCCGGACTGGCTGTTCCGAAAAGCCCGTGGGCTTTCCCTCTGGCCGCCCGGACCGTGCCGGGGCGGGGCCGGAGCCCACGGACGGCATCGCTGTCCGGCTTCCAGTCCCGGCTCTCCAGTCCCCATAGGGAGACCGTTCCTCCAGGACCCCCATGGCGGCCATCCTTTTTTTCTCAAAGGGCTCCGGAGCCCGATGGGAGGTCTCTTTCCCGGAAGCCTCACTCCCGGCTCCGGATCTCCCTATCTCCTTCTTCTCCTCATCCCTTCCTGTGATCTCCACCTGGGGGATCAGCTCCCGGCCGGACAAGGCCCCCTGGATCATCTGGCAGACGGTCTTATACAAAAACTCCCCGTCCTTGAACCGGAGCTCCATCTTGGAAGGATGGACGTTGACATCGATGTATTCCGGCTCCACCGTAAAGTGCAGCATGGTAAAGGGATATTTATGCTGCATCATATAGCTCTTATAGCCGTCCTCAATGGCCTTGGCGATGAGGCCGCTTTTTATGTACCGGCCATTGATGAAATAATTCTCAAAATTCCGGTTGCCCCGGGCGATGGAAGGCTTCCCGATGAACCCAGACACCTGGAACATCTCCGTTTCCACGGAGACCGGCAGAAGCTCCGCCGTGATCTCCCGGCCGTAAATGGTGTAAATAATATCCTTCAGGTTATGGTTCCCCGAGGTATGGAGCTTATTCTGGTTATTGACGATCAGACGGATGGAGATCTCCGGATGGGACAGGGCGATCTTTTCCACCAGATCCGCCACATGGGCTCCCTCCGTGGCCGCGGTCTTTAAGAACTTCCGCCGGGCCGGGGTATTGAAGAACAGGTTCCGGGAAATAAACGTGGTGCCGTCGGGCGCTCCCACCTCCTCCAGGCTCTTTTCCTGCCCTCCCTCGATCTGGTACCGGCAGCCGGTCAGGCTGTCTCCCGTCTTCGTGATCAGCTCCACCTGGGAAACAGCGGCAATGCTGGATAAGGCCTCGCCCCTGAACCCCAGGGAGGAGACCGTCAGAAGATCCTCTGCCGACCGGATCTTGCTGGTGGAATGGCGGAGGAATGCCAGCGGAAGCTCCTCACGTTTTATCCCGCAGCCATTATCGGTGATGCGGATAAAGCCGATTCCTCCCTCCCGGATCTCCGCAGTGATGGCCGTGGCCCCTGCGTCAATGGCGTTTTCCATCAGCTCCTTCACCACAGAAGCCGGCCGTTCCACCACCTCTCCGGCGGCGATCTGGTTGATGGTATTCTGATCCAGCACCTGGATCGGCATAAAGATCCCTCCCTTTCCCGGTACGGCCCCTACTGCCAGCGGTTTTTCAGCCTGGTCTGGAGCCGGTATAAGGTATTTAACGCGTCAATGGGGGTCATGGTGGAAAGCTCCAGATCCCCCAGCTCCTTTATGATATCGTCGTCCTTTACTGTATCAAAAATGGACATCTGATTTAAGTCCACCTCGTCGGGCTTTGCCACGGCCTTATGCTGGACGGAGGACGCCGACATCTGGGCGATCTCCCTGGCGTGGGCCGTGATATCGGCGCTGGAAAGCTCCTCCACCAGTTCCTTGGCCCGCTGGATCACCGAATCCGGCACCCCGGCCAGCTTGGCCACCTGGATGCCGTAGCTCTTATCGGCCCCGCCCTTTACAATCTTCCGCAGGAATACAATATCGTCGCCCTGCTCCTTGACGGCGATACAGTAGTTGTTCACGCCGTTTATGGTGCCCTCCAGCTCGGTCAGCTCGTGATAGTGGGTGGCGAACAGTGTCTTGGCTCCCAGGAGCCTGGGATTGCTGATGTGCTCGATCACCGCCCATGCGATGGAAAGTCCGTCAAAGGTACTGGTCCCCCGGCCGATCTCGTCCAGGACCAGGAGGCTGTTCTTTGTGGCGTTCCTTAAGATATTGGCCACCTCCGTCATCTCCACCATAAAGGTGCTCTGGCCCGAAGCCAGGTCGTCGGAGGCTCCCACACGGGTGAAGATCCGGTCGCAGATCCCGATATTGGCCTCATCTGCCGGCACAAAGCTTCCGATCTGGGCCATGAGGACGATCAGGGCCGTCTGGCGCATATAGGTGGATTTTCCGGCCATATTGGGGCCTGTGATCACTGAGATCCGGTTCTTTCCGTTATCCAGATACGTGTCGTTGGCCACGAACAGATCATCCCGCATCATCTTCTCCACCACTGGGTGGCGGCCGTTCCGGATATGGATGACGCCCCGTTCATTGATCTTCGGCTTCACATAGTTGTTCCGCATGGCCACCGCAGACAGGGCGGTGAACACGTCGGCTCCGGCAATGGCCTTGGCAGTGCCCTGGATCCGGACCACCTCTCCGGCGATCTGGTCCCGGACGCCGCAGAACAGCTCATATTCCAGGGTGTAAAGCCGGTCCTCGGCCCCCATGATCACGTCCTCCAGCTCCTTTAACCGGTCGGTGGTGTACCGCTCGGCGTTGGTCAGGGTCTGCTTCCGGATGAAGTAATCCGGCACCAGCTCCTTAAAGGAATTGGTCACCTCAAAATAATAGCCGAACACCTTGTTGAACTTGATCTTCAGATTCTTGATCCCTGTTTTTTCCCGTTCCTGGGACTCCAATTCTGCCAGCCATGCCTTCCCCTCGGTCTTGGCCTTCCGGTACTGGTCTGCCTCTTCGCTGTACCCGTCCTTAATGATCCCGCCTTCCCGCACCGTAATGGGCGGCTCCTCCACAATGGCCCGGTCCACCAGGTCATAAAGATCCTCCAGGGGATCCAGCTCCTCATGGATCTCCTTTAAAAGGTCACAGGAAAACTCATTTAACAGGCGCTTGATGTGCGGCAGCATGGACAGGGAGGTCTTAAACGCCAGAAGATCCCTGGGATTGGCAGTCTTATAGCTGATACGGCCCAGGAGCCGCTCCAGATCGTAGACAGAATTTAAGTATTCCCGGATCTCCTCCCTGGAGATAAAGTTCATGTTCAGCTCCTCCACCGCAGCCTGGCGCTTCTCGATTTCCGCCTTCCGGACCAGCGGCTGCTCGATAAAGGACCTGAGCATCCTGGCTCCCATGGCCGTTCTGGTCCGGTCCAGGACCCAGAGAAGGGATCCCCGTTTCTGCTTTTCCCGCAGCGTCTCCACCAGTTCCAGATTCCTCCGGGTGGAGGTATCGATCATCATAAACTGGCCGGAGGTATAAGGCGTGAGCTTCGTAAGCTGGGACAGATCGTTTTTCTGTGTCTCATAAAGATACTGGAGCACACAGCCGGACGCGATCATACCGTTTTCATAATCTCCCAGGCCCAGCCCCTCCAGGCTTAAGACCTTAAAATGCTCCTTTAGTACCTTCCGGCAGACGTCGTCAGAAAAGAACCGGCTGTCCAGGGACGAGACCGCCATCTGGTACCTGTCCCTTAGCTCCTCCACGTTGAGGCCGGACATATAAAGGGCCTCGTTGCAGATCAGCTCTGACGGCGAAAACTTATTGATCTCGTCCAGGAGCGCCCGCTCGGAGCCTGTCTCCGTAACAAAAAAATCGCCGGTCGTAATATCGACCGTCGCTATCCCATAGTTATTTCCCGTATAAACAACGGCCATCAGGTAGTTGTTCTTTGTTTCATCCAGTGCCTGGTCGCTTAAGATGGTGCCAGGAGTCACCACCCGGATGACCTCCCGCTTCACAAGCCCCTTCGCCTGCTTCGGATCCTCCATCTGCTCGGCAATGGCCACCTTGTAGCCCTTCTGTACCAGGCGGTTTAAGTACGTCTCCACGGCATGGTGGGGGACGCCGCACATGGGCGCCCGCTCCTCCAGGCCGCAGTCTTTTCCTGTCAGTGTCAGTTCCAGCTCCCGGGACACGGTCCTGGCGTCCTCAAAGAACATTTCGTAAAAATCCCCGAGACGGTAAAACAGGATGCAGTCGGGATATTCCTTTTTCGTCTCCAGGTAATGGGTCATCATTGGTGATAATTGTGCCACTTTCTTACCTCTTATCTCTTTGTTCCCATGAAGTAAAAGCCCCTGGCCTCATCCAGCGACACGTCCACGATCTGTCCGATCAGGGAAGCGTCTCCCTGGAAGTGGACCACCGTGTTGTTGGAAAGACGGCCGGTAACATAGCCCGGTTCATGGGTATCCATTTCCTCCACAAGCACCTTCTGGACCGTTCCCTCATCCCGCATTACCACCTGGGCGGCAATGTCCTGGACCTCCTTTAAAAGCCGGTCAAACCGGTCCTTCACCACGTCCTCCGGGACCTGGTCTTCCATGGCTGCTGCCGGCGTCCCGGTCCGTTTGGAGTAAATGAACGTAAAGGCACTGTCGTAGCGCACCCGTCTCACCACATCCAGGGTCTCCTGGAAATCCTCCTCAGTCTCTCCCGGGAAGCCCACGATGATATCTGTGGTCAGGGAGATATCCGGCACGGCAGCCCTAAGCTTATCCACCAGTTCCAGGTACTGCTCCTTGGTATATTTCCGGTTCATCTGCTTTAAGATCCGGCTGCTGCCCGACTGGACAGGAAGATGAAGATGTTTACAGATCTTTCTGGAATTTTTCATCACTTCAATCAGTTCATCCGAAAGATCCTTGGGATGGGAAGTCATGAACCGGATCCGCTCCAGTCCGTCGATCTGCTCCACCCGCCGCAGAAGCTCCGCAAAGGTGATGGGCTCCTCCAATGTCTTTCCATAGGAATTGACGTTCTGCCCCAAAAGCATCACCTCCACCACGCCGTCTGCCACCAGGCCTTCGATCTCGTGGATGATGTCCTCCGGATTCCGGCTGCGCTCCCGGCCCCGCACATAGGGAACGATACAGTAGCTGCAGAAATTGTTGCAGCCGAACATGATGTTCACTCCGGATTTGAAGGGATACTTCCGCTCCACCGGCAGGTCCTCCACGATAGCGTCGGTGCCCTCCCAGATGTCCACCACCATCTTTTTTTCTGTCAGGCGGCGAAAGATCAGCTCCGCCAGCCTGAAAATATTGTGGGTCCCGAAAATAATATCCACATGGCGGTAGCTCTTCCTTATCTTCTCCACCACCTGGGGCTCCTGCATCATGCAGCCGCAGAGGGCAATGAGCATATCCGGATTTTTTCTTTTCAGACCGCCCAGATAGCCCAGACGGCCGTAAACCTTCAGATTGGCATTTTCTCTTACGGTACACGTATTATAAAGCACAAAATCAGAATTTTCATCCGCTCCCTGGACAAAGCCGGCTTCCTCCAGGATGCCTAAGAGCTTTTCCGAATCCCTGGCGTTCATCTGGCAACCGAAGGTCTGTATGAAGGCTGTGGGGCGGCGTCCCTTTTTCTGTTCAAATTCCCGGACCCAGTCCTGGCATTTTGCCATAAAATAATACTGGCGGGCAGGCTCCTCTGCGGGAGACCCTCCGGCTATATCAATTTTATTTAGGTGAATTTCGTTATACATTTCTCTTGACTTTTTTCCCTTTCTAGCATACAATACATAAAAAGAAGCGGGTTTTTTACCGTACAGCTTTATGGCTCAAGCGGGGTGCTCGTTTCTTTTTTTATGTTTATAATATCATATAAATACAATTTTCTATTTTCAGAATGTCTTATGACCAGCTCTGCATGAAATACATTATACCGCAAAACATCATTATTTTCATCAAAAATCGGAATTGCAAATCTGGAATCATATCGATACCAGCCGTATTTCGCATTTTTATTATGTTTCCTTTCCAGATTTTCCTGAAAACGTCTATTCTCCGCAATTTCTATCATCTCTGGAATTCCCTGCGCGGCATTTGCTTTCGCCTTTGCCAATGCTCCTTTTAATTTTGCAGTATAATTTGAACCGGAATATTCATCAGGCAAATCACTGCCAATATAGATAATTTCTTTACTTCCTGCAATCTCTATGAATTCACCAACATATTGTTTTAAATACTGCTCAACTTCATCCCAATCTATATTTCGTTTTCCTTTAAATCGAATGTCATTCACAATAACGATCTGATTCCCTTTTACATCTTTGATAACACTTATGTTTCTTTCCATAATCCTCCCTTGTATCCTGTCTTACAATAGCATTTCAGAATCCTGTTTCCTCACATGTTCTGACAGCTGAAGGTCTGCATAAGGGCCGTAGGGCGGCGTCCGGCTTTCTGCTCCATATAAAAACAAAAGCCGGACGTTCCCATATTATATATCAATGTACATGCAAAAGCAAACAGAAAAATCCCGTCCCGGCTATTTCCGGATCTGTCCGTTTCCGTAAATGATATATTTGGTGGAGGTCAGGGCCAGAAGTCCCATGGGTCCTCTGGCATGAAGCTTCTGGGTGCTGATGCCGATCTCTGCCCCAAAGCCGAACTCAAAACCGTCGGTGAACCTGGTGGAGGCGTTCACATAGACCGCCGCCGCATCCACCTGGTCCAGGAACCTCTGGGCGTTTTCATAGCTCTCTGTCACTATGGTCTCCGAGTGGCCGGTGTTGTAGCGGTTGATATGGCGGATGGCCTCATCCACAGAATCCACGATCTTACAGGAAAGGATATAATCCAGGTATTCCTTTCCCCAGTCCTCCTCCGAAGCCGCCGCAAATTCCGGGACCACGGCCCGGGAGGCCTCGTCTCCCCGGATCTCCACCTGTTTTTCCTCCAGCTTCTCCTTTAAACGCGGGAGGAAGCGTTCTGCCGCGTCTCTGTGGACCAGCAGGGATTCACAGGCGTTGCAGACGCCGATGCGCTGGGTCTTAGCATTGAACACAATATCCAGGGCCATATCCAGGTCTGCGGACTCATCCACATATACATGGCAGTTTCCCGTTCCTGTCTCGATCACAGGCACTGTGCTGTTTTCCACCACGCTCCGGATCAGCCCCGCTCCTCCTCTGGGGATCAGCACATCCAGGTATCCGTTGAGGCGCATGAATCCTGTGGCCGTCTCCCGGCTGGTATCGGTGATGAGCTGGACAGAGTCCTCGGGGATCCCGCATTTTTTCAGTCCGTCCCGGATACAGGAGACCATGGCACGGTTGGAATTTATGGCGTCGCTGCCTCCCCTTAAGATCACGGCGTTCCCTGTCTTAAAACACAGGGCAAAGGCGTCGGCCGTCACATTGGGCCTGGCCTCGTAAATGATCCCCACAACGCCCAGAGGCACCCTCTTCTGGCCGATGAGAAGGCCGTTGGGCCGTTTTTTCATAGAAAGGACCTGGCCGATGGGATCCTCCAGATCTATGACCTGGGCCATGCCCGTGACGATCCCTTCGATGCGCTCCGGGGTGAGCAAAAGCCGGTCTAAAAGCCCCTGGGCCATGCCCTTTTCCCTGGCAAGACGAAGGTCCTCTTCATTGGCCCTTAAGATCTCCTCCCGGCGTCCTGAAAGCTCTGAGGCCGCCGCCCGGAGGCCTTCGTTCTTTCTCTGGGAGTCCATGGTCCCAAGTATGTATGAAGCGTCCTTTGCTCTCTGTCCGATCTCTTTTAAGTCCATCGTTTCTTCCTCGCTTTCCCTGCTGTCCGTTATTTCCCTCTGTGACGTCCGGAAAAAAAGATCTGCTCCGGCGTTATGACCATATCCACCGGCCGGTCGTGCTCTTCGCCCGGAAGCGTTTCCACCATCTGGAAGCCATAGGCAAGGGCCAGGGTCTCATGGTCCGGCTCCCGTTCCAGGAAGCAGTCATAATAGCCGCCTCCCTTTCCCAGCCGCCTTCCGTCCGGCGTAAAGGCCATGCCCGGCACCAGCACAGGCGCTGTCCTCCAGTCTGCCTTCGGACAATGCCCGCCAGGCTCCAGAATACGGAAGGCACCTTCTTCCAGATCGTCCATGGACCGGATCTCAAAAAAATCCATCCACGGGCCTTTTTCCTGGCTGTTCTTCCCATCCATGACGACTCTGGGCAGGGCTACCCGCTTTCCCTCTCTTAAAAGTATCTCCAGAAGCTTCCGGGTCCCTGTTTCCCAGGAAAGGGCCATATAGCCAAGGATCCGGTCCGCCCCGGCGATCTCCGGCCGGGAAAGGACACGGCGGCAGACCTCCCGGTCCCAGGCCGTCTTTTCCTCCGCAGATACGGCCTTTAAAAGGCCGCGCATCTGTTTTCTCAGATCAGCTTTCTGTGTGTCCCACATTTCCATACTTCTTTCCAAGATCTGTGATGGTCCCGTCCTTTTCCTTGATGGAGATATTATTTAAGCTTCCCCTTAAATTCCTCCGGACTGCCTCGATGTATTCCTTTCTGAGGGCTGCCTGCTCGTTCTTTTCTTCCTCTGTCAGTCCCACAGACTGGGATTTATGGTAAAGGGCATTGATTCTGTCGATCTTTTCTGCATCCATGCTGTTTTTCTCCTTCTATGATTGAATCCGTCCCGGGGCGGTCCTTCCTGTGATCCGGTCCCGCCTGCGGGCTCTGTTCTGGTGTTATGGGTGTACGCTCTCGATATAATCAAGGAGCGTGAAATCCGGACTCCTGTGGGCCGTGAACAGGGTCCCCACTTCCCTTCCCTCCAGGATATCCCAGATCACTCCCACATCATCTCCGTTGGCGATGACCATGTCTGTGCCGCTGCCGGCGGCGATCTTTGCCGCGTAGAGCTTTGCCGCCATGCCGCCGGTGCCCACATCACTTCCGGACGTGGATTTTCCCATGGACATGAGCGCGTCGGAAAGCTCGTCCACCTGGCTGATGAATTCCGCATCCGGATTCATCTTCGGATCATCGGAATAAAGGCCGTCGATATCTGAAAGAAGGACCAGAAGATCTGCGCCGATGAGGGCAGAAACAATGGCAGAAAGCCGGTCATTATCGCCGAATTTGATCTCATAAGTGGAAACCGTGTCGTTTTCATTGACCACCGGCACAGTTCCCAGCTTTAAAAGCTGGTCGAAGGTATTCCTAGCGTTTTCCCTGGAGGTATTGTCCACGATGGTATTCTTTGTCATAAGGACCTGGGCCGCCGTCTGGTTATACTCAGAAAAGATCTTCTGGTATACCATCATGAGCCTGGCCTGGCCCACAGCCGCATAGGCCTGCTTTTCCGCCACCGTCTGCGGCTTCTGGCAGCCCAGGGCCTGACGGCCCGCTGCAATGGCTCCCGAAGACACCAGGACCACCTCTTTTCCCATGCCCCTCAGGTCGCTGATGACCCGGATCAGCCGCTCGATCTTAACAAGGTTCACGTCCCCGGTCTCTGGATGGGTCAAGGAGGAGGAGCCGATCTTTATGACGATCCTCTTTTTATTTTTCAGTTCTTCTCTTGCTGTCTTTTTCATGTTTCATCTCTCCAATCCCAGGATTTTCTGTAACCAGCCTCATATCCTTTTCCTACTTATGCCGGGCAGTACCGGCGGATGATCTCTTCTGCCACCTTAAGGCCGTCCATGGCTGCCGACGTGATCCCTCCGGCGTACCCGGCCCCTTCTCCGCATGGGTAAAGCCCCTTGACGCTGCTCTCCAGGTTCTCGTCCCTTATAATCTTTAAGGGCGAGGAGGTGCGGCTTTCGATCCCCGCAAGAAGCGCATCGGACCGGTCAAAGCCCCGGATCTTTTTCCCGAACTGCTCCATTCCCTCTATAAATGCTGTATTGAGCGCCTCCGGCATCAGTTCCCGGAGATTGGAAAGGGCATAGCCGCCGCAGAACTGGGGCGCCACGTCTCCCAGGGCCTCCGATCTCCGGTCCTCCTTAAAGTCTCCATAAAGCTGCACCGGGATCCTTCCATTCCCCAGTAAAAACGCCTTTTCCTCCAGCCTCCGCTGGAACTCCACTCCGCCCAGGGCGCCGGGAACCGGGAAGTCCCCAGGAGTCACAGAAACGATGATGGCGCTGTTGGCGTTCTCTCCGTCCCGCCGGAAGTTGCTCATGCCGTTGACGGCCAGTCTTCCCTTTTCCGATGAGGCATTGACCACATAGCCGCCGGGACACATACAGAAGGAATAGACCCCGCGGCCGCTTTTTGTGCTGGCCGTCACCTTATAGGGAGCGGCTCCCAGCTCTCCCGCATCCTCCCTGCCGTATTGGGAGAGATTGATCATTTTCTGGGGATGCTGGACCCTTAGGCCCACGGCAAAGGCCTTGGGCTCCATAAGGACCTTCTGCTCCCACAGGGAGGAAAATAGCGCCCTGGCGCTGTGGCCCACAGCCAGCACCACCGTCCGGCTTTGGATCCTTTCCCCTCCGGCCAGAAGGACGCCTCCGGTCCTTCCATCTTCCATCAGGACCTGCTCCACCCGGCAGCCAAACCGCACCTCTCCTCCGGCGTCCTGGATCCGTTTCCGGATATTTTTCACCACCTCCCGGAGAACATCAGTCCCGATATGGGGGCGGCTGTCATACAGGATGGAACCGTCCGCCCCGGCCTCCACGAAGGTCTCCAGGACCTTTCCGTTCCTTCCGGACACATCCTTTACCAGCGTGTTCAGCTTTCCGTCAGAAAAGGTCCCGGCGCCGCCTTCCCCGAACTGGACGTTGGAGTGGAGGTCCAGGCTGTCATCCCCGTTCCTCCAGAACGCCTCCACCTTCTCTGCCCGCACCTCCACCGGATCTCCCTGCTCTAAAAGAAGAGGAGCAAAGCCATTCTCCGCCAGGGCCAGGGCCGCAAAAAGACCTGCCGGACCGGCTCCGATGATCACCGGACGGTCCTTTAGGACTTCCTTTCCATGGGCCGGATACCGGTACCGGGCTTCTGTTTCTATCTGGATGTTGCGACTGTCCGCCTTTTTCACAGCCGTCTCTTCCTTTTTCTTTTCCGCAAGCTTTACATCCACGATGTAGCTGTACAGGATCCTGTCCTTTTTCCGGGCGTCGATGGAGCGGCGCACCACATCCACCCTCCGGATGGAGGTCTCCGGCACCTTTAAAAGCCTGGCCGCCTTTTTCTTAATGGCCCCCGGGCCATGGCCCACCTCCAGGGCCAGCTGATTGATTCGGATCATATGTAATTACTCCTTACCTGTGGCGCTGGCTCCGGCCGCATAGCCGCTGGACCAGGCCCACTGCAGATTATAGCCGCCGCAGATCCCGTCCACATCCAGGATCTCACCGGCAAAATAAAGTCCCGGCACCAGCCTGGATTCCATTGTGCAGGGATCCACATCCTTTACACGGACTCCGCCCATGCATACCTGGGCCTTATCGAAGGAATTGGCTGCCGTCACCTCCACCACTGTGCGCTTTATAAGCTCCGCCGCCGCCAGGAGCTTTTTATCTGAAAGCCTTCCAGTCATTTCCTCTCCCCTGATCCCGGCAGCCTTTAAAAACAGGGCCGCCAGCTTTTTATGAAAGATGCCGTTTAAAAAGCCCTCTGCCTTCCGGTCTGACAGATACATTCTCTGCTCCTTTAAAAGTAAGAAAAGCTCTTCATCCTTCAGGGATGGGAAAAAGTCCAGGACTGCAAGCACCCGCTTCTTCCGGTCCAGGGCCTCGGAGGCATACCGGCTCACCTGGAACACCGGGATCCCGGAGATCCCGTAATCCGTAAGCTGCAGCTCCCCCCGGTCGGAGGCCAGAAGATCTCCCAGCTCCCCATGCTTCCCGGCCGTATAAAGGCTTACCTCTGCCTCGGTGCGGACGCCGGCAATGGATCTGAAAAAATCCCCCCGGCATTTCAGCTGTACCAGAGCCGGAAGGGGCTTTACGATCTTGTGGCCCAGGGAAGCTGCCAGATCATAGCCGCTGCCGTCGGCGCCTGTGGACGGAGCCGCCTTGGAGCCCGCCGCCAGGATCAGAAAATCTCCCCGGAAAGCACCGCAGGAGGTCCGGACGCAGAAGCCTGTCCCGTCCCTCTCCACTGTTTCCGGTCTGCATTCCGTCACGATCCGGATCTCCAGGCTCTCTGCCTTTTCCCTCAAAGCGTCCAGCACCGTCTGGGCCTGGCCGGAGGCCGGGTAGACATACCCATTCCGGTCTGTGACCACCACGCCCAGACGGCGGAAAAAGGAGACCGTGTCTGCCGCAGAAAACCGTCCGATGGCCGTCATGGGGAAATCCGCGGTCCCGCAGCGGTAGCAGTCCGGTCTCATATCCAGGTTAGTCAGATTGCACTTTCCGTTTCCTGTGGAAAGGATCTTCTTTCCCACCCGGGGCATATGCTCCAGGATCGTCACCCCTACACCGTTTTCTGCCGCCGTAATGGCCGCCATAAGTCCGGCGGCTCCGCCGCCGATGATGATCCCTTCTGGTCGTCCCATAGCTTCCTCCTTGCATGCCATTGCTGTAAAAATGTTATTCCTAGTATATCCACCCGGCGTTTAAATTGCAAGTCTTAACTGGTGTAAGATTCCAGATAGCTGAAAATTTCCGCCATGGTGGGAAACCAGATCCCCTCCATGAGCCTTTCCTGTTCCACCGGCGGAAAATCCGAAAGGGGCATATGGGTGAAAAGATTCACCGTGGCCAGGCTGTCGTCATAAACAATGAGATACCCCTCCTCCGCCACCAGGCAGAAGCTGTCCTTTACAGGCTCCGGCTCCACTGCCTCCTGGTTCAGCACCAGGTGGGCCATCTCCTCCTCTCCGCTGCCTTCCGCCAGGGCCGGCTGCTCCACGGATTCGGTCATCTGCACCTCTGCCGCCCGCTGTCTGGGCGGATCAATGGTAAGGACAAACAGGGACACCAGGCAGCCTGCCGTCAGCACCAAAAAGAAAAGAAAGCAGGATACATATTTTTTCATTGGAAATCACTCCTTCTGAAAACAGTATCTGCTTTCTTTCCCTGTTTTAAACAGCTTTTACGGATTTTCTGCCAAAGTCCGTCCTACATGAGCCGCAGCTTCCGGAACACCTGCAAAAGCCTGGTCCCGCCGGGCATCTGGTACAGCTCGTCCTCGTCCAGGCAGCCAAGCTTCACCAGAAGGACTCCGTAGACCGCCACTGCAGCAGCCACGGCCCCAAGGGTGCAGACCGCATTGCTCTGGATCCCCAGGTGTATGAGCTTATAGACGCCCACTGCTGCCGCGCCCATGACCGCCGAAGCCGCAGCCGGCAGGAGGATGGTCTTTTTCACCTCCTGGCGGTAGCCCAGGATCTTCCGTATGGATCTGTGGTTTAAAAAGCACATGATCACTGCAAACAGGATATTGGCAAATACCATGGAGAAGATCCCCATATGGAACACCAGGACCATGACCTCCATGGCCGCCAGATGCAGGACCAGGGCTGTCAGGGCATGGACGATGGGCAGCCGCATCCGGTCGATGCCCTGTAAAATGGCATTGGTCACCGTGGACACAGAATAAAAGACCACAGCAATGGACCCGTACAGGGTCATCTGGACTGCCAGGTCATTATCGCCCGAGAATAAAAGGTTATTCAGCGGCCCCGCCAGGACCGTAAGGCCCACGGTGGACGGAATGGCGATCAGGAGGGAAAACCGGATCGCAGCGGCCACCTTCTTTTTCACCATGCGCCGGTCCCCGGTGGCCACAGCCCGGGACACCGACGGGATCAGCGACGAGGACAGGGCATTGGAGACAGCCATGGGAACGTTGATCAGAAGATGGTATTTTCCCGTGTACACGCCCCACTGGGAGATAAACTCCTCCTCCATGCCCAGGCTCTTGAAATTATAGGCCAGGAGACCGTTGTCCAGGACGCTGTTGACATTATAAATGGCAGAGCTCACCACCACCGGGACCACTGTAAAAAATAAGATCTTAGTAATGGTCCCATAACTCTCCAGGGAGCCGGACCGGTCTCTGCGTACCTTCTTCCGGATGGTCCTCTGGTAAGCGGCAAACAGAAGCAGCAGGAACACCAGGGCCGTAAAAGCGCCTGCGCCTGTTCCGATAGTGCCTCCGGCAGCGCCCCAGGAATTGGAATAGCCGGAGCCGGACTCCCCCTTTAATATCTCTACCTTTATGGCCTGGTTAAACAGCCAGCTTCCGGCGGCCACGCTGACAATGGCGTTTACGATCTGCTCAAAGACCTGGGACAGGGCCGTGGGAACCATGGTCCCCTGGCCCTGGTAATAGCCTCTGAACACGCCCAGATACGCCATGATCCAGACAGTGGGAGCCAGGGTCTTTAACGCAAAGGCCGCATAGGGCATAAAAAAAACTTCTCTTGCAAAGAAGTCGGCTCCGAACCAGATAACGGCCGCTGCCAGGGCTCCCACCACCGTGGCGTAGACCAGGGCTGCCCGCAGGATCCGGACAGAATTCCGGTACTGCTTCCTGGCCAGCCGGACGGATACCATCTTGGATACGGCCAGCGGAAGGCTGTAAGAGGACAGGAGCAGGGCAATGTTATACACGTTAAACGCAGTCCCGTAATAGCCCATTCCCTCGTCGCCAATGATGTTTATCATGGGGATCCGGTAGGCGATGCCGATGATCCTCACCACAATGGAGGCGATGGCCAGGATGCTGCCCTGGACCACAAAATTGGATTCTCCCCCCGTTTTCTCCGGCCGGGAGCCGGCCTTTTTCCGGCTGGCTCCCCGCTCTCTCATTTCTTTACTTTCCATAAATCTCAGCCTTATCATACCGGTCTGCACCGATGATGCAGATCCAGGTCTTTCCCTTGTTTAATGTGATCTCATTGCCATCCAGGTCATAATACCGGGTCACACCAAATTCCCCGTCCTTTTTCCAGGTGATCTTCTGGTATTTCCCGTTGGTGAAATAGTATCCCTCACGGCCCTTATGTACATTGATATTCAGATAGGGAGTAGAGGCATAGTGGCCCCATTCCACATACTGGAAGATAATGTTTTTAACGGCAATGAGTCCCTCATTTCCCTTATGATGGCTCCCATACTGGAACCGGTGGTACAGGCCGTCCGACTCCTGGTACTCAAACCAGGGCTTGTTCATGGGATAGCCGGGAACCACCTTGAATGCGTCGTCACTGTCCGGAACGATCTGCTCCTTTCCCCTGGCAAACTGGAAATGGCCCTCATAGGAATCCCCGTAGCCAGTGCGGTAGCCCAGCTTTTCAATGGCCTTATTGACCCGCTCTCCGCTGGTATAGGCATTATGAGGCGCTTTCCGGTCCTTGGTACGGTAATAGGCCGTACCGCCGATGCCGTCCAGGCCGTTGATATTGTCCACATTGTTCAGATATTTCTTTGCAAAGGTGCTCTGGCCGTAGTGGGCAAAAATAGCGTCGTACTCTCTGGCAAAATAGGTATAGCAGGTGCGGGCGCTCCGGACCGACCCGATCCGCTCCAGGCCGTCATAGTCCTCGATCAGGGCCATATAGCGGTTCATTTCCCCCTCCACCGGCACCTCATAGACCACTCCGGCCCGGTTGATGCCGTACTGGGGCAGGGACTCCTTATCGTTGCTCATCATCACCGCCAGAGGACGGCGGTTTCCGATGGCCACATCCACCATTTCCCCGGTGAGATAGCTCCGGATCTTTCCATCCACCTCAACGCGCTCCACCGGCTCCTCTGGTTCTGTCTCCGGCGGCTCCGTTTCCGGCTCAGTCTCCAGGACCACCACCCGGGTGGGTTCAGCCTCTGTCTCTGCCGCCGTGGTCACCGCCGCCTCCTCATACTTCTTTCCGCACCCGGAAAGAGTGACCGCAAGAACGGCTGCCGCCAGCACCATGATTCCCTTTCTGCCATGCCTTCTCATCTCCTGTAACCCCTCCGTTCCAGAATCTCCCTCTGTTTTTCTTCCATATCCAGCCGTTCCTCATCCTCCATATGGTCATAGCCGCTTAAATGGAGCATGCTGTGGGCCACTAAAAAGGCCAGCTCCCTGGTCTCCGAATGGCCGAATTTTTCCGCCTGTTCCTTTACCTTTTCCACAGAGATCACGATATCCCCCAGCATCAGCTCTCCCGTATCCGGATTGAAATACTCCTCCGGCGTCTCCTCCAGCCCGTCAAAATCTCCTGGTGTCTCAAAGTCGCACATAGGAAAAGAAAGTACGTCTGTGGGACGGTCGATGCCCCGCATGTCCAGGTTGATCTGATGGATCCCCTCATTGTCCGTCAGGACCACGTTTACCTCCGCGTCGTAAGGGCACTCCACGTAGTCCAGGGCTTCCTCCACCACATTGCGGATGATCTCCTCATAGGGAACTTCCAGCCTCTCTTCAGCCTCATACTCGATGGTTACTGTCATTTCTTCCGTCCCTTCCGGCCTGGCGGTCCGGCTTTTTTGCGCCTTTGCCGCGGGCCTCATATTCATCATATGCTTTTACGATCTTCTGTACCAGCGGATGGCGCACCACGTCGTCGCTGGTGAAGTAGCAGATCCCGATATCGTCGATGTTCTTTAAGATCTTAAGAGCCGTATCCAGGCCCGAGACCGTTCCATAGGGAAGGTCCTTCTGGGACTGGTCGCCGGTGATGATGACCTTGGAGCCGAAGCCGATACGGGTCAGGAACATCTTCATCTGGGCCTGGGTGGTATTCTGGGCCTCGTCCAGGATGATGAACGCATTGTCCAGGGTGCGTCCCCTCATATAAGCCAGGGGAGCCACCTCGATCAGTCCCTTTTCCGCGTTGTGCAGATAGGACTCGGCGCCCATGATCTGATACAGGGCGTCGTACAGGGGCCGCAGATACGGATCGATCTTGCTCTGCAAGTCTCCCGGCAGGAAGCCCAGCTTCTCTCCGGCCTCGATGGCGGGCCTGGTAAGGATGATCCGGTTCACCTCTCCGTTCTTAAATGCCTGGATGGCCATGGACATGCCCAGATACGTTTTTCCCGTTCCCGCCGGGCCCACGCCGAACACGATCATCTTTTTCCGGATCAGGTCGATATACTGCTTCTGTCCCAGGGTCTTGGGCTTTACAGGCTTCCCGTTGATGGTGCGGCAGATGATATCCTTATCGATCTCCAAAAGGGCTTCATCCTTCCCCTCAAAGGAAAGGGCCAGGGCATAATCCACATTCTGCTCCCCCACCTCTTCTCCCCGTTTTGAAAGCTCGATGAGGGTGGAGAACACGCTTTTGGCCTTCTTCACCGCGTGGTCCGGGCCAATGATCTTGATCTCCCCGTCCCTGGCGATCATGGACACATGGAGCGTCCTTTCAATCTTTTTTAAGTAGCAGTCGAACTGTCCGCAGACCTTCCGCTCATGTTCCGCGGGAACGTCTATGATTGTCTCAATTAAACTCATTTACTGTCTGATTCTCCTCATGTTTTTCCGGTATGGGGACGGGCCCCGCAATGTCCTCGATCACGGTTACTGTCCCCTGGATCTTCCAGCCGGATTCACCTTTTTCTATTTTACCATCATTTGCAAGGATTTGTATACCTTTTTCCTGTAATTTTTCCATATATTCCTCCATATACCGGTCTTTTTCGGCAGAAACCTCCTCTTTTGTATAAGCCCGCTCATAGGGAACGTATTCCAGAGCCGTCACGAGCCCTCCGTATACCGGCAGACAGAAGTCCTCAAAAAGCCTAAGCTGCCTCTCCTCCATAAAAAATTCCCAGGAAGCATCCCCGTAGGCCGGCATCAGGAAATAAAAGGTCCTGCCAAAGATACTGAAAAATGCCCCGCGCCTGACCCTCCCCGTCCGGCTCTTTACCTCATAGGTAAGGGGAAGCTTCTTTTCCGTCTCATATACAGTCCTTGCATAGACCTCCGCGTCTGCCCGGATCTCATGGGAGCTGACCAGGTTCTCTGAATCATCGTAAATGGGGATCGTCCCGGCCACCAGAAGATCCCCGGCGGCCACCGGATCCCCGGCCCTCACCTTGAGAAGGCCGTTCCGGACCACGCACCGCTCGATAACGCCGTCCTTTTCAGCCGTCAGATCGCAGGGCGTCCGGTCTGGCTCCACAGGCGACAGCATGGCCTCGTTCTCCTTGATCCGCACTGTGAGCCTGGTCCCTTTGATCTCTGCCGATACCCAGGTGATCTCTGCAAACTGGTTTCTCAGGCTCTCCTCAAGTTCTTCACAGGAGACTGCGGATTTTCTCATGCCGCAGGCCACTGGCAGCGTCTCCATATAGTGCAGGAGCATCTGGTCCGTGAACCTTAAGTTTCCCTCAAAGGAAATGTCCCATATAAAAAAGGACAGGCCGTACAGCAAAAGGAAGAAGCAGATGAATCCGGCAGCCAGTGGCTTCCGCTTTCTGTTCCGGAAAAGAAAAAAGGGAAGTCCGTACTTTTTCCTTAAAAAAAGGCGGACGCCGGCCTTTCTTGCCGCCGGCTTCATTTTTTTATAATCCTCGCCTGTGGTCCAGAACAGGACGTGTCCGTCCCGGTCTGTCCCGATCCCTGTTACAAAAAGCTCCCGGCGGGCCGCAATGTTAAAAAAACGCTCCCGGCCAAGACCTGTGATCTCCGCCTGCACCCCGCCCTTAAAAAAAAGACGCCTCTTTTCCCTCAAAGTCCGTCACCTCTCATCAAAGCCGATGGCATCTATATTCCCTGTGATCTCCATCTCATCCTTATCATAATAGCGGATCCGAAGGTTCCTTCCGTCGATGGAAAGCCTGTATTTTCCAGCCTGGATCTTTAAATATGTATCTGAGTATACCAGGATGCTCCTGTAATTCTCGATCCGGACCATGGACCGCCCCACAAAGGTCAGGATCGTCTCTCCCCGGCTGGCGTCCAGCGGAAGCCCCAGGGACTCTGCCAGCCCGTTCATTCCGTCTCGTTTCCTTTTCAAATCCTGTCCCCGCCTTTGGTGGATTCATGCTACTATATGCAGTTCCGGACAAAAAAAGAAGATATCCCTGTTACGGAATATCTTCTTCATTACGCGTTTCATTCAATGATTAGTTGTATTTACGCTTTCTTGCCGCTTCAGACTTTTTCTTACGTCTTACGCTGGGCTTTTCATAATGCTCTCTTTTACGGATCTCCTGCTGAATACCAGCCTTTGCGCAGTTTCTTTTGAATCTGCGTAAAGCGCTGTCCAGGCTCTCGTTATCTTTAACGATTACGTTTGACATAGCTCACACCTAACCTCCCTCCAGTTGTGTAATTGTGCATAATACAACTGTTTGGGTATTTTTTAGCACTGGTATGATTATATCATAAATTACACATTCGTCAATAGATTTTTTTGGAATTATGAAAAATTTGTAAAAAACTGGCTGATGCCGGGTTATCTTACCTGGGATTCCACCGTTTCGGCCACCTTTGCCAGGGCCTCGTCCACGCCTGCGGGGTTCTTACCGCCGGCCTGGGCCATATTGGGACGGCCGCCGCCGCCTCCGCCCACCAGACCTGCAATGGCCTTGATGAGGTTTCCGGCATGGGCTCCTGCCTTCTGGGCTCCGTCCGTGGCTGTGGCCATCAGGTTCACCTTGCCGTCCAGGACGGAAGCGATGACGATGACGCCCTCGCCCAGCTTTTCCTTTAACTGGTCGCCCAGGTTCCTTAAGCCGTTCATATCAACGCCGTCGGCGCGGACAGCCAGGACCTTCACGCCCTTTACTTCCTGCACCTGGTCCATCACGTCGCCCATGGCCTCCTTGGCAAGCTTGCTCTTAAGCTTCTCATTTTCCGAATGGAGGGCCTTGATCTCCTCTAACATAGCCTCGATCTTTGCAGTCAGGGCACCCGGAGTCGTCTTAGCTGCTGCTGCCGCCTCATGGAGCTCCTTTTCTGTTTCGGCATAATGGGCCATGAGTCCGTCAGAGGTCAGCGCCTCGATCCTTCTTACTCCGGCTGCGATCCCTGCCTCGGACAGGATCTTAAAGGATCTGATGGAGGAGGTGTTGGCCACATGGGTCCCGCCGCAGAGCTCTGTGGAGAAATCGCCCATCCTTACTACGCGGACCGTCTCTCCGTACTTCTCGCCGAACAGGGCCATGGCGCCTGTCTTTTTCGCGTCCTCCAGGCTCATTTCGTCAGTCACAACAGAAAGTCCTGCATGGATCTCTTTATTTACGATCTCCTCCACCCGTCTGATCTCCTCGGGAGTCATGGCGGAGAAATGGGTAAAGTCAAAACGGAGACGGTCTCTGGTCACTAAAGAGCCAGCCTGCTCCACATGGTCCCCGAGAACGGTCCGGAGCGCCTTATGGAGTAAGTGGGTGGCACTGTGGTTTCTGGCCGTTAAGGCGCGGTTTTCCTCATCCACCTTTAAGGTCACGGTATCGCCGGTCTTGAACATTCCCTTTGTCATTACGCCCACATGGCCTACCTTGCCGCCCTGGAGATGGATCGTGTCCTCCACGGTAAATTCGCCGTTTTCTGATACGATCACGCCGGTATCGGCCTGCTGGCCGCCCATGGTGCCGTAGAACGGGGTCTCCTCCACCAGGATGGTTCCCCTCTGGCCGTCCGTAAGGGCTTCCACGATCTCGTCCTCTGTGGTCAGCACTGTAATGGCTGAATCATGGACCAGACGGTCATAGCCCACGAATTTTGTGGTGACTGCCGGGTCGATGGACTGGTAAACGGTCACGTCCGCGCCCATATAGTTGGTGGTCTTTCTGGCCTTTCTGGCCTTTTCCTTCTGCTCCTTCATGCAGGCGGCAAAGCCCTCTTCATCCACCTGGAAGGACTTCTCCTCCAGGATCTCCTTTGTAAGATCCAGCGGGAAGCCATAGGTATCGTAAAGCTTGAAGGCGTCTGCGCCGGAAAGGGTATCCGAGCCGCTCTTCTTCATCTCCTCTTCCATATCGGAAAGGATGGCAAGGCCCTGGTCGATGGTCTTATTGAACTTGTCCTCTTCCTCTGTAAGGACCTTAAAGATCATCACCTTCTTCTCCTCCAGCTCCGGATATCCGTCTTTGGATAAGGCGATCACTGTATCGGAGAGGTTGGCTAAGAACTTTCCTTCGATCCCCAGCTTTCTTCCATGGCGGGCAGCCCGGCGCAAAAGCCGGCGGAGCACATAGCCGCGGCCCTCGTTGGAGGGCATGATGCCGTCAGAGATCATAAAGGTACAGGATTTGATATGGTCAGTCACGATCCGCAGGGAAACATCTGTTTCATAGTCCTTCTGGTATTCTTTTCCGGCCAGCTGGCATACCCGGTCTAAAAGCGCTTTGTTGGTGTCGATGGTGAACAGGGAATCCACATCCTGGACCACAACAGCCAGACGCTCTAAGCCCATGCCGGTGTCGATGTTCTTCTGGGCCAGCTCCGTATAATTTCCGTGGCCGTCGTTCTCAAACTGGGAGAACACGTTGTTCCATACCTCGATATAGCGGTCGCATTCGCAGCCTACGGTACAATCCGGCTTTCCGCAGCCATACTTTTCTCCCCGGTCATAATAGATCTCGGAACAGGGGCCGCAGGGGCCTGCGCCATGCTCCCAGAAGTTATCCTCTCTTCCAAAACGGAAGATCCTTTCTGCGGGGACACCGATCTCCTCGTTCCAGATCTTAAAGGCCTCTTCATCGTCCAGGTAGATGGACGGATAGAGCCGGTCGGGATCCAGTCCCACCACCTGGGTCAGGAATTCCCAGGACCAGTGGAGGGATTCGGTCTTAAAATAATCTCCAAAGGAAAAGTTTCCCAGCATCTCAAAGAAGGTGCCGTGGCGGGCGGTCTTTCCGATATTCTCGATATCGCCTGTACGGATACACTTCTGGCAGGTACATACCCTGCGCCTGGGCGGGATCTCCTGGCCGGTAAAATAGGGCTTTAAGGGAGCCATACCGGCATTTATAAGAAGTAAGCTGTTATCATTATGCGGAACGAGGGAGAAGCTCTTCATTGCCAGATGGTCCTTGCTCTCGAAAAATTCAAGGAACATTCTCCTCAGTTCATTCACACCATATTTCTGCATGGTCTTTTGCCTCCTGGTTACTGTTTATTTCTTCTGTCTCTGAATTTTTTTCCGCAGACAACGCCAAAGAAAGCGGCGGCCCCAAGGATCAGGAACTTTCCTGCGGTTTCTATAAAAGCAGCGAATAATGCGGTCATAGACTCCTCCTTTTCCGGCTGTCTTTCAGATTCAGACGCCTGTGCTTTGATAAATGGCACATTGATATACGATATATCATAATCTTAAATCCCCAGATATGCAAGAAGAAAATTTAAATTATAAAAACCGGGGCCATGATCTCCCCGGTTTTTATTCTGAAGCCGCCCCGTCCGGCATCCGCTCCAGGATCTCTTCATATTCTTCCATCAGTTCGTAGCACCGGACCCGCGTTTCCTCCGCCATGGCCCTTCTGGACTCCAGGGTCTGGTTCTGGGGAACTGGGGAGGCTTCCGCAGCCCTGGCGGCCGCCTGGTCCCTTTCCTTCATCCATTCCAGCTCTGCGATCCGCAGCGTCTCCGCTTCTTTTTCCGTCATACGGGCCCGGATGGAGCCGTATACCAGGTTCAGCTCCTGGTCCCACAGGGTCCAGAGCTGCTCTGCCGCCGCATAGGCGGAAATGGCGTTTTCGTCCTTAACGCTGCCCTGGTACTGCCAGGACAGCTCCCTGGCCTTCTCCAGGCGGGCGTCCAGCTCATCCTTTGTAAATACGGTCTTTGCCTCCATGGCTTCCTGGCCGGAAGCCTCCACTGCCTCCGCAGGCGCCGCCGGATCCAGAGGAGATTTTACCGTTTCCTCCACAGCCGCATCCGCTTCTGCGGCCGCCTGGATCCCGGCTTCAGCCGCCTCCTCCTGTTCCGCCTCTTCAGCGGCTGTCTCCGGGGATCCCAGAGCCGCACGGGCTCCCGGAGCCAGATTCCCCGGTTCCTTCCCTCCGGCTGCCTGGGGGGCTTTTCCCCCCTTTCCCCGGACGCCTGCATCTGCCTGGTCCATCAGAGCCTTTAGGGAAGCTTCCGGTACGGATGCTTCCCTGGGCACAGATATCTGTGCCCCGCGGGCCTCGGTTTCCGTCACGGCCGCCATGGCGGCCTCTGTGCTCTCCCTCACAAAGCTGCTGGTGACGCTGGTGGTAAAGATCCCGGCGGCCAGGATGCACAGGACTGTGAGCCACATTCCATTCCGTCTGTTCATATATCAAACTCCATTCGGTATGACCTTCGATCTCTGGTCTGCTTTATGAAATAAAGATAACACAAACGGAACCACTTGTGAACACAAATCGCAAATTAGTAATATTTTGTAAGATTATCGTAACTTTTTCCACAGATCCGGCATCACAGCCGGTCGTTCAGACTAAGCTTCCAGCCCCGTATCCGTCAGGAGGCCGCTTCCGTCGGCCGCCGCAGTGGCCAGCCGGTCGCACCTTTCATTCTCTGGATGGCCGTCGTGGCCCTTGACCCAGAAAAAAGTGACCACATGGGGCTCCATGGCCTTTAAAAGCCTCTTCCATAGGTCCGAATTCTTCACCGGTCCGCTTTTGGGCCGGTTCCAGCCATGCTTCACCCAGCCGTCGATCCACTTCTGGTTGAAAGCGTCCACCAGATACCGGGAATCGGAATAAAGCTCCACCTCACAGGGCCGGTTTAATGCCTCCAGCCCTGCAATGGCTGCCATCAGCTCCATCCGGTTATTGGTGGTCTTCACATATCCGGCGGACAGCTCTTTTTCATGGAGCATGCCCTCCTTGTCCACAAACTGGAGGACAGCTCCGTAGCCACCCGGCCCGTCGGGGTTTCCGCGGGCCGCGCCATCTGTGTATAGCGTTACTTTCATGAATGATCCTTTCCTTCCGCCAACCCTTTACAGATCCCACTTATCGCAGAGGGCATTGACGTCTGCTGTAAATTTCTTTATGTCTTTATTGGCACATTCCCGGTTCTTCCGGATCACCCGCATCAGGCGCTCGCCTGCGGCCACAAGAAGCTCAAAGATGGTCCGGTTTTCCTTCTGCCGTTCCGTCTCCCTGCGGAGGGGAACGCCCACAGTCTGTTTAAGCCATGCGCCTGCGGCCAGGTCGTAAACAGAGCCGGAAAACGGGGCCGCTGTCTCAAACCCATAGTCTGTGTGGAGAAGGCCGGCAAAGCTGGTGCACACATCGTCGTCGCCGTGGACCAGGAATACCTGGGACGGCTTTTCCTTAAAGGCCGATACCCATGTGATCAGTCCGTTCATATCTGCATGGCCGGAAATTCCGTCCAACTTTTCGATATGGGCCTCCACATCGATGGTCTCACCGAACAGCTTCACCACCTGGGCTCCCTCCAGAAGACTCCGTCCCAGGGTCCCCACAGCCTGGTAGCCGGCAAAGAGGATGGTACATTCGGGCCGCCACAGGTTATGCTTTAAGTGGTGGCGGATACGGCCGGCATCGCACATGCCCGCCGCAGAGATGATCACCTTGGGCGTCATATCAAAATTGATGTTTTTGGAATCCTCGCTGGTGATGGAAAGCTTAAGGCCTGGGAAGCCGATGGGGTTGATCCCCCGGTTCACCAGATCCATGGCCTCTTCATCGTAGCATTCCATGATGTTTTTTGTAAACACCTGGGTGGCCTCCACTGCCAGCGGACTGTCCACATAGACCTCAAAATCATCATGGCCCTTTATGAGCTTTTCTTCCTTGATCTTTCTCATGAAATACAGGATCTCCTGGGTACGGCCCACGGCAAAGGCCGGGATCACCAGGTTGCCGCCCCGGTCCAGGGTCTCCTGGAGGATCTGGGCCAGCTCTTCGATGTGCTCATGGGTCCGGTCATGGGTCCGGTCGCCGTAGGTACACTCCATGACCACATAATCCGCTTCGTCAATATAGCTGGGGTTTTTGATCAGCGGCTTATTCTTGTTTCCGATGTCGCCGGAGAACACGATCTTCTTCTCCACCCCCTCTTCCTCCATCCATACCTCGATGGAGGCAGACCCCAGAAGGTGGCCCACATCGGTGAAGCGGATCCTGAGGCCGTCGGTGAGGGTCAGCACATCTTTGTAATGGCAGGGGACAAAATGGGTCAGAACGCCTTGGGCGTCGTTTATGGTGTAGAGAGGCTCCACCTCCGGCTTACCGGCACGCCTGGCCTTCCGGTTCTTCCATTCCGCCTCCATCTCCTGGATATGGGCGCTGTCCTTTAACATAATGTTGCACAGGTCGCAGGTAGCCTGGGTGGCAAAGATCTGTCCCCGGAAGCCCTCTGCATAGAGCAGCGGCAGAAGTCCCGTATGATCGATGTGGGCGTGGGTGATCAGGATATAATCCACATCCGGGATCGCAAACGGAAGTTCTGCATTTTCATAAACATTTCCCCCCTGCTCCATTCCATAATCGACCAGGATCTTTTTTCCACATGCCTCCAGGCAGTGGCAGCTCCCCGTCACTTCGTGGTTGGCGCCAATGAATGTCAATTTCATAGAACCCCTCCTGTCGTTTGTATGGTACCGGTCAATGACCGCTTTTAAATAGTTACATAATTATATCACTTTTCAGATAATAATGCAAATCATTCCTCCATTGCTGTCATTGATTATTTTCTGAAGGGTATCCTGGAGCTTTGCCTGGCAGTCCTCAGTCATCTGGGAGATCTTGGCCTCCATGCCGTCCTCCACGATCTGCTCCACGGATTTCCCGAATATGCTGGTCTCCCATACCCCGTCCTCCTTCTGGGCGCTTTTCTTTATGTAGGCGATCAGATCCCTGGCCTGCTCCTCGCTCCCTACAATGGGAGCGATCTCCGTCTCAATGTGGGCCTTGATCAGATTGATGGACGGGGCCTGGGCATGGATCTTGATGCCGTATTTATTGCCATGGCGGATCAGCTCCGGTTCCTCTAAGACGATCTCCGATCTATGGGGCATGACGATGCCGTAGCCCCTGGCCCGCACCTGGCTTAAGGCGTTTTTTACCTTCTCATATTCGCTCTCCATGGACGAAAGCCTGGCCATGGTATGGAACAGCTCATATTCATCCCGGACAGGGACTCCGGAAAATTCGCTGATGACCTTAAAATAACATGATTCCTCTGTTTTCACCTGGATCTCCACGGTTCCGTCGGCCATCTCCATCCGGCTGACCGTCATTTCCCGGATCCCCTCTCCCGCCGGAGCCAGATTTTCTCCTCCCACATCCTTCATCTGGTCTGCCTTCTTTAAGATCTCCCTGGCGCTTTCAATGGCCGCGGCCTTTAAGGGATGGTCCTCTGGAAGGATCTCCATCCACCTGGGGATATGGAAGCGGAGCTCCGTCACAGGAAACTCTTTTAAGACTGTGGCCAGGATAGCCTCCACATCCTCCCGCTTCAGCTGCTCACAGTTCATAGGAAGGACTGTGACCCCATGGTCCTTTTCCAGTCTTTCCGCCAGTTCTCTTGTCTCCTCCGCATAGGGCCTGGCAGAGTTTAACAGCATCACAAAGGGCTTCCCGATCTCCTTTAACTCCCGGACCGTCTCGTTTTCCGCCTCCAGATAATCATTCCGCTTCAGCTCTCCGAAGGAGCCGTCGGCCGTCACTGCGATCCCGATGGTGGAGTGGTCCCGGATCACCTTCCTGGTCCCGATCTCCGCAGCCTGGGTAAAGGGGATCTCATGGTCATACCAGGGTGTTTTCACCAGCCGCTCCTCTCCGTTCTCCTCATGTCCGGCCGCACCCTCCACCATAAAGCCCACGCAGTCCACCAGCCGCACCCGGGCCGTGATCCCGTCCTCCAGGGCGATCTCCGCCGCCTCCTTGGGAATAAATTTCGGCTCCGTGGTCATGATGGTCTTTCCAGCGGCGCTCTGGGGCAGTTCATCCCGGGCAATGGCCTTCAGATGGCCCTCCGGCAGCTTCGGAAGCACCATCAGCTCCATAAACCGTTTGATGAACGTGGATTTTCCCGTGCGGACAGGTCCGGCCACGCCGATGTAGATCTCTCCGCCCGTCCGGGCTTCAATGTCTTTGTATACCTGAAAATTGTCCATGAAAATACCCCCTTTTTATACTACCAGAGTATATGCAAAGGGGGTTTTTCACAGAACTGGAAAAAAGCCTATTCCTCCCAGGGAAGGGAGGTATTCTCGATGCGTCTGTCCCGCATCATCAGATCGGTCACCGCGTCTTTCGCGGGTTTTCCTTCAAACAGCACCTGGTTCACCGCTTCCACAATGGGCATGGGAACGCTGTATTTTTTTGAGAGGGCCAGGGCTGCTCTGGCTGAATATACGCCCTCCACCACCATCTGGACCTCCTTCATGGCCTCCTCCATGGTATAGCCTTTACCAATGAGGATCCCGGCCCGGCGGTTCCGGCTGTGCATACTGGCGCAGGTCACGATCAGGTCTCCGATGCCTGTAAGCCCGGCAAAGGTCTGAAAGCTGCCTCCCATGGCCATCCCCAGACGGCTGATCTCTGCAATGCCGCGGGTGATCAGGGCAGCTTTTGTATTATCCCCGTACCCCAGGCCGTCGGCAGCTCCCGCCGCCAGGGCCACCACATTCTTTAAGGCAGCCCCCACCTCGACGCCAAGGACGTCCGGGCTTGTGTACACCCGGAATACAGGGCTCATAAAGGCGGACTGGACAGCCTCCGCGATCCTTTTCTTCCTGGAGCCTGCCACACAGGTGGTGGGAAGGCCGCGGCTCACCTCCTCCGCGTGGCTGGGGCCCGAAAGGACCGCCGGCTCACACTGGGGGATCTCCTCCTGGATGATCTCCGTCATGGTCTTTAAGGTATCCTCTTCAATTCCCTTGGCCACATCCACGATGATCTGGCCCTGGGGGCAGAATTCCTTCATCCGCCGCGCCGTGGACCGTACAAACACCGACGGGACCGAAAGGACCAGCATATCCTTTTCCTTCATGGCCTCCTCCAGATCCGCCGTATAGCGGATGGAATCCGGAAGCGTCACCTCCGGAAGGTTTTTATGCTTGTGGGTGGAGCGCATCTCCTCGATCTCCTGCGGGATCGCAGACCATAAGTCCACCTGATGGCCGTTATTATTTAAAAGCACTGCAATGGCGGTTCCCCATGTACCGGAACCGATCACACCGATCTTTCCCATAAGTAGTTCCCCTCCTGTTATTTTTCCTTATTTCCCCACAATTTATTTTCTGTGCCCTTCAGAAGCCTCCTTATATTGGCTCTGTGGCGCCAGATGGCCATGACCATAAGGACTCCGGCCACCGCAAAGAATTCCATCCGGTCTCCCTCTGCCACTGCATAGTCCCCCCGCAGGCCGAAGAACACCATCTGGATAAAGAAAGCAGTCACCACCAGGATCGAGCCCAGGGACACGTATCTGGTGAGGATCACCGCCCCCAGGAAAAGAGAGGCGCACACCAGGGTCACCCGCCAGTCCATGGACACCAGGATCCCGGCCATGGAGGCGATCCCTTTTCCGCCTTTAAAATGCAGATAGAAGGGGAAATTGTGGCCAAGGACCACCCCCAGGCCCGCATAAAGGACGTACAGGTCCACGCTGGGGTCTCCCTTCATCACCAGCCGCACCAGCAGGCAGGCAAAGACCGTCTTTAGGAAGTCTCCCATAAATACCAGGAGGCCCGCCTTTTTCCCCATGACCCGCAGCGCATTGGTGGTGCCGGAATTGCCGCTGCCATACTGTCTGATATCGATATGGTGCATTTTTCCATAGAGATATCCGGTCTGAAACAGGCCGAACACATACCCCGTCAGAAGACATAAGATCCTTTCCATGGTCTACTCCTTTTCCTTCCGTTCCCGGATGATGAATTTTAAGGATGTGCCCCGGAAGCCAAAGGCCTCCCTTATCTTGTTTTCCAGATATCTGGTGTAAGAGAAGTGCATCAGTTCCTTGTCGTTGACAAATACCACAAAGGTGGGCGGCTTTACAGATACCTGGGTCACATAATAGATCTTTAACCGTTTTCCCTTGTCCGACGGGGGCTGCTGCATGGCCACAGCCTCGGTGACGATCTCATTTAAGACGCCGGTGGCCACCCGCAGGGTCTGGTTCTCCCGGACCATGTCGATCAGGTCAAAGAGCTTCTGCATCCGCTGCCCCGTGAGAGCTGATACGAACACATACTCTGCATAAGGCATATAGGCCAGGGTCTCCTTGAGCTTATTGGTATACTCATAGATGGTCTTGTCTGTTTTTTCGATGGCGTCCCACTTATTGACCACCACGATGATGCCCTTTCCCCGGTCATGGGCGATACCTGCGATCTTGGCGTCCTGCTCTGTAACGCCCTGGGTGGCATCGATGACCATTAACACCACGTCGGCCCGGTCCACAGCCGTTACCGTGCGGATGATGCTGTACCGCTCGATATCCTCTTTTACCTTGCTCTTTCTTCTGAGACCTGCCGTATCGATGAATACGTATTCGGTGCCGTTATGGATCACCTCCGTGTCCACAGCATCCCTGGTGGTGCCTGCAATATCAGAAACGATCACCCGGTTTTCGCCCAGCATCTTATTGATGATGGAGGACTTGCCCACATTGGGCTTGCCTACGATGGCTACTCTGGGACGGTCGTCCTCTTCGTCGTCGTACTGGTCTGGAGTAAAATGCTTTGCCACCTCGTCCAGAAGCTCTCCCAGGCCCAGCCGGGAGGCTGCGGATACGGGGACGGGATCCCCGATGCCCAGGTTATAGAATTCATATACGTCGTTTCCGAACTTTTCAAAGCTGTCCACCTTATTGACCGCCAGCACCACAGGCTTTCTGGATTTTCTCAGCATGTCCGCCACCTTGGAATCGGAATCCACCAGGCCCTGGCGCACGTCCACGATGAAAATGATCACATCGGCCGTATCAATGGCGATCTGGGCCTGCTCCCGCATCTGGGCCAGGATGATGTCGCTGGAATCCGGCTCGATGCCGCCGGTGTCGATCAGCGTAAAGGAGTGGCTCAGCCAGGTGCAGTCTGCGTAGATCCTGTCCCTGGTCACTCCCGGGGTATCTTTTACAATGGAAATGGCACTGCCGGCCAGCACATTGAACAGCGTGGATTTTCCCACGTTGGGGCGGCCAACAATGGCTACGATTGGTTTGCTCATATTGATCTCCTTTTTATGGATGGTTTTTCTACGAAAGGACCTCTCCCTCTTCGGAAAGGTTCAGGTCCTTCATGGACGGCTCGTACATGCCGTGCTCTGTGGTCTGCTCCTCGGCAGCCTCCCGGTCCAGGATGGCTGAGAGCAGATCATATCCGCCTGATTTTACTATATTTATAGGGATCTGTAAAGCGGCTTCCGCCTGGGTCCTGGTCATATCGTCCAGGAATACCTCCTCTCCGCTTTTAAACATCACCGATGGAAGCAGCAGGCGGCTCCCCAGGGGCTTTCCCTTAAGCTGGGCCACCAGATCCTGGCCGGTGATAAGGCCTGCCACGGTGATCATCTCTCCGAAAAAGTCATTGCGGATCGGATAAAGATGGATCTTTCTTCCCGGGTATACCTCCGCCATCCGGTCCAGCAGACGCTTCAGATAGGGATACGGCAGGAAGCCCGTGGCCATGGAAAGCTCCTCCGTCTTCCCATCGTCCTCTTTTTCTCTTAGGGCATCCATGAACTCCTCATACAGGAGCCGGATCATCCCCACGCCGTTTTCCAGCTGGATATAGCCGTCATAGCGGCTTTCCTCCGGAAGCTCCCTTTCTGCTAAAATATACCACTCGTCGCTGGCATGGATAAAGTGGAGCTTATGTTTTTCATACAGCTTTTTCTGCCACTCCTCGATCAGATCGATGACCTGGCAGGCGTCCTCCTTCGTAAAGGGCTCCAGCGGATACAGGCCGTCCCGGAATTTAGAAAGGCCCACGGGGACCACCGACACGCTCTGCATATGGGGCGCATAAGCGGCCAGCCGCTGGATGGTGTACCGCAGCTCCTCCCCGTCGTTGACCCCCTTACAGAGAACGATCTGGCCGTTCATCTCCGTCCCGGCCTCATAAAGGCGGTCGATCTTTTTTAATGCCTCTCCGGCAAAACGGTTATTGAGCATCCTGCATCTGAGCTCCGGATTCATGGTCTGGACCGAGATGTTTATAGGGGACAGGTGGAACCGGATGATCCGGTCAATGTCCCTGTCGCTCATGTTGGTCAGTGTGATATAGTTTCCCTGGAGAAAGGAGAGCCTGGAATCGTCATCTTTAAAATAAAGGGTCTCCCGCATTCCCGGCGGCATCTGGTCGATGAAGCAGAAGATGCATTTATTCCGGCAGGAGCGGTATTCGCTCATAAGGCCGTTTTCAAAGGTAAGGCCCAGATCCTCTCCGCCGCTTTCGATCTCCAGCTCCCATTCCTCACCGTTTTTTTTCTGTACGGTCATGACGAAGCTTTCGCTGTCCGTCATATAGTCATAATCAAAGATGTCCTCGATCTCTTCCCCGTCTATGGTAAGCAGCACGTCTCCCGGCTCCAGCTCCAGCTCTTCGCCGATGGAGCCCGGGGCCACCGCCGTTATTTTATGTCCTTTGTTTTTCAATTTCAATCCCCTTCCGGCAGTATCCTCAGCCGGTATCTGCCTTCTCCATCATACCAATCTTCCGCAGATTTGTAAAGAAATGATGTTCTTTTTTCTAAAATAGGCCGGCGGCTATTGACGAAAATCATCGAATAATGGTATAAATGATATGAGTGAAAGAATGTCCCATCCCTGGGACAGGAAAAATGGTAAAAGCGGAGGAATCTTTGACATGTCGAATCAGTACGTTTTCAATGACCGTCTTCCCATCGCGCCGTTAAAGATCGCGGCTCTGGAAAGCTGTCAGGACCTTGCGAAAAAGGTCAATGACCACATTGTAAACTTTCGTCGCAACGATACAGAGGAGTTAATGCGCAGACAGCAGGACCTTCAGTACCGTGGCTACGATGTGGACTCTTATCTCCTGGACTGCGCCTGCCCGCGCTTTGGCAGCGGCGAAGGCAAGGGCGTCGTCAGAGAGTCTGTGCGCGGTACAGATGTGTTTGCCATGGTGGATGTGACCAACCACTCCCTGACCTACAAAATGTCCGGTTATGTGAACCATATGTCTCCGGATGACCACTACCAGGATCTGAAGCGTATCATCGGCGCCTGTGCGTCCACTGCCCACAGGATCAACGTGATCATGCCGTTCCTTTACGAAAGCCGTCAGCATAAGCGTACCCACCGGGAATCCTTAGACTGTGCCATGGCCTTAGAGGAGCTGGTAAGTATGGGCGTTTCCAATATCATCACCTTCGACGCCCACGACCCGCGGGTGCAGAATGCCATCCCCCTGTCCGGCTTCGATAACTTCATGCCCACCTACCAGTTTGTAAAGGCCCTGTTCAAGCATGACCAGTCCTTAAAGATCGATAAGGACCATCTGATGGTCATCAGCCCCGACGAGGGAGCCATGAACCGTGCCGTATACCTGGCCAACAACCTGGGCGTGGATATGGGTATGTTCTATAAGAGACGTGACTACTCCAAGGTCATCAACGGCAGGAATCCCATTGTGGCCCACGAATTCCTGGGAAGCTCCGTGGAAGGAAAGACCGTGATCATCATCGACGACATGATCTCCTCCGGTGAAAGCATGCTGGATACCGCAAAAGAGTTAAAGGAAAGAAAGGCTGCCAAGGTAGCCGTATGCTGTACCTTCGGACTCTTCACCAGCGGCTTTGATAAATTCGATGAGTTCTATGAAAAGGGCTATATCGACAGCGTGGTGACCACCAACTTAAACTACCGGGCTCCTGAGCTGTTTGAGCGTGAATGGTATGTGGAGGCAGATATGAGCAAATATATCGCCGCCATCATCAACTCCTTAAACCACGACGTATCCATCAGCAGCGCCCTGTCACCCACAGACAAGATCCAGCAGCTCATTAAAAAATATAACGCCGGCGGCTTCAATCGTTAAGCAGAAGCCAGTATATAAAACCGGTCCGTTTAAAAATAACGGGGATCCCGCGCGGGATCCCCGTTTTCTGTACGGATCTTATTTTCCGGCAAACGCCTTCCGGTATACGTCATCCTGCTCCGGAAGGTGGGTCACATATCCCACTGGGATCCGGTTCCCGGTGGCTTCGATCACTGCCCGGGCGCCCTCTTCCCGGAATGCACCGCAGAGCTCGATGCAGTCGATCCCCTCTTCCTCCAGTCTTTTTGCAGTCCGGGCCGCGTCCTCAAGGTCCGAAACGCCAATGATCCGGGCCGTTCCATTGTGGATCACCGCCTGGTCCTCCCTGCTGTCAAATTTCCCCATGATCAGAAATGCAAATCTCATACTGGTCCCTCCTTTATAAACGGCAGTCTCTGGGCCCGTCTTTTCTGCTTCCCCAGCCAGCCCGTACCCGGTCGCCGACAGAGAAAAGACTTCCTTCCCGTCCAAAAAGATCTGCCTTGATCACATTGCTTCCATTTTCCAGTTCATAAAGTGTATGGGCTCCCATGAAGCTGGCCGACCGGACCGTATAATCGCCGGACGGGTCCATTTCCATCCACACGTCCTCTGGCCTTACGATCTGTACCCGGCCATTCTCCTCTATATAATTGGCCTTTCCCACAAAGGACGCCACATACCGGCTCACAGGAGAAAAATAGATCTCCCTGGGAGTCCCTGTCTGGACAGCCACGCCCTTTTCCATGACCACGATCTTATCAGAAAGACTCAGGGCCTCCTCCTGGTCATGGGTCACGAAGACCATGGTGATGCCCAGCTTTTTCTGGAGCTCCTTCAGTTCCTCTCTCAGCTGCACCCGAAGCCCTGCGTCCAGATTGGAAAGGGGCTCGTCCAGCAGAAGGATCTTTGGCCCTGTGGCCATGGCGCGGGCCAGGGCCACTCTCTGCTGCTGCCCGCCGGACAGCTCTCCGATCCTGGCCGTTTCATAGCCGGAAAGCCCCACAGTCTTTAACTCCTCCATTGCAATGGGAGCCGCCTCCTTCTTCTTCATCCCTCTGAAAAACCGGAGTCCGTAGCAGACGTTGTCCAGCACATTCAGATGAGGAAACAGCGCATAGCTCTGGAAGACCGTGGACACGGGACGGCGCTCCGGCGGAAGGCCTGTGATGTCCTCCCCTTCCAGAAGGATATGGCCGGAATCCGGCTGGATAAAGCCGCCCAGAAGGTTCAGGGTCGTGGTCTTTCCGCAGCCGGAGGGACCTAACAGCGTCACAAATGACCCCTCTTCGATCTCCAGATCCAGGTTCTTCAAGCCTTTTTCTTCTTCATATATCTTTTTAAGCCCTTTTAGCTGTAAAAACATCTTATTTCCCTCCCCGTTCTCTTCGTTTTGTCAGACTCATAAAGGCCATGTTGATCCCCACCGTAACAAGGATGATCAGGACCGCCTGGACGGAGGCAACGCCGTACCGGCCGTTTTCAATGGACTGGAACAGCTCCGCACTGGCCACGTTTTTTCCCGGCGAGATCAGGAAAATAATGGCTCCCACTGACGTCATGCACGATGTGAAGATCGAAATAAAGCCAGTGGCAAAGGTGGTCTTAAGCAAAGGCAGGATGACCCCGAAAAGGACCTCCAGCCGGCTGGCCCCCAGATCCCTGGCCGCATCCTCGATCTTTCTGTCGATTCCAGAAAACATGGCGTTGGCCGACTTGTTGGTCAGCGAGATCTGGCGGAATACCAGGTTCAGGATGATGATGGCCGATGTGCCGCGGATGTACATGGGCGGATGACTGAAGGCCGCCACATATCCCAGGCCAAAGAACGTTCCCGGGATGATATAGGGAAGCAGGGCAAAAAATTCTGCCGTCCGCATTCCGGCGATCTTTCTCCGGTGTGTATAGTAGGACAGAAGGATCCCCAAAAATGCGGATACAGCGGCCGCCACAGCGGAGTACACCAGGCTGTGGCCAAAGGAGTTCCACTGGGACCTGGGAAGCTTTCCAAAGTAATCCAGGGTAAAGGTAAGGGAGCCGGAGGCCGTGTTGGAAAAGGCGGAAAGGAAAATATTTCCGTATTTCAGCGCCATCACCAGGAAAAACATCCCGGTCACGGTCCATGCGGCTCCAGCCACTGCTCCCGTCAATGTATAAGCCGGTTCCCCGTCCATGGCGTTCCGGTCCGTCCCCCCTGCGGACTCATTCTTTTTCAGGCTCTGGTAATAAAAATAAAAGGCCACGGCGGCCGCCGGAACCATCAGGATACTGATGGCGGAGGCCCGTCCCAGATTGGCTGTGGAGATCACCTGGGTGTACGCCTCTGTGGCCAGGACCTTAAAATTTCCTCCAATGACGATGGGCGTTCCAAAGTCTGCCAGGTTCATGGTAAACAGGGTGAACAGCACCGAAAGGATCCCTGGCCTTACCAACGGAAGGATCACAGAAAACAATGTCTTTTCCGGTGAAGCGCCCAGATCCCTGGATGCCAGGACCAGCCTCTGGTCCATATGGTCAAAGGACGGAAGCAGCATCAGGGAAGCAAAGGAAATGCTTCCGATCATCTGGAGGATCACGATGCCGTGCCACCCATAAGGATTAACGCTGAGGCCCAGAAGCTGGTGGGTGATCAGCCCCCGCCTTCCAAAAAGGAAGATATATGCCAGCGCCGATACAAACGGCGGCGAGATCATGGTAAAAAGCAGGGATCTTCTCAAAAACCGCCGGATCCTTCCCGGGGCTGCGTAGGCGGCCAGGGCAATGAAGAACGCCGCCGCCGTGGTGAGGATGGAGGACAGCGAGGACACCCACAGACTGTTCCGGATCAGCTTAAGGCTCCGTCCGGACGCCAGCTCCCTGTAATATTCCAGGGTGAAATGGCCGTCCTTGAAAAAGCTGGTGGCCACCACCGAAACGATCGGATACAGGATGAACAGGGCGATCCCGGCCAGCACCAGGGTAAGGATCAGCCTGTCTCCCAGTTCTGCCCATGCATATCTGCCATGCCTTCTTTTTTCTGTACGTGGATTCATGATATTTCCTTTCCCGTCAGGTTTTCAATGGTGTGAAAAGGGCGGGTATTTCACCCGCCCGGTTTTATGCCTTATTATTTCGCATCCTTTTCACCGACCATGGCGGCCCATTTTTCCAGAAGCGCTTCTCTCTGGCTTCCGAATAACAGTACGTCCTGATCGATCAGCTTTTCTGTGTCCACCGTTCCGATGGCTTCCGGAATGGCTACGTCGCCGCGGGCCATGATCCTGGCATCTGCCTCACGGAGCGCCTCCTGTCCCTCTTTGGAAAGGAAGTAGTCGACGAACACCTTGGCTGCATCCTTGTTCTGGGAGTTTTTAAAGATGGCGATGGGAGCCGGTGTCCACGGGATCATATCCTCCGGATAGACCGCAGTGACCGGATACTCGGCTTCCATGGCAAAGGTACCGCCGGTCATTGCCAGAACTGCGATCCCGAATTCGCCTGCCGCACATTTGGGACCTGGCTCGCCGCCGCCCTGTGCGTAAAAGTCCACATTCTCGTTGATGCCCTTCCATACTTCCCAGCCTTTTTCCTCGCCGTAAGCCTGGATGGTGCCGTTTAAGATCGCATACTGGGTTCCGGAGATCGCGGGGGAAGCCATGATGATCTCCCCTTTATATTTGGGATCTGCCAGATCCTCCCAGGTCTTGGGAGCTTCCAGGTTCTTCTCTGCCAGAACATCGTTGTTTACCAGGAAACCAGCCGGAACCAGGGCAAGGCCTGTCCAGTAGCCGTCTGCATCGCTGTATGCCGGATTGATAGCCTCGGCCTCCGGAGAAACGTACTGCTCCAGATATCCTAAGTCTGTGGCAGAAATGTAGCTGTCAACGCCGCCGCCGAACCAGATATCTGCGGTGGTGTTCCCGTTCTCGGCCTGGAGCTGTGCCAGGGCTTTACCGGTGGAGATCTCCACATACTCGACCTTGATCCCGGTCTTTTCTGTGAATGCGTCAAACGCCGCCTCTGCGCCGCCATAGGCCAGCATCACGTTTAACGTGGTCCCCTCGTAGGGCTTTTCTGCCGCTTCTGTTTCAGCCTTTGTGGTCTCAGCCTCGCTGGAAGCCTCTGTCTCAGCCTTTGTGGTCTCAGCTGCCGTTGTTTCAGCCGCTGTTGTCTCAGCAGGCTTGCTCTGGCATCCAGTCAGAGATGCGCCCAGCACGGCTGCGGCAAGTCCAGCCGCCATCAGTTTCTTTTTCATAATACTGTCTCCTTTGTGCTTCTTTTTATATCAGCGCAGAACCCTAAAAGGTATCCACGATCCGATATCCTTTCCCTTCTTCATAGATAGCCGGCTTTAAACCGCCCTTATGAAGAGCCGCCACGAATTCCTCCAGGTCTTTCGGTTCCCCTGGGACCATGGTAGCGTATTTTCCCAGCTGGCTGGTCCAGTGGGCGTCGCTGGCTCCCACCATCTGCATATTCCTTGCCTTACAGATGGAAAGCGCCTTCCGGTTGGCCTCCATATCTGTACTGCCGTTTAAGACCTCCACCCCGTGAAGGCCCTGGATCTCCCACAGGTGATCCTCAAAGCCGCGGTTATTATTCCGGAAGGGATGGCACGCCACACAAAAGCCGCCGGCCGCATTGACCTGGTCCACGAAATCCTGGGCCGGGATCCGCTTGTCCGGGAAGCGGTCGATGCCGAATGCAGTAATATCTCCCCAGAGAGAAAAATATTCCACTCCCACAAAGATCGGAAAACCGGTCTCCCTGGAATACCTCTCAGCCGTTTCCTTCAAACCCATGCTGTCATGGTCCGTGATGCAGACCGCATCCAGCCCCCGTTCCCTTGCAGTGGCAACGATCTCCTCCAGCGTCATCTTACTGTCGCTGGAGCATGTGGATTCATGTAAGTGCATATCTACCAGCATCTGTATCTCTCCTTCCTTCGAGCCCTAGCTATTCTATCATTCCCGCAGGGTTTCGTCTAATAGAATTAACCGATTTCCTGACCAGCCCATATAGTTTTTATCTATACTCTGGGCGCTTTCGGCTTTTTCTTTTTTCTGGCCGTGACCTGCATGTCCTCTTTTTTCAGGACCCGGCAGATATTTTCCTTGATCCGGTTGGAAAGAAAGGCATACTGGATCATCTCCTCCTCACTGAAGCCGGCATATTTTGCCATCTCATAGTCCTTTCGGGCCGTTCCCAGCTCCGCCAGCACCGGCTCCGCCGCCGCAAGCAGCACCACGTCCGCCTGCTCCCCGGTCTGGATGAACTCCTTCATGGACAGCTTCTGAAGAGCAAGGGCCAGGCGGGCCCGGGACATGCCGGTGATATCCGCCAGCTCCTTTAAGGTGTCCACCCGCGGCTTCTGGCTGAGGTAGACCAGGAGGCTGATCTCCGGCGGGGTCAGGTTGTATCGGATGGCCACCGGCTCCACATAATGGTCCAGCAGCTTCCGGTCCCGGTATGCGTCCAGCAGAGCCCCGTCGCCTCTCAGGGCGTCATGGTTCACGCTGCTCCTTTCATCCCCCAGGCGGACAGCCCCTGGAAAAATGGACAGGGGGACCGCTCCGTCGCCGGCAGCGGCCAGGAGAAACCGATACACATACAGACGGTTCTTTTCATAGTCCTCTTCCGTCAGCACCGATTTATAAAAATCGTGGTAATACTCAAAGACCATGCGCTTCATCTTGATGGTCTTTGTGAGGCTCAGTCCCTGGCTCACCAGGGACCCCTTGGTCTTCACATAATAATACACCGGCACCCGCAGGGCATACACAGTCTTTACATGGCGCAGATACTCCAGATTGAACATGAAATCCTCGCACCAGCTTATGGTCTTATCCATGGAAAGCCCATGCTGCGCGATGATCTCCCGCTTAAACAGCTTATTCCAGAGAACACCGTAATAAAAATCTGCCGGGTTCTCCATCATAAAGCCGGCAAATTCCTCCAGACTCAGAAGCCCGTCCTTTTCAATGTCCCCCTTATGGGCCACCCGGTCCCCGATGACCCGGTAAAAATCCGCGATCACCATGTCCGCCCCGCTGTCCCTGGCTGCCCGTACCATAAGGCTAGTGGCGTCCGGTGTGATCCAGTCGTCGCTGTCCAGAAACTGGACGAATGTTCCCCGGGCCTCTGAAAGCCCCAGATTCCTGGTATCCGATACTCCCGTGTTCTCCTTGCGGATCACCCGGACCCTCCGGTCCCCGTTCTCGTATTCCCGGCAGATCCCGGCCGAAGAATCCGTACTGCCGTCATCCACCAGAAGCAGCTCAAAATCCGTAAATCCCTGGTTTAAAACGCTCTCGATGCACCGCCGGAGGGTCTCCTCCGCGTTATAGACCGGCACAATGATGCTTACGATGGGATCCATAGCCTCCCGTCTCCTTTTCTAATAAACTACGAAATTATGGGCCGTTACCACATCCATCCAGTTTTCTGTCTCCAGACGGTTGGTAAAGGGATCCACTGCCTTCATCCCCGGGAAGAACGACATCTGGTATGCCTTTTTCCAGTCCTTATAGGTCACCTCGTATACGAATTTTTCCGGAAGCTCCACATGGCACCGGCCGATCTTTCCCAGCGCCTCCTTCGTCTGCTCCCTGAGGGCTTCCATGACCGTTTCCGGCGGGCAGCAGAAGGTTGCGTTCCCGACTCCGCGCTTGGTCTGTACTGCGGCGATCTCCGGCACCAGCTCCTTTGCCGCGGCGCAGATCGCCTCGTCCCCGGAGATAAAGGCCACAGGAACTCCCAAGGAAGCCGCCGTGAAGCTGTTGAGCATAAACTCGCTCATGCGCTTTCCGTTGAGGGTGATATACAGGCTGTTGCCAGTGGAGGTATGGCTGGCGGCAAACTCCGGACAGCCGGCCGCCGCATGATAGCCAACATAAAGGACGGCGTCAAAGGTGGGATCCAGGCCGAACATCATATTGTAGGGATGTCCGCTCTTCCCGCGGATCAGCGTCACATAGGACGGCATCTGAAGAGGATCGATGTTGGAGGCGTCTCCATGGCCGTCCTTTACAACGATCTCATCGGCTCCGGCCTCATGGGCCGCCTCGCAGACCGCCAGAACCTCTTTTGTCATCTGTTTTGCAAAGGGGGCGTACACCGCCTCATTCTTATGGGTCTCGATGTTTGAGAACACTCCACAGCAGCCCTCGATATCCGCACTGATAAATACTTTCATAAAATAACCTCCCATTTCATAGGCTCGTTTTGTTTTCCGTTATCATATCACAGATCCCGCACCGGGTCAATTTCTGGATCCGGTCCCGGCCGGGACAGCTTTTCCTATCAAATAAAAAAAGCCCTTGAAAAGTCAAAGGCTTTAAACAGCTCCCTGCCGGACTCGAACCGGCGACCTACGCATTACGAAAACGTGACAAACCTTCATACTATTTTTTCATATCTCCAGAAACCTATAGAAAATAAGGCTTTTTCAGTTCTCCGCTTTATCCATCTTTTTATAATTTGTGGGGACTTCCCTCCACAGTAGTCCCCGGATAGTCCCCGTAAATTCCCGTTGTCACGGTCTCCAATAATCGCCTATGATACTTTATCCATTTGTCACCATCCTTACACCTACACGCTGCTTCTCCTGGTTATTGGCCTTGTACACAGCCCGGGCAAAGCGTTGCCCATCAAGTATCAGTTCAATGTTGATATCCCGTTCTCCCGCACCAAATCCGCTTTCAAAGAGGGCCTCTTTGAATGCCTGTTTCATGGTGGACAGCGGCGATACCACCTCTGTCTCGCGCTTGTTATCACCCAGGATGGCCGCAAATTCTCCGGCCCTGGGCGGTACTACCGTTCCGGTAGCCAAGCGGGGTATCTTGTAGGGAACAGCCGCATATACGGAAGTCGGATACGATTCATATCGACGTGTCTTGACTCCTATATTATCAGATTCACTGAAGTCGGTTCCAAAAACAGCATCTATAGTTCCCTTTATCCCGTTTATTATATCCTCGATGATCTTCACAGCATTCTCAATCACTGAAATAATTCCATCCCATATCCCAGTAAAGGCATCCTTAATCCCTTGCCAGGCCGCTTCCCAGTCACCCATGAACACCCCTATGATGAAGTCTACGAGGCCGCTTAGGGAATCAAATACAGCGCTTACAATGTCCGCAATCGCACCCAGAGTATCCAAGACCACATTACCTATTGCCTCAAGCACCGGGGCAATCAATGGAAACAATTTTTCAGCAATCCAGTTTATTACGGGGAATAGCACCTGCTCCCACCAGGTACGAAGATAGTCTACCAGTTTTCCTATAAAACGAATCGCGCTGTTAATAGCTTCCCCGACCTTTCCTTCCATTACCTCCTTGAATTTGCTGGCCAATTTATCAAGGACCGGAACTATATAGGTATTATAGCCATCAAGGAGGATTTCCAGAAACGTACTAATTTCATTCTTCAATGCCTCAAACAGAGGATGAACATGAGTATCGTAGAGTTCTATTACCTTATCTACTATATTTCTAACAAAGGATGCAACGCCCTCCATTACCGTTTTTATGGGATTCAAGGTATTTTCAATTGCTGCCTTTATCTTATCCTTATTTTCAATAAAGGGAGAAAGCAACAAATCCGTTACATCTAATGTAAATTTACCCACCAGTTCTGTAACTCCCATAAACAAATCTGCGAATATCTGAATAACGAGGCCGGTTATATCCTGTGCTGTTTGAGAAGAAAATACACTGAATACATCCGCAAACGCCACAAAAAAATCCCCCCACAGGGCCTGTACTTCTGCTGTCGCATCTAAGGTTCTAATAAGCCACCCCTTGATTCTTTCAGAATTATTGGAAAGGAAGCTCTCAAACCCTCCAACAAGGTTCGCCCCAATTGTTAAGCCAATGCTGACCATTGCTCCAGCTATTTTCCCAACCATATTGACAAATCCATCAGCCATACGCTTCGCAGCATCTACCACCTCCGGATCCATAAAGATGTCCTTCAAATGTCTCTTTATGCTCTGGAAATCTTTTGAAATCTCATTTAAGACTGGCTTATAATCTCCTAGTCCCTCCCAAAAGCCCGATGCAAATATATCCTTCATTTCCAAGAGGCGGTTTTTTATTGCTTCCATCTTCTCAGCAGCGCCATCCAAAAACGCAAGCTCTTCGGTCTGCTCCTCTGGTGGAATTATCACCGGATTTTCCGACAATGATCCTGTGGGACTCCCTTCTTCTGTTTCCTCTTCTTTCCTCTGTAAAATGATTAAATCGTCAAAAGGAGCTAACGCCTTTTTGGCTTCTTTCCCTGCTTCTTTTACGCTCCCAGCAAAATCCGCTGCACCCTCTGCCGCGCCCTCATACCCGTTCTTGATCTTGCCTAACTCGCTGGATTGTGCGGAGTCCTGTTTTCCCATCACTGCTGCCGTAAAATTCTTAAATGCAGTTGCAGCCGCTGTAACTTTTCCAATAAACGTATTAAATGCTTTCATCAAAGGCGTGAACAGGTTAATAAGCCCCTGCCCTATTGTTGCCTTTAAGGATTCCAGCTGAAGCTGGAAAATCCTAACCTGGTTCGCCCATGAATCAGATGTGCGTGCAAAGTCCCCGCTTGCCGCTGACAGTTGTGTCTGGACAAACCGGAGTCTCAATGCAACTTTCTCCTGTTCCGACATTTTGGCTGTGGTTTTTCCATATCCATTCGCAAGAGCATACTGATTTAGGGCATTTTCTGTCATAACAACCCCAAGTTCTTTTAAACTCTCTGTTTCGCCCGTAAACACACTCTTCAGCTTTGTATAGGCCTCATCCTGGGTAAGGTTATAAAAAGACGCAACATCCCCAGTCAGGCCCGTTAAAGCAGAAGCCATATCATACGCTTCACTTTCAGAATATCCGAAAGCCTTTGCCATACTTCCAAAGGTTCCCGTATATCTCTTAGCCATCGTTTCGGACAGGCCGAAAGAGGCCGCTGCGGATCTGGCAAAATCATCAACTTGCTCTTTCATAGTGGGGAAACCCACGTCAACCACGTTCTGGACTTCCTGAAGATCAGATCCCAGATCCAGGCATTCCCCTGCAAATTGTGCCACCTGTCGAACAGCAAAGGTTGCAGCGACAGCAGCGCCAATTTTCTTCGCCATTCCTCCCAGCCGTGACAAAGAGTTTTGTACTTCCCCTACGGTTCCCTGGATACCCTTTGTTTCCTTTGCGAAAGCATCTTTTATCTGCTTCGTTCCCTCGTTGATTCCGCTACTATTTATTTTAGTATCAATAATAATGTTTCCATCTGCCTGCATTTTTCTGTCCCCTTAAAAAAGAGGGCCAGCCTACTGCTTTATAAGCAGATGGCCGACCCCATTTAGTCTGACAGATACCATTTTATCTATCTTCCTCATATACTATTTTTTTCCGAACTTCCAGTACGATAATATCATTTTTCCGACGTTTGACCTCCGCCGTATTTCCACGTTCCAAGATCCCACGAATCTTTTGTAATATCTCCAGATCTTTACTCATGCTTCCCTAATACTTCTCCCGGATATTTCTGCCCTCTCTTTTGGGCTTCCTGGTATTTTCCTATATATTTTTCGGTCCTTTTACCAATATCTGTACCGGCCTGCTCGATTCTTTCCGCAACCTCATTTAGTGCAGCTTCCAGGAATGCCTCAAATAAGAACCTCCCATCAGGAAGTAATGTCAACGGAGACTGGTTCCCGAAGGCCACTCTAGACACATCTGAATTAAAAATATAATCAATCCGGTCAAAAATAAACTGATTGAGTTCTTCCAGTGTAGATGCATTCTCTTTTTCCCCCTCAGACAGTCTTCCGCATTCTTCCTTCATTTCATCCATTGCTTTTTCATATCTGAGTAAAATATTAGCATCTCTGGCACTGAATCGGATTGCACGCTCCGGATCCCCGTTAATCGTAAACGTCTCATATCCATCATCAAATTTAATACTTTTCATGACACATCTCCTTCATAAGTCTCCGATACTTCTCTTTCATCTCTTTTGCCTGCTCCGCAGCTTCTTTTGCTGAGCCAGAGAGTTTCTTCATCGTTTCCAGCATACAACTCATAGAGATATCTTCTTTTCTTTTATCCATCCTTATTTTCCTTTCACTTCTTCATAAATGGCCGCAAGTTCGCAAATAACAAAAAACAGCATTATTCCTACTACTATCATAGAATCCACCTCTTTACATTGGACGAACAGGAAGTTCCCGCATGGCAATGGCTGTATTTTCTGCTGCCATATCAAACCTGGACTGATACATTGACATCCTTTCGGGATCCCGAACAGATGATTTCACAAACTCCATGAGATTCCTAATGTACGCCATCTCTTTGCTCCCACACAAATTGGCATGATGCCCCAGAACTGTCATAAGTTTCGATTCGAGGCCATGTGTGCTTGCATATTCCAAAAAGATCCGGAGCATTGTAGGGTTATCTGTGTACCTTGAAATCATCCGGTCAAATTCTCCTTCTTTAAATGGAAAATCTGCATACAGTAATTTCATGACTGTATCATCGACCCGGCTCCCATTAGGGTCGTAAAAATCATTAAGATGCTCCTGGAACTGTTCCTGTACCTTTTCAAGCGCCTTATCCGTGTCCACATGCAAAGCCTCAACAGACTTCTTATAATCCTCCTCCGCCTGCAAATACTCAGCTTTCCATGCCGCCATTGAGGCTTCACTGGCGCTCTTGTCCCGAGATACCTGCTCCCACTTACTCCGGGCCTTCTGCACAGTCTCATACATCTTTTCAGCCTCTTTTCTCATTCCCGACTGAATCTTCTGTACGTCCTGTACATATCCAGAAAACTCCTGGTGCTTCATCGTTTTAAACTCCCTTCTTCCATCCTTAGAGGAATAGTGCACCCTTATTTCTGTCTTTACCTGTTCCACAATCTCCTTACATTCCTTTTGAATCTCCGGGTATTCATCTAAATCCTTAGATTCGGCATAAATCGCCACTGTTTCAAGCGGTACGTTCTTCCAGTCATCTGCAATATCATACCGCCGTGCCGCAAGGTTTTGATACAGTTCATCATCTACCGTAATTCCGACTACCGTTCTACTCATAGAATCAATTCTCCTTTTGAAACCAAAAATAAAGACCATATCCAAAATTCCTGTAAAGTCACCATTAGTATAGCTAACAATGTACTATATGATTTTTTTTCTGATTGGGAAAGAGTAAGAGGTTTAGAATTTGATTGTATTATAGACAGTGAGCTTTACGATCTATGGATCGAAAATGCACTTAAAAAGTTTTCCATTCCTATAGAATAACTAGATTATGTACTTTTGTTGATTATCTTACACAAATAACCCGGACCGCTTTGTTAAATACACAAATCAGCCCCCACTGCCACTTTCTCCGTTTTTTGGGAATCTCCCCTCTTACAAGAAAACAGTAAGAGTGTGACAATTTTGTCCCGCCCTGCTGCTGTGGTTACTCGCCACACATGGAAAATACTTCCTTACAAGCGTGAACATTTTCACATCTGTAAAGGGGATGGCATTTCATCGACCCCTTGGAGGCTTAAAGCGGGGTGGCGTTTCGCCACGTCAGAGGTACGGCCTTTCACCGTAGCCCTGGTGTCTCCTAAAATTTTAGGAGACGATTTCATTTTAGGAAGCGCTACCCAAAATTGGGAAGCGTGAAATCCAGAAACGGGACTGCATAATCGGTTTCTAAAAATAGAGAAACTGATAGTTTCCTTCCAGATATGGAAAAACTATGCTAAGGGTGGGGATTTCAACGCTGAAAATTCAGCCACGAGATATGCTCAAATTTGAGCGAAAGTCCTTTCCAAATGGAAACCGCTTTTTCCAACCCGCTCAAAAATGAGCCGCCGGACTATCCAGAATTGGACTGTCATAGAAAATTTGTACCACAACAATATAATATACTTACCCAGGGGACCGTTGGGGCGTTATGTCAGCCGCCGGACGCTATGCGAAAGGGGGCTGGTGCTTATGGTTACATACTCCGATTTATTCCAGTTTGTAATTATGCTTTGCGCTGTGATTACTCTTGTTATTCATGCACGCAAAAAGTAGCGCCCTCGTCCTGGTAAGATAAGGCGCTACTTTCTGTAAAACTTATTTTGCCGGCGGTCAGGTGTGCGCTGACCAACGGTCCTCTTGTTAAGTATATTATAAGTCATGTCAAAATATTTGTCAAATAATTTCCCCCTTTCATCTCAATGCCCCGGCCCGGCCAGAGAAAGAGAGGAAACCATATGGCATCCATTAAACAAACTGGCGAAAATTCCTACCAGATCACAGTCAGCTGCGGCTATGACAGCACGGGAAAAAAGATCCGAAAGAAAACCACATTCAAGCCGGAGCTGTTCACAGACAAAGGAAACCGGAAGAGCGATCGGACAATTGAGAAGGAAGTGGCTGCCTTTGCGGCAGAATTTGAGCGGAAGGTCCTGACTGGCCAGTATACGGCAGGCTATACCCTCACATTTGAAAAATACTCCCAAAAATACCTGGAGGAGTATGCAGCGGAGCTCCAGGCCCCCAGGACTTTACAATCCACACAGGCAGCAATCCGAGAATTTATCCCAGCCTTTGGGTATATGCCCCTGGAGAATATGACGCCACTGTTTTTACAGGAATACATCAATTCTCTTACAAAGCTTAAAAAAGCAAACGGTCAGCCATTAGCCCATGGAACTGTCAAAAGAAAGGCTGCTGTACTATCCGCCATGCTCTCTCAGGCGGTTCGCTGGAACCTTATGAGCTCCAATCCCATGGACCGTGTACAGGTAAAGACCCCATCCACGCCACCAGAAGAAAAAATCATGTTCTTCTCCAGAGAGCAGGCAGAAGCCTTTCTAGGCGCTTTGGACAATGTAGCCTATTACTTTCCGCCTGGGAGTAAAAAACCCCAGGAAAACGGCGCAGACGCCCGCATATTGGACTGCTGGACCCACAAGCAGAGCCTTATGCAATACAAATTTTTCTTATACCTGGCTGTTTTTACGGGGAGCCGACGCGGTGAGCTCATAGCCCTTACCTGGGAGGACCTTGACATAAAGGCAAGAACGGTCCGAATCAATAAAAGCGTTTGCCGGGTCAATGGCCAAAACATAGTAAAAGTGGCTAAGACAAGAGGTTCTGTCCGCGTCATTTCGCTTCCAGCCGTTGTAATCTCATTGGCCAGGGAATGGAAAGCGGAGCAGGCCCGATATCGGCTTCAGATTGGCTCCAAATGGGAAGGAAACGGCCATATCTTCATCCGATGGAACGGGGCCTGCATGGGGCTTGAAACCCCGTATAAAATTTTCCGCCGTGTTATTCAAAATTACAACATAGATCACCCCGCCAATCCGCTTCCCCTTATCCCACTGCATGGATTAAGGCATACCGCTGCCACGATCCTTATAGGGTCCGGCGTGGATCTGAGCACGGTCTCCGGGCGCCTGGGGCATTCCTGCGCGAGCACAACACTCAATATTTACAGTCACGCTATAGAGGAACTGGACTGGAAAGCGGCTGATGTTCTAGCCGATGTCCTCACTAAAAAGGCATAATTTCCCAGAGTAGTCCCCGAATAGTCCCCATAGCACAAAAGCCGCCCATTAAGGACGGCTTTCTCTATGCTGTAAAATAAGAAAAACCCTTGAAAAATCAAGGGTTTTTCTTCAAGCTCCCTGCCGGACTCGAACCGGCGACCTACGCATTACGAATGCGTCGCTCTACCAACTGAGCCAAGGAAGCACCTAGTAAAAATGCTGCTGCAGCAGCTCTGCAGCAGCAAGTGACCTGACCGGGAATCGAACCCGGGTTTACGCCGTGAGAGGGCGTCGTCTTGACCGCTTGACCAACAGGCCGGAATCGAGGCGACAAGATTCGAACTTGCGACCTCTGCGTCCCGAACGCAGCGCTCTACCAAACTGAGCCACGCCTCGATCACAGACGTAAGTATAATATAAAACTCAAAAAATGTCAACTATATTTTTCATTTTTTTTCAAACAATTGTAACAGTTCCGCCATATATCTTCTGAGCACCTGCATGATACAAAAGCGCAGGCGGATCTTTTCATGGCGGAACCATTACTGACAATTCTTTTTTACAGCATTTTCCGGATGGTCTCGCACAGCTCGTCCACGGCCTTATCCGCATCCCCGTTTTTGATCTCCTCCACCACGCAGGATTTGACATGGCTGGACAGCAGGGTCCTGCTGAACCCGTTTAACGCCGACTGGATCGCAGATACCTGGACCAGGATATCGGTGCAGTACCGCTCATCCTGGACCATGGCCTTCACTCCCCGTACCTGTCCCTCGATCCGGTTCAGCCGACTGATGAGGTCTTTTTCCTCCTTTGCTGATCTGTGCTTGTGTCTGACCTCGCAGTTTTCCATTCCAGTACTCTTATTTTCTTCCACAATACCTCTCCTTGTCTCAAAAACTAGTCAATCACCTTGTAATCCTGATCCTCTACTGCTTTTTTAAGAATGTCGTAAGCCACGTCCTCCTTTAAGGTCACCACAGCGGTGCCCGCCTCATGGCTCACAGCGGCGCTTTCCACTCCGGGAACTGCCTCCAGGGCCTTTTTCACCCGGGCCTCGCAGTGGCCGCACATCATACCCTCGATCTTTAAAGTCTTTTCCATGATCTTCTTCTCCTTTTTCTTTTTTTCAGCTTTTATCTTCCTGTCTCTGTCTGCCCGGTGCAGATCAAAGAAGTTCAGCCTCAGTGCATTGGATACGACGCAGAAGCTGGATAAGCTCATGGCCGCAGCGCCGAACATGGGATTCAGCTTCCACCCCAGGACCGGGATAAAAAGCCCCATGGCCAGGGGGATGCCCACCACATTATAAAAGAACGCCCAGAACAGGTTTTCATGGATGTTCCTCAAAGCTGCCCGGCTTAAGCGGATGGCCGCCGGAACGTCCGACAGGCGGCTCTTCATCAGTACCACATCCGCCGCGTCGATGGCAATGTCGGTGCCCGCTCCGATGGCGATGCCCGTATCCGCCCGTGTAAGGGCCGGAGCGTCGTTGATCCCGTCGCCGACCATGGCCACCCGGCCCTGCTCCTTTAAGGCCCGCACAGCGCTTTCCTTGCCGTCTGGAAGAACGCCCGCAATGACCTCGTCCACTCCGGCTTCCCGGCCTACGGCCCTTGCGGTCCGTTCATTGTCCCCGGTCAGCATCACCACGCGGATCCCCATGTTCTGCAGTTCCTTCACAGCCCTGGGACTGTCCTCCTTTATGACGTCCGCCACGGCTATGATCCCCAGGAAACGCTCTCCTGAACCGAAGAAGAGCGGGGTCTTTCCATTCTCTGCCAGGGCCAGGGCCTGGTCTCTGGCTGCCTCCGGTACAGAGACCTTCGTCTCCATGAACCGGAGATTTCCGCCGTACACCGGCGTTCCTTCTGCCAGGGCCGTAAGGCCGTTTCCCGGAAGGGCTTTGAACTCTGTCACCGTTCCCGGCGCAAGCCCCTCTTCCTCAGCCTTCAGAAGCACGGCCTTTGCCAGAGGATGCTCGCTTTTTTTCTCCAGGGCGCAGGCCATGGAAAGGAGCTCCCCTTCCTGGACCCCCTCCCCGGGGATCAGATCCGTGACCCGGGGCTCCCCGCTGGTGATAGTGCCGGTCTTATCCAGGACCACGATCTCTGTCTTCCCGGTCTCCTCCAGGGACACAGCCGTTTTAAACAGAATCCCGTTTTTCGCACCCAGTCCGTTGCCCACCATGATGGCCACCGGCGTGGCCAGCCCCAGGGCGCAGGGGCAGCTGATCACCAGCACCGAGATCCCCCGGGCCAGGGCAAATCCATAGGTCTCCCCGGCCGCCAGCCAGCCAATGACCGTAAGGACCGCAATGGCAATGACCGCCGGGACAAAGACGCCCGACACCCGGTCCGCTACCTTGGCAATGGGAGCCTTGGTGGCCGCCGCGTCGCTGACCATTTTTATGATCTGGGAAAGGGTGGTGTCCTCTCCTACCCGGGACGCCTCACAGCGGATAAAGCCCGACTGGTTCACCGTGGCCGCAGATACCATATCTCCAGGGCCCTTATCCGCCGGGATGCTCTCTCCGGTCAGGGCCGCTTCATTGACCGCACTCTCTCCCTCTAAGACCACGCCGTCCACAGGAATGTTTTCTCCAGGCCGCACCACAAAGATATCGCCCTTTTTCACCTGGGCGATGGGAACCTCTGTTTCCACGCCGTCCCGTTCCACCACAGCCGTTTTGGGGGCCAGCTTCATGAGGCCCTTTAAGGCATCGGTGGTCCTTCCTTTGGACCGGGCCTCCAGCATCTTTCCCACCGTAATGAGAGTTAAGATCATGGCCGCCGACTCAAAGTAGAACTCGTGCATATACGTCATGACCCCGGCCATATCGCCGTTTAGCTGGGCCTCCGTCATCTCAAACAGGGCGTAGACGCTCCATCCGAAGGAGGCGGCGGAACCCAGGGCCACCAGGGTGTCCATATTGGGAGCCCGGTGCAGGAGCCCCTTAAAGCCGTTGATAAAAAATTTCTGGTTGATCACCATGACCGCCGCCGACAGCAGGAGCTGCAGAAGGCCCATGGCCACGTGATTGTCCGCAAAAAACTCCGGGACCGGCCAGCCCCACATCATATGTCCCATGGAAAAATACATGAGGACGGCCAGGAATCCCAGGGAAGAGAACAGCCGTTTTTTTAATACCGGAGTCTCGTGATCCGCCAGGGCATCCTCGTCAAAGGCCGCGCCCCCGGCGGCAGGACCGCTCCCGGCTCCGTCCTCTCCGCCGCGGCTTCCCTTTACCGAGGCCCCATAACCCGCCTCCTTCACGGCGGCGATGATATCGGCAGCGTCTGCGCTTCCCTCTACGCCCATGGAATTGGTCAGAAGACTCACAGAGCAGGACTCCACTCCCGGAACCTTCGACACCGCTTTTTCCACTCTGGCGCTGCAGGCCGCGCAGCTCATGCCGGTCACTGTATATTGCTCCATTGATTCCCTCCGTAACAGATTCTTTTCTATACCCGTACCGAGTACATCTATAAAATATCACTTTTGGATATTTCTGTCAAGGAGGGGCCATGATTTTTCTCACAGCTCCCGAAGCTGCCCGGCCCGGCTGTTGTTTCCACACGTTCCAGGCGGCCGCTCCGGCCCGTCCATATCCGCCGCCTGCCGCCCGGCGGGCGGACAGCCGTTAGAAATCGAACAGGGAAAGCTGGTTGGTCTCCGGAAGGTCCTTAAGGATCCCCAGCTCTCCCATCAGGTCGCAGATGGTCTTGCTGACCCTGGTCCGGTTCCTGAAATCCTCCTTGGAGAGGAAGGGACCGTCCTTGGCCGCCTCCTCGATGGAGTCCGCCGCCTTCTCGCCCAGGCCGTCGATGCTGTTGATGGAGGGCATCAGCTTATTGCCCATGACCTGGAAATGCCTGGCCCTGGCCTTATAGATATCCATGGGCAGGAAATCAAAGCCCCTGGCGTACATCTCCTGGACGATCCGCATATCCCTTAAGGTATCCTGCTCCTTTTTTGAAAGGGAGTCGGACCGCCTCTTATAATCTGCCAGATGGCTTTCCAGCTTTTCCCGTCCCAGACACATGATCTCATAGGAAAACGCGCTGGCGCGGATGCTGAAGAAGGAAGCGTAATAGGCCAGCGGATAGAATACCTTGCAGTAGGCGATCCGCCAGGCCATCATCACGTAAGCCGCCGCATGGGCCTTGGGGAACATGTACTTGATCTTTTTACAGGACCATATGTACCAGTCGGGCACCCCGTGGGCTGACATCTCCTCCTCCCACTCGGGCTTTAAGCCCTTGCCCTTTCGGACCGATTCCATGATGGTAAAGGCCGTTCCTTCCTCCAGTCCCTGCTGGATCAGATAGACCATGATATCGTCACGGGTGCAGATGGCCGTCTGGATCGTTGCCTTGCCCTCCTGGATCAGAGTCTGGGCGTTGCCCAGCCACACGTCTGTTCCGTGGGCCAGTCCGGCGATCCGCACCAGGTCAGAAAAATATTTGGGCTTTGTATCCAGAAGCATCTGCATGGCAAAGTCCGTTCCGAATTCAGGGACCCCCAGGGCTCCCAGCTTACAGCCGCCGATGTCCTCGGGCGTGATGCCCAGGGCCGAGGTATCCTGGAACAGGCTCATGACCTCCCTGCAGTCCAGAGGGATATCCTTTACAGGATCCAGGCCGATCAGGTCCTGGAGCATACGGATCATGGTGGGATCATCATGGCCCAGGATATCCAGCTTTAACAGGTTGTGGTCAATGGAGTGGTAGTCAAAGTGGGTGGTGATGGTCTTGGTGGCCATATCGTTGGCCGGGTGCTGCACTGGAGTGAAGGAATAGATCATCTCTCCCAGGGGAAGGACCACGATGCCGCCGGGGTGCTGGCCGGTGGTGCGCCTTACGCCCACGCAGCCCTGTACGATCCGGTTGATCTCGCAGTTTCTCTTCCTCTCCCCATGCTCCTCAAAATAGTTCTTCACATAGCCGAAGGCCGTCTTGTCCGCCAGGGTGCCGATGGTCCCTGCCCGGAAGGTCTGGCCCTTTCCAAAGATCACCTCCGTGTAATCGTGGGCGCGGCTCTGGTATTCCCCGGAGAAGTTTAAGTCGATATCCGGCTCCTTATCTCCCTTGAACCCCAGGAAGGTCTCAAAGGGAATGTCAAAGCCGTCCTTGGTCAGAGGATGGCCGCAGACCGGGCACAGCTTGTCCGGCATATCACAGCCGGCCATACCTGAATATTTCTTCACTTCCTCTGAGTCGAAGTCGTAGTAATGGCAGTTGGTGCAGTAATAATGAGGACTTAAGGGGTTTACCTCCGTGATCCCCGACATGGTGGCCACAAAGGACGAACCCACGGAGCCCCGTGAGCCCACCAGATATCCGTCCTCGTTGGACTTCCACACCAGTTTCTGGGCAATGATATACATGACGGCAAATCCATTGGAGATAATGGAGGTCAGCTCCCGTTCCAGCCGGTCCGTCACGATCTTCGGAAGGTTTTCCCCGTACATTTCATGGGCGCGGTTGTAGCAGATGTTCCTCAGGGTCTCGTCAGAATTTTCAATGACAGGCGGACACTTATCCGGCCGCACCGGAGCGATGGGCTCGCACATATCGGCGATCTTTCTGGTATTGGCGACCACCACCTCATAGGCCAGATCGCTGCCCAGGTAATCGAACTCTGCGAGCATTTCCTCCGTGGTACGCAGATATAAGGGGGCCTGCTCGTCGCTGTCCTTAAAGCCCATGCCGGCCATGAGGATCCTCCGGTAGATCTCGTCCTCCGGATCCAGGAAATGGACGTCGCAGGTGGCGCACACAGGCTTTCCGCACTGCTCCCCCAGGCGCACGATCTTCCGGTTGATCTCCTTCAGATCCTCCACGGTCTTTACGGTGCTCTTTTCATCCCGCAGCATGAACATGTCGTTGCCCAGGGGCTGGATCTCCAGATAGTCATAAAACCGTACCAGCCGCTGGAGCTCCGCGTCAGTGCCTCCCCGCAGGATGGCCTGGTAAAGCTCCCCGGCTTCGCAGGCCGAGCCGATGATCAGTCCCTCCCGGTACTGGTTTAAAAGGCTCTTGGGGATCCTGGGCCGTCTGGAAAAGAACCGCACATGGGACCAGGACACCAGCCGGTACAGGTTCACCCGGCCCAGGTCGTTTTTTGCCAGGATGATCACATGGTAGGTGGGCATTTTCATGATAGCCGAATCCTCCGCCTGGTTAAAGACGTTCAGATCGTCCAGGGTCTCCATACCATGCTGTTTTTTTAACATTTCCACGAATTTCAGGAAAATTCCTGCCGTGGCCTCCGCATCGTCCACGGCCCGGTGGTGGTTCTCCAGGGATACATTTAACGCCTTGGCCACCGTATCCAGCTTATACCGGTTCAGATTGGGAAGGAGCACCCGGGCCAGGGCCACCGTATCCATGACCGTGGGATGGAATTCATATCCCAGAACGGAGGCATTGTGGCTGATGAAGCCCACGTCAAAGGACGCATTGTGGGCCACCAGCACCGCTCCCCGGCAAAACTCCAGAAACCGCCCCAGGACCGGGCCGATGGTCTCGGCTCCCATGACCATGGCATCGTTTATGCCTGTGAGCCGTTCGATCTCAAAGGGAATGGGCACCTCCGGGTCCACAAACTCGTCCATGCGGTCTGTGATCACCCCGTTTTCCACCCTTACGGCTCCGATCTCAATGATCTTATTCTTCACAGGGGAAAAGCCGGTGGTCTCAATGTCAAATACCACAAAAGCGCCGTCCAGGCTCTGGTTTTCAGAGTTCTCCACGATCTCCTTCATATCGTCCACCAGGTATCCCTCGACCCCGTAAAGGACCTTGAAGGCATCGCCCTTATCCAGGGCATGGCTGGCGTCCGGGAAGGCCTGGACGCAGCCGTGGTCAGTCACAGCCAGGGCCGGCATTCCCCACTGCTTTGCCCGTTTTATGATATCCTTTACCTCAGAAACGCCGTCCATGTCGCTCATTTTCGTATGACAGTGGAGCTCCACCCGCTTCACCGGCGCGTTGTCCACCCGCCGGGTGGTAAAATCCTCGCACTTTTTGATCCCAGTGATGGAGCCCACGGTCAGCTCGCCGTCGAACCGGTCGATGGTGGTGATCCCCTTGAGCTTTATGAACTTCCCCTGCTTTATGGCCTCGTCGGCGTCGGCCTCCTGGTCCTCTCTCAGGAACATCTTGATGGTGATGCTGTCGGTGAAGTCGGTGAGATCAAAGATCATCATCTTGCTGCCGCTTCTAAGCTCCCTTTTTTCCACCCGGATGATCTTTCCCCGTAAGACCACCTCGCCGATCTCCCCGGCGATCTCATGGATCTCCAGGGTCTCGCCCTCGAAATCGCGGCCGTAAAGCACATCGGGATTCTCCGACTTCCGGTAGGGCATTCTCCCTCCCCGGCCGCCGTCCCGCTTAAAGCCGGAGCCAGAGCCGTTCTGGCCGCCCTGGAAGCCGCCGCTTCCGGTCCCGCTGCCGGGATTTCCCTTTCCTCCGGCAGCTTTTTTCTCCCCAAAGGTCTTTTTCGTAAAGGTCCGGGAGCCGGGCTTTTGATCCTGGGCCAAAGCATGCCCCTCTCCAGGACCGCCCTGGACTGTCTCCAGGCCCCGGGAGCCTGCCATTTCCTCCTGCTCTCCGCCCATATCCTGGACATGGGACGCCAGAAGGGCCGCCAGGGCTGCCTCCTCGTCAAAGTCGTCCCGTCTCTCCTTCTCTGCCTTTGTGAAGGAAAACCTTACCTCTGCCGGAAGGCCGCACCGCTCTGTAAAGATCTTTTCCAGGATCCGCCCCACTTCCTTTGAGCGTTCCCGGTAGATCAGATTGTCCTCGATGGTCATGACCATGGTATCCTCTGCCTCAAAGGCCGTTTCCGCCCGGCGCAGGATATTGTATTCGATCATGCCGAAATTCTTAAACTCCATCAGGATGCTGTCCTTGTAGACCTGGTACAGCTTTTCCGGCGTATACTGGGCCGAAAGGCGGTATTTTTCAAGGATCTTCACGGTGATGGAGCGGCCAGGGAAGAGCTGCTTCGCGATCCCCTCCTCCATGCTGTAAATATTCTTTTTATGGATCAGTCTGGGACTTACGATATAGATGCGAAGAGAGCTTCTGTCCTTTGGCATGGATACCTTTTCCACCATGACCAGCTTTAGAAGCTCCTTTAATTCTTCGCCGATATGCAGTCCCGGAAATACTTCCAGAAACGGTTTTTCCATTATTCTCCCTTTGCTTCCTTCATGGCCAGAAGCTCCGCCCGCAGAGCCGGCAGAAGCTCATCCTCCGGCAGCTTCTTAAGGATCTGCCCCTTCTTAATGAGCAGTCCCTCGCCAATGCCTCCAGCAATTCCGATATCTGCCTCCCTGGCCTCTCCCGGTCCGTTGACCACACAGCCCATGACGGCTACCTTCACATCCAGGTCGATATCCGCCACCATTTTTTCCACCCGGGTGGCCAGGCCGATGAGGTCGATCCTGGTGCGCCCGCAGGTGGGGCAGGAGACCACCTCGATGCCGCCCGTCCTCAGCTTCAGCGCCTTGAGGATCAGCTTGGCGCTCTTTATCTCCTCCACGGGATCCCCGGTCAGGGAAACGCGGATGGTGTCCCCAATGCCCTCGTAGAGGATGATCCCCAGGCCCACAGAGGATTTAATATTTCCAGAAAGCAGGGTCCCTGACTCGGTGATCCCCACATGGAGGGGATACCGGCAGTCCCGGGCCAGAAGCTCGTGGGCTTTGACGCACATCATCACGTCTGAGGACTTGATGCTCACCACCAGATTATCGTAGCCCAGCTCCTCGATGACCTGGACCTCTCTTCTGGCACTCTCCACCAGGGCCTCCGCCGTGACTCCCCCGTACCGTTCCACCAGCTCCTTCTCCAGGGAGCCGCTGTTGACTCCCACCCGGATGGGGATGTTATACTCCTTTGCCTTATCCACCACGGCTTTGACCCGCTCCCTGGCGCCGATGTTCCCCGGATTGATCCGGATCTTATCAGCACCGCTTTCCATAGCGGCAATGGCAAGCCGGTAATCAAAATGGATATCCGCCACCAGAGGGATATGGATCTCCCGTTTGATCCGGCGGATGGCGTCAGCCGCCTCCATGGTGGGCACCGCCACCCGGATGATGTCACAGCCGGCGGCCTCCAGCTTAAGGATCTGGTCCACCGTGGCCTCCACATCCTCTGTTTTCGTATTGCACATGGACTGGATCAGCACCGGATTCCCTCCGCCGATCACCTTATCTCCGATCCGGATCACCTTCGTATTTTCCCTGTACATAAAACCCTCCAAACTTTCCAAGGACCGCCTTCCAGACCGACGGCCTTACATAAGGAATCTCACATCGTTAAACAGCACAAACACCATAAAGGCCATGAGAAGCGCCATTCCGGCCATGTTCACCGCGCCCTCGATCCTCTGGTCCACCGGCTTTTTCGCCGCCAACTCGTAGGCGAGGAACACCAGACGGCCTCCGTCCAGGGCCGGGAACGGCAGCAGGTTCATGACGCCCAGATTGGCGGAAAACATCACCATCAGATTCAGGATGTTCATAAACACCGTTACCAGGCCATAAGGCCGCACCTGGTCCACCGTATCGTCGATGATGGAGACGATACGCACCGGACCTGCAATGTCGTCGGCGCTTATCCGGCCCTTTACCAGCTCCTTTAAGCTGTCCACCACAGTAAGCACTGCGTACCGTACTTCTGCGGCTCCGTATTTTATGATCTTCGGGATGTTAAAGCCCAGGGACTCGTAGCCGGAAAACTGGATCCCGGTCAGATACCGGCCGTTCTGGAGCGTAAAAAGATCCGCATCCAGGAACGCCTCATGGCTCTCCCATTTTCCAGTCTCTCCGTCCATCCGGTCATACTGCACCGTAATGTCCCGGTTCCCGTTTACCAGCATCTTAAGGACCACATCCCTGGCGATCATCACCCGGCGGCCGCCGATCTTTGTGATCACATCTCCGGCCTTAAGCCCTGCCGCATCCGCCGCCTGGCCCGGCGTCACCTCCTGGATCCTTGCCGGATCATAACCGGACCAGGATACGATGACCATGGCGAATACAAAGGCCAGGATAAAATTAAAGACCGGGCCTGCGGCCACCACGGACATCCGGGCTGCCGGGGATCTTGAGAAAAACGAGACTCCGCTTCCGTCCTCCGGGTCATTCTCTCCCTCTTCGTCGCCAAATTCCCCCAGCATGGCGCAGGAGCCGCCAAAGGGGAACAGCTTCCAGGAATATCTGGTCCCGCTTTTTTTACTCACATGGGAAAGGAGCCGGGGACCAAATCCCAGGGAAAACTCCACCACAGTGATCCCATTGAGCCTGGCCAGAAGAAAATGGCCGAACTCATGGAATAAAACTATCACACTTAAGACAACCAGTGCCAGTATCACGCTGTCCCTCCATTATATCTGAAATTTATTCTTTTCCTGCCGTCTGCGCAGGAACTCATACGTTTCCTGCTCCGCCTCCAGGACCTGATCCAGAGACGGATGGCTGATCCTTGTATGATGGGCCATGGACTCGGCGATCATATCCGTGATCTCCAGGTATCCGGCCCTGCGGTCCAGGAATTCCGCCACGGCAAACTCATTGGCCGCGTTGAATACCACCGGCAGGGAGCCTCCGGCCTTTCCGGCCTCATAGGCCAGGGCCAGGCCGCGGAAATTCTCCGGATCCGGCTTCTCAAAGGCGATCTCCGTAAGCTTCCAGAAATCCAGCCGGTCCCCGGCCAGGGGCCGCCGCTCCGGATAATACAGGGCGTACTGGATCGGAAGCTTCATATCCGGCGTTCCCAACTGGGCCATGACGGCCCCGTCCTCAAACTGTACCATGGAGTGGATGATGCTTTTAGGCTGCACCACCACCTGGATCCGGTCCAGGTCCACGTCAAAGAGCCACCTGGCCTCCATCACCTCCAGGCCCTTGTTGACCATGGTGGAGCTGTCGATGGTGATCTTTCTTCCCATGGACCAGTTGGGATGCTTTAAGGCATCCTCCACCTGCACGTGCTCCATCTGCTTCCTGGTCCAGCCCCGGAAGGGGCCTCCGGAGGCCGTCAGAAGGATCTTATCTATCTTATTTCTATGCTCTCCGTTTAAGCACTGGAAAATGGCGCTGTGCTCGCTGTCCACCGGAAGAAGGCGCACCTGGTGCTCCCTGGCCAGGGGGACGATGAGATGGCCTGCCGTCACCAGCGTTTCTTTATTGGCCAGGGCAATGTCCTTTCCCGACTTGATGGCAGCCATGGTGGGACGGATTCCGATCATCCCTACCACCGCCGTCACCAGGATCTCATATCCGTCCATGGCCGCGATCTCCATGAGGCCGTCCATGCCGGATACGATCCTTGTATCCGTATCCCTGACCCGCAGGGCCAGGTCCTCTGCCCTTTCTTCGTCCCAGACGCCGCAGACAGCCGGATTAAATTCCCGGATCTGCTCCTCCAGGAGCCTGATATTGCTTCCCGCCGCAATGGCTTTTACTGAAATATCCCCGTTGGCCCGCACCACATCCAGGGTCTGGGTGCCGATGGAGCCGGTGGAGCCGAGGATCCCTATGGTCTTCATTCCGCTTTCCCTCTTTCTCTTATCGTAAGCCCAGGAACATCACTGCAAAGTAAATGGCCGGGGCCGTAAAGATCATACTGTCGAACCGGTCTAAGATCCCGCCGTGGCCGGGGATCAGATGACCGTAGTCCTTGACGCCGTGGTTCCGTTTGATGGCAGAGGCCGCCAGATCCCCGATCTGGGAGATCACAGCCGCAATGGCACAGGCAGCGGCGCTGATGACGCCGGGCCGGGCCAGCTCCACCATATGGCCTTCAAAGTATACGCCGTATAAAAAGCCCAGGAGGGCCGCTCCCAGAACGCCTCCCACGGCTCCCTCCACTGTCTTTTTGGGGCTCAGCTTCGGCGCCATCTTATGCTTTCCAAGGAGCATTCCCGCACAGTAGGCACACGTATCACAGCCCCAGGAGCTTAAAACGATGAGCCACACCAGGTATTTTCCGTCGGGCATGGAGCGCACCTGATACAGGTAGGAAAACATCAGCCCCACATAAAAGATCCCGAAAAAGGCCACCGTGATCTGCTCGGTGGTAAATTTAGGGAACGTAAACACATAGATGGTCATTAAAAGCATCAGCGCTGCGATGGCAAGGAAGGTCACATGACGGTCCATGCCAGTCCATACGATGGCATAATACGCCAGAACGGCCCCGTAGCCCACCAGGCCCGGCAGCTCCTTTTCGATCTTCATGACCCGGTACAGCTCAAAAAGGCCGATCAGGGAAATTGCCAGGGACACCAGGAACAGAAGCGTCCCTCCCTTAACCAGCAGAAATGCCGCCAGGATCACCAAAACGATCCCGCTGATCAGTCTGGTCGTAAACATATTGTCACCCCTTACTTCTTCTCCGTCTGGGAAACGCCGCCGAACCGGCGGTCTCTCTTATTATACTGGCGGATGGCCTCCAGTAATTCCTCTTTGTTAAAATCCGGCCAGAGGCAGTCGGTCACATAGAGCTCCGAATAAGCAAGCTGCCAGAGCAGGTAATTGGAAAGACGCAGCTCCCCGCTGGTGCGGATCAGAAGATCCGGATCCGGGATCCCGGCAGTATCCAGATAGGAGGCAAACCGGCTTTCCGTCATCTCCTCCTCGGTGATCCTTCCGGCCTTCACATCCTCCATGATCTTTTTTACAGCCCGGGTGATCTCATCCCGGCTCCCGTAATTGACGGCGATCACAAAGGTAAGGCCTGTATTGTCCTTTGTCTCCCGTTCCAGGCTGTCGATCCCCTCTACGATATCCGGCGCAAACCGGCTCCTCTCTCCGATCATCCTTACCCGCACATTATTGGCCTTGGCGATCTTTAAAAGCCGTTTTGCATAATACCGGAACAGCTGCATCAGGGCTCCCACTTCCTCTGCCGGCCGCTTCCAGTTTTCTGTGGAAAATCCATAGACCGTCAGGTACCGGATCCCCAGTCTGGCTGCGTCTTCTACGATCTGCTCCACAGTTTCGCAGCCCTTTTTATGGCCCAGCTGCCTGGGAAGGCCCCGTTTTTTCGCCCAGCGGCCGTTTCCATCCAGGATCAGCGCCACGTGGGCAGGAATCTTGAGATTTTCTTCCATTCTTTCCTCCCGTCCGGCATCCTTGGCCGGATTTCAAAAGACAGGGGCCAGGTTTCCCTGCCCCCTGTGATCTTATCTTATACTGTAAGGATCTCTTTCGTTTTGTTCTCCACAGCCTTGTCGATCTTCTCGATGGCCTTGTCGGTGATCTTCTGGATCTTTTCCTCAGCATCCTTTAAATCGTCCTCAGAGATCTCATCGTTCTTTTCCATCTTCTTAAAGGTATCGTTGGCATCGCGGCGGATATTGCGGACTGCCACCTTGGCATTCTCGCCCTTCTTCTTTACATCCTTGGCCAGCTCCTTACGTCTGTCCTCGGTGAGCTCCGGGAAGATCAAGCGGATGCAGGAACCGTCGTTGTTGGGGTTGATGCCCAGATCCGAGGTCTGGATCGCTTTTTCAATGGCCTTTAACAGGCTCTTCTCCCAGGGCTGGATCAGGATCATCCGGGCCTCAGGCACGGAGATATTTCCCACCTGCTGGATCGGGGTCGGAGTTCCATAATAGTCTACTTTGATTTTATCCAGAACGTGCGGATTGGCGCGTCCGGCACGAATGGAGGCGTAATCATTCATCAGGCTGTCAATGGTCTTATCCATCTTTTCTTCGTAGATCTTTAACTGTTCTTTCATAATAACCTCCTGTTATGAAACGGTAACGATGGTACCGTTAATATTTCCCTGCATGGCATTGGCGATGCCGTTTTCCTCGTTTAAGGAGAATACGGCCATGGGCATTTTATGCTCCATGCACATGATGGACGCCGTCAGGTCCACCACTGCTAACTGCTTGTCGATCACTTCCTGGATGGAAACTGTATCGTACTTTTTCGCAGCCGGATTGATCCTGGGATCGCTGTCATAAACGCCGTCAATGGCCTTGGCCAGGAGAATGCAGTCCGCATCCATCTCAATGGCCCGCAGTGTGATGGTCGTATCCGTGGAGAAATAGGGATGTCCGATCCCTCCGGCGAAAAATACTACCATGCCTCTTTCAAAGTATTTATTGGCCCGGTCCTTGGAAAACAGCTTCGTCATAGAGCCGCACTCAAAGGGGGTTAAGATCTGGGTCTTCATGCCGGTGTTCCGGAAGATCTCAGATACGTAAATACAGTTCATGACAGTGGCTAACATTCCGATCTGGTCCGCCTTGGTACGGTCGATGGCGTCGCTGGTACGGCCTCTCCAGAAGTTTCCTCCGCCGATGACGATGCCCACCTGGACGCCGGCATCCACCGAAAGCTTCACCTGTCTTGCAACCTCTTTTACCGTATCCTCGTCAAAACCTGTTTTTTTTGGACCAGCCAGCGCTTCGCCGCTGAGCTTTAAAAAAACGCGTTTCATTTTCATTCTCTGCGCTCTCCTATGTATTTTGTTGTAACCGTCCAGCCATCAGGGATCCGGCGCTTCCGGTCCGCCGCAGGCGGCAGGAAGGGGCATGGCTGAACCGTTCTTTTTTGCTTGTAGGAAATTATATCATACTTTCTGTGAATTGCCAACATGGATTTAAAAGGTTCTCCAGGTTCCCGCTTTCAGCCGTCTTTTCATATCAGCACTTGCATTCCTTTTTCCATGAGATATAATAGAAGAATAAGGAACAGTTCCCGTCAATTTCATATAAAAGCGAGGTAATCACAATGAGAAAAAAGCTTGATCTGACCGAAGGTATTTTCCCCATGCCGGTTTTAATGGTGGCCACCTACAATGAGGACGGAAGCGTAAACGTCATGAACGCCGCCTGGGGCACCATGCAGGAACGGGGCAATGTGGCCCTTAACCTTTCCGAAGCCCATAAGACCGTAAAAAACATCAAGGCAAGAGGCGCCTTCACCGTAAGCATCGCTGACGCCGCCCATGTGACGGAGGCCGATTATTTCGGAGTGGAATCCGGCAATAAGACACCTGATAAATTTGCCAACAGCGGCCTCACTGCCAGCCGGTCCGAATTCGTGGACGCTCCAGTGATCAACGAATTCCCTCTCTGCCTGGAATGTACCTTCATTGAATACCAGGATGGGGCATACGGCTGCGGCGTCATCGGAAAGGTCGTGAACGTGACCGCAGACGAAAGCGTCATGGACGGGGACCGGGTCGATATGGACCGGGTAAACGCCATCGCCTTTGATCCCTATACCCACGGCTATTATAAGGTATCCGGAAGAGTCGGAGAGGCTTTTAAAGACGGACTGAAGCTCAAAAAATAGATCTTCAGCGCCTTTTTAGTTTTTTCCGAAAAAATCCCCCGGGGCCGCGCTCCGGGGGATCCACTTTTAATAATTCTCTGCCTTTACTTCAAAGAAGCTCTGGGGATGGGCGCAGACCGGACAGACTGCCGGGGCCTTTTTCCCGATCACGATATGGCCGCAGTTCCTGCACACCCACATCACCTCTTCACTCTTTTCAAAGACCTTTTTCATCTCCACGTTCTCAAGAAGCTTTAAATACCGCTCCTCATGGGTCTTTTCGATCTCCGCCACCATACGGAACTTATGGGCCAGAGCTGTAAAGCCTTCGGCCTCCGCCTCCTGGGCAAAGGTCTTGTACATATCGGTCCACTCATAGTTCTCTCCGGCTGCAGCGGCTTTTAAGTTCTCTGCTGTATTTCCCAGGAGGGATAATTCCTTGAACCACATTTTGGCGTGCTCTTTTTCATTATCTGCCGTTTCCTGGAAGATCGCGGCGATCTGCTCATAGCCTTCTTTTTTTGCGACGCTGGCAAAATACGTATACTTGTTCCTGGCCTGGGATTCGCCGGCAAATGCAGCGATCAGATTCTGCTCTGTCTTACTTCCTTTTAATTCCATTGCAATTCCCTCCATAAGAATGTTTTTACTGACATTTTTATTTTATGGATTATTATGTCAAAAGTCAATGGATCCTATTCGAAATTCACACATCTTTCACATTCCATATTCTGGGTCCGCTGCCAGGCCAGCAGACGACAGCTATTACATCAGCGCCAGGAGTTTCCGGATATCCTCTTCCTTTGTGGCCCAGCTGGTGGCAAACCGCACCACCGTATGGTCCGCATCCTTTTTCTCCCAGATACTGAAGCTCACTTCCTTCCTTAACTCCTCCAGCTTTTTGTTCTCCAGGATCACAAACTGCTGGTTCGTGGGAGAGTCGATGTGGAAGCCATAGCCCTTTTCCCTCAGCCCCTGCTTTAAAATCTCAGCCATCCGGATGGCATGGCGGCTTACCTCCATATAGAGGCCATCGGTGAACAGTGTATCAAACTGGATCCCCAGAAGGCGTCTCTTGGCTAAAAGTGCTCCATGCTGCTTGATGATGGTGAAAAAATGCTTCGGAACCCGCTCCTTTTTCGGGAACACAACGGCCTCTCCGCAGAGAGCCCCCACCTTTGTTCCTCCGATATAAAAGGCGTCGCAGTACTCGGCGATCACCGGCAGGGTCACGTCTGTACCATGGGCCGCAAGACCGTATCCCAGCCTTGCTCCGTCCATATACAGGGGGATCCCATACGCTTTGCAGACCTGATGGAGGCCTTTCAGCTCGTCTTTTGTATACAGTGTACCGTATTCCGTGGGATGGGAGATGTAGACCATGCCCGGGAATACCATGTGCTCATACGTCTCGTCTCCCCAGAACGTCTTTAAAAGGGCTTCCAGCTCCCCCGCGTCCAGCTTTCCTTCGTGATGGGGAAGTGTGATGACCTTATGGCCGGAAGCCTCGATGGCTCCGGACTCGTGGCAGTTCACATGGCCTGTCTCTGCGGAAACCACTCCCTCATAAGAGGATAAAAGCCCGTCGATGACTGTGGCGTTGGTCTGGGTGCCGCCCACCAGGAAGAACACCTCGCCTTCCGGGCACTGGCATGCGTCCAGGATCTTCTCCCTGGCACTGGCGCAGTAGGGGTCTGCCCCATAGCCGGGCAGCTTCTCCATATTTGTTTCGATCAGTCGGTTTAAGATTTTTTCATGGGCTCCTTCCAGATAATCACATTCAAATGCCAGCATCGTTATTTCCTCCTCTATATTGTTTTTTCAGTTTTTTCGGATCTTTCTGGTTTTTCAGGCCTTTCAGATCTGTCGGATCTTTCTGTTCTCTCCGCTCTTTCAGCCCTTCCGGATCTGTCCATCCTCTCAGACTGGCCCTGCCGCTCTCCCCGCGGCTGCCGTTCTCCCCTGGGGGCCCGCTCCGGCTTCCCGGCCCGCTCTGGCTTTTCTCCCCTCTCCGGCTTTTCTCCCCGGCTCCGCTCATTTCTTGTTTCCGGCCTGGCCTCCCGCTTTTCCTTCTTTTCCTTTTTATCCTCACGGAAGCTTTTGAGGACCAGACTGGACGGATAACGGTATGCGTAGGTACAGCCCTTCATGAGTGCTTCCTCCTCCGGAGTCCGGCATACACTGAGGATCATGTCCTCCTCTTCCTGGAGAAGGTAGGCTTCCCCATTTCCATCCCTTTCACGGATCTCCTTATAGATCCGGTACTTTCTGTAATACTCCGGACACGGAGCCTGCTTCACCTTCACCGGCTCCGGCACAATATTGAGTTTATATGCATCCGACATCCTGGCCAGGATATTATGTACCTTTTCGCAGTTTTCCCTGGACACCATATCAGGAGACGGAATACAGACCATGTAATTCATTTTCTGTCCTTCTTTCTCTTTCATGTATTTCATGCCGCCGGGGCCATAATGTCCCGGCCCCTTTGATACCGGATTATATCATGGCAGAAATCCCTTTTCAATAGCCGCTTTCACTGGCGTCGCTTCTATTCCTGCGCCCGGATGGCCCAGCGCATCTTTGTGGACCTGGCCCGGGGATTTCTCTGACATTCCTCCGCCGAGGGACGGATCACCTCCTCGGAGATCTCCTGGTACAGCCCGGCCTTCTTCCCCTCTTTAAAGTAGTGCTTCACAAGCCGGTCCTCTCCGGAATGGAACGTAAGGATCGCCGCCCGTCCGCCTGGGGCCATGACGCCGGGGAGCTTTTCCAGAAAGCTGTAAAGCACTTCAAATTCGCTGTTGACGTCGATCCTCAGGGCCTGGAAGCACCGCTTACAGGATTTCACCACTGCTTCCTTTCTCTCTTCCTCCGGGAGAAATCCCAGCGCTGTCTCGATGGCCTCTTTAAACTGGGTGGTGGTCCGTATATATTCCTTTTTCCGGTTCCGTTTTAATACCTCCCTGGCGATCTCCTCTGCATAAGGCTCATCGGAATTCTCCGCCAGCATTCCGGTCAGCTCCTCCCTGGTCACTTCCTTCAGCCGGTCCGCAGCAGACACTCCCTTTTCCGGATCCAGTCTCAGATCCAGGGGGCCTTCGGCTTTATAGGTAAAGCCCCGCTCCGGATTGTCGATCTGCATGGAAGAAACTCCCAGATCGGCCAGGACGAAATCGAATTTTCCCACCTCCTCCGAAAGAAGGTCGATCTCTGCAAAATTCATCTGGCGCACGGTGAGGATCTCCTCCCCAAAGCCATTTTCCCTCAGCCGGGCCGTGGTCTTTACGATCTCAATGGGATCCACGTCCAGACCATAAAGATGGCCGGAGCCCTCCAGCTTTTCCAGCATCCTCCGGCTGTGGCCGCCATAACCCAGAGTGGCGTCCAGCCCCCTCTGGCCTGGCTGGATCTGTAAAAATTCCAGGATCTCATCGACGCAGATGGATAAATGCATCCCTGCCGGCGTGCTGCCCTTGGAGATGACCTTTTTAATGGTCTCCGCATATTTCTCCGGTTCTCTCTCTTTATATTTCTCCTCAAATGTCCGGGGATGGGTCCCCTTATAACGGACCCGCCGCTTATGTGGCTTCTGCATATCCTGATTCTGGTTCTGTTCTGCCATTCCCTCTTTATCCTTTCCTCGTCTTTCGTTCCATTGTATCACGGACGGCTCCCGATTTCCATAGTTTTCGGTTTCCCCGGTCCCAGGACGCAGGATCCAGCCCCGGGCCGCAAAAACCGGCTGGCATCCGGCAGCTTCCTGCCAGACACACAGCCGGTCTCACCTTATGTCTGTTTTATTATTTTACTTCCACCAGCTCATACTCCCTGGAGCCGAAGCCCAGGGCAGCGGCAGCCTCGATGGTGTGGACGCCGTTGCGGCTCTCCACCCGCTCCAGGAAGTGCTTCTGTCCCGGATCATCCGTTGCCGCATATACCAGATCGATGCAGGCCTGGTCGATGGCGATGGGATCCTCGGAAACAAGGATACCGATATCCTTCATGCAGGGATCCTCTGCAACGGCGCAGCAGTCGCAGTCCACAGACATATTCATCATCACGTTTACATACACCGCGTTTCCATGGAAGAAATCCACTACGGATTTGGCCGCGTCCGCCATGGATTCCAGGAAGGAATCATGGTCAGAGGTCCAGATCTTTTCCGGGTCTCCGGCGCCGTGGACGTATGCCTTTCCATAAGAGGAAGCACAGCCGATGGCCAGCTGCTTTAAGGCTCCGCCGTATCCGCCCATGGGATGGCCCTTAAAGTGGGACAGCACCAGGATGGAATCGTAGTTCTTCATGTTCTTTCCCACGAAATTTTTCTGGATCACCTTTCCTTCCGGAATGGAGAGTTCCAGATCCGGGCCTTCTGCATCCATGAGATCCACGCGGAAATATTTTTTCCAGCCATGGGCCTCCAGGGTGCTCATATGTTTGGCTGTGGTATTTCTCTGCCCTTCGTAAGCAGTATTACATTCTACCACATTGCCTCCTACCATATCGATGATGGGCTTCCAGAAGGCGGGCTTTAAAAAGTTCTGGTTTCCCACCTCGCCGGAGTGCAGCTTAATGGCCACCTTTCCCGGCAGTTCCTTTCCCAGAAGGCGGTACAGCTCCACCACCTTTTCCGGGGTGATCTCTCTTGTGAAAAATACTTTCGACTTCATATCGAATCTCCTTTCCTGAAGGGATATAATGGATAGCTTTATTATATCGCCCTCAGGCGGTTCTGTCTATCACTTCTGTCTTTATGATGCGAAATCCCTGCTTCCTGTACAGCTCCATGGCCCGGCGGTTCCAGTCTGCCACGTGGAGGACTGCAGGGCCGCGGCCCTCTTTCTCCAGAAGGACCAGAGCCCACTGTAAAAGAGCCCTTCCCAGACCCTGGCCCTGAAATTCTCCCTTCACCACCAGATCGTCGATCTCTTTCCCATAAACGGCCACCGAACCCGCCAGGGTCCCTGAGATCTCCAGGATCCAGATCTCTGACCGTCTCCGGGCCAGCTCTTCCCGGCCGGCGCAGCATTCTGCCGGCTGCAGCTCCAGAGCCGTCCGCATGGCCAGAAAGCAGCCGTTGTACATGATCCTGTATTCCTCATAATCGCTGTCCTGGTAATTTCTCAGGTCCAGGGATGCCTCTGCCCTTCCTCCTGCATATTCCATGGTATGTACAGTAAATTTCAATCCTCTTCCTCCGTTCAGCCGACCCCGAAATCCGTGATCTCATAAAGGACCTCCACTGCGGGATCCTCCATAAGCCACTGGTACTCATCCATGAACCAGTCCACCAGAGCCTGGTCCCGACGGATGGGAGTGGTATTATTATTGTAGACGTTGACGGTCCCCAGCTTAAAATACCGCTTCAGACAGTCGATGTCATACCGGATCATGTCCTTTGTCTGGCCCTGGATCCCCACCATAAGACATGGCGAGTCGAAATATTCCGCTACCTCCCCCGGCTCCCGGAAATCCGCATGCTTATTCAGGACACGCTGGCGGAAATCATAGTCAAAGGTCTCCACGCCGATCTTGAAGATAATGGGGACGCCCATCCGCTCCCGCATTTCCTCCAGCTTATGGCGGTAGATCCAGTGGGCCTCAAAAAACAGCTTCTCTATCTTTTTTTCACGGACAAGGGCCCCGATCCCATCAAGCGTCGCCTCGGGAAGTTCAAAGCAGCTCCCGGAGTTGATGATCTCCAAGGCTCCCAGTTCACCTGTTACCTGGGACAGTACCTGCCGGTTTAAGGCCTCCATGGCCTCCCGGTCCCTTCCGTTGTCCTCAATATAATCACAGAAGGCGCATTTTCCCCAGGCACAGGGAAAACCCCTGAGGAGACATATCTCCCTCTGATTTTTAGCAGTGATCCTGCTGTACCGTTCCTCTGGTATTCCCATAGCAGTTCTCCTTTCTTAAGGACCGCAGGCTCTGCCCTGCTGGCCGCATATGGCCTGTTTCAGCCGATCCGGCGCCTGCGGCTGCAGACGCCAGAAAAAGGCTCACCGTCCGGTCTGCCAGATCCGTAATGACCTGCACCAGAAATATGCTGGCAGTCATTCCCAGGGGGGTGTGGGACAAAAGCTGTACAAGGACCGTAGAGCCCGACGACGTGATCCCGCCAAAAAGGCCCGCGCAGATCAGGGAGCTCACAATGGTCCCGGGAACAGTGATCAGCGCCGCAGCCAGAAAAAGCCGCAGCCCCCTGACGCGTCCCATAAGCTCCGGCATTCTCCTCGACGCCAGCCCCGCCATAAATCCAGTAACCATGCCCACCGGCGCAAAATACAGCGAATAAATATCAGTGGTCATTCCCATAAGAATCCCGCTGAGAAGATTGGGGAGCATACCGTAAACGGGCCCCAGGAGGATGCCTGCCAAAATGGTCCCGATACTGTCCAGGTATACTGGAAGCCGCAGGGCCAGGGCTGCCTGTCCGCCCGCTGTGTTGATGCAGGCTGCCAGGGCGATCAGTACCATCTGGTTTACAGTCATTTTTTTCCTGCTTTTCATCGGAGCTGCGCCTCCTTTCCGTGAAGGAATGCCGTTCCCGTCATCCGGCTTCCCGCCGCCAGACCGGGGATCAGATCCAGCTCCTCCTCCCGGCATTTCAAGAGCCTGGAAAAGAACAGCCGGAAAAACCGCTCCGGATCCGTTTCTGTCAATATAAGGGCATTGGGAGCTTTTCTATAAAAGCCCATGGAGTCCACCACGGTCTGCCCCCGGGAGATCCCCTCCGTCTCCACCGCCGTATACGCTTCAAACCCTCGGCATAGTCCAGGGTCCGCGAAATGGGCCACAGCCAGGGGATCGTTGATGACGCAGCCGATCAGATGCTCCCACTCCCAGTGGAAATCAAAATAAAACTTCGTAATCGCCGACACAAAGCTGCCAAGCTCCGGATCCAGCCGTTTCAGATACGCGAGAAGATCCGGAGTCAGGACGATCTGTCTGGTCACGTCCAGCCCTGTCATCTCGATCTTCTTTCCGTACAGGGCAGCCGTTTCATACACAAGGGCCGCCGCATCTGGATCTGCCCAATAATTGTATTCCGCCACTGGAGAGCAGTTCCCATGGCTTTTAAAGCTGCCTCCCATGGACACGATCCGGTCCATGGAAAGGATTGCTTCCGGACAGTCCGAAAGCAGACGGGCCAGATTGGTCATGGGCCCCAGGGCGATCACGGAGCAGGGGCCTCCTTCCTGTCCCGGCACAAACCGTTTTTTTAGAAACTCCTGGGCGGTCATGGAGTTCTCATAGCCTGGGACTTCCGGGAGAAAGCTCTCTCCCAGCCCATCGGCCCCATGGGTATCCAGGGCATTCACATAGTCCCGCTTCAGCGGCCTTTCTGCTCCCACATAAATGGGAATATCCAGACGCCCCATATGCTTTAAAATTTTTTTTGTGTTGGAAAAGCCCATATCTGCCGGGCTGTTCCCACATACGATGGTAATGGCCTCCACCTGGATCTCCTCCATGGACAGCGCCAGCATCAGAGCCAGGCTGTCGTCGATCCCCGGGTCACAGTCAATAACCACCTTCTGTATCTTTTGATCCATCCTGTTTTCTCCTTCCGTTTTCACGCAGGGGAAACAAAAAACCGCCCCTGCCAGTTTTCTGAAAACCTCAGATAAGCGCACCAGCTTCTGGAAATCCATCCAGAAAACCGGTGCGCCAGGCAAAGAGCGGTACCAGCCCCGCCTTCCGGCCAGGGCTTTTTACCTTTATCATTCTCACTTATGCCTAGTTTTTTATACTGGGAGGTTCACGAACCAGTGGGGACCCCAGAGGATCCCGGTGCCAGAAGTATAGCACAGGGAAGGAATTTGCGCAAGGCCTCTCCCATGTTTTTCATTGATTTTCCACTCTGCTTTTAGTATAATGAAAACATCGGAGTGTCCCTGTGAAAAATCAGAAAACAGGACAGACATAAAAGGGAGGAAGATTCTTATGCAGTATAACAAAGAACGGATTTTATCCAGGCTCATGGAAATGATCCAGATCGACAGCGTTTCCTATAAGGAAGGCCCCATGACCGACTATCTCCAGAAATATTTTGAGGACCGCGGCTATGAAGTATACCGCGATCAGGCTGGAAAGGCCGTGGGCGGGGACCACAGCGGAAACCTCCTGATCCATATTCCTGGAACGATGGAAGGAGAATCCATCTGTCTCAATGCCCACCAGGATACGGTGGAACCGGGGATCGGTATTGTTCCGGTTCTTGAGGACGGAAAATTAAAGAGCAGCGGGGACACGATCCTGGCCGCCGACGATAAATCCGGAATCGCCATCATGCTGGAGCTTTTGGAGGTACTGAAGGAAACAGGAACCCCCCATCGGGACATGTACTATCTTTTCACCATCTGTGAAGAAAGCGGCATGTACGGCGCAAAAAATTTTGATTATTCCAAAATTCCTACCAAAAACATCTTTTCCCTGGACGGAGCCGGAAATCTGGGCTTTATCTTAAAATCCGGCGCCGGAAAGGACGTGCTGACCATCACCTTCCACGGAAAATCCGCCCACGGCGGCATTGAACCAGAAAAAGGCATCAATGCCATCAACGCTGCGGCCCTGGCCATCAGCAAGGTGAAATTCGGCCGCATCGATCCGGAGACAACCTCCAATATCGGCCGCATCGAGGGCGGCGCAGCCACCAACATCGTTACGGATAAAGTCACCTTTACCTGTGAGGTCCGCTCTCACTCCCAGGCCCAGATCGAGGCCCAGGTACAGAAGATCATGGATGCATGCCAGGAAGCGGCCGCCGAATTCGGAGCCACCGTGGACATCGATGTGGACCACTTCTGCCCGCCCCACAAGCCGGATCTGGACGGCTTCCTTACAAAGGCAACGGTCCGCGCCCTGGAGCTGGAAGGGATCACACCGGAATACCATATCAGCAACGGCTCCGGCGACAGCAATATCTTTTCTGGCCACGGCTTTGACTGCTCCGGGATCTCCACCGGTATGTTCAACGTCCATACCACCGGCGAATACCTGGATCTGGCCGTATTCGAGCAGGCCTTCAACGTAACCTGGAGGATCGTGACAGAGCCTCTGGATTAAAGACCAGGCAGGCAGGGAATAATAGCTGTATAAAAAGAGGATGCTGCGTATCAAAGGGCGAAAAACGTCCTTCCGCAGCATCCTTTTTCTTTACATGCCCGCTTCTTCCGGTATCACATGCCTGGTGTAAATCCGCAATAAACGCTTCACATTTTATCCCACACACCCTTGCCCTCCGAAAATAAATATGCTATACTCCCGGCAAAACCAGTGGCCGCCGCGATTACAAGGATTCCGTATTCCGGATGCTGTTCCGGGACCGGACGAGCCTATAAGCTTAAGGTCCAGGTTTTAAAGATCGCCCCGGAGGCCAACCGTGAGCTCCTGGAGGAATGCCAGAGCCTGAAGGAATATATGCTCCTTATGGAACAGGTACGGAAGTATGCCGCATTCCTGGAGCTCAACGAAGCCGTGGACCGGGATGTCAATAAATGCATCCGGGATGGGATCCTTTCAGACTTTCTCTCAAAGCATAAAGCGGAGGTGATCGCAGTGAGTATTTTTGAATATGATGAAGAACGGGAGATCCGCCTCATACGGCAGGATGAATTCCGGCAGGGACAGCAGAATATCCTCAGAGATCTAGTTCATAAAAAACTCGAAAAAGGAAAATCCCCAGCCGTTATCGCAGATGAGCTGGAACTGGAGCCGGATGTAGTGGAAACGCTGATACAGGAGCTTCAGAAAGAATTATCCGGCAGCGTCCTTTAGGGCTTAAACGCCTTTTGGCCGATCCTTACCCGGTATCTTTCCGCTGGGAGCCGCTGTAATACAGATGCTTTCTCTGTGATACAGCGGCTCCTTCTAATCCTCAGATCTTCTTCCCGCAACAGCAGCTACTGTTCTTTCCTCCACACCATTTTATTCACAACCCCTGTATAGCTCTGAATGATCTTAACTACCTTGGTGCTTACATTTTCTTCCACATAATCTGGCACCGGAATGCCAAAATCCCCTTCCTGGTTCATGGCCACCGCCGTATCCACAGCCTGGAGCAGGGATTTCTCATCAATGCCCGCCAGCACAAAACACGCCTTGTCCAGAGCCTCCGGCCGCTCCGTACTGGTCCGGATGCAGACCGCTGGAAACGGATGGCCAACAGCGGTAAAGAAGCTGCTCTCTTCCGGAAGGGTTCCTGAGTCAGAAACTACCGCAAACGCATTCATCTGCAGATGATTATAATCGTGGAATCCCAGCGGATCATGGCGGATCACCCGTTCATCCAGATGAAATCCCGAGGCCTCCAGACGTTTTCTGGATCTGGGATGGCAGGAATAAAGCACCGGCATATCATATTTTTCCGCCATACGGTTGATCGCAGAAAACAGTGACAGAAAATTCTTTTCTGTATCAATGTTCTCCTCCCGATGGGCTGACAGCAGGATATACCCCTGCGGCTTCAGTCCCAGTCTTTCCAGAATATCTGATTTTTCGATTTCCGGAAGATTCTGATGCAGGACTTCCGCCATAGGAGAACCCGTCACATAAACACGCTCCTTGGGCAGCCCGCACTCATGAAGATATTTTCTGGCATGTTCACTGTACGCCAGGTTCACATCCGAAATAATATCCACGATCCGGCGGTTGGTCTCCTCCGGCAGACATTCATCCTTACACCGGTTTCCTGCTTCCATGTGAAAGATCGGGATATGCAGGCGTTTTGCCGCGATGGCTGACAGGCAGGAGTTGGTATCTCCCAGGATCAAAAGCGCATCGGGCCGGATCTGCGTCATCAGCTTATAAGAGCAGTTGATAATATTTCCGACTGTGGCTCCCAGATCGTCCCCCACTGCGTCCATATAAACTTCCGGGTTCCCGATTTTTAAGTTTTCAAAAAAGATCCCATTTAAGTTATAATCATAATTTTGTCCCGTATGGGCCAGCACCACATCAAAATATCTGCGGCATTTATTGATCACCGCTGCCAGACGGATGATCTCCGGCCTCGTCCCAACAATGATGAGAAGCTTTAATTTCCCATTTTCTTTAAAATGTATAGTGGAATAATCTGTCCTGATTCCCATATTCTCTTCCTCTTTCCACATAAATTCAAGTCTGATCTGCTGTACAGACGGGCTGATTCCTGTCCCCATCTGACAGACCCATACCTGCTATACTGGTTCAAAAAATGTATCTGGATGTCCCGGATCAAAGGCCTCGTTGGCCCACATGACCGTCACAAGATTCTCTGTTTCAGACAGATTAATGATATTATGGGTATACCCAGGCAGCATATGAACCGCTTCAATTTTATCACCAGAAACCTCAAAGTTCATTACTGGATACGGATTTCCATTCTCATCCAGACCCACCTTCCGTTCCTGGATCATTCCATGACCGGCGACCACCATAAAAAACTCCCATTTACTGTGATGCCAGTGCTGGCCTTTTGTAATTCCCGGTTTACTGATGTTTACCGACACCTGGCCGCAGTCTGCTGTTTTCAAAAGTTCTGTAAAGCTGCCCCGGTCATCGCAATTCATCTTTAAGGCAAACCGTACCTTTCTCTCAGGAAGATAAGAAAGATATGTGGAATACAGCTTCTTTGCAAAGGAACCTTCCGGAATTTTGGGCATGACTAAGGTTTCCGGCTGCTTTTTGAAATTCTCCAGAAGTTCTACGATCTCTCCCAGAGACGCCTTATGGGTCACAGGAACATAGCAGAAGCGCCCGTCTGCCTGGGCAATGGCCTCTGTACCGGAAAATATACAGTGATGCTCTCTTCCTTCCAAACCATCTAAAAGCTCTGCCACCAGATCATCTATATAGAGCAGCTCCAGCTCCACTGCCGGATCATTCACCTGGATCGGAAGGTCATTGGCGATGTTATTGCAGAATGTGGCTACAGCCGAGTTATAATTGGGACGACACCATTTCCCAAAGAGGTTGGGAAACCGGTACACCAGGACTCTGGCTCCCGTCTCCTGCCCATACTGGAAGAACAGCTCCTCTCCTGCCAGCTTAGACCTTCCATAATCGGAACCGGCATACCTTCCCAGGAGAGTTGCCTGGATCGAAGACGCCAGCATCACCGGACATGTATTTCCATGCTTCCTTAAAAGTCCCAGAAGCGTATCTGCAAATCCAAAATTCCCGGCCATGAACTCCGAATTGTCCTTCGGGCGGTTCACCCCGGCCAGATTGAACACAAAATCCGCCCCCGCACAATATCTGTCCAGCAGCGCCGGATCTGTATCCACATCATATTCATAAATCTCTCCGATCGTCAGCTCCGGCCTCGTCCGGTCCGTTCCGGCCTTAAGGTTCTTAAGCGCAGCCACCAGATTCTTTCCAACAAAGCCAGCAGCGCCTGTTACTAAAATATTCATCCTATAAAACCCCTTTTTTTCTCTGCCGCCTCCATGTCCATATCCCGGCCATGCACCCGGCTGTATTATAAATCAGATCGTCCACGTCAAAATATCCAAGCCCTGTGGCAAACTGAAGGCATTCCGTCCACGCTGAAACGAAAATCCCCAGAAAAAGGACTGGAAGGATCCTGGCATTTAGTCCCCTCTGCGCTCCCATTTCTGACACCAGATAGCCCAATGGAAAAAACAGCAGGCCATTCAGCCAGACCCCTTCCAGGGCTTCCATCTTCATTATAATTCTTGACAACCTGCCTGTCAAAAGCTCACGGAAGGTTTTCACCAGATCAAAATCCACAAAAAAAGTCTGACGGAATGCCCGGAGCAGAACCAGGTTCTTTCCGCCCCGGTAGTTTGCTTCCCTGGATAAGAATGTAAAATACAGATAGCCGCAGGCATATATTACTAAGAGAAGCAATAGCAGATTCCTATATGCGCGGTTCTCTGACCGGTGTTTTACCCCCGGTACTAAAAGGATCAAGCCGACCATCAGGGCAGTAAACGCAAGGCTTCTTCCCATACTTCCTATCTGCCCGCAGCCTCCAGAGCTTCCCTTACATAATCCGTAGTCAGAATTTTCTTTATTGTTCCCTCCACGTCCAGGCGCGTCGTATTATGAGAAGTATACGCCTCCTTCGCCATTGTACATACCTGGCCCTGCACAAAAAACTTATCATAATTCAGATCACGGCCATCTGGAAGCACACGGTAATAATTTCCCATGTCCACGCTTCTCATACATTCCTCATTGGTCATCAGCGTCTCAAACAGCTTTTCTCCATGTCTGGTTCCGATCACGCGTGTCCCAGTATCACCAAACAGCTTCTGGACGGCTTTAGCCAGATCTCCAATGGTGCTGGCATCCGATTTCTGTACGAACAGATCTCCTGGCTCTCCATGCTCAAACGCAAACATCACCAGATCCACAGCCTCATCCAGATTCATAAGGAAGCGGGTCATATCCGGATCTGTAATAGTAATGGGATTCCCTGACCGGATCTGGTCCATAAACAGCGGAATGACAGAACCACGGCTGCACATGACATTTCCGTAGCGGGTACAGCAAATGGTCGTTTTTCCAGCTGCAACGCGGGCATTGGCCCCGATCACCTTTTCCATCATCGCCTTGGAGATTCCCATGGCATTAATGGGATACGCCGCCTTATCTGTGGACAGGCAGACAATCCTTTTTACTCCCGCTGCCACCGCTGCGTGAAGCACATTGTCAGTGCCCTCCACATTGGTACGTACAGCTTCCATGGGGAAAAACTCACAGGACGGCACCTGCTTTAAGGCAGCCGCATGGAAAATATAATCCACACCCTGGACAGCGTCCTCCACAGAACGGATATTCCGGACATCCCCAATATAAAATTTTACCTTTCCTGCCAGCTCCGGGTGCTCTGCCTGTAAATTATGACGCATGTCATCCTGCTTTTTCTCATCCCGTGAAAAAATCCGGATCTCCCGCAGATCCGAGTCCAGAAAATGCTTTAAAACCGTGGATCCGAAGGAACCAGTGCCTCCAGTGATCATTAAGGTTTTGTCTTTAAAGAAATCAGTTTTAATCATTCGCTTTTTCTCCTCTTAAAAACTTATTTATAGGTCGGAATAGCCGACAGATTTCTCCTTTTTATCCCGCATACCCATGTCCGCTGAAGATTAAGGTGCTCTACTCCCGGCATCCTCTGTTCCGGGACCAGACGAACCTCTTAAGTCTCTGTAATGCTGTCAACCGGACCTCTTATACAGAACTGGAGATTGTCACCCTGGAAAATACCGTCTATATGAACATAAAAAACGACATGGCTTTTCTTGTGGACTTCTGGCTGAATCTTTACAATCACCAGGCCACCCGAAATCCTAATATGCCGCTCCGGGATCTCCTTTATGTTGCAAAGGAATATATGATCTTCGTGGAACAAGTGCGGAAATATGCCGCATTCCTGGAACTGAATAAAGCAGTCTAGCGAGCAGTCAGCAAGTGTATCCGGGACGGGATTCTTTCAGACTTTCTCTCAAAGCACAAAGTGGAGATGATCGCAGTAAATATCTTTGAGTACAGTGGGGAACGGGAAATATGCTTGATCCGGCAGGAAAAATACTGTTAGGGCATCGAGCAGGGGCAACTGAATACTCTCCAGGATTTAGTCCGCAAATAACTTCATAAAGTAAAATCCGCAGCCATTGTTAAAGATGAACTAGAGCTGGAAATAGTTAATGCCCTCGTCAATGAGGTAGAAAAGGGCAAATACAGTGAAGATCGATATCATCACTAAAAAGACGGCTACCCGATCAGTTCTGGCAGCTGTTCTTTCCAACCTGGAGGAAATCTTGATATCAAAAATAGAATAAATCTTTTTCCACAAAACTTTCTCTGTATATTTTTTATTTACTGCTCTAAAATATCTGCAATTCTTTTACAAGCATAACCATCCCCATATGGATTGCTTGCCGCACTCATTTTCTCATACTCTTTTCTGTTTTCTAGCAAAAGTTTAAAATTACGATAAATTTCTTCTTCCTCTGTTCCTACTAATTTTAAAGTACCAGCTGCTATTCCCTCCGGTCTTTCTGTTGTATCTCTCATCACGAGCACTGGCTTTCCTAAAGACGGAGCTTCTTCTTGGATTCCTCCACTGTCAGTCAAAATCAAGTAGCTCCTAGATAAAAAATTATGAAAATCAACAACTTCCAATGGCTCTATGATATGAATCCTCTCATCATTTCCTAAAACTTTTGTTGCAATTGAACGGACAGCTGGATTCATGTGGATTGGATAAATTGCCTTGACATCTATATGCTCATCCATCACTCGCCGGATCGCCCGAAACATATGTTCCATTGGAGTTCCTAGGTTCTCGCGTCGATGCGCTGTTATCATAATTAACCGGCTATCTTTTGCCCATTCCAATTCTGGATGCGTATACCCTTCTCTTACAGTTGTTTTCAACGCATCGATTGCTGTATTACCAGTCACATAAATACTATCCTCGCTTTTCCCCTCCTTCAATAAATTTTTCTTTGCCAGTTCTGTTGGCGCAAAATTATAGGCGCTGATTATAGACACTGCCTGCCGATTAAATTCCTCTGGATATGGAGAATAAATATTATAAGTGCGAAGCCCTGCTTCCACATGTCCCACTGGGATATGCAGGTAAAAGCATGCAAGCGCTGCTACGAATGTTGTTGATGTATCTCCATGTACCAAAACCACATTTGGCATTTCAATTTCCAGAACACTTTTTATATTTTCCAAAATATGTGTGGTAACATCAAACAGCGTCTGACGTTCTCGCATAACAGAAAGGTCATAGTCAGGCACAACCTCAAATGTATCTAATACTTGATCCAGCATTTGACGATGTTGACCTGTAACACATACCACTGTTTCAATCGTTTTGCGGGTCTTCAGTTCATTTACCAACGGACACATTTTAATTGCCTCTGGTCTTGTTCCAAAAACCAACATCACTTTTTTCATGTTCTCTTATCCTCCTACAGTCTATATACACCTTTCAAATCACAAATTTTTCTGGTATCAAATACAATTTTATTCTCTAACTTGCTTATATGTTTTTTTATCTCATCATGCCCGACTAAGAGAACTACCATATCTATTGCATTAAGAAACTCATCAAGATTATGCATCTGATTTGGAACTACATCTTTTTCAATAAATGGATCATATACTTTTAATTGATTCCCACACAAATGACGCTCCATTGATTCCAATATCTGTAACGTAGGAGACTCTCGCATATCATCTACATTTTCCTTATACGTTAATCCGTACAAACCTACTCGACTAATATCCATTAAATTATTTTCTTTCATAATTTCATAAATTCGATTAAGCACAAAATCTGGCATTCCATCATTAGTCCTCATAGACTCATCTATTACTTTCGCAAGACTTGGATAATCTCCGACTAAAAACCACGGATCAACAGAAATACAATGCCCCCCAACTCCAGGACCTGGCTGTAAAATATTTACCCTAGGGTGCATATTACAAATCTTGATAATTTCATATACATCCATATTATCATGCCGGCATATTTTGGCCAACTCGTTAGCAAATGCAATATTAACTGCACGAAAAGTATTCTCTACTACCTTTGTCATTTCTGCTGTTTTAATATCTGTTACAACAATTTCACCTTGACAAAAAGACAGATAAAGATTTTTAACTTTTTCTCCAATCTCACGGCTATCTGCACCAATCGTACGATTATTATGTAATAACTCATACACCATATTTCCAGGAATAATTCGCTCCGGAGCATGCACCAGATTAATATCCCTTCCAATCTCAAATCCATTTTCTTCAATAACAGGCCGTATGTACTTATCAATAGTTCCCGGAGAAACTGTAGATTCAATTACAACAGTTGCCCCTTTCAAGCACACACGCATAACTTTTTTTACAGCATCAACAACATAACAAGCATCAACTTTTTTGCTAAATTTATCGTATGGAGTTGGAACAGATACAATATATGTGTGAGTTGTCTGATATTCTGTACTAAAACGAATTCCAGATTTCATAGCATCTGCGAATAATCCATCCAGCCCATCTTCTTTAAAAGTAGTATGACCTGCATTTAATGTATCTACTAATTCTCTATTATAATCTGTTCCTACTACTTCAATACCATGAGATGCCATCATCAATGCAGTAGGTAATCCAATATAGCCCAAGCCAATTACGTTAATCATTTATTTTCCTCCAATTTTAAATTCCTTATGTTACAAATTTTATTTGAATTTGTTTAAACTCTTCACATAAGATATTATCTTCTTATAATTCATCACTCCCATAATTATGAGATATATACCATAACAAGTTAAGAAAATCATCAAATTGCATTTTCTCAAACTATTTAAGTACACCGATATAAAATATACTACAACCCCGACCAACATAATTTCTACTACAATTTTTCCAATTTCTCTAAAATCAAACAATTTTTCCATTTTAGTATGTATTTCTTTAGCACCAAAGTGAAGCAATGCAAGTGTCATAAATATGGTTAGTAGTAATGTAACAAAAGCAGGTCCAATCATTCCCATCATTTTGTATCCAAGCACATTCAATATGCTGTTACAAATCAAGGTAATAATAGAAATTGTCATCAATATTTTTGTCTTTCCTGCCCCACTCAATATTGTTGTTACATTTGCAAAACGTATCATATCCACAACTAAATAAAGGACAAAAACCGGAAGTCCTTCCAAATATTTTTCATCATATAAAAGCACCATTAGATCCCTTGATAAGAAAATCGCACCTCCCACAAAAATGCATGTTATGATACATCCAATTTTCAAATATAATCGAAAAACTGCTTGCGCCTCCTTATACCTACTCTGATTTATCATGCGTGTTATAACCGGAACTAAGACTGTAATCATTGAAGCTGTAAGCATATCAAATGGAAGAACCTTAGCCGCATTAGTATATATTGCCAGTGTCTCTGTATTAGCAAATATACTAATAACATATTTATCTATATCTCTAGATAACGTATTAGTTAAAACATACACAGACATTGGAATGCTAAAATTCAAAATTTCCTTGACAAGAACCAGGCTACCTTCTCGAATACGAATTGGATACTCATATCCCTTAAACAGTACATAAAAATATACCACTTGAATAAAATCTAATATTAATATTACAACAAGAACAGTAATGATACTATTCAGCACATAACACGAAATTACTACCGATATCATTTTTATCAGAGATACAATTAAATTTCTGATAGCAATTATTCTTGCCTTCCCAATTGATACGAAAAGTGTTTGAAACATAGAAATCAAATTTGTAAAAAAAGGGGTTAAAGCCACAATCGGAATAATATCTATCAAATCATCGTTTTTTAAATAAGCCGCTAGTTCGTATCGTGAGAAAAATATAATAAATGAACATGCTATTCCAACTATATACTGAATATTAAAAATAGTTGCTATATACCTATGCTGTAAGCCTTTATCTTTTGTACGGTTATAGAAATAATTGGTTGCGTTTGTCAATCCAAGTATTGAAACTGATGTTACAGTTGTTGTCAATAAGAGAGCTTGAGAATATGTCCCATACTCTTGTAGTGAAAAATTTACTGAAAGTAATTTTGTTACTATAATTCCAAATAAAGTTGTGATTACTTGTACAAAAGTAAGCATAATAGAATTCAATGCAACTCCACTGCTTATGGTCCTGTTTTTCAATTTTTTCACCCATTCTTTTTTCTTAAAATTATCTTTTTTATTCTAGCTCCCATTTCCTTAAATTTCATTTTAACTTGATTCGCTCTTTCGATTCTCTCTATACTACTCAATGAGCACGCTGCATCAAGTCCTTCCCTGGATAGTTTTTCTCCAAATTCCCTACGATTTCTGTATACTGGAATGGCTTTAGAATATGCCTCCGAATACATTACATTCTTAAGCGGAATATCCTTTACATAAAAATCTTCCGCTAATTCCAAAAGTTTTTCTCCTTTATCAGTATGAACCACTGCACTTGATACCCCATTAGGGTTATATGGTCTAACAGCCCCTCCTGCAGCCAAATGATAATCTCCCATCGTTATATCTGAATGAATAAACTCTCTTTTTATCGGACAGGAGTTACAAGAAGGCCTTTTCAAATACAAAAACGCAATACCATATCTACTGGTATTAAATTTTTCAAGATACTCATTTCCTTTCTGAAATCTCGCCCGAATATAATATGGTTTCCATCCTTCTTTTTTATACCTTGTCGTAAACTCAACTATTTTATTCTCTTGATCTTCTATTAAGCTTGATATATATTGCCTATGTACTAATGGAGATGTCACACCATGACATATAAGTGTACATATATATAATTGCCTGTATTCTCTCCCCAGAAAAAGCTTTAATGCATATGCGTCGCAAGGCAGACCAATAAAAAGCACATTTTCCCCTTTAATTAAATCTGCCTTAATCCTTGTATATACATCCTGTTTCCTGGATTGAGCATACTTGGAGGTTCTAAACTTTTCAATATCAATGTAAGATATAGCTTTTCTATATTCAATCATCAAAAAGTCTTCCGTATATGTTACACCGTATACTCCCCCTCCCATCGTTTTTACAAAACCTCTTGATATTGCAGTTGCCAATCCCCCCGATGCGGATTTTTTCACCTCCCTCATTTCCTCAAAATATCCAGCTACTGCCCTTTCATGAAAATCTACTACCTTTTTTGCATTTTTTATTGGGCATACTGATAGACATTTTTTACAGTTAATACAGTTTTCTGGTTTCATTATCTGAGGATAATAAAAGCCCTCCTCATCTGCAATCATTGCAATTATACCTTTGGGACAAACGTTCGCGCATGCTTCACATCCACAACATTGACCTTTACTCTTAAATAAATGTATAGGCATACTGTCTTCCTCACTCTTTCAAAGCATGTTTTAAAAAACTCAGAGATTTGCATCTCATATCTTCAACCTTCAAAGAAACTTCTTGGTAATCTATACAGTTTTCTGGCATAGCAAACTTTTCTGGTTCTTTTACTAAACACTCTTCCAATCCTAATTTCTGTACGATATTATCAATACGAGAATTTCTTGATTCCTTTACATCTATGCGCTTTCTATAAAAAACAAGAAATTGTTTTTTATTAATTACAGAAAATGCCAATCCATGAAACGAATCTGTCAAAACAAGCTCTGCGTTCCTAATCAAATTAACAAATTCGGCTGGTGTTTTTCCTATTAACACCTCATCTGCATATTTGGAATCATCCGAATTACACTCATTACTAAGTATACTCACCAATCGGAGGCCTTTTTTATCTGCTATATTTCGTGCATACTGTTGAATCCTGTTGTCTACTCCCAAAAAATAGCACACAATATAACCATCTTTTATTATTTTTCCTGGTATAATTAGTGTTTCCCACTCCTCCTTAGTCAAAAGATATGTTGGGTCTGCAACAACCTCCACCGGAATATCCGCAATTGATTGGATAATTTCTTTTCCTTTCTGCTCTCGCACACTTAAATAATCTATTTGTTCCCAAAATTCTTTTGCCTTTTTTTTTGCATACCGAGGATATACCGAAACTCCAAGACTTGTCGCATATGATATTCTTCTTACACCTGGTGCAGCAAAACGTAGCGTATAAAAATTGCTGACAGCAACATCCGGTAACCACAGCTGATCACTTCCTACTAAAACAGCAAAATAATTTTCTGATTTTTTCCTTAACTCTGTAATCCCATTACATTCTATAATATTATGAAGACGTTTTAAGCGGAAATCTTCCGATACCTGTCTTCGCATTTCTTTATTTTTTTCGTGTATTTCATCCTGTACATTTTTTTTTCTTGCTTCTACTCTTTTCCTAACAAGTGTATACATCTGCTTTAAAGCCACATAAATTGAAGCTGGTGATAAGGCAATACCCTTATTGTGTCCTGAGTAGTATTTAATAATTTCTGTTTCAAATCCCATCCGCTCAATGACTTGCTGGGTCGCATATGCTTGTAATAGCTGTCCATAGTTTGTACCTGTATGTGCCAGGCACAATCCCACCTTATTATTTTCCATTATCTATTTCCTCCCAAGTATTTTCCCAAACCGTCATTTGTTCATCATTATTCTTCTGATAATTAACTAGCATAATCGAAATAACAATTGCATTCCAAAAAAAACGCTTGTTGATTGCATCTAATACGAATGCCGGAATAACTCCCGCCATTAAAATTATTATTACCAAAAGATTCCTCTTTTTTACAGCTTCCACGCCAATCATAAGTAGAGGGATTGTGAGAAATGCCGTACCAATTAGACCAACATCGCATAAACTAGTAAGAAAGGTATTATGAATAGCTCCAACACCAGTACTGTATCCTCCCCATCCCCAGCCAAAGATCGGTTTCTCCCTAAATAAATCTATCGCCCGCACCCAGCGAATATCTCGTCCTGATCCCCCTTCATATCCACTAAATATAAACAGCCTATCAATATTCGCTTGTGGTAGATACTGCTGAATAATATATACCATGATGTATCCTAAAACTAAGATAAAAATTAGTCGTTGAAGTAATTGTTTCAATGATATATCTTTTCCTGATTGTGGTAATATGGCTAAAGTAACTACAATTATACCAAAAGTTAAAAAACCCGCTCTTGACGACGTCAACAACAAAGCATATGCATTAACCGCAACAATAACTGAATTGATCACAATTTTCTTTTTTTCAATCATTGCACCATATAATCCGAGTGTTATTCCAATAAGTAAAAAAGCCGCGCAATTATTTGGATCATTTTGCCTTCCAAAAAGTGTCAAAACTTGTCTTGCCACAAAAACTGCATCTCTAAATGGAGCTTTAAAAATAATGGATAATATACCGAACAAAAAACTAATCCCTAAACACGCTTGTAAAACTGTCTGTAAAAAAAAATATTCTATCTTTTGTCCCGTTATGATCACGACGAATAACACAATGCCTATCTGTGATAAAATATGCATCTGAAAATCATTGTTATTCATCCCTGACCAGAAAACTGAAAACAGCTTATAAAAAAACCATAGTAAAAAAAACATGCTATACTTATTTATTCTGATTATGAATTTTTCTTGCCAAACAAATATTCCTAACATTAATAACAAATAATACTTTGTAGCGTTTCCAAAAAAACGGGTTAAATAGGTTTCAAAAAAAGACAAAAAAATATAAACAACAAATAACCATGTAAGCTTTTTATTTATTTTTCCAGAATTCCCTGAAGTATACATTCCCACTTCTGAATGATCTCCTTTTCTTCAAACTTCCTCACCTGTTCTTTATTTTTATTTGACATTTCTTTTCTCAATTCAGAGGATTCCATTAGTCGTAAAAGGCATTCTACCATTTCTTCTATATTCATTGGTTGAATCAAATGCCCATTCTCCCCATTAATAATAATTTCATCTGGCCCTGTTGGAACATCAAAGCTGACAAGAGGAAGTCGATTCCCCATTCCTTCTAATAAAGACATTGGAAAACCTTCGTATCTTGATGTCATTACCATAATCGAATAGTTTTTATATCTGCTATAAAGATCCATCACTTGTCCACAAAAATGCATATTTGAGGTAAGCCCTTTTTCTGCTACAAGACTTACCAACTTTTCTTTTTCCTCTCCTTCTCCATAAATATCCCATTCCCAATCTGGATATACACTGAAAATTTTTTCTGCTACCTTTATTGCTGCCTCAAAGTTCTTCTGATATGTCAGTCTACCCACACTTATTATTTTCTTAGAAAATATATTATAAGAAGCCTCACTGTGTATTATAATAGGATCAACGGGATTATATATTTGTACAGTATTAAATGCTCTATATTTTTCTTTATATACTTCTAACGCCCGTTTTGTCAGAACTATATTTAGGTCTGATTTTTTTATGCCGTATCTTCTTGCCATTCCCTGCCCTCTGTGGTCCATAGTTCCTTCCGGGTCTGAATGTTCCCAACAAATGCACTTTGTTGCAATTGTCTTGCAAGCTCTGACAGCTATAGGAAAGAATAACGCACCACAAGCAACTAAAACATCAATATCATTATCCTCCAAAAAAACTCGAAGTTTTTTTTCTCCATTCAAAAGCATGACTGTTGTCATACTTTTATATTTTTCTAATAAAAATTCCTGTTGAATATTCTTAGACAATTGATATATATTGGGCTTTCCTGGATTAAAATATCCTAGTGTAACAACTTTTATTTTACCTGACTCTGCCAATCCATTTGCTAAAACAGAGGTAACCCTTCCAATTCCTCCATTCTGATAAAATCCCCCAAGAAAAAAACAGACTTTCATTTCCATCCTCCATAGTCTCAGCTGGCTTTTTATCTAAAATTTACCCGTGCTTTTTGTAGATAGTTCGTATATTGCTGAGCTATATTCGCATAATCATAGCCAGATTCAATAAAATTACGTGCATTTCTGCTATACTTATTACGCTCCTCTTTGCTCATATTCGCAAACTGAAGTATCTTTTCCCTAAATGAATTAACACTCCCACTTTCAAAATTGATTCCATTATGATATCCACATCTGTCCAAATTGATATTATTATTTTCTGACACTACTGGCAATCCGCACGCTTGGGCATCATAAAAACTCATACTGCATTGTTTTGGAAACACCGATAAATCTGCCATTTGATAAAACTGTGCGAGATTCAAATAGTTCTGGGTGGGAAACATAATAATTCGATTTTCTGATTTATTTAATAATTCCTGCACCTCTCTTCCGTAGTCACTCTCTGGAGGTGTTCCAACACAAACAAGCGTAATCGGTATATCAAATTTTTTTTGAAATGCATCCGCCAATAGCTTTCCACCTTTGGCCTCCGTAAGCTTTCCGGTATAAACTACAACAAATTCTTCTTCACTAATGTTATATTTCGTTCGAAATTCTTCCCTAATATCTGCGGATGGGCAAAATAGAATAGTATCTGTTCCGAATGAGATGAATGGTGTCTGCTCTCTAGGAATGCCCAGATGCACATTTACATAATCATCATCCTGCGTACGAATTACATCATATTTCCTCTTTTTAATTTTAGGAGTAATGACTCCTCTAAATGCAGCCTCATATATTTTCGCAAATTTATTGTTACTTGCCATTGACAGCATATGGGAATCAAACAACATTGGATACTTTGGATTTTTAAGGATAAAACGCATTGCTGTTAATGTTTCCACACAATGAACAAACAACACATCCGGCTTAACCTTATCAACAACTTCAAATATTTTTTTTCCATAAACAAGTCTCTTCATGAAGTATCCTTTGGCTGGTATGCGTATAATTTTCACACCAGTTGACTGCTCATATGCTTTATCCTGCTGATCTAAATGTTCTCCGTTATCGCCAAATTCCTTATACACCGGATATATGAACTCTTTTGTTGGAGTTACAATTAAAACTTCATTACCCTGTCTCTGTTGAAATTTAGCAAGAGGATTAGACTGATATCCAAAAGCCGGATGAAATGTTTCATCAATATGTAAAATTTTCATTTAACTTTTCTCCGTTAGTTTATTAGCTGAACCAAAATAACTACTCATCTTATTTATTTTCTCTTCTGTCCATTCCCACCATTTTAATTCAAGTAATTTCTCGATCTCTTCTTCGCAAAATCTGTACTTAATTACCCTAGCCGGTACTCCAGCTACTATTGCATATGGAGGAATATCATGTGTCACTACGCTATGTGCTCCAATAACTGCACCATCCCCTATCCTAAGACCGTCATTTATAAAAACATTTTCTCCAATCCATACATCATTCCCTATCACAACCCTTTTTTGCTCTGGTTGCTGACAGTTCCCCAAATTTATCCCAAAAACATTTTTTCCGGCGTGAAAGACAGGTGATGTAGATACACATTGAATATTATGTGCACCTCCTCCTATCGCGCAGTAACTGGCGATTGAACAAAACGATCCTATTTCTGTATTACATATAGAATTATTTTTCCCCATGTAGCTGTATCTTCCCATTTTCACGGAAATACAATTTGAGCCTGTGCCTATTTTGGCAGTTTTATCAATATCACAATTTCGTAACGCAGGTCTATTGATAAGTCGGATTGCTTTATTCACAAAAAAACCCGGATTTACTTTCATTTTTTATTTTTTAACTCCTGCTCCATAATCTTTGCATCGATCAAATATCGATACCAATATGCCTGTAAAAAGGCATGTACCCGCCCAGCCTGTCCATCCAAAAAGCCTAGCTTTATGTAGTAGCGATACCAATAATAAAATCTCGCTCTCCAAAACTTTGGCAATTTATAATATAAACCATCCCTTAATTTTTTAGTTTTTTCAGCTTCATGATATAGATTTGTATCTGCCTGTCTCATTGCTAATGTCTCCATATAATCATTAACTTCCCGTGTCGCATACCAGTTATGCTTATTAATCCACGCTGTCAAATCCTTAAAATCATAATGCAGACAATCATTTTCCAAATCTACCGTCCTTCCCTCTGACAGCACAACATGCTCTCCCATAGAACGGTCCTCATACCTTCCGTAACCATACTTAAATATAGTTAGATTATAAAATGGATATATTCCTCCATGGGTTAAAAATCTCCCCATAAAATATATCTTGAATTTCATCACAAGTCCATTTACGTCATCTTCACTATGCTCTAAGCAGTTTTTAATAATTTCTTCTTTTAACTCTGGCGTCACTACCTCATCAGCATCAATTCTGTATACCCACTTTGTCTGTACATTCACATGATCTAATGCCCAGTTAAACTGTTTTGCATAATGCTCAAAGGGCTCATGCTGATAAATCTCTGCTCCCAAACCTTTTGCTATATCCATTGTTTTATCGGTGCTTCCACTGTCTACAACAACAATACGATCTGCAAGTCCTTTGATAGAGGTAATACAGCGAGCAATATTCAACTCTTCGTTTTTAGTCAAAATAATAGCAGTAATATCATTCATTTTACTTTTCCTTCCTTGAAAGCCGTATGTGCCTCTCTGGGCTTTCTAACTATACAATCAATGCTTAAACTAACCGCTACAAAAATAGCAACGTTAAAGAGCCCATGAATGAATAATTAATAACTTAATTTATTTTTTTCTCAATAAGAAAAATCGTAATAAATCAATATTTGTTTCTTTTTAAAAATTTATAAAACAACGCTTATCTGGTTCTCTATATGCCCTCAACTAATTTACAATGTTCCAGAACATTCCTGTCTCTTGAAAAAAAATCGATCATTTTTGGTCTAAAAAATAGGTTGCTTTTTCTAATAAGATTACAAAGTTCCTCTGGCACCTTAGGATTTGAATTTTCATATCCATGCTCCTGCATAATTCTTACAAACTTCGCTTCATCATCCACACAAGTAATAATCGGTTTCCCAGCAAGCAGACAATCCGCCGTTTTGCTTGGCAACGCAGCATATATAAGTCTCTTTTGAAGTGGAATTACATTAACATCAGCCGCTGCGTAAAGATCGGCAACCTCTTCCGGAGGCTGCATACCAACAAATTTTACATTTGTCAGTTCTTTTTCTTCCGCATAATTCTTAAGCTGCTCCTCATTTACGCCACTTCCCACAATAAAAAAGCTGATATCCGGTTCATCCTTCATCAGCGCCGCAGCTTCTAGAACCAACTCAACATTCTGCATTTTCCCAAGATTCCCTGCATATACGACTCGGAACTCTCCCGCTTTCTTTGGAAATTTTTTTAGGAAAACATTCTCGTCCTCACTATGTGCTTTTAATTCCTCATGTCCCCAATTATAAATAACTTGAACTTTAGACTCTGGAATCCCATACCGGGTAACAATGGTTGATTTCATGTCATCTGAAATAGTGCTAAGAGCATCTGCATTTTTATAAGCATATTTTTGTAAGACATGAGCTATACGGTAAATAAGACTTTTTTCCGATAAAATACCTGCAAAATAGGCATTCTCTGGAAAAATATCCTGCTCATTATATAGCAAAGGACGTTTTAAAATATGCTTTACATAAAATATTGTAAAAAACGCAGTGTTATTCGATTGCAAAAAAACTTTGTCCGGCTCATTTTTTTTCAGAAAACGGCAGACCCGGTAATAATATGACAGATCAGCCAGATAACGGGCTTTTAAATCTGCCCTTGCTTTCTTTTCAAACGGAATGTTATGAACCCGAAGTTGGTTATTTAGGTATTTCTCAAACGTCTTTGGATACTGTGGTATATCTAAATACTGCTTTTGAATCAGATCCACATCATGACCTCTTTCCAGAAGCCCTACAATAATATCGCGCATAATATGATAATCCGAATACTGCGTATCAAAGCTTCCGATCGACACCACTGCAATTTTCATTTGTAGACCTTCCCCCCATCCTCTGCATTCACCCAATTTTTCTAATCTAAAACTAAGTCATCCCTTAATGACTTCTTCATCTTCCACCTTCGTCGCCGCCATCTCCCCCAGCGCCGCTTCCTGTCCCATGGCCGTCGTTGCACCTTCCGCCACGCCTTCCGTGCTCTCTGGCATAAACAGGATCTTCACCGTAGCAAAGCAGATTCGCAGATCCTCCATGAAGCTGGGATTCGCAATATACATCAGATCCATCTGAAGCTTATCGTAGGGCGTTGTATTATATTTCCCATATACCTGGGCGTAGCCTGTGAGTCCGGCCTTTGCCTGGAGCCTTAAGCGGAACTCCGGCAGCTCCTTTTCGTACTGCAGGGCGATCTCCTCCCGCTCCGGCCTCGGGCCCACGACGGAAAGATTTCCGGCCAGGATGTCCAGAAGCTGCGGAAGCTCGTCCACCCGGATCTTCCGGATGATCCGTCCCACAGGCGTGATCCGGCTGTCGTTGTCTCCGCTGGAAAGTCTGGCAACGCCGTCCTTTTCCGCATCTACCCGCATACTGCGGAATTTATGGATATAAAATTTCTTTCCGTTCTTTGTGAGGCGCTCCTGTTTATAAAATACCGGACCTCCATCCTCCCGTTTGATGGCGATGGCCGTTAAAAGGAAGACCGGAGACGTCACGATCAGCGCCAGTCCGGCAGCCACAATATCAAAGGTCCGTTTTGCGATCAGATACCCCAGCGGCGGATTGTACCGGTCCGCCCGTAAGATCGGCAGATGGAACATATGTACCGGTTTCGTCCCGCTCATAAGAATGTCACCGATCCGCGGGATCACATAAACGCTGATGCTGTTGATGATACAGTATTTTAAAAGGATATTCCGCTCATGGCTGTGAACGCCGCTTAAAAATACGGCCTCCATTCCTTTCAGCATGTCCGGGTTTTTTACGCATTCCTCCGCATGGACCTTCAGCTGCACATCAAATTTTTTATCCATCCCGTATTCCCGGATCAGCTGGTCCATCCCTCTTCTTATATCATAAATGACTGCCGAACGCCGGGCCGGGAATGAGGCAAAATACCACCGGTGAGCTCCTACACACCAGATCACAGCCAAAACCATCTGTACCACAAAAACACAAAAGATTCCCAGAGGATTCATCCAGCGGCGCATCAGCAGGCATATGACCACATACATCATTCCATCGGAAATAATGGCCGCCAGAGCCTGGCTGTAAACCAGCTCTGAGATCCGGTTTGTGGAGATCATAAAGGCGTCGTAGACCTTTCCAAACAGGGCGTACATGAAAAAAAATAAACCCGAAAGGATATAACCTGTCCATTTCAAAGCTGTTGATCCCATAAATCCCACGTAAAACAGGCTCCATCCCAGAAAGAAGGCCGCCGTCAACGCCGCCACATTCAGACCCTTCACTGCCGGCAGGGTCAGATCGTGCTTTATGTTTTCTAATTTCATACTGTTCCCCTTTATCTTACTCGTACACCAGAAAAAAGAAACCGGGCGGTTCCAGCCGTGAAGCCGCCCGGATCCGTTTTAGATCCACCAGAGCTGCACGGTACAGGAACCGGGAGCGATGAATGTAACCTCACCTGTGGCCACATTAAACCTGGCCTCTGCCCGTTCCCAGCGGCCGGTTGCGTTGTTGTAATATACGGCCACCAGTTTCCTGGTTTCTTTATTTATCCCGCTGACCTGGAGCGTAACCTCCGTTGCCACCGCGTCGGTCTTTCCTGTGCTCTGGGAGCTGACGATCAGCGCTCTTGTATTTCCCAGCTTTTTATAGCCGGTCATGTCCTGCTCCGGGATCGCGGTCTCTGCTCCAGTCCCCTTATTTAACTGGTTGATCACATTGACAACGCCTTCTGGTAGTCCCGCTGTCTCCGCCGCGCCTGTGGCTATGGTAACGACCTGGTCTCCTACAACCGCTCCGCCGCCGAACTGCATGGATACCTGCTTTCCGTCTTCCGTTGTTTTATTGACCACCAGGCTCATGGTCACGCCGGAGGAGTCCTTGGAGGTCTGCCCCACCGAGGTCTGCTGTCCGTTGGGGGATACGACCACCGACGGCCTGGACGGCTGGGTAATGGCAGTTCCCGAGGTTCCATCTCCTCCTACTGTCTTGTCCTCGTAAACAGACTCTGAGGAACTGCTGTCGTCATCGTCGTTTTTCGGGCTGCTGCTGGCGCCGTAGGCCATGACCGGGATCATAGATAATGCCAGCGCAAGAGCCAGGGTCTTTACTAATTTCTTTTTCATTTCCATTTTCTCCTCTTCCTTTTTTTATGAATCAGCGTGCCGCTGTTCGATACATGTTTTATGCCTCCCGGTAAAAAAACTCCAGGAGAAGCTCTGTCATTGCGTCTTCGTCCACATGATATTCATCATACGTTTCCGTCACCACCGCCCTTCCGGGAAGTACATAAAAATGATCCGAAGTCAGATCTTCTGAAGCAAGGATATCCGCCGCCATGCCCATATACTGGTCCTTTGCCATATCTGTGATCATATATTCTTCCGTCAGTTCAAAAAGACGGGGAACTGTCTGGCTGTCTGTTTCTGCCATTTTCTGTGCCGCGTCAAAGAAGCCTGTGATAAACTCCTGGCTGCGCAACGTCCGATACAGCGCAGAATGATCCTCTTTTGTATCCCTGTAACGGACAAACTCCTCCGCCTGATCTCCTTTCAGGGTGATCCGGCTTCCTTCCTGGAACCGGGGATCCGCAGCGGAAAGCCCCGCCGGAATGGTAACTGTAACGCCTCCCACTGCCTCGTTTAATATTCCCACAGCGGAAAGATCGGTTGCCATGTAATGGTCCACGTGAAGTCCCTTAAACATCTCTTCCACTTCCCTGACCATGTTTTCACAGCTTTTCACATACCCGTCTCCATAGGAAAACGCCAGAGTAATGTGGTCGTATTCCTCATCCCGGACGGTTCCATCCCAGCTTACCGGGCTCAGGTATGTCATGGCATCTCTGGGGATCATTAAGATCTTAAGCCCATTTCTCGCCGTATCCCAGGCCGCAAGGAAGATCCCATCTGCCTGCCCCCGCTGTCCCGGCTCCTCACCTCCGGTCATGGTATTTTCCCGGTCCACCCCCATACAAAGGACTGCCTTCATATAGGTATTGCGCCGGTACTCCTTTCCATTCCAGGAAACGGCAGCCTCGGAAAGCATTTTTTCCGGATCCGGACCGGCTTCCGGTGGATCAGAAGACTCCCCTGCCGTATTCTGCTCCCAGGCGGCATGACGACTTTCGATCATTGCCTCTGCATCCTTCCGCTCCCGGTACAGCTTTACAGATACGCCTAAAAACACTGCCGCCCCAACACATCCGGCTGTGATCCCTAAAAGAGCGGCCCGTCTCCGGCCTTTTCTATACCGGCTCATTGAGACTCCCCATGTTCCGGGGCGGCTGACGGACATTCCAGTTCTTTATATTCTTCATCCATATCCGGCTCTATGACGCTGTTGGGAATTTCTGTCCGGGGCCGTGCCGCAGTGTGTTTCGCAGGCTCCAGCCGGCTGTATGAGCTCTCCTCATGCTCTGCATTTTCGTACCGGCCGTATTTTCCATACTTCCCATACTTCCTGTATTTCCCGTACCGTCCATAATATCCGCCGTTTCCAGAGTCCGCCTTATTTAATACGGCTCCCAGGATCCTGCACTGGGAACGCTTTAACTGCTCCACCACCTTCTGCTCCACTCTCCAACTGACGGCTCCGCTCTCAATGATCAGGACGGCTCCGTCACAATGTCTGGCTACAATGGCTCCGTCGATCAGTCCGGCCATGGGCGGGGTATCGATGATGATATAGTCATACGCTTCCCTGAGCTTTTTCACTGTATCTCCGAAAAGCTCCTCTTCAAGAAGCTCTGCCGGATTGGGAGAAAACGGTCCGGCAAAGATCAGATCCAGTCCCCTGGTGCTGGTGGTGTATAAGACCTCCTCCAGCCTTTTCTGTCCGCTTAAAAACTGGGACAATCCGTTCAGCTTGTTTTTTAACTGATACCGGTAAGTAAGGATCGACTTACGGATGTCCGCGTCGATCAGCAGCGTGCGTTTTCCGATCTGGGCCAGGGCCTCCGCTGTTGCAAAGGAAAGATCACTTTTTCCCTCACTGGGGATTGCGCTGGTAAACATAATGACCCTTACGCTGCTTCCGCAGAACTGAATGTTGGTACGCAGCGTTTTCACTGCCTCGGTATATTCGTAATCACTGGTCTTTCCCGGTTTCAATTCCAGATGCATATCTTCCATTACTCTTTTCCCCCCTTCCGTCTGGATCTGCCCTCCGGCTTCTGGCTTTCCTGATTCTCTCTGGGCGCAGTGCGGGCCTTCTTCTTTTTGGATTTCCGCTCAGCCTCCGCTCCCTTTCCATCCTCATTTCTCCTGGGAACGGATGCAAGGACCGTCAGATCCAGATACCGCTCCACATCCTCTTCTGTCTGGATCGTGTCATTCAGGATCATCTGCATGGCTGTGATCCCACAGGTAAGGACCAGGCCAAGGAGCGCTCCCAGCGCCGCATTTCTGGTGTTGCTGGGACTGGACTTCTGGGTGGGCACCTGCCCCTCCTCTATGATCTTTGGGGGGATCATTTCCATAATATCGCCGATGTAGCCGGAAGATACCGACGCGGTCCGGTCTACGATGGCCTTTGCCATCTGCGGATCCGGATCCGTAGCCGTGATCGCCAGGATACGGGTATCCGCAGGGTTATTGATCGAAATTTTCGATTTCAATATTTCATAGGAAATATTCAGATCCAGATCCCCAATGACCTCCTCCAGTACCGGACGGCTGGTGATGATCACCTTATAGTCCTGGGTCAGCTGGCTTCCGATCTGAAGATCCGCCAGGGATGTGAGGGTCGTTTCCTTCGATACGGCGTACATCATGGATGTAGACGTGTACATGGGAGTCAGGGCGATCTTACTGAACGCAAAGCCCACAGTTCCCCCAAGAAAAGTCACAAGAATGATCAGCCAGAGCTTCTTTTTCCATACGCGGAAAAGCTCCAGCAGATCGATTTCCATTTCATTATTTCTGCTGTTCATCTCATTCTTCCCCTGTTGTTCATTCTATCTGACTGCACCGTCCTCCAGGATCCTCCTGGCATTTCCTTCCGTCAGACTTTTTTTGTATTCTGCATCCACATTTTTGTCCAGCCAGTCCAGCGCTCTCTTTATTTCCGGCGGCCGGTGATCCATCTGGTGCATATCGGTGCTTAAAAAATGGATCCGGTGCTCCCTGATCTGCTTCCGGCACCAGAATACGTCCCGGTCATACCATCGCCCCGTAAGGCTTTCATAATTGACCTGAAACAATGCGCCCATCTCCCGGAGACGCTCCAGCATCCCGCTTTCCCGGAGACATCCGTACCTCTCCGCATGGGCTAAAACAGGAATATACCCCAGACCACAAAGATTCCGGATCCCCCGGCTCATCCGTGAAAACGGCTCTGCCGGATTGAATTCCACAAGGATATAGCTGCTGTCTGCCAGGGTCAGGGCCTGTCCGCTCAAAAGCCTGTCGCCCAGATCCTCATGATAATAAAGCTCCTGACCCAGATACAGCTGAAAATCCGGGCAGCTCTTCCAGATCTCCGTCTGCACGCTTTTCAGAAGCTGTCTGTATTCATCTGGATCGCCCCGCCTGGAGAAATGGGGGGTGGCGATCACTGCGCGGATCCCCTGGCTGGCTGCTGAGACAGCCAGAGCGATGCTTTCTTTGAGATCCCTGGCTCCGTCGTCCACCCCCGGCAGGATATGCGCATGTATATCAATGATCTTTTTTCTGTCCAATTCCCGCAAAAATCTCACCTGTTCTCATGGTCTGCGCATTGCATTCCATATTTTTCATAAGGTACTCTACCACAGTATAAAAATAAATTCAAGGTTTTTTCGTTTAAAACAGGTGTTAAATGTATGTTTGGAACAGGTGTGATAGTTTTTTATATTCTGGTACTACTATTGAGCTGTTGGTTTAAAATTCCAGATTCATACAAAGAAAGTGAGGTCTCCCATGCAACTTTACGACCGGATCGCTGCCGGCGACCGTATCCGGCAGCGGCGGCTTCTTCTAGGAATGACCCAGGAAGAGCTCGCTGAAAAGATCGGACGCGCCTACAAATACTGCCAGGATATTGAACGCGGCAGCTGCGGCATGTCCATTGAAACCCTGATCCTTCTATCCTCAAGTCTGAATGTTACCATGGACTACATCATCTATGGATACGAAGACACCGAACCAAAGACTCCGGAACAGCTTTTGGAAATGGAAGCCGTCGAAGAACTCCTTGGGCACTGCAGCGAAAAAAAGCGCTCCTATGCCATGGAGCTTCTCCGGCTCTTTTTAAAGGCCTGCGACGAAAAATAGCCAGAAATGAAAAAAGCCCGCACCAGATCAATCTTCTCTGGTTCGGGCCATTTTCGTTAAAAAAAGAGCCCTGGATCCCTCCAGAGCTCTTAAAATCTTTCTATGCTGTTTTGACGGGAAGCTTACTGTCCCATCTGCTTTGCAACCTCTGCTGCAAAGTCCTCGTTCTTCTTTTCCATTCCCTCGCCGGTCTCGAAGCGGACGAACTTCTTAACAGCGATCTTTGCGCCGTTGGCCTTTGCAACCTCAGCCACATACTGGGATACGGACTGCTTGCCGTCCTCTGCCTTTACATAAACCTGGTCTAAGAGGCAGATCTCTTTCATTTCCTTGTTGATACGGCCCTGGATCATGCCCTGGATCACCTTCTCCGGCTTGGAAGCCTCCTTGGGATCGTTCATGATCTGCGCCATCAGGATGCTCTTCTCATGCTCGATGAAATCGGCGCTGATCTCGCTGCGGTCGGTATACTGGGGCTTTAAGGCTGCACACTGCATTGCCACGTTTCTTGCCATTTCCTTAACAGCGTCGTTTACAACGTCTGTCTCAACATCCACAAGAACACCGATCTTGCCGCCGGCATGGATATAGGAAGCAACGAAACCGTTCTCCTCCTTTACCTGCTCAAAGCGGCGGATGTTCATGTTCTCACCGATGATGGAGATCTGGGAGGACAGAGCCTCTTTTACGGTCATGGACGGATCCTTTTCCCATTTCTCTTCCATAAATGCATCCATATCTGCTGCGCTGGTGTTCAGAGCCTGGGCTGCAACGTCAGCTGCGTAGGTCTGGAACTTCTCGTTCTTTGCCACGAAGTCTGTCTCAGCGTTTACCTCTACAACTACTGCGCTCTTCTCGTCTGCAGAAAGGGCTGTAACAACGATACCCTCTGCTGCGATACGGCCAGCCTTCTTCGCTGCGCCTGCAAGTCCTTTTTCACGTAAGAACTCAACGGCCTTGTCCATGTCGCCTTCGGTAGCTGCAAGAGCCTTCTTGCAGTCCATCATTCCGGCGCCTGTCATTTCTCTTAATTCTTTTACCATTGCGGCTGTTACTGCTGCCATGTTCGTTTCCTCCGATTTATGAATATACTCAAACGGCCGGATTCCCACGGAAACCCGGCCGGCACTGCTGAGATTTAAGCCTCTGCAGACTCTTCCTCTGCAGCCATCTCTTCAACTGCTTCTGCTTCGCCCTGGTTTGCCTCGATCACTGCGTCAGCCATCTTGGACACGATCAGCTTAACGGCTCTGATGGCGTCGTCGTTACCCGGGATCACATAATCCAGCTCTTCCGGATCGCAGTTTGTATCAGCGATACCGATCAGCGGGATTCCCAGAGTGTGGGCTTCCTGTACGCAGATTCTTTCCTTCTTCGGATCTACAACAAAGATCGCATCCGGGATCTTCTTCATTTCCTTGATGCCGCCCAGGTTCTTCTCTAACTTCTCCCACTCTTTCTTAAGAGCGATTACTTCCTTCTTGGGAAGTACGTCGAAGGTTCCGTCCTCAGCCATCTTCTCGATCGCTTTTAATCTTGCGATTCTGGACTGGATGGTCTTGAAGTTGGTGAGCATGCCGCCCAGCCATCTCTCGTTTACATAGAACATGTTGCAGCGCTCTGCCTCTGTCTTGATGGCATCCTGGGCCTGCTTCTTTGTTCCTACGAACAGGATGGTGCCGCCGTCTGCAGCGATGTCAGCGATGGCCTTGTAAGCCTCGTCAACCTTGCCTACGGATTTCTGAAGATCGATGATGTAGATACCATTTCTCTCAGTGTAGATGTACGGAGCCATTTTGGGGTTCCATCTTCTTGTCTGGTGGCCGAAATGTACGCCGGCTTCCAGAAGCTGCTTCATTGAAATAACGCTCATTTTCTTTCCTCCATATGGTTTTTTTCTTCCGCCTGCATCTGACTTCCTCAAAGACCGCCGGTTTCGGCAGCACCATTTTCAGAATCCGCAGACGTGCATATTGTCAGCTTTTCAAATATAACATAAGTATTCCCGGTGTGCAAGTGTTTTTTCACATTCTTTTGCAAAAAAGAAAGCGCCGTCCGATACCGGAAGCGCCCTCTTTTCCATATTCCGCAGGCAGATTACTTGTTGCCCGTCTTTTTCAGGTTCTTTAACTCGTCAAAGATCACGTCGTTGAGGACCTTGATATACGTTCCCTTCATACCGGAGGACCGGGACTCAATGACACCGGCGCTCTCAAATTTCCTCAAAGCGTTTACGATAACGGAACGGGTGATGCCCACACGGTCTGCGATCTTGCTGGCAACCAGGATCCCTTCATTTCCGTCCAGCTCGTCGAAAATATGCGTGATGGCTTCCAGCTCTGAAAACGAAAGCGTGCTGATGGCCGATTTCACGATCTGCACCTTTCTGGTCTCCTCCGCGTTCTCCTCGTTGACGGAGCGCATCATTTCCAGTCCGACTACGGTGGTGCCGTACTCGCATAAAATGATATCGTCAATGTCGTACTGTTCGTCCGCTTTATAGATGAACAGTGTTCCAAGACGCTCTCCGGCAATATCGATGGGAGTAATGATCGCCTGGTACTTCTTTACATTTTCTTCTGCAAATCCCAGTGTGGCGAGATTTACGTTTTCTTTTGTGGAAAGTACGCTTAACAGACGTTCATTGAGCATTTTATCAATATAGCCGCCCACCTTGTCCTCGATCAGCTCATGGATCTCATCCACCTCCGGACAGATGCTCACTCCAAGAACCTTTCCCTTCTTACTGATCACCAGGATATTTGACAGTAAGATCTCGCTCAGTACCTTACAGATATCGTTGAATACCACTTTGTGAGAATTGTTGTTATGAAGTAATTTGTTAATTTTTCGGGTCTTGTCCAATAATTCCACACTCATTATCCGAAAACCTCCTTCTCTTCACAATATCGTATAGCAAAAATGTTCTTTCACGAGAATTGTAACACGATATTTCATGAATATCAAGACTTTTTCGTTTAATTAAGAAATATTTATCCTTTATTTCATAAAGGTGTCACATTTCCCCCTATGAGTCTTGTCTATTTTTCACAAAACCGCACTGTTCATTGGAGCATGCCAGCTTATTTCCCTTTTCAACCATATAGCTTCCGCATTCCGGACACTTCTCTCTGGACGGCTTCTGCCAGGAGATAAAATCGCACTCCGGATTGCCCTCGCAGCCGTAAAATTTTCTTCCCTTTTTCGTCTTTTTGATGACCACTTCTTTTCCGCATTTGGGACAGGGGGTTCCCGTTTTTTCAAAATACGGCTTCGTGTTGCGGCATTCAGGGAAGCCGGGACAGGCCAGGAACTTCCCGTGGGGGCCATATTTGATGACCATGCGCCTTCCACAGAGTTCACACAGCTCATCGGACTCCTCGTCGGCAATATGAACGGTTTCCAGGGTCTCCTTTGCTTCCTCAACTGCTTCGCAGAGATCCGGATAAAAGTTTCTTACAACAGTCTTCCAGCTGGTATTTCCCTCCCCCACGCTGTCCAGGAGGAATTCCAGGTTCGCTGTGAAGGTAAGGTCCACAATGCTGGGGAAGCACTGCTTCATGATCCGGTTTACCACCTCGCCCAGCTCCGTCACATAGAGATTCTTATTTTCTTTGGTGATGTACCGTCTCGACAGGATCGTGGTGATGGTGGGAGCATAGGTACTGGGACGTCCGATGCCCTGCTCCTCCAGAGCCTTTACCAGGGAGGCCTCCGTATAATGGGCCGGCGGCTGGGTAAAGTGCTGTGCGTCCTCCAGGCTTACCAGCTCCAGCTCCTGGCCCTTTTCCAGCTTTGCCAGAAGCTGGTTCTTTTCTTCCTTATCGTCAGCCTCCATATAGACTGACATAAAGCCGTCAAACTTCACCCTGGAGGCCGTCATGGTGAACTGGACTCCTTCTGCACCGATCTTTACGGATGTGGTCTCATAAACGGCTGCTGCCATGCGGCTGGCGGCAAACCGCTTCCAGATCAGCTGGTATAAGCGGAACTGGTCCCTGGACAGGGACTCCTTCACCTGCGTCGGGGTCAGGGCAATATTGGTAGGACGGATGGCCTCATGGGCATCCTGGATCTTTCCCGATGCCTTTTTCTCGCTCTCCCGCTGGGAAACGTACTGGCTGCCGTACTGCTCTTCAATGAAGGCTCTGGCCGTCTTGTCTGCCTCCTCGGCCACGCGGGTGGAGTCGGTCCTCAGATAGGTGATAAGACCGATGGTGCCATGGCCCTTCACGTCCACGCCCTCATATAACTGCTGGGCGACCCGCATGGTCTTCTGAGTGGAGAAATTCAGGGCCTTGGAGGCCTCCTGCTGCATGGTGCTGGTGGTAAATGGGATCGGGGGCTTTTTGGTCCTCTCTCCGTTTTTTATCTCTTCCACCAGGAATTTCTTTCCCTCCAGAAAGCTCCGGATCTCCTCCATTTCAGCACGGCTCCGGATCTCGGTCCTTCCGTTCTGGTCGTGGTGGAACCTGGCAGTCATGGGCTTTCTGGCTCCCGGAGCCTTAAGTCCCGCCTCCAGGCTCCAGTACTCCTCGGGGATAAAGGCCGCGATCTCGTCCTCCCGGTCGCAGATCATCCGCAGGGCCACCGACTGGACACGGCCGGCGCTTAAGCCCCTTTTTACCTTTTCCCAGAGGATCGGGCTGATGCTGTATCCCACCATACGGTCCAGCATACGCCTGGCCTGCTGGGCGTCCACCAGGTTCATATCGATGGCTCTGGGCTCCTTTAAGGATGTTTTCACCGCGTTTTTCGTGATCTCATTGAAGCTGATCCGATATACCTTTTTATCCTTCACCTCATCCAGCTTCAGCGCCTTTAACAGATGCCAGGAGATGGCTTCCCCCTCCCGGTCCGGGTCCGTTGCCAGATAGATCTTATCGGCCTTCTTGACTTCCTTTCTCAGCCTGGCAAGGACCTCGCCCTTTCCACGGATCGTAATATATTTCGGTTCAAAATCGTTGTCCACATCAATGCCGAACTGGCTTTTGGGAAAATCCCGTACATGACCGCCGGACGCGTCCACCTCATAGCTGGATCCTAAAAATTTCTTAATAGTTTTCACCTTTGCAGGAGACTCTACGATCACAAGATTACTGGCCATACCAACCTCACAACTTTCTGCAATAATATTGATCCCCGTTCCCCTGGACCATTCCCATCAGTTCCAGTTTCAGCAAACATTCCATTGTTTCCGTGACGGATAAGCCGCACGCATCCATGATCTCTTCCAGGGTTCCGGACCGCGAATCTAAGAAACTATACACCATATTTTCATTCTTTGCAAGCCTCTTTTCTGTTTTTTTATCGGCCCTTGTCTTTTTTTCAAATTTTATCCCAAAGGCCTCCAGCACATCCTCCGGCCCCAGGCAGACGGCGGCTCCGTTCTGGATCAGCCGGTTGCAGCCGCGGCTTAGGGGATCTGTGATCCGCCCCGGGACGGCAAATACCTCTTTCCCCTGCTCCAGAGCCAGGTCGGCAGTGATCAGGGAGCCCGTCTCACTGCCCGGAAGAAACCTTTTGGCGTTGGCTGTTTTCCAAAAATATATGTGTCTTTCACATATCCTATTCCTTTACCCTATGGGGGTGGAAATATAGGGGTAAATACCCCCGTTGCAAGGGTGGGTGAAGCTGTTTCTTCTATATAAGTAGTACTTCGATTAACTTCATATAACCACAATATACTTCCCATAATCAAAATCCAATATGTACCTCTTTTTACACAGCAAACTAATAAGCACCTTTGTACTCCAGTACAGTTGACTATATAATCTTACTGTGCCCGCTCCGGCGGGCTTCCCTACCCGGAATCATAAGGGGGAAAGAAGGTGATAAAATGAAAGGGAATTTAGACTTACAGGCAAAATGGACTGGATCTGCAAAGGAAGAACGGCGAAAAGCCGCTAAGAAGAAAATCAAGTCTGCATATGAGCATCAGGCCGAGGTTGAAGTTATTCCAGCTATCTCTGACCTTGAGGAAGGCAAACCAAAGACTCTGCGAGTTGCTGCCTATTGCCGAGTCAGTACCGATGAGGATGCACAGGCAGGAAGTTATGAACTGCAGGTGCAATACTATACAGAACTGATTCAGCGTAACCCGGAATGGGTCTTTGTCAACGTTTATGCGGACGAAGGGATTTCTGGCACCAGCGTGTCCAAACGTATCCAATTTCAAACCATGATCCAAGACTGTAAAGATGGCAAAATCGATCTTGTCATCACCAAGTCCATCAGCCGCTTTGCACGTAATACGTTGGACTGCATTTTCTATGTACGACAGCTCCGTTCTTTAGACCCGCCCGTAGCGATTTATTTTGAGAATGAAAATCTTAATACACTGGATCGGAGGAACGAAGCGTTTATCGCCATGCTTAGCAGCGTGGCACAAGGGGAGTCAGAAAATAAATCTGAAGCCATCAAGTGGTCAATCAAACGTAGATTCCAAAAGGGGCTGCCGCTCTGCCCCACATGGGCACTGCTCGGATATACTACGGACGATAACGGCGATATGATCATCGTAGAAAACGAAGCCGCTATTGTCCGTTTTATTTACGAAAATTTTCTTGATGGAATGTCCGTAAAAGATATTGCGGAAGAACTCACTCGAAGGAAAATCCCAACGGTCAAGGGAAATGATCACTGGTGTGAAGGCACCATCTACAGTATGCTCCATAACGAGCGCTATTGTGGTGACGTCATTATGCAAAAAACTTACACGCCAGACTGCTTGTCACATCGTTCCGTAAAGAACCGTGGGCAAGAACGAAAGTACATTATGCATGACCATCATCCTGCTATCATCAGCCGGACTCAGTGGGATGCCGTTCAGAGTATCATTGGCTCCGGCCGCAGAAGGCGCAAACGTAAAAAACATCAGCCGCCGCCGATTGCATGGACGCAAGCTAAAAGAGGACAACTCAAAGGATTTGTCGTCATTGATCCGCATTGGAAACGCAAAAATCTGCCAGATATTCTGGCAAAACTAAAGAAATAGGAAGGAATAGATTATGTTAGAAAATTTTGAAGTAATTGAGATTAAAAAAGTTGTTGAACCAAAAGAAGCGCCACTGAACATTATTGTTGAACCAAAACGTATCCGTTTTGTAAAGGCTGTCACAGAAACACTGGGCTATCCGCCTTATGTCCGTTTCCTTGCCAATACAAAGGGCCAGCAGTTTGCCGTCCAGATCGGCCGTGGGAACGAAAGCAACACCTATAAATTTTCAAAACCAAAGGAAAAGCAGAAAGCTGCAATCCTCATCCAGAATGAAATTATGATGGCTGTTGTCTGGGATATGATGCCGGAATGGAACCGTGAAACTAAATATATCATAACCGGCACCTATAGTAAAGAGGACAAGGCAATTATTTTCAACCTGAAGACTGCTGTCCCGTATGAACGGAAACAGCTTATGAGAAGTACGCTTAACAAATAAGGAGCGGAAGGGACGGCCCATCTTTACTGGAATGGGCTGTCCCATATTTTATGGTTCCACGCATACCTGACTTCCATCCAAAAAGTAAATCGTCAAATCTCCGTTCCGTTCAAAAGCTATGTGATCCAGCACCGTGCTAACCAGCGGCTTTCCTTCTTTTATCCTGCCGCCATCTGCTGTCAGCCTGAGAAATTGTTCCGCACGGTATGCCTCTAAGGCGTTTCCCTCTGCCATCTTCTTTTTCCAGTCTTTTGCCTTGTTATCCCGTTCCTCGACAAGGTGATCCCATGCTAGCTGGAAGGCTTTGTACAGTTCTTCTTCTCTGATCATCCTCCCATCGCAGAGGTGTTCGCCCTTTTTCGCATAGTGCTGCCCGCATTGCCAAACTTTGATACGGCCTTCCAGCCTCGTGATGGTTCTCCTGTTGAAGGTATGCCCGCAAATCCCACAGATGATCCGGTGGCTCAGTGGGTTTTCATCTGTATACTGTCCCATTGATTTCAGGAAATGCTTCTTCATGAATGCCTCCCGCCGATCCAGTTCCAGCTGAACTGCCTCCCAAAGCTGCTGACTCACAATCGGGGGATGATCCTCTTTGATATAGTACTGCGGAAGCTGTCCCTCGTTTTTTACGGATTTATGGGTCAAATAATCCGGCGTATACGTTTTCTGCAGCACAGCGTCTCCCATGTGTTTCTCATTTCGAAGGATACTTTTTATCTGATTGCACGTCCATTTGCTTTTGCCCATACAGGTAGGGATTTCCTTCTCGTTAAGGATTTTCACAATCACGTCTGGATTGATTCCTTCAATAAAAGACTCGTAAATCCATTTTACCACTTTGGCCTGTTCCGGGTTTATGACCAGTTTACCGTTTTCATCAGAATCGTAGCCATAGAAACGATTTGTATTGAGATGATGGATACCTCTCTTAAATAGGGAACGGATACCCCACTGGCAGTTCTCAGAAATACTCCGGCTTTCATCCTGTGCGAGGGAAGATAAAATCGTAAAAAGCAATTCCCCTGTGGAATCCATCGTGTTGATATTTTCTTTTTCAAACCGAATCCCAATTCCTAAGTCTTTCAACCTTCGTGAGTACATCAGGCAGTCCTGCGTATTTCTGGCAAATCGGCTGATGGACTTTGTGATCACCATGTCGATCAGACCAGCCTCGCAATCCGCGATCATGCGGTTGAACTCTTCTCGTCTTTTGGTGCTGGTTCCAGAAATACCTTCATCAGCGTAGATTCCGGCCAATTCATAGTCTGGGTGACTGGAAATATATTCTTTGTAGTAGGTCACCTGATTTTCAAAAGAATTCAGCTGCTCATCCTGCTCACTGGATACCCTGCAGTATGCTGCTAATCGAATTTTTTTCTCCGGCGTAGTGCGTGTTCCGACCACCTGCGGTCTTGCCGGAATGTGTACAACTTCTCTTGCCATCTCAATCTTCCTTTCTGTAAGGGCAGTCTGCTGACCGCTCATATTCCTCTTTTGGCATCGCCGTATAAAGGCGGTGGCCATATTCATTTTTATATGCAATAACTGTTACCGGTTCCGTAATCTCGCCCCAATCTTTAGCGGCTTCAGCAGGGAAGTACATTCCCTTACATCTCACAAAATTCTCTGACCGATGTTTATTCCGGTTCGTAGAACAAACCCAATACTCCATCCCTTTATTCCATTTATGGGTGAGTACCTTTCCACAGTTCGGGCAGAATAATTTTCCGCTTAGAGGATAAACATTCCGAGTATAGCGTGGTTTTTCCGGCTTGGGAGCCTTTTTATAAGAAGGCTTCTTCGGCCTTTCCGGCTTCGGTTCAGGTTTGACAACCTCATACGGACAATCCTCAGAAGCCTCATATTCCACCTTTGGAATAGCCGTAAAGCGATCCATCCCATACTCATCCGTATATTTAAGAACTGTCATAGGTTCTTTGATTTCACCCCAGCTACTGGCGATCCGGTTGGGAATACAAATGCCCGGACAAGCGTCCTTTGATATCTTCCTGTGCAAGCCGCACACCCAGTTCTCATAGCGTTTTTTTCCTTCCCAGCGATGCATCAATACTCGTCCACAGTAAGGGCAGTAAAGCTTCCCGGATAATGGGTAAGTGCTATGCGTATTGAGATTTTTTTCTTCACTGATTGGCGTATCATCATAAAGTTCTTCATTTCTTTCCAATAAAATATCCTGCACTCGATACCATTGCTCTCTGGTAACGATTGCAGGATGTGTGTCTTTAACATACCACTGATCCACTTGACCTTTATTCTTCCTTGTTCGACGGCGGCTGTCCCGATAGGTTTTCTGTAAAATACGGTCTCCCATATAAGCTTCCTGCCGCAGCATTTTCCCAATTTGCCCGAAGTTCCATTTTTCTGCAGCTATTCCGGGAATCTGTTTCTTATTAAGATACTCCGCTATTTTTGTCACCCAGATTCCTTTCTCCGCAAGATCAAAAATCAGGCGAACGATCTTCGCTTTCTCCTCATCAAGGATTGGATTGCCGTCTGCGTCCTCCGTATATCCATAGATCTTTGAAATTGGAAAATTCAATTCTCCCTTTTCGAATTTTCTCCGGATACTCAGGCTCACATTGCCGGAATTACTCTCGCTCTCCGCCTGTGCAAATGCTGCCAGAATTGTCAGAAGTAATTCACCTTCTCCAGAAAGCGTGTTGATCTTCTGCAGTTCAAAATAGATGCCTACACCAAGTCTCTTCAATTCCCGTGAATACTTCAAAACTGTCTCCGTATTTCTTGCAAACCGTGATACGCTTTTAACAAGTATAAGATCAATACCGCCGTTTCTAGCATCTTTGATCATATTCATAAAACCGGGGCGTTTCTCCTTATAACCGGAAATTCCCAAATCAGAGTAAATGCCGACAAACTTCCAGTCAGGATTGCTTTCAATTTTGTCTTTGTAATAACGTATCTGATTCTCATAGGAATCTTCCTGTTCATCGCTATCTGTAGAAACACGCACATAAGCGCAAACCTTCTTACGCTCCAGTTCTCTTTCTACCGATGGATGGATCACTTTTATCTGCACCCTGCGCACCTCCTTCGTTTAGGGTAGTCTATATATCACTCTAAACCGCCGATTAGTCAAGCAATAGCGGCGCTATTTCTCGCAGAACTTTTTTCCGTAAAAAAGAGCGCCCGGCAGCTTTCGCCACCGGGCAAATCATCAGATTCTCTTCGCATAATCAAGGGAAATCCAGCCAGCGCCGCTCTTGAGTTTACCCCAGCCCGCAGTAGAACCCGTGCCGGATTTGACCTCGGTAATCGTAAATACACCTTTCCCGGTATACTTCCCAGTCTTGGCGTAATTCGTGCCGGGGCCTTTGCGGATGTTCAGATCCGTTGCCGTTACCTGTACCAGGAAGGAACCAGTGGAACTTCCAGAGCCGGTCTGCTTTCCAGTGTAAACTACCTTCCCGCTCTCATCATATACGGAGTATCCCGCATTGGAGTCAGCACATCTCTTGGCGTTATCCAGATTGTTGAAAGCCCCTTTCTGGCTCTTGGCGTCCAACCAGCTTTTGCGAACACGGTATAAAACCGAAGCCGCAGAGCCGGAAGAGGAGCCTCCCAGTGCTGCCGTTACCTTGGAGGCCAGATCCCCAAGACGGGAATACAGCCAGTCTCCCGGACAGGACTTGTTGGCAAACCAGCGGTGGACGGTCAACACCATCTCATCGGACTTCGGGGAATAGTTCAGTGTTTTGTTTTTATCTCCCAGCCAGAGAAGTTTCTTCTTGCCATTCCGCTTGCAGATATCTGTACACAGCTTCACAAGGGAATTGTAAACGGCTGTGGTCATTGCGTAGGGAGCATTCAGGTCGCTGGCGCACTCGATAGTGACCGCCCTCTGATCATTGGCGCTGCTGGAAGAACACCAGGAGCGGTTCTTTTCCTCCACACAAAGGGCGATCTTCCCATCCTTTCCGATGCCATAATTACAGCTGGCTTCTCTGGACGGGCTGATAAAGCATCCACAGATGCTCTCTGCTGTCAGCTGGCCGACCACGCAGTGGGGCGTGATCCGGTCAATGGAATGTGTCCTCTGCCCGGAATGGTTCGGACTGAGTTTCGTGTAAGATACAAGGGAACTGTTTGTGTAAGCCATATTATTTTTCCTCCTCTTTCTCTGCTCTGTCATGGAGCTGCTCTAATACCGTTTTGATCTTTTCCGGGATGGGAAGTCCCAGATGTCCCGCATTCTCCAGCAGGCTTACGCCTTCATTGGAGATGTAGAAAAAGATGACCGCTGTCCGTAAGACCGCTCCCGTACCGATCACCTGCACATCGATGATGTTCGCAATCCCGACCAGCAGGAAGATCATCACTTTGCGGAAGATCCCTTTGAAGCCGACTGCGCTGGATAACTCCCGGTTGATGATGGCGCACATCACACCCGTGATGTAGTCGATCACCACGAAGGCAATGAGGGCATAAAGCAAGCCGTCACATCCTCCGAGAAAGTATCCAAGCCAGCCGCCCACAGCGGTAAAGATGAGTTGGATGGTGTTCCAGAATTCTTTCATGGTGCGTTCCTCCTTTGAAATGTTGGTATGAAAAAAGCGGCCGCTCCGAAGAACAGTCGCCGATTTCCAGAAAATATGAAGTTATGCTGTCCGCTTCCACATATAGCAAACAATATAGGGCTGTAAGTTCGTATGGGAGCCTCCACCTCCCGTATTCCCATTCTTTCCTTTTGGTGTCAGGGTATGGGTGTGCGCCCCGGAATTGCTGGTCGGTGACGTTCCCTGCGCCCCGGAAGTACCTGCTTTATGAACCGTGTACCGGCTGGTTCCTCCGCCGCCATCCGCATCCCAGCCTACATTGTGTGTATGCCCGCCTGCGCTGTTGGTCGTGGTAGAACTTCCGGTAAACGTATGCGTATGGCTTGGCATCTGGCTGGCAGTCAGCGTGACAGCCGATGCGCCGCCTGTCTTTTCCACCGTATTGAAGTTGCTATCCGATGTGTTGATCCCGACCGGCACCCGGCCGCTGCCCCAAGCCACCCACGTTCCGCCAAAATAAGTGGACGGATTGGTAGGGCTGACGCTTAGATAGATACTGCCCACAGGATACATGGTCTTGGCAAACTGCTGGATGTATTCCTTCAGCAGCATCCCATAGACCTTCACGTCCCAATTCTCCGCCACCTCGAAGGTGTTGTCCCTTTCCGATACCTTTCCGATAGCCACGCCTTTGCCGCCGCTCTTAAAGTCCATGACCACGGCAGCCGTAGAGACGATCTCCTGCACGGAAATGTTGGAAAACGCATCCTCCAAGGTATAGCGCACATCATAGGACGTCTCCGTAGAGATCTGCCCGTTACCGTAGGTGAAAGCGATATCGGCTGTAAAAATGACTCCGGCGTCCGTCCACTGCTCCGCAGACACCTGCTTGTACTGGACGGAAGTCTTGAGGGTGTTCTTCCCGCCACAGGTGGAATAGCCAAAGGACACCAGTGCATGGATGTATGTCCCGTCATCATCCAGTGTCCCGTTGCTTAAGCACCGCTGGGACAGGGAAGAATTGAAGTACGGCGGGGAATAGGCCGTCACCGTAATGGAAACAGATGCCTCCGCCGATACCCGTCCTCTGGAATCCGTCACCGTTGCTTTAAAGGTGATGGTGCCGGAATTATTGAGAAACCCTGTGGTCAGGGTGGAGGCCGAACCGCTGTATCCACCGCCGGTAATGGAATAAGACTTGATGGTGGAGCCGTAGCTTCCCGCCGCCCCATTGATGGTCAGCTTGACCTTGGATTTGGTCTGCACATAAATCCCCCATGCACTGGGAACCTCCCCGTCAATCCGGGAGGCAGTCAGGCTGGAGATGGTGGGTTTCACACTGGCCGGGACACTTAAACCGAGCGTACAGGTCTTGGAACCGATATTCGTATTCCCGTTATAGGTGGTGCAGGTAATGGTACAGGTGCCGCTGGTGGCATTCGGGATCTGGCTGGCCAGAGAAAGGGCTGGCGTCCATGATACAGAAGTAGCCGTTGTCTTGGTCGCAATCGTCCCGCTGGTATTCCCAAAAGAATAGGTCAGGGTGTGCGTAAAGGACGAGGAAGCACGGCTGATATTGATCTTCCCGGCTGTCCCCATCGTCATGTTCCCGGCGGACACACTGGAGGCACGGGGGATGCTGTCCAGCGTGATATTGGCGCTGGCCGAGATCGTTCCATAGTACGTCCCGCTCAAGGTGGCCCGGATCTGGAACACCGCAGAAATCGTCAAGGATTTGCTGCCATCGCTGGCGTGGTTTACCGTCCTCGATACGGTTGCCAAAAGATGTGTCCCCGTGCTGCTGATCGCCGGGGAGGAAAACGTCTGTGCTGCTCCGTCAATGGTACAGGTATTATCGCTTCGCCCGCTAATACTCAAGCTCCAGTCATTGACCAGATACAGCTTACAGGTCACCGTAGACGTATTGGCCGATACGTTCTTGCTCTGCGACCAGTCCACCCGCAGCTTATAATGCCCATCCCGGATGGAGCCGGAAAAACTGCCGCTGGATGCCATTCTTCTCACCCCTTCCTGCCATCAGCGTTTTAAACCGGGCCTCTCCACTTGATGGAGAGGTTCCCGTTGGTTCTCGGTATAAAATCAAACCATCCCCGGCTTTCGTTGCCGAGGGACAGTTTGTTGCGGATCTCCGCATTGGTAATCACAAGGCTCTGGTTAGAGATATAGGCGATCTTCTGCCCATTCTCCTTAAAGGCCAGTTCCTCGTTGGATAGTTCTGCCGTGAAGGCGTTCCCGACCTTTCCCAGTTCAATGAGCGCCCCTTTAAACCGGATATACTCCTCCAAAAGCAGCTGGTTCGTAGAGACATTCTCTTTGATCTCATCCGTGATCGCCGTAAAATCCATCCGGATCTCTGTGCTGTTCTGGGTGATGCTGGTCTCAAAATCCTTCTGGATTTCCTCCAGTTCCGAGCGGGAAATAAATTCTTCCCGGACAGACGAGTTGATCTGCTCTGAGGTTTTTGTGATCTCGGAATAGCATTCCCGGATATTTTCCTCCAAAGAAGCGATGTCATCCTCATAGCCGGAAAAGTTCTGGAAGGTGGCCTGACAGCTGGTGATGAGCGCCATAGGGTCACCTCCCGTTAATTCGATACATCACACTGCAGCGTCAGGATACTGTCGATGTCCGCAGCGGAAAGGTAGATCACCTTCCCGGTCTTCTCAAACTCTGCAGCGTGTCCGTCCTTGTCCTGCGCATACCATGTGTAGGTCAGGGACTGCTTTTCCGTGGCAGCCGCCCACGCCGTGCCGGAATACTTCATCAGGGTCACTGTCTGGCCGGAGTGATCCACCTGATACCAGAAGTCCCCTTCCTTTGGATTGGACGGGGCGGTTTCCGAGATACTGCCGAGCAGGGGATCGACTTCCTTCTGGTTGGTGCGGACGATCACATAGGGCACCACGCCGCCGAGATTGTTCTTGACCGTAAAGCCCCCGATGGAGAGCATCTCCGATACATACGGATCGGATTTATCCTCCACCGTGATCACGTCCTCATAGGTATTGCCTTTATAGGTCATCGTGCAGCGGTAGGACTGGATGTTCACAATATCCGCCCCGGACACCGACAGGGTGGAGGACGTCTCACCGCTGATGTTCTCCCATTCGCCGCCTGTGTATCTCGCCCACTGATAAGTGGCTCCCGTGGTAATCTCCGAAGCGCCGTCATAGCCAACCGCCGTCAGCGCAAGACTGCCGGACTGGTTGATCACCACCGTGCCTTCCGGCGCATACACAGAGAACACAATGGCATTGGCACCGCTGGCACCGTTGCTTCCCTTATTGGATTTTGTCCATGCAAACTTCTTTACCACAGAGGCCCCGGAGATCGTAAAGGTCAGGTCAATCGTGCCGTTTAAAATTGCCGCCCCGCCAAGTGTCGCATTGGCGGCAAAAGTCAAAACCACCGATCCGGCCTTAGAAGCGGTCGCAGCCGTATTGCTCTTGACCGTCACCCCAGAGGGCAGCGTTCCTACCGTACAGCTGCAGGCCGTCTGATTGATACCCAGATAACCCATGAAGGGGATGGTCACCTCGGTAGCCGCTGCTACCAAACCGCCGGAAGTACAGGCGATATTCTGGGCCTCATTTCCAAGGATGACGGAAAGCCCGCCGGTTCCTGCCGCACCCGGTTCCCCCTGTGAGCCGTCATAGATCTTTGTGAGGGAAGTCGTATCATACACATCCGGGTCATCGGTGGCCAGCTTGATCTGCGCTACTCCGTTAAAAAAGACCGCATGATCCGGTTTGACCACCAAAGTACCGCCGGAAATGCTGGCGTTGTCCGGTGTTGTGGGATAATCCTTCCATGCCCCGGTGCTGTCCTTGTACTGCCATGCCGTGATCGTCACACCCTGCACCTGCGCCGTCAGCGTTGCCTGCTTGGCCCCGACCAGTGCGGAAGTGCTGTCGTATTTAAACACATAGGTGTCCGCAGACAGATAGGCCAGCTTGGCGTTCTGTGCATTACGGATCAGCGTGTAGGTGATATCAGCGGAGATGTTGACCGTGTTCTTTGTCTCCGAATCGTAATAGCTGATATAGCAGAGGTAGGTCAGCATCCCAGAGGCAGCCGCTGCCAGCTTATTGGCATTGACCGTCAGAACCCCTTTGGAAACGCTCTCCCCGGAGGTCAGCGCCGCTTCTGCTCCATTTCCTTCTTTCCGTTTCCACGAGATGGTAAGCCCCGATGCATCCAACTCCAGATTGGTCTGGTCGAGGAACACCACCGGGGTAAGGGTTAAGGGTGTGCTGGCCCAGTCCGGCGCATAGGTATGGGGCAGCACGTTGGGATCTTCAATCTGCGACTTGGGCAGATTGGAGGTAATATAGGCCGACAGTTTCCTCTGGTCGGTAATGTCCACAAAGGTCTGCTGGCTGGAAGTTAAAATTGCCATGTTCGTCTCCTCCTGTTAAATCGTGATTTCACAATAAAATGATGCGTTGTCTGTGACATCTTCCGTGGTGACCGTGATGGATTTCATCCCCTTATGGGAACTGTCCCAGTCGGCATCGAGATCTTCCCGGCCGGAATTCCGGTGCCAGACAAAGCTGCTGGCAGGGAGGGTATCCGTGATCTCCTTGTCCCACGAATACACCCGGCAGCGAAGGATGCTTTTCTGCCCCTTATCCCGGAAGATGTTCACCCCATCCACCACCAGTTCCGTCCGGTACATCTTCTGGGCGTTGATCTGATCCACTTTTCCCGTGATCACCTCGATCTTGGAAGTCTGCCCTAACAGGTCATCTTCAATGGAAGTGATGTTCTGCTCCTGCTTGGCAGACTGGGAAGTCAGCCGGACGCCTGCGGCACCGATGGTGATGGTGTTGCCGGAAGGATCAAGATAATCCCGTGTCCGGCCAAGGCACAGGTATGTCCCGTCAATCCCATGCGGTTTGGAAATGCAGCGCACATACATCCTCGCCCGTATATCCCCGATATCCGCACCGGTATCGGACTCATCCACGATGGTCAGTTCCATGCTGGTGATACCTTTGGCCAGTTCTGCGATCCGGGCCTTGGCTTTGCGCAGCAGGTTTCCCGCCAGTGTCACATCCTCCCAGACTTCGGTCGTCCAGATCCAGCCGATCTCTTTTACTGCTTCCTCATCGTACACATAGTTCCTGCCATCGTTCACCGCCGTTATATCCAGCCGGGTGTCCGTCTCGGTTTCGTTGCCGTCCTCATCCGTCTCCGTCAGTTTCGCCCCCAGCGGGATCAGCGCCGTCACCCGTTCCGTATGGTCACGGGTGATCTTCACATCCGTCAGGTTCTTGCCAAACTCCACGGTCTGTAATGACCGGTCGGGAAAATCCTCCAGATAATCCAGCACCTTCCCGTCTTCCGTATAACGCACCTGTAAGTAACCGCCGTGGGTCTTGATCAGCTTGTCCTGTATAGTATCCAGCGTCACGGAGTAGTCGGAATTGCTGTAGCTGATATAGTCGTTGTTGTCTTTAACCGTAACTGTACCAAGGGTGAACCGCTTCTTTTCTTCCACCGCAGCGTTATGCACGGAGAGGAACTGCTCCAGCAGGCCCCGAAGTGGCCCCTGATAGGAAAATGGAGGCTGCATCGTGTCCTTCAGATACGCAAGGCAGGACTCACACGTCCATGTGTGGGTGTTATAGAAATCCGTGCCGTCATCCAAAGCCCGCCCCTCAAAAACGGTCAGATCATCTTTCTTGCAGACAATCGTGGAGGCCATCGGCTGAATGGAAGAAAGATAGGGGTGGTTAAACGGAGCAGAAAGGGTCAGGCTGTCGATATTCTCCGCATCCTCCTGCACCTTCGCCTCCGTGATGGAAAGCTGGGACAGATGGGGATGGTAAAACAACTGCCCATCCACAAACACTCGAAACAAACTCATAGGCGTCCCTCCCGGTACCGGAAGGTGGTCGTGCCTTCTCCCGTAATGCTGATTGAATTCTGCCCTTCCTGCAGTTCCAGTTCCGGAAACGTCCACGTCCCGGCGCTGACAGACATCTTGAATACATCTTCACCGATACTCCAACTGAACGCCGTCTCCGCTGTGGTGATGACCGTAGGTACCACCGGCATGTAGTCATTATTCAGGATCAGCGTACCGCCTCCGGTAATGGAAACTTCCGTTTCTTCCGTATGGTACCGGTAGGCATCCCCGTCCGAGCAGGACAGCACCATCTGGCCTTTTCCAGTAAGGGGATCATAGGCTGGTTCCAGTTCCAAAGTACCCACGGCATACAGATCCGGCTCCTCGCTTAAGATCACCTGACACAGCTGCCCAGCATAGAGATTGGCAAGGATGTCCTTCCTCTGGTTAAACTTCTCCCGGCTCCCCAGCATGGACAGGGTAATGGTAAAACTCCGGGGCTGGTAGGATACCCGTCCAAGTGCCTCGGTAAAACGGATCGGGGCGTTGCGCCCCGGCACCACCACCGTATTGGTCTGCGACTGCGGAGTGGGAAAATCAATTTCCTCCCGGAGCCAGCCCATCGCATACATCCAACGGTCATTGATTTTTACGTCTGCCCTCATAGGCTCAGCCTCCTTTGCAGTTTCTGTGTTTTCCCAAGGCCGCTGTCAATGGCAGGGAGCAGATGCCCCACCAGTGTCCCATCATCCAGATACAGCCCCTTGCAGCTGTTCTCCGCAATGATCGCCAGATACTTTTCCATTACGCTGGTATTCATTCTGCTGGACAAAATATTTTCCAGCTGATTATAAAATCCCTTCAACGGAAGTACCGCCTCCCGGCCAGCCTCACCGCCTGCCATCAGGCTGCTGCCGTTCATGCCAAAGACGGTCGGTTTCGTTAGGATACCGCCTTCCTTATACCAGTCAATCGACAGGTGGGGAACGCTCGGCGGAGAAAGGGACAGCTTGCCCGTGATCTTGAAATGGGGCAGCTTGATCTTTGGCAGTTCCAGCTTCATGCCGGAGAAGAAACCGCTGATCTTATCCACGATCCCTTTGATCGTATTCTTAGCTGCTTCAATGGGCTTCGTGATGGCGGTCTTAATGCCATTCCATACCGTGGTGGCGGTACTCTTGATCCCGTTGAATACGCTGGATACCGTACTCTTTACTGCATTAAACACGCTGGAAACCTTGCTCTTGATGCCATCCACCACCGTGGAGATCACCGATTTGATCCCGTTCCACACCGTAGAAGCTACCAACTTGATGGCGTTAAAAACGGAGGTCACGGTATTTTTGATGGCATTGACCACCGCCGACACCTTGCTGCTGATGGCGTTCCAGATGGAACTGATCACGTTCTGGATGGCCCCCATGATGCTGGAGATCACACCGGAAATCGCAGACAGCACGGAACTGACGGTATCCTTGATCCCATTCCAGACAGAAGTAACGATGTCTTTACAGTTCTCCCAGATAAACCGGAACGGCAGCGTGATGATGTCCACAGCCCCTTGGATAATGGAGCCAAGCAGCATCACGGCCGTCTGCACCACGTTGCAGATGCCGTTCCAGACATTCTGCAGGTGCGTCCAGAGGTTGGAAAACCACGTTTTCACGCTCTCGATCATGGTACCGATCCCGTTACAGATGGTGTTCCACAGGTTCCCAAACCACTCCGTGATGGCTCCCCAGTTCTGGATAATGGCGATGATCCCGGCAATGGCCGCCGCTACCGCCGCAATCACGGCGATGATCGGCAAGAGGGAGATATTCAATGCCCCAACGGATACCGCCAAGGCTGCAATGACCGGCGTCAGCGCCGTAAAGGCTGCCAGCAGTGCGCCTAAGATGACGATAAAGTTCTGCACCGGCCCCGGCAGCTGCGCAAACCATCCGCTTACCGTCTGGATCATAGAAACCAAAGGTGGTAGGATCGCATTTGCGATTTCTGCCAGCTTTTCTCCCAACGGAACCAGCGATTGCTGCAGCTTCCGGGTGTTGGATTCCATCTCCTGCATAGGCGTGGTCGTTGCGTCAAACAGCCCCTGTGCGGAACCTTTCACGCTGTCATAGGTGCTGCCCACCGAAGTCAGGGACGTGATAAATTTCAGGTTTCCATCCTCGGCCATGGTGCCAAAGGCCAGTGCCGCAAGGTTTAAGGCTTCCTGCTGGTTCGTACACCCGGCAATATCCGCCACAATAGAGTCAATGACCTGTTTCTGGGTAGCACCGCCATTCTGCCAGGAGGTAAACAGTTCCTGTGTTTTCGTGGAAAACATCCCGATGGACTCCCCGATGGTGCCATCCACCAGACGGGTGGTCACCTCATTGATGGCATCGTTCACCTTGTCGAGGTTGTATGCGCCGTTCTTCAGGCCGTTATCCAACAGCTGGAAATACTCCGAGGCGGAATATCCGGCCTGTGCAAACTTCCCGGCATATTCGGAAAGGTTATCGCCCAGTTCATTGGTCTTATCCAGACCGTTCTGGGTACCTACCACGATGTAATCCATCGCCTGCTGTGCGGTCAGTCCATACTGCTGCATGAGGGAATTGACACCCCGGAGGGTCTCATTCATATCAATACCGTACAGTTCCTCCAGCGTGATGGCCTGCTGGGTCAGGTTGGTGAGATCGGTTTCGCTCAAATCCCCAAGGTTCTTTTTAACCATCAGAACCGCATTGGCCACGGCGTCCATGCTTTCCCCGACACCGGAGGAGTACACGTTTTTGATCACGTTGGCGGACTGCTCCGCTGCCTGTCCGGTCTCGCCAAAGTAGGCGTTCACCTTGGTCACGGCGTTTTCCGTATCAGCATAGGCGTCCAGCGCCTTATCCCCGATCTCCTGGATCTTATCGCCCACAGCGGACAGCTGATCCGCTGCCTGCATCAGCGCAGCGCCTTTGGTATTTTCCGCAATCTGGCCCACATCGTCCGCTGTATTTTCCGCAGCGTCCCCGGCCTCATTTAACTGCTGGATCAGGTTCTGGATGGCCTGCCCGTCATCCACGGTATCCAGAGCGTCCGTCAGCTGGCGGATATCGGCTTTGCCGCCTGTGGCAGACTTCCCGATCTTCTCAAGTGCTGTCCTAAGCTGGTCAGAATTCGCCGTCCCGTTTTTAATCGCCGAGGTCAGCCGACTGCCAAGCACATCCGCATAATCATCAACTTCCGTTCCGGTAGCAGCAAACAATTTTTCCAGTCTTGCTGTATTCTGAGAAAGGGCATCCTGCTCCGTCTGCAAATCAGAAAGATCAGCCTTATATTTATTCAGCTTCCCACGGGTTTCCTCAATCTCCCTCTGGAACGCCTGAAACTTATCCGCTCCGATATCCCCACGGGCAAAGGCTGCGGCCACCTGCTCCTGTGCGGCTTCCAGAGCCGACAGCTTTTCTTCCGTCTGACTCACGGCCTGCGCCAAAAGTTCCTGCTTCTGTGCCACCAGCACCGTATTAGAAGGATCGAGTTTTAAGAGCCGGTTCACATCATTTAAGGCAGACTGCGTTTTCGTAATGGAAGAATTGACGCTCTTTAATGCTTTGTCAAGACCAGTGGTATCGCCGCCGATCTCCACCGTAATACCTTTAATCCGGTTCGCCACAACCCTCACCTCCTAAAAATGGGCGTAAAAAAAGCCCGGACCATCTCCGAGCATGAAAAAAGCACCGATTATTTCTAACCGATGCTATGTAACATATACGGTATAAACTTATAAAGTACAGGCGAAAGGATACAGCTCTGCAATCCGATTCTTCGCAAACGCTTTTATAAAAGCAATGATCACATCATCACTAAAATCCTTTGCCTTCTCCGTGGTATTCTCCATTGCTTCTCTAAATAGCTGAACAGATAAATCTTCCCACGCATTGTTATGCAATACCTGATTAAATGCAACCATGATCTTCCCTTGTTCCTCAAAAGATATGCCGCAATTCAGACACAGCAGACTCACCGATATCGGATTTTGGTTGGAATGCCCCAACGCTTCCGCTATCTCATTTAACGCACATAATAGCAGATTATTATCTATATTTTCCATAGTATTTCCTCCATAATACGGTTTCAGATTTTTACTTTTGTACGTTTATCCGTAATAAAATACCCCATTTAATTTCAATTCAGCTACTTGAGATTTGCATATTTCTTATGAAAACCAGTTAAGTGGATTGAGTAATTCAAAGAAAAAATGTAAGAACGTATCCCTGAACGATTTTTTAATATATGTCTTTCCTTTTCTCAAACTCAAAAGCGCCCGTAATAACGAAATTAATGTTATTAGCGGGATATATATCACCAATACTAGGATTATAATCCAAAATATTTCCATTTTCTTGTCCTCTCGTGCAACTCTTTATTTATCGCTGAATCTTCTCCACACCCACTATTAGAATTGATTATTATCCCCACAATATACCTACCAGAATAGCCAGTGTAATTCCTACCACCCCAATGACGCAAAGAATATTTATGACTTTTTTTGCTGTTGATTTAGCCAAGTTTATATCTTCGTAAATAGAAGACAGTTGTTTTTCATAAAGATTTTTATCCCTAACATCCTGCACATCAATATCTTTTACAAGAGCATCAAGTGATAAGCCAAAATAATCACTTAATAAAACAAGTCTTTGAAAATCAGGGTAACTCTGAGCCAATTCCCACTTAGATATTGTTTGTCTTGAGACTCCTAATGCATTACCAAGTTCATCTTGTGATAAGCCCTTCGATTTGCGCAATTCGATAAGTTTCTCATTAAAATTCATAGATACCTCCTATAAAATGTGTTTTTTTCAAAATAACAAAAGCTACATTTATAGGCAACCAACTATTATTGGCAATTTGTCAACCACCGATAACATCATAAAAATCATCACAAAATTGAGAAGCTATTGCTAAATATGGCTTTCTCGTTCTCTTTTATCTAAAATTGTCTGCGGGATTTCTGCAAATCTTTTCAGGAGATATTCTTTTCCTTTTTTCCCTCTCCATTTACACCAGAACACAGCTGCACTACCGCAAAACAGGACAATCGTTATGAAATATGCATAATCAAATCCTGTATTATGAAGAATTAGATAACTTATCCATGCGGAAATTATGAGTGCAAGCCCAGAAATACTAAGAGCAATTCTAACTACCTTTTTCTGCGACAATTTTAAAAAATAATTTTCCCATTTTTCTGAATTAAACTTAAGCTGCCGACCTTTTATCCAAAACAAAATAAGAAATAGCGCCAAAGCAATGCCTTTACTTGAAAAAATATGGACTATAAGTGTACCTATTAAAATTGCAATTTCTTTCAAGCCTAATCCCTCCGTAAATCTTGATAAACTACTGAATCATCAGCCTTTTCATGGCTCCAATTATACCAAGAAAAGGCTGACAATTCAACGATTATCAAAACTTGTCGAAGTCCTCCTGAGTGGCAATCCGCTTATATTTCACGCCGTCATTGGCTTTTTCCGTCCACATATCCAGAACCAGCCCAATCGTGAGCAGATCCAAATCCCGGATGGAAATCCCCAGTTCCACACTCCGCAGAAGGAACAGCGGCGTGGTCATTTCCCGCTCACTTCTGCCAATCTTTTTTTTGACGTCACATCCGTCACAAGGTTCTCGCCCCACAGTTCCAGAATCTGCGGCAGCACCTCATAAATGGAGAACATATCAAACTGATCCAGCCAGTCCTCAATCTTTGCCGGAATGCTGTTGTCCGCATGATAAGCCATCACATAGGCCACGTTCTCGAAGATCTCCAGATCCTCGATCTGCAGCTCCTCGCCGTTTTCTGTCTTGCCTTTATAGGATTTTTCCAGCTTGGTCAAATCCTTGAAAATATCCCTCTTAAACTTTGCCCGGTACAGACGGGGAATCGTGGCAGAGGAACGGAAGGGAACCTTTTTTCCACTGATTTCTATCTCACGCTTGATCATACGCTACCTCCCTGACCACTTGTTTCCTCCGGTTCCTCCTCGGTAGGAATATACACAGTCTTGTACCAGTTCGCATAAGTACCGGCATCGGTGGTATCCCCGGTTCTGGCTTTTACCAGCCCATCGGAGCGGGGATCGGCGGTGATAGACAGTGTCTCTGTACCCGGTTCAATCGTATCTTCCTTCGTCTCCGACTCGATAGACGGACGGGAAGCGGAACAATTATACAGCACATGGCGGATAGCGTTCACGTCTCCATCAAATTCAAAGAGCAGGGCAAATTTCACGCTTTCCCCAACGCCACTGTTTTCGACCAGCACGCCTTTGGCATCCAGCTTCTCCTGAAGGATCTCCGTGCGGAACCACTCCGGAATCAGGGCAATCTCCAGATCGCCACTGTAACCGTTGTTAGTCACGCTGCGAAAATAAACAATACCATCCGCATAGAACGGGCTGGTTTCGCCCTCCGCATCCAGACTGATACTCACTGCACCGGGGATTGCCTTTGGCTCCGCATACGAAAAAGTAGTCGTGCCATCAGAATCTGTCTCAGTCAGCTTGGCAGCGTGGACATTTTTCAAGTTATATTTCACTTTGTTTCCCATGAAAATCATACCTCCAATTCAAATGAGTAAAGGACTTCATAGAGTTTTTCGCTCTCGATCCAGACCTCTGTTTTGTCATAAAAAATACCGTGTATATCCAACACGGTTTCCAGCTTCTGTTCCACAGCCAGATCCTTGCTGTCTGTGTACAGTTCAATATTCACATTGCTAACCTTCAAATAAACTTTTCCGTCTGCAGAAAAGTTGTCGCTCTGGGGCAGAAGGTAGCAAATAAAGGGAGGATCGGGAGATTCCCCTTCCGCAAAGTGATCATAAGCATAAGGGATACCCGTTTCCTCCAAAAGTTTCACCAAATCATCCATTCGTCAGGCTCCTTTCAATCTCACGCTCCAGCTGTTCGATACCTACTTCTTCCGCAGCGGCGATATGGGGCCTTGCGGCCACCCGGCCGCCGCCACGCTTCGCATGGCCATGCTCCAGTAGGTGAGCGATCTGATATCGGTTCCTGGAATGTACCGTCACCTGCAGAACGTTGGCGCTTTCCTTTGTGGTCTTCACCGCCCAGCTTTTCGCATAGTCTCCGGTATCTCTTGGTGCGCTGGCTTCAATATCTTTCCGGACGGTCGTGCCAGCCTTTTTCACCGCTTCCTTCATATCCTCCGTGGCCAACTCTGCGTACTCGGTCAGCTGTTCCATCACAGCAGCGGAAAGCTGGCTGATCGGGATTTTCCTTCCCATCACTACCGCCTCACTTTCTCGCAGGACAGCTTGATACTCTTGCGCCTGTAATTCATATGATACACAGCAGCGATGTTATAAATCTCCCCGTTGAATTCCACCCGGAAATGGGTGGAGTCAATCTCTGCTGCTTTTTTGCACCAGCGGATCGTAAAGTCGATGCTGGAGTCATCCACCACCATCCCGGCATCCGTCTGTTCCTTCCCGGCCTCACCACTGACGGTTGCATAGCAGGTATAAAAAGGCTGCCATTCATTCCGGCGGTTTCCAATGGAATCGGTGACCACCGTATTCTTGGATATAAAAATCCGTACATTCAACAGTTCGATGTCCATCAGAATGCCTCCTTCCTCGAACCGAACAGGAGGGAACGGAGCGTCAGGATTAAATCATGGTGATCCGCTTCCTCCCGGTGTTCATATAAATACGCAACCGCATACATGGCTGCGGTTTTTACTTTTCCATCTCCGCTTAGATCAGCTTCCCCATCTACCCGGAGGACATCCCTGCAAAGCTGTTCCGCCGAAGTGATAAAATCGGTAATCAGCTGGTCATCGTCTTCATAGTCCACCCGGAGATACTGTTTCATTTCCTCCAGCGTTACAATCATAGGGTCTCCTCCTCACATAAAAAGTTATGCTGTAGGCGTATCAGCTTTCAGCTTCAGGATCTGCACGGCTTCCGGCAGGATCAGCTTGCCATCCACACGCTCCTTTGCCACGTAACCGATCATGCCGTTGCCAGCGAACAATTCCCGCAGTTCGGAGAACGAACGGGTGCCACGGTCACCGATGTTGTAGTATTTATAATCACCAAAGGCAATCGCATCCTCCGGGGCGTAAGCGGAAGTGTGTACCGCATAACCCAGTACCCGATCCGGCTCCCCGGCCTGATAGGACGGCTGCCAGATATAGGCCCCGTTATTATCCTTCAGCTTGCGCAGGGAAGAGAGGGTCTTATCATTCATGATAAAGGATGCTTTCTTCCGGTACGGACGCTTCAGGGCATACACCAGATCCAGCATATCATCTGACTTGATCGCAGCCGTTAAGGTTCCGGCCACTGTACCGCCGCCGGTCGCTGCAAAAAGCCCCAGTGGCTTCCCTGTGCCGTCCCCGTTCAGGAAAGCGTCCTCTTCCGCATTGCCCAGTGCCTTTCCGAATTGATCCAGAATATAACCTTCCAGATTGAAGGCGTTATCATAGAGAAGTTCTTCCGTCACCTTGATTGCCACATGGAGTTTGTGGGCATCCAACAGGATCTGGCTAAAAGTAGCGTCCCCGAACGTAAGAGCGCCGCCCTCTTCAATCCAGCTGGCGGCGGGTTTTGTTGCGGCGATATTGATTTTGTGTTCCCCGGAGGTCGTAATGGTCGTAGCCAGACGGCGCATGATATTCTCTTCCGACAGAGTATCGATCAGCCTGTGATCATACTCTTCCGGTACCAGATACCCGCCATCTGCGTCCACGCCTTCCTGCAGGATGTTGGACACCCGTTTAAAGTTGGAGCGGAACGCATCCAGCATGGCTTTCCGGTATTCATCGGAAGCACGTCCGGTCTTTGGTTCCTCACCTCTGCCGCTGCCCGGTTTGTTCGTCAGCGGCTGATTCACCGGGCGGTTCAGTTCCGCTTCCAGCGCCTCCTGCCTCTCCAGACGGGCGATCTCTTTGCCAAGGTCATTGATCTCCTGCTCCATCTGGGTATAAGTGGCATCGTCTTCTGCCGTCAGTGTCCCTTTCTCCGTGCGGTGGGATTCCAGAAAGGCTTTTGCGGCCTCCCACGCTTTGTTCCGCTTCTCACGCAGTTCTAAAATAGTCATAATCGTTTACCTCCATTACAAATGTTGTTTGATCAGGTTCAGCCGCTCCATCAGGGAATCGACTGAGCGCCCGGTTTCTTCCGGCTGCTTTTGGATACGGCATTTCGCCGCCAACTTGTCCATCAGGGAATTCGTGACCGCCGCACGGGAGAACATCATCGGCGCTCCTGCCACGGCCAAGTCCTCTTCCGCCTCGGCATCCTCAGCTGCCCGTTTCAAGATGTCATCGGCAAAGCCCAGTTCCACAGCGCTGTGGGCGTCCATCCAAGTTTCCGCATCCATCAGATGGGAAAGTTTGGCACGGGACAATCCCGTCTTGATCTCATAGGCGTTGATGATGCTCTCCTTTACTTCCGAGAGCATACTAATTGCCTTTTCCATCTCAGCAGTATCGCCAAAGGCAACCGTGGCCGGATTGTGGATCATCATCATGGAAACAGGGGAGACCAGCACCCTTGTCCCGGCCATAGCGATCACGCTCGCCGCAGAAGCCGCAATGCCATCAATCTTTACGGTCACGTTTCCGGGATAGTCCATCAGCATGTTATAGATCTGGGCCGCTGCCACGCAGTCCCCGCCTGGAGAGTTGATCCACACCGTGATATCCCCGCTGCCGGAACACAGTTCTTCTTTAAAGACCTGCGGCGTGACGTCATCATCAAACCAGCTTTCCTCTGCGATGGTGCCGTTTAGGAACAGCGTCCTCTCCTGTATCGGCTCCTGTGTCTCCTGATTCAGAACCGTTCGGTTCTTCCACTTCCAGAACTTCTTCATCGGATTCTTCCTCCTTCCCGCCGCCATCGACAGCGAATATTCCCGCATCCTCCAGCTTCGTCATGTTTCCATTGATCAGGTACAGGTCACCGCCCTGCTCAGCCGGGATACGGTCAAGATTTTCAAGTTCCCGGATGTCATTGGCGCTCATCCAGCCGTTCTGGCGGGCTGTGGCATAACCATTCATCCTGCTCTGGTAGTCCCCACGGAGTAGACCATCCACATTGAACTTGGCAAAATAAGCAGCCTTCTCGGATTCCGTAAGAAGTACACGGTTAATGGACTGTTCCCAACGGACAATCCACGGTTCCAGTGTGTATTTCACAAACTCCAAAGACTGCTGCTCAATATTAGAAAAGCTCGACTTTTCAAGATCCCCCACCATATGCGGCGGTACCCTGAAAATTCGAGCAATCTCATCAATCTGAAATTTTCTTGTTTCCAAAAACTGTGCCTGTTCCGGGGAAATGGAGATCGGTGTATACTTCATTCCTTCCTCCAGAACAGCGACCTTGTTGGAATTCCGGCTTCCTCCAAAGGCTTCATTCCAGCTGTCCCGTACCTTGGCCGGATCTTTCACCGTTCCGGGATGTTCCAAGATACCGCCGGGTGTCGCACCATTGGCGAAGAATTTCGCCCCGTACTCCTCGCAGGCAATGGCCATACCAATGGCATTCTTTGCCATCGCAATGGGGCTGTAGCCCACAAGACCATCAAATCCTAACCCCGGAATATGCAGCACATCGGTGGGCTTTAAGATGACCGTTCCACTCTTCATGGTGGGCGCATCGGAATCCGACACCAGATAACTGTAATACAAATGCCCTTTCTCATCCCGATCCACGGTCATCCGGTTTGGCATCAGGGGATACAAACCCAATACCTGCCCTTTCCCGTTGCGGATGATTTGTGCATAAGCATTTCCCCAAAGGAGCAGGTGTGTCATCAGCGTCTCCCGGAACACAAAAGAAGTCATTTCCGGGTTTGGCTCATCATGTAGAATCCGGTACAGCGGATGGTCAACCGCCTTTTCCTTGCTGCCGTCTTCCCGGTACTTGTACAGATGGACGGGAAGTCCTGCAATGGACTCGGAGAGAATCCGCACACAGGCATACACCGCTGTCATCTGCATGGCTGACCGCTCATTCACATTCTTCCCGGAGGTACTGCCACCAAAGAAAAAGCGGTAGGCACTGCCGGAGGTACTGTTTTTTGGCTTATCCCGTGACCGGAACAGCCCTGATAAAATTCCCATAAAGATCACGCTCCCTTCTATATAAAAAGAATCCCTCTCTCGTCATACACACTGGTGGGCGGGGTACTACGGATACAGCGGTCAAGCCCCATGATCAGGGCCACAATGCCATCAATCTTCTCCACTGACCGCTCTTTATCCGGTTTGATATTCCCGGCCGGATCTTGGCGCATCACCACGTTCTGGGCCATCCATTTAAGAACCGGATTCCCTCCGTGGATGATGTTTCCTTCCATCAGCAGTTTATACAGTTCCTTGGATGGGGGAGACATATCCTTAAATCCCTGCCCGAAGGGAACCATCGTAAATCCCATATCCTCCAAGTTCTGCACCATCTGCGTGGCATTCCAACGGTCGTAGGCGATTTCGATGATATGGTACTTCTCTCCCAACTGCTCAATGAACCGTTCAATAAACCCGTAATGGATCACGTTTCCTTCCGTGGTGAGGATGTATCCCTGCCGTTCCCATACATCATAGAGGACATGATCCCGGCGGCAGCGCAGTTCCAGTGTTTCCTCCGGCAGCCAGAAGAAAGGCAGAACAATGTATTTCTCTTCTTCCGTCCTCGGAGGAAAGACCAGCACCAATGCTGTAATATCCGAGGTAGAGGAAAGGTCAAGCCCCGCAAAGCAGTCCCGGCCCAAGAGCGAGGCGTAATCAATCTTCTGATTGCCCCGGTCGTAGATATGCTCCGGTATCCATGCCACCGCTGAGTTTGTCCACATATTCAGACGCAGCTGCTTGAATACATTTTCCTCTGCCGGGTTATCCAGCGCCTCCCGGTAAGCGTCCCGGACACGATCAATACTGATGGTGTATCCCAAAGACGGGTTCGCCTTATACCAGTTCTTCTCATCATTCCAGTCATCCTCGTCACTCAGGCCGTAGATCACTGGGTAAAAGGAATGATCCGCTTTCCTGCCGTTCATGATATCCAGCGCCTTGGTATGCAGTTCATAACAGATACTTTCCTTATCCGTCCCAGCCGTGGTGATGATAAAAAACAGCGGCTGCTCACGGGCATCGCCGGAACCTTTGGTCATAACGTCATAGAGTTTCCGGTTCGGCTGAGCATGGATCTCATCAAAGACGAGGCCGGAAATATTCAATCCATGTTTCGTGCCTGTCTCAGCGGAAAGCACCTGATAGAACCCGGCATTCCGGTAATTGACGATCCGCTTGGTGGCCGCCGCAATCTTCGACCGCTTTAAAAGCGCCGGACATTTCTCCACCATCCGCTTTGCCACATCAAAAACGATGGACGCCTGACTCCGGTCATTGGCGCAGCCATACACTTCCGCACTGGCCTCACCATCCCCATAGAGAAGATACAGGGCGATGGCAGCCGCCAGTTCTGACTTCCCGTTTTTCTTCGGAATTTCCACATAGGCGCTGCGGAATTGCCGCTTTCCATCCGCTTTCACGATGCCAAAAATATCCCGGACGATCTGCTCCTGCCACGGGAGCAGTAAAAATGGTTTCCCATCCCATTTGCCCTTCGTGTGTTTCAGGTTCTGGATAAAAGCCACCGCATGATCCGCCCGCTTCGCATCGTAATGGGAAGTGGGGAGCATAAAAGGGGAGGGTGTGTATTGAAAGTCCATCAGCAGCCGCCCCCTTCCAGCAGTTTCTCCATCTCATCTTCCTCATCGACATTCTCACCGCCAACGATCCGACTCCGGGCCGATGGGGTAAGTCCAAACTGTTCACAGAACTTCAGCATGATCTTCATATTGGTCTGGGCGATGGATACCTGCGGCACCTGCTGCAGATAGCCATTGGGCGTCCGCACCATCGAACCATGCTGGGTCAGGAATTCCTCCGCTTCCTTCCAACGGGCATAGGCTTGGCAGTACCCGGCAAAGGCCGCCATATCCATCTCCGTCAGAAGTCCCATCTGCTCCAGCACTTTCGCCATGCGTTTCCACTCTTTTTTCGCCTCATCCTCCAGCCAAGAAGGGCAGCGTGGAGCCTTCTTCTCTGGCTTTGGTTCTTTTGTATTTAAAGGCCGACCGCCCGGATTTCCCTCCAGCATCTTCAGTGCGGTCGGCTTCGGTTTCCTGCCTCTCTGCGCCATCGCTCCCACCTCCGTTTCATGGCACAAAAATAGGAGCCTTGCGGCTCCCATCCAAGTTTATAAGTTTAGCAAAATTCTATCGTCAACATTCCCTCTCTACCGAGGTAAAAATCATTCTGGATCAGAGGGTCTTCCAGAAAGGTTTCCTTCGCTTCCTGTACCAGCCTTTTCAGTCGTTCTTCTCCGATCCGTTCCTGCAATGCCTTTTTCGTGATCTTCTTTCCATCCAGATAAAATTTTGTCCTCATCTTTCTTCCTCCATTCTGCTTTTCCCTTTTGGTAGTAGCATATTACCTCTGAAACACATATTTATCCAGTGAATTCAATGCCATAAACTGCACAAATATCTATCTCAGAATGTGTCGATTTTACCACGAGAAACAGAAGCCTCCCGGCTTCCATTCTCATTATTTTTTTACTGCTGCATTGCCCATGCAATGGCGTGTCCGCCGTCCTCAAATAACTCTCCGCTCATGGCGATGAGATTCAGGCGGCATTCAATGTATCCGTATCCAGTCTCCTCCGGTGTTTCAATAAATTCATAAGCGGCTGCAATAAAGCCTTTCCATGCGTGATCGGTAACCAAGACCTTATCGCCCATCTTCAGGACTGCACCTTCTCCGGCAGAAACCTTGATCTGCAGACTTTCCATCGTAGTCGTGTTCGGCAGCTTATAATGATTCTCCATGTTTTCTGTGTAGCCTTCCTGTCTTCTGATTTTTAATGTTGCCATTTTCTTCTTCCTCCATTTTGCTTTGTTTTCCCTTTCGGTAGTACACATATTCGCTCTAAACGGAGAGATTATCAAGTCAATTCTGAAGGATAAATCACACAATAATTATTGGATTTATGTGTCAGTCTTACACAGCTTTTTCTATAAAATAGGAATGTCCAATCATGATATGCTGGCTTCTGTACCTGATCCGAAGTTTCCCGCTATCCGTATTCAAGATAACTTCAAAATGCGGTTCCAACTCTATCGCAGAAATCAAAGGGCACTCTTCTTTTGCGTCCCGTAATACCATCTCCATATCCAACTTTTCACCGAGGCAGTGGCGGGAATACCACCATCCCAGAATATCCGGTGCCCAGCAATTTTCAAATCGTTCCACAGCTTCCTGCCATGTTCCTTTTAAATCCTTTCGCTTCATAAATTTCTCCTTTCCCGATGGATAATCGCAAGAATCTCCTCCTGCTCCTCTTTATTCACATCAATGCTTTCCAGTGCTTCTCTGGTTCCACAGTCCGGGCAGATCAGCGTTTGATTATCTATTCTGGAAAGAGCAGGCGGCTCATGGTATACCTGACCGCATCGTGGGCAGATTTTAATCCGGGTGATATTCGTTTCTTTCATGGCACATCCTCCTACTGTTTTTTATCGCTTCAACCAAATATCTGCTGTCAAATCCGAAACTCTTATAACCTTCCATACAGGTGGAAGTATAAAATCTGCTTGGAAGTCCAAACGGTCTGTCCTCGTGCATGATGTACACGAAGATATTCCGCATCCGGATTTTCCCGCTTCGGATTCCTTTGATTGGAAGCAGCATCTCTTTTTTGTAATAAAAAGTGGGAAAGCCTTCATAGCGATCCAGCGCCAACTCATCCTCAGCGCTTACCTCCCACGCTGCAACCGGCACCCGGCTGCCTTCCTTTGGCTCAATCGTCAGGTAAGACCCTGTCTTGCTTCCCTTGAAAAGCAATTCATAATCCGGGATCTCGGAAGTACCGATGATCCGTGCGGATGGGCAGCGCATCCGCATCTGCCGGATGTTCAGGTTGCTGCCATAAGCAATGTAGTATCGTTTTTTCATATTGGTATCCGTCCTTTCCGAAGGGGTTACCCTTCTACCACCTTAAGACCGCCGAAGCGGTCGGAGGTAAGGTGGCAGGAGGCTAACTCCTGCGATTCCTTCAAGCGGCGGCCCTGCCCCTCCTGAAGGCGGTGTCTCCTGCAAGTCTCTTGGTCAGGATCTCCCTTGCGGTTTTAAATTCATCCCCGATAAATCCCAGCCGGAGGAGCCAAGTCCGCATGGCGTATTTTGGATTCTCGTTCTGCTGCGGCTTGGGGCTGGCGGTTTTTACTGTCTTTGCCATCTGGCTCAGTGCAAGGCAAAGCTGGATGTAGCTTTTCAGCTGTCCGGCATGAAGCCCACCTCTGCGCTCTCCGCTTGGAGCATCAAACTGGAAAAGCCGAAATTCGACCGTCCCCTTTGTAAAAGTCGCATGGTAGTTCAGCATATGGTAACGGCTGTCGTTGTAGTGATGGCTTCTGCCGTAATTGGCGTTGTGGCTTCCGTACCAGATGTCAGCAAGCTGCGTCATCGTGGTGGGTTTTCTCCGGTTGACCTGTTCTAAAAAACGGGGATCGACCGTTCGGCAGTAGCGTCTCATCCGGCCCCGGTCAAGATTCAAAGCGTCTGCGATCAGGCTCTCGTGGCTTGCCATGATGTTTGCCAAGTTGCGAAGCGTCTGCGGTGTATGGCCTTTGGCTCCGATGTGGATGTGAACACCGCAGCCTCTGGTAGCATCGCTCTTCGCTCCTGCGTGACGAAGCTGCCGGATCAGTTCCTGCAGCGTTTCCATATCCGAGTAGGTCAGAATCGGGGTAACCATTTCGCATTTCTCGCTTTCCGGGCCTTCAATGCTGACATCCTTCTGAAATTTCCATTCCCGGCCCTGTGCGTCCCAAGCTGACCATGTGCTGTATCCGTTGCGCCCTGCCGTATTTTCATACCGGCGGGTTCCAAAATATCTGGCTGCCACCTTTGCGGCTTTCTCTCTGGTGATGTTGTTCATCTCCACCTCAACCCCGATGGTCTGTTTCTTCATTTCCTCAATCTGCCTTGCAACTTTCTCATTCATCGTAGAATCCTCCGTTTCGTTTTGTGTGTTTTCCCTTTCGGTAGTACACATATTCGCTCTAAAGGCCGATAATAGCAAGTCAATTCTGAGGGATATCCTGCACAATCTTTTGCGGGAGAATTTGTGTATTTTACAGCTGGTTTTTGCTGTCTAAACCTGCTGCCGCAAGCTGCATTCCAAGTCGGAATCCATATTTGAAACTCTCTTTTACCTGAAAGCGCTCTACTTCAGAATTGTTATCCAGAAGCCGTTCCAAAACACTTTTCCCAACTTCGTCCAGCATCTTTTGAAGATACTCGATATCTTCACATATCTGGTCGCTGTACTTTTCGATCTCCGGAGGCTTCTCTACCTGTCTTTCCCAAGGGACGATTCTGCCAAAATACAGCTGGTCAATAATATCTTCTTCCATCTCAGACTGCCTCGCTTTCCTGTCCAGCCATCTGGGCTGCTTTCACAGCCGCACGTTTTTCCTTCTGGGCAATGCTGAATTTTTCTGCCTCCTCTTTTGTCCGGAAAGCCGTGTGCCCTTTCAGCCCAGCCAGCAGAGCCTTCCTCGATTCCTTATTGGCCACACCAGCCATGCCCAGCTGCACCAGCCAAATACGAAGATAATATTTTTCATTTTCTTCTACCACCGGAGTGGTACTGACTCTCTTGGCTTCTTTCGCTTTTTTGATCATCTTCGCTGCTAGTTCAGCGTATGCTTTATTCTTCATACTGTCTGGCGAAAGGGGAAAGGCAAAGGTTACTTTTCCATCTTCCACCGTAAGGCCCTTCAGTCCCTCGCTATCCGCTGTCAGAAGTGTCTGGAAAGTTTCGTAGGCGTTCTCCTCTGGAAGTTGCTCCAGCTTTTCCAGCAGGGAATCGCTGACCACAAAGGTCTCATACCGGGTGATCCGATTGAGCAGGTATGCCCGTGCGTGAATCATGGCAAGTAAGTTTTGCAGAAATTTCCCATCTCCGGTATCCGCCGGAATCTCAATTTTCACCTCATCCACAGGGGCTTCCAGATATCCTTTCTCCTGCAAAAACTGTGTCAGAAGATCTTCTCCTTCCTCTGCCTCGCTTGTGATCACGCCGTCCCGGTCAATGGTAAGGCGGCCCACTGTGTAGGAAAAACTGGGCGGCCCAACATAGTGCAGTTCTTCTCCTGTAAATTCTGCGATGTCCTGCACCATCTTTCTCCGGTTGTCTGTTTTAGTTTCAATCCTCATTGATTTTGCCTCCTTCGTTTTGGTAGTACATTAATCACTCTAAAAGGCAAAAATAGCAAGTCCTATTTCTCATTTTGCTAAGATATTTAAAACAAAGGAATTTCCTCTACGTCCTGAGAAATCTGTGCATAGGGGATTTTGTCACCATCTCGGAGAACATAGACCTGAGCGGCAGAACCAGCTTTCTCCAGATACCTTTTTACGATCACATCGCAGAACTTCTCATCCAGTTCCACCCCATAGCAGATCCTCCCGGTCTCTTCGCAGGCGATCAGGGTAGAGCCAGAACCGAGGAAAGGGTCTAAAACAATGCAGTTGCTCATACAGGAATTCTGGATCGGGTAGGCCATCAGCGCTACCGGCTTCATGGTCGGATGATCCTTGCTGGACTTCGGACGGTCATATTCCCAGATAGTAGTCTGCTTCCGGTCAGAGTACCACTGATGCTTCCCGCCAACCTTCCATCCAAACAGACATGGCTCGTGCTGCCACTGATAGGGGGAGCGTCCCAGTACCAGTGCGTTCTTTTTCCAGATACAGCAGCCGGACAGATAAAATCCGGCATCATGGAACGCCTGCCGGAAGATCAGCCCTTTTGAATCCGCATGGAACACATAGATGGACGCATCGTTCTCCATGTTCTGTTCCATATTTACGAAAGCGGCGAACAGGAATTTATAGAAATCCTCATCCGGCATGTTGTCGTTCTGGATCTTCCCAGCTGTCTCTTCCACATTTACATTATAGGGCGGATCGGTCAGAACCAGATTGGCTCTCCGGCCTTCCATAAGTTTTGTGTATGTCTCCGGTAGAGTGGAGTCTCCACAGATCACACGGTGTCTGCCTAAGAGCCAGATGTCACCTTTCCGAGAGATCGGCGGGTTCTTTAATTCCTCCTCCACATCGAAATCATCTTCCTTGATGTCCTTATTGTGGACTTTGGAAAACAGCTGCTCAATCTCCGGAGCCTCAAAACCCGTCAGATCCGTATTGAAATCTACGCTTTGCAGATCTACTAACAGGTCAGCCAGCAACTGCTCATTCCATGCGCCCGTAATCTTATTCAGAGCGATATTCAGCGCCTTCACCTTATGCTCATCTTCAATATGCACCACAACGCACTGAACTTCTGTATATCCTAAGTCTTTCAGCACCGTCAGACGCTGGTGCCCTCCGATAACCGTCATATCATAATTGACAATGATCGGCTCTACATATCCAAACTCCAAAATGGAATTCTTGATCTTCTCATATTCCTTATCCCCGGCTTTCAGTTTTTTACGGGGATTATATGCCGCCGGACGCAGTGCATCCACGGGCAGGGTTTTCCATTCCATTGCGCTCATGCCTGTACCTCCTTACGCTCAGCGGGGCCGACATAAGGCTCCCGTCCTTCTTCTTTCCTCCAGAACCGATCCCTCACATAACATTCATGAGAGCAGTACCGGCGGTTCTTATTTCCATACGAGCGGAATGTCTTTCCACAGTAAACACAGGTGGCTTCATAATAAGCGCTTTCCTTCCGCTTAATGGCTTCCGGATGGGCTGACCACCATTCCCGCCTGCATTTATCGGAGCAGAACTTCCGCTTCCTTCCGGTGGAAGGCTGGATCAATTCTTTGCCGCAGCAAAGACACGCTGTCCCGCTTTCCATCTGTTCCTTTACGTTCAAAACAAGGGCAGAGGCATATCCGTCCAGCCCATGGCTCTTACAATAATTTCGGACAGTATCTCTGGACAGCCCGACAGCGGAAGCAATGGATTTATATCCAGCGCCCCGGAGACGTAATTCCCGTATCTGCTTTGCCTGAAAATCCGTCATTGCTTCACATCCTTTCGCTAAATGGTAATAAAAGAAAAAGCTGAAAAACCCACCTTTGCGGATAAGTTTCCCAGCCTGAAATCTAACTTTTTGGCAAATGCTATTTTGTTTGGTAGACAGCTCAGATGCCGGAAATACGCATCTTTACACGCCGCCCGCTACATAATTTCCATTTTTTCTTCACCCCGGCAGGTATCCCCCCTCTTTAATTTCGCAAAAATGCACGTTTGAGGGGGCGCCGGTCTTTTGAGGGGCAAGTCACAGAGATTTTGACCGCCCCTTGGGATAGCAGAATTCCTCATATCTGTCCTCTGTCATCGTTTTGGAATCGTGGCAGGATTTGCAGAGAGCCTGCCAGTTGTCCCGATCCCAGAACAATTTCCGATCCCCTCGGTGGGGGATGATATGATCTACAACCGTTGCCTTCACATAACGTCCTTTGGCAAGGCATCTCACACAAAGTGGATGGGACTGCAGGTAAACAGCCCGTGCCTTCTGCCAGCGGCTCCCGTATCCTTTCTCACTGGTGGTCTTCCTGTCGTGCTGGTGGAAGGGCTTATGTTCCTCACAGTACATGGTGCCGTAGGGAACCAGCCTGCCACACCCCGGATGCTTGCACGGGGTGTTCGGCCTACGTGGCATGGTACCCACGACCTCTCCGGTTCCGTTCCACCACCCGGTCAATGCCACGGATTGCACCGTCTTCATCACCGGCAAGGATCTGCCCCTTGATCGTGCGGTACTGCTGCACGGTCAGTTCCGGTTTCTTTTTCTTCAGATATGCCAGTGCTGCCCGCATCTTCTCTGTATCCATACGCTTCCACTCCCTTCTATGTACAGACGGGTGAAAGGATAAAGCCCCGTCCGGCCACGAAAAAAGGGCCTGAAGTTTTCGCTCCAAGCCCTCGTTTTATTTTGGCAATTCTAATGATAGCACAATGAAATGGGAATGTCAGTGCAAGGGTAGTGCAAATTTTCTTACCGGCTATCATTGTACCGCTCCACTGCTCCGATCTGGATCTGAAGCGCCTTCGTTATCTTTTCCATAACAGCGATATCCGCCACAGCTCCTTTCTTTTCCAACAAATATTTTTTATCAATCGTCTCCACCTGTTCCGCAAGAGCCATACTGCTTTTTGGTAAGCCTGTCCCGCAGCCCCGTGGAATATATACATGGGTGGGGAGCGATCTTTTTTTATGAATCCGGGAAGTCAACGGAACAACTGTAATAACCGGGGAATAAAAATTTGCTCGGTTATTGCTTACGATCACAGCCGGACGGATACCGCTTTGTTTACAGGATTCTATGTTATGGCCAAAATCGACATAATAAACATCTCCACGTCTACACATTTTCTGCTCCTTTCAGCTAAGCATATAATCTACAATCTCATCTTCATAGTGCCGATACAGTTTCTCCATCTCTGCAATCGCCTTTCTCCGGTAATTCCCAACAGATCTGCGGCTGATATAATGCTTCTCTGCCACCTGATCCCATGTCAGCTGCTCAAAGACAAGATCCGCCAAAACCTCTCCTGTTATTCCAGAGACAGAGCGAACCGCACTTTCAAAGAAACGTAATTGTTCTGTCAATTCCAGATATTCCTTTTCGAGATGTTCATACCACTCATCATTGATCCGTTCCATGCGTTCCCGAAAATTAAGGGCAATATTCGCCGTCTTATTGGAAGTTCCGCTGGTCTGTACTCGCTCTCCCTCCGGCTGTGAAAAATACATGGTATCAATGGTTTCCTGCTCCGAGATTCCATGAAAATCTACCAGCTGGTAATATAGGCAACGCTGCTGTCTTTTCAGTTTAGGATAATCTCGGATTAGTTTTTCAATCCTTTCACTCATCGCTTACCCTCCAATCCTTGCACGGACAGCTTCGATCAAGCTGGACTGCCGCATATCTTTATTCTCCAAAGCCTTCATCACATCCTCGTCATGGGTATCCTTAGTGATGATGTGATGGATCACCACCGTGTGTTTCTGTCCCTGTCTCCAAAGTCTGGCGTTTAGCTGCTGGTATAGCTCCAGCGACCAAGTAAGCCCAAACCATACGATGGTGCAGCCACCTTCCTGCAGGTTCAATCCGTGTCCGGCGGAGGCAGGATGGATCAACGCCAACGGGATCTTCCCAGCATTCCAGTCTGTGATATCCTTAGAAGTGTCAATGCACCGTGCCTGTGGGAACCGCTCCCGGATACGGGAGAGATCATGCTTGTACCAGTAAGCCACCAGCAGTGGTTTTCCATTGGCCGCTTCCACCAGATCCTCCAGAGCATCCAGTTTCCGATCATGGATTGAAAGAACTTTCCGGTCATTGTTATACACGGCACCATTGGCCATCTGTAAAAGTTTATTGGACAGAACGCCTGCACTGACCGCATCCAGTTCTTCCTCACCGATCTGCACCACCATATCCCGGCAGAAGTCATCATAGATTTTTCTCTCTTTCCGATTCATTTCCACTTCCACACGATTGTAAATACATTCCGGCATATCCAGATAATCCACAGCCTTCATCGAGATACAGATATCCGAGATCAGGGAGTAGATGGCTTTCTCCGCTCCCTCACGGGGTTTGTAACTATAGATGATCTCCCGGTTCCGTTTATCCGGTTTGAAGAACCGCTCCCTGTACCCGGTGATAAATCGTCCCAGCCGCTGTCCCATGTCCAGAAGATACATCTGAGGCCAGAGATCCAGAAGAGAATTGGGGGCTGGTGTCCCGGTCAGGCCGATCACCCGGTTCACCAGAGGCCGTACCTTTTTCAGAGCTTTGAACCGTTCTGCTTTATTCGATTTGAAGCTGGATAGTTCATCAATAACCACCGTATCAAAATCCCAACGATGGTTCTGCACCAGCCAGCTGACATTTTCCCGGTTGATAATGTATAAAAAAGACGGACGGGCAAGAGCATCTTCCCGTTGTTTCTGGCTCCCTACAACCAGTGAGGCGGTCAATCCTGTCAGGTGTTCCCATTTCTGTAATTCCTTCGGCCAAGTGTCCGTGGCCACCCGCTTCGGGGCGATCACTAAAATCTTCCCAATGTCAAAACGGTCAAGTGCCAGTTCCCACAATGCAGAGAGCGTAATCACGGTTTTTCCAAGTCCCATATCTAACATCAGGCAACACACTGGATGATCCAGAATAAAATCCTTTGCATACTGCTGATACTTATGTGGCCTGTATTTCATCCAAAATCCCTCCAATCATTTCTTTGCGATCCACTGTATAAACATGAAAGCCCAGTGCCATCAGCTGCTTTGCCCGGTACTGCTGTAAGGGCCGCATAGTTTCTCCCGGTGCCTTCAATTCCACAAAAGCCATCCTGCCACCGGGGAAGAGAACCAAGCGGTCGGGCACCCCATTGAATCCGGGGGAGACGAATTTGACAGCCAGCCCACCACGCTTTTTTACTTCCGTGGCCAGCTTCTTTTCTACGACACTTTCCCTCACGAAAAATCCTCCTGTTCCTAAGTGCTGTTCCCAGTACCAAAAATCCTATACGCGCGTACACGTATATACGTGTGCCTATTTCTATATATTTCTCTATCTTTTATCCTCAATATGGCTTTTCTTAGGAACATAGGAACAGGCTATCGCCAAACGCTTGTTTTTCAAGGCTTTGCACCCGTTCCCGTCCTTTGTTCCCAGAGTTTCCAAAGATACAACGGAACGTTCCCAAGCTAGTCTGTCTGTTCCTTGCAGCGCACGAATGTCTTCTGTGGGCCATAAAGGGGAAAGCGAGTTTTTCCGCTTTTGAGTCCTTGTATCGGCTCCCAGCCTCCAATCTTCATCAGGATGGATTCCACCTCATAGGAATCCGTCCGTTTGAGATTCTGCCGCTCTTTTCCAAAACACTCACACCAGATCTCCATGATGCAGACCTTCTCCCGGCGCACCGTTCCCGCCGTAGGCGCTCCGTCAAATTCGCTGCCGCCAAGGAAACTTCTCCGCTGATACAGATCCATCCTATCCCAGTTCGCAGGGAGCAGTGTCTCCAAATACTCTGCGATCACACCTTCCCGGTCATCGGACTCCATCGCATCCTGCTGCATTACATAGGCGTCCGCCGCAACCCGGCCTTTCAGATACAATTCTTCTCCATTGTGATAACGCTCCAATGCCTCCGCCCAGATCTGATCTACCTCCTGCAGATCCCACGGATGGAACCGACCATGTCCGGAAACGTGTACCGGCCAGAAGCGCCGGTTCCCGGTGATATCTCTTAAGAATCCTCCTTCGGAGTTTGTGCTTCCCACAATAATACAGGATCTGGGATGGCTCTCCACGGCCACGCCATAGGACTGCCGGAACTTATCATCCGTTCTGGTGACAAAGGATTTCACGGTCTCCACGTCCACCTTCTTGATCCCGGCCAGTTCTCCCAGTTCCAAAATCCAGTATCCCTGCAGTTTCTCAGCTGCAGTTTTATCTTTCATATCGGAGATGGAAAGGCTGTCTGAATACCAGTCTTTTCCCAACAATGCAAACAAAGTGGATTTTCCGATCCCCTGCGGGCCATTCAGCACAAGAATAGAGTCGAACTTAATCCCCGGCTCATATACTCTGGCTACCGCAGCGGTGAAAGTTTTCCGGGTGACCGCACGGACGTAGGGTGTATCTTCCGCACCCAGATAATCGATCAGGAGCGTATCCAGTCGTTCCGTCCCGTCCCACTGCAGGGTAGAAAAGTATTCTTTGATAGGGTGATAGAGCCGCTCCGCAGATACCACGGCAAGCAGGGCATCCTTAAACTTGGTGGGCGACCAGATCCCATAAACCCGTTCAAAATACAGCTTGGCACATGAAAGATCCGTATCACCCCAGCCGGGCTTCACCTGCCGCCACGGCAGAGGGCCGATCACATCCACCATGTTTTTAAATTCATTGAATACGATATTTTTAAGTTTTGGATCGTACCGGAGAATCAGCGCAATATTGGTAAGCGTGTCCTTCACCTTTCCCTGCTTGTCCAGTTCCAAAAGGGTCTGCCAGTTTTCTCCATCTTCTTCCGTAAATTCGGCCTGTGCCGCTTCCGTCCTCTCTTTGGCAAGCTGTTCTTTTACCCGCTGATCTTGGATGGCAAATTCCTGCATGGCCTTAAAAGATGGAAGCTTCGCCGGATCAGTATCCTCACCTGCCTTTGCGTCCAAAGCTCCAAACTTATGGATACGGACAACATCAAACGCATTCATCAGTTTTCCGCAGGCCGGATCAGTGGCATGATGGCTGTATGCGAAACGGTCTTCATAAATCACAACACCAGCCTGCGAGTCAGCGGGGATATAATCGTACCGGCCTGACATGGCGCTGTGTTTATAGACATCGGTCAGGAAGGTGTCAATCGCTTCTGTGATACTGTAAGCACGGCAGAAGGCTCCCACCATGCCCGGCTTTTCAAGAGGATCGGCCTGTTTTTTCATATCCCTGCGGACAATCGTCTGCTGCCGTTTGGAAACGGGCCATTCCGCTGTGTTGTGCCAGTCCGTGTATTTAGCAAGAACCGCATCCGGATCAAGCAGGTCTCCTGTGATCTCCCGGAACACGAACTCTCCATCGGAAGAGGTGGACGGCCAGTACATCAGCCTGCTCGGTTCATAGGTGGTATCATCAAAAAGTTCAATCCCGATCTCTTCCGCTACTTTTCTGGAGACGGCGCAGTATTCATCCGGCGTCACCTCACGGGAAAGCGGAATGATGAGACGGAGCCTGGGCTTTTCCGGGGTATGCTTATGAGTGGAATACACATAGCACTGAAAAGAGAAGAACATCTCGATCTGATCGATAATATCCGGTGTCGCATAGTCCATATCCAAAGACAGTCCGGAACGGGTAAGCACACAGTCCTTCTTTCTCCGCCCGCCTTTTAACGTTCCCAGCACAAAGCCTCCCACATCCTTAATCTCATCCTGTTTCGCTTTCCCCAGCTTCCGGTACTGCTCCACCGTTTCAGCTGTCCGCCGGGTGTGGGAAATCCGGTCTCTAAACTCGGACAATTCCATTTCCACAAGGTTCCAGTGTTTCTCCATTCTGGAGTTGCCAATACTCAATCGGATCATTCGGTTCCCTCCTCCATAAAGATTTCCATATTTCTTCCTATCCTCCGCAGCATCCTTTCACACTCCCGGATACAGCGCTGCAGCTCCCGCTTTTCCGATTCATCTTCCGTCTTTTTCTCCCGGTTCTGATATGCCTTTATTCGGGCTCGATAATTGATCTCTTGTTTAACCAGAAACTGCCGCAGCTTTTCCTTCTCCGCCTTCTCACAGTACTGCCGGATCAACGGGGAAAGTTTCCTTGCTTTCGCAACGGTACAGGGGAAGAAACGCTCGATTTCTAAAATCATCTGCCCGGTCGGATACCGGATGTGTAACCTCTTTTCTTCTGCTTCCATATGCTGTACGGCATAATAGGCTGTCGGGTCAGGACAACCTGATCCATTCTTATAACTGATCCCCATATCGCATCCTCCTCTAATCTTTTTTGTAAAACGCACACTCGTAACCGTCCGCACGGAGGGGCAGGCCAGCTGCCCAGTCCGGCTGCTCCGACATGATCTGGCAGATTTCCTCTACCCCGGAGACACCATCCGGGACTTCCAATACTGCTTCATCGTGGATGTGCATGACGATTTCAAGCCCCCTATTTCTGAGCCGGAGCATGGCCAGCGCCAAAAGGTCACGGGCCGTAGCCTGCACGATGTTCTCCACCAGCTTCGGGCCATAGGTTTCAATCCGCATCCACTTTTTACTTTCCCCGACACCTTCATAGGAGAGGCTCTCCCGGCCAAACCGATTCTGGGTCATCCGGGGCTTGATATAGGACAGCTTCCGGCCGGAGGGAAGGGTAACAAATAAAATGCCGGAACGGTAAGTAAAGCACAGGTTTCCCAGCACCACCTCCGTCCGCTCTTTCACAGCCTTTATTGCCGCTGCGTCCACATCCCACCAGAACTTTGTGATATGGGGATTGGAATTTCTCCACTGACTCACCAGCGGCTGCAGTTCCTCTTCCTGCAAGCCCATGTCCAGAGCGCCCATCGAAGTAAGCGCCCCGACAGCGCCGCCATACCCCAGTGCAAGCTCTGCAATCTTTCCCTTCTGACGGAGATGGCCATTGACACCATGCTTTATAACCGGAACGCCAAACATCTTCGATGCGGAAGCACAGTAAATATCGCCGCCTTCCACAAAAGTATCCAGCCGCCACTGCTCCCCGGCAAACCACGCTAACACCCTTGCCTCAATTGCTGAAAAATCTGCTACGATAAACCGGCATCCGGGCTTTGGTACAAAGGCAGTCCGGATCAGTTCCGACAGCACTTCCGGGGTGGAATCGTATAGCAGATCCAGATCTTCAAACCGGTGCTCTTTTACCAGGCTGCGGGCCAGTTCCAGATCCGGGATATGGTTCTGTGGGAGATTTTGTACCTGCACCAGGCGTCCGGCCCAGCGTCCTGTACGGTTCGCTCCATAAAATTGGAGAAGGCCATGCACCCGGCCATCCGAGCAGACAGAGCGCTCAATGGCTTCATACTTTTTCACACTGGTCTTTGCCATCAAAAGACGGAGTTTCAATACTTCCAAAACTTCTCCGTCCGTCTCCGAGATCAGCCCTTTGACCGTCTTTTTATCCAACTTCTCCGCTTCCACACCATGCTCGGCAAGCCAACCCTTAATCTGCGCCGGAGAATTGGGATTAGAAAGCCCGGTCAGTTCATAAGCTCTGGCCGAGACCATCTGCCGGTACTGGTTATCACAGAGAACTGCATTCTCCACCAGCTGCTGATCCACCAGAATCCCACGGTCATTGATTTCCTGATCCATCCGGTACAACTCCATTTCCGATTCTGGGATCGGAAACTTCCACAGCTTCTGCCGGATCTCCCGCTCCGCATCCACATCCCGAATACAATAGGTTTTGAACCGTTCCCATTTCTCTGGGGCATCCTCCGGCCGGTTCCGAGTCCGTCCGCCGTTTGCTTTTGTGGGTTTGCATGGCATGGAGAAGAACCGGACAAGGTCAGTACCTTCCTTCAGTTTTTTCCTCTGTATATCCAGCACCTCACCCACGTTATCCAAAGACAGGGGAAGGGCAAGCATGGCAGACTGGACTGCGGTACACTGCCATCCGTTTGGAGAAAGTCTCCGGCCCAGATACCGGGAAATACAGGTGCGCTCAAACTGAGCATTGAACGCTGTTTTTGTGATTGCCGGATCTTCCAAGGCATCCAGTACCTTCTGTGGAAGTTTCTCCCCGCAGGCAAGGTCTGTGATCCGTGTTGGCTCCTCATCAAAGGCATAGGCAAAAAGTAAGATTTCAAAGTTCGGACTGTCGGAATAGGCATAAACGCCACATTTCGCCAGATCCACATCTGAATAAGTTTCAATATCTATCGACAGGATAGGCATAAATTCTCCCTCCTTATTTGCACTAAATTTTTTCTTTTACGGTATTCCATACTCAAGCAGAGTGTAGTATAATAGTCCTGTTAACAGGGGTCGCAGATACACAGGACTCAGGAAATAATCGAATGGTAAGTCCTCCGCTTCCGGCTTTCGCTTCACTGCGAAATACTGCCGGACGAGCGGAGGCATTTTTTATGTAGGGCAGAGGGAAGATGCTTCTCCCACTCTGCCGGTAATCTATCAGGAGAGGAAATCCTCGTCCTCTTCCGTCTCGAAATCTTCTGCCGCTGTGGTACGTCCACCAAGGCTTTCCCCATCACGGAGCTTCTGGATGTTACCAAGTCCGGCAGCAATCCCACGGTTCCCGTTGGAGTTGTATCCATAAAATGTCACGCTGATCTTTCCATAACAGCCGGAGTATACTTCGCTCTGATCCAGAATTGGCTGTACATGGGAATCCACCACCTGCGGAGCCTGACGGCTGTTCGCATTGAAGAAGTAGCTGTTGGCATAGGCTTCATCATCCGGACGGTCAATATCTCCATCACGAAGCGGCAGCTTCAGGTTGGCTGGGATCTTCCCACCCCATTTGGAAACGGAGTCCTTCTTGGCCTGCTCTACGGCAGCTTTGATAGCATTGATGGTTTTCGTGTCGCTCTTCGGAATAATGGCAGAGACACTGTACTTGGGATCTCCGCCATTGACGGAATCCGGCTCCCAACAATGCAGGTAAGAAAAACGGCAAGGTACAATTACTTTTGTAGGGTTCATATTCTTAGACATTAGTTAGTCCTCCTTTTGAAAATCCGCTTCTGCGGTTGATGTTTGAATGGCTTCCCGCTTGTCCGACTCCGGGACGAGCGTAATCTTTCCTGCGGGCTTGTACACCAGAGCGCCGAGGATACGGGCAAATTCCTTTTTCCCCATCAGACGCTCCATGTCGGTAATCCCGATCAGAGTATGCTTATAAATATCGGTGTAGCCTGCGGCCTTTGCGGCAGCGGCCACCTCTTCTTCCGAGGTATATTTCCGGTTGCTCTTTCCCATTACCAGCTTGAAACCGTTCCACTGCTTGTGATGGACGATGGCCTGATCCTGTGCGTAGGCATAGACATCCGCCGCCCATTTGGAAAGTTCATCGGCCTGCTTCAATACTTCCGCTATTTCCTCATCCGTAAGAAGCGCAGGCTCCTTAAATTCCATCTGGGCCAGCTTCAGATTTTCCTTGGCTCTCTGCCTGCAGGTAAATCTTGCTTTGCAGAACCGACACCAGCTTCCAGCGCTTAGGTCTCCTTCGCCTTTCAGGGCCAACTCTCCGGCGGGTCGCAGCACTTCATTTCCCCATGATTTCAGATCCTCTGGAGTAATCTCCCACGTGCTGGAATTAGAAAGTCTTGGCTGGAAGATGGTCAGGCGTACCGTCTCCACCGGGAAGAGCATCTCTGCCATATCAAGAATGCCAAGCCCATAGATCATCAGCTGTGGATTTTTCTCTGCATACACTGGAACGCCTTTTCCCAATTTCAGATCAATGATGTGTAACAACTTGTCCGTCACAATCACCATATCCGCTGTGCCAAAGCAATCCGGCACATAATCAGAAACGTCCACCCTCTGTTCTACAGAGAAAATCGGATCAGGGCATTCCTTCCGGGCAGCTTCGATCTCACTGACTACGAAACTGACATAATCATCTACCGCTTCTATCAAGTCATCGGAATAGTAATCAGAGACCGGGCGGCGGGTTTGCTGCTTCAGGTGCTTTTTGATCAGATGTTCTGCCAGTGCATGGCCAGCTGATCCTTCTGCCGCATAAGGACTCTCCTCATCCTGAAATGCCTCGCCCAGCACCAGAGAGGGCGGGCAATGGATGAGACGGTTTGCCGCCGATGGAGAGAACCGTGCGTGAGCGCCCATCAGAGTACCTCCGCATCAGCTATAAGAGCCGCATAGTTTTCTGGTTTAACGCCAGAGAGCTTCCCGGAATCATATTTCAGAAGCAGTTCTTTCACTTCCCGGCGCTTTCCGGCCTGTGTCTTGGCTGCCAGAACTGCCCGCACTTCTTCAATGGAAATTTCCTTCTTCTTAGGTTCTATCGGAGCAGCTATCGTTACATTTTCATCCTTCTGGTCTTCTGCCAAAGCACGGTAACCAGCGGCCAGCTTTTCATACCCTTTCGCAAGAGTCTTATAAATTTCATTCATATATGACATCCTTTCTTAAGCAAATCTCAGTTTGTATACTGCCTGACGGAACGCATCCGTGATACGATCATCGATCATCATGGTTTCCGGATAAATCCGGCTGCCGTCATCAGAATAGAGGCGAACCGGAATTCCCAGCTTGCTGGCATGTTCCAATTCAAACGCCATGCCGTTACTGATCGTGCTTCCAAAAATCCATACCTCATCGCAGATCTTCATAAGTTCCACACCCAGCGTAATGCCGAGAATCCGTTCATCCGGATCAGAGTCCTTCAGAAACTGTGGATACATCAAATGCGGAGCTACCGGACAATATCCACAATGAGCTGCAAACCGTGCATGGGCTTTCGCAAGCGCTACATTTCTCTCAACATCGCCACGATAGGGAGAACAAATAAAAACTTTCTTCATAATCATTCACCTGTACCTTTCATAATCATTCGGGGGTGTTCCCGTAAAGTTAGCAGCACGGGCCGAAGGTATTAATGATACTATTCAGTGTCGCAAGGTCTTGTCCCTTAAGACCGGGGGCCAGCCGCTTAAGCAACGCTACCTGTTCCGGCGATAGAGTTTTCCGATCACGGTGGTACCAGTCCGCAACCTTTACGCCTCCGCCATAGCGACCACGAACAGTCTCAATCGGATATGAGCAAGAAAGGACTTCAATATCCGTGCGAATGGTACGCTCGGATACGCCAAACTCTTCAGCCAGATTTTTGATCTGATCATGTTTTCTCTGACATAACACGTCCAGAATAGCTTCACGCCGTTCCATTGCCGTCATTTCTTGCTCACCTCCTTCTTTCCCGTTCTGTGATTCAAATAATAGAAGTTAAACCGGAAGCCTAATTTCCGCTTTAAAAAAGTTTTGCTAAATCTTTCCTACTGGTATATTCTCTTTTTCACTTCTCACTTCTTATAAAAGGTTACTTATCTGGAAAAGAGAAAAGGCCAGAGCAACGCTGTACGAATACAGCCTTACTCCGGCCTATGTGGTGGCAATCGCCCCGGTGGTCAGTCAGTAAAACTTCCTATTTCATTTTGCTTGTCCTACGACAAGCCTTCGCTTTGTCTGTTTTCATCGTCTCAAGATCGGCTGTATAATAACCGCCACACTTGGGGCACACCAACGAAAGTGTCACCTTTGCTTTGCCATCCGCTAAAGCTTCACCTCGGTGACAATAAGGGCAAACCAGATGGATGTAAAAATTCTTTTTCATGTCAAAACCTCCTGAAAATTTTACGCTTTTTACGCCGTTTTGCGTAATTGCAGGGCAAAAAAACAGCAGCCTGTTTCCTGTTTCAGTGAAGCAGGCTACCGTGTTTCATATCAGAAGGCTACAGCAAGCTGGCTATGCAGCTGCTGGTATTCTTTTTCTGTCATCAGAACATTTTGGCGCTTTAACTGGACTCTCGCTGCAGATCTGGACACTCCAAAAGTTTCAGCCAGCTTTCCTACAATATCAGGTAACACTATCATGTCATCCCAGTCCAGTTCTTTTTCAGACTCCACCCATATACCATCCTTAAATCCAGCCGCCCGTATCATTTCCTGAGCATAAGGGATAAAGGTCTGACGAGGCATTGCTATTGCAGCGGCAAAGGTATTTGCCTGATGCTCTCTAAATTCCTCTTGTGTTGAAAATCTACATTTCTTTTCACCCTGTCCGGCTATGGCACTTCTTTTGCATGACACCACATGACTTCCGGTCTTGTCCAACATTCCAAGATCGAACAGCGTGATCTGATTGTCCATTTTTCGATATACCGCTGGATGGATCAAGAAATGGCCGCCCTCATGCAGATGTGTAAATTGAGCGAAACCTTCTTTACCATCCTTCATAGTATCATTGTCAATGAGAATCGTGCCTGCTGAAACCTCAATCGGCCGGACACACATATTCTCACGGTCGAACACCAGAACTTTATCATCGTTAAACACGGTAGCTCCTGCAATCGGGCTGGCATTTTCTTCATAATAAATGTCCTGATAATCCACAGTCGCACCAAGATAACTCTCTAGAAAATGCACTGCGTTAATCTTTCCCGGCTCTTTCAGCAGTTTAGGCTTATAATCCTCAAGAACGGCCTCGGCATATTCCTGTATCTCTAGATCAGATACAATAGGGGTTTGATCTTTATGTCGACAGTTGCAATGAAATTCAATCAAATTATTTACCTCGCTTTTTCTCAATATTTCGGATGAACTGTTTCCAGTCTTCTTCATCAGCGACTCCGGCGTTTGTCATACGCAAAGCCATCCGAGCCATATTGCCAACTTCCGAGTGCATCATAATATCGTCTAAATCAGATGGGATGTCTCCGGTCTCTTTTGCGGCCAGATCGTACATGAGTGCTTTATCAGCATCTGTCAGGTGTAGATATTCACAGAACTTTTCTATTTTATCGCTCCTGAACGGCTTCCGGCGTCCCTGCTCAATATCACTGAGCATACTCAGCGATAATCCCAGTACCTGCGACATATCTTTTAGTGTCAGTTCTCTCTCATCCTTTAATCGTTTGGATTTTATGTATGCTCCAAACCTCATGTTCTCATCTTTCATCTTCGTATTCTCCTTTTCGTGGGATGCAGGTTTACGCTAATTTTACCAATTACGCCATTTACGCAACTCTGCGTAAATATTATACCCAAAGAAGAATACATTGTCAACGGTATTTATGAGATTATCGGTTTCTTTTTTATTTGTACATCATCCCCGGCATAACCACACTGCAGCGGCCGTCTCCCGGCATCTTAAGATCACCCATCAAGCAGGCCGAAAAAATCGCCCGTTTTCCGAAACGCTTTCGAATTTCTTCAATGGCAAGATCCAGTTTATTCAAACGATCCATATAGGATATATCCGTAAAGAGATCTAGCTGCTCAGGCTGTCCCTGCGGGACTAAATTAATCGCTCTGACACAAATAGCCCTAACGGGTGTACTCCAGTTGTAGTTTAACTCAAATAAGTCTCTGGCCTTACGGGCTATGATCATCGGCGTTTGTGTAGAATGACTGAGTTTTGTCTGGAATTGCCGCCCTCCTAAATCATTTCCCCGGACAGAAATCTGAACCCCTGTAGCAGCAAGTTCATGAAGTCGGAGCTTATGACCTATGTCCTGTGACAATTCTAATATAACCTTCCATACTTCATCTGAGGTTTCCAGATCAGCATAGCAGGTAATACCGTGACCGACTGACTTCACTGGAGACACAAAGTCTTTATGCATCACACGGGAGTCATCAAGGCCAGCTGCATATTTCCAAATTGCCAGCCCATTAACTCCCAGAAAGGATTTCAAAAGTCCCGGATCGGCAGCTGCGATATCTCCTATAGTATGGATACCATATCGTGCAAGTTTAGCTGTCGTAGCCCTTCCGACATACAACAGATCGGAAGCAGGTAGAGGCCATACCTTCTCTTTGAAATTCTTTTTTGTGATTTCCGTAATTGCATCTGGTTTCTTCATATCACTCCCCAATTTTGCAAATATTTTATTATAGGAAACACCGATAGAAACCGTCAGTCCTAATTCCTGCTTCACTGTGCGCCGTATACTTTCTGCAACTTCCATCCCATCTCCACAAATATGTTGACTACCCGTAATATCCAGCCAGCACTCATCCATTCCATATGGCTCCACCTGATCTGTATATCTCTGGTATATCGCACGAGTGAGCTTACTGTATTTCAAATACTGCTCATACTGTGGTGGCACCATGATAAGATTCGGACAAAGCTGTTTTGCTTCCCAATTCACCATCCCAGTTTTTACACCCGCTTTTTTTGCTGCTTCTGATTTTGCCAATACAATACCATGCCGATCTTCGGTTGCTCCACAAACTGCCACAGCTTTTCCTCGTAAGGATGGATTCAGCATCATTTCAACACTGGCGTAAAAGCAGTTCAAATCACTATGTAAAATAACTCGTTCCGACATTTTAATCCCTCCTACTTGACAAATATGTGCAATTTAATTACAATAAATGTGTAATCGAATTTCACATATTCGATTATAGGCAATTCAGTTTCACTTGTCAAGATATAATGTGTAATTCATTTTCACAGAAGGAGGCAATCATGAAATTCGGAGAGAAGCTCAAACAACTCCGCACGAATAAAGGTGCGTCCCAAGAGGAAACAGCAAAGGCGTGTGGCATCACCAGAAGAACCTATATAAGTTATGAGCAGGAAGGGAGATATCCGAGAAATCGTGAAGTATATTCCCGGCTGGCAGATTTTTTCGATGTTGATCAGAACTATCTACTGACGGAAGATGAAAACTTTGTTACTAGCGCCTCTGAACGATACGGCTCCAGAGGAAAACTGCAGGCAGAACAGCTGGTAGCGGAACTGTCTGGTATGTTTGCAGGTGGCGAATTATCTGAAGGGGATAAAGATGCAGTTATGTTAGCTTTGCAGAAAGCATACTGGGACTGCAAAGAGGATAATAAAAAATATACTCCTAAAAAGTATCTTCACAAATCAGAGTCCTGATTATAGGATAGCTTATTTGGTACGATACAATTGAGGAGGTGCAAAATGGACTCAAAAGCTATTTACCAAAAGGCAAATACTCTTGTCCGGCAGACTGGTACAAGAGATGCAGAAAAAATCGCAAAAGAAATCGGTATCTGGATCTATGACGAACCTTCCTTTGATACGCTACTTGGTATGTATACATTTCGTTGGAACCATCGTCTCATTTTTTTGAATCCACGAATGGAATATTGCCTACGTCAAATGGTCATCGCCCACGAACTTGGGCATGACTCTGAACATCGTGAACGTGCAAAAGCCTCTGCCGACGGATTGAAAGAGTTCACACTCTTCCAAATGAAGGATACTACAGAATATGAGGCGAATGCCTTCGCTTCCCATATTCTATTAGATAACGAAGAAGTATATGATTTAGCCCGTTCCGGTTATGATGTCGTACAAATATCCCAACAGATGGGTTCTGATATCAATTTAATGTTGATTAAATTGCAGGAAATGAACAAACTGGGATATGATTTCAATATCCCGTATGATCCAGACAGCCGGTTTTTCAGAAAAATCCATATCTAATTCGGCAAAGAAAGAAGGTATCACTATGATAATAATCGCCGCCGTTGACGATAGAAACGGCATGATGTTCAACCATCGCCGCCAGAGTCAGGACAAAGTACTACGTGAAAAAATCCTGTCACTGACCGCTGGCAAGCTGCTGTGGATGGATCACTACTCTGCCAAACAGTTTGATGGTTGTACCGCTCCACAACTGAATATAGATGACCGCTTTATGTGGGAGGCCGCTCCCGGCGAGTATTGTTTCGTGGAAGATACATCTGTCGCTCATTTTGAAAAGTGGGCTGAGCAGATCATCCTCTTCAAATGGAACCGGAAGTACCCCGGCGATTTCTGTTTCGATATTGATGTGCAAAAACCGGAATGGAAATTGAGCCATACAGAGGACTTCGCCGGATCTTCCCATGAAAAAATTACAATGGAGGTATATGACCATGCGTAAACTACAAAAGACACTCCTGCCTCTCTTACTGGCAGTTCTTCTTTGTTTTACCGGATGCAGTGGAACAACTGCAGATGCTGACAATACTCCAAGTACTCCATCGCAGACAACAACTACCTCAACTGAGGAGCCTACTCCGCAAGAAGATACACAGCCTGCTCCTGAAACCACCACGGCCATAGATCTAGGCAGTATCCCGGCATTTTCAGGAGAACCGTATGTCGCTATCAACAATAACGTCCCAGATTTTACGGACGCTGATCTCACAACTTCTTCTTTCGAAGAATACAGTAGTTTGGATTCACTTGGACGCTGCGGTGTTGCATATGCCTGCATCGGGACAGATCTAATGCCAACCGAGGATCGTGGCTCCATCGGGCAAGTAAAACCGTCCGGTTGGCACACTGTAAAATATGATTGTGTGGATGGGAAGTATTTATACAACCGCTGCCACCTGATCGGTTATCAGCTTACAGCGGAAAATGCCAATGAAAACAACCTGATCACAGGTACCCGCTATTTGAACGTGGAGGGGATGCTTCCCTTTGAAAATATGATTGCCGATTACATAAAAGAAACCGGGAACCATGTTCTGTATCGTGTCACACCAATTTTTGAAGGAAATAATCTGGTGGCCAGCGGCGTTCACATGGAGGCCAAATCTGTAGAGGATAATGGGGAAGGCATTCTCTTTAATGTTTATTGCTACAATGCGCAGCCCGGTGTTGGAATTGATTATGCTACCGGTGAAAGCTGGCTGGATACTGGCTCTGGAACCGAAACGCCGAGTAGCTCTCCATCCAGTTCTGTAGAAAGCGGAGAAGTCACCTATATTTTGAATACCAATTCCCATAAGTTCCACGATCCTTCCTGCTCCAGTGTAGATCAGATGAGTGACAGCAATAAGGAAGAATTCACTGGAACAAGGGATGAAGTCATTGCAATGGGTTATGAACCATGCGGTCGCTGTAATCCGTAGGAGGTGCGCCATGAACGATATAAAAGTATATGTGGATGTGATCGTCAGCTTTCGCAACGATGGCGTTATGCTTCCACGACAGATCACATGGGAAAACGGACATAAATATGAAATCGACCGTATCTCCGATATACGGCCTGCCGCAGCGGCCAAAGCCGGGGGACAGGGAGATCGTTACACGGTATGGATCAATGGTCAGCAGAGTTACCTTTTCTTTGAAAGGAACTGCTCTCTCACCGGAAACAATATCGGCCGATGGTTCGTAGAAAGAAAAGTGGCATAGGAGGACGACAAATGAAGTACAAAGTATACCGGTCTCTTGGAGACTTAGATAAGCAGGTAAAGAAACACACGCTGATCGCTGTAGAGTATGGAAAGGACATTTATGATGTGACACCGGCACTCGTCAAGGCTGTGACAGATGAACTTATAAATTCACCAGAATACGATAAATGTGACGCATGGGCGAATGCTCCGGAGGAAATCGGTTCCTTCCGGCGGGTAAAACGCTATAATTATGAAATGCTCGGCGTAGTCTCCCCTCCAAATGCACCGGAAAATATTCTGATTGATTTTGGCATTATTGAAACGGATGAAGAAGAATAGGCCACGAGGTACATCTATGAATTTATTTAAAAACCTATTTTCGTCCAAAACTGCAGAACCCGTGCTGGATTATAAAAAGGCAATTGTCTTTGTAGATTATGAACATTGGTACTATTCTTGCCGTAATTTATTCCACATAGCCCCTGATCCGATCACATGGCGAAAAAGTCTTGACGAAAAATATAATATTGAAAAAATGTATATATTCGGGGATTTCTCCAATAAGGGAATAAATGAAGGGCTGGATAAACTTCACGCTATTTCCAATACAGTAATCTCTACCCAGCAGCCCAACGGCAGACACAAAAAGGATATGACCGACTTCATTATGTTGGATCACATTTATCAGGTGTCTGCCGAAGATCACGAAGTCGGAACATACATTATATTCACTGGAGATGGGCACTTCCAGTCGGTTGTAAAATACCTGATACAGAAATTAGGGAAAAAAGTTATTATTTATGGAGTAACAAACGCCACCAGTAATCGCCTGAAAGACGTTGCTACCGAGGTATATGAAATTCCGGCCACGGAAGAGGTCATCCAAAGTCGGTATCAAATGATTGTAGACAATCTGGCATATGTTTTTGATCACGAAAATATCATTCCTTCATTTAAAAGCACTGTAGCTGCAGTAGCCAGAAGGAATGAGGTACCAGAAGATGAGGTTGCCATAGCATTGCAAGAAATGCTGGAAAAAGGGCTTTTATACCGGAAAGAACGCAGGGTTGAATTTAACCGCACTGTAAAAGTTTTAGCTGCTAATTGGGATGCCTTAATTGAAGCGGGATTATGGCAGCCATAAACAAAAATTACCGATAATACTGAAGATTGCTTTTGCAATTTATGCTATAATTATCTATGTTAGAGGGGCATGTTTACTGCTCCCTTTGACCCCATTAACTTCCGATAATTTTTTGTTATCGGAACTAGGAGGTTTGCATATGAGCGAATTGATGCAAAAACACGAAATGACCGAAGAGGACATTAAACTGCAGTTCATCACGCCCGCAATCGAGGCGGCTGGCTGGGATAAATTTAAGCAGATAAAGCTGGAATATAATTTTACTGATGGCCGTGTCATTGTAAGAGGCAATGTTACGGCAAGAGGGAAACGCAAAAGAACGGATTATCTTCTTTACTACCGCCCTAACCTTCCGCTTGCTATTGTGGAAGCGAAAGATAATAAGCACAGTATCGGAGCCGGTATGCAACAGGGCATAGAATATGCGGAATGCTTAGATGTACCTTTCGTATATAGTTCAAATGGTGACGGTTTTCTTGAGCATGACATGAAAACCGGAAAAGAACGAGAGTTATCGTTGGATGAATTTCCTTCCCCGGAAAACTTATGGATGCGCTATAAAAATATAGAGCAGATTACACCGGATCAAGAAAAATTGATTACGGAACCATATTATTTTAAACCGGGAGACAAAACGCCACGATATTATCAGAGAATTGCCATCAACCGTACTGTTGACGCTATCGCCCGTGGCCAGAACCGTATCTTACTCGTTATGGCCACTGGTACAGGCAAAACATATACCGCTTTCCAGATCATTCACCGCCTCTGGAAATCCGGCACCAAGCGTAAAATTCTTTTCCTTGCTGATAGAAATGTTCTGGTGGATCAGACTATGCAACAGGATTTTAAACCGTTCGCTAGAGTCATGACAAAAATCGAAGGGAAAAAGCTGGATAGTTCCTACGAGATCTATCTTTCCCTCTATCAGCAGCTTGCCGGAGATGAGAACGAAGAGCCATTCCGTGCATTTAAACCGGACTTTTTTGATCTGATTGTAATTGATGAGTGCCATAGAGGTTCCGCAAAAGAGGATTCCCGCTGGCGAAAAATACTGGAGTATTTTTCTAATGCAACACAAATCGGACTTACGGCTACACCAAAAGAAACGAAAGAAGTCTCCAACATCAGTTATTTTGGTGAACCCATTTATACATACAGCCTGAAGCAAGGCATTGATGACGGCTTTCTGGCACCATACAAGGTTCTCCGAGTAGGTCTGGACAAGGATCTGGAAGGCTGGCGTCCGCTTGCCGGTCAGAAGGATATCTATGGTTACGAAATCGAAGATCGTGAATACAATACAAAAGATTATGACAAAACACTCGTCATTGATGATCGTACTGTTGCAGTTGCCAAGCGCATCACTCGATTCTTAAAAGAAAATGACCGGTTCGCTAAAACCATTGTTTTCTGCGTGGATATTGACCATGCAGAAAGAATGCGGCAAGCACTGGTAAATGAAAATAGCGATCTGGTGGCTCAAAATCCTAAATACATCATGCGTATTACAGGTGATAATGCGGAAGGCAAAGCCCAACTGGATAATTTTATTGCTGAAGACAGCACCTACCCGGTTATTGTAACCACGTCAAAACTGATGACAACAGGTGTGGACTGTAAGACTTGCCGCCTCATTGTATTGGATAACAATATCAAGTCCATGACCGAATTTAAGCAGATCATCGGCCGTGGCACAAGGTTGAAGCCGGATTACGGCAAAGAGTATTTTACCATTATGGATTTCCGTAACGCTTGTCGGCTTTTTGCAGATCCTGATTTTGATGGCGATCCTATTTCTATTATTGATATAGATCCCACGGATGACCTTGACAAGCCGCCAGTAGAGCCGGATGATCCTAACACGCCACCTACTCCCCCTGCTGGTAATGAGGGAACGGATGATCCGCCAGAGAAAAGACATAAATTCCGTGTCAGGGGTGTCGAAGTCAGCGTTTTGCATGAACGTGTCCAATACTATGATAAAGACGGTAAACTGATCACGGAAAGTGTAACAGACTATTCCAAGAAAAATATTCTCGGAGAATATGCCACTTTGGATTCTTTCTTACGTGCTTGGAACGGGGAACAGCGAAAACAAGCTATCATCGATGAACTGCAGGAACGTGGTGTATTACTTGATGCGCTCCGAGAGGCTTCCGGCCAGAAAGATATTGATGATTTTGACCTGATCTGCCACATCGCATATGATAAGGCCCCTCTCACCAAGGCCGAGCGTGTAAACAATGTGAAAAAACGTGGCTACCTCTATAAATATTCTGGCTTGGCACAGGAAGTATTATCAGCGCTACTGGACAAATATATGAATGATGGTATCCGTGATATTGATAATCTGGAGATCCTCTCCAATGATCCATTCCGGCAGTTTGGCACCCCTATGAAAATTGCAAAGCTGTTCGGTGGAAAGGCCGGGTATCTAAAGGCTATCCATGAATTACAAGGGGAAATATATGCAGCATAAGGAGAAAGCAAAATGGGTTTGAATAATCTTGTAAAAAGACTTCAAGATATTATGAGAAACGATGCTGGCATCAATGGTGATGCACAGCGAATTGAGCAGATGGTATGGATTCTGTTTCTTAAAGTCTACGATGCCAAAGAAGAAATCTGGGAATTCTACAGTGACGATTATGTATCCATCATCCCAGAGGAACTGCGCTGGCGTAATTGGGCTGTAGATAACAAAGACGGCAAGGCACTCACAGGTGATGCGCTTTTGGACTTCGTCAATAACAAACTCTTTCCGCAGCTTAAGGCTATTGAGATTGACGAAAATACACCTATGAGCCAGATTATCGTCCGTACAGCCTTCGAAGACAATAACAACTATATGAAGGACGGTATTCTCTTAAGGCAGGTGATCAATGTCATTGATGAGATCAATTTTGAAGAATATGAGGATCGCCATGCTTTTGGAGAAATCTATGAGACTATCCTGCGGAGCCTTCAGAGCGCTGGTAACTCCGGTGAGTTTTATACGCCACGTGCCGTAACAGATTTTATGGTTCAGATGATCCAGCCTAAACTGGGTGAATCAATCGCAGATTTTGCCTGCGGTACAGGCGGTTTCCTGACCTCTGCGCTAAAGGTTCTGGATAAGCAGGTTGAGACCGTTGAGGATCGTACTGTATACAGTAATTCTGTATATGGTATTGAAAAAAAGGCTCTCCCATTTTTGCTGTGTGCCACCAATATGCTCTTACACGATATTGATAATCCAAAGATTATACATGGCAATTCTCTGGAGAAGAATGTTCGTGATTATAAAGAATCCGACCGGTTCGATGTCGTTCTTATGAATCCTCCTTACGGCGGTAACGAGAAAGATGCTGTAAAGCAGAATTTCCCTGCCGAACTCCGGAGCAGTGAAACTGCGGATCTTTTTATGACAGTAATCATGTACCGACTGAAAAAGAATGGGCGGTGCGCCATTATCCTGCCAGACGGTTTCCTGTTCGGAACAGATAATGCTAAGATGGCAATCAAAGAAAAGCTTATGAGCGAATTCAATTTGCATACTATAATCCGAATGCCGCACAGTGTATTTGCACCATACACTTCGATTACCACTAATATCCTGTTCTTCGACCATACCGGCCCAACAAAAGAGACTTGGTTCTACCGCCTTGATATGCCGGAGGGATACAAGAATTTTTCAAAAACGAAACCTATGAAGCTGGAACACTTCGCTCCTGCTATCGAATGGTGGAATGACCGTAAAGAAATCTCAATTGATGGATTTGATAAGGCTAAGAAGTATACGATAGAGGAAATTGCAGCCCGCAATTATAATATCGATCTTTGCGGCTACCCACATGAGGAAGAAGAAATTTTACCGCCGAAGGAACTAATCCAGCAGTACCAAGAAAAACGTGCCAGCCTGAACGCTGACATAGATCGCATCTTGGCACAGATCACAGATATTCTGGGAATTGATTTAACGGAGGATACAGCCGAATGACAGCACAACAATTGAAAAATTCCATTCTGCAGATGGCCGTGCAGGGCAAGCTGGTACCGCAAGATCCTAATGATGAACCTGCCAGTGTCCTGCTGGAGCGCATACGTGCAGAGAAAGAACAGCTGATAAAAGAAAAGAAAATCAAGAAGGAGAAGAACCCTTCTGTTATCTTCCGTGGTGCCGATAATTTGCCTTATGAGAAAGTTGGAAAAAATGATCCTGTATGCATTGCGGGTGAGGTGCCTTTTGATATACCGAATAGTTGGGAATGGGTGCGTATTAAAAATCTTGGTGCTATCATACGTGGCAGCGGAATTAAACGTAATGAAACTGTAGAAAGTGGTTTTCCCTGTGTCAGATATGGGGAAATCTACACAACGTACAATACTTCGTTTACATCAACAGTCTCTTTTATCCCAGAAGAAATAAATGAAAAGTGTAAACATTTTTCTTATGGAGATATCCTGATGACTTTAACAGGTGAAAATAAGCCTGACATAGCAAAGGCAGTAGCGTACCTTGGCGAAGAACCCGTGGCGGCTGGTGGTGATTTGGCATTTTGGACTGCTCATGGCATGAATCCGCTGTATCTTGCATATCTTTTAGCTTCACCATATGTAATAAGCCGGAAAGTAGAATTGGCCACTGGGGATATTATTGTTCACATTTCAGGGGATAAAATAGGATCAATACTAATCCCAATACCACCTCTGAACGAACAAATGCGTATTGTGGAGAAGATTCAAGAAACTGAATGTCAGATCAGACAATATAGTGAAAAAGAGCAAAAACTAACGATATTACACAGAGCATTCCCAGAGGCCCTGAAAAAGTCTATTCTACTGCAGGCTGTCCAAGGAAAATTAGTTGAGCAAGATCCGACTGATGAGCCTGCTGAAGCCCTTCTGGAGCGTATCAGGGCAGAAAAGCAACGACTGGTTAAAGAGGGGAAAATAAAGAAGGATAAGCACGAATCCATCATTTTTAGACGGGATAATTCTCATTATGAAAAGTGCGGTTCAGAAATTCTGTGCATAGATGAAGAAATACCGTTTGACTTACCGGCTTCATGGCAATGGGAACGCTTAATCAATATATATAATTTTATTGACTATAGAGGTAAAACACCGACCAAAACTGATTATGGAGTACCATTAATTACTGCTAAAAATGTGAAAAAGGGCTATATTGATTATTCAATCAAAGAGTATATTTCGCATGAAGAATTTAGGCAACGACAAACCAGAGGAATATCACATAAAGGAGATATTCTTTTTAGCACAGAGGCCCCTATGGGAAATGCTGCTTTAGCCGATATCAACGAATTTAGTGCTGGGCAGCGTCTAATTACTTTTCAGCAATATGGAGAATGTATAGAGATTAGCAATGAACTTATGATGTTATTTATCCTTTCTGACTGTTTTCAAAATCAGCTTTCTATACAATGTACAGGAACTACTGTTAAAGGAATAAAAGCCGAAAAACTTAAAAGGTTACTTATTCCAATACCACCATTAGCTGAACAGCAGCGTATTTTAAATGTGATAAAATTAGCATTTGAAGCAATTAACACTTTGTAAAGTTCTCATTATGAGAAGTTGGACGGTGTGGAGCGGTGTATCGATGACGAATTGCCATTTGAAATACCTACTACATGGATCTGGGTACATCTTGATAATATCTGCACCTACATACAAAGAGGTAAATCCCCTAAATATTCGTCTATTCAGAAATATCCTGTAATTGCGCAAAAATGTAACCAGTGGGATGGTTTTTCCATTGATAAAGCAAAATTTATTACACCCGAATCTCTGACATCTTACGCACCGGAACGGTTTTTACAAGATAATGATCTTATGTGGAATTCTACAGGGCTTGGAACGCTTGGGCGAATTGCCATCTATAAAGAGGCGCTTAATCCCTATGAATTGGCAGTTGTTGATAGCCATGTAACGGTTATTCGTCCATTGAAAAGATACATATTATCAGAATATCTTTATTTTTATTTTTCTAACCCTTCTGTCCAAAGTGTGATTGAAGTAAAAGCAGATGGCACCACAAAACAAAAAGAACTTGCTACGTCAACTATAAAAGAATATTATGTTCCGATACCGCCGCTTGAAGAACAGAAAAGGATTATTGCCAAAATTAATGAAATCCTACTGTTAATCCGGCAATGTTAAGAAGTATATGTATAATTTCATGGTGAAAGGAGGTCTTTCACCATGATTAAAGAATTTGAAAGACATCTGAGAGGAACCAACCTTTCAGAAAACACAATCACATCCTATTTGTTTGCTATCAGACAGTTTAGTGAGCAATATGATGCAGTAACATTAAAAAATTTGCGGGCATACAAAATGTGGCTTATAGAAAGTTACAAGCCTAAAACTGTCAATCTGCGGCTTCGTGCTATAAATTGCTATCTGGAAAGTATAGGCAAAGATAAATGGAAGCAGCCTTTTGTCCGTGTACAGCAAAAAGCCTTTCTGGAAAACGTGATAAGTGAGGCAGATTATGAATACTTCAAAACTTGCCTGAAAAAAGATGATGAACTTTTTTGGTATTTCGTGATACGCTTTTTGGCCGCCACGGGAGCCAGAGTAAGTGAACTGATCCAAATCAAAGTAGAACATATTAAACTTGGACATCTGGACTTGTATTCTAAAGGTGGAAAACTTAGAAGGATTTACATACCGAAAGCCTTACAGGATGAGGCCCTTTCTTGGCTAGCGGATAAGCAGCAAGAAAGCGGCTTCATTTTTTTGAACAAATACGGCCAGCGTATTACTACACGAGGAATTTCAGGCCAGTTAAAAAAATTAGCAGTACGCTATGGGATTGATCCAGCAGTTGTTTATCCACACTCTTTTAGACATCGTTTTGCGAAAAGTTTTCTTGAACGTTGTAATGATATAGCCTTTCTCGCTGATTTGATGGGACATGAGAGTATTGAAACTACCCGTATATATCTCCGTAAAACCAGTACAGAACAACGTGCAATCGTAGATGATATAATTAATTGGTAGGTAAATAAAACACGCATACCTCAATGTAAAGAAGTATGCGTGTTTATTTATAGTTGTTCTAAAATAGATACAATTTTTGTTTGTTTTTTGACTATTCTCTTCTGTTCGGAAACAGGAGGAAGCGGAATCAATAATCTTTCGATCCGAGCAATAGCAAGTTTAGGCTGACCGACTTTTGTTGTTGCATCTATAATTTGCGTTTGTATAAAAGGTGATTGTAGCAGCATAATAAGCCAATCCTGATCAACAATACTGAATACCAATCTGTCTGCGTTTTCAGTTAAATTTGCTCCATCAAGTTCAGCTGGAATTTTTCCTACACGTCCAATAGTACCCGCAACAGTAATAAATATGTCTTCTCTTTTTATGATATATTTTGAAATCAACGGATATATATCATCTGGAACAAAAAGAAGATTATCAACCGAAATCCCCCCATCTTTCATGTCGGATACCCTGATATAAACATGACCAGTATCTTGATTTGTCAATTTTCTTCCTGCGGGAATTCTCTTTCCACCAAGTACCTTAGCGATACTCCCAAGCCTACACCACTTCCAATTTTGAGGAATTTCAAACGGCAATTCATCATCAATACAACGCTCTATACCGTCTAACTTCTCATAATGAGAATTATCCCTTCTGAAAATAACAGATTCGTGTTTATCCTTTTTAATTTTCCCTTCCTTAATCAACTGCTGCTTTTCTTCCCGGATACGCTCCAGAAGAGCCTCAGCAGGCTCGTCAGCCGGATCTTGTGGTACTAGCTTCCCCTGTACCGCCCATTGAAGAATTGACCTTTTTAGGGCCTCTGGGAAGGTCTCGTTAAGTTCTTTGACCTTGGAGTATGTGGTGTCATATTTTGCTACTACAGGCATTACTTCATTAACTTTATTGACAATCCGTTGTTGCTCATTCAGAGGCGGAAGAGGTAACAGCAAGGAGGTCATAGTCTGTGTTCCGACTCTCGGCATCTTAACTCCATATGTTACAGCATTTATTACACCATCGACATATGGAGATTTCAAAAATGCCACTATGTATTCTGGGAGAATCTTACCATAGAGACTGAACGGTACAATTTCAGGAGTACAGATACCGTCTGCCGGGGCAACTAATACTTTTAACAGATAAGGACGCAGTTTGCTATATAATACATTTCCTGCCTCAAAAAAGGTCTTATCACCTACAGCTTTTCGTTCACCTACAGTTTTGTGTTCAAGAATGCGGCCGCCCTTTTCAATATCTTCTAGATCTAGCTGCCAAAGATCTGGTGGGGCATCCTGCGCTTTAATTTTTTTCTTTGTTTCTGCATAAGAAGAAACAAATCCAAGGCGAGTCCATTCCCACGAATCCGGAATATCAAACGGCACCTCATCCACAATGCACACAGGTTCATTTTTCCCGACTTTCTCATAAGGCAAATTATCGGTAGAAAACTCTATCATAATCCAGTATGCGGAGCAGACTATTATCTCTGCTCCGCACAAGACTCAAACTTTATTTGATGCAAAAAAGTACCCATAATCATACATTTTCAAACTCAAATGCCGTCCAATATCCAGAAGATTATTTATGATTATTTCGACATCACGATCCTCCGTATCTGGTTTACCTAACCGATGACAAATTCTTTCGTATGCATCATGCATCCCAGCATAAAGTTCATAGCATGGTTTGCCTTCTTCATATTCATTCTCTACATATTTGCTCTCTTCCACCGGGAAATGCTCCAAATCAAGAGAGCCATTGGCCAGATCGAAAATTAAGGTTTTGAATTCTGAACTTTGCTTATCCATCAATTTACTCCATTCCGTAGTTAAAATTACTTTTCTGGCGCTAAAAAGTGTTGTCAGCAGAAAAAAAGGAAACAGCCTATCATCGGTAAATAGAACTGCTTCCTCATTCCTTCTTAAGACTACGAACAAACTGCAGCAGAATTCTTCTCTCTTCTGCCCCTAACATATCCCACGTCTCAATGATTTCTTTTTGTTCTTGTGTTAAATCCGGTCGTTTGCCCTCTCCGGCAAAGAATTGCGCCAACGTGATACCGAATGCATCACATATCTTTTCCAGAGTAAGCACAGTCGGCATACTTTTCATATTCATAATATTACCCAGAGCCGTTTGTGACATCCCGGTCAGCAGGGAAAGCCGATACTTTGTCACTTTATGTTTAACACACAACTCTTTTACCCGTGTGGCAATATACTCTTCTACACGCAAGTAAAATACACCTCTCTTCTAACCTATATACCGTAATTGTACTGGTAAATTAGAAGATTGATTAGAGCCGTATCACTTGACTAATATACTCCATTATACTTTAGTATTCAGGTAAAAAAAATAGAACTCAGCAGTTCTTATTTTGATAGTTCTATCTGTTCCAAAGTTTATTGTTGTCTCCGATCACCTCTTTTCCTTTCAATGGCAAGCATAGCATTTATCCCTTTACTCTGCAACAAAATCTCATCGACAAATAATTACATATCCCGACATATACAGAAAGCCTCCCCACGATAGCATCATCAGGAGAGGCTTTAAAATTCGTACTTGCAATTATTCTCCGTTATTCGCTGGTAGGTATGAACGCCTCATTTTAATAAATCCTCATCAGCTTTAATCACTATGGTTCCATTATCACATTCCAGAGTGACACGGTTCCCAATTTCAAATCCAGCTTCCTTAAGCCACTGCCCCTTAAGAATAATTGTAGGAGTCTCTTTATACTTATACCCAGACTGTCCATACACCTTCAAATTATGTTTCTTTTTGTCTCTCATAGTTCTCCTTTTGCTATATTTTATTTTCGCCAAATAGTTAAGACGTTTCGCCAAAAAATAGGACTTTCGCTGAATGGTTCTGTTCACCGCTGAGTCGGAATCTACATATAGGGGGTACATATTTTTTGAAAAACACATATCTTGAGAACACTTTTCTTCAAAACCTCACCCCGCAAATGTGGATTTTATGCGGGTTTTCAATCCGACTTTCGCAGAAAGCCCGTGTTTACGCCGCTTTCAAGGCTCCATTTTTACAACCACAAGATATTGTGGTCGTTCCACCGGTGAATAAGACACCTCCGGTGGCCAGAGATATCTCCCCGGGCTTTGGCCGGCTCCCTCCGCCGGTCAGGGCCTGGGCCGATACCGTATGATGGGGCGCCCGGAAAGGCCGTCTCCGGATCAGAGGCTCCTCCCCGCTAAGAAGATTGCAGACACTGTATATTTTTGAGATTTCGATCTGCTCCTCCTGGGTCATTGCCGGAAGGATCGTCGCAAGCCTCCGGGCCACCATGGTCTTTCCAGATCCCGCCGGGCCGATCATTAGGAGATTGTGCATCCCGGCCACTGCCACCTCAGCCGCCCGCCGCAAAACCTTCTGCCCGTTGACCTCTGAAAAATCCCCGGCGTATTTCTCCTGGCCCGGGTCTGTTCCCGGCCTTTCCCGGCGCTCATACTCCTTTATGGGACCCGCTCCCTTAAGGAGCTCCATAAGGCTCTTAAGATCCCCAGCTCCCACCAGGCCGATCCCCTGGATCATGGACGCCTCCTCCAGATTCTCCTCTGGCAGGAACAGCCGCGTAAACCCCAGCTCCCGGGCCCGGACCGTAAGGGTAAGGGCTCCCGGGATCCCCTTAATCCGGCCGTCCAGCCCCAGCTCCCCCAAAAACAGCCACGTTTCCTCCGGGGACGGGATGATCCCGTAGGCCGTCAGGATCGCCGCCGCAATGGCAAGATCAAAGCCCGTTCCCTCCTTTCTCAGATCCGCAGGGGAAAGGTTGATGGTCACCTTTCTGGGCGGCAGCTCCACTCCCAGGTTCCGGATGGCCGTCCGGACCCGGTCCTGGGCCTCCCGCACCTCAGAGGCCAGGTATCCCACAAAGGACCAGCCGGGAAGGCCTCCGCTCACATCCGCCTCCACAGACACCTGGGTCCCCCACATGCCCTGGAGATAAATACTATTCACTTTTCCAAACAAATCCTGCTTTCCCTTCTTTCCGGAATACATCCAAAGTTCTATGTTTTTTTCAATTTGTCATCCATATCTTCGTCATGGGAATTCTCTGACCGCTTTTGATGTGTATACAGATTCTTATAGAAACCGGTTTAGAATAAAAAGATCGAACCTTACGTTTACTATACCGGATACTGGCCGGAATTTCAAGCCCTATTTCTGCCAGGGCCCCAGCGGGGATCCCAGCCCGTTTCCGGCAGGCTTCTCAGCCATCCACCCTCCGGCTGGGATTCCGCCCAGACACCCGGCCAGTATTCCGGTCACGCCCCGACTGGCTGCCGGGAACCCGGCCCGCCGTAGCCCCGGGCCTGGTTTTAACTATTCTGTTCCTCCAGATGCCCCAGAATCCAGGAAAGAAGATCCTCCCGTACCTCCTCCCGGTTGGTCTCATTGAACAGCTCATGGCGGGCGTCCTTATAAAAGCCCAGGGTAATATCCCGGCAGCCGGCATCTGAAAACCGCTTATACACCTTTCTGACGCCTCTTTCGTTTTCTCCCACCGGATCCCGCTCCCCGGAAAGCAGAAGAAGGGGCATGTCCGTCCGCATCCTTCCCAGCCGCTCTGCCCGCTGGTCCATGAGGATCACCCGGAAGAAATCCCGGTAGGCCCCGGCAGTAAAAAGGAACTGGCAGTACGGATCTGCTTCAAAGCTCCTGGCCTTTTCCATATCCCTGGTAAGCCAGTCGTGGTCCGTCTGTACCGGCCAGAATTTCCGGTTATAATTTCCCAGGGACAGCTCGTGGAGCAGACGGCTCCGGCTGCGGCTCCCCCTTATGGCGCTCACCAGAGACGCCAGACACCATCCGGCAAATACCATTCCCTCCGGCTGGGAGCCCGTCCCCATGAGGATCACGCCGTCGGGCCCGTCCTCATAGACGGTCAGGGTCCGCCTCACCATAAATGAGCCCATGCTGTGGCCCAGAAGGAACAGCCGCTTTCCTCTGTATCTCCTTTTTCCATAAAGCGTCAGCCTGCGCACGTCCTTCACCAATGAAAGCTCCCCATCCCTGTCTCCAAAGTATCCCAGATCCTCTTTTTCCGCCGCAGTTCTTCCATGGCCCAGATGGTCGTGGCCATAGACGGCGATCCCCCGGTCTGCCAGCCATTCTGCCGTTTCCCGGTAGCGCCCTGTATGCTCCATCATCCCGTGGACGATCTGTACGGCTCCCAGGATCTCCCCGTCCGGCAGCCATTCCATACAGTGAAGCCTGGAGTTTCCATCACTGGATGGAAGGTAAAATTCCCTTTCTCTCATTCCTTTTCCCCTTTCTTCTGAAATTTCATCACCTGTCTCCAGTCCCGGAGCGGCATTATCTTCCGCCGGAAGCGTCCTTGTCCAGCTGGATCCACTCCTCGCAGAGCTTCTTCAGCTCGCTGGAAAAAACGCTGCCCTTGTTCCACAAAAACAGAAATTCATGGTCCATGGAAAAGTCCTCCAGACGGATCTCCTTTAAAAGCCCCTGCCGGATCTCCTGCTCCACCGCAGCCTCGTACAAAAAGGCGATCCCGCAGTCCCGGACCAGCAGGCTCACCATGGTATGGATGTTCTCCACCTCGGCATAATGAATAAAGTCGCTGATCTTAAGGTTTCTGGCCGCCAGGTTCCTTTCCAGGATCTTCCGGCTTCCGGAACCCTTTTCCCTGAGGATCAGCCGCTCCCCAAGAAGCTCCTTAAGCTTCTGTTTTCCAGCGGGAAGGGCATGTCCGGCAGCGCAGACCGGGATGTACCGCTCCCTGCGGAACAGCTCCGTATCAAACTCCTCTGACCGGATATACCCCTCGCTTAAGGCCAGATCCATCTCCCCTGCCCGGAGCGCCTCCAAAAGCCGGTCCGTGTTGCCGAACCGCAGGCATACATTCACGTCCGGATGGAGGTTCAGATACCGGGCCAGAGGCCCTGTGACCGCGTATTCCCCAATGGTCATGGTCACGCCCATGGTCAGCGTCCTTACAGCGTTCCCGGACTCCCGCATCCGTTTTTCCATGGCTCTCTGGTCATTTTCCATGGTGATCATGGTCCGTTTAAGGATCTCTCCCGCCCGGGTCAGCTCCAGCCGCTTCCCATCCCGGACAAACAGCTCTGCGCCGTATTTCTTTTCCAGGAACCGGATATGCTGGGATACCGCCGGCTGGGTGATGTGAAGCTCCTCCGCCGCCGCAGTAAAGTTCATATGCCGGCAGGCCGCCAGGAACGTTTCGATCCGAAAATCCAGCATTCCTCATCCCTCCTCCCTTTTATCATAACGTATTTTTATCGTTATATCAATATATATAATTTTACTTTCTTATAAAATCTGGATATAATGGCCTCATCAAACAACAGGAAAGGAAATCATCATGTTACAAAAAAAGAACCTGGAACAGCTGTGGATCCTTTTTAAATCCATGTTCCTCCTGAGCGCCTGCACCTTTGGCGGCGGCTTCGTCATCGTCTCTCTTATGAAGAAAAAATTTGTGGAAGAGCTGAAATGGCTGGAGGAGGATGAAATGTTAGACATCACGGCCATCACCCAGTCCTCTCCCGGCCCCCTGCCGGTCAATGCCTCTGTGATCATCGGCTACCGGATGCAGGGCATCCCCGGCTCCCTGGCCGCAGTCCTGGGGACCATCCTTCCGCCCATGTTCGTGATCTCCCTGATCTGTGTCTTTTACACAGAATTCCGGCAGAATCTCTATATTGCCGCCGCCCTCCAGGTCATGCGGGCAGGCGTTGCGGCCGTGATCCTGGACGTCACATGGAATCTGGCAAAAAACGTCTGGAACAGCCATTCCGTGTTCTATACGTCCCTCATGGTCCTCTCCTTCTGCGGAGCGTATTTCTTCGGCGTCAGCGCCATGATCATCATTCTGATCTGCCTTGTCATCGGGATCACAGAGGCGGTCCTTACGTCTTATAAAAAGAAAGGGGTAACCGGAAATGAATCTTTTAATTAGCTTATTTTTCTCCTTCATCCAGGTGGGCATGTTCTCCGTAGGCGGAGGCTACGCCGCGATCCCGCTGATCCAGGACCAGATCGTAAACGTCCACAAGCTGATGACCATGGCTGAGTTTACGGATCTGATCACCATTGCTGAGATGACCCCGGGCCCGGTCTCCATCAACTCCTCCACCTTTGTGGGAACCCGGTTGGCAGGTCCCCTGGGCGCAGTCCTCTGCACTCTGGGCTGTATCATCCCCTCCTTCATCATCTGTCTGACCCTGGCCCACTTTTACTATAAATACCGCTCCTTCTCCGGCGTCCAGACGGTGCTTTCGGCCCTGCGCCCGGCGGTGGTTGCCATGATCGGCTCCGCCGGAATGTCCATTCTGATGCTGGCACTGTTCAACACCAGCTTTTATAATATCTCCCTGGCAGCCCTGCGCCCCATTGAGCTCATACTGTTTGCCGGGTCCCTGTTTCTGTTAAGAAGATTCCGCGGAAAGGTGGGGGCCGTCTCCATCATCCTGGGCTCCGGAGCCGTGGGGACCCTGGCCTATGTCCTGTGCGGAGCCCTGTAAACCGCCCCTACGCCGTATACCCGTCCCGCTGGAATTCCTCGCGCAGCTTTTCCACAGCCCTTTTCTCGAGCCTTGAGACGTAGGACCTGGAGATCCCCAGCTGCCCGGCGATCTCCCTCTGGGTGTGCTCCTTAGAGCCGAAAAGGCCGTATCTCAGACGGATCACGGTCTTTTCGGTATCTTTCAGATTCTGTTCATAGGCCTCGTAAAGCTTTCTCACATCCTCCTTCAGGATGACCTGCTCCACTGCCTCCTTCCCTTCCATCTCCAGAATATCCATGAGGCTCACGGTCTCGCCGTCCTTGTCGGTACCGATGGGGTCATAAATAGAGACCTCTTTGGAAAATTTTTTCCCGGCCCTGAAAAGCATCAGGACCTCATTCTCTACACACCTGGCCGCGTAGGTGGCTAGTCTGGAGCCCTTCTCCATATTATAGGAATCCACCGCCTTGATGAGGCCGATGGTCCCCACAGACAGAAGATCCTCGGTCTCATAGCCGGAGTTCTGGTATTTTTTTATGACATGGGCCACCAGACGCATGTTCCGGCTGATCAGCACGTTCCTTGCCTCCCGGTCACCCTCTTTGTACTGCCGGAGGTACTCTCTTTCTTCCCTGGCTGTTAATGGCTGCAAAAACGTCTTCAAAGAAAGCCACCTTAGAGCATTATTAATCTATCTTATGCTCAGGCGGCTTTCCAGGTGCTTTTACATATTTTTATTTTCAGTATGCCGGACGTTTACCGGCAGAGGGGCCGGGCCCCTGGCTGTTTATAAGCGCTCCAGGAAGGTCTTCAGCACCTCGAAGGTCTGGTCAAAGGATTCCAGGTCCATCTGCTCCTGGGGCGTATGGGCGCCGTCGGTCTCGGCTCCCAGGGTCACCACATCAAGGCCCGGGATCATGTCGCAGAACACTCCGCACTCCAGGCCGCCGTGGGTGGCCAGAAGCTCCATCTCCGTCCCCTTCACCTCTTTATATGCCTTTAAAAGCGTATTTCTGAGGGCTGAATCCGGATTGAATTCCCAGGACGGGAACTTGCTGTATACGTCCACGGTCATATCGTAGATACCGGCCAGGATGCACAGTTCCTTTTCCATCTGGTCCCGCCAGGACATTTTTTCTGCCCGGAGGGAGTACTGGAACTCCACGTAATCCTCCTTACACCGTACAGACGCCAGGTTTTCTGATGCCACCGGAAGGTTCTCGATCTGAAGGCTCCTGTGGCGGAGTCCCGTGGGCAGGAGGTACATAAGATCCACCAGGTCTGCGCTGGTCTCTTCGCTCATGGCCCTGGTGCAGGCAGCCGGCTCCAGAGTCACCGAAAGCTCCGGCTCCTGGAATTTCAGCTCATTCCGGATCTCAGCCGTTATGGACTCCATGGTCCTTTCGATCTGCTCCCTGGGCGCTCCGCTGGCAAACACAGCCTCGCATTCCCTGGGAATGGCGTTGTTCTTTAAGCCGCCGTCCAGACTTACGATCCGAAGATCCGAGCTTCCGGAGATCTCCTTTAAGATCCGTCCGCAGATCTTTAAGGAATTGCCCAGCTCCAGGATGATGCAGCTTCCGGAATGGCCTCCCTTTAAGCCTGTGATGAACAGACGGTAGGCCGGAAGGGTGCAGTCCTCATATTCCACGGGCTTTTTAAGGCCCACCATCTCGCCTCCGGCGCTGGTGGTGCACGTTCCCTTTCCGCGTCCGCCGAAATCCAGGTTCACATATTTTTTCGCCGTAAAATACTCCGGCTTTAACGCAAAGGCCCCGTTTAAGCCTACCTCCTCCTGGACTGTAAAGGCACATTCCAGGGCCGGGTGGGGCATATCCATATCCAGAAGCGCCAGCATATAGGCGCAGCCCATGCCGTCGTCGGCTCCCAGGGTCGTGCCTCTGGCCTTTAAGATCCCGTTTTCAATGTAAAGGTCAATGGGATCCCGGTCAAAATCATGGGTGCAGTCCGCATTCTTTTCGCAGACCATGTCTGTATGTGCCTGGAGGATCACCGCGCCGTGGTCCTCGTAGCCCGCAGACGCCGGCTTATAGATCACCACATTGCCGATGGTATCCCTTTTATAGTCCAGGCCTCTGGTCCTGGCAAAGCCCTCCAGATAGTCGGATACCCGTTCCTCCTTAAAGGAAGCCCTGGGAATCCTGGAGAGTTCTTCAAAATATTTCTGATGCAGCTTTTCATGATCCAGTACATTCATATGGTTTCTCCCTTCCGCCTACATGGCTTCCTTAAAGATCTGGAGGATCTCATCCTTCGTCAGCTCCGCATACGTTCCCTTCATGCGGGATGCGGACTTTTCTGCCATGATCTCCAGATATTTTTCGTCGATCCCCACCTCGGACAGCCTTGACGGAAGCCCCAGGGCCTTAAAATAATCGGCCGTCCGTTTGATGGCCAGCTCTGCCGCCTCCATAGACGGCAGATCCGCCGGCACGTCCCAGACGTTGACGCCGTAGGTACGGAACTTTTCCACCGTCCTGGTATTTAATACATGGCGCATCCAGTGGGGCATCAGGATCGCCAGACCGGCTCCATGGGTGATATCGTAATACGCCGACAGCTCATGCTCCATGGGGTGGACCGACCAGGGAACCAGCTTCCCCAGCTTCAGAAAATCGTTAATGGCCCAGCTTCCAGCCCACATGAGATTGGCCCGGGCCTCATAATCATCGGGATGCTCCACCGCCCGGATCCCGAACTGGATACAGGTCTTAAGGAGCCCCTCGGCCATGCGGTCCTGCATATATCCCTCGGCATTGGAGAAATACGATTCCAGGATATGGGACATGATATCCGCCGTGCCCGCGGCTGTATGCCAGGCGTTGACGGTCTCTGTGTAGGAGGGGTCCATAATGGCCGCCTTTGGACGGATATGCTCGCTCTTGGTCCCCAGCTTATTGTTGGAGGCCATATCGGAGATCACGGCCGCCGTGTCCATTTCCGAGCCGGTGGCCGCCAGGGTAAGGACCGCAACGATGGGAAGGGCTGCCTGGATCTTCTTCCCGTCCAGTACCAGGTCCCAGGCATCGCCGTCATAAAGGGCACCGGCGGCAATGATCTTGGCACAGTCGATGGGGGAGCCGCCGCCGATGGGGAGAACGGCTTCGATATTTCCAGCCTTGCAGAGCTCTGCGCCCTTTCTCACTGTTTCGATCCTGGGATTGGGCTCCACGCCCCCCAGCTCTTCCCATGCAATTCCTTCATGCTCAAGGATCTCTGTCACACGGTCAAAAATACCGTTCTTTTTCACGCTTCCCCCGCCATAGACGATCAGAGCTTTCTTCCCGTAGGGGCGCACCGCCTGGGCCACGTGTTCGATCTGCCCCTTCCCAAAATAAATGGTGGTGGGGATGGAATAAATAAAATTCTCCATAGATGCCTCCTTTTCCTGCCTATTCGTTTCTGATGGCTGCCAGAGGGCTCAGCTTCATGGCCCTTAAGGCCGGGAACAGTCCTGCCAGCATGCCGATGACAATGGCAAAGCCCACGGCCGCCGCCGAAAGCCACATGGGGATGCGGGAAATATCCCCGCCGCCTCCGCCCATGCCCATGAGCCCGGAACCGAGAAATTTATTGATCAGGCTGGAAACGCCGTAGCTTAACAAAAGCCCGGCCGCTCCGCCCATGAGCCCGATGAATCCAGCTTCAATGAGGAACATGCTGCGGATGTCTCCCAGGGCGCACCCCAGCACCTTCAGAACGCCGATCTCCCTGGTCCTTTCGTAGATGGACATCATCATGGTATTGGCGATACCGATGGCCGCCACAAAAAGGGATACGGCTCCGATGCCTCCCAGCACCGCCTGGATCATATCCATCTGCTCCTGGGCCTGCTCCAGCCACTGCATGCTGCTGTGGGCCTCATATCCCATATCCGTTACAGCCGCCTGCACCTCCATGACGTTGTTCATATCGTCCACATAGACATACGCGTTGTCATAGACATAATAATTATAGGGCTTTCCCTTTTTATTGACGGGCTGTCCCGGGATCGGGTTCTTCTTATAAATGCGTTTTAACTGGGTCTTCAGGGTCTCCACGTCCGTGTATATGCCATAGCTGTATTCATTATACATCGGATTTCCGTTTTCGTCAGTATCACTTTTTACAAGTCCGCTGACAGGAAACACATATTTTTTCTGCTTGCCGCTTTCCTCGGCTCCGGAACTCTGGAACATGGTAAAAAACGGCTTTCCGTAAAGATCCACCGCCGGCTGCTCTCCCGTCTCCCAGAAGCCTTTTCCTGTTTTGGCGTCCCAGAAGTTCTGGGCAACCATGGGGCCCACCACCAGCTCCATGGTGCCGGAGGACGGATCCGGAATCCGTCCCTCCCCCAGCTCGATCTCCTCCAGGGCCTCGCGGCTTAAGCCCTCGATCCTGGAGGAGCCTTCGTACGCGCCCTGGCGCATCTGCACATAGATGGAGAGCACCGGGGAGACGGCCTTCACATGGGGGATCCCTTTAAAGCTTTCGATGGTCTTATCGGTGATAAAGCCGTCCTCCTCGTTTTCCGAGCCGCCCATGCCATAATTCCGGTACACCTCTATCTTTGTAAGGCTTCCCGAGGACTCGTACTGCTCCACCGTGATCTCCTTAAGGCCGATGCCCAGGGAGACCATGACCACGATGGAGGCAGTTCCGATCACGACGCCAAGGACCGTAAGACCGGTCCTCAGCTTTCTTCGTCTCAGATTGTTGATGCTCATCCGGAGCAGATCAGAGAATTTCATCGTCCATTCCCGCTTTCTTCTTTTTCCGCTTGATAAGAACAACGACCAGTATCAGAAGGACGGCGGCTGCGGCTCCCAGGGGAACGGCATATTTCTTAAGAAGCTCCATTTTCGTGGGCTCCGGCTCCGGGATGTCCATATTTCCCACGTCCATGGACGGATCGTCCATGATCACCGGCTCTGTCACAAAGAGCTGGACCTCCTTCTCCACCGGCGTCACCACGCCGTTTTCGTCCTCGTATGTAATGGTAAGGCGGATCTTTCCTTCGTCCATGGTCGGGGCAGCTCCGGCGACCATGACATCCACGTTGCCGCTCTCTCCGGGCTTTATATTGCCCACATAGCTCTCCGCCCGCTGGATGGAATCCGCTTCAAAAATGGCGGTCACGTTATAAAGGGTCACCTTTCCCGTGTTGTTGATGGGGAACATGATGTTGGTCTCGGTCCCCACCTCGATGGAATCGGGCATGACCTCGATGGTTCCCGTATTGAGCCTGGCCTCCTGCTTTAAGGCCACGGCGATCTTCACCGTCTCCTTGGCATTTTTAAACTCCGGGCTGTCGTACTGCTCTGTAATGGTGATGTTATAGGCCCGCTGCTCGGCGCTGGGGCTGGAGGTGAATTTCATGGTCAGCACCTCCGACGCTCCGGGAGCCAGGCTGTTGACCACCACAGAGTTGGAGCCGTTGGCCGTGGTGAACACAGGACTGTTTTCCACTGCCTCCGGTTCAAAGGTGAAAAGGATATTGGAGGCCGTAATGTCGCTGGATGCGTTTTTCATCTTCACCTTCAGCGTAAAATCCTGGCCCGCCAGGATCCTGGCCGGATCCGTCTCAAAGCTGTCCACGATGATACGGGCCTTGGTCCTTTCGTTTTCTCCGGCGTCGTCAGAAAGCTCGTCTTCCTCGTCCTTTCCGATGACCCGCACATAAAAGGTATCCTCCACCGGCGTTAAGAACGCCCCGTTTTCCTCTTCCCTGTACCGGATCTTGAATTTAATGGGATAATAGCCGCTCTTTGCCTCCTCCCGGATGGCCATGCTGTACGGCACCTCCACGGTCTGGTCCGGGTTTATATTGTTCATCCAGCGGTCATAGTTTCCATCGTTGATCTCAAAGGGGAACTTGGTGATATCCTCGGAAAGCTCCATTTCCACCCGCACGTCGTAGGCGGTCTTGTAGCCTGTGTTCCTGAGGTTCATATTAAAATTCATGACCTCATTGTAGTTTGCCTGGGGTGTGGACTGGTTCTCTCCCAGGGCAAAGCCGATGGGCTCGGTGCTGGACTCGTCGGATTCGGAGGTGGAAGACGCCTCCTTTGTCTCTGCCCATACCATGACGGTCTTCTGGAACTCGCCCGACATGCCGTCCTCGCCTCTGGAACGCTTGGAAATATACAGCTTTACAGGATAATAGCCTTCCTTCAGGTTCTTTTTTACATTGACCCGCAGGTTTACAGTCTTTTTGGCCCCTGCGTTGATGTGGCCGATCTTATAGTGCTTATTCAGGCTGTCGGTGATCTCAAAGGGGTAGGTGGCGTTCATGGTCTTGATGATCTCGCCGTCCTCGTCCTCGATCTCGTCGTAATATCCCTGGTAATCGGCCTCCGGCGCGATCCAGATCTCACTCTCCAGCCAGTCTGTATCGGTGGTATTTTTTACGGCAATGGAGATGGTGGAGGATTTTCCGATGGTGATGGAGGGAGTTTTCCCGATCACGATGCGTACCACTTCATTATCGTCATCCTTATGGAAGACCTTGGGGATCTCCAGATCCTCGTTCTCCGTCTCCTTCTCGTCTGCCAGGGCCGTAAAGGCTGTGGAGGGCGCCGCCCCCAGAAGCACCGCCGCTGCCATAAATAAAATAAATATCCGCTTTAACCGCTCTCTCATAGATTTTCCCCGCTTTCTTTTTCCTCTGTCATTTTCTTCTGGGGCGTTTCCTCCCGGGCCGCCTCCTCACAGTCCTTATTTTTCTGGGCCCCTTCCTCCCGGGCCGCTTCCAGGTCCGCTTCTTTATGGTTTTCTTCAATGCTGACGATCTTTCCGTCAATGATCTTGATGATCCTGTCCGCATAGGTGGCCAGATTGTTGTCATGGGTCACCATTACCAGAGTCTGGTTCCGTTCCCGCACAATGGTCTGCATCAGCTTTAAGACCTCCATGGTTGTTTTGGAATCCAGGTTTCCTGTGGGCTCGTCTGCAAAAATGATCTGGGGATCCACCGCCAGGGCTCTGGCGATGCCCACCCGCTGCTGCTGTCCGCCGGACATCTGGTTGGGCATATGGGTCATGAATCTTTCCAGGCCCACCAGCTTCAGATATTCCTTGGCCCGCTTGGCCCGCCTGGCCTTTCCCATCCCTCGGAAGGACAGGGGAAGGGCCACATTCTCCACTGCGTCCATGGTGGCGATCAGGTTATAGGACTGGAAGATAAAACCCACCCGCTCCCGCCGGAACGTCACAAGCTGCTTCTCGTTCAGCTTTTCTATATGCTTTCCGGCAATGACGATCTCTCCCTTAGAAGGGTGCTCCAGACCGGCCAGCATGTTCAGCAGTGTGGATTTTCCCGAACCCGAGGGGCCTGTAATGGCACAGAATTCTCCCCGGCGGATATCCAGATCCACACCGTTTAACGCATAGACCTTCGTATCGCCCATGCGGTATACCTTATAGAGATCCCGTACCCGGATCACCACTTCCCGCTTTTTCTCCGCTTCCACGCGCATCCCTCTCCTTATATTTCTTTCTATATGCTTGTTATCATTATATAAAAACCATGTCCCATTGGATATAGAGAATTGCTTAACAATTCTTACAAATTTTTGCGCCCTCCGTGCGTCTCTGGAATTCCCGCAGGTATTCCTCCAAGGATACGTACTGGCCGTTGTTGACCCGGTACGCCGGGTTCCACATGCGGATCACCTGTATATCGGCCTGGGCCAGATCCTTTACAGGCTTAAACCGGCGGTCTGCCGGCAGGATATCGCCAGCCACCACGTCCTTCCATTTCATATAGGTCTCCTGGTTCTTCTTCGTTTTTTTATTCTGGAACACCTCCATGGCCACCAGGCGGAAGATGTCCTCACCGCAGCAGATGATGGTCCTGGGCTCCAGGAGCTGGATCTGCCGCTTCAGAAATTCCGAATAATAAAATCCGTAATCCATGCTGATATCATCGGCTGCGCCCTTTCCTCCCCTCTTATTCACGTAGATCACCGCCGTTTTCAAAAGAGGGGCTTTATCGCCGGACGCGGATCCTCCGTCCAGGATCCTTTTCATCCCCCTCAGATAAGACAGGTACTCCACTTCCCCCGACGGGCTCCTGCCCGTCCGCAGGTCTCTCCGGACATCGGAGACCACCGGCATGGTCTGGCCCTTTCTGATCTGCTTTTTCATACTGGTCTCCTTCAGTACGAAAAGAGTCCCGTCGTAATGCTCCGGGGACACAGCGCCGTCTATATGAAAGCTCCTGGGGTCGATCTCCTCATAGCATGTGCTCCCAAAGGGCTCCTCCTCCATCTGCTGCATCATCTGCCATAAAAGATACAGCTCCTCCAGGCTCCCGCATCTGGCAGCCTGGCCTTCTATTACGATCTGCTCCATGGTTTTTCTCATTGGTCTCTCCATCCACTTAAATTTTCATTTGAGGATATTATAACATATTTTTGAAAAAAATGTAGAATTTCCCCTGGCTATCCGTTATAATGAGGGTACCAGGGCCAGAATGCCAAGGACCCGGCGCGGCCTTGTCCGTCGGCAGCTTTCCGGCCCGGGATCAATGAAAGGAGAATATTTCATGAGACATTTACTGAGTCCTCTGGATCTTTCCGTCGAAGAGACTGATCAGTTATTATCCCTGGCATCCGACATCGAAAAGAATCGCTCCAAATATGCCCACGTATGTGACGGCAAAAAGCTGGCGACTCTTTTTTTTGAGCCCAGCACCAGAACACGGCTGAGCTTTGAATCCGCCATGCTGAGCCTGGGCGGCAGCGTCCTCGGCGTTTCTTCGGCTGATTCCAGCTCTGCGGCCAAAGGCGAGAGTGTTTCCGATACGATCCGCGTGATCTCCTGCTACGCTGACATCTGCGCCATGCGCCACCCCAAAGAGGGATCCGCATACGTGGCGGCCTCCAAATCCTCCATCCCTGTGATCAATGCCGGCGACGGCGGCCACCAGCATCCCACCCAGACCCTGACCGACCTTCTGACCATTAAAAGCTTAAAGGGACGCCTGGGGGACATGACTGTGGGCCTCTGCGGCGATCTGAAATTCGGCCGTACGGTCCACTCTCTGATCCACGCCCTGGTACGCTACCCGGGGATCCGTTTCGTACTGATCTCTCCGCCGGAGCTTAAGGTGCCCGATTACATCAAGGAAAACGTCCTGGACGCCAACCACATCCCCTACCGTGAGACCACCAACCTGGACGACGCCATGGAGGAGTTAGATATCCTGTACATGACCAGAGTCCAGAGAGAGCGTTTCTTCAACGAAGAGGACTACATCCGCATGAAGGACTGCTATATCCTCGACCAGGAAAAAATGAAGCTGGCAAAACCCGATATGTTCGTACTCCACCCCCTTCCCAGGGTCAACGAGATCTCCGTGGAGGTGGACGACGATCCCAGAGCCGCCTATTTTAAGCAGGCCCAGTACGGCGTTTATGTACGTATGGCTCTGATCATGACTTTACTGGAGGTGGAAAAACCATGTTAAATATCAGCGGCATCAAAGAAGGCGTTGTTTTAGATCACATCCAGGCCGGAAAGAGCATGGAGATCTATAAATATCTGGGACTGGGAAAAATGGACTGCACCGTGGCCATCATCAAAAACGCCCGGAGCAGCAAGATGGGGAGAAAAGACATCATAAAGATCGAGGGACCTCTGGATTCCCTGGACCTGGACGTATTGGGCTATATCGACCACACCATCACCGTCAACATCATCCGGGACGAGCGGATCGTGGAAAAGCGCTGCTTAAGCCTTCCCGACCGTCTTGTCAACGTGATCCACTGCAAGAATCCCCGGTGCATCACATCCGTGGAGCAGGAGCTTCCCCATATCTTCTATCTGGCTGATAAAGAAAAGGAAGTCTACCGCTGCCAGTACTGTGACGAGAAGCACAGCTAGGCCATGCTGACCATCCCTGTTTTTCTGGCCGTCACGGCGGCCTATATGGTAAAAGGCATGTGCGGCTTTGCCAACACCCTGGTCTTCGGCACCCTGGCAGGATTTTTTACTGATAATGTAAATATTTCTCCAGTGGATCTGCTGTTGGGCTACCCCTCCAATCTGTGGATCGCCTGGACGGAACGGAATGGGATCCGGCCAAAGATCTGGATCCCTCTGAGCCTCCTGGTGATCGCCGGCTCCATACCAGGGGTGTTCTTTCTGAAGACCGGAGATGCCAGGACCATTAAGATCCTTTTTGGCTTTGTGGTGGTATTCTTAGGTCTGGAAATGTTTTTAAGGGAACGGAAAGCCTCTGGATCCGGAACCCCCGGCTCTGAAAAAAGCGCGTCCCCGGCTCTTCTGGTGATCATAGGACTCCTCTCCGGTATCCTCTGCGGGCTTTTTGGCGTCAGCGCCCTTCTTGTGGCCTATGTGAGCCGTACCGCCGGAGACCAGAGCCAGTTCCGGGCCAACAACTGTATGGTTTTTCTGGCAGAAAACACCTTCCGCCTGTTCCTCTATGGATCCACAGGGATCCTGACCCTGGAGGCTGCAAAAACAGCCCTCTGTCTGGCTCCCTTTATGGTCCTGGGACTCTTTATCGGGATCTTTTTCCACAGACGGCTGCCGGAGCGGACAGCCAGGCTGTCAGTGACTGTCCTTCTGATGGTCTCCGGACTCTCTCTGATCCTGGATCACTTATAAGCCGGCTGTCCTATGACAAAAAAGACGTTTTCCTCCATTTTCATGGAACAGAAAACGTCTTTTCTTTATTTACTGGCCATTGATCTCGCGGATCTTTTCAATATCCACTGTTTCATTGGTACCTGTGGCCCTGGCGTCAAACTGGACTGCAAAGGTGGTGCCCTCCGGAAGTGTCTTGTTCCGCAGGGATTCCCTGTACTCCTCCGCATCCTTTACCACCACGCCGTCTCCGGCCAGGCTCTGGCCCGGGAATACCCAGATCACCATATCTCCCATACCCAGCTCGTAGGTGGATTCCTCCAGGATCCACTGGACCTGCATCCCATACTGGCTCATGCATTTATAAACATCATTTAAGGTGAGGCTTACGCCTTCTGCGCCGGAGAAAAGCTCTTCCTTTTTGACCGCATAGGCTCCGCTTCCCTCCCTGGCTTTATTTAAAAGCTCCGGATTCAGCTTAAGACTGCCGCTGTGGGTTCCAGAACCGGACGGCTTCGTCTCCTGGGAGGTCTCCTCCTGGCCTTCGCTCTCCTGGCCGCTCTCAGTCTCTTCTTCTGCCTCCGGCTCGGTCTCCTCCTCTGTCTCCTCTTCTGTGGGGACCGTTCCGATCTTCTTTCCGTCCGGACCCACCATGAATCCGTCCGGAGTCTCCTCATTGGTCAGCAGACGGCCGTCATCCATGAAATAATATTCGCTGCCGTCCAGGTTCTGCCATCCCATGACAGAACAGCCGTAGGCCGCTCCCTGGGCAGGATTAAAGTAATAAATATCGCCGTCTCCCGCGTCGTACCAGCCGGTCCGGAAGGTACCGTCCTCATTGAGGTAATACGTTCCGTTTTCATTGGATAAAAAGCCCGGAACGATGCTGGCAGGCGATAAAACATAGGCCCTCTTGAAGTAAGACATGGCTCCAGGCCCGTCTCCGTTTTCCAGGAGCTCTCCAGCCTTCATGGCCGCCTCGTCGGCTGCCGTGGCCCTGTAATTTTCCAGCTCGCCCTTGTAGCTTTCATCATCCGGCTTTAAGGCCACCGCCTTCTCCCAGAAGCTTAAGCCTGCGGCCATATCCTCTGTTTCCGAATAATAACCGGAGATCTCGTAAAGCAGATCGTCAAACCGCTCGTTTGCCGCAGCGTCTGCATCCATGAACTTGGCCACTGCCTCATCCACCACGGTCTTTGCTGCCGCCAGATCACCGGAATCCATATGAAGGGCGATCATGGTCACATAAATATCCATGGTATCCGGGGACAGCTCCCTGGCTTTTGTCAGGTATGTAACTGCCTCCTCCGTATTTCCCTCATTAAAGCACTGCTCTCCATAACGGGCATAGGCCGTGGCAAGGCTGCTCTGTATGGACGGATCCTCTTTGTTTTCCAGATTCTCCAGGATCTCGATGGATTTCTTATATTCCTCCATCATCGCATAGGCATTGCTTAAGGCAAGGCGGGTATTGTCATCGCCCCGGCCTGCCTCCAGGAGGTTTTCCAGACAGGGAATGGCATACTCGTAATTCTCCTCCTCCACAAATTTCTGCCCCAGCTCCGTCAGGCTCTTGAACCGGATCTCCTCCAGCTCCTTATCGCCGGTAACCAGACAGCCTTCCTCCAGCACCACGTCGGCGCTGTCGTACTCCTCCAGATACAGGTAGACCTGGTGGAGTCCCAGATACGCTTTTTTGCAGGTCTCATCTGCGGCAATGGCCCGGTCGTAGGCTTCAATGGCGCTGTCAAACTCCTCGTCATTAAAATACTTCTCCGCATATTCCGTACACACTTCCACGTACCGGTCCCGCAGGGCCTCGTCCTGGGATGCCTCCCAGCCCTGTTCCAGGATATCCATGGCTTCCATATCCATTTCCTGGTCCGCATAGATCTCGCTCAGCTTCAGATAGACGTCCACATCCTCCGGATCCAGCTCCACTGCCTCAAGAAGCGCCTCGATGGCCTCATCAAACTTCTGCTCGCCCAGATACTTTTCTGCCAGGGCCATCTGCTCCCGGATCTTGGGATTCTCTTCTTTTGCCGTTTCCTCCTTTCTGCTGCACCCTGCACAGAGAACGGCAAAGGCCAGCAGAAGGAAAAGCGCCCGTTTTATTTTTGTACTCATTGAATGCTCTCCTGTAAAAATGTTGCTTTTGTTGGATAAAAATAGAATCCCGGAAACGGGATTCTCCGCCGGTCTGACACCGGTCTTTTATAAGGCTCTGAGCAAGACTGTAAGCCGGGTTATGTCCTGGATGGTCATCTATCTAGGCTGTCTGTCGCCAGACAGCTCAAGCGGCCTACCCGGGAGCAGACGGGCCGCCTTATGCTCCCTGTTCGGCCTTGCTTCGGATGGGGTTTACATGTGCCCTCTCTGTTACCAGCGAGGCGGTAGTCTCTTACACTGCCTTTCCACCCTTACACGGCAAGCCGTGCGGTTTATTTCTGTTGCACTGTCCCTGGAGTCGCCTCCGCCAGACGTTATCTGGCACCCTGCCCTTTGAAGCCCGGACTTTCCTCTCCTGCATCCTTTCGGTCATGCAGCAGCGACCATCTGTCTTACTCAGAACCTCCTTACTATACCACAATTTTTTTCGTATGTCCATACCGCCGTTCTGGCATTTTCTTCTATCCCTTTATACCTTCAGGCAGCTTCCTCCGATAAACTCCCGGATAATGGAGTTTTTGGGGATGATCTCGCTGTCGATCCCCAGGAAATAATCCAGGAATTTCAGCAGCCGCTTTGCCTCGTCGTACTCCGGCACATCCCTGGGGATGCTGAATAAAAGGGGCTCCGCATACAGCTTCAGCACCGCCAGCTCATAGACCAGCGCTGAGTTGAACATCACATCTGCCTGCTCCTGGAAGGGGAAGATATTCTTATCCTCGCCCCGGCGCACCGACGACCAGCGGCGGATGGTCTCCAGAGCCGAGGTCCCCCTGGTCCTGGCATCCCGCACCATGCGGCGGATGATCCGCCCGTCTGCCGTGGGGATCCGGTTATGCTCGTCCACGTTCAGCTGGGTCAGGGCGCTGATATAGATCTTAAACCGGCTTTCTGCCGGAAGGGAATAGCTGAGCTTATCATTGAGGCAGTGGATCCCCTCGATGATGAGCACATCGTTCTTTCCCAGCTTTAAAAAATCTCCATTGTATTCCCTGGTCCCGGTCACAAAGTTAAATCTGGGGATCTCCACCAGCCTGCCGTTTAAAAGACCATTCATGTCCTCATTGAATTTCTCAATGTCCACACATTCCAGGGCCTCCATGTCCAGCTTCCCGTTTTCATCCCTGGGATAATCCTCCCGGTTCTTGAAATAGTTATCCACAGCAATGGGGTGGGGCGTATAGCCCAGGGCCCGGAACTGGGTGGCCAGACGGTGGCTGAAGGTGGTCTTTCCAGAGGAGGACGGCCCGGCGATCATCACCAGTCTCTTGTCCCCGGCCTTTGCCGCCTGCTCGGCAATATTGCCGATGGTCTTTTCCTGGAGTGCTTCCTGCATCAGGATCAGATCCGCCGCTTTTCCTTCCGAGATCAGCCGGTTTAAGGTTCCCACATTGGGGACCTCCAGGCAATCGCTCCAGCGGTAGGAATCCCTCAGCACCTGGAACAGCTTTTCATGGTTTCTGCTTTTCTCCACCTTCCGGGGAGCTTTCGTTTCCGGGAGCAGGAGCAGGAATCCGGAGTGATATGGGATCAGGTCAAAATATTTCACATACCCTGTATTCTGCACCATGTATCCGTAAAAATAATCCTCAAATTTTTCAATGCTGTAAATATTGACCCTGGACGCCCGCCGGTACATGAAGAGCTGCTCCTTATCATGCATCCCGTGGCGGCCGAACAGCTCCACTGCCTCATCGGTGTTGACGCTGCGCTTTACGATCGGCAGCTTTTTCTCCACCAGAACGTGCATCTCCTCCTTCACCCGGTCCAGGAGTTCTTCCGTCAGGGCCACGTCGCCCTCCAGTTCTCCATAGATCCCGTTTCCCAGGGCGAAATCCATCTGGACCTTTTTGATCTTCTCCCTGGGGATCACATCATAAAAGGCCTTCAGCATTACAAAAACTGCGCTTCGCTCATACGTCTTTTTCCCCACCGGATCCTGAAAGGTCAGAAATTCGATCTGGGACTCCTTCGTCAGCGTCTTGTGGAGCTCCTTCAGCTTCCCGTTGACCCGGGCCAGCAGGATATCCTCCTGGAACTCCGGCTGGAACTCCTCCGCCACTGTAAAGAGCGGCGTCCCCTCCGGGTATTCTCTGGTCTTTCCGCATGCATGAACCTTGATCATCATAAGCAGACCTCCTATCCTACACCACTGCCGCCGGGAAATGAACCGGCATTTTTAAAATCTGTATCTGGTCTCCCAGCCTTTGTCTCAGGTATCCCTCCATATAGTCCATAAAAATATGCTCCAGGCCGTAATGACCGGCATCAATGATCATCAGTCCCTGGGCTGCCGCGTCGATGCCGGCATGGTGGCCGATGTCCCCGGTGATCAGCGCTTGGGCCCCTTTTTCCAGGGCCGCCTGGATGGTGCTGCCTCCGGAGCCCGGGCAGACAGCCGCCCGTACCACCAGCTCCTTTTCCCACAGCCCCTCTCCGTAAACCGTCACAAAGGGCAGGCCGAAGGTCTCCTTTACCCGGCGGGCCAGCTCTATTCCCGTCACAGGAGTCTCAAGGCTGCCTGTCTTTCCGATCCCATAAAGGACCCCATTCTCCTCTCCCATGGCTTCCAGCGGCTCTCCGCCGCAGATCCCGATCCGTTCTGCCGCCAGGTCCGCCATGCAGCCGGGGGCAGAATCAAAATTAGTGTGCATGGCAAAATAGGAAAGATCCGACTGGATCATCTCCACCAGCCGCCGGCCGATGAAGTCCTCATCGGTCACCCGCTTTATGGATCTGAAGATCAGCGGATGATGGCTTACGATCATATCTGCCCCCTGCCGGACAGCCAGAGCCACTGCCTCATCATCGGCATCCACACAGAGAAGGAGCTTCTTTACTTCCTTCTCCTTCCTTCCCGCCAGAAGCCCCGGGTTGTCCCACTCACAGGCCATACGATGGGGCGCCAGCTCCTCCAGTATATTTATGATCTCACTGCATCTCATTCTGTACCTCCCGGTTATACCGCAGATCCTCCTCTGCTTCCCGCTTCTTTGCGGCGGCCCGCTCCGAGTGTGCGCCCAGAGGACCCAGGCTTTCTGCCAGGGAGCAGAGCTTTTCTTCCTCTTCCTTTAAATATTTCAGAAAAACAGGATCCTTTGCATCAATCAGATATTGGCTGTAATAAAAAAATCGTTCCGGCCGCTCCTCCCGATCATCCTCTCTCTTCCTGCCCACAGAAAGGATCGTATAAAATTTCCCGTCCTCAAAGACCATCTCTTCTTTTTCCATCGGGAAACCGTTGTCCCAGAGCCATTTCCGCATTTTCGGGATCTCCGACTGGGGCGACAGGATCCATTGTCCCACAGAGTCCCACATGTGGCGTCCCTGCTCCAGGATATGTATCATCAGCTCTCCGCCCATCCCGGCAATGACCACTGCTTCCGCCTCTCCGGGAGACAGCTTTTCCAGTCCATCGGAGAGCCTGGTCTCGATCCTGTTTTCCAACCCCGCCATGGCCACCGATTCCTCTGCCCGGGACAGCGGGCCTTTCCGCACGTCCATGGCCAGGGCCCGCTTTACGGTCCCCCTTCTCACCAGCTCCACCGGCACATGGCCGTGGTCTGTGCCGATATCTGCCGCCGACTCTGCCGGCCTTACCATGGAAACCACCGTTTCCAGACGGTCTGATAATCTCATCGTTGTTCCATTCCTTCCAGTCTGTATTTTCTATTCGTCCAGATAATCCTTTAATTTTTTGCTGCGGCTGGGATGACGGAGCTTTCTCAGGGCCTTGGCCTCGATCTGACGGATCCGCTCCCTGGTGACGTTGAACTCCCGTCCCACCTCCTCCAGGGTCCTTGGCCGCCCGTCGTCCAGGCCGAACCGGAGCCTCAGCACCTTCTGCTCCCGTTCCGTCAATGTATCCAGGACCTCCATCAGCTGTTCATGGAGCAGGGTAAAGGTGGCCGCATCTGCCGGTACAGTCACCTGATCGTCCTGGATGAAATCGCCCAGATGGCTGTCCTCCTCCTCACCGATGGGCGTTTCCAGGGACACCGGATCCTGGGAGATCTTCATGATCTCCCGCACCCGTTCCACCGGAAGCTCCATTTCCTTTGCCACCTCCTCCGGAGACGGCTCCCGTCCCAGGGTCTGGAGAAGCTGTCTCTGGGCCCGTACCAGGCGGTTGATGGTCTCCACCATATGGACCGGGATCCGTATGGTCCTGGCCTGGTCCGCGATGGCCCTGGTAATGGCCTGGCGGATCCACCAGGTGGCATAGGTACTGAACTTATAGCCCTTCCGGTATTCAAATTTTTCCACTGCCTTTATGAGTCCCAGATTCCCCTCCTGGATCAGATCCAGGAACTGCATCCCGCGGCCCACATACCGTTTGGCGATGCTGACCACCAGACGGAGGTTGGCCTCTGCCAGCTTCTTTTTTGCCTCCTCGTCGCCCAGCTCCATGCGTTTTGCCAGCTCGATCTCCTCCTCAGAGGTCAGCAGCGGCACCTTTCCGATCTCTTTCAGGTACATACGCACCGGATCCTCGATCCCCACGCCCTCGGGCACCGAAAGATCCAGATTTTCCATATTTTCTTCTCCGGCCTCTTCTTCTGCAAACAGATCCGGATCCATGTCGTCATCCGACGATATCTTAAGGACATCCACCTTCTTATTGTCCAGGAAGTCGTAAATTTGGTCCAGCTTTTCCGGTGTCAGCTCTTCTTTGGCAAATACATCGAGGATCTCCTGCTCTTCCAGGACATTCTTCTTCTTTTTTGCCGTTTCCAGGAGCCTGTCCAGTTTCTCTTCAAACGTAAGCATCTTTTCTTCCATAATTCCCATCCTTCCCGGCGTCTGGATCTAATCCAGTGAAATCTGCAGTGATGCCAGTTCTGACTGCATCTTTATGATTTTTTGCAGCTGTGTGATGTCCGTTGCTTTTCTGCTCTGTATCTCCAGACTGTTTTTCTTGATCTTCTTCACAGTCTCGGAAAACGCTTTCTTTTGTTCCTCATTATTTAAGGATTCAGAAAGACTGGCGTGAAAAAGCGCTGCCACCTCCCTGTATTGTTCCTCGCCCCCGATGAAATGATTCAGGATCTGGGCGGGATTCATATTTCCTTTTTTATGTTCTTCAAAGACCATGGCCGCCGCCTCCTTATAGAGGCCGTCTGAAAAGTCCTCGGGGCCGATGATCCTTTCGATCTTATCAAAAAGCTCTGGCTTCTCGATGAGCCAGGTAAGCAGAAGGCGCTGGGACCTGCGGATCCCGTCCTCCTTCTCTTTTCTGGGTTTTCTCTCCCGTTCCGGATCCGAAGCCTTGATGCCCGTTCCGTACTGTCCTCCCAGGGAGGACACCAGCCGCTTTAAGTCTTCCTGGGGGATCATGTATTCCCTGGCCACGGCCTCGGTGTAAGCGTCCCGCTCCAGCTTTTCCGGAAACTCCAGAAGCTTTCTTGCGGCCGCATTATAAAAAGCCGTCTTGGATTCGGGATCCTGCATATTGTACTGGCTCCGGATCACCGAGATCTCAAACATGAAGCTTCCCACAGCGCTGTCAATGCGTTTCTGGAACTCTTCCCTTCCCAGGTTCTTCATAAATTCATCCGGGTCCTTATAGGGCTTCATATCCAGAACCTTCACTGAGATCCCTGCTTCTTTTAAAATGGGGATCGCCCGCAAAGCCGCCTTGGTCCCGGCTCCATCGCTGTCATAGGTTAAGACTGCCTGGTCCGTATACCGCTTTAAAAGGGAAGCATGCTGGGAAGTAAAGGCCGTTCCCAGAGATGCCACGGCATTGGTGAAGCCCGCCTGGTGCATGGCGATCACATCCATGTAGCCCTCGCAGACCAGCATATACCCGGCCCGGGATGTTCTTGCGAAGTTTAATCCGTACAAGTTCCGGCTCTTATCAAAAAGCTTCGTTTCCGGGGAGTTTAAATATTTAGGCTCTCCCTCTCCCATGACGCGCCCCCCGAAGCCGATGAGCCGGTTATTGACATCCAGGATCGGGAACATGACCCGGTTCCAGAACTTGTCCCTGGATCCCCGTTCTTCAATATAGAACAGTCCGGTCTCTTTCAGGATCCCGTCTCCGTAGCCCTTGGACCGCATATACCGGTACAGGTCATCCGGTGTCTTCAGGGAATAGCCCAGGCCGAAGCGGCGGATGGTCTCGTCACTTAGGCCCCGGTTTCTGAAATACTCATATCCGACCCGTCCCTGGGGCTGCTTCAGCTGGTAATAAAAATAGTTTCCTGCCAGGCGGTTGATCTCCAGGAGCGTATTCTTAAGATCCGCCTGGGCCCTGGCCTCCTTGGAATACTCCACCTCCGGCAGGGTGATCCCAGCCCGGTCTGCCAGATATTTCACCGCCTCCACAAAGGAATAGTTTTCATATTCCATTACAAAGGTAATGACGTTTCCTCCGGCTCCGCAGCCAAAGCAGTAATACATCTGCTTCCCCGGCGATACGGAAAACGAAGGGGACTTCTCATTATGGAAGGGACACAGGCCAAAATAATTGGCCCCCTTCTTTTTCAGATTGACATACTGGGAGATCACGTCCACAATGTCATTTCTCGTTCGTACTTCTTCGATCACATCATCCGGGTAATACATCCATATCCTCCAACGCCTCAGCCTTTCCAGGCCTTTGGCACAAATAATTCTTCAAAAAGGTCGATGGCAAAGCGGTCGCTCATACCGGCAATGTAGTCGCAGACCACCCGCTCCCTCGTTTCATGATTTTTTTCGATCATAATAAAATATTCCTCCGGAAGCCGGTCCACATGCTCCATATAATATTCATACAGCCTTACGATCAGCTGCTGGGCCTTCCCCTCCTCCGCCTTTGCCGCCGGATTTTTATATACGTTTTCAAACATCCACTGGCGGAGGCTCACCATGGTATCCAGCACGTCCTGGGACATGACGATCTCCGGACGGTCCAGACTGTTCATGATAATGTCATGGACCATGATGTTGAGACGCTCCTTCACAGAATTTCCCAGCACCTCCGTATACCTTCCGGGGATATCATGCTCGGTGATGATCCGTCCCCGTATGGCGTCGTCGATGTCGTGGTTGATATAAGCGATCTTATCAGAAAAGCGGACGATCTTTCCCTCCAGGGTGGACGGGTTCCCGGCTGTCCGGTGGTTCAGGATGCCGTCCCGGACCTCCTTTGTCAGGTTCAGTCCCCTTCCCTTTTTCTCCACCACCTCCACCACCCGGACGCTCTGCTTATAATGGGAAAAGCCCTCCGGACAGATCTCATTCAATATGTACTCTCCTGCATGGCCAAAGGGCGTGTGGCCCAGGTCATGGCCCAGGGCAATGGCCTCCGTCAGGCTTTCGTTCATCTTAAGGGCCCTGGCGATGGTCCTGGCGATCTGGGCGACCTCCAGAGTGTGGGTGAGCCTGGTCCGGTAATGGTCTCCTTCCGGAGCCAGGAACACCTGGGTCTTATGCTTTAAACGGCGGAACGACTTGCTGTGGAGGATCCGGTCCCGGTCCCTCTGGTAGGCCGGGCGGATATCACAGGGCTCTTCCTCCCGGTCCCGTCCCAGGGTCTCACTGCTTAAGGAGGCATAGGGACTTAAGTTTTCCCGCTCCCACTGTTCCATGGATTCTCTGATATTGATACAGACCGCCTCCTTTGCAAAGGCCGGGGCTGCAGCCGCGCAGACCTGGAGAATATTTTTGGCGATGATACTATTATATCACAAAGACTGCCATTTTAGAACACTTATTTATTAACATTCTCCTACAAAATCCGCAAATTTTCAGAAAAGATATCTAAATAATCCATAAACCGGGTTAGTTCCTTCTTTTTCGACAGGTTGAAAACCGGCAGCCGGCACAGCAGGATCACTTCCAGAACTGGAACCAGAATTTCCTTTTCTTCCCTGGCTTTTCCTTCTTTTCAGCGCCGCTTTCATATTCCTCCGCTTTCCCGGTATGAGGTTCGTTTTTCACATCCCAGGGCATCTCCTGAACCGCCCTGTGATCATGATATTTTTTTATCATTCCCTTTGTGACCGTCCTGATCACGGCATCCAGAAAGGCGGCCCGGTCCGGAATTTCAATTTCATAAGCCGTATTATCCTGCGTGTTCCACAAGATTCCTTTCGGCAGCTCCAGGGCAGCCATATAGACTGCACACTGGAGGAAATGCTCATGCCTCAGCTCCGATACAAATTTCAGCTCGTATACAGTATCCCCCTTCACTGCATCGGCAAATCCATTGGCAGAAAACAGGGGTTCTCCGCCCTCCTGGCCATAAAACCGGAGCCGGCATTCCACCTGTGCTTTTTCATCCGTATGCAGCCGTGTTTTTAAACGGGCAGTGATTCTCTCCCTCTGCTCCCTATTGACAAATGGCGCAGCCACCTGCTTCCTGTACCGTTTCTGTCTTGTTTCCAGAGAGACCAGAAACAGTATTTTCTGATCCAGCGGACTGCGCCGTTCCTCCTCTGTATACAGGCCCTTAAGCTCCGGATTCAATGCGATCCTCAGTTGTATGTCCGCGTCTATGTCATAATTCTCAAAAAATACAGCCTCCTGGTATATCCCGATACAGGGGGACAGATCAATGAGCCCGTCCGTGCTCTTTATGTCTATGGGGGACGGGTCCAAAGTTTCCAGCTTTTTCAGCTTCAGCTTTGAAAAGCAGACCTCCACATCCTCCTTATACTTAAAATCGAACATCTCACTTATGCCTGTATCTTTAAATTTCTGGTTTGTCTCCACAAATGTTGAAAGCGTTTTCTCCGAAAGCATGGCTTCTTCTGACTTCACAAAAATAATATGGTTTTTTCCTCTGCTGGCTGCAACACAGAAAATATTCCGCAGAACTGAATACGACTGCTGCGGCCTGGATATCCTCACATTCCAGTAGCTTTCTGTAAAATCAAAGATCACACATATTTTTCTCTCCAGGCCCTTGCTGCTGTCATAAGTCGTAAAGATTGCAGAATCTGCTTTCGGTTCCGTTTTTCCTGCCGAATCATGGTCTGAGATCGTAGCGTAGACCGTTGTCTTATTGAACGTATGAGGGTATGCTTCTTCTAAAGCATTCAGTGTACCGGCCATGGCCCCGGTCCTGGCTCCCAGGCATAGAATATCGCCCGGTTCCTGCTGTGCCAGGAAATCCATCACCTCCTCCTTCGTCATTTCTTCCACCCTGCAGCTTTCGTTGACGCCCCGGATCTCCTTTTTCCACACCCTTCCAAGCATGGCCGCCAGATCCTCAGAAAGCCGGAAGCACTGGGTAAACCTGAGCCTGAGGTGGTCCTCAAGAAATCCCTTCATAAACGATTCCACATCCAGGGTCGTCTTATCGTATATTTTCTGCTCCATGTCCCCGACCGCGATGATCTGCATCCCCGGCTTACGATCCTTTATCATCTGTAAGAGCTCTGCCAGCTCCTGCTCGATATCCTGGTACTCATCAATGATCAGGATATCATAGGCGCCGATGGCCGGTTTCTCCTGGATAAACCGCTGGATCAGATCAGAGATCCCTGCGGAGATCCCATTTGCCTTTAAAGCCGCGTATGCAAATCCATGATAATTTGTCACTGTGACATTTCTCTTTTGTATCTTTGCTCTTGCATCCAGCTTCAGAAGTCTGTTATACGTCAGATAAAGGACCTTTTTTGTATCAGGAAGCCGATTGCACAGCACCTGGATCGCTGTGGTCTTTCCGCTGCCGATGCATGCGTCCACTAAAATATTTTTTCCCTCCAATGCCTTGCATATAAAAAGCTCCTGCTCCTCTGACAGCTTCAGATCCAGTCGTGTATCCATATATGATCCTTTCGTATTCTTTTATATTTTTCCTTCCCTGCGCCAGCCGCCCCTTCCTGCTGCCGGCCCTCTCCCGTCTTTTCTTCACTCATCATACCATTTTCCCGACAGGATTTATATTTATTTTTTATGAATTTTCTGTTTGCCAGATCGTATGAAAATTTAGACCGGCAGGCTCTCCCTCACGCACAACGCCCCATACCCCACCCGGGGATTGGGATAGCTCTGCTCCCCAGGCAGCTTTTTCGCCCCCTTCCGCAGATACGCCTTCACCTTATCTCCATACAGGTACGGATCATTCCCCCGCACGATCCCCCACTCCATTAAAAGCGCCGCCGCTCCCGTCACAAAGGGCGCTGCAAAGGAGGTTCCCGTCACAGGGGCATAACCGCCTCCGGAACGGGCAGCGACGATCCCCACTCCCGGCGCTGCCAGATCCGGCTTCTGGATCCCGTACTGCCTCGTATCTCCCCGGCCGGAAAAGGGCGCGTACGTCATGGAGGTATCGTCATAAGCGCCCACAGAGACCGGGCGCATGGCGGTGGAGGGGATCGTCAGTGTGGTTTCCGGGGCCGGCCTTAAAAACCGGGTGGAACGGTTCAGCACGCCGCCGGACGGCAGCCAGAGATCATACCGGCCGTCCACGGTCTCCGCCGCCTTCAGGGTAATTTCCCATATTCCGCTCTCCACATACCGGCCAGCCTCTCCATTCCCCGGCGGCAGGAAATCAAAGTATATCTCCTGGGCCAGACTGAAGGGGCCCGGCTCTCCATAGTAAAGAAGCACCCTGGCCCCTCCCATGTCGATCTCATAAGGGCCCAGGCGGCTGCTGATCCGCTCCGTCACGGTCTTCCCAGGATTCGACAGGGTGATCTCAAAGGCATCCTCATAGCTTTTCCAGAGCTGCACCCCAAATCCCGCCTCATAGGGAGTCACTGAAAGCTGGATCCGTGCCTCGCTGCCGTCCAATGGCCCCCCTGGCCCGGCAGACAGCCTCCCCGATGTATGCCCCCCAGTGTCTCCTTCATTTCCCATGCCCACGACAAAGACCGTTCTCCCCATGAGGGCCAGGGAATCCATGAACCGCTCCAGAAGGCCCGTTCCATCATGGGAGCCATAGGAGTTTCCGAAGCTCACGTTCACCGCCATGGGACGTGCCAGCTCCATGGATTTTTTTACCAGAAAATCCAGCCCCTCCATCACCTGTGTGGTCCTGGGAAATCCATCCGGATCCGGCGTTCCCAGACGGACCACCACCAGATCGCTCTCATAGGCCACGCCCCGGTACCTGCCCCCGCTTTCCCTTCCATTCCCTGCGGCGATCCCGGCCACCGCCGTTCCATGTCCTCCCGGATCTGCTGACGGCACCAGAGCTCTGGCGGCCTCCCGGCTTCCGATCCCCAATGCCTCGTCGATCTCTTCTTTTGTATACACGTCCCCGGTCACCTGGTCGTTTAAAAACAAGATCCGGCTGGTGCCGTCCTCATGACGGAAGTCTCCATGGAAATAATCAATGCCGGAATCCAGGATCCCCACCAGAACTCCCCGGCCCGTAAGCCCCTCCGGCCCCTGCTGCACCAGAGTAAGACAAGAGGCTGCCTTTGCCTGGTTTATGGCAAAGAACAGCCTCTTTGGTTTTTCTGCATATTCAATTTCTTTAAGCTCAAGGATCCCTGGAACTTCTTCCTCCGGTACCGTAAGAATTCCAAAGCCGCCGGACAGCTCCTTAAGCTCCGCTTCTGGAAACTGCTCCCTGACAATTCCCGCCAGGTCTCCGCTGTACTTTACGATCAGCTCCCAGGTCCTGGTCTCCCGGTCATAGCCCACATCCAGCTCCCCAGTCTGTTTCCGTTCCTCCTCGGGCACTGACAGCGCCAGGTTCAGCAGATTTTCCGCCTTCTGGTCCTTCATATGAACGCCGCCTTATTATCCATTTCCTTATGATATGAGGCCTCCGCCCATATGGTCCGGCCCCGGATCAGGCAAAAAATGCAAACTGCTGCATTAATAGCATGAATACAGGGATCGTCACCATGCTGATCAGGGTAGTGACCGTGATCACCGTACAGGCAAATTCATAGTCACTGTCATACTGTCTGGCCATAATGCCCATCTGGGCCATGGCCGGCATGGAGGACAGCATGAAAAATACCTCTTTCATCTCCTTCGGCACCGGAACCAGATTTAAAAATACCACGCAGGCCGCAGGCACCACCACAAACCGCATGGCCAGGGCCGCGTAAAGGTCCCGTCCCAGGGTTATGGTCTTCAGATCCATATTGCGGATCACGCTGCCGATGAACACAAGGGCCAGGGGCGAGGTCACCTGGGAGATCATGGACAGTGGCTTTAATACGAAATCCGGCACCTGGATCTCAAAAAATACTGCCGCCATGCCAAGGGCCATGCCGATGATCGGCGGGGACGCCAGCTTCTTTAATCCTGCCAGTGCGCTCCCCTCTCTGGCCGCCTCTGACTTCCCATCCTTTCTCAGGAGCCAGATCCCCACGGTCCAGAACAGCAGTGTGCTGGCGATATAATAGATCACGCCGATGGAGGTGATCCCCTGGCCCCACAGAGCCTGGATCACAGGAAAGCCGATGAACACCACATTGGGAAAGCCGGAGGCTGCCACAAAGGTATATCTCCTTTTGCCGTCCACCTTTAAAAGCACCCCCATAAGCGCCGCCAGGGCCAGGCACAGAAGGATCAGTCCGAAGGTCACCGGAAGCTTTGACACCAGGGAGATCAGCGACTCCCTGGTCCCCACATCCTTATATATGTTATAAAACATATAAAACGGGATCGTAGCCTCCACAGTAAATTTGGATAAGAAATCCATTCCCTGCTTTCCAAACCACGGTTTCCCGGCAAAATAAAAGCCCGAAGCGATCAGCGCCATCAGGGCAAATACACTTTTTATCGAATCCAGTACCATGCTTTCCCCCCTAAAGACTTTATCTGCTGCGTTTCCTTCCCCTATTTCAGGAATCCATTGACGATCTGGGCTTCCGCTTCTTCTTCTGTCAGTCCCAGAGTCATCAGCTTAATGATCTGGTCTCCGGCGATCTTTCCGATGGCCGCCTCGTGGATTAGGGCCGCATCCGGATGGTTTGCCGTGATCTCCGGAAGAGAGCTGATCTTTGCTTCGTCCATGATGATCGCATCGCATTCCGTATGACCGGCACACAGGCTATTGCCCTGAAGATTGGAGTAGAAGGACTGGTGGGACTGATCCCTGGCCACAGACCGGGAAATGATGTTGGCACTGGAATTTTCCCCGTCCAGACAGACATCAAACCGGCTTTCCGCATCCTGGTGCCCATGGGTCATGAGACGCTCCTGGACCACCAGCTTGGCCCCGGCTGCCAGATGGGCCACCGTATCCCTCTTTGTGGAGTCCACGCCCTTGATCTGGACGCTCTCCATCTCCATATAGCTTCCCTCATCCATGGTGATCTCCGTCCGGGGATTCATGACCCGTTCCCCTTTTCCGTCTCCATCACCGTAATGCTTTTCCACATATTTAAGCTTCGCGTTCTTTCCCACAAAAAAACGGTGGATGCCGTCGTGGCGGGATTCCATATCGCCGCCGTTGTGGATCCCGCAGCCGGCGATGATGGTCACATCCGCATCATCTCCCACAAAAAAATCGTTGCACACCGTTTCATTTAAGCCCGTCTGGCTTAAGATCACCGGAATATGCACGCTCTCCTTTTTCGTTCCCGGCTTAATGTGTACGTCGATGCCCTTTCCGTCCTCTCTTGTGACGATATCGATGTTGGCCGTCGTATTTCTTCCAGCCATCTGGCCGTTGGCCCGGATATTATAGGCCCCCTCCGGTACCCCGTGCAGGTCGGCCACCTTTTCTAAAAGCGTCTGTAAGATCTTATCCATGTTTATGCCTCCCTCCTGTAAAACTGACATCCGGAAGGCGCAGAGGCCGTTCCCAGAATCTCCGGCAGGATCTCATCCCTGGTCCCATGCTTTAAGATAGAGCCGTCAGAGATCACCACGATCTCGTCCGCGATCTCCAGGATCCGTTCCTGGTGGGAGATGATCACGATCGAGCCATTGGTGGTCTCCCGCATTTTCTCAAACACCTGGATCAGGTTCTGGAAGCTCCAGAGATCGATACCGGCCTCCGGCTCGTCAAACACAGAAAGCTTTGTGCCCCGGGCCAGGACGGTGGCGATCTCGATCCGCTTTAATTCTCCTCCGGACAGGCTTCCATTGACCTCCCGGTTGATATAATCCTTGGCGCATAATCCCACCTCGGACAGATATTTACAAGCGTCTGCGGCAGAAAGGTCCTTTCTGGCCGCCAGGCGGATCAGATCCAGCACATGGACCCCCTTGAAGCGCACCGGCTGCTGAAGGGCAAAGCTGATCCCCAGGTTGGCTCTTTCTGTGATGGTCTTCTCTGTAATATCCTGGCCGTCAAACAGGATCTTCCCGGAGCGGGGCTTCTCGATCCCCATGATCATCTTAGCCAGGGTCGATTTTCCGCCGCCGTTGGGCCCCGTGATCACAACAAATTTATTTTCACCGACCGTCAGGCTGATATCCTTTAAAATCTCCTTTTTCCCCTGGCTTTCCGACACGCCAAAGGAAATATTCTGCAATTCTAACATAATTCCTCCAGATTGTATGTTTCCGTATTTTTACACGCCTGTTTATTATAAACCATTTTCCAAGGAAATACTATCCCATATGGAAAATTTTGCAGACGTAAGAAGGAAGCCTGCCTGCGGAGTCTCTGTCTGCTGCAGGACGCCTTCCCCATGACGCAAAAACGCCCCGGGAATCTCCCGGAGCGTCCTTATTATTCTTCCTGTTACTGGGCTGCTGTGATCATATTTACAACATCTGCCATAGCGCCTGCATCCGACATAGTGCAGCTGGTGGCTAAGATCACCATAAAGCTCTCCTGCTTTCTGCAGTAGAAAGAGGTCTGGTTCTGTTTGCCCTTCTTATTTGTTCTGGTGATGGAGACCCTGGAATAGTTCTGGCCGCCTACGGTAACGGTCTCAACGGCACCCACCTGGCCAGTCTTGCCCTTTTCAGCGTTTCCTAACTGTGCTGCGAATGTGGCCGCATCCATCTCCGGCATCTTTGCCATATTGGCGTAGTAGATCTCCAGCTCACCAAAATCTGTGCTCATGGAGAAATCATAGGTCACCTTGGGATTTCCAATGGTGCCGTAAATATCGTCGGAGAACAGCTCCTCTGCTTCAACCTCTGTATTGGTGGAGCCGATCACCTGGGGAATGCGGATATTGGACCATGTGTTTGTAAACACGCCGCCGCTTAATTTTCCCTTGGGTGCTGTGGGAACAGGGGCTACCCAGCTTCCATCCTCATTGAAGGAATAGGATACGCCGTCGATCACTCTTGTCTGGTTTGCTACCATAAGACCCGTCTCCGGATCTGTGTAGAACCATACCTCATTTCCGCGGCCGTCTCCGCCCTCTGCCTTGATCCAGCCCTTTACGGTATTTCCCTTTCCATCGTAATACACCCAGTTGGAGCCCTGCTCGGTCCAGCCGTATAACATGGATTCCGTATCTGCGGCTCCCTCTGTGGTCTCCGCCGGAGCAGAATTCCGGATGCTTCCGTCCTCTTCCACAACCACTGCGTCTGCAAATGCAGAGATCACGTTCATGCTCCCCAGGGCTGCCGTTGCTGCTGTCAGTAATAATACCTTTCTTAATTTCATATAAACCTCACTCCTGATTTTTATTTTCATTTCTGTTCTGATTATACTAGAAGTTTCCGGATAACGCAAGCCGGAACCAGTGGAAATACTAGGTTTTAAAGGAATCTTAAGAATCCTTACCCTTTCTTTTCATTTTTTCAGTTCTCTTGAAAACCGGCGTCTCTATCCGCTATAATATCTTTATAAAAAACAAGGAGATGATCGTATGGAATTTACCACCACCACTGATTATGACATGAAGACTCTGACCGCCATGGCCAGAGCCCTGCGGAAAACCGTAAGGAAAAAGAGGAGCCGCCGCGCCCATATCTTTGGATGGATCGTGGTCCTTCTGGGAACATTCCTTCTCCTTCCTCCGGCGGGCAGCTCCTTTTCCATTAATGGAAGGACGCTCCTTACACTGTCGGCTGTCCTCGCCATCCTCTTAACCTTTTTCTTTGAGGACAGGCTCAACGGCTATTTCGCCAGAAAGCGGCTGCTTCCCGGTACAGAATCAGCCGTCTCCGTCTTTAAGGAGGACTCCTACCATACGGAAACCAGAAGCGGGCAGACAGACTGGCCCTATGACCGGATTGCAGCCATTGCTGAGCTTCCGGACTATTTTATCCTGATACTGGGAGAAAACCATGCCCAGGCCTACGACAAGGCCAGACTAAAAGGCGGGATGCCGGAGGAATTTTCCCGTTTTCTCGAAGCCAGGACCGGACTTTCCATTGTCCGGATCTCCTAATACAAAAACAGCCTCCCTTTCTGGGAGGCTGTTTCCGTTCTCTGTTCGTGCAGGAGGAGGGACTTGAACCCTCATGGTATTGCTACCACACGGACCTGAACCGTGCGCGTCTGCCAATTCCGCCACTTCTGCATTTCTTCTCTGCCGCTTTGTTTATATCTCTCAGCGACATGTTGAATTATATTATAAAACTGTCATTTTGTCAACAACTTTTTCAAAAAAATATTTTTTAAAAAAATTCAAAAAAGTACTTGCCAAATCCTTCAGGCTGTGGTATATTATAACACGTCGGTGAGAGCTGAACAACAAAAGCTCAGAACGATACGCGGAAGTGTCGGAACTGGCAGACGAGCAAGACTAAGGATCTTGTGGTGGTTACATCGTGTGGGTTCAAGTCCCATCTTCCGCATAAAGCCTGGATTCGTAAGAGTCCAGGCTTTTTGTTTTTCAGATCCGCTCCCGCTCCGCAGCATACCTTCAAACAAAAATCAGCCTGGCAGGAAGCGTGTTTTGACGCATGCCCAGCCAGTCTTTTCATTTCCCTCTTTTAAAAAGTCACACTTCTCCACACCATCTCCCCGGCCTTTACCGTAAGCACTGGTTCATAGATCAGATCCCCCTCCCGGAATTCCGCATCTTTATTGGAAAACGGCCGGTCGCCGAATACATTCCGCCTCCGGCAGGGCCGGAATACAGCGATATCCGCCTGTTTTCCAGGCCTCAGACTCCCAATCTGGTCCGAAAGCCCCAGGTTGACTGCGTTTTTCCAGGCCGCAATATGGATCAGCGTCCCAAAAGGGATCCCGAGGCAGCTGTATTTGGAGAGCTGCATGGCCAGATTAAAGGCCGTCGGCCTGAGATGCATGCTGAGCCTGGTGATATCAGTTCCCAGAAAATCTGGATAAAATCCCTCTCCGATGGCCGGCTCCGCTACCTCGAAGGAAAAGTGGGCCCGGGCATCCGCCGCCTCAAACAGGATCCCCTTTTCCCGCGCCGCCTTTACGGCGTCCGAGACGGCGCCTCGATCCAGGATCGTTGGTCCGGTGTTCTGATACATATGGGTAACGATATCCCCAGGCCGGAGGACAGAAAGAACTTCTTCTATCGGTGCCGGCGGGTCCGTAATATGGACCATCAAAGGAACCCCCGTCAGCTCCGCAATCTCCACCGCCCGCTTTAAAGGATCCATTCCCAGATCTCCCACGATATTCCGGCTGATCCGGATCTTAAGTCCCGCAAGCTCATTCCCGTACCGCCGGAACAGCTCCCGGATCCCCTCCGCGTCCATATGGTGCGGATCCACATCCTCCATGGCCTCCGGAAGGCTGGAAAGCCCCCCGGTGCTCACATGGATGTAAGGGCAGACAGCCAGCTTGGACGCACGGATCCAGGGCCGGTATCGTTCATAGGTCCCGCAGCCCGTGCTCCCGGCATCCACAGCCGTTGTGACTCCAGAACCAAAGCAGGCGGCCTCTCCAGAGATCCCTATGGACGCCATGGGATAGATATGGGTATGGTGGTCCACCAGTCCCGGAGTCACATAACAGCCTGTCGCATCGATCTCGCTGACCGCCCGGTCGCAGATCCCCGGCTCTGCCTTCCGGATCCTGCTTCCTTCGGCCAGGATATCCGCCTGGACCATGGTCCCGTCCTCCGCGTTCACGACCGTTCCATTTCTGATCAGCAGTGTATCCATCTTCTTCTCCTCTCTCAGGCTGCCCTTATCTCTGGTAAACGCCCCGTTCCAGGACCTTTCTCAGGGATTCTGCCCGTTCTTCCAGAAAGGCTGGCCATTTTCCCTCATCCACAAAAGGCCGGTAATCATTCCGATCCTCCGAGATCCTTTCCAGCATATCTGAATGGGATGGATGGCTGGGTGTGCAGATGTCCACATGGATGGACTTCATCTCCTCGCAGCCCCGGAAAAAATCCTCCTGGAGAGACAGGGGAAGGCGGACCTTCTGAAGATAGTCCGTATTCATGGTATTGATCCCTACGCCTCCGTGCATGCCCCATACCACCGTTTTTCCCTCCTCGTCCTTCATTTCTACAAAAAACGAAGTGGTTCCCGGCGTGTGGCCAGCGGACAGTCTGGTGCGGATGACCACATCCCCCATGACAATGGGCGTTTCATCCTCATAAAAGCAGTCTGTTTCATAAGGAACGATGGCAAATCCCGTGTCGCTCATATCCGCCTCCGGGCGGTGACGCCATTCCTCATCCTCTCTGGACAGCCATACCTTTGCTCCCGTCAGCTCCTTTAAGGCCCTGGCCGCCCCGTCGTGGTCCATATGGGCATGGGTCAGAAAAATATGCTTCAGATCCTTTGGATCAAAGCCCAGGCGGTGGATGGAATCGATCAGAAGATACAGATCCTCCATCACTGTCGTATCGATCAGCGCCAGCCCCTCGCTGGTCTGGATCAGAAAGCTCCCTACCCAGGTATTCCCCACATACCAGACCCTCGGAGCCACCCGGAACGGCTCGATGGCCACCTTCCAGGGCATGGTCCTGGCATTATTTACAGTATCCATTGGCGTTACCTTTACTTCTTTACTCATGATCGTTATCATTCCTTTCTTTTCCCGGCCGGCAGCGCCGGCCGGACATTCGTTCATTATATTTTACGCCAGTCCAAGGGCCACGCAGATCAGAACTCCGATGGTATTAAATGCCAGGCAGAACAGTACAGAAAACTTCACCTGCTTGATGATATCCACCTCTGCCAGCTCGCAGGCCAGGTTCGCCGCAGCCACCAGCGGGGAACATGGATTCAGATAGGAAATATTCATACACGTTAACACCTGGTAGCCAGTCAGGCCGCAGCCTGCTCCAATACCCAGAAGCAGCGGGTTCATGCTCTGGAAGGCCTGATATGGGATGAAGATCTCCAGCGGCAGGATCAGGATCGCGTATAAAACATGCGTCCATCTTGCCATGGATTCCGGAACGATGCCAAGGACAGCATCCACCATAGCCGTTACCATTCCCGTTCCGTTCAGGATCCCGACCATGATTCCGATCCCCAAAAACAGGATCGCCGGAGCCAGCATGGTAGCCGAATGCTTGCGGATGATCTGGCTCTGCTCCTTCTGGGTATGGTAGTTGAGCAGCAGCGCTGCACATGAGAATACCATGAACAGCACATATGTTTTCACGCCGGTCATGAACATAAAGCAGGCCAGAGAGCCAAGAAACAGCGCAAAATTAGCCCAGAAAAACTTTGGACGTGCCAGAGGATTATCCGAAAAATCCACCTTCTGGCTTCCGCCTCCATTTTCAAAGCTCTTTCTCAGCAGAGCGATCTCAGAGGCATTCTTTTTAGAATAGTAATAGCCAAAGCCCAGAGAGGTGACCACAGCGAGCCCCAGCATGATCGCCACCACCGGATAGAGGCTGGAAGCCATGACCACCGGGTCAATAGACGGATCAAAAACCGTCATTTTCGCCGGCTGTCCCCAGGCCATGGCCGTCATGGGCGCTGCCGCCAGGGATACCAGGAGCACCAGGCTCCGCCGGTCTATATTGAGTCGTTTATAAAGCGGGGCCAGAGCCGGAATTGCGATCAGGTATGTGGTATTGTAGGCGCCGTCCAGATGGCCGATGAAAGCCACAAGGACCGTTACCACCATAACAATGTAAATATTCCCCCTGGTGATCCCCACCAGACGGTTTACCATAATATCAAACATCCCCGTCTCGGACAGCACACTGAAGTACAGGACCGCAAAGATACAGAGAAGGACTGAATTGAAGGTTCCCGTAACTCCTTCGGCAGCAAAATTCAAAACCTCAGGGAGGGAAAAACCGCAGAAAAGTCCGGCGATCACAGGTACGACCACAAAGGGTACCATGAGATGCATTTTTTTGCTCAGCGCCAGATATGAGGACACCGCAAACATAATAAGGCCAATTACAGCAATCATGACATTTCTCCTTTTGTTTTTGCATAATCACTGCTTCCTCTCTCCCCCGGGTACATGCATTGTGAAAGTGCACAGTTTTTATGCTTTTTCGTTTTTGTTTATGTGCAGATTATCTCATATTTCTCAGGCTTTGTGAAACATATATAATTCATAATAGTATCAATTCTATTGATACCACAGGCTTTTTCCTGTATAATAAATGTATTCAGATCTTCTCCCGGCAGAAAGGAACGCTATGACTCTTTTACAAATGCAATATTTTATGGAGGTCTGCCGCTGCGGCAGTACCCTAAAGGCCGCCCAGGCGGCAAACGTTTCCCAATCCACCATTTCCATGGCCATACGGGCTCTGGAAAAAGAGCTTTCTATCCCGCTGTTTGACCGGAGCTCCAAAGGACTTGCCCCCAACGCCGCCGGATCCTTTTTTCTGGATCAATGCAGCGGGATCCTGAAAAAGACCGAACGGCTGGCAGAGGAGATGAAGCAATTCCTCTCCATCAGCCGTCCTCTCCGTCTGGGCATTCCAGTGGTGCTCAACGAATTTTACTGGCTGGATCTTTACTTTGAGCTAAAAAAGCAGTTTCCCGATCTGGAATTTCAGACGACCAACCGTACGGTTCCGCTCCTTCTGTCTATGCTGCGCGATTCCTCCCTGGACGCGGTCCTGGCCATGCGCGATGCGCCGGATCCCGATCTGAGGAGCCTGAAGCTGCATACCAGCTGCCACAGATACGTCACCATGTCCCGCTGCCATCCCCTGGCAGAAAAAGGCCTGGTTTCCTATGAGGAGCTGACCTCCTGCCCTGTCATCGGATACGCCGGTGACGATCTGAATACCCAGCTTCTGAAGAGCGTTTATAAAAAACGCGGAAAGGAATTTTCCTATGCCTTCCATGTGGACCAGTTTTCCAGCCTGCTCCGGCTTTTAAAACACAACGCCGGGATCGCATTTCTGAATAAAAATCTTCCCAGCAGCGATCCGGAGCTGGTGAGCCTTCCGATCCAGGAGGAACAGGGAAATTTTACCATCTGGCTCCTATGGACCCCGGAGAGCCCCATCGAGCGGATGCCCCAAAGCTTTTTCCGTGTCTGGACACATTTTTTTGAAGAAATACAGGATTAAAAAAAGCCGCTTCCTGATCCGGTCTCACCGGAAAAGGAAACGGCGTATTTCTTTTTCTTATTAAGCCAGCTTGCTCTTTGCAAGCTCTGCTAACTTTGCAAATCCTTCTGCATCGTTGATGGCCATATCGGATAATACCTTACGGTTCATAACAACGCCGGCCTGCTTTAAGCCATACATGAATTTGCTGTAGGAAAGGCCATTGATACGGGCAGCAGCGTTGATACGGGCGATCCACAGCTGTCTGAACTGTCTCTTTCTCTCTTTTCTTCCTGCATAGGAGCTGGTTAAAGCTCTCATTACGGACTGCTTTGCTACTCTATACTGTTTGGAACGTGCGCCTCTGTAACCCTTGGCTAACTTCAGCACTCTGTTATGTTTCTTCTTGGCATTTAAGCCGCCTTTAATTCTTGCCATTGCTTATTTTCCTCCTTCTTAATCCCGAATCTATTATAAGTACGGTAAAATCTTCTTCATTACCTTGCTGTTTGTGCTGTCAGTAACGATGTCTTTTCTAAGATTTCTTTTCCGCTTTGTAGATTTCTTAGTTAAGATATGGGATTTGTAAGCTTTATTTCTTACTAACAGACCTGTTCCGGACTTTTTGAAACGCTTTGCAGCTGCTCTGCTTGTTTTCATTTTAGGCATTGTAAATTCCTCCTTAAAATTATCCCTATTTTTTTGCAGTTAAAAACATTACCAGGCTTCTTCCCTCTACCTTGGAAGGCTTGTCAACGACTGCGATATCAGCAAGTTTCTCGGCAAAATCATCCAGGATGTATCTGGTCTGATTCATATGGGCCATCTCACGTCCGCGGAACCGGAGCGTAACCTTGACCTTATTGCCTTTTTCGATGAATTTTCTTGCGGAACCAACCTTCGTGTTAAGGTCATTGGTATCGATATTAGGAGAAAGACGGACTTCTTTCACTTCGATGACCTTCTGCTTCTTTTTCGCTTCTTTTTCCCTACGGATCATCTCATACTTATATTTGCCGTAATCAATGATCTTGCACACCGGCGGCTTTGCTGTCGGCGCGATCTTCACCAGATCAAGCTCTGCATCTCTGGCCATCTTATAGGCATCCTTTGCAGACATGATCCCAAGCTGCTCTCCATTTTCACCAATCAGACGAACTTCCTTATCACGAATCTGTTCGTTAATCATTAACTCGCTAATAGCCGTGCACCTCCATACTCATTTTAATATCGACAAAATAGAAAAGAAAAAGCAGATAGTAAACTATCCGCTCATTAACTGCATCGGTTCTGCATGCTGCTGCATGATTATGAAACCAATTCTGTATGAACCCGGGTCACTTGCTCGTGCCAGGGTGAGGCGGATACCTGCTTTCCTGTGGGCTGCTTTCACAACCTATGTAACTATACTATATTTCCAATGCGTTGTCAACTACTTTTCCAAAAAACAAACGGCGTTTTTATCACCAGGAACAGGGAAGAGGCCCCTTTATGGACTTTTCTTTGCCATAAAAGGGCCTCTTCCGCCTGTTTTACCAGTTCCAGACCTTCAACATTACTGAATCCAGGCGCCATCCTCTCCAACATAAAAGCCGTCCGGCGTCCTTGCATCGGTCATCATAGCTCCAGGCGTGCCGCCGTCCTGATCTGTGCAGAAATAATACCATTTCCCGCCAATCTCGTGCCAGCCTGTATACATATGGCCCCGGAAGCCGTCATACTCTGTATGCAGATAGTACCAGTGATCCTCCCACTGGAACCAGCCGTCTTCCATCCAGCCGTCTTCATCGAAGTAATACCAGTCTGAACGTCCATTGTAGGTCAGGTACTCCCACTGTCCGTGTGGATACGTACCATCACTGTAACGGATCCACCAGCCGTTCAGATTCCAGGCTCCCTGAGCATCTCGATAGCCTCCGGCTGCCGCAATGGCTTCACTGGTGTAGTAGTGGCCATGTTCAGATCCAATGGCATATCCTCTGGAGTAGAAGCCGTAAATGTTTCCATCAATTTTCAGATATTCTCTCGAGGGAATATACCCATTTTGTTCTGTGAACTGGTTTCCTTCCAGGACCCACTCCCCAGTCTTTCCCGCCGCATTGACAACCTGGCCCTTTTGAGCCTCGATGGGTTTTCTGGAGCTGCCGCTGCCATTTTCTTCTGACGCGTCATCGTCATCATCATCTTCTTTGGATCCGCCGCTGCTATACTCCTTCCAGAGGGCAGTAAAGGTTACGTCCTTCTCCGGCATGGTAAAGCTTCCGGTAGTCTCCGTTACGTCCGTACTGGTCCAGCCCGTGAATACATGGCCAGTCCACGTCGGTATCGCAGCCGAGATAGTCTGGGTGGTTCCGCTTAAGATATTCTCAGCCTTCGCAGGCATCCTCTGCGCTGCGCCCTTGGCTTCTCCATCAGAGTAGGTGATAGAATACTTTGTCTCCGTATCATCCGGCTCACCGTCTCCGTTTGCGTCCACCTTCCAGGTGGCGGTAAAGGTTACGTTAGCCTCCGGCATCGTAAAGCTTCCATTGCTTACCGTTACATCACTGGTAGTCCAGCCGTCAAATACATGACCTACCCACGTTGGTTCTGTTGTCAGGAGGGTCTGAGTAGTTCCACTTAAGATGTCTGTCTCATTCTGCGGCATATTCTGCGCATTTCCGTTCGCTTCACCATCAGAGTAGGTGATGGAATACTTTGTTTCCGCATCATCCGGCTCGCCGTCTCCGTTTGCATCCTCTTTCCAAGTGGCTGTAAAGGTTACGTTAGCCTCCGGCATTATAAAGCTTCCGCTGGTTGCCTGTACTTCATTGCTGGTCCAGCCTGCAAATACATAGCCTGTCCAGGTCGGTACCGCAGTCGAGATAGTCTGAGTGGTTCCGCTTAAGATATTCTCAGCCTTCGCAGGCATTCCCTGCGCTGCGCCCTTGGCTTCTCCATCAGAGTAGGTGATAGAATACTTTGTTTCCGTATCATCCGGCTCACCGTCTCCATTTGCATCCTCTTTCCAGGTGGCGGTAAAGGTTACGTTCTCCTCCGGCATCGTAAAGCTTCCGGCAGTCTCCGTTACGTCTGTACTGGTCCAGCCCGTGAATACGTAGCCTGTCCAGGTCGGTACCGCAGCGGAGATAGTCTGAGTGGTTCCGCTTAAGATGTTTTCAGCCTTCGCAGGCATTCCCTGCGCTGCTCCCTTTGCTTCACCATCGGAGTAAGTGATGGAATACTTTGTCTCCGTATCGTCCGGCTCGCCGTCTCCATTTGCGTCCACTTTCCAGGTGGCAGTAAAGGTTACGTTAGCCTCCGGCATGATAAAGTTCCCGGTGGTTGCCTGTACTTCATCACTGGTCCAGCCTGCAAATACATGGCCTGTCCACGTCGGTTCCGTTGTCGGGAGGGTCTTCGTTGTTCCGCTTAAGATGTCTGTCTCATTCTGCGGCATATTCTGCGCATTTGTACCAGCTGTACCGGCAGCGTAGGTGATGGAGTATGTGGTTTCCGTCTCATCGGGCTCTCCGTTGCCGTTTACGTCCACCGCAAAGGAAGTCCAAATAGTTGCAGTTTCAGAAACAGTATATTCGATTTCATAGTTTCCATCTTCATCGATTTTGCTGCGATCAATGGTTTGGGGCGTTCCGCCAATAAACAGCTGCCCGATCGTATACCCCTCATCAGGAACTATTTTTAACCTGATCGTATCACCGCTCCGAACCATCAAATCCTCATTCTCAAAGATATCGCTGCCATACTGATAATTTCCATGGCTTACGTTCCCCTCTGCTTCTACTACTGTGTGAATCTGCACATATTCTTTTTTAAGGATGATCTTCACCACATTATCCGTATTAGAAAGACTTTCAATTCCTATGATTTCTTTCTCCGGATACTCGTCTTTATTCTGATCGATTACCGTTTTGATTTCAGGCCGCTCAATGTAGGCCCCTTCCTCAATAGCTGTACCGGCTATACCCCGATACTCAAAGGTTCCTACCTTCATTCCACTCTCGCTTCCAAGATAGATTTCTACAGAATACGGAATGGTTTCTGCCTGAGCCGCCTCCACATATTGGGGAGTAAGAAGGATCTTAACGTTTTCAGACGCTGTCGGCGGATACTCCATGGTAAGAGTGCCAGCTTTCATCGCTTCCAGCAGTTCCGTTCGGGAAACCGACTCATTCCCCCAGTGAATATGTGTATCACCAGTTCCCAACGTCCAGCCCTGGAATACCTTTCCTTCAGGCGTTGCCGTCTCATCTGGAATCACATTGCTATACAGCGGCTGGGAAAGAGAATCATCTCCTGGCAAAGTAAAGGAATCACTCAAGGGAACCTGCGCCCCTCCATTGTTCCATACAAACTGATAGTTGATTTCCTTCGATGTGATCCGTACAAGAGTCTCTGCATCCGTATCGGCCCAACCGGCAAATTCCATCGTAACCTTCTTCCTGTCATACCATTTTCCGTCTACATCAATGGGTGCAAGCTGATCGGTTAGATTCACGGGATCACCATTTTCATTCTGCGGAGATACGACCACCTGATCAATATACCAACCCCAATCCGGATCGATATAATAGGTAACATTCTGGTTAAATTCAATGGCATCGCCCTTCTCAATCGAAGCGGCGCTATCTACTCCGCCATCGTTATATGCCCAGGATACCTGAAGCCCATCTCCCTTCTCATACAGGATCGCCTGCTGATCAAAGTATTCCCGCATACTGCCGCCGGTCATTTTTAAGGGACACTTGATATTGCTGAATGCAATCGTATATATTCTGTTGCGCGAAAGGAATCCTCTATCTACTGTTATGGTAACGTCAGCAATTTTCTTTCCTGCCGTGTCAAACAATTCACTGTTTTCCTCAGAATTCCAGCTTCCTGACAAAAATCCCGGATCCACCGGTATCATCAGAGCCTGGTCATTGACGGCAAGCGCATCAAAAATCCAAGCTGATCCTAAGAAGTCCGAGTTGGGATTCAATCGAATCGACAGTGAGTCGTCTCCTTCAGGAACCGAAATCGTTCCCGTTTTACCAGCTTCCTGCCAGCTTCCACCCTGAGATATCTCCACCGTAGTGTTATGGAAAATACTCTCATTGGAAAAATCATACGTAAACGCCAGCGCCGGTTTCGAGAAGGTGATATTGATCCCTATATCCTCTGTAAGGTTCGTTCCGTTGATCGTATATTCCCTCAGATGATTGGGCGCATCGGCGGAGTTGTAATCCAAGGCAGGATCCTCAGTACACTCCACTTTCACTGCATATCCCTGGGCGATGGTGATGGGAATACTGAAGCTTCCGTTTTTCGCAACGTCGATCTCAATGGTATCTCCCACGTACTGTCCATTCACCGTATTTCCGATATTGGTTTCTGTTCCGGAAGCGGCTGTAACAGTAAGAGTCACCTTATACGCCTCTTTGTAATAAAGGCGGATCGTTCTTCCGCTTCCTTCCTTAAAGCTTCCGACCACGCCGTTGCTGACTTTTGTACTGTAATAGATCGTGTCTCCGATCCTGGAAACGATCTCGATTTCCTGCTCCTCACCATCCTCTACTCTATATACGACAGCTTTCTCAAAGGCATAGTTTCCATTCTCTTCCGTCAAGCCTGCTTCGTTTAAAACGGCCTCTGCATTGTTTCGGATCGTCCCTGCCACGATCGTAAATTCATACCGTTCATCGGCAGGACTGTCCTCCAGATACACTTCAACGGGGATCTCGAGAGTACCCAGATGATCGTACCAAAGATAAAGCGCCGCTTGATCCTTCCCTTCAATCTCCGCAAAATTCACATGGGTAATACGGTCATTTCCCTCTTCATCCGTGGACGCATAGGCGTAAGACATATAGACCGCTTCTCCGTCAGGAGACACCTCGCCAGCTTTTGCGATCTGTCCCATCTGGTTTCCTTCCACCAGCTTCAGGATTTCGATACCGTCATCGTCGACGGTGATCTGAAGATTGTCCGCAGCAGCTGTAAACTCGTCCCCTGTCCTGGTATCCATCAGGAAAACATCCACAGCCTGATACTCCGTTGCGGATTTAATAAAGGTAATCACATAAGATGAAAATGATTCCGCCGTAAAGGTGATCCTGTCGGACTTCTCAATTTCATCCTTAATGCCTTCCGTTACCACAGTGGCGTCATAGACGCCCTCTTCCTCGTTATGGGCTGCTGTCATCGGAAGATTGGGACGGTTTACGCCCATGGGACGCATTTTTCCCGGATGTTCCCTCTCCTCCAGATGAACGATCATAACATCATCGTATTCCCCGGGAGCTTCAATGCCGCTGACCTCCACATTGACATTGCCATCCGGCTCGATCTCCGCGCCCTCGCCGTCAAAGAGACTAATATCAAGGGCCACATAGCCGGCCAGCTCCTCGCCTTCTTCAAGCTTCTCCAAAAGAGCCGCCTCCACAGTGGCGTCCTGCCCCAGGTCATATACCTCCAGAGCTTCCGCCTGTTCCAGAGCGCCAGCGGTCTTCTCCCGGATCTGGATCTCCATGCTGCCCACCTCTGCGGATAGGACATTTTTCTTCTCCGCGTTGGAAGAGGTCATCATTTTTGGCGTTTTCTTTTTTTCCATTTCCAAAGCTGTGGACACGGTTTCTTCCTTCTTCTGGCCTGCTCTTCCAGAACCGGCTTCAACATTAGAAAACGCCGATATGCTGTTTCCAAAAACCATCCAAACCGCCAGAAAACCAGCAGTGCTTCTTTTCACTAATCGCTTTATATCGCTTTTCATTTCTCTCCTCCTCACCCTTTTCTATTTTCTTTTCTGCCTTCAGGAGCCCAGATACCGTCTGCCGGAGGTCCTGCTCCGTCCTCCATTACGATCCCCGCATCATAGGGCCGGCCCTTTGCATAACGCGGTCCATATTCTCACCCCCCTATCATTGATGTCCTGACCAGCTACGGTTCTGGACTTTTTACAGGCACAAAAGGCTAGAATTCCTATAAAATAGATTATGGGAAGTAAAACGGCCATATCATAAAGTTTTTGTATGTAAATGTCAGTATTTCATATTGATATAGCCATTTTTAAATGATATAATCAAAGTTATTAGAGGGAGAAAGGCCTAATGTTGTACATAATCTATTTTATGCCGCGTTTTCATCCTAAGCCCCAGCTTTTGATCCCTTCACGTCTGATCATTCTTTCGTGATGAACAGTCAGCTTCCTGTAAGCGTCTTGGTCATACCCGTTTTTTTTGTGAATACCGGAGGCTTCTCTGTAAGGGTCTTTTCCCACTGTCTTCCAATACGTCCATATGCTCGTCTCTAATGTAAACGTCAATGGAGTTGTCCGCCTCCTGGTCCGCAAAGCGAGTCAATGAAATAAAAAAACCAGACCTTCTCACTTGAAAAGTCTGGTTTCAAAAATAATGCAGCATCCTGTCAATAAAAAATCAATGGACCTTGTTTAAATACTTTTTCAAAAAAAGGGACTCTGCCAAAGCGGCGCGGGGCTCTTGTCCCCGGCCGCCTGCAGAATCCCTGTCTCCATTTTTTCTGCCTACCGTTCTCTAAAGCTGCCGCACTCCGTCTGCCCAACAGCCCTGGCTCCGTCTCCCAGGATCGAGATCCTCTCTGCACGGCACTGATGATCGTCGTTATACAGGCAGTTCAGAACGTCGCAGTCCACCTGCAGCCTGGTTTCCGGCGTCTTAAACAGGTTTTTGAACAGGCCTCCGCGGTTTTCCTCAAAGCTTCCGCAGCAGGTATCACAGCTTTCCCTGGCATTGACTCCCTCCACCAGGATCCCCTGTTTACAGCAGCACTTTTCCGAGTTATGGACGCAGCTTGCCACGGTACATTCCAGTCTCGTCATCGCATATACCTCCTTTTCCGTATTCAAAGGTAGTATACGCAGATTTCCGGCGTCCATTCCTCTACCGGTCGTTTACCTCTTCGATCCGCACCTTCAGCCGTTTCAGCCGCTCCAGGAGCATGGCGCTGTCCTTCATGGTAGGATAAAGCTTCACGATCTCCTGGCCTTTGCTGTCTATCAGCGTGTAATACATCAGCGAACCATTTTTCTTTTTCTTATGAAGCACCGCTTTTTTGATCTCCGTAAACGGCAGCTCCTTTGCGGCACTGAAGGCCGGGCGGACACGGATCTTTTTCCCGTCCACCGTGGTCTTCCATCTGAGCCCCCAGTAAGCAAAGGTCCCTCCGATCAGGGCGTTGATCACATAAAAGATCTTCAGCATTATATGTCCGTCTGTGACCGGATTGGCGTAAAAGCTCCCCATTGTGAGGATGTCCACAATACCGATCAGCGGGATCGCCATTGTGTACCGGATCTTCAGCACCGGAAGGTCCTCCAGGCGCGGCATTGTATCCTTTTTTATCTTAATTCCCATGATTTTCTCCTATTTTCTTATCTGGCTTTCATAATGGTCTTCTGGCATTTTTTCTCCAGAAAGGCTTTGAACTGGCTGGGAGTGCCCCTGTAAAAGCCAGCCTTTTCCACTGGGATCACCGTAGAACGGGTCCAGAAGATCATATAATACTGCTCTGTCTCCTTGATCCACGATACACCCTCGTACCGGTAGCTGGTGGTGATCCCAGGATTTTCCAGCTGGAATGAATCCTCGTAAAAGGATACCGTACACGGCTCTCCCGCCAGACCGGAGCTTTCCATGATCATCTCCGCCTGGTTCCTTTCATCGGCATCCGGAGCGATCCTCTGTTTTTCCCTCCTCCTGTTTCCGTTCAGCTGGCCAAGGACGAGGACAAACACGCCTGCCATAAGAGCTGACTGGACGATCCGCTGCGCCAGCTCTTCCGCCGGAAAGGTCATGTAAAAAACAAAAAACGCCAGAAGCCCGAAGATCACATCAGAAAGATCCACCCTGGAAAGAAAATTCTTTTTTCCAGGCTTTTCTGCCGGCGCTGATTGTTTCGAGGCCAGTACCTGGTTATAATACATATCTTCATCATGCGTCATCCGCACAGCAAATAACGGTTCCATATCCATCACCTCACGGAGACAAACTCAGTCTTTGTCCCGCTTTTCCTTTCTAAGAACTCCCTAAGCTCCTCTGCAGTCCCCTTTTCCACATCCTCTTCCATAAAATACCGGACCACATTGCCCTTTTCTACCAAGACCAGCATTCCTGTAAATTCCAGGATCCGGCCCAGGTTGGAATAGCAGACCCTGGACGCCTCGTTCTTTCCAATGACCTCATAGCAATCGTCAAAAAACCGATACTCCCAGTCATAATTCATATCTTTTTTTCCTGCCTCATATTGAAGATGGATGGTCTTCTTTGCGTCAAACCATGCCTTAAAGATGGAATACACACCTGCGGCAAAGATCAGAAACAGCACTACGGCAATGGCCGAAAACGTCCGTGCCACCATACCGTCAAAAACAAGGCCTACGGCCAGTCCCATGACCGAAGCCATCAAAAGCCCCGCCAGGATCCTGTTTCCTCCCGATTGGAAGCCCAGCTTCCTTACTCCCTTTTCCAGATGCAGAAGCTTTTTTTCTGTCACCTGGTGATGCACCAGAAACCTGGCATCTTCTTCCCTGTTAAGTTCCATTTGAGATTTCCCCTCCCGGATATATTTTATTTTTCCGATCATTTTCTGATCAGATCCTCTGCGGATCCAGTCACGCGCTTTCCTTTTTCTTATTGAGCTCCGGCCACACAGTACGCAGCATGGTCCCATAGCAGGCCGCTCCGCCGATAAAGTTGGAGACCGGTTCCGCCAGAAATACCCCCATGGCCCCCAGGCCTCCCAGCCTTGGGAATAAAAGCGTCAGCGGCAAAACGATGATGACCTTCCGGAATATGGAAAAGAAGGTGGCCTGTTTAGCCTTTCCCAGGCCAATGAAGCAGGCCTGTCCCGAATATTGAAGAGACATCATAAAAAAACCAAAAAAGTAGACCCGTACTGCCGGAATAGCCGCCTGTACCAGGGTTTCATCCCGGTTGAAGATGTGGATAAACGTCTCCGGGAAGATCGAGATCAGGATCCAGCAGAAGGTGGTAAAGGCAATGGTGGACACCGATAAAAAGCGGATGGCCTTTTTCACCCGGTCGTACTGTCCGGCTCCAAAGTTATAGCCCAGCACCGGCTGGGAGCCGCCCGTAAGGCCCTTCACCAGATTTTCTGCTATCTCCCTCACGGAATGGATCACCGTCATAACTCCCACATACAGATCCCCGCCCCAGGTCTGAAGCGTTGCGTTGCAGGCCACCGCCACCACACTGTTGGTAAAACCTGCGGCAAAGCTGGACATGCCCATGGAAACGATCTTCAGCACCCGGGCTTTTTTCAGCACCATGGTCTCCCGTTTCAGCCGCAGGATGCTCCTGTCGCTGAACAGGAACCTCAGCACCCACGCCGCCGATAAAAACTGGGAAATGATCGTGGCCAGGGCTGCTCCCCGGACATCCATGCGAAAACCGAAAATGAACACAGGGTCCAGGATGATGTTGGCCACAGCCCCCAGGAGCACTGTCTGCATCCCGATCCGCCCAAATCCCTGGGAATTGATAAAGGCGTTCATACCCAGCCCCATCATCACAAACACACTGCCCAGCAGGTAAATGGTCATGTAGGATTCCGCATAGGGATAGGTCGAATCACTGGCCCCGAAAAGATAAAGCAGCGGCCGCCGGAATACGATCCCCAGGATAGTCAGCAGGATCCCGCAGATCACCATGAGGGTAAACGCATTTCCCATGATGGCCTCCGCCTCCTTCTGGTTCCCCCGCCCCCGTTCAATGGAGCAGAGGGGCGCTCCTCCCATACCGAACAGATTGGCAAACGCCATGACCGCAGTAATGACCGGAAGGCAGACGCCAAGACCGGTCAGCGACAGAGTGGCGTGCTCCGGGATATAGCCGATATAGATCCGGTCCACCACATTGTATAGGAGATTGATAAGCTGCGCAGCAGTCATGGGAATGGCCATTCCCATAATATTCCCCACCACGCTTCCCTTTGAAAAATCATTCTGCGCCGATGCCATAGTAAACCTCGATTCCGTCGTCCGTCCGACTTATTTCCCCATTATAGCTCAAATTTCCGTATGAAGCAATCACAGTTTTTCCCCAGTTTGTGACGGCTTTGTCAATCCTCCCCCTTTCACTGGACAGAACCTAAACAAAATGATATACTCCATTTAAAATATCGGGGGAGGAACAGCGTTATGATCGATGAAAAAGACCAGCTCATCAGCAATCTAGAAAATGAGGTCCGCCGTCTTCGGGATGAAAACAAGAAGCTGGAAGAAACGGTCCAGTGGATGCATGATCTGATCTGGCAGATGGTCAGAGAAAGAGAAGAACAAAAGGATGGAGAGATTTCCAGCCAGACAGCTGAAAGGCTTGCGGCGATCCATGCATGATAAAAAGGGGCTGTCCAGAAAACATAATCCAGCCACAGCCTATAAACAAACATTCTCAATAAGCTCGCCTTCTGGCGGGCTTATTTGCGTATAATAATTTCTTTTACTTATGTTTTCCTAATTGATAGCCCACAAATTACAAAATGAATTTTATTTTACTGTATCTTGTTTCCGTGGCATGATTATATAAGTTTTCTAAAAAACAGATACAAAAGAGCCCCGGACCGACAGACATAACTGCCACATCCGGGACTTGAACTCAAATATCTGATCCCTTGTTTTATCCTTTATTTAGATGAAAATTTTTAACAATTTCCAGGTTTTCTGCTACCTTTTTCGCCAGGAGCGCCTCGTCCTTTCCCACTAGAAAGCATCGGACTCCCATCTCATACAGCTGCCCCACCCGTCCCGCTGATTCTGCGGCGATTATGGGATATTTTCCATGTTCCAGGACCTTTCTTATGATAAATTCCTCTGCCTCCAGCACAGCCGGGTGATTTTTCTGTCCTGGGAAACCCAGTTCCTGGGATAAATCTGCACGTCCAGTTGCCACCATGGTGATTCCATCTAAAGAAAGAATTTCATCAATCTTCTCCATTGCCGGTATACTCTCAATTTGGACAACTATATCCAGATTTTCCTGCTGGTACTCCATATAAGTACGTCTTGTCATTCCCTCACAGCGCATCCGTCTTGTGTTGCCGTCCATCCCCCGCCGGCCCAGAGGCTGAAATCGACAGGCATCCACTGCGGCCCTGGCCTCCTTCTCTGATTCCACATGGGGAACCATAATCCCCGCTGGCTCCTGCCCTAACAGCGGCGTGATCATTGTCAGTTCCGGTACCCTGACCTGACAGGGCATTCCCACCAGACGTGCTGTATTTAAAAGTTCCCTCAGCTCTATTGCTCCGAACAGTGCGTGTTCCCAATCGATCCGCACAAAATCATAACCTGCCAACGCAGCCATTTCAATCACCGATGGGCAGGGCAGCACCACGGAAAGTCCAAAACAACACACTCCTCTTTTCAGTCTGGAACCAAGGGATTCTCCCGTCTTCACTCATCCTCCATGACACAAGAAGGGATATATAAAAACGTTTTTCCAATTTTCCCTTGAATCTTTACCTGTGGTGCCAGCGTTTCCATATGTTTCCGAAACTCTTCCGGTGCATGGCTGCTTTCTGGATAGTGGGTTGGAATCACAACATCCGGGCCCACATAGGATACAGCATAGGCCGCCTCCCGGGCCGGCATTTCACAAGGTGGATAAGGAGCCTTAAAACTGGAGATTCCAACGGTCATGACTGTCGGGTGATACAGTTCCCGATACAGGCGCATATCCCCGAATAGGCAGGTATCCCCCACATGATAATACACAACGCCAGGTTCTACCTCCAAAATAAATCCAAACGCCGGATGAGAAACTTCTGTTCCGCTGTTGTTTTCTTTGGAGCGGTGAATCGCATTGACCGTGTGGACGGTCGTAATCTCATCCAGTTTCCGACTGTCTCCATAGATCGTCCCAAACCACCGCTCTCTGGGAAGCGGCACCCGCTTCTGAACGTGACGGTTTACATCCTTTCCGCTGAACAAAACCGCCTTGGGCGCATTTTCCATGATCACATCTGCATCCCCAAAATGATCTCCCGCATTGTGGGTTACAAAGAGATAATCGATATCCAGAAACTGTTCAAGAGGCGCATCTGTCTGAGGATTCTCCGTGATATACGGATCAAATAGGAACTTCTTTCCGTCACTTCGCTCCACCAGTACACACATAGCTCCAAAAAATGTAAATTTCGTCCCCTTCATCCTTTGTACCTCCCTTATTTCCGAATTAATCGTAAAATAGTATTGGAATTTTTCCGATTGGTAAATACAAACAGGTTTCCATCCTTATCTGCCGTAAGACCATGGGCATGTATGACCGATCCTTTACATCCCAGCTGCGCTAACACATGGAAATCCATATCAACAACAGTGATCCCACCATCCAGTTCTCCTATGTAAGCAAGTGAACCAGAAATCCAAACAGCTCCGATCCGCATCAGATTCCCTCCGATCACAGCCAGAAGTTCTCCATCCTGAGTGAATATCTGCACCCTCTTATTTTCCCGGTCTGTTACCCAAAGACGGCCCCGGTCATCCAGACGAATATCATGGACCAGCCGAAACTTCCCCGGCTCCTGTCCCGGACCTCCCCAGGATTTTTCGTATGAGCGATCTGCTCTGAATTTATGGACTGCATCGTTCCCATAACCGTCAGCTGCAAAATATTCGCCATTTTCATTCATGATCATCGCACAAGGGCGGCAGAACGGGGTTCCCAGTTTTTTCACGCTGTCCAGCCTGGCATTCGCCTCCGCCCGCTTATTCCACTCTGGGTCCTGGGGAACACGGCCCTCCTTTTCCAGCGTTTTCAGATAATTCAGATCATAGCCTGAATCCCCCGGCTGGCCCAATGTTCCAAAGTCATAAACCAGTTCCCCATCCATAGTAATCTCCCGGATCACATGGTAACCGGGGCTGGTGTCTGCTGTCAGGATTGTTCTATGGGGTGTCAGAAATACACTATGCGCCTTTTTAAATAACCCGGCTCCTATACTGCGGAGATATTCCCCCTCCGGGGAGAAGATCACTACCGGATTCTCCGGATTCTCCGTTGCCACATAAAGATTTCCTTCTGGATCAAAACAGCCATTGAGAGTATGGACACCCTCCAGGTCTTTCGGCCATTTGGCCCAGGAAAAATCCAGTGTATACCCAAAGCCGCCGTCGTATATTTCCTCTCCGATCTGAGATGGTCTGGTTCTGCTGCATAAAACCGTTTTCATTAATCCGCTTCCTCCTTACTTCCACTTCTCTCAGCCTTTGTATGTCCCGTCGATAATCTCCACATTTTTCTTTGCCAGTGTATCTTCCACCCACTGCCTCTTGGACGTTCCGTTTTTAGCTTCCTCTACCTTCCCCGCGTCCATAGCTGCATAAGCTTCTGCTCCATCAATAATGGAGGCTGCATCTTCCTGTGGTATGACAATCACCCCATCCCGGTCTCCCAGGATAATATCTCCAGGCTTTACAGCGATATTCCCAATAGAGATTGGCACATTGATCTCACCTGGCCCTTCCTTATAAGGTCCTCCCGGTGTGGAGCCTGTGGCATAAAGGAACAGGCTCATCTGAGACAATTCTTCCATATCCCGAATAGGGCCATCCAGAACAATACCCGCCACCTTTCTCTTATTCTGCGCATAAACTGCCATAATCTCTCCCATTAGAGAATGAGTCCGGTCTCCATCATTGGATACCACAATTACATCTCCCTCCTGAGCCATGTCCAAAGCCTTATGAAGCATCAGATTATCCCCTGGACGAGCCTTAACTGTGAGCGCCGGACCGGCCATGATCGGCCGGTCCGGACTGCTGATCAGATGAATTTCTGAATTTAAAGCACAGGAACGGCTCATGGTATCGGCCACATTGGCGGCCGGAAGTCTTTGATACCGCTTTACCAGCTCCATATCTGGAAGTTCCCTCTGTAAAAACACACGATTTCCCACACTCATATTTATTACTCCCCTCTCTTTTCTCCAAATTCTTCAATGGATTCCACCGCATCTGTAAACAAGATCCATACCGGTGTCGGTGTATTCAAAACTTTTCCTGTAGCCTCCAGTTCACCAGTTTCCTGGTTAATGGCGAATAATGTGATTGTATCACTTGACTGATTACCGTTGAACAAATACCTTCCTCCGGGCTCAATGGCGAAAAATCTTGGCTTCTTTCCACCACAGGGAATCCATCCAATTGGAGAAAGCCTCCCCGTCTTCTGATTAATAGAAAAGGCACCGATGTTGTTAACACGACGGTTAGAAATATAAAGAAATTTTCCGTTGGGGTGGACCACCAGCTCTGATGTCATAGTATTCACGTCGAAATAATCATCCGGAAGAGCTGAAACTACCTGGAAAGGTTCCAGGGTTCCCTTTTCTCTGTCATACCGGCAGGCAATAATCGTAGATGTATATTCTGTATTAATATAGACCCATTCCCCATTAGGATGGAACCACAAATGGCGCGGGCAGGAAGCACCATGGCACTTTAGCTGCTGTCCCAGGGAAAGCTTCCCTATTTCCCTGTCGATGGCATAACTGTGGACAATGTCCAGTCCCTTATCCGCAATCAGCACATATCTGCCATCCGGTGAAAAAGGCAGGTGATGCGGACGGGACCAGGGCTGAATCTTCTCATTCAGCGGTCCCTTCTCACCCGGAAGAACAAAGCTGTCTGTCTTTTTTCCGATGGTTCCATCCGCTTCCAGATGAAATACATTAACAATTCCCTTATGATCACCAGTAACCATGTACTCTCCGGCTCTATCCACAGACATAATCATGATGTTATTGCCGTCTGTTTCTGCACGGTTCAATTCTGTAAGCATTCCCGTTTCCCCGTCACGGAGAAAGGCTGTCACACCTCCGCTGTTGCTATTGACACAATAAACATACTTCTGATCTTTTCCAAATTGCAGGACGGCAGGATTTAATGCAGGCATTTCCTGAACCAGCTTCCATCTTCCATTGGTCCTGCTGATCTCATACACATAGATTCCTACCCCATGGGCATTGCGGTTCCCCTTGGAATTTTCTGTCGTATATGTTCCCACATAAGCATATAATGGTTTCTGACTCATTTTTTCTTCCTCCCCTTCCATCTTAAAGACGGATCTTAAACGCTGCTTTTTCAACACAGGTAGAAGGACCATCTGCGAGTTTTGACATATGGACCTCTCCCGGGAACAAAATGATAAAATATCCTTCCGGAAGGAGGATTTTGTCACCATCACCTTCATGGAGAATCTGGTCCTTTCCTTCCTGTTTTTTAGAATTAACCATATTCTCTTCATGATTAAATCCAATGCGCTCTGTACCCTTTAACATATACTGAAGATCTGTAAACTCTTCATGGGACTCCCATTTCCTGCTGCCGACCACAGTATTGTAGGCAATGCATTTTCCTTGAATATTTTCTGTAAATCTGGTAATACCAATGGGACTTTCCTTCAGTTCTTTTTCATGCTCCACAAGATACTTCAACACATAATCCAGATTAGAATTCAATCCATAGTATCTTGACGCATACTCCAGTTTATCAATAATCATGGTTTTCTCCTTATAAGATTGGAATAATTCCAAAAATCACGCCAACAACAACTTCTACTGCAAAAAGTCCGAGAATAATCGGAAACGCTTTAATGGCTCCGTCCTTAAATTCAATGTTGCACATTCCAGCCGTCATCCAGGATGTAGCCTGTACCGGACGAAGCTGGGAAACCACATCCGCACCCATGCACATAATGTATACCAGTCCAGTCTGTCCAAATCCAAAGGTTTCCCCCGCTTTGATTAAAAGGGGCATCATACCATAATGGAAACCATCGGCCCCAAGCAGGATTGAGAATACAAAAGCAATCACACCACAGATAATCGCAAACAGAGGAGCCATGGAGGCTGGGATCATACTGGTAACAACTCCTGCCATCTCTGTCAGCATTTCGCTCTTGTTCAAAATTCCCGAAAAGAAACCGGCTGCAAACATGACCAGTGTAATTCGCAGTGCATTCTTCGCATACTTGTCAATAATTCCATTCCACTCCTTTACAGTCCGGTAGTTAATCAGCAAAGCTCCTGCAACCGCAAACATAAACGTAATATAACCAGCAAAGGTTCCTTTAAACAAAAGGACAATAATGAAAAGCGTCCAGGCCAGATTAATCCAATATTTCATATTCAGCTTTGTATTACGGTTTCCTTCCACTGTCAGCCCGCTGTCACCTTCTACAGAATCTTCTCCTCTGTCAAGAATGCCGTCACGAATTTTTGCCTGAGCACGTTTGCCGTAAAGATATGCTGTAACCATATTATAAGCAAAGCCTGCAATCAGACAGGGGACAAGGGCTCTTGTGATGGCTGCCGGGTCCATTCCAGTTACAGCGCAGGAACGGGTAATGGCTCCTCCCCAGGGAAGAAGATTCATAACACCGATGGCCTGAACAATGACCAGGTACAGATACTTTCTATCAATTCCGATTCTTTTGTAAATGGGAAGCATAGCCGGAATTGTAACCAGCAGCGTACTGGTTGTTCCCGTATCCAAATGGGAAAAATGTGCTACCAGAGCAGAGATCACAACAATAATCGCCACCTTGTCTCCCGCTTTGGAAACGAGAAAATCAACCACTGGATCAAATAATCCCTGTTCCGTCATAATGCTGAAGAATATAATAGAAAGCATGGCAAGAAGTGCTGTTCCCATGGAACTTGAAACACCAGCTTTGATGAAATCATTAATTTCTGAAATGGAATAACCAGCTGTTAGTGCAATAATCGGCGGAACAATAATAAATGCCATGATTGGATTGGCCTTATTGGTAAGCAGAAGAATCACAATCAGAGCAATCATTGCATAACCAAGAACCGCATACGTCATAAAAATGACCCCCTTTTCTTTTTGTTTACGTTTGTTTTACTTCGGATCCGCTTTATTGTGTCACATTCTAAATAATAAGCAATCTCCATGCCAAATTTTCATTGATACTATGTTTTTCTGTTTATTTATCAGATCTATATATGTACGATTCTTTTTTTATGTATATTACTTAACAATCCTCTTGTTTTTTTCCATGTCACTTTTCTTGTTTTTTTCCATGTCACTTGTAAAAGAAAGAAAAATGCGATAAACTGAAAAAATAAAATTCATTTTTGACTGAACGAATTAATATAACATTCAAATTCAACATTTTATCAAAAAGGAGTATCATGAAAGAAAAAATCATCATCGCTTTGAGAAGAAAATACCATTGTGATCATGCCCGCCTGATTTTGAAACAAAGTGCCCTTTCCTATCCTGTCTATGAGCTAGATGAAAACACAGATTCGCTTGATGTACTTCATCGGGCCATCGCCCAGGGAGCGGAAATACTTATTACCGGCGACGTTTATGCCGAATCTATTATGAACCAGGTGGACATTTCCGTCGTTACCATACGAAGAAACCGAATTTCATTTACTGATTCCATCCGTAACGCTCTGAAACTCTCCGACCATGCCGCTATTGTCTGGAGAGAGAGCAACAGCCCCGCTGTCCGGAAGGCCTGCGAAGATTTCCCCGGTGCTGTCTCCTATTTTCCTTACCAAAGTACCAGTGAATTTCCAGGAATTTTCCAAAAATTGGAAGAAGATGGCTATAAGGTTGTCATTGGCGGCGGTATCATTAATGAGTTTGCTAAAAGCCACCATATGGCAATTATCAATGTACCTTATGATGAAAGTGATATCCTCTCAGCAGTCCACCTGGCTCAGCATAATCTGAAAGCCATAGAAGAACGGCAGGAGCAAACCGAAATTTTACACACCATTCAGGATCATATTTCTGAAGGCATCCTTTCCCTTGAACCCAACGGAAAAATTCAGACAGCAAATCGTTCTGCCAGTACATTTCTCCGTATGAGTTCTCTTCAGCTCTGTTCACTCTTTGTCTTCCAGACCCCTTTAAATTGTCCAGAAATTCAAATGCTCCTAACTGACTTTGAAGATTTTTCTGGAAAAATGGTCACCCTCCATGGCAGTCCCTATGTTTTGGAAGGAAAAGCCATATTCGTTCATGAGGTATTCCGTTCTGCTGTTTTAACGCTGACCCCTGTTGAAAAGCTTCAGACCGTGGAACAACAGGTACGAAAACAAATGCTTCCAGGAAATGCTGGAGCCTCTATCACCTTCCGGAATATCATTGGCAATAGCCCTGCCGTCACCTCCTGTATCCAAACTGCCGCTCGGTATGCGGCCGTGGACAGTTCCATCCTGGTCTATGGGGAGTCAGGAACAGGAAAAGAAATGTTCGTTCAAAGCATTCACAATGCCAGTCAACGCAAAAAAGGCCCCTTTGTGGTAATCAACTGTGCCGCTTTACCGGAAAATTTGATTGAAAGCGAGCTGTTCGGTTATGAAAAGGGAGCGTTTACTGGTGCCTTAAGCGGAGGAAAGCAGGGTTTGTTTGTCCAGGCACATAAGGGAACTGTCTTTCTTGATGAGGTTAGTGAAATGCCACTGCATGTCCAGGCCCGGTTTCTTCGCGTCCTTCAGGAGCATGAAGTCACTCCCATTGGAGGTGTCCGGGTCATTCCTGTGGATATCCGTGTCATTGCCGCAACCAACAAAGACCTAAAAGAAATGGTTAAGAAAAAAATGTTCCGGGAAGACCTCTATTACCGGATCAGTGTATTAGAAATGAAACTCCCTTCTTTAAAAGAACGGGAAGATGATATCGAACTTCTGATCCGCCATTTTGTGAAACAGAAGTCAAAAGAGCTGCATATCCCTGTCAGCCGAGTTGATCCAGAAGCCATCAAATACCTCCGTTCCTTCCCCTATCCTGGAAATATCCGCCAGCTATCCAATCTGGTAGAACGGGCCATGGTCCTTTCTTCCGGCAACAGCCTGGATTTAAATGCAGCTGTCCGGGCAGTTTCCGTTTCTCAGGGTTTCCAGGCAAAAGAGCCCCGGACTGATAGTACAAATGCCCTCATAAAGGCTGGAATCAACAGCCTCCACGAAGGCATCATTAAAGATACTCTCATTCAAAACAATAATAATCGGAAAAAAACCGCTGAATCCCTTGGAATCAGTACCAGCACTCTTTATCGGACTATGAAAAAACTAGGTATGATTAAGGAACGGCACCACTCCTAAAGTTCCAGGGTCTGCTCTCCAGGTTCAAAACTCCAGAGAGCAGACTTTCACAAAATTTTTGCTCATGGCAGAAGTATAAAAAATCTTACAAAGATATATTTCAGAACACCAAAAAAATATATAAATCAGTCTGCCAAGATGCAAGCCTATTAATGTATGTTTATAGGATGCATCTAAATCACATTTTCAAAACAACTGCCTTTTTTATGCCATAGGCTTTTCAAAAATACGGATCACCCTATCCCCATCGGTCTCCATAAAAAACGGCATTCCTGGCTTTCCATCCTCGTAGGTTTCCAGATATGCCTCAAAAAGAGCCAGCGTCGTAGTAGAGACCGTCAGGTCCTGTGAAGAATCGGAAGGGATAAAATCCCTCCCCCAGTCAATGAACGTATAGACCGCATCGTCAGCCAGTGTCAGCGGAACGGATTCCTCCTCCGGGTTATAGATATAGAAGCCGCCGGCCATATCTGCCTCTGTAAGCCCCAGTTCTCTGATCCTTTCCATATCGCTCTCTTCCACGTATTCCACCTGGTCGATCCAGACCGCTCCGTTTTCGATCTTCTGGATATAGCCGCAGAGGGTCTCCATCTCCTCCTGGCCTTCGGTCTCCAAAGAAAGCCCTCCTCCATTTCCTGCGGCTGTTCCCCAGTAATTGATCCCATCTTCGCCGATCAGTACTCTTCCATTAAATACTTCTGTATCTTTATCGTAGATGTGGTCTGTGATCCTGTATCTGGCCGTCCGGGCGTCGCGGATCACCACATGGAGCCGGTCCTCCGGATCCGTCCAAACATCCGCCTCCGGTTCCCCCAACTGCACAGCCTCATCGAAAAATACATAAGCACCATCCCCGGATACAGCTCTTATGAGGAAGCGGCATCTGTCGTCCAGGAGCAGCTCTCCATGGTCCACAAGATCGGACTGGGCGAATTTCTGCAGGCGCCACTCCACATCCCCCAGGTAAAACGAAAGCTCTGCATACAAAGTCATGCCTTCCGGATCCCCTGTGCCTGTTTTTTCTGTCCGGATCTCGGATCCATCTGTCATAAGCGCACCCGTACCGCTCCCGGCAGTGCCTGGCTTTTCATCCTTTGCATCAGAAGCTTCGGATCCGTTTTCTATGCCGGCAGCCGTCTGTTCCGTTCCCGCGGCCGCGGCCGCGTCTGCCTCCTTCGCACCGCAGCCGCCCAGGACTGCCGCTGTCATACATACCGCAATAAAAAGTCTTTGTCTGTTCATTTTCCGCCTCCTTTTCCCTAAGCTTACTTTATGAAACAAAAAACGGATTTAAACCCATAAGGTTAAACCCGTCTTTTTCGTGGACCTGAGGGGAATCGAACCCCTGTCCGAAAACCAATCCCCTGTTCTTCTACTATCATAGTCTGTTCTTTGACATTCCCTCCCGTACCCGGAAACAGACATCCTGGTACGTTCAGTAGCTTCATCCTACGCCCGCGTGCTCAAAGCTTTGCACGTGTCGTTTCCTGCAATTAATGATGCCGGTTACCCGGAGTGCAGGTCCGCCGGGGCCGACAGCCGCCTAAATTAGGCTGCGTATGCTAATTCGTCGTTAGCGTTTATATTTAGGTTTGCCATTTAACGCATCGCATGCGGATAGCTTCACCAGCTTCATAGCCCCCGTCGAAACCAGTACAAGCCCTTACTGGCGCTCTTATGGAGCATGATCATCATACCATCTTACAGGAAAAAAGTCAAGTCCGGGACAGCTCCAGCTCCACCACATCCTCCGCCGGGATCCGCGTCCCATCCTCCATAACGATCTCTCCCCGCAGCCAGTCCAGGTCTGTGACGGCTCCGCACTGTTTTAGATAAGCTCCCCCGCTCTTTTTCTGGTCCGGAAGAAAATATGTGATCCGGACCCCGGGAACGCGCCCACGTCTTCCGTCTGCCTTCCGGCTCTCCTCCAGGAGTCCCGCCAGAGAAGCCAGCTGCCGGTCCAGGGCCTCCCGCTCCGTTTCGTCCAGGATCTTCTTCTGGGATGTCAGCCGCGCCGTTTCCTCCACCGCATCTCCATAGCCCGTCAGGGCCGCAAAGGGAGAAAACTGGGCCGCCCGGTCATGAATGGACATCCGGGGATGATGGTCTGACACATGATGGGGAAGAGAAATAATGTCCTCATATTTTTTCATTCTGCCCTGTGACCTCCGATCTGCCGGTTCCGGTCCATGCCCGTGGCCCCCTCCTGTAAATTCATGCCTTTAACAATGGCGTTCTTTCCGAATTTCTGCCGGATCGTCAGCATTGCCTCCTGCATCCGTCTCTCCCGTTCCCGCTTTTCTGTTTCTTCCCGGGATGTCTCTTCCTCCAGGCCGAAATCGTCAAACAGGCTCAGCTGGCAGTATGCCTCCTCCTTCCCGGCCTCCCTCTCATCTTTTACATGGATGGCGGACAGATACATCCGGCGGGTCAGAAGGGACGGGTCCATGATCCGGTCAAACAGTCTCGTAAATGCCTCCACGATCTGGTCCGAGGAGGATGTGGGGCGGCGCAGATGCTCCGTTCCATGGGCGGCTTTTGGGATCTGGCGGCCATACCGGTCCACGGTGATCTCCCCGCGGTATGCCTTCCGCCGTCCGGGATCTGTCAGATTTTCCCGGTCATAGCCCACGGTCAGCACCACCTGGTCTGTGACCAGACGTTTTTCCACCAGTTCCAGGGCCAGAGCGTCAGCCATCTCCCGGACCACGTTCCGCGTCTTCTGGAAATCGTAGGCATACTGGAGCACCTGACCGGCTCCCACGCTCTTTTCCTCCGGGCGGTAGGCCTTGATGTCCGCAATGGTACATGGCTCCCATCCCCAGGCATGGTCGATGAGGAGCTCCGCGTTGATGCCGAACATCCGGTACAGCAGGTCCTCACAGTAAAACTCCCCAGGCTTTCCCAGAGAGCATCTGGCGATGTCTCCCATGGTGAACAGTCCGGCCGCCTCCAGCTTTTTCGCATATCCACGGCCCACCCGCCAGAAATCAGTCAGCGGCCTGTGGTCCCACAAAAGCCGGCGGTAGCTCATTTCGTCCAGCTCTGCGATCCGCACCCCATCCTGGTCCGGCGGCACCCGCTTTGCCACAATGTCCATGGCCGCCTTACAGAGATACAGATTTTCCGCGATCCCGGCCGTGGCCGTGATCCCTGTTTCCTTAAGGACCTCCCGGATCATCTTCATAGCCAGTTCATGAGGCGTCATCTTATATATAGGAAGATACTGGGTCACATCCATGAATACCTCGTCAATGGAGTATACGTGGATATCCTCTGGAGCCACATACCGCAGATAAATGTCATAGATCTTTGTGCTCTTTTCTATATACAGGGCCATCCTGGGCGGGGCCGTAAGAAAGGACACCGCCAGAGACGGATCCTTTTTAAGTTCCTCTGCGTCATAGGACTCCCCCGAAAGCCTGCCTCCCGGCGCGTTCCTCTTTCTGGCGGCGTTGACCTCCCTCACCTTCTGGTTCACCTCAAAGAGCCTGGGCCGCCCCGGGATCCCGAAGGACTTTAAGGCCGGAGAGACTGCCAGGCAGATGGTCTTTTCTGTACGGGTCCCGTCTGCCACCGTAAGACACGTCCGGAGAGGATCCAGCCCCCGCTCCATACATTCCACTGAGGCATAAAAGGACTTGAGATCAATGGCAATATAGGTATGGCGGCCATCCATGGACTTCCCTCCTTCCGGTCTGTTAGTACAGGTTCTTTACCTTAAAATCCTTTTCCAGCTCCCGTCTCTGGTCCTTTTTGGCAATATCCGCCCGCTTATCATAAAGCTTCTTGCCCCGGGCCAGGCCGATCTCCACCTTCACCAGGCTTCCCTTAAAATAGACCTGGAGAGGCACCAGGGTATAGCCCTTTTCCTGGATCTTTCCCTTTAATTTATTGATCTCATACCGGTGCATCAGAAGCTTTCTCTCCCGAAGGGGATCCTTATTAAAAATATTTCCCTTTTCATAAGGACTGATGTGCATGCCATAGATCATCACTTCATCGTTGACGATCCGCACGAAGGACTCCTTGACGCTGCATTTGCCCATACGGAGGGACTTCACCTCTGTTCCTGCCAGGGAAATGCCGCATTCAAATTTATCGTCGATGAAATAGTCGAAATACGCCTTTTTATTGTTGGCGATCAGCTTGATACTATTCTTCCCCATAGATGTTTTCCTCGTTTCTGTCTGATTTTTACGCCCGGACGGAAGCCCCTGGCTCCGGAGTCTGCATTTTCGCTCCCAAAGCCCTAAAACTCCCGCACCGGAAGGAAGTCGATGGTCTTTAAATACCGGTCCACAGCCACCACCTGGACGCGGATGGGCTGTCCCAGCTTAAACCGTTTTCTGGTGCGCTCTCCCACCAGCTCATAATGCGCTTCATCGAACACATAATAATCGCCGTCCAGTTCGCTTACATGGACCATGCCCTCCACCGTATCAGGAAGCTCCACATAAAATCCATAATTGCTGATCCCGGAGATGACCCCGTCAAAAACCTCCCCGATGCGCCGTTCCATGTACTGGACCTTTTTCGCCTTCTCCGTTTCCCGTTCTGCCTCCTCGGCCAACCGTTCTCTGGAGGAGGTCCAGACTGCGGCCTCCGGCAGCAGCTTTCCATAGTGGGACAGCCGTTTTTCTCCCAGCCTGCCATGAAGGTTCTCCTTGATGATCCGGTGGATCTGCAGATCCGGATACCTGCGGATGGGGGATGTAAAATGTGTGTAATACCGGGCTGCCAGACCGAAATGGCCCACGCAGTCCGTGGTATATTTTGCCTGCTTCATGGACCGCAGGGCAAGCCTGGAGAGCATGGCCTCCTCCGGCGTTCCCGCTGCCCGGGAGAGCAGCTTCTGGATCTCCTTGGGATGGACCTCCCCGTTTCCGATATGAAGGGAGTAACCGAAGTTGTTGATCAGGATCGCAAACCGGCGGATCTTTTCCTCATCGGGCTTTTCGTGGGTCCTGTACAGAAACGGGATCTGCTGCCAGTAGTAATCCTCTGCCACCGTCTCGTTGGCCGCCAGCATAAAATCCTCAATGAGCATGGTGGCCGCGTTCCGCTCCCTGGGTACCAGAGCCTCCGGCCGCCCCTTTTCATCCAGTAGGATCTTGCATTCCGCAAAGTCAAAGTCCACGGCTCCCCGCTCCATACGCTTTTTACGCAGGATCCCGGCCGCCTCATCCAGCAGACGGAACATGGAGCCAAAGCCCTCTGTTTCAAGGCTCTCATCTGTATTCCCGCCTGTGAGCACAGCATTCACCGCCGTATACGTCATCCGCCGGTCGATCCGCACCACCGTCTCACAGATCTCATGGCCGGTGATATTCCCTTTTTCGTCCATATCCATCAGACAGCTCAAGGCCAGCCGGTCGCAGCCGGCGTTTAAGGAGCAGATGCCGTTGGAAAGCCGGTGAGGCAGCATGGGGATCACCCGGTCCACCAGATATACGCTGGTGCCCCGCCGGTATGCCTCCGCATCCAGAGCGCTTTTTTCCGTCACATAATGGGCCACATCCGCAATATGCACTCCCAGATGGTAGATCGTCCGGCCATCCTCACATTCCTTTGAAATGCTGACCGCATCGTCCAGATCCTTGGCGTCCTCTCCATCGATGGTGACCATGGGCACAGACCGGAGATCCTTCCGGCCCTTTTTAAGCTCCTCTTCCACGGTTTCCGCCGAAAGCTCCTCCGGGACACGGGCTGCTTCCTCCATGACCTCCTCCGGATAGGACTCCGGCAGGCCATAGGCGCGGACAATAGACAGAATATCCACGCCGGGATCGTTTACATGGCCCAGGATCTCCACCACCTGCCCCTCCGGATTTTTTCTCTTCCCCCCGTAGGAGGTGAGCTTTACCATGACCTTATGGCCGGAGACCGCACCCATGTCCATTCCTTCCGGAACGAAGATATCCATGGTGATCCTGGGATTATCCGGGATCACAAAGCCAAAATGATTCTTTTTGCTCTTTTCATACATGCCCACCACCGTTTCGTTGGCCCGCTTCAATACCTTTATGACGGTCCCCTCCGCCCGGCGGCCGCTTCCTGCTTCCTCCACTGTCACCTGGACCGTATCTCCGTCCATGGCGTCTCCGGTGTTGTCCGGGGCGATGAACAGATCGGACTCCCGTCCCTCCACGGATACAAAGCCAAAGCCCTTATAATGGGCTGTGAAAACGCCTGTCTCTGCAAAGATCTCTGCCCGGGCGTATTTTCCTTTTTTAGAAACAGCGATCTTCCCATCGGCCATGAGCGCCTTCAGCACCGCCTCCAGCTCTCCCCGGTCCTCCCTTGGAACACCCAGAAGGATCGCCAGCTCCTTCAGCTTCATGGGAATGTAGGCCTTGTCGTTCATTAAGGCCATGAGCGTTTCTTTTCTTTCTTTTAAAAGATTTTCTTCCATGAATCTCCTTTTTCATCTTTATTTTCAAATGGAATCCTGCTTTACAGGTTTCCTATAAGCCAAAAAACACTCCTGCATTTCATCTGCAAGAGTGTTCATCGTCTTAAAATACCTTTAAGTTTAATACAAGAGCCAGGACAAAGATCAGGACCGCCGCGAGCTTTGTAAATTTTTCCAGCTTTCCTTCCATGGAACGGCCTTTATTTTTGCCCCAGTATGTCTCCGCTGCACCGCTGATGGCGCCAAGTCCTGCGGACTTTCCTTCCTGCATCAGTACGATCACAGTCATTGCAATGCATAATAAAACAAATACGATTGTCAGAATGATTCTCAGCACACTTACACCTCCTGTTTACAAGCATGTCTATCATATCATAGGATGCCCTAAAAAACAACCGTTATTTCTGGAAATTTCCCTCCAGTTCCCCTTCGATCCTCAGAAGCTGGTTGTATTTCGCCGTCCGTTCAGAGCGGCAGGGCGCGCCGGTCTTGATCTGTCCCGCGTTGACAGCCACCGCCAGATCCGCGATGAAGCTGTCCTCTGTTTCCCCGGACCTGTGGGAGATCACAGTCCCGAAGCCGGCCTTTTTTGCCGTCTCAATGGCCGCCAGGCTCTCACTTAAGGTCCCGATCTGGTTTACCTTTACCAGGATGGCGTTTCCGGCTCCGGACCGGATCCCCTTTAAGAGCCGCGCTTCATTGGTGACAAACAGATCGTCTCCCACAAGCTGGATCCGGTGACCCAGGGTCCTGGTAAGGAGCTGCCATCCCTCCCAGTCCTCTTCGTGGAGGCCGTCTTCGATGGAGCATATGGGAAAGCCGTCGGACAGGCTCCGGAAATATTCCACCATCTCCTCCGCGGACCTGGAAACCGGGATCCCGGTCATGGAGCTTTCCCCGGGAAAATCGTAGCGTCCCGTTTCTTCATTATAAAGCTCGCTGGCTGCCGCATCGATGGCGATCTTCACGTCTGTACCCGGTTCATATCCGGCTTCCCGGACCGCCCGCACCAGAAAATCCAGAGCCTCTCTGGAATCCTTAAGATCCGGGGCGAAGCCTCCCTCGTCTCCCACTGCCGTAGAGTACCCGCCTTCCTTTAAGAGACGCTTTAAAGTATGGTACACTTCTGTCCCCATCCGGAGCCCTTCAGAAAATCCGGACGCTCCTGTGGGCATGATCATAAACTCCTGCAGGTCCACGGTGTTGTCCGCATGTCTCCCCCCGTTTAAAATATTCATCATGGGGACTGGAAGGGTCCGTCCGCTGATTCCTCCCAGATACCGGTACAGCGGGAGCTTTAAGGCGCTGGCCGCCGCCCTGGCCGACGCAAGGGATACAGCCAGAATGGCGTTGGCGCCCAGGCGCTCCTTGTTTTCACTGCCGTCGGCCTCCTTAAGGAGCCGGTCGATGCGGCTCTGGTCCAGGACATTTTCAAAAAGCACCGCTTCCGCCAGCCCGTGGTTCACATGTTCCACAGCCCTTTTCACGCCCTTCCCCAGATACCTGTCTCCGCCGTCCCGGAGCTCCCTGGCCTCATGGCTTCCAGTGGACGCGCCGGAGGGCACGGACGCCCTTCCCACAGCCCCGCATTCCAGCTCCACCTCTGCCTCCACGGTGGGATTTCCCCGGGAATCCAGGATCTCCCTTCCTCTTACCTTTACGATCTCATAATCCATATCCATAAAAAAATGGCCTCCTTACAGCGTTTGGTTACTGTAAGGATAGCCATTTTTATCCTGTCTTATGCGCGGAGCTCGATGCCCATGGACTTTAATCCGTTTAAGATCTTATTCATGGCACCATTGATCTCCTTTTCCTCCAGGGTGTGGTCCTTGGCCCGGAAGGTGATGGAATAAGCGACGGACTTATAGCCCTCCAGGATCTGGGAGCCCTCGTAAATATCAAACAGGTTGTAGCTCTCCAGGATCTTTCCGCCTCTCTGAACGATCATCTCCTCGATCTGGCCCACCAGGATGTTCTTGGGAACCACCATGCTCAGATCACGGCTCACTGCCGGATACTTGGCAATGCCGGTGTACTTGCGGTCAAAGGAGGTATGGGGCGTTACAGCAGGCATATCTAAAACTGCCACGTATGCCTTTTCTCCGATCTTATAATTATCCAGCACATCCGGATGTACCTCTCCCAGGTATCCGACCATGTCGCCCTCATAAAGGATGGCGGCCTGTCTGCCTGGATGGAGGAAGGCTTTCCCTGCTTCCGGATCGTAGGATACACGTCCATGCATTCCGGCCTTATCAAAGAACTCTTCCACCACGCCCTTCATGGTGAAGAAATCGCCGTCTCCGTACATGCCCAGGGTAAACTGCATCCGCTCGTCGGGAAGCTCTGTCAAGGGCAGGCTCTTGGGAAGATATACGTTGGCCAGCTCGTACAGACGGACATTTTTATTTCTCCGGTTGTAGTTGGTGGATAAGGAGTTTAACATACCGTGGAGAGGAAGGGTCCTCATGACACTGAAGTCCTCGCCCAGGGGGTTGGAGATCACTACGGTCTGTCTTGCGGCATCCTCTGCCGGAATGTTTAATTTATCGAATACCTTCGGGCTCTCGAAGGAGTAGGTCATGCCCTCGGAGAAGCCGCAGAACTCAGCCACATTTCTGGCGATCTGCTCCACACGCAGCTTGTAGGAAAGCTTTCCTGTGGTGGCCTCGCCGGTGGGGAGGGTGGTTCCGATCTTATCGTAGCCATAGAATCTGGCCACCTCCTCTGCCAGATCTGCCATGCAGTGGATATCCTGTCTCCAGGTGGGAGCCACGATCTCACCGGTCTCTTTATCGTACCGCAGTTCGATCTTTTCCATGTACTGGAGCATGGTCTCCGGAGCAATGTCAGTACCTAAAAGAGCGTTGATCTTTTCAGGCTGGAATTTCACCCTGGATTCCTCTGCCTTTACCGGATAAACGTCGATCATGCCGCCCACTACCTCTCCGGCTCCCAGCTCCTCGATCAGCTGGCAGGCGCGGTTTACGGCCTCCTCGGCGGTGTTGGGATCCAGTCCTTTTTCATACTTTCCGGAGGCGTCGGTCCTTAAGCCCACCTTTTTTGCGGAAAGGCGGATATTGGTGCCGTCAAAGGTGGCGCACTCGAATACCATGGTCTTCACGTCATCGGTGATCTTGGAATTTTCGCCTCCCATGATACCGGCGATCCCCACTTCCTTCTCTGCATCGTTGATCATGAGCACCGTATGGTCCAGCTTTCTCTCCTGGCCGTCCAGGGTCTGGAACACGTCGCCGTCCTTGGCGCATTTCACAACGATCTCATGACCGGCCAGCAGGTCATAGTCGAAGGCGTGCATGGGCTGTCCGTACTCTTCCATAATGTAGTTTGTGATGTCCACGATGTTGTTGATGGGGCGGATGCCGGAGGCTGCCAGGCGGTGCTGGAGCCACTTGGGAGACGGAGCCAGATGGATGTTCTTCACCATTCTGGCGCAGTAGCGTTTGCAGAGGTCTGTATTTTCTACGGTTACCTTTAAGTAATCATTGATATCCTCGCTGTTTCCGGTCTTTGTGATCACCGGAGCCTTGAATTCCTTTCCGAAGGTGGCTGCCGCCTCTCTGGCAATGCCCAGGACGCTGTAACAGTCCACGCGGTTGGAGGTGATCTCATACTCGAATACGGTGTCGCGGAGGCCTAAAAGGGCAACGGCGTCCTCTCCGGGAACCGCGTCTGCCGGAAGAATGTAGAGGCCGCTTTCCGGTGCGTCCGGATACATGTTCCGGTCAGAGCCCAGCTCCTCGATGGAGCACATCATGCCGTAGGAATCCACGCCGCGCAGCTTTCCGGCCTTGATGGTGATGCCGTCCTCGGGAAGGGGGCCGCCGTCGTGGCCGCCGGCGACTTTTCCTCCGTCTAAGACCACCGGGACCTTGTCGCCCACATGGACGTTGGGAGCGCCGGTGACGATCTGGAGGGTCTCATCTCCCACGTTCACCTGGCAGATCACCAGCTTGTCTGCGTCGGGATGGCGGTCGATGGAAAGGATCTCGCCTACTACGATCTTTTCAAGATTTTTGTCAAGACGCTCGAAGCCTTCTACCTTTGTTCCGGTCAGGGTCATGGCGTCGGTGTATTCCTGGGCGGTCACGTCCAGGTCTGGAACATATGCTTTTATCCAGGATAAGGATGTATTCATAGTCTGTTTTCTCCTATCTGTGGTTGTGTAATCGATGATTTATGGTGCCCGTGGGGGGTATGTGAGGATGTTTCCGGGATCGGGAAGAGTGGCCTCCCGCCAGGTCGCCGTGCTTACTCGGATCGCGGTGCGATCCTCGTTTGGGGCGAGCGCCCCATGGTTCCGGAATCACTCTCCCGGCCGCTGGAATGCAGGCATTCCGCTTCCGGGATTGTGATTCTGGAACCGCACGGCTTGTCGGAATCAAAATTGTTTCAGGAATCTTATGTCGTTTTCGTAGAGGAGGCGCATGTCGTCGATCTCGTATTTTAACAGGGCGATGCGCTCTAAGCCTACGCCGAAGGCGAAGCCTGTGTATTCCTCCGGATCGATGCCGCACATTTCCAGAACGTGGGGGTGTACCATACCGCAGCCTAAGATCTCGATCCAGCCGGAGCCCTTACAGAACCGACAGCCCTTGCCGCCGCATTTGAAGCAGCTTACGTCCACCTCGGCGCTGGGCTCTGTGAACGGGAAATGATGGGGACGGAATTTTACCTTGGTATCTTCTCCGAACAGCTCTCTGGCAAACTCTGCCAGAGTTCCCTTAAGGTCTGCAAAGGTAATGTGCTTGTCGATCACCAGGCCCTCGATTTGGTGGAAGGAGGGGGAATGGGTGGCATCCACTTCATCGGAGCGGAATACACGTCCCGGAGCGATCATACGGATCGGCGGCTTCTGTTTTTCCATGACCCTGGCCTGTACCGGAGAGGTCTGGCTTCTTAAAAGGATACTGTCATTAATATAGAAGGTATCCTGCTCATCCCTGGCCGGATGCCCTTTGGGGATATTCAGTTTTTCAAAATTATACAGATCGTATTCTACCTCCGGTCCTTCTACCACCTCGTAGCCCATGCCCACGAAGATCCGCTCCACTTCCTCTAGGGCAATGGTGTTGGGATGCTTGTGGCCTGTATTGGCCTTCTTTGCCGGAAGGGTCACATCGATCACTTCCCGCTTCATCTGTTCCTCTCTGGCTTTTCTTGCCAGTGCGGTCTTCGTTTCCTCCAGCCGCTCCTCGATGAGGGCGCGTACCTCGTTGACCATCTGGCCCACCTTGGGTCTTTCCTCCGGGGCCACATCCTTCATGCTCTTTAACACGGTGGTCAGCTCACCCTTTTTTCCCAGATATGCCACCCGGATCTCATTTAACTTTTCCAGAGCGTCTGAAGCGTCGATCTTTGCCAGCGCTTCTGATTTGATCTTCTCTAACTGTTCTTTCATATGTTCCTCCATTCCAGTTTTTCAATACTTTTAGGAAATTTTCAAAAGACCGTCTTCTGCACGGTGCAGCGCGATTCAGCACGAAGTGCTTTTTTACTTGATAGAAATCTCTTATCAAATAAAAAATCCCCGATACGTTTCCTTTAAACGTATCAGGGACGAAAATTCCGCGGTACCACCCTAATTCCTGCCTCTGGCAGACACTTTCCTCTTCACCTAACGCGTGAACCACGTCACAGCCTACTTGCAGATCATATCCGTTTCAGCCATGCAGCTCCGGTGGGAAATTAGGCCTTCCTGTCTGAACCTGGGATGCTTCCAGCCGATGACATCCCCTCTCTGTCGGAAAACAGGCACCCTGTACACCTTCCATGCCTTTTAAAAATTTAACTGCTGTTTTATATATTAGCCGCATCTTCCGGAAAAGTCAACCCCTTCCCCGCTGTTTCCTTCTGTAAAATGAAACCGTTCGTGCCTTAACAATTCATTGACACCTTCTGTTTTTTATGGCATTATTAACCAAAAGGAGGAATCAATTATGGATTATCTGACACTTACCATTGGAAAGCAGAAAAAAATCGCCCTTATTGCCCATGACAGCAAAAAACGCGAGCTCATTGGCTGGTGCGATGCCCACAAGGAGATCTTAAAGCACCACTTTCTCTGCGGCACCGGCACCACCGCCAGGATGGTCACCGATGCCACCGGGCTTCCGGTCAAGGGCTATAACAGCGGCCCCCTGGGCGGCGACCAGCAGATCGGCGCAAAGATCGTGGAAGGCGGGGTGGACTTTGTGGTCTTTTTCTCCGACCCGCTGACGGCCCAGCCCCATGACCCGGATGTCAAGGCCCTTCTCCGGATCGCCCAGGTCTATGATATCCCCATTGCCAACAATAAGGCCACCGCAGATTTCCTTATCACATCTCCGTTCATGAATTCTGAGTATGAACATACGGTCATCAATTTCCAGCAAAATATCAAGGACCGGGCCGGGCGGCTGTAAAGCCGTCCGTTTTATCCCTTCATCTTCGGCTTAAATACCAGGGAGCCCAGATACCCAAATACCAGGGCTCCGGAGATTCCCACGGCGCTGGCTGTGAAGCCGCCTTTGAAGATCCCCAGGATCCCGTCCTCGCCCATGGCCCTGGCGATCCCCTTCCAGAGCGTGTTCCCAAAGCCCGTTAAGGGAACCGTGGCTCCGGCCCCGGCCCACTGGGCAAAGGGCTCATAGATCCCCAGAAATCCCAGGACCGCTCCTGTGACCACCAGGGACACCATGATCCTGCCCGGCATCAGCTTTGTCCGGTCCAGCAGAAGCTGCACCGCCGCGCAGATCAGTCCTCCCACCAGAAACGCCCGTATATATTCCATTGCACATCCGCCTTTCTTTCCGTTTTATTTACTTTCTTCCTTCGTCCATGCGTTCCAGGACCACCCCATGGGCGATGCCTGGGACGCTTTTTCCTTCATTGAAGCTGACCGTGGAAAGCAGGGCTCCTGTGGGCATAAAAAGGACCCGCTTCCACTCTCCCTGCTGGATCCGGGGAAGGATATAGCCGCAGAGCACCGCAGCCGAGCAGCCGCAGCCGCTTCCTCCTGCGTGGGTATCCTGGGTGCTGCCGTCAAAGATCTCAATGCCGCAGTCCATGTACCGGCTTTCGATGTCATGGCCTGCCTTTAAGAGATAATCCAGCAGCAGCCTGCGGCCCACGGTTCCCAGATCCCCGGTGATGATCCGGTCATAATATCTCTCGTCCACTCCCAGGTCTTTAAAATTGGTGACAATGGTATCCAGTGCGGCCATGGCCATGGCTGCCCCCATGTTCATGGAATCCTTAAAATCCATGTCCACGATCTTTCCTGTGGTGATCCCGGCCACCCGGGCCAGCGGGCTCCCTCCTCCGCCTTTTCCCAGGACCACGGCCCCGCAGCCGGTGACGGTCCATGTGGCAGAAAGCGGCCTCTGGTTCCCATACTCCAGGGGGAAGCGGAACTGCTTTTCCGCCGATGCAAAATGGCTGGAGGCCGTTACCAGCACCCGGTCGGCAAAATCTCCGGCCACGGTCATGGAGCCCAGCTGAAGGCCCTCCCCCATGGTGGAACAGGCCCCGTAGAGCCCGAACATGGGGAATTCCAGGTCCATGCTCCCAAAGGAGGTGGCGATCAGCTGGGCCAGGAGATCGCCTCCAAAATAATACCGGATCTCCTCCTTATCCAGCCCGCTCTTTTCAATGGCCAGCCGTGCGGTCCTGGTCTGGAGCTCGCTTTCCGCCTCCTCCCAGGTCCGTTTCCCCAGCATGGAATCCATCTCGATCCGGTCAAAATATTTTCCCAGGGGCCCCTCCCCTTCCTTCTTTCCCACCACCGAAGCGGCAGAAAGGATCAGAGGAGGATCTTCAAATAACAGGCTGGCCTTTCCTCTTTTACTCGTTCCCATATTTCCATCGCCTTTCCATTTCGATTCTTTATCTTCCAGTATTCCCGGCTTTCATGGAAAATATGTCCCGGAGGAGCTGAACCGTATTCTGGCAGACGTATAAAGGAGATCGGACTTCCAGGCTTTTCATTACAGACATGATGTGTTTTTCAAATGCCCCATCAACATATAAAACTTAAAATGGCAATAACGCTGAAACACAGATGGATCGACAGACATGATTCTTGCAAGAAAAACGGGATATAGGTATTTCTGATTATCCAAATATAAAATCTTCTTATATTTTTCTATATTAATAGTATCTTTCTCATAGCAAGTATAATATTGAAACTCGGAATAATATCTTGGTTTTTCCTCATCCTTTATTTGATCAAATATATTTATAAAATTTGCTTTTGCATATTTCTCATTGAGCATTTCCAAATAATTTCTTTCATAACTTCTTTTACGGATTTTTTCATATGCTATTTTCTGGATCTGTTCAAATACAATATTTATATTTTCTTCTTGGTATCCATGATATTCTTTTAAATCACTGACTACTTTTTTTATATCTATCTGATATTGAGTTGCAATAATATCTGCATCTTTATAATCCAAAATATTCAAACTGTCCATTAATTCATTTTTATGTTTCTCGCTGTCATTCTTATTAATTACTTGGCAGTATTCTTTATATATCTCACCAGAAAAATCATCTGGCAGGAGTACATATACTTGAAATGTACTAAAAAGTTCAATACATGCATAAAGGAAATTTTTATAATTAAATAATCTTAACACATGAAATAATTCATAAGTATCCTGTGACTCTATAATCGAATCAAATAATGTCATAGGTACAAAGGGGATTACGATAGGCTTATTCATTAATTCTTTATTTTTACTATCAAATACCCAATTCAGTTTATTCACCTCAACATCTGAATAAACTGCAAAATTAAACGCTATTTTTGCCATTCCCTTTTTGTAGAATTCATTATCTAAATTAAAAACATATGCTACTTTCTCGTATTTCTCAGATTCCCATTTCTTATATTTCCCATCTTTATCAAACATTGATATAACTTTGCCATTTTTAAACCATGTTTTATAAGAATTTCCCTCTTTATCGCGCATAATCCCTTCGTATGATGTCTTACCTGTTTTACGATCAAAGTTCATATCTAAACCATCAATGATTGGTGCAAAAATTTCAGTAAATGCTTTATCCAAATCTGAACCATATTTACTATTACATTTTTTACAATAAATACTGTCGGATTTTAAAATACCTCCAATCGCATTATGAATAATATGTTCTTCACTCCTGTTTTCCTGGTCTATTTCCATTCCACAGATGCAACATTTCATGAAATACTCCTCCCTTATACGCTCATTTTACCACAAAAAAAATTTCAGCCAGAGTCTATTATAATGAATCAAAGGGAAAACGGCATAGAAAAGCCCTGGGGCCCCCTCCACAAGGAGGACACCCCAGGGCTGGCTCTTTTCTGTGTCTGGCTGTATTGGGAAACTTCCTATTCCCAGCTCATCCTATGATAATATGTAGTTCCGGATGCATCAATATTAAAGCCCTTCAGACCTTTCTTGTATGCACGGACATTATTTCTTACAAACAACGGAGCCTGCGGACAGATTTCATTCAATGCATCACTCAGCTCTGTAACGGCTTTCACGTTCTCTTCTGGATCCAAAGTGGTCTGGACCTTTTCGATCAGAGCATCGATCTCAGGAAGGTTCAGTCTGGTCTTATTGGATCCATTCACGGACATGGAGTGGTAAACACCCTGGGAATAGGCCAGTAACGAGGAAGCCGTGTAGTTACCGATGGCAGCCTGGTAGTCGCCGGTGGCTGTCACATCCAGATACGTAGCCAGGTCCATGGACTCCAGAGTCGTATCGATCCCAAGATTTTCCTTCAGGCAGCTCTGGATCACCTGACCCATACGAAGCTTCATATCATCCGAGCAGATGATCGCAAATCCACAGTCTGCCGGATTCAGTCCAGAAGCTTCCATATATTCTTTCGCCTTATCCAAATCGTAAGACGGAGCGCCTGTATCCGTCACGCCTTTGAAACAGCCGGGAAGCATAGAATCACTGACGCTTCCGGTTCCCTGTAACGCTACCTGGATCACAGCCTCTTTGTCAATGGCAGAAGCAATGGCCTTTCTGAAATCCGGGTTGTTAAACGGGGCCACTTCGTTGTTGACCATCATCCACTGATGGGTCGTTCCTGCTTCATTAAATACCTCGATCCCGTCTGCTTCCATCAAACGGGTCAGATCGGTCGTCTCCACATCTACTACCAGGTCCACTTCTCCGGTCTCCAGAGCCATTGTACGGGAGGAGCCCTCCGGGATCACCTTCCAGATCACATGCTTGATGGGAGCTTCGCCGTTCCAATAGTCCTCAAAGGCAACAAATTCAATGCTCTCGCCCTTCTTCCATTCCACCAGCTTATATGGGCCGGTTCCGATGGGTTCCTTATTGAAATCATGGCCGTTTGCGATCAGCTCTGCCGGAAGGATCGCGTTCCCATGATGGCACAGATCATAAAGAAGTCCGGACTGGGGACCATCTGTGGTGATCTTCACCGTATAATCGTCTACAACTTCAATCGTTCCTGTGGACTGGCCGTACTGGGAAACCTGGGGAGATTCTTTACAGAGCTCCAGGGAAGCCTTTACGTCCTCTGCCTTCATTTCCTGTCCATTGTGGAATTTTACACCTTTTCTTAAATGGAACAGCCACTCCGTATCGCTTACGATCTCATAGCTTTCACATAAAGACGGCTTCGGCGTAAGATCCTCACTGGAATAAAACAGACGGTCATGAGTCATAAGGTTCAGATACTCGCCGGCTGTTGCATTGTGCAGATTCGTGGTCATGTTAGGAGCCTCATTGGCCGTAGCAATGATCAGCGTATCCTTTGCAGCAGCGCTGCTGTCCTCAGTCTTTCCAGCTTCCTGGGACTCTCCGGCTTCGGTCTTCTCCGTTTCAGCGGAAGCGCTTTCACTCTCCTTGGGAGCAGGACTTCCGCAGCCTGTAAATAAACCTGCTGCCATTGTCAGTGCCAGAGCAGACGCAAGTCTGCGCATCTGTTTTTTCCTCATACTCGTTCTCCTTCTCTTTTTCATTTTTATTTGCATGCCGCGACACAATGCATTTTTTTACAATTCAAAATATTTATACATTTTGAACTTTTCATTCAAATAATCATTCCCTACTCCATCAATATAGCAAAAACCAACAAATAAATCAAGTAAAATCTATATTTTTTTACATTTTTCACAAACGCAAAAAGGATACTGTAAAAGCAGCGCCGCAGCCGCCTTTGCAGTATCCTTTTTTCCAGCTTCCGTACCCGGATCAGAGCGGAAGGAGCCCCAGGGCCTCTCCCACCCAGTATACCAGGCCCAGGGCCCAGCTGGCAAAGATCCCATACAGGATCACCGGACCGGCGATGGTAAAGATCTTACAGCCGATGCCGAACACATGGCCCTCGGACCGGTATTCGATGGCTGCGGCCGCCACAGAATTGGCAAAGCCTGTAATGGGCACCAGGGCTCCTGCGCCTGCGAATTTCACGATCCTCTGGTAAAGTCCAAGGCCCGTTAAGAGCACGCTGGCGGCAATAAGCGTTAAGGTGGTCCAGGCCGCAGCCGTCTCCTTCTCCATGCCCATGGAGCCGTAAAGGCCCAGACATGCCTGTCCTATGGTGCAGACCGCCCCTCCCGCAAGAAATGCCCGCAGCATATTTTTTACAGTGCTGTGGACCGGGGTGATCTCCTTGACGTACGTTCCGTATTCTTTTTTCTCGATCTCCATCAGTTACCTCCAAATCCTCTGGAAAAATAGACCATGGCTCCCACGAATTTCCCGGCGGCAATGGAAAGGATCAGATACTGGATCCCCACCGCAAGCCCCAGACGCCGTCCCAGCACTGGAAGCGCCTTTAAGGTCTCTGCCAGGGACATCACCAGGCACCCCACGAACACTCCCAGGGCCAGTCCCCACAGGGCCAGGAACGCAGTTCCGGCTCCTGCCAGGGGCAGATGGAACAGGTCCATAAGGTTCCCGGCCGTTCCCCCCAGGATCAGCAGGGTCTCGTAAAGGATCACATGACATCTTGTGTGTGTCACTCCGATGAGCCGAGGAAACACGCCGATGATGGCCAGAAAGGCAAAGATCCCTGCGGCGATGACGCCTCCGGAGCTGAGTCCGATGAAGCAGAGAGCCAGCTTACCGTACATCCGTCTGCGCCTCCTTCCTTCCGGCATTCTGGATCAGGGCCTTATCCAGGTTCTCCTCATAAAGCCGCATCTCCACTTCAATGGGAGTCGGGTCCACGGTGATCTTCCAGGAAGCAAAATGGTTGAAAAACACCAGGATCCCCAGGGAAAGCCCCGCTGAATACGAGATCTCCAGAACCGTGATCCCCTGGGGCTCTGCCCCCATGATGAGCTGGTAAAGATTCCCGAACACGTCGGTGACATTGGCGTCGTTATTGAAGGTCATGATGGCAAAGGCCGCCCCACAGAAGGAGACCGCCGATACAAAGGCCGTTTTCATCCACTGGAGGGCTGCTCTTCGCTTTATCTGTGGATTATATGAAACGATAAAATCCGTTTCCCCGACACTGTTTATCTGGATGGAGGAGCCGGTCCCTTCCAGCTCCTCCAGAAGATCCATGACGCTCCCCACATAAGAGGCCTCCCGGTCCCGCTCCTTAAAGGATGTGACCTTAAGGGCCTTGATCCTGGCCTCCGCCGCCTTATTCCGGCAGTGGACCTGGGCGATATCCTTTACCCTTACCTCCGGCTCATGCACCTCTGTGCTCTGGGATATCTTTATATAGACCGTATCGCTCAAAGCTCCACCAGCTTCCCGTCCTCGTGGAAGACCAGGGTCCCCTCCGGTCCCTCCTCTGCTCCCTGCATGCCGCAGATCATATACCAGACCATAAATACAATGACAGCAAAAAACATTGCCGATGCAAAAATCTGAAGTCCGTGTTTCATTGGTCTCTCCTTCTTTCCTTTTATCCCTAGTATGCACAGACTCTGTTTTATTATTCCAGCATCCGCTCCCTTAGCTGCCTTAGGATCTTTTTTTCCAGTCTTGAGACCTGGACCTGGGAGATACCCAGCTCCGACGCAATGACGGTCTGTGTCTTATTTTCAAAATACCGTTTTAAGATGATCTGCTGCTCCTGCTCTCCCAGGTCCTTTAAAAGCGCCGTTAAGACCATACGGTTTAAGACCTGGTCATTCTCTGAATTTTTTTCTGCGATCCGGTCCATGAGACAGCCGCCGTTTTCTTCATCCCTGCCCACAGGCCGGTAAATGGACTCCACCTCCGCCCCCGCCTCCAGGGATGCGGCCACCTCCTCGCGGCTGGCTCCCACCTCCCTTGCCAGCTCCTCGATGGTGGGCTCCCGGCCCAGGGAAAACTCCAGCCGTTCCCTGGCGGCCCCGGTCTTTGCGGCCAGCTCCTTTAAGGGACGGCTCACCTTGATCATGCCGTCGTCCCGGAGAAACCTCCGGATCTCTCCAGTGATCATGGGGACCGCATAGGTGGAAAGCTTCACATCCATGGACAGATCGAACTTGTCGATGGCCTTCATAAGCCCGATGCTCCCGATCTGGAACAGGTCCTCCAGATCATAACCGCGGCCCGCAAACCGCCGGACGATGCTCCAGATCAGTCCCATGTTCTCTGTAACCAGCGCATCCCTGGCTTCTTTATCTCCCTGGTGTGCCCGTCTGATGTACTCCATGGTGTCTGTCATCTGCGTCACCTGCCGATTTTCTTTCTCATGGTCACTGTGGTGCCGGAGCCTGGGGCGGACACCACCTCCACCTGATCCATAAAGGCCTCCATAAATGAAAAGCCCATGCCGGACCGCTCCCCGTCCGGCGCTGTGGTGTACATGGGCTCCATGGCCTTTGCCACATCCCGGATCCCCACGCCCTCATCCTGGACCAGCACCGTCAGAACGTCCTCCTCCACCGACACCTCCAGGGTAATGGTACCCTCTCCTCCCTGGTAGCCGTGGATCACCGCATTGGTCACTGCCTCAGACACCGCTGTCTTCACATCCTCGATCTCCTCCAGGGTCGGGTTCATGCGGCTTAAAAACACCGCCACCGCCACCCGGGCGAATTCCTCGTTTTCTGATACACTGTCCATTTTTATGGTTACGACTTCTCTCTTTTTCATGGCTTCTCCACCCCCTGGCCGCCAAACGCCGCCTCTTCTGAATCATACATCTCCATCAGCGCCGGGATCCCGGCGATCTTTAACACCCGAAGTACCTGGGGACCTGCTCCGTAAAGACAGGTCTTCCCGCCGCTGGCCTTCATCTCCTTGTACCGGTTCAGCAGGATGCCGATACCGGAGCTGTCCATGAACTCCGTCCCTGTAAAATCAAACAGGATCCTGGAAATATAATTTTCTGCCATGAGCAGATCCGTCTCATATTTCAGGTTCCGGCAGTTGTGGTGGTCCAGCTCCCTGGGCAGATGGATCACCAGGGTCCGGCCCTTGGCCTCATAAATAAATGATGGTTCCATACTATGTCTCCTTTCCCATGACATAAAAAAAGACCCTGCAGCTTTTCTTCTGTAAGGTCTTTTTCACCAGGCATGCGCCTGTCTCCGCTAATATCCCCGCTCTGCCCTGGCCGATTCCGCCAGCGGTGAATCGGCAAAATTCATGATCACCTGGCCGAACAGCTGGTCCGCCGTCTCCTCATCGCCTTTGGTCTTATAGATCATGGCCATGTTGAAGATGATCTGGGGATTCTTATCGTTGATCTCCATATATTTTTCGTAGTAGTGAAGGGCCGTGTCATAATCTCCGGCCGCTGTGCTCTGGGCTCCCAGGCTTTCTAAGACCGCCGGGGCGCTGGCATTCATTTCTGCCTGGAGCTCTCCCAGGACGCCAGCCATGCTCTCATCGGTGATCTTACTCTGGTCCAGGCCGATATAAAGCTGCACTGCCGTCTGGATGTCTCCCTTCCTCCAGGCGTTTAAGATCTGTACCATGGTCCCGTACTGGGACAGGGTGCTGTCTGAATCGCCCATGAGGCTGCTTAGGTTTTCCTCCGCCGCCTCCTTTTCCTGGCGGTACTGGTCCGCCTCCTTCTGGAGGCTGTCGGCCTTCTGGTTGGCCAGGTTCAGCTTATCGGCGTAGGCCCGCATCTCCTGGTTATGCTCATAATTCAGCGAACGCTCCCTGGCCGGCATCACCATGAACACCACCAGCACCGCCCCCAGGACCAGACCGATGGCAATGTTGATGATGGACTGCCAGCCGGTATTTTCCTTATAGGTGGGCGGCAGGATCACGTCGTCGTCCTGCATCTCCCGGTGGGAAAAGGCGTTTTTCATCTTCCGCTTTTCCACATCGGCCTTTCCGGTCCTGGATTTCACATATTCCATGTACCGCTGGGCCTTCTGGTTGGTCTTATCGATCTGTAAGACCTTAAAAAGGGACTTTCCTGCCTTTGTATGATCCCCGTGCTCCATATAAAGAAGGGCCAGGAGCAGATGGGCCTTTACAAAGTTGGGCTTTTCCTCCACGATCCGCTTCAGCTGCAGGACCGCCAGGTCGTCGCTGCCGCCCTGGGCATGGAACAGCGCCTGGTTATACTTTTTTATGGTCTGGCTGGCGATCTCCAGCTGGCCCGGCTTTCTCTGGACCTCATCCAGATAATGGTCCGCCCGGTTATTCTCCGGCTGGAGATTGATGCTGATGACCCACTGGGTCAGCGCATCAGAGGTCTCCCCCATCTCATAAAAGATCAGTCCCAGGAGATTCCTGGCGTCCGTATGATATTTGTTGAACTGCAGCGCCCTCTTCAGGTACAGCGCGGCCCCGGAAAGATCTCTTTCCTTCGCCATTTCCAGACCGCGGTTATAGTAGCTGTTGGCCGCAAACTGGATCTTCTGCAAATAGTCCATAGATTATTTTTCCTTTATCTCCTTCATGATCTCCATCATGATGTCTGCCATATCCGTCAGATCGCTCTTTATAATAGCATCGCTGACTGCCTCCACCTCAAGGCTGGGCTTAAACCGCTGGATCTCTTCCTCAAAATCGATCATCGTTCTTCCTCCATCCAGGCCGCTGCCGCCGTCCGGATCTCGCCAGCCAGATAAAGGGATCCTGCAATAAACGAAAGATCCCGGCCGGTCCGGTCTGCCAGCAGTGCCTCAAAGGCTTTTTTCGTAGTTTCAAAGCAGCGGATCCTGGCTGTTTCCGGCATCCGCTCCCTGGCCGCCTGGAAAAGCCCGTCCACAGAAAGGGCCCTGGACATATCCGCCGCCGTCAGATAACATTCATCCGGCTGAAGGCTCCGGCCGATCTCTTCCAGCATCCGTCCGTACTCCTTGTCCGCTGCCACGGCAAATAAAAGCCTGGTGGTCTCCGGTCTCCGTTCCCGCTTTAAAAGACAGGCCGCCTCCAGAAAGGCCCGGATCCCGTCCTCATTATGGGCGCCGTCCAGATAGACCCCGGGAAGCAGGCGTTCCATCCTGGCCGGCCATCTGGCGCTCCTTAAGCCCCGGCGTACGGCTTCTGCCGGGATCCCAAGACCGGACACGGAAAGAGCCGTCACCGCCAGGGCTGCGTTCTCTGCCTGGTAGGGGGCCGGAAAGCCCACAGTAAATTCCTCTGTCTTTCCCAGGTAATCCCACTGGAAGACCAGCGTTTCCCCCTCCAGGCGGAAGGGGACGCATCCCACCGGGAACGCCGGACTCCCTTTCTTTTCTGCCGTTTCAAGGATCACAGCCTCCGCCTCCGGACTGGAATCGTCATAGACGGCCGGACAGCCGGGTTTTATGATCCCTGCCTTATGTACTGCGATCTCGCCGGCCGTATGGCCCAGAAAGGCCGTATGGTCGATGCTCACAGACGTGATCACAGAGACCAGGGGATGTTCCACCACATTTGTCACATCGTAAAGGCCTCCCATACCGGTCTCCAGCACCAGGACCTCCATCCCGGCTCTGGAAAACAGCACCATCCCCATATAAAAAAGAAACTCAAAATACGTGGGATGCGGCTTCCCCTGGGCGGTCCACTGGCCGGCGGCCCCGTACACGGTCTCAAAGGCCTGGTCAAAAGCCTCCCGTGAGACCATCTCCCCCTGGATCAGAAACCGTTCCCGGATATCCGAAAGATGGGGCGAGGTAAAGGCTCCGCAGCAAAGCCCGGCCTCTTTTAAGGCCGAGGACAGAAAGGCGCACACAGAGCCCTTTCCGTTGGTCCCGGCCACATGGAAGATCTTCATTCCCCTGTCCGGGCTTCCAAGAAGCTCCAGAAATGCCCTCACATCCTCCATCCCGCTCTTTTTTTTCGCAAAGGACGGGATCCGTTCCAGGTACTGTTCTGCCGTTTCTTTCTGTTTCCTTTTCATACCGCCTGTACCTCCCCATCATACTAGAAATCCAGACTGCCTGCAAGCAGAACCCATCGTTCTGTTTCGACAGCCTGCGGCAGTCTGGTGATCTCTGGAATTTTTTTATTTTACAAGCTGGCCCAGACGCTCCTTTACCTGGTCCATCATCTGGGTATATTTGGAAAGCTTCGCCTTCTCCTCGTCGATCTTGGCCTGAGGCGCTCTGGAAACGAATTTCTCGTTATTTAACATTCCGTTTACCCGGGCAAGCTCCTTTGCCAGGCGCTCCTCCTCTTTTTTCAGACGCTCTACTTCCTTCTCGATGTCCACCAGCTCTGCAAACGGCATATAAATGGCCGCCTGGGGAGCTACTGCGGATACGGCGTCCTCAGCAATGCCGTTCTTATCTGCCTGGATCGCTACCTCGCTGGCATAACCCAGGGTCCCGAAGAATACCTTACTGTGCTCAAAGATCTCCCGTACCTCCTGGTCCTCAGAAACCACGAATACCTTGGCCTTTTTGCTGGGCGGAACGTTCATGGAGGTACGCACGTTCCGGATCGCCCTCACGGCTCCCTTGATGATCTCCACGGCATGCTCCTCGGGACCAAAGTTCCTTTCCTCCTTGTAGACCGGCCAGGAAGAGATCATGATGGACGGCTCCTCCTCCTGCAGATTGCAGAAGATCTCCTCTGTGATAAAGGGCATGAACGGGTGCAGGAGCTTTAAGGAATCCATGAGCACCGTCCGTAAGGTCCAGATGGCCGCAGCCTTGGTGGTATCGTTATCATCCCAGAGACGTGGCTTCACCATCTCGATGTACCAGTCGCAGAATTCCTCCCAGATAAAGTCATAGACCTTCTGGAGGGCGATGCCCAGCTCGAACTTATCCATGTTTTCAGTGACTTCCTTCACCAGGCTGTTGGCCTTGGAAAGGATCCACTTATCGGCCATGGTCAGATCCGCCGGCTGTGCGTCCAGGACCGGAGCCTTTTCAATATTCATCATAATGAAGCGGCTGGCGTTCCATACCTTATTGGCGAAATTTCTGCTGGCCTCCACCCGCTCCCAGTAGAAGCGCATGTCGTTGCCCGGCGCATTTCCGGTCATTAAGGTCATACGAAGGGCATCGGTGCCGTATTTGTCGATGACCTCTAAGGGATCGATGCCGTTTCCTAAGGACTTACTCATCTTCCGTCCCTGGGAATCCCGCACCAGTCCATGGATCAGCACCGTGTCAAAGGGACATTCTCCCGTCTGCTCCAGGCCGGAGAATACCATACGGATCACCCAGAAGAAGATGATGTCGTAGCCGGTCACCAGAACGTTTGTGGGATAGAAGTACTCCATCTCCTCTGTCTTTTCCGGCCAGCCTAAGGTAGAGAAGGGCCAGAGAGCAGAGGAAAACCAGGTATCCAGGGTATCCTCATCCTGTTTTAAGTGGGTGCAGCCGCATTTCGGGCATTTTTCCGGCATGGATTTCGCAACAACCATCTCGCCGCACTCCTGGCAGTAGTAGGCCGGGATCCGGTGTCCCCACCAGAGCTGCCTGGAAATGCACCAGTCGCGGATCCCCTCCAGCCAGTGGAGATACGTTTTTCCAAAGCTCTCCGGAACGAATTTCAGCTTTCCGGTCTTTAACGCCTCAATGGCCGGCTTTGCCATCTCATCCATACGCACGAACCACTGGGGCTTTACCATGGGCTCTACTGTGGTGCCGCAGCGGTCGTGGATCCCCACGTTATGGGAGTGGGGGACCACCTTCACCAGGAGCCCCTGCTCCTTCAGATCCTCCACCATGGCCTTTCTTGCCTCATAACGGTCCATGCCGAAATATTTTCCGGGAACGTTTATGGTGGCGTCGTCATTCATGATGCAGATCTCTTCCAGGTTATGGCGTTTTCCCACCTCAAAGTCGTTGGGGTCATGGGCCGGTGTGATCTTCACGCAGCCGGTCCCGAACTCCTTGTCCACGTATTCATCGGCCACCACCGGGATCTCCCGGTCCGTTAACGGCAGCTTTAACATCTTGCCGATCAGGTCCTTATATCTTTCATCCTCCGGGTTCACAGCCACAGCCGTATCTCCCAGCATGGTCTCCGGACGGGTGGTGGCGATCTCCACAAAGCGTCCTTCCTCGCCCACGATGGGGTAATTGATATGCCAGAAGAAGCCGTCCTGCTCCTCGTGGTTCACCTCCGCGTCGGAGATGGACGTCTTACATACGGGACACCAGTTGATGATCCTGGAGCCCTTATAGATATAGCCTTTTTCGTAAAGCCTTGTGAACACCTCTAATACCGCGTCCGAGCAGCCCTCGTCCATGGTGAACCGCTCCCGGTCCCAGTCGGCGGAGGAGCCCATTTTATGGAGCTGGCGGATGATGCGGCTGCCATACTCGTCCTTCCACTTCCAGGCCTCCTTTAAAAAGCCCTCCCGGCCCAGGTCGTTCTTGTCGATGCCTTCCTTTTTCAGCTTATCGATGACCTTGACCTCTGTGGCAATGGCCGCATGGTCCGTACCCGGCTGCCAGAGGGCCTCGTATCCCTGCATCCTCTTATAACGGATCAGGATGTCCTGCATGGTGTTGTCCAGGGCGTGACCCATATGGAGCTGGCCTGTGATATTGGGCGGAGGCATTACGATGGTAAAGGGCTTCTTCCCCTCCCTCTTTCCTCTCTCTGCATCGGCATGGAAATATTTATTGTCCAGCCATTTCTGGTACAGACGGTCCTCAATGGCCGCCGGATTATAGGTCTTTTCCAGTTCTTTCATAACTGCTCCTCTCCTTTATGTTCCATCTCTTTTGTATCCCTACATCTGTTTTCTTACCACCCGGTACTCATCGCCGGGCTGGTAAAACGGGCAGGAAAAATCCGAGCCCCGCAGAAATGCGGACATCTCATCCTCATCCAGATCTGCCTCGCAGACGTAATACTCATATTCCTCGTCATAGGCGTAAAACGCGCAGCTTTCGCAGCCGCCCTGGGGCTTATTCATTGGAATACGCCTCCATTTCGTATGCGCCGTATACGGTTCCCTTATACTCCAGATGATCTGGTATGTGGGAAACGGCCTTGAAGCCTGCGGCCTCATAGCAGGCCTTTGCCTGGGTATTTTTATCAAACACCGCCAGGGATACCTTCTTCATCCCCAGCACCTGGAATACATACCGCAGGATCTGGCCGGCAAATTCCTTTCCCAGGCCCTTTCCCCGGATCTCCGGGGCTGTCATGATAAATCCCACCCGGGCTTCGGCATCTTCATAATCCGCCTTCCTGACCAGGAAATGGCCCACAGGCGTTCCCTTTTCATCCAGGGCCGTCATCGGCCAGCCGTCGGTCTCCTGCAGACACCACCGGGCAAAGTATCCGTCCAGCTCTTCGATGGCCAGGGGATATGAAAATTCCCCGCAGCTCCACATTAAAAAATCTTCCTCACCGGCGTTTTCCCACCATTCCAAAAGGTTCCAGGCGTCTCCCGGTTTATATGGCCTTAAACGAATCATAGAATTCTCCTTAAAAAGAAAACGCCCTCTGCAAATGCAAAGGGCGAAATACCGCGTTACCACCTTTATTCACCGCAGCTGCGGCGATCTTTCCGGTCCATAACGGAAACCACCCGGAAACGGCTGGACAGGCATTCGCCCCTCACCGCTTCAGCTCCAAAGCTACCTTCCGTACCTGCATTCCCGGCCTGTCTTTCAGCCTGCGGACAGTCCTCTCTGCTGGCGCCTGGTACGTACTCCTCTTCTTCCCAGCTTTTTCATATACCCAATAATATAGTGGAATCTTTTCTCCTTGTCAAGGGCCTTATGGTATTTTTACAGCATCTTCCTGTATTCCAGCTTCCACTGGTTCAGTACCTTTGCGGCTCCCTCCAGCCTTTTTTCCGGATCCCTGTCGAAAATTTCCTGGAGCCGTACCGCAGGTCCCGTCTGTCCGGCCCTGGCCAGAGCCTCGTTAAACTCCCGGTCCCAGCCCTCTGTATCCTGGGAAGCCAGAAGCTCCCGGCACCGGTCCTTCATGGAAAGCTCCGGATCCAGCTTTGTAAGGAAATACATCCCCTTCAGATACGCGGCCTCTGGCTTTTCATTCCAGGCGCAGACATAGGCGTCCATGGCCTTCTGGAAAGAGAACAGCTCCCCATAGCAGGCTCCCAGGTTGTTCCAGACCTTTCCCCTGAATTCGTGGGATAAGCTCCTGCCGTCCCCATTGTCCAGGATCCGTTTGTACATGGAGGCCGACCGGCCGTAAAGCCCCAGGCTGTAAAAGTAATCGGCCCTCCTCTTTTCATATTCATGGGAGGACAGCTTCCTGAGGCCCGCCACCTTCTGCCGGTAGGCCGCCTGCTCTGCCTGGGTATAGAAAGCGCAGTCCTGGAGGATCAGGAACAGAAGCTCATCCGACGGTCCCCGGCTCTGGATCCACTTCTGGATCCGCTCCGCCAGGAACGGAAGCCTCAGCTCAGTCCGTAAAAATGCCGCCAGACGCTCGTTCACAAAATCCTCCATCACCAGGAGAGGATGATGATAGATCACGTAATTCAGCTCCTGGGAGGAATACAGATGGACCCCCAGCTCCTCGACAAAATAGGGGGATGTCACCGGTTCCTGCCGGCACAGGATCAGGCTCATACTCTCACCTCCTGACGGATCTCAGCGTCTGTTTTCGGGAACAGCTCCCCAAAGCCCCGGTCCACGATCTTCACCACCATGGTCCTTTCATCCAGAAAGCCCACAGCGATCCGCACCCTTGTGGTCTTGGGAGGACGTTTGGGAAAGCCCTCCAGCGGGATCCGGACCAGCCTCTTCTGCTTGGGATTCTGGGGCGATGTGATGATCAGCTCGATCTCCTCCTGACCGTCCAGGATCACCTCCAGAACGCTCCTGGCCTCATACCAGCTCTCTCCGGCGGAGGCCAGGGCGATCTGGATCCGGCTGTCCCGCTTCATGACCTCCATAGCCACCGTGGATCTTAATTTTCCCTCACACAGACATACAAAGGGATAGGAGGATCTCTCCTCCAGATAGTCCCCGGCCTTTAAGGCCGCTCCCCGGGCAAAAAGGGATGGCTCCGCAAACACCCGTCTCCGGTGGCACACCTGCTTCATAAATTCTGGAGCCCAGTCAGTCCTTCCAAAGCCCTTTCCCGTTAAAAAAATTGAGGAATACAGCTTTTTCTGGAGAAGCCGTTCCCCGCAGGCACAGAGGATCTGATCGGCCATCCTGGCTCCGGAGGGCGAATCCAGCACATTAAGGCTGAAGCCCTCCTCCAGATCCTCGTGCTCCGCCCAGGCCGTCATCTGCCTCGGCCCCTGGACCACCTTCAGCTCATAATACCGCAGTGCCTCATCCGACAGGGAAAACATCCCCACCTGGCCGCCCCATACGTCCCGCTTCTGGCTCAGAACGTAGTAAACGAAGCACTCCGTATGGCTGGCAATGTGGACCAGATCCCTGGAGATCCCCAGAGCGTCTGCACAGCCCATAAGACAGTCCATCAGCTTCATTTCCATATTTTCCAGGGAGATCACCAGCTGGGCCACCGGCACACCCGGATATTCCGCCCGGATCATGGCCAGGATCCGTTCCATATACATCCTTAAAAGCTCTGCTCCCTGGTATTTCACCGACGAGATGGTGGCGGTCCCATCCTTTACAGCCAGGCTTAAGAGCTTGTCCACGATCACGCCCTCGCCCATCAGTGTATATTTATATGCTTCCTCGCCCACGTACCACCCGCCGTCTGTTTTTTTCCGGCAGATGACCGTGGGGATCACCCAGGTCTCATCCCGTCCGGCCACCGCCGCCTGGGTATAGGCATCGCACAGGTCGATTCCGATTATCAGTTTGTCCATTTCATTTTCCTCTTACTCCGCCAGCGGGAACAGCTCTTTTGCCGCCTGGCTTTCTGTCACATACCGCACCATGGCCTCCTTAAGCCTCCGGTCGTCCTTCATGGCCAGACAGAGTCCCATGGTATTGAGGGCGGAAAAACGATTTCCCCGGTCCCCGGCGGCCGCTTCCCGGCAGGAGATCCTGCCGCTTGCCTTTTCCACCGGCTCCCCATTCTCATACTCGCTTATGGTATATTCCATGACCTCGCCCTCGAACAGAAGCTTCTGGCGCACATAGATCCCCTTATACACCGGCTTCAGCTCTTCCTCATGGAACTCCTCCTCATCGGGAAGAACACGGACCATGAGCACCGGACGGCCCTCCGGCGCGCCGCGGTACTCCACGATCTCCTTATCCAGCAGTTCTCCCGGAAGGTCCACATAGGGAGCCAGATCCTTAAAATATGCAAAAATCATGCCCTGGTCCAGCAGGACGGCCATACACCGGCGGCATACCTGCTGCTGCTCCTTCTCCAGGGACGGCAGACCGGCGTAATATTTTGTCATGGCCATCAGATAGATCTCCGGCAGCTTCCGGATCTCCTGGCTTCCGTTGATGGCCCCCTCCAGATAGGCAAACACCCGGTCCCCCGGCGTCTGGCCCTTTAAGAAATAATCCACGCAGCGGATGGTAAAATATGCCTTTACAATGGCATCGCTGGTCTTTTTCCTTCCGGCATAAAGATCGAATACCGTATCCAGGTGTTTATCGCTTCCGGTGAACAGAAGCTGGGCCAGGAGCCGTTCCTCCATATCATAGGTTTCTGTATGCTCCCGGACCGCCTGTACCAGGATCCGGTACATATCGCTGTTGGCACCGTTGAAGTACCGGCACAGATAGTCCAGGATCACGCTGTCGCCTTTTCCGGACAGGAAGATCCTCCGGGCCATATGTAAAAGCAGGTCGTCTGCCTCTGCCAGATTCTGTGCGATCAGCTTTGTGCATAGCTTTAAAAGCCGTTTGATCCTAAGGCCCTCTTCTCCGAATTCACGGATCATATCATAGGCTTCCTTATAAAGATCCTGGCTGATCAGCGTCTCGCAGATCCCCACCCGTTCCGTCCGGGACAGGCGTTTTTTGTCCAGCCGGAGAAGATAGGCTCCTCCCTCTTCGTTCATGGCCTCCTCACCGTTCCTTGCCGGGTCATTATAATAGGCGATGATCCGGGTGAGAATTTTCTGCTGGTACAGCTCCTTCACCGGAAGAGAATCCAGGGCATCCTGGAGTACGCGGATCCCGTCTCCGTCTATCTCCTCTTTTTCCATGATCCCAAGGCAGGCCCGCATTTTCAGCATGGGGTGGTCCGGGAACATTTCAAAGCACCGTTCCTCCAGCTCCCGTTCCTCCAACACCGGCTCCCTTGTATAGGGAACGTCCATATACCGGTTTCCATACACATCCTGGAACAGGAGCACACAATCGTCAAAATATAAGGGCGCATATGCCGTCCCATCGTTTAAGGGATAGGCGTCCTCTCCCTCCAGAAGGGCGCTGCCCACCACCACATATTTCATGGACGCATCCTGGCAGCAGATCCGGTTGGCCCTTAAGATCCCCGGCAGTACCCTTGCCACCTGGGCGTCGATGATATCCCGGTAGATCATATGCCGGTAGATCACTGCCAGGAATCGGTCGATCCTTCCCTCAAAAAGCTGCTCCATGGCAAACTTTTCCATTTCCCGCTCATAGGCCTTATAAAGCCTGTCTCCGGGCTTTAAATACGTCAGAACGTTGGCGTAGAGCACGGAACGGCTGCGGCGGTCCATGTGGCTGTGCTCATAAGAAAAATACAGCAGAACCTGCTTCGGCAGCATCTGGTCATAGGAGGCCGGCAGGGAATACAGGTAATATTCATAGATCCTGGTGAGGCTGATCTCCTCCTTTATCCCCTTTTCATACCAGGGGAAGCAGGCATCTGTACGCATATTGCCCTTGATCAGCAGACAGCACACCGCCGTCAGGATCTCCTTTTCCGGATATTTCTCATAAAGGGACGCCAGGAGCCGGTAGTAAAGCCGGTGGAAAAATTTCGCCCCGGAGGCCAGGGACGCGGCCCGCAGGGCCAGCGCCTCTCCTATCATGCCATGGGTCACGCCGTAATACAGGGCATGGATCTCAAAGGGCTCCATATTCATCAGAAGAGCCGGATCCTTTTCCAGAAGCCGGCAGGCCTCGATATACAGGAAGGGACTGTGGCATCCGTTCCTGTACTGGGTCTTAAAGCTGTCAAACAGCGCCGGGCCCTCCTCAAACAGCTCCGGCTCCATCTTTAAAAGCAGGAGCTGTAAATAAAACCGTCCCTTCCGCTTATCCAGCTTCTTTCTCAGAAGCCGCAGCACCGCATCCCTCCTGGTCTCATCGGGGTTCACCCGGTACTGGAGGTACTGGTAAAAGCAGTACAGGGTCCCGGTCCTCTCCTCCTCTGCCGCGATCTGGTCCCGGCAGCTGTCCAGACACAGGGCCGCCTGATCCGGCCGTCCCGCATCCAGATACGTCTCCGCCTGGAACAGGGAGTGGAGCAGAGAGCTGCCGCAGGCCCCGCGGATGGCGTCCAGCTCCCTCTGGAGCTTCGCTAAAACCTTTGCCGGATCATTTTTCCCGCTTTCATACTCCTCCCGGAGCGTCAGATACCGGGCTATGCTGGACCGGGTGATCTCCCGGTCCCTGGCTGCCGCTCCCGGCTCATTTCCAGCTGTGGCCGTGATCTGGACCGCCGTTTCTCCGTGGACCGTCAAAAACCGGATGGCCCCCAGGTTCTTTCCCCTGTGCAGCCGCTCCGGATGGATCTTAAAAGCCAGGTCAAAGCGGCCGTCCGTAAAGTCTGCCTGGGTCACGGTCTTCTGAGAAAGCTCAATGAAATCCCCGTCAGCCTTCACCTCCATATATACATAGCCCCAGCCATTTTTCTGGAGGACGATCCGGTCGCTCACCTGTTTTTTCGGATTATCATACGTTTTGGATGCGGCTGAAAGAGTCAGCTCCACCGGCTCCTTCACTCCCAGCCCCAGGAAAAACTCCTCCAGGGCGTTCTGCCGGTTTCCATGGCCCCGGATCCCGTCAAAGACTGCCCGTACCCGCAGGTCCTGGAGGAAGGGTGCGTCCGTAAAATCCTTATATTCCATGAGCCGCAGAGCCAGATCCATATCCTTCTGGGCCAGATCCACAAAATCCTCCACCGTATGCAGGGTGGAGAGGACCCGGATGGACGCCGTCGTTTCCACACAAAAAAGGAAGGGGACCTCCAGCTCTCCGCCGTTGGTCACCAGATTGATGGTTCCGCGGATCACATCCCCGTTTTCGCACCAGGAGGTATCCACCTCGTACACAATATGGTTTCTCAGGCCGCCGAAGGACCGGGAGGCGATCCTCACCCTGGAATGGGTGGAGTAGGCCAGCCCCTTGATAGAAAGATTATTTTCACTGGAAAGGTACAGCTCTCGTTTATATATGGTATCGCTGCCCAGCGTTTCCTCCACCTTCACCGGAGAAAGAAACAGCTTCGGCAGCTCCGCATCCACAATCCCTCGCGCGAGGCGGTTGATCCGTTCTCTCATAATATTTCACCCTGGATTTTCATAATCAGCAGCCGCCCTGAAGGCCCGGCCGCCATAATCGTTTCAGTTTATCATATCATACTTTACTGGTAAATACACTACCATTTTCGACGAAATTCGGGCATGTCTGCCCGGAAGGTCCTCCCCTCCGCCGCCAGGCTGTCCCCTAAAAAAAGAAAAAGGACTTGAATCCCCCGGGAGAAACCTGTAAAATAAGGATAGTTCCCTATTGATTCAAAGGAGTAAGCCTATGTTATCGGATCCGATCACCCTTTATAAGCTCATGATCCTCTATATGCTGGCCCACGTCAACTTCCCGCTGACCAATTCCCAGCTCACGGATTTTTTCCTGGACCATGAATACACCACCTACTTTACTTTGCAGCAGGCCTTAAATGAGCTGCGGGAAGCCGGGCTTCTGAAAATGGAGTCCATCCACAACTCCTCCCGCTATGAGATCACCAGGGAAGGGGAGGATACCCTTTCCTTCTTCGGATCCAATATCTCTCCTGCCATTGTCTCCGACATTGACGGCTATTTAAAGGAAAATAAATTCCGTCTCCGCAGCGAGGTGGGCGTCATCTCTGATTTCTATAAGTCCACAAACCAGGATTACATCGTCCACTGTGAGGTGCGGGAGGGAAAATCCGCGCTCATCAGCCTGGATGTATCCGTTCCCGATAAGGACCAGGCCGAGATCATGTGCGGCCACTGGAAGGAGCGGAGCCAGGAGATCTATTCCTTTGTCATGCGGTCGTTAATGCGGTCAGAATAGGAGGAGTCCATGAAAAGACAGCGGTCTGATCTGTCCAGACGGATCCGGCGGATCCGCCGGAATTTTTTTCTTCTGGTCACCGTCCCCACTGCCGTGGTCGCCCTTGGACTGGCAGTGATGGATGCATACCAGCAGGCTGTAAAACGGAAAAACGGCGTATAAAGGCTCCGGGGGAGCCCATGTCATGGCGATATGGGCTCCCCCGTTCTTTTTCCCGGATCAGGCCTGCTCGGTTTCCCCAGAGCCTTCCTCCTGTTCTTTTTCTTCTCCGGCGGCCATCTTCCCGATCAGCGCCCAGATCTCTTCCCTCCCCTGCTTGCTGGCAGCGGAAAACGGGATGATCACGTCGTCCTTTTCCATTCCCAGGCCGTTCCTTATGAGCTTCACCTGTTTCTGGATCTGGCTCCGGTTGATCTTATCCAGCTTTGTGGCGATGATCACCGGGCGGAAGCCATTGTAGACCACCCACTCGTACATGGTCCTGTCATTGGCCGACGGCTCATGGCGGATATCCACCAGAAGGAACACGCATTTCAGCATTTTGGACTTATGGAGGTAGTTTTCGATCATCTTCCCCCATTTTTCCTTTTCCGTCTGGGACACCTTTGCATAGCCGTATCCCGGCAGGTCCACGTAATACAGCTCTTTGTTTATATTATAAAAATTGATGGTCTGGGTCTTTCCCGGCTGGGCCGAGGTCCTGGCCAGGGCCTTCCGGTTCATCAGCGCGTTGATCAGCGAGGATTTTCCCACATTGGACTTTCCTGCAAACGCAAACTCTGGAAGAGTATTTTCCGGCAGCCTGCTGGTCACGCCGCAGACAGTTTCCAGTTCTACATTTCTTATGATCATATTGTCCTCCGATCTTAAACGAACGCCTCCCGGATCACGTCCTCCATGGTCTTGACATAGACAATGGAAAGGCCTTTTGTGATCTCTTTGGAGATCTCTGCCATATCCGGCTGGTTGCCCGCCGGCACCAGGACCTTTTCCATATGGGCCATCCTGGCCGCCAGTGTCTTTTCTTTTAAGCCGCCAATGGGAAGCACCCGTCCTCTTAAGGTGATCTCTCCGGTCATGGCCACCCTGGCATGGACCTTTGTTCCGGTCACCGCCGACAGCATGGCCGTGGCCATGGTGATGCCGGCGGATGGGCCGTCCTTGGGAACGGCTCCCTCCGGAATATGCAGATGCATGTCATGGGTCTCAAAATAATCCCTGGGGATCTCATATTTTTCGCTGACAGAGCGCACATAGGTCAGGGCGATCTGGGCCGATTCCTTCATCACATCGCCCATCTGGCCCGTCATCTGAAGCTTTCCGTCTCCTGGCATCACGTTGACCTCGATCTGCAAGGTATCTCCCCCTACACTGGTCCAGGCCAGGCCGCGGACAATGCCCACCTGATCCTCCTGGTTGGCGTCCTCAAAGGTGATCTTTTCCTTGCCCAGGTATTTTTCCAGGTTGGCCTCGGTCACCCGTACAGAGGTCTTATCCCTCTCCAGGAATTCCCTGGCCGCCTTCCGGCAGATCTCTCCGATCCGCCGCTCCAGGTTCCGGACGCCGGCCTCTCTGGTATAGTTGTGGATGATCTTTTCCAGGGCCTTATCACTGATGGTGAGCTTTCCTTTATCCAGCCCGTTCCGCTCCAGCTGCTTGGTCACCAGGTAGTTCCTGGCAATATGGAACTTTTCATTTTCCGTATAGCTGGATACCTCGATCACCTCCATACGGTCCAGAAGAGGGCCGGGGATGGTCTGGGTGGTGTTGGCTGTGGCGATAAAGAGAACGCCGGAAAGATCCAGGGGGATCTCCACATAGTGATCCCTGAACTTCACGTTCTGCTCTCCATCCAGGACCTCCAGGAGCGCCGACGCCACATCTCCCTTGTAATCGCCGGATACCTTATCGATCTCGTCCAGAAGCATCAGCGGATTGGCCACGCCCGCCTGGCGCATGGCCTCGGCGATCCGGCCCGGCATGGAGCCCACATACGTCTTCCTGTGACCGCGGATCTCCGCCTCGTCATGGACGCCGCCCAGGCTGATGCGGACGTATTTCTTATTTAATGCCCTGGCCACCGACCGGGCGATGGAGGTCTTTCCTGTTCCCGGCGGGCCCACCAGGCAGAGGATGGGGCTGGTCCCCTTTTTGGTCAGGACCCGGACTGCCAGATATTCCAGCACCCGCTCCTTGACCTTTTCCAGTCCGTAATGGTCCTCCTCCAGGATCTTTTCCGCATGGCGGATATCCTGGTTGTCCCGGGACGTCTTTTTCCAGGGAAGCTCCAGCACTGTTTCGATGTAGGTCCGCAGCACGTTGGCCTCCTGGCTTCCGCCGGGCATCGCCTTGAAGCGCATGATCTCCTTGCGGATCTTTTCCTTCGTCTCCTTATCTGCGTTGAGCTTCTCCAGCTGCTCCAGGAAGCTGTCTGCGTCGGAGCCGGTATACTCCTCCCCCAGCTCCTCCTGGATCACTTTAAGCTCTTCCCTTAAAATATAGTCTCTCTGGTTTTTGTCAATGCTGGCCTTTACCTTTCCCTGGTAATCCCGTTTGATCTTTAAGATCTCGATCTCCCGCATCAGATAATAGACCACCCGGTCATACAGATGGCTCACATAACCGCACTCCAAAAGCTCCTGCTTCACCGTATACTCCCAGGGGAACTGACCGGCCGTCTGGATCAGCAGCTCGTTCAGATCCGTAATGGCCATAAGCCCGCCCATGAAGTCCTTGACCGTCTTGGGATTGCCGTTTCCAAACTCTTCCAGCTTCTCCTTGACGATGCGGGCCATGGCCTCCTTTACAGTATCGCTTAGGTTTTCTTCCATCAGAGGCGCTTCTGCCACCTCGGCCTCCAGATACGGATCATCCTGGAGCAGATTGATAAGCTCTGCCCTTTCCAGGCCCTCCACCATGACCCGGACCAGGCCGCCGGGGATCTTCACCAGCTGCTTGATCCTGGCGATGGTACCGATCTGGAACAGGCCGGAGGCATCGGGATCCTCCTCCTCGATCTGGCGCTGGGTCACCAGGAACACCTTCTGCTCTCCCACCATGGCGTGCTCCACGGCGCTGATGGACTTGTCCCGGCTGATATCAAAATGCTGGATCATCTCAGGAAGCACTGTCAGCCCTCTGAGCGCAATGACCGGCAGCGTCATCAATTTTTCATCCATGAACATTCTCCTTTTGTATATATAGAAAAAATGGGCCGCTGTAAAACCTGTTCGCTTTGCAGCAGCCCGTCTCTATCAGGCGATCTCGCCCTTACTGTCTTTCTTTGATCTGCCTAAAAGGTTCTTTCTGGGAACCGTCAGATCCCGGTATACGATCTCCGGCTTTCCCTTTCCTTCCACTGCGTCGCTGGTCACCGTACAGATCCCCACATTGGAATCCGACGGGATCTCATACATCATATCCATCATGACGTTTTCCATGATGGAACGCAGTCCCCTGGCCCCGGTCTTTCTCTCCACTGCCATATGGGCGATGGAATGGACCGCCTCGGGGGTAAACTCCAGCTTCACGTCATCCAGCTCAAACAGCTTCTGATACTGCTTGGTAATGGCGTTTTTCGGCTCTGTCAGGATCTTCACCAGGGCGTCCTCGTCCAGAAGATCCAGGGATACCATCACCGGCACACGGCCCACAAATTCCGGGATCAGGCCGAATTTGGTCAGATCCTGGGGCATGGCCTGCTTTAACAGGGCCCCCACATCCATGTGCTTCCGGTCGGCGATCTTGGCGCCAAAGCCGATGGTGCTGGCCTCCATCCTGGATTCCACGATCCGCTCCAGGCCGTCAAAGGCCCCGCCGCAGATGAACAGGATATTGGTGGTGTCAATGGGGATCAGCTCCTGCTGGGGATGCTTTCTTCCGCCTTGGGGAGGAACGTTGGCAACAGTTCCCTCCAGGATCTTAAGGAGAGCCTGCTGTACGCCTTCGCCGGAAACGTCCCTGGTAATGGAGACATTCTCGCTCTTTTTGGTGATCTTATCGATCTCATCGATATACACGATCCCGTACTCCGCCCGGCTCACATCGTTGTCCGCCGCCTGGATCAGCTTTAACAGGATGTTCTCCACATCCTCGCCCACGTATCCCGCCTCCGTGAGGGTGGTGGCGTCGGCGATGGCAAAGGGAACATTTAAAAGCTTTGCCAGGGTCTGGGCCAGGTAGGTCTTTCCAGAGCCTGTGGGGCCCAACATCAGGATATTGCTCTTCTGGAGCTCGATGTCGGATTCCCTCTGGGAGGTGATCCTCTTATAGTGGTTGTATACAGACACAGACAGGACCTTTTTGGCCTCCTCCTGTCCCACCACGTACTGGTCCAGGAACTCCTTGATCTCCTTGGGCTTTAACAGATTGATTCCTGCGAAATCCGGCGCTTCCTCCCCTTCGGGACCCAGCTCCTCTTCCAGGATCTCGCTGCACAGCTCAATACATTCATCACAGATAAATACATTATTTCCAGTGCCTGCGATCATCTTTCTGACCTGCTCCTGGCTTTTTCCGCAGAAGGAACAACGGATCTTGTCTTCAGGTCTTACTGGCATGTTCACACCTCAATTCTAAAAATTTCCATATTAATGTCCAGTGATCACGCGGTCAATGAGACCGTATTCCATGGCCTCCTGGGCGGACATGTAATTATCCCTCTCTGTATCTCTTTCGATGGTCTCCAGAGGCTTGCCTGTATTGGCAGCCAGGATCTCATTTAATTTCTTTCTGGTCTTTAAAATATGCTCAGCCGCGATGTTGATCTCTGTGGCCTGGCCCTGGGCTCCGCCGGAGGGCTGGTGGATCATGATCTCAGCATTGGGGAGAGCGAACCGCTTTCCTTTGGCGCCGCCGGAAAGCAGGAATGCGCCCATGCTGGCTGCCATTCCGATACAGGTAGTGCATACGTCGCATTTGATATAATTCATCGTATCGTAGATCGCCATACCGGCTGTAACGGAGCCGCCGGGGCTGTTGATGTACAGATTGATATCCTTATTGGGGTCTTCAGACTCCAGGAACAGAAGCTGTGCCACCACAAGGCTGGCGGTCACGTCATTGACCTCTTCTCCCAGGAAGATGATCCTGTCTTTTAAAAGTCTGGAATAAATGTCATAGGAACGCTCGCCTCTGCTGGTGGATTCCAGTACGTAAGGTACTAAGCTCATATTCTCTCCTCCTGCTCATAACATTTGACAGGGGATTGTCACAGCATAGCTGCAGCAACCCCCGTTTCTCCTGCGTATTCTAAAACTGAAACCTCTGACTATTCGGTCAGAGCTGCCTCTTTTACAAGGAAGGTGATGGCGTTCTGTACAGCCAGGTCTTCCTTCATCTGGGCGATCTGCTCTTCGCCGAACATACCCTTGATCTGGTCCTTCTCCATCTTGTAGGCTTCAGCCATCTTGTCGAACTGTGCGTCCACATCCTCATCGCTGGCAGTGATGTTCTCAGCCTTTACAACAGCCTCCAGTACCAGTCTTGTCTGGATCCGCTTTAAAGCCTGGGGCTTCATCTGCTCGCCGATCTTTTCTGCAGTCATGCCTGTGATCTCTGCATACTGCTTGAAGGAGATGCCCTGGCTTTCCAGTCTGCGCACATAGTCGTTTAACATACCGTTGACTTCCTCGTCAACCATCTGGTCAGCGATCTCCATGGAAGCGTTCTCAACCACCTTATCCACAACACGGTTCTCTATCTCTGTGTCAGCGGCTTTCTGCTTCTCATCCTGGAGTTTTACTCTTAAATCGTTCTTGTACTCTTCCAGTGTATCGAAATCGGATACTTCGCTGGCGAACTCATCGTTCACCTCCGGAAGCTCTCTCTTCTGGATCTCTTTTACCTTTACCTTGAATACAGCCGGTTTGTTCTTTAAGTCCTCTACATGGTACTCAGCCGGGAATGTCACGTTTACGTCGCACTCCTCGCCGATGTTCTTACCGATCAGCTGCTCCTCGAAGGTATCGATGAAGGTGTGGGAGCCGATGGTCAGGGGATAATCGTCGCCCTTTCCGCCGTCGAATCTCTTTCCGTCCACATAGCCGTCGAAGTCGATGGTCACCAGATCGCCGTTCTCAACGGCTCTGTCCTCAACGGTCACCAGACGGGAGTTTTTATTTCTCACGCTGTTGATCTCTGCGTCGATATCTGCGTCTGTCACATCTGCCTTCACCTTCTGTACCTCTACGCCCTTGTACTGGCCCAGGGTCACTTCCGGCTTTACAGCCACAACGGCTGTGTAGATGAAATCCTTACCCTCTTCGATCTGGGTAACGTCCACAGTGGGGCGGGAAACGATCACAAGTCCGCTCTCCTTTGCAGCGTCCGGATAGCTCTCGTCGATCACTTCGTTGGCCGCGTCTTCAAAGAATACGCCTGCTCCGTACATCTTTTTGATCATTTCAAAGGGAGCTTTGCCTTTTCTGAAGCCCGGGATATTGAATCTGCTTTTGCTCTTATTGTAAGCATTCTTCACAGCTGCGTCAAATTTTTCTGCCGGCACTTCGATGGTAAGCTTCGCCGTATTCTTCTCCAACTTTTCTACCTGTAAACTCATTGTATGGGTTCCTCCTTAAATATATCTGTACCGGACATGGCTTCCATATCCGTCCAATATCGAAACGCCGTCACTCTGGGCGTTACACTTCAATTTAGCATTATATCATACTGTTTTTAGAAATACTAGTATTATTTTTTAAAAAAGCGCCCTAAACACGGTCATACTGGATCTTCTTTTTTAAGGCTTCCGCTGTTTCTCCGTCTATAAGGAGACGCACCAGCTCAAGCCCCAGGTCCAGGGACCAGCCCATGCCCTTTCCGGTGGTCACGGGGCCGTCGGTGACAACGCCCTCCCCGGTGCAGACAGCTCCGGCAAGCTTCTCCTCAAAGCCGGGGAAGCAGGTGGCCCTGCGCCCTTCTAAAAGTCCCAGGCCTCCCAGGACGCCCGGAGCCGCACAGATGGCTGCCAGACGTTTCCCGGCTGCCCCGTGGGCCTTCAGCATGGCCGCCAGGCCCTCATGGTCCCGCAGATGGTCTGCCCCCGGGAGTCCTCCGGGCAGGAACAGCACGTCGGCATCGTCGGTGATCTCCTCAAACAGCGCGTCGGCTGTGACCGTGAACCCATGGGAGCCGGTCACCTGGCGTCTTCCCATGACAGACACCAGCTTTACCTCCACGCCGGCCCGGGCCAGTACGTCGCACACGCCCAGGCATTCCACTTCCTCCATTCCATCCGCCAGGAATGTATAAACCTTTGCCATTAGTTATCTTCCTCCTCTGAGTAGGGATGGAACACGCCGTTTAGGTAGTATCCCCGGCCCGGGCCGCCCTCGGACCGCTTTATGCTCTCGTCCCTCTGATCTTCTGCAGGATGCTCCTCACCCTGTCCCGAAGCTTCGGTCCAGCCGGACGCTCCTTCACTCTGTCCTCCACCGAATACTCCGCTTCCTTCTGCATCTGCTTCGTTTCCATTACACGGTACATGGTCCTGCCCGCAAATTCCGCCGGATCCATACCTCCCTTGTGGATGATCGACATAGTCTGCACCTCCCTGTGTCTGGCCGTAACCGCCGTACTGGCCGTTTCCGGCGCTGTCTGCCTGGTTTACATACGTTCCGCCAAAGCTGCCTGTGGGTACCACCTCCGGATATCCGAAGCCGTTTAACTCCCCGCCGTAAGGCGCCCGGAGCACTGCGTACAGCTCCGCAAAGGTGGCGTAGTAATACGGGAGCACGAAGAAGGTTCCCACGCCGCAGGCCATGGCCCCCAGGAACATCCATCCCAAAAAGGACATTTCCAGCAGCCATGTGTTCATTTTATGGCCCTCCATCATCTGCTTGGAAAGCCGCAGGGCTTCCATGGGCTTCATTTCCGGATTTTCCGCCAGGATATAAGGCACCATGTAGTAGCAGTAGGCAAAATAGAGCCCCGGCAGCACGCATAAAAACGTTCCGCCGACGATGATCAGGTCCCGCAGGAACATGGTCAGCACGATATTCAGGTAATGGCGGGAAAAGCCCCACAAAAGCTTTCCAAAGCCCGCCGACCGGCCCATCAGCCGGCTTTCCATATAGTACCGGTTATGACCCACCGCAATGACCGGGATCACGAAGATCCCCAGGACCAGGGCCAGGATCAGGAATACGATCATGACTCCTGCCATTACTCCGTATATCATCCGGCCGGTCTGGACCACTCCCGGTCCCACCGGGACATTCTCGATCACAGCAGGGATCTTTCCCACCACTGCTGGAAGATCGTCTCCCAATCCCTCCACAAATCCATATTCCTCATAGTAATCGTCCTGGTACCCGCTGTCTGCCGGCTGGGTAACCGGGCTTCCGATACCGCTGATCAGAGAGAATACCAGGCTCACCGCAAAGGCCGCCCAGTAATATTTCCGCAGACACGCCTTGGCTCTTTCTTTCAGCTCTGCCCTTGTCCACATAAGCATTTCCTCCGTTTTTCTTTATTTCGTAAAAATTATTTTCCCTGTAATTTGATTATATCATCTTTCTGGCCCGAATGTTATTACATTTTTCTTATATTACAGAAAACTTATTCTAGGGCCCGCGCCATATCCTGTGTTATAATAGGAGGGAAGGTGCCGGCGCAGGCGTTCCCTGTTCCCGGCATCCAATGGAAAGGAGACAGCCCTATGGAGATCGAACGTAAATTTCTTGTGACAGCCCCGCCAAAAGGCTATGAGGCCCGGCCGTTCCGCATGATCGAGCAGGCTTATCTCTGCACGGAGCCTGTGGTGCGGGTCCGGCGGGAGGATGATTCCTTTTATCTGACCTATAAGTCCAGGGGACTGATGGCCCGGGAGGAGTATAACCTGCCGCTGGATGAAAAGGCCTATCTGCATCTTTTAAAAAAGGCCGACGGACAGATCCTTACGAAAAAGCGGTACCTTCTCCCGGTGGAGGGGCGGCCGGATCTGACCTTTGAGCTGGATGTGTTTGAGGGGGCGTACCAGGGCCTCATACTGGCGGAGGTGGAATTTGCCTCGGAGGAGGACGCCGTGGCCTTTACGCCGCCGGAATGGTGCGCCAGGGACGTGACCTGGTCCGGGGAGTATCAGAACAGCCGGCTGGCCATGGAAAAGGGGTGAGGGCCGGGCGTGCGCCTCATAAAAAAGGCCGCCGAAGCCTTCTCTGGCAGGCAAGCTTGCCAGGATGGAATCCGGAACAGTACCGGCGGGTAAAGCATTGCTATTCGCAATTTGACTGGGCTGTGGAACTGGTTTCCCGATCAGACACTGACTGTCAAATTGCTCATAGAGGCGTGCGCCTCATAAAAAAGGCCGCCGAAGCCTCCTCTGGCAAGCAAGCTTGCCAGAGCCGGTTTCTGCAGCCTTTTTTGCAATGCTTTACGCGGACTACATCATTCCGCCCATTCCGCCGGCGCCGGCGGGCATAGCGGGAGTTTCTTCCTTAATGTTCGCTACTACGGATTCGGTCGTAAGGAGCGTGGAAGCTACGCTGGTAGCGTTCTGTAATGCGCTTCTCGTAACCTTTGCGGGATCCAGGATCCCTGCTTCTACCATATCAACGTACTCTTCTTTGTATGCGTCAAAGCCCATGCCTGTGGCCATCTCTTTTACCTTGTTGACGATCACGGAGCCCTCCAGGCCTGCGTTGGCAACGATATGATATAAGGGAGCCTCCAGTGCCTTTAAGATGATGTTTCCTCCAGTCTTCTCATCACCTTCCAGACCGCTTACCACAGCTGCCACCTTCTCTGCTGCATGAACGTAAGCAGATCCGCCGCCTGCGATGATGCCCTCTTCAACGGCTGCCTTTGTAGCTGCCAGGGCGTCTTCCATACGGAGCTTTGCTTCCTTCATTTCTGTCTCTGTGGCAGCGCCCACACGGATCACTGCTACGCCGCCGGAAAGCTTTGCAAGTCTCTCCTGGAGCTTTTCTCTGTCAAAGTCAGATTTTGTCTCCTCGATCTGGCCCTTGATCTGGCCGATGCGGTTGGCGATCTCTTCCTTATGGCCAAGGCCGTCAACGATGATGGTGTTCTCTTTCTGTACTTTAACGGATTTCGCACGGCCCAGCTCTTCCATGGTCGCATCCTTAAGGTCAAGACCCAGCTCCTCGGAGATCACAGTACCGCCTGTGAGGATCGCGATATCCTTTAACATTTCTTTTCTTCTGTCGCCGTAGCCCGGTGCCTTTACGCCCACTACGCTGAAGGTTCCTCTTAATTTGTTTACGATCAGAGTCGTAAGAGCCTCGCCCTCGATATCCTCAGCAATGATCAGAAGCTTTGCGCCAGTCTTCACGATCTGCTCCAGTAACGGAAGGATATCGTTGATGTTGGAGATCTTCTTGTCTGTGATCAGGATGTAGGGATCGTCCAGAACGGCTTCCATTTTCTCCATATCTGTGCACATATATGCGGAAATGTAGCCTCTGTCGAACTGCATTCCTTCTACCAGATCCAGCTCGGTCTTCATGGTCTTGGACTCTTCGATGGTGATCACGCCGTCTCCGGTCACCTTCTCCATGGCGTCTGCAACCATCTCGCCTACTTCATCGCTGGAAGCGGAGATTGCTGCGACCCTTGCGATCTGTGCCTTGCCGCTGATGGGCTGGCTCATCTCAGCGATGGCCTTCACAGCCTCGTCGGTGGCCTTCTTCATTCCTTTTCTTAAAATAATGGGGTTTGCACCTGCTGCCAGGTTCTTCATTCCCTCATTGATCATTGCCTGGGCCAGAACGGTTGCGGTGGTAGTACCGTCACCGGCAACGTCGTTGGTCTTTGTGGCAACTTCTTTTAAGATCTGTGCGCCCATGTTTTCAAAAGCGTCTTCCAGCTCGATCTCTTTTGCGATGGTCACGCCGTCGTTGGTGATCAGCGGTGTTCCGAAGGATTTATCCAGGACCACGTTTCTTCCTTTGGGCCCTAATGTCACGCGGACGGTATCAGCAAGTTTATTTACGCCAGCTTCCAGAGCTTTTCTGGCATCTACGCCATATTTAATTTCCTTAGCCATGATTCAATTACCTCCAAATTATATACTCTCCGGCCAGGCCGGAGCAGCCGCAGCCTTACGGTCTCCCGCCGCTGCTTATTCAATAACAGCAAGAATATCGTTCTGTTTTACGATGATGTATTCTGCGTCGTCCGTCTTAACCTCAGTTCCGGAGTACTTAGAGAAGATCACCTGGTCTCCAACCTTTACCTGCATGGTAACTTCTTTGCCATCCACAACTCCGCCCGGTCCAACGGCAATGACTTCTGCCTGCTGCGGTTTCTCTTTTGCCTGACCCGGAAGCACGATACCGGACTTTGTCGTTTCTTCTGCAACTAACTGTTTTAAAACAACCCTGTCAAATAATGGTACTAATTTCATTACTGACTCCTCCTTGCCATTTCTGTCTTTATGTTTTTCTATTGGTTGAAATTCCAGAACATTTCAAAATCTCTGTTCCTTTTCACAAGTAATGTTATAGCACGCATTATTAGCACTGTCAAGGGTCGAGTGCTAATTTTATGGAATTTTTTTGGGATTTTTTCATTTTCTTTACAAATATCCCTTCCTTTTTCCTGGAATATGGCTTATTATTAATCTATATCGGTTTACGTTCATGCCGGTTGAAAGGAGAATGAACTATGTCCAAGAAAAAAACAGGTCTGCTCATCGCTCTTGGGGCCGCCATCGGTGCAGCCGCCGCAGGTATTTCCTATTATTTGAAGTATAAATCTTTCAATGATGAGCTGGACAAAGATTTCCATGATTACGAAGACGAGGAAACGTCCTCTGGGGAAACAGGAAAGGGAACTTCTTCCTGTGACGCCGCCAAAGAGCGCACGTATATTACGCTGGAACCCGGAAAGTGCAAGGCCGGGGAAGAAAAAAACGCTGAGGGACCAAAAGACGCAGAACCGGCCCCTGAAACTGCTCCCCAGGAAGAACCCGCTGAGGCCGTAAAGGAAGCCGCTTCTCCGGTTCCGGCAGAATCAGCCACTGTGGAAGAAGATACGGACGGTGCCGGAAAATGATCCAGAGCCTTCTACGCTCCATTGAGATCCTGGAGGTACTGAAGGAAAGGAACCGCAGCTATTCCATTGCGGAACTGGCGGAGGCCATCGATCTGCCTCCCAGCACTGTGCACCGGATCCTCCAGACCTTCTGTGAAAAAAAATATGTGATCCGCGACGAGCGGTCACATACATACCGTCTGGGGCCTGCGCTGATCCCTCTGGGAAAGGCCGCTGCCAACGGGATCCGTTTACAGGATGCCGCCCATCCTCTCCTGTCCGCCCTTTCTGCCAGGACCGAGGAGGATTCCTATCTGGTGATCCCCGTAGGCAACAAGGGGCTTGTGATCGAAAAGGTGGACGGTCCCAACCACATAAAGGTGGTGGAGGAATTTGGCTATGAGATGTATCTCCACTGCGGAGCCATCCGCAAGGTGCTCCTGGCCTACCAGTCTCCCTCCTTTATTGAGGAATATGTGAAAAAGATCATTGAACACGACCACGCCTTCCCCCGGGTGGATGCCGGCGATCTCCGTGACGAGTTAAAAAAGATCCGTCAGTCCGGTTACGCCATCACCTATGGAGAATACGTCAACGACGCCGTGGGCATCGGAGCCCCTGTCTTCAACTCAGAGGGTGAACTGGCCGGCTCCATCGGCATCATCGCCCCCACGATCCGCTTAAACAGCGAAGAGCTTTTAAAGGTCCAGCTGGAATATGTGCAGAAATTTGCTGCTGATCTTTCCAGGGACATCGGATACTCTCCCCTGTTCAGTTCCAGGGCCTGAGTCCTTATAAATCCAGAAGGGAGCGCTTCCGGTCATCGGTTCTGATGACCAGGAAACACTCCCTCTTTCTTTTCTTATTTAAATCTCCGCCGCCAGATTCCTCAGCCACTTCTTCTGACGGTATCTCCAGTATCCCAGCGCCGACTTATAGACCTCCTCCAGCATGACCATGCCGTAGACCACATAGATCGGGAAATGGAACACAAGTCCGCCCAGAAACGCCAGGGGGATCCCAATGCACCAGACGCCGCTGGTATCCAGGAACAGGCACATCTTTGTGTCGCCGCCGCTCCGCAAAACGCCTACGATACAGATCAGATTGTACATCTTTGCCGGCAGGAACAGGGCGAATGTAAGGAGACATCTGGCCGCGTCCTCCTTCACCTCCGGAGAGATCTGGTAAATGGACAGGATCGGCCCCCGGATCATCAGCACGATCACCATTCCGGCCGCCGACAGGAGGAACAGCAGCCGGAAGAAATTGGCCGCATACTCCTCCGCCCGTTCCAGGTGCCCGGCTCCCATCTCATTCCCAAGGATCACCGCTGTGGCGGCGCTCAGTCCCTGGAACAGAACGAATACGATATCCTGGATCGTCATGGCGATGGTAACGGCCGCCACTGCGTTATCGCCCATCCGTCCATAGGCCAGGGAATACATGGTCACACCCAGCCCCCACATGAACTCATTGGCAATGACCGGCGCGCAGGTGCTGACAAACTGGCGGATAAACGCCTTTGTATACCCGAACATCTCCCGGATACGGCAGGCAATGGGGAATTTCCGCATATAGACCACAAGGACCAGCACCGCCGCTTCCACGATCCTGGCGATCAGCGTTGCCAGGGCCGCACCCACAACTCCGAGGCCTGCGCCGTAAATGAAGATCTCCTGCCCTGCGGCTGTAACGGTGCGCGCCGGAAAGATCAGCAGAAAATTCAAAACGATATTCACGACGATCGCCAGGCAGCTTGTGAGCACTGGAAGCTTCACCTGACCCACGGCCCGGAGCATGGCCACATAAACGTTGGTGAAAGCCGTAAACGGATAGGATACGGCTGCCACCACCAGATATGCGCTGCCGACCCGTATGGTCTCCGGGCTGACTGTGAAGATCCGCATCACCAGCTCCGGGCATACCATGGCCGGGATCATAAAGGCCGCTGCTCCCGCCAGTGCCAGCATAAGTGCCAGTCCCAGCACCTTTCTTATGTTTTTCACATCATTATTGCCCCAGTACTGGGCCGCCAGGACTCCGCTCCCGCTGACGATCCCGAATACAAGGAGTGAAAATACAAAAAACACCTTATTTGCCAGGCCCACCGCCGCGATGGTCGTTTCTCCCAGCGTCCCGATCATCATGGTATCCACCAGGTTTACGATCGTATTCAGCATTCCCTGCATGGCCACTGGAAGGGCGATGCGTACGGCCTTCTGTAAAAAGATCCGGTCTCCCAGCATCTTTTTCGTACCTGTCAGAAACATAATCTCCTCCCCTTTTCTTTCTTCTTGGACTATCTTATCAGAAAACCTGCGATCCGTAAAGCAAAAAAGGCCCCGGCAGAAACAGCCTTTGCCATCTCTGCCGGAACCTTTCATATTGTTACAGCACCGTTACGACACAAACCGGTCGGCGGACCGGAAATCTTTTTTATTATTTGCTCATCTCCAGCACATCTGCAAAAGCCTGGATCGCAGTCTGGGCCTGGCCGAAGTCGCGCATCTGCTGGTCGATACCCAGTTTGATGTGCGGGATCTTTGCATCATCCAGGGCTTTCTTTAAGTACGGATACTCCATCTCCTCCGGATCACAGAACTGCTGCATGAACAGTACAAGGCCCTGGGCACCGCTCTTCTTAACAAGATCGGCAACGAACTCGCCGCGGCGGTTCTTCTCAGACTGGGGATCGTAAAGGAGAACGTCATGGTCGATGTTGGCAAACTGTTTTGCCAGAGCCATCATCGGACATTCCTCATCCTCCGGAACGTCTGTGTTGAAGGAACGGCTCTCATGGGCAACGTCATCGGCAGCGATGGCAACATTGTTCTCTTCAAATGCAGCCAAAAGCTTCGGATTATCGCAGATGATACCGGAGGTGACCACCTTGGTTCCCTTCCAGTCGCATACCGGAAGAGCCTCCAGCTCTTTATTTAATTCCTCCAGCATTTCTGTGTATGCCGGCTTCTCCATGAAATAGAATGCCTTTAATACTGCAGAACGCCTGGTGGGTGTGATCACATCACAATGGTCGTTGGCCAGCTTTACAAACGCGCGGCGGGCTGCACGGCTCTTATTGTAGACCTTGATGGCATCCCTGATGGCGTCGGCAGTGATCTCATGGCCGCATACCTTCTCCAGCTCTTCCTTTACATTATTGTACTGGTCGATACAGAACTGAAGGCCGAAATCCTCAAAACGGTTCTGGGGATGGGCTAAGAAGATAACTGCCATCTTATCTCCCATGGATACACGGAAGTTCTGGCTCATGGGACGGAGCGTATCGCAGATGGTGGGGGTGATGATGCCGTCCAGGTCATCCATGGTCCCGTCTAAGAGCATTTCCAGCGCCAGCTGGGCGATGGTGCAGTAGAAGGTCGCACAGTATTCTTTTGCACGGCTGATGGTCTTGTTATTGGACCCCCAGATCCCCATGGGAACCATACCGGCTGCGTAAACAAGCTCCTCCGGAGCATAGTATGGCAGAACGCCGATGACCTTTTTACCCTGAGCCTTATATTCAGCCAGCTGCTGCTTGGGAGTAGCTGCTTTTACCTTAAATTCATCTAATAATGCGTTGATACTCATGGTCTATTTAGCCTCCTTTTCCTGCATGTTTGCCTCCATGGCCTCCACAAGGCCCTGAACGCGGGTCTCGTACTGGGCGGCGTTGAAGTTACGCGGGTCAGCCTGGTCGCCGTCAAAGCCGGCAGTGGGAACACCGAGATCCTTTGTAAAGCGGCGCTGCATCTCTGCCATATAGCCGCTCCACGGCTTACAGCTTCTATTGTAGTGTACCAGAACGCCGTCAACCTTGTTGTCGCGGCAGATGCCCTCACGCCAGTCAACGCCCTGCTCGATGCAGACAGAGTTGGGAGCCTTATAGTAAGCGCGTGCCATCTCGTCCATATTGTTGTAAACGAAACCGAAGGCCGGAGCGTAAACAACGGCTGTTACGTTGACGCCATGCTCCTTTAACGGTTTGAACAGTGCCGGAAGCTTGGGCCAGCAGGGGATACCCTCGAACATTACACGGTATTTCTCCGGGAACGGCGTGGTGGTCTCGCCCTTCTTGATGGTCTCTTCCAGGTCGGAGGCTAAAAGCTCAAATGCCTCGGCGGCCTCAACTCTTGCACGGGCTGTTACAACGTCAGCCATATGGTTGAACAGGTCAAATCCAGAGTATGGAGCCGGTTTGTACTGTAAGTAGTCACAAACCTTTAACCATGCCTTCGCAGTATGGTTTGCGTTCTCACAGGCCTTTTCAAATTTCTTCTCGTCGAACTTCTTGCCAGTCAGCTCCTCTAACTGTTTGATCGCCTTGTCAAACTGGGCGCGGACATACTTCACGTTGGAGTCATGAACATCTACGGTGTTATTGTACGGGATGTCGATCATGATCAGCGGAACGTTGCACATACGGGCAATGTTCTCATACCATTTTGTCATACAGTTACAGATGTTGTTGCAGCAGAGAACGAAATCCGGCTGCGGGATCTGCATCTGACGGATGGGAGAGATGGCCTCGATGCGGCGCTCTTTGTCCGGTCCATCCGGCAGCTTTTCAAGCTCCAGGATATTTACAAGCTCCAGGTACGGAGTCTGGGTCTTCGGATCCTTTTTCGGCTTTCCAGTGGCCTCGTCGATGACCACGTTGCCGTTCTCATCCTTTAAGGGCTTTCCAGTGGACGGATCGATGATATACTCACCGGTCTCCGGATCAAATTTACGGGCAACGCGGACGCCAGCCGCATAAGCAAGGCTGATACGTGCGTATCCACAGATATCGTTGTCATAGCCCAGATCCTCGGCTGCCTGGCACATCATCTCGCCGTAGCGGTTTGCTGCGATACCAGCGGCCTGGTTCTCGGGATACATAACATTCAGGTCAAATGCTGCTGCGAGCTCACACGGGAATTTGGAAGAAGACCATCCCACTAACTCGCCTCTTTTTTTTGCCTCACGCGCGTCCTTGTGAACGTCGTCCACAACCTTACGAAGGGCAAGAACGCCGGGACTAACCTGCTTTTTAGCCATAATTATTCATCCTCCTCATTGAATGTATAAACGACGGCAGCCAGACAGACATGGCTCATGTCCCTCTGGCCCGTTGTCTTACCGTTTAGCGGGTCGCTGCCTGCCATGCGAACAGGGCGGCACCCAAAGCGCCGTTATACTGGGTCAGCGGAGAAGTGAGGATCGGACACCCCAGCTCCTCTTCCAGCGCAGATACAACGCCTCTGTTCTGAGCTACACCTCCGGTCATCACAAGGTCCTTTACCACGCCGATCCGGTGGGCAAGGCCAGCCACACGGCCAGCCACGGAGTGATGGATGCCGTTGATGATATCGCATTTATCCGTACCCATGGAGAGCTGGCTGATGACCTCGCTCTCTGCAAATACGGTACATGTGGAGCTGATGCCCACATGCTTCTTCGACTGGGCTCCCAGATCTCCCAGATCCTCCACGCGCACCTCCAGGACCCTGGCCATAACGTCTAAGAAACGGCCGGTTCCGGCTGCACACTTGTCATTCATCTGGAAGTTGGTCATGGTCCCGTTCTCGATCCGGAGAACCTTTACGTCCTGCCCTCCGATATCGATGACCGTATGGGCCTCCGGGAACAGGAAAGAAGCCCCCCGCGCATGGCAGGAAAGCTCACTCATCTGCTTATCTGCAAGTCCCATTAAGGAATTGCGGCCATAGCCCGTGGCCAGAACGTAGGCCATCTGGTCTCTTGTCATGCCGGCTGCTTCCAGCACGGCGTCGATGGCACGCTGCGGGCCGCTGGTACCAGCCCCCACATCGATCAGGGATTTTGCCACGATCTCTTTGCCATCTTTTAAAATAATACATTTGGACGCTGTGGAACCCACATCGATCCCCAGTGTATAAACTGCACTCATACGAACCTCCGGGTTTTCTTCTGTATCAATGAATTTTTTGTTTTTTCCTGTCCCAGTATAGCACAAGGCACCCTAAAGGACAAGCCGAAATCATATATCCTTTGATACAACATTATCCAGACCGGGGAATCCCCGGCCTGGATCAGAATTCACGCCTTCAGTCAGGATTAGGCCTTATGCGCGTCGTTCCACTCACGGATCGCACGGGGTGTTACCATCTGGTGCATCGGGCAGATGCTCTTCGGATTCTGGTAAACAGCCTCGGTGAATGCCTGGATATACGGACGAAGCTCTGTCATGTCAACGATCTCGTCCACCATGCCGACCTTCGCACAGTATTCCGGACGGGATTTTTCATGATACAGCTGGATCATATCGTTCATCTTGTCGATGATGGGCTGCATATCCTCGCCAGCCTTGCTTGCCTTCACAAGCTTTCTGGAGTACATTGCGTTGGCAGCGGTCTCGCCCGGCATTACATAGTATTCGCAAGCAGCGGTACCGATGGAGTAAACGTTGGTGTTGTTGCCCTGGGGTCCGCCCAGTACATAGTGGGCAGCAGCGCTGGCCTTACGGAGCGTAACCTCTAAGGACGGAAGACCGGAGTTCTCGATGGAGTAGATCAGAGACTGGCCAAGGCCCAGAAGCTCTGCCTTCTCTGCATCGTCGCCCACATCGATGCCAGTGGTATCCTGCAGCCAGATCAGCGGGATCCGGTCACGGGCACAGAGGGTCACGAACTCGTTCATTTTGATCAGGCCCTGACGGTATAACTTTCCGCCTACGCCTACGGAGTTCTGCTTATACTCCGGGTAGTTCATTAAAAGTCCCTGTACGTTGGCGATGACGCCTACTAAAAGACCATTGACCTTGGCAAGACCGGTCACCATCTCCGGACCATAGCCCTTCTTGTACTCGTATAACTGGGAACCGTCGAAGAGACGGCCGATCACGTCGTAAATATCATACGGACGCTTTCCGTTTAACGGGATGATGCTGTAAAGGTCCTCTGCCGGAAGCAGCGGAGCCTTCTGGTCGTCTACCCGGAAGAACTCTAAGTTGTAAGCCGGAAGGTAGCTGATATATTTCTTGATTCCCTCGATCACGCCGTAATCGTTCTCGTAAACCTCACGGAAGAAGCCGGTCTCGTCATAGTGGACCGGAACAGAACCCGGAGCCGGAACCTTGTTCTTGCCATTCTCGATCTGGGCAGCCACGATCTGATCAGCGGCTTCCTTATCGATATACCCCTTGGGATTCATACCGGAAAGGATGCCTGCTCCGCCGACTGCCATGTTGGCCTGGCTGTGGGCGATCAGGATCGTCGGGGAAATGCTGTGGTATCCGCCGCCGGCCGGGTTCGTTCCGTAGATACCTACGATCACCGGAATACCTAACTGGTTTAACTCAGCATTTCTGAAGAACGGAGTACCGCCGCCGCGGCGGTTGGGATATACCTGATCCTGGAACGGGAAGTCAACGCCCGCGCAGTTTAATAAGTAGATCAGCGGAAGGTTCATCATCTTGGCAGCGTCGGAGCAGCGGATCAGGTTCTCAGCCTGGCCCGGCTCCCAGGTTCCTGCCATTTTCTTGTTATCGGATGCGATCACATAGACCCATTTGCCGTTTACGCGGCCAAGGCCGTTGATGATGTTGGTGGAACCCATCTTGTTGTCGTTGGGGTTAAAGAGGCTGTTTAACGGGCAGAAGGTCCCCTCGTCTACCAGAGCGTTGATACGCTGCATGGCGGAAAGCTGGCCGCGCTCGTTTAATTTTTCCTCTGTGGTAATACCCTTGGCAAGGATCTCTTCTACCTTGTCATGGATATTCTTCTCGATCTCTTTAAGCTCTGCCTCGTTTTCTGCGTTGGCATTCACTAACGGCTTACCAACAACGGGCATATCCTGGAAATATTTCGGCATGGAAAAATATCCCATTTTTCTTCCTCCTCATATATCGTGTTCCAGAGGAGAAGGCGCTGCCGCCCTCTCCTTCCGGGACATCATTCACTGTTGCTTATTTATTTTCCTTCGGAACCTTGATGAATGCCTGGCCGGGATCGATCTCCTCACGGATCAGACGGATGATCTCCGGATCCGGGCCCTCCATGAGCTCAGCTCTGGTCACATCGATCTCAAAGCCGGTGTTCTCCTGAACCATTTCCGGGCTGGAGAATGGATAGTAGTAAGCCAGGTACATTCTCTTGGTCTCTTCATCGAATTTCATGATACCAAGGTCTGTAACCACCATCTGCGGACCGCGGTTTCCGGGAAGACCTGCTCTCTCACGTCCTCCGGGGCCGTCCATCCAGCCGCAGCTTGTGATGTAGTCAACATGCTCCATGAATCTTCTCTTCTGATGCTGCATCATGATCACAGTATTACAGAAGGTAGCGATTCCGTTTGCACCGCCGGAGCCTGTGAAACGGGTCTGGGGCTTCACATAGTCACCCTTTCCGAAGATACATGTGGAGTTTACGTTTCCGTAGGGGTCGATCTGTGCGCCGCCGATAAAGGCGATCAGACGATCCTCGTCATGGAGCCACTCATTGGCCTCAAAGCCAACGAAACGGACGTTGGGCCACTGAACGGCACAATGGGCCATGAAACGGTTATCGCCAACAGAACGCGGAACCTCTACCGGAGAACAGTCCATAAGTCCGCTCTCTACGATGGGATGGCAGCTGGGGCATACCGCACGCTTTGCAAGAGAAGCGCCAATGAGCGGAAGGCCTGTGCCAACGATAACGATCTGATTTTCTTTAATGCTCTTTGCAATGGCATATGCCTGCATTTCCTGTTTTGTATACTTTGTATAATCAGCCATTTTTCTTTTTCCTCCCCTCAATTAGTGTCTGGTAGAATAGCCAAGGTGCGGCTCATTCTTAAGGTCCATGAGACGGGAACCGCCGATAACATTAAGAAGGTCGTCCTGATCCTTACAGCCGTATACATACTTCTGCAGGTAATCCTTAAAGGTCTCCGGGATCTTTGTGCCGTCGGCAGCGTCCTTTGCAGCCTGGGCAGCAGCCTCAGCGGCAGCAGCTAACTTCTCATCCTCCGGCTTGGCAGCGGCAGCCTTTGCAGCCTTGTCGGCAGCCTTCTGGAGCTGTGCCTTTGCGTCCTCTTCGTCTAAGTACATGGAGGCCTTGTTGTACTCCTTCAGTGCCTTATCATCATCGTCGTAGTAGTTGTAGCACTGGGACGGCCATGCGCCGTAGGGTGCGCGTACAACTGCGTTTACACACTCGCCGAAGATCCTTGTCTTGGTGGGATCGCGGCGGATATACTCATCGCTTACGATCTCCTCGCAGGTTACGATGGTGCGCTTTGCAGCGATGGCAATGTCGATATCATGGAACTCATCGCCTTCGATAATGCAGGTTCCATCAGGAGATGCCTGCTGAACATGGATGATGGCGCAGTCCAGCTTCGGAACCGGAACAGCTAACAGCTTTTCGCCCGGCTCAAACGGGTTTTCGATCTCTGCGCATTTTAAGTTGTCAACACCTTCCATGGTCTTTCTCTGCTCTTCGCTGATCCCCCAGTATTTTACAAGACCGGAGCCCTGCATCATTCTTACGGGGAGGTAGGGAAGGCCTAAGGAAGCGGCGTGAAGCTGTAACATCAGAACATCCTGGGAGTAATCCTCGTAGGTCAGCTCACCCTTCTCAATGGCTGCACGGAAGCGGCGTGCCACGTTTGTATAACCGGAGTTGGCGGTATAGCAGTTGATATACGCTCTGATACGGCCCTCGCCGATGAGCATATCCCAGTCTCCGCCTGCCGGTCCGGACCAGCCTACAAAACCAGTCTTTCCCTGACGAAGGATCTCGTAAACTGCTGCATAAGGTTTACGGTTGGTGGTGAAGCCGCCGAAGCAGAGTACGTCGTTGTCATGAACGTACTTCTCTACGGCATCGTGTAATGACATAACTTTATTAGCCACAATAAAGCCTCCTTTATAAAATATACTATGAATACACTATGTATACGATATAATTCTACCGAATTCTGATGGAATCGTCAAATGTTATTTGAGAGGGGCCGCGGGCGTTCGCCCTATGCAGGATTTCCGTCACTCCTCTGCACTCATGCGAGCATGGTGCAGACTCCCGCCGGAAATCCTGCGCACTGCTCTCTGCTTAACCGAACATCAGCATAAAGTACCCGGCGGCTACGGCGGAGCCGATGACTCCGGCTACGTTGGGGCCCATGGCGTGCATCAGAAGGAAGTTGGTCGGGTTTTCTTTGGCTCCGACGGTCTGGGATACACGGGCTGCCATGGGAACTGCGGATACGCCTGCGGAACCGATCAGCGGGTTGATCTTTCCTCCGGTCAGCGCGCAAAGGAGCTTTCCGAACAGGACGCCGCCCACGGTCGCAAATGCGAAGGCCAGAAGGCCCATGCAGATGATGGCGATGGTCTGTACACGTAAGAAGATCTCACCGTTGGCAGTTGCACCTACGGTGGTACCTAACATGATGGTAACGATGTTGCACAGCGCGTTCTGGGCAGTATCGGAAAGTCTTCCGGTCACTCCGGATTCACGGAGCAGGTTGCCCAGCATCAGCATACCTAACAGGGGAGCAACGGACGGAAGCAGTAAGGAACAGAACAGTACCACGAATACGGGGAATACGATCTTTTCCACTTTACTTACCTTACGCAGCTGCTTCATAACGATCTGACGCTCTTTCTTTGTAGTAAGAGCCTTCATGATCGGCGGCTGGATCAGCGGAATCAGGGCCATATAGGAGTAGGCGGCCACTGCAATGGGAGCCACCAGCTCCGGAGCCAGGTTATTGGCAATGTAAATAGCGGTCGGGCCGTCAGCACCGCCAATGATACCGATGGCGGCAGCCTGTCCCGGTGTGAACAGTCCGGTTGCCATGGCAAGAAGGAAAGCCACGTAGATGCCGAACTGGGCGGCTGCGCCAAGTAAAAGGCTCACCGGGTTTGCGATCAGGGGACCGAAGTCTGTCATGGCACCTACGGCCATAAAGATCAGACACGGGAACAGACTGGATTTCACGCCGCTGTAAATGATCCGTAAAACACCAGAGTTATACCAGTTGTCTGCCTCATTCATCAGGCCCGCCAGCGGCAGATTTGCGAGGAACATACCGAAGGCAATCGGTAGCAGAAGAAGCGGCTCAAACTGCTTTTTGATCGCCAGATATAATAAAATGAAGGAAATGAGAAGCATGACAGCCTGCTGCCAGGTCAGTGCGGCAAAACCCGACTGGGCCAGGAGCTCCCCAAAAACTGAAAGTATATTCACGGGGCACCTCCTATTAGTTTAAGGTCACCAGAACAGCGCCTGTTTCAACAGCGTCGCCTACGCTTACGTTTACGGAAGCAACTGTGCCTGCTGCCGGAGCAACGATCTCAGTCTCCATCTTCATGGCTTCCATAACAACTACACACTGTCCAAAGCTGACAGCGTCGCCGGCCTTCACCTTGATATCCAGGATCTTACCAGGCATGGGAGCATCTACGGACTGTCCGCCTGCTGATGCAGGAGCCGGAGCTGCTGCGGGAGCCGGAGCGGGGGCTGGTGCAGGGGCCGGAGCGGGAGCTGCTGCTGCTGCGGGGGCCGGAGCCGGAGCTGCTGCCTTTGCAAGGATGGGAGCCGGAGCGTTCACAGTAACGCCTCTGTCCAGGGGCTTGTACTCTTCCACTCTCTCGATCTCGATCTCATATTTTTTTCCGTTTAAAGTAGCTACATATTTCATAATAAAATACATCCTTTCCTTTTTTCACTTTTTCGTTTGCTTTTTCGGTCCTCACTTCACCTTACAGCTCTTTGATGCTTGTAACACGGAACTCTTCTCCCGACAGTCTGGCTTCCTCGCTGATTGCTGCGAGAAGCACTGCATAGGATTCCTCATCCAGCGCCGGGGCCGGAGCCGCCGCCACAGCCGCCTGCTTCGGTGCCTTATCTTTGACCGCCGTATTGATGATCTTAGAAATGATGATGACCGCGATCGCCAGCGCCGCAAGAGCCGCAAACACGACCAGAAGTCCCACTGCCGAGATCATCAGACCGTCTACTAAGGTCATTTCCTGCCCAGTCCACATATACTCACCGCACCTCCTTCATTTTGTTTCTTTTAGAAACTTTAGTAGTTCTGATATTCCATATTGTGGAATGCATTCCATATTTTTTTCAGCACATATGGGTACCATTTATACAGCACCCACATTACTTTTTTATCTATGCATTTTTCACAATATCTTAGGTTGAGTATATCAGCTTTCATCCGAAAAGTCAACAAAACAGAAAAAGAATCTGTACCCTCCCCGGGGTTTCTTTGAACGATTGACACCCGAATATTCTTATTATAAAATATACATAAAATTTACACAGGTCCGCGCATTGGATGCGGCCGCCTGTATAAGGAATCGCACCGAAGGGAGAAAAGGATTATGAAGCCAATGAAAAAAGTGACTTTGATCGGTCTGGGGGCCATGGGGGTCTTCTTTGCTCCACGGATCTCTGAAAAGCTGGGAGCCGGATTCCGTATCATGGCATCTGGAGCGAGAAAGGACCGTCTGGAGCAGAAGGGCGTGACTGTAAACGGTATCAATTACCGTTTCCCTATCGTCACCCCGGAGGATAACGACGGGCCCTCCGACCTGGTGATCATAGCCGTAAAGGGATATGACCTTGCCCAGGCGCTAAAAGATATTAAATACCAGGTGGGACCGGAAACCATCATCCTTCCTGTCCTCAATGGCATTGACAGCGAAAAGCAGACCGCAGATGTGTACGGCCAGGAGCATGTGCTCTATTCTTATATGCGCGTCAGCATCGCCATGAAGGATGGAAAGGCCGAATTCGATCCGGAAAAAGGACTGATCCACTTCGGAGAAGAAAAAAACGATCCCGGCCATTTTTCTGATAAAGTCCTGGCCGTCAAAGAGCTGTTCGACCGCTGCGGGATCGATTATAAGATCGATCCCGATATGATCAAAGGGCTGTGGTTTAAATTCATGTGCAATGTAGGAGAAAATATGACCTGTGCCATGTTTGGCATTCCCTTCGGAGCCTTCCAGAAAAGCGCTGACGCCAACTATTTCCGCCGCGCCGCCATGTGGGAGGTGATCCGAGTGGCCAACCGGCTTGGGGTGGACATCGGCCAGAATGAGATCGACCGACAGGAACACACCATCGGCCGCCTTCCATATCAGAACAAGCCCTCCACCCTCCAGGATCTGGAGGCCGGAAAGCACACAGAAGTGGATATGTTTGCAGGTACAGTGGTCCGCCTGGGAAAAGAGCTGGGGGTGGAAACGCCCGTCTGCGAAATGTTCTGGCACGGGATTCATCTGATCGAGGACCGGATCTTCGGAAACATCTGATCCCTCTCTCCCCTGCGCGTTTTTCCCTCCCTCTTTTGGAGCCGCAAAACCGCAGGGGGAAAAGGGAACTTCATCTTCTACGGGCAGAGGGCCTTAGCCAGAGCCGCTGCCCCTTCCTGTATCTTCTCTTCTGTCAGGCTGGCGTATCCCAGGATCACTGTCCGGCTCTCTGTATCCTTTTTTCCAATATAAGATCCCGATAAGCCATAGACCCGGATCCCCTCCGTTTCTGCCGCCTTCTCAAGCTGCTCCTCAGTCCTCTCTCCGCGGCAGGTAAGAAGAACATGGAGGCCGGCATATTCTCCGCTGATCTCAAATTCCTTTTCCAGAGGCTTTAAGGAAGCCAGAAGCAGGTCATGCTTCCCCTTATAGATCTCCCTCATCCGGTTCAGATGGCGTTCAAAATAGCCGCCTCCAATGAACATCGCCAGGATCCGCTGGTCTACACGGGACACTGTGGAGGAGTAGAACCGTCCCCGCTCTTCATACCGTTCCATCAGCGAGGGAGGGAGCACCAGATAGCCCACACGGATGGCAGGCGCAATGGCCTTTGAAAAGGTTCCCATATAAATGACCCTTCCGCTGTCATCCATGCCCTGAAGGGCCGGGATCGGCTTTCCCCTGTAACGGAATTCACTATCGTAGTCGTCCTCGATCAGATAGCGGTCCGGCTCTTTCATGGCCCAGGCCAGAAGCTCCTGCCTCCGCTTCACCGGCATGACGATCCCCATGGGAAACTGATGGGACGGCATCACATAGGCTGCGGATGCAGGAAGCCGCTCCAGCTCCTGTACCCGGAAGCCGCTGTCATCCATTCCCACAGGAAAAACCGGATGGCCCATTCCCCCAAGAACACGGTATGCCTGCTTATAGGTGGGATCCTCCATGGCGATCCCGGTCTCCCGGCCCAGAAGCTGGGATAAAAGGATCAGAAGATATTCGTTCCCTGCGCCGATGATGATCTGTTCTGCCGTACAATTTACGCCCCGGGCTGCATGAAGGTAGTCCCGGATGGCCTCCCTCAGAAGAAGATCCCCCTGGGGACTGCCCTTTAAGAACATTTCCGTGTCCTCCTCCTTTAAGACTGCCCGGCTGATCCGCCTCCAGGTGGAAAAGGGGAAGCTATCCAGATCAATTCCCCTGGGTGAAAAGTCCACTCTCCATTTTTTCTCCTGGAGATCCGGCGCCTCCCCATCCCTCCGGCCTGGAAACATTTCCTGTACCGCCCGTCTTTCCGGAGCGACCGGGGGCAGGATCCCATCCAGTCCGGCCACAAAATATCCGCGTCTCGACGACGCCTCCAGGTATCCTTCGGCCACAAGCTGTTCATAAGCCGACTGGGTGGTACTGCGGCTGACCCTCAGGCTTTTGGCCAGTTCCCTGGAAGAGGGCAGCTTTTTCATGGGCTTCAGGCCTCCGTTCCGGATCTCTCCTTTTATATACTGGTAGATCTGTTCATACAGCGGCCTTGGATCCTGGCTGCTCAATGGGATCATAAGCTCCATCTTTACCTCCGTTTTTCCTGGATACCAGAAAGGGATGTCCGCCGGAACTTTTTCCAGGGGCATCCCTCTTTTGTATCTCAGTCTGTGTTTTTCCTCTGTCTGCTCCAGACCCTACTTAGGAAGCCGGAAGGAGCTCTTTAAGGAAACGATCCGGTTATAAACCGGCTTTCCTTCCTCGCTGTCCTTGCAGTCCACGCAGTAGAAGCCGTTTCTTACGAACTGGAAGCTGTCATAAGCCCTGGCCTCCATCAGCGCCGGCTCCACGTAAGCCATTGTCACAGTTTTGGAATTGGGATTCAGGTTCAGCGTTCCGTCTACGTTCAGCTTGCCCTTTTCCTCATCCACGATGTTCTCATAAAGGCGGCACTCCACCTGCCCTGCATGTTCTGCAGAAACCCAGTGGATGGTTCCCTTGACCTTTCTGCCGTTAAAGCCGGATCCGCTCTTTGTCTCCGGATCGTAGGTACAGTGGACCACCGTGACCTTACCATTTTCATCCTTCTCAAAGCTGGTGCATGTAACGAAATAAGCGCTCATGAGGCGGACCTCATTTCCCGGGAACAGGCGGAAATATTTTTTCGGCGGCTCCTCCATAAAGTCCTCACGCTCAATATAAAGCTCTCTGGAGAAAGGAACCTGGCGTTCTCCCATTTCCGGATTTTCCAGGTTATTGGGTACGGACAGCATTTCCGTCTGCCCTTCCGGATAGTTGTCGATCACCAGCTTCACCGGATCCAGGATCGCCATCATTCTGGGCCTCTTAAGCTTTAAGTCCTCCCGGATGCAGTATTCCAGCATTGCGTAATCCACAGAGCTGTTGGCCTTGGAAACGCCCACCAGATCCACAAACATCCGCAGGGATTCCGGCGTGTAGCCTCTCCTTCTGAGAGCAGCGATGGTCACCAGGCGCGGATCATCCCAGCCGTCCACGATCCCGTCCTCCACCAGCTTCTTGATGTAACGTTTTCCTGTGACCACATTGGTCAGGTACAGCTTTGCAAACTCGATCTGACGCGGCGGATTCTCAAATCCACACTCTCTTACCACCCAGTCATAAAGCGGTCTGTGATCCTCGAATTCCAGGGTACAGATGGAGTGGGTGATATGCTCGATGGCATCCTCGATGGGATGGGCAAAGTCGTACATGGGATAAATGCACCACTTGTCTCCAGTGTTATGATGGCTCATACGGGCCACACGGTAGATCACCGGATCTCTCATATTGATGTTGGGGGACGCCATATCGATCTTGGCGCGGAGCACCTTTTCCCCGTCCTTATACACGCCGTTCTTCATTTCTTCAAAGAGCTTCAGGTTCTCCTCCACCGTTCTGTCCCGGTAGGGGCTGTTTTTTCCCGGAGTATTGAAATCTCCCCGGTATTCCCGGATCTCATCGGCCGAAAGGTCGCAGACGAACGCTTTTCCTTTTTTGATCAGATGGACTGCGCACTCATACATTGCGTCAAAGTAGTCAGACGCAAAAAACAGCCTGTCCTCAAATTCCGCGCCCAGCCATTTCACGTCGTTTATGATGGACTCCACATACTCCGTTTTTTCCTTCGTGGGGTTCGTATCATCAAAACGGAGATTGAATTTTCCGCCATATTCCTTTGCCAGTCCCGAATTCAGGATAATGGACTTGGCATGTCCGATGTGGAGATATCCGTTGGGCTCCGGTGGGAATCTCGTCTGGACATGGTCATATACGCCCTCCGCCAGGTCTTTATCGATTTCCTGTTCAATAAAATTTTTAGAAACTGTTTCTTTCGTTTCCTCTGCCGGTTTTATATTTTCCGCCATAGTGATTCCTCCATTTATGTTCCTGTATTTCTATCTGTTTTACATGATAATATAGTATCTTACCATATCTTTCCCAAATATAAAAGGAAAATTTTCCATTAAATACTGATAATGCCAAAATATTTAAGGACCTCTCCTGCCAGGATCGCTGCCAGCATCACCGGAGCCACGTACCTGATCATGATCCGGTACATCTTCTTTCTCTTAAAGGTGCCGGAGGACTCCACCTCCTCCTCAATATACCGGCTTCCTACCACATGTCCCACCAGGATACACGTTCCAATGGCCACAATGGGCATCATCACGGAGTTGGATATAAAATCAAAGAAGTCCAGGAACTGCATCTTTAATACTGTAATGTGGCCCCAGGGACCATAGCCCAGACAGGACGGGATCCCCAGGATCAGAATCCCGGCAGTGGAAAGGATCGTGGCCTTTTTCCTGGTGAGCCGCATTTTATCCGTAAGGATCGATACCACCGTCTCCAGCAGGGAAATGGACGAGGTAAGGGCCGCAAAAAATACCAGCAGGAAAAACATGGCTCCCACAGCTCCTCCCAGCGGGAAGGATTCAAATACCTTGGGCAGTACCCCGAACATCAATCCCGGACCGGCCTTTCCCTGGATCAGGGACGCATCCCCTCCGTTAAAGGCTACTACTGCGGGAACGATCATAAGTCCCGCCAGAAAAGCGATCCCCGTATCAAAGATCTCGATCTGGCCCACGGAACTCTCCAGATCATCCTCTTTTTTCATATAGGAGCCATAGGTGATCATGATCCCCATGGCTAAGGACATGGAATAAAACAACTGGCCCATGGCCGCCAGCACTGTGGTCAGGGAAAAGTCCGCAAAATCCGGAAGGAGATAATACTTTAATCCCTCTGCGGCTCCCGGGAGAGTCATACAGTAAACAGAGATCCCTACGGAAAGCAGCACTAGCACCGGCATCATGACGCTGCTGGCCTTTTCCACTCCCGTATCAACGCCCAGGAGCACCACCACTGCCGTAAGGAGCACAAAGATCACGAACCAGAGTAGCGGATTTTCCAGGATCCCGCTGCCGGCCATGCTGATAAAATCTCCAAAATACGTGTCGCTGGATACGGCCATACCGTTTCCCCGGATAAATTCCACAAAATACTTAACGACCCAGCCGCCGATCACACAGTAATAGGGCGCGATGATCACCGGGATCAGGGCTGCCAGCCAGCCCAGGGGCGCAAAGCGGCGGTTCAGGCTTCCAAAAGCTTCGATGCATGACATGCGGGTCCTTCTTCCCATGGCAACCTCTGTGATCATAAGCGTAAATCCAAAGGTCACAGCCAGAAGAACGTATGTGATCAGGAAGGCTCCCCCTCCATATTTTGCTGCCAGATATGGAAACCTCCACATATTTCCCAGTCCCACTGCAGAACCGGCCGCCGCAAGGACAAAGCCGATGCGGCTGGTAAAGCTGCTTCTTTCTTTCATAACAAATACTCCCCTCTATTCGGTTTTTTAGACAGCGAACGTGTCCATTATACCCGAATCGGGGGGAGTTTGCAATCCATTCTATTTTATGTGTGTGCTGCACAGCCCTTCCGCCGTACGCCTGCCTGTCCGGATCTCCGGACGGCTGAACGGTACAGCTTTACAGATCCAGATCGATAAATTCAAAATCATCGTCCTGGTCTTCTTCTTTGAATGGAGCTGCCTTTTCTGGGATCTGTTCCTTCACCGGTGCGCTGGAAACCGGAGCGGGCGTCTCCTGTCTTACCGGGGCTTCCGCCTCCGGGACACTGGCAGTCCTCCTCCCTGTCTCCTGATCCGACGCCGGATGACGGACCGGGGCCTTATGCTTTACAAAGGCCCGTTCCTCTTCCTCCAGATCCAGATCCTCCAGGTCATCCAGGTCCTGGTCTGTCCATTTTTTCGCCTGGGTCCTTCTGGGTTCCTTTGTCTTTCCCGGCCTGGAGCCTTCTCTGGAATATGCGTCCGGTTTTCCTGCCGATTTTTTCGGTTTTTCCTCCCGGTACGTTCCTCCAGGCTTTCTGGTCAGCAGGAGAATGATAAGGATGATCGCCAGGATAATGCATACGGCAAACAGACCGGCGATCATATATCCGCGGACTGTGTAGTCCTCCACCAGGCTGTTATACTCTCCGACCACCTTCTCATTGACTGCCCGGAGCTCCTCTGCCTCCGGATCCTGGAAGAATCTCTGGAGGGTCATTTCCTTCTGGTCGTAGCGGTAGAAGTTCTGCTCCCCGTCTGCGTTCTGGCCGTAAACGATGCAGTATTCTGGTGTCCCGCCATCCTGGCTGTTCCAGATCCAGCCGTGTACCGTATGTTCTCCGATGTCGATGGTGCATTCCCTGAATCCGTCGGGAAGCTCTGTCCCCTCTGGGATATTTTCAGGAGACAGAACGATAATGGTCTTTTCTGCCATACGGACTGTCACATATGGGGAAAGGATATCTTCCTGGGGATCATATACAAAGAAATCTCCGTTTCCATCTTCATCGGTCATATAAAGGAGGATCACGCCCTGGTCATTGGTTCCTGCCTGGACTGTGGCTCCCTGATACTCATATTCTGTTACAGAAAAGCCTTCGGGAAGAGTTTCTGCATCAAAGGTTTCAGCAACGGTCCAGTTTCCATCCTCCACGTTATGAGGCGTGCCCTCGGGGGAACTGGCCTCCGCAGACGGTTCCGTCTCTTCCGCAGAGCTGTCTCCGCCTCTGGTAACCGTGATGGTATACGTTTTTTTCGTGCTTCCATCCTCTGCGGTAACCGTGCAGACCACCTTATTTTCGCCTGGCTGGAGATCTTCAGCTCCCTCCACAGATACGTTTGCTTTCCCGTCATTGGCCGGAGCACTGACCGTGATCTTTTCCACATCCGCCGGAACGGCAGCCGTGTACTCCGTCACCTCTGCTGAAAATTCCGGACTCAGGGTCCCTGGTGAAACAGTCAGGGATCCCAGGGAAGCGTCCTGGGAAGCGTCGGAGCCTCCGCTGACCTTTACAGCAGAATTACCCGTATGGGAAATGGTCACTGCCTGCCCATTGGCATCGTATACCTCCTGGGATTTAACGGTGATAGACGAGGTCCCGGCCTTCAGGGCCTTAAACTTCAGCGTAAAGCTGAAGGTCGTCTGGCTGGCTGCCTCCGCATCCCCAACCACACGGACATTCCCCGCCCCGCCGTTGGCGCTGGTCCCGCTTAGGAATTCCAGGGACTGGGCATCGTATTCCAGCATCACATCTGCTTTATTGAGAGCCGTGCCATCCGAAGAGGCGATCTTCATGGTGACAGATACCTGATTTCCCACTGATGCCGTCGGATCGGAAAAGGTGATCTTTCCAGCCCCCGCATAGGCAGTCAGGATCCCTGCCGGAAACGCCAGAAGCGTGATCGCCAGAGACAGGAATACCACTGTCATTTTCTTTATTATCCTGTTCATATCTTATATTCTCCTTACTTTATCCGGTTTCCCCGGTCCATGGGCGTCCTTATGAAGGGGAAACGCCGATGACCACATCCGCGCTCTGGCTTTCGGGGGAATTTCCCTGGCCCGATGGCCGGATGATCACAACGTTCCCTGTACTTCCAGGTCCGGACGTATTTCCTCCGCTGCTCTGGGCGCTTTCTCCGCCCGACGGCACATTGGCCACCGGAGCATCCGACTGGCGTACCACATTGAGCCTGTATGTGCGGACGCTGCCGTTTTCTGCCTTTACCTCTATCGAGACCGTATTATTCCCGCTTTGCAGGCTTATGGTCCCAGTGCCGGAAACAGACGCTTTGGAATCGATGGTCCCGGCCTTCACTGAGATCTGTCCCACCGACGGATTTACGATCACGTCGTAGCTTTCTGTGTCCTTATTAAAGGTAGGAGTAAGGGAATACCCCTCCACCTCCAGAGAAGCCAGCTTATTGTTGGGACTTCCAGTTGTCTCAGGTTTGGGGCAGGCCGCCTCAGGCATATTGTTGAATACCGGGATCTTAAATACCAGGGGCTCCTTTTTCATTGCATCTGTGTATGCTCTGGAGAGCTTGGCCCCTTCTCCGGCGGCTCCCTCCACATTGGTCATGTACTGGTGCTTATAAAGATTACTGCCCTGTACATTGAATTTTTTCAGATAAAATGTATCCTGTCCCTGGGAAACAAAATTCTCTCCATAATAAAGAGCTCCTCCCAGGATAGACTTCTCGATGGAATTCCAGGGCCGTCCATAATTTCCTGCCTGGGACGCGTACCACAGGCCTCTGGTGACAGCGGACATGGAATCCGTCTGGTATGCCCCGATATTAAAGAAATTATAGATCCCCTGGTAGCCGGCAGTGGTTCCCGAGATGCTGCCGGAAGTGCCATTGGCCTGCTCCTGGAGGATCATGGCTCCCAGAACATAGGGATTCACACCGGACTGGGCTCCTGCATTCATAATGATATCCACATAGCTCTGGCCCGACGGCACCGGCGACGTTTCTGATGCACCTGTGCTGTCTCCTGTGATCACAGAAGCGTCCATTCCAGGGCCATATTCCACGTTGGGAAGGGCCAGGACCTGGGTTTCCCTGGCACTGACCACCGCAGAAGGACCTTCCAGGCTCACATCCGGCTTCTGGCCTCCCACTCCCTGGGGCGAGCTCTGGGCGGTGTCTCCGGACGGTGCGTTCTGGGAAATATTTCCACTGCTCCCCATGTCCATTCCAGGGCCATAATTCTGTCCGGGAGGAAGGGGAGTCCCGCCCCCGTCACTTCCATTCTGCCCGGAATCCTGCTGGTTATTCTGACCTTCCTGTGCCGATGGAGTATTTCCGTCTCCCTGGCCTGTGGATTTTTCCAGGAACGTACCCGAAACCAGACTCTGAAGCCCCTCCCGCGTCTGGTGGGCCCCATCGTAGGACTGCAGCAGGAACTGGAATACATAGATCTCATTTAAAAAATTCCTGGGATCCATATAATAGCTGACAATATCCCTGGAAGCCGCTACCCAGCTGGGTCCGTCAAAACCGGTCCATTTCCCCGTATTCCAGTCATACGCTCCATATTCCGTAGACTTCCAGGAGGACAGGCTGTTGGTGGAAACCAGATTGGCTCCTACGATGCTCTCATTATTGACGGCGTCGTTCCAGTCCAGGCCCGTATTCTGCACCTGGAATACCCAGGACGGGAATTCAGCATGAAGGACACGTAAGGATTCCTTATAGCTTTCCGGAAAGCCCTGACTGGTCATATACGCCTCGAACTGGGGGTCCGTGGTGTAGGAAACCGGAAATTTTATGTATTCGGAGGAAGCATAGCCCTCCATACTCTTCCCTCCAGCCGTAAACTGAAGCTTATACCAGAGTACACCGTCAGAAGCTGTCTCTTGTCCCACCACAGTCACAGGGGCTCCGTAGGACAGCTTCCTTACAACGGAATTTCCTGTGCCCGGGCCGCTTCTTACATTCAGTGTGGTTGCATTTACTATGGCCGATCTCTGTGTCTCTGCGTATATCGTTCCGGGATAGTCTGCAATGATCCCTGTGCCGCTCACGGATTCAGCCAGTAAAAGCACAGCCGTCAGAGCCGCCAGGATCCGTCTCCCTCTTTTTTTCATCCTTCTTCTCTCTTTCTTTATGGTCATTTTTCTATTCTGCCATTTTCCAGTTCTGTCTAAAAATGACACTATACGTTATTATAATGACAAAGGGAGTTTCCTGTCAACCTCAGGAAGGAAACTTCATATTTTTGCCGCGGTTTTACGGGGAATTTGTAAGGTTTTCTTAAGAAAACACGGATATGGAAAGGCACAGGCGCCGGGTCCTGTGCCGGACGGACTTTGGTCCGCTGTCCGCGTACATACAAAAACCCTCCGGACAGTGCTTCTGCACGGGCCGGAGGGCCTTTTCCAGAGGGAAGCAAACGCTCCCCGCCGGATCTGTCTATGGACTAGACGGGATATACCTTGTTTTCCTTATCTGCCTTTTTCGGATCCACGCCGGTCTGCTGGGCTTCACGGTACTCGAAGAAGTCCTTGGCCACGGCCGGGAACAGGGCATAAGATAAAACATCCTCATCCTGCTGCTTCCACTGGGCACATTCCTTCTCGAACTTAGGAAGCTGCGGCGGGATCAGATCGGCCGGACGGCAGGTGATGGGTGTCGCATCGCCGATGATCTTTTTCTGTACTTCCTTGTTGAACGGCTTTACAGTCTGGCCAAATTCGCCCATCATGATCTTCTTGGACTCCTTGGGAACCATCTTGTACCGCTCGCCTGCCAGTACGTTCATAACAGCCTGGGTACCTACGATCTGGGAAGACGGAGTAACCAACGGCGGCTCGCCGAAGTCTTTTCTTACTCTCGGGATCTCCTCCAGAACTGCGCGGTACTTGTCTTCCTGTCCAGCTTCCTTTAACTGGCTCACCAGGTTGGAAAGCATTCCGCCCGGTACCTGGTACTGAAGAGTCTTGATGTTTACGCCCAGTACCTTCGGGTTTAAAAGGCCGCTCTTTAAAGCCTCTTCACGGATCGGTGTAAAGTAGTCGGCGATCTCAGCTAAAAGGTTCTGGTCATATCCGGTATCATAGGGAGTGCCGCGGAAGGTCTCAACCATAACCTCCGTAGCAGGCTGGGAAGTACCAAGAGCCAGCGGGGACATTGCACAGTCGATGATATCGCAGCCTGCTTCCACAGCCTTTAAGTAAGTCATGGAAGCAACGCCGGAGGTGTAGTGGGTATGCAGGTCGATGGGAAGCTTTGTTCCTTCCTTTAAGGCCTGTACCAGCTCTGCTGCCTTATACGGAGTCAGAAGTCCGGCCATATCCTTGATACACAAGGAATCTGCACCCATTTCCTCGATCTCGCGGGCAATGTTCTTCCAGTAATCCAGAGTATAGGCGTCGCCAAGGGTATAGCTTAAAGCGATCTGGGCATGGCCCTTTTCCTTGTTGGTAGCCTTTACAGCTGTTTCCAGGTTTCTGATATCGTTTAAGCAGTCGAAGATACGGATGATATCGATACCGTTGGCAATGGATTTCTGTACGAAATACTCTACCACATCATCTGCATAATGGTTATAACCTAAAATATTCTGTCCGCGGAACAGCATCTGGAGCTTTGTATTCTTAAAGCCGTCCCTTAACTTTCTCAGTCTCTCCCAGGGATCTTCTTTTAAGAAACGAAGGCTTGCGTCAAAGGTGGCGCCGCCCCAGCATTCCACTGCATAGTAGCCGACCTTATCCATCTTATCAACGATGGGAAGCATCTGGTCTGTGGACATTCTTGTGGCAAGTAAGGACTGGTGAGCGTCACGAAGAACAGTCTCAACGATCTTTACCGGCTTTTTCTGAACTTCTGCCATTTTATTTTTACCTCCTGAAAATTATCAAGTGAAAACCTTCCATAAGCGGCTTACGCCGCCGAACGGGAAAACGCGAACTCCGCTGCGCTACGTTTGCGTAGCGGGCGGCTTACGCCGCCCTTTACTGTATTCCGAAAATAGCCATGAATGTGCCGGCGGCTACGGCGGTACCGATCACGCCTGCCACGTTGGGGCCCATGGCGTGCATCAGAAGGAAGTTGGTGGGATCTGCCTCAGAACCAACCTTCTGGGATACACGGGCCGCCATGGGAACTGCGGATACACCGGCAGAACCGATCAGCGGATTTACCTTTCCTCCGGTCACCTTACACATGATCTTACCGAAGATCACGCCTGCGGCCGTACCAAAGGCGAAGGCTACCAGACCCAGGATAACGATCTTAATCGTGGTCATCTTTAAGAACGCCTCGGCGCTGGTAGTTGCTCCCACGGAAAGACCCAGAACGATAACTACGATATACATGAGGGCGTTGGAGGCAGTCTCCTGAAGCTGCTTTACAACGCCAGACTCACGGAACAGGTTGCCGACCATCAGCATACCAACCAACGGTGCGGTCGTCGGTAAGATCAGACACACAACAACAGTAACGATGATGGGGAACAGGATCTTCTCCAGCTTGGACACCGGACGGAGCTGCTCCATCTTGATCTTTCTCTCCTCTTCTGTGGTCAGAAGCTTCATGATCGGCGGCTGGATGATGGGTACCAGGGCCATGTAGGAGTAAGCGGCAACGGCAATAGGGCCCATGAATTCCGTCTGTCCCAGCTTGCCGGCCAGGAAGATAGAGGTAGGACCGTCAGCGCCGCCGATGATGGAGATGGCAGCAGCTGCCTTGTCGTTGAAGCCCATGAAGATCGCAAGGAAGTAAGCAGCATAAATACCGAACTGTGCGGCCGCGCCCAGAAGGAAGCTCTTGGGGTTCGCGATCAGTGGTCCGAAGTCAGTCATAGCGCCTACGCCCATGAAGATCAGGGACGGGAGGATGCTCCACTCATCCAGCAAATAGAAGTAATGGAGAAGTCCTCCAACGCCATTGGATGAATCCTCAATGCTCAGCATGATATCCGGATAGATATTCACGAGCAGCATACCAAAGGAAATCGGGACAAGCAGCAGAGGCTCAAAACCTTTTTTAATGGCAAGGTAAAGGAAGATAAATGCCACAAAGATCATGATCATGTTGCCGAATGTCAGATTTAAGAATGCTGTCTGCTGGACAAGATTCAAAAGTGTACTTTGAATATATTCCATTTTAATCCCTCCATATGGAATCTGCAGTCAGCAGACGATTAGTTTAATGTAGCCAGAGTTGCGCCCGGCTCAACAGAATCACCAACAGCCACATTGATGGTAGCTACGGTGCCGTCCTGGGGTGCTACAATCTCGTTTTCCATCTTCATGGCCTCGAGGATCACGATCACCTGGCCTTTTTTCACTGCCTGGCCTGCGGACGCCTTCACGCCAAGGATCTTTCCGGGCATGGGAGCTGTCACTGCAACGCTTCCTGCTGCACCAGCGGGAGCTGCCGCAGGAGCCGGGGCTGCTGCCGGGGCCGGGGCTGCTGCCGGAGCCGGAGCGGCCTTGGGTGCCTGTACGGGAGCCGCTGCTTTCGGAGCTGCTGCCTTTCCTGTGAAGCCTTCTTCTACGGTTACTTCATATACATTGCCATTAACTGTGATGGTATAATTTTTCATTTTCATTTCCTCCTGATGATGGGTTATTTCCAGTTCCTGTTGGGAACACGCTTAATGGAACGAACAATAAGGCCGTCGGCAGACTCTCTGCCTTCGGAAGCCGCGATGGCTGCAGCGATCACGGATACCAGCTCCGTATCGTCACAGGCCTCCTCAGCCGGGGCTGCTGCCGGAGCCGGGGCTGCTGCCGGAGCCGGGGCGGGAACCGCTGCCGGAGCTGCTGACGGGGCCGGAGCCTTCTTCTGCTTCATCTTTGCTTCAAATACGCTGATGTACTTGAACATGCTGATGAGCCAGCTGATGAAGATCAGAACCAGGAATACGACTCCCATGCCCATAAGGGTATTCATACCAGCCTTGGAAAGCTTTTCTCCAGTGGTATATTCCGGAGAGATCGTAATGGAAGTGATATTTGCAAGATCCTCATCCACGATTACAGAAAACTCTGCGTTTCTTTTTTCAAATACCGCCGGGATCCTGGCCACATAGCCGTCGTCCACAATTTCAACCTCTGCCGCCTCGCTGGAAACCAGCGCTCCCAGGTCGCCCTTTACGGACTTCCAGGAATTCAGGGCGCTCTGCATTACTGTATCCTTGTTCTTTTCACTGGCAGCCAGAGCATTATCCAGATCCTCGTCTCCCATTGCGGCAAACAGATCCAGATACTGCTGGGTGCCCTGCTGGAGCGTCATCACCAGAGACGGGTCCATCTCCTCTGCCGTATCCGCTTCTGCGCTGGAGCAGGCAGAAAGGGCGAACAGGCATACTGCCATACAGAGGGCAAGCCAGATTCTTTTAATATTCTGTTTCATATATCTGCCACCTCGCCTTAGACCGTACCGTGCTTTTTGGCCGGACGATCCTCTCTCTTTGTGAACAGCATTTCCATTGCTGCGATCACGCGTTTTCTTGTATCAGCCGCATCGATGATGTCATCCACATAGCCTCTTCTGGCCGCAGCCATGGCGCTGGCCTGCAGCTCGCTGTACTGGGCAGCCTTTTCGCTGATCAAGGCAGCCGCATTGTCAGATCCAGAGATCTCCTCTGCATACATGATCTTCACAGCCGGAACGGCCTCCATCATGCCAATGGAAGCATTCTTCCATGCGTAAACGATATCGGAGCCAATGGATTTACTGTTCATAACAAGTCCGGCAGTACCGAATGCCTGTCCGGCGATCACTGTCACCTTGGGCACATCTGCGTTTGCAAAGGCATGGGCCAGACGGGCAGCCGCCTTGGCGATCTTCTTTTCTGTGCATTTGCAGCTGTTATATCCGTTTACGTTCACCATTGTAAGTACCGGGATATTGAAGGCATCGCAGAAATTCACGAAATCTGCGGCTTTTTCACAGCCTCTGGCTGTCAGGCCTGTCTCGTACTCTGCTGTTTTTTCTCCCTCCTCATAACTCTCTGTGCGGTTGGCCACACAGCCCACGGTGGTGCCGTTTAAGCGGATGAACGCAGTCACCATGCTGGGAGCATATTCCTTCTTAAGTTCCATATAGAAGCTGTCATCAGAGATCATGGCCAGAGCAAGGGCTGTATCTCCCACACAATTCTCCAGGCCCTCACACATCCGGTTCAGGTCGTCGGCGCACTCATCATAGGACATATCGTCTTCGTTGTTGGCCGGAAGTACGGAGATCAGCGTATGGATCTGTGCCAGGATGTCCTCCTCGGTCCCTGTCATGCACACGTTGCCGGCTTCCTCGCTCTGGAACTTTGCGCTGGATGTATCTGTATCGTTCTCAGCGATGGCATTGGGAGCGTTGACAAATAACTTTGCCTTATCTTCCATGAAGGTGAAGTCAGCCATTGCAGAAGCCACTGCCATACCGCCGCCGCAGTTTCCGAACACTGCCTGGATCTGCGGGATCACGCCGGAAGCCAGGGTCTGGCATCCGTACAGTCTTCCGAACCCGTTTAATGCGTCCAGACCTTCCTGAAGCCTTAAGCCTGCACAATCGATCAGGCCTACCACCGGAGCGCCCATCTTCATGGCCATGCCATAGAGATTCTCGATCTTTTTTGCATGCATCTCACCCACGGAGCCGCCCATAACGGCTGCATCCTGGCTGTACACATACACAAGGGCTCCCTCAACGGTACCGTAGCCGGTAACCACGCCGTCGGCCGGAGTTTCCTGAGCCTGCATGTTAAAGTCAGTGCTTCTGGCAGTCATATAGGCGCCGACTTCAACAAAGCTGTTGTCATCAAGCAATTCATTGATTCTTCTCATTGCTGACGTTTGTGCTGATTTAGTCATTTTGCTGTCCTCCATTATTAAAATTTGACGAAAATCGAATTTCTGCCTAGTGTAATAATAACCGCATTCTCTGCAAAATTCAAGGTATTTTTGCCATTTCCGGGAAAACAATACAACGTAAAAAAAGAGGCGGCAACAAGTTACTTTTCTTTTGCCGTCTCCCCTTTTTAGTTAATCATCTTAAGCAGGCCCGGAACACCCAGACTTCCGGTCCCTTTTCCTATTCATATTTTTTTGTCAGCGTAAATCCGCGGCCGCGGACCTCTCCCACCTGGCTTACGATCATAAACGCCTGGTCGTCGATATCCATGACGATCCGGTTCAGCTTCTGAAGCTCTCTTCCGGATACCACCACCAGGATAGCCCTGGACTGCTTTCCAGAATGACCGCCTTCCATATAAAGGAGCGTGGTCCCCCGGTCCATTTTTTCCTGTATGGCCGTGCTGATCTCCTCATACCGTTCGCTGATGATCTTTGCCTGGGTCTGGCGGACACCGATGACCAGTACCTTATCCAGGATAATGGTATACGTCATGACCATGATCAGACCGTACAGGATCCTCTCCCTGTCTCCAAAGGTCATCTGGGCGATAAGTACCATGAAATCCATCACATACATGGTAACAGACACCGGGATCCCGAACCTCTTTTTCAGTACCAGCGGCGGGATATCCATCCCCCCCGTGGAGGCGCCTGCCCGGATCACGATGCCCAGGGCAAATCCGATCATAACGCCTGAAAAAACCGCGCACAGGATGGGATCATCCGTAAAGACCATATCCCCCACCAGGCGGGTAGCCTGCTCCAGTGCAAAAGGATAATAAAACGTAGCCACCAGTGTGGAAAGAGCAAATTCCTTTCCCAGCTCCACCAGGCCCACTACAAACATCAGGATATTAAATCCAGCCACAAAGATCGAAAGGGGGATCCCCCAGTAATGCTGGGCCACCAGACCCAGTCCTGTGGTCCCTGCGGCGATCATGTCCATGGGCAGCACGAACAGCGCCACGCCTGCGGCATAGACGGAAAGCCCCGCCATAATGATAACTATCTGTGCGAGCAGCCTCATGATCCTGCTCTTCTGATCCTTCTTCTCCATATACATCCTCCCTCAGTCTCTCCTCCGGTAAAAAAACGCAAAAGAAAGGAGAGTGCTGCGAAAAACCTCCCGCAGTCCTCTCCATCTCTTATTCGATTGTATTTTTCCCGGATCTGTCCTTCTTATTTTCCAAATACAGCCTCATAGTCCTTGCGGAACTTTTCGATCCCCTGGTCAGTCAGCGGATGATGGGTCATCTGCTCGATCACCTTATAGGGAACGGTGGCGATATCGGCTCCGGCCAGAGCACACTCCGTCACATGCATCGTATGGCGCACGCTGGCGGCAATGATCTCTGTCTGGATATTGTGAAGGTTAAAGATCTCAGAAACCGTCTCGATCAGGTCGATGCCCGGCTGGGAAATATCGTCCAGACGGCCTAAGAACGGCGATACGAAGGCAGCTCCGGCTCTGGCAGCCAGAAGCGCCTGGTTTGCAGAAAAGATCAGCGTCACATTGACCTGGATCCCCTCAGATGCCAGCACCTTTGTTGCTTTTAAGCCTTCCACGGTCATCGGGATCTTCACCACCATATTGGGGTGGATCTTGGCGATCTCACGTCCCTCGGCGATCATTCCTTCTGCGTCGGTGGTGGTGGCCTTCACCTCACCGCTGATGGGACCGTCCACGATGGAGGCGATCTCCTTTAAGGTCTCCACGTAATCCTTTCCCTCTTTTGCGATCAGGGACGGATTTGTCGTAACTCCGCAGATCACGCCCATATCGTTGGCTTTCCGGATCTCATCCACATTGGCCGTATCAATAAAAAATTTCATTGGTATCCCCCTCCTGTTCGGGTATTTTTTTGAACCTGTCTCCATTGTAATGGCAACCGGCGGGAATGTCAATGGACAATCGGCTCCATCCTCATCCTGCATACCCCAGGCTCTCGAAACAATCATATTCATCCATGCCGCCGATCCGGAACCGGTACTGGTCCCTGTCCTTTTGGATCCGCAGCTCACAGTGTCTTCCGTCAGGAAGCTCTGCCTCTGCCCTGGCCGCCCCCGTTTCATCCGGGAGCTCTGCGGCCCTTAATACCAGCTCCGTTCCCGCCGGGATCCGTTCCTCTTTCCCTTCGATCCATACCGGAATCTCCGCAGAGGCCCGCAGCACCGGCCCCCGGTCTCCATTTCCAGGGATCGTGTAAACCGTTCCGTCTGCCTCCGGCATCCCGTCCTCACCCATGTGGAAGCTGCGGTACGCCATATACGTTCCCAGAAGATCGATGCGGTCGTACAGGAGAAAATGACCCGGATCTCCGATGAAGCTCCCATACATGGAATCTCCCGAAGAGCCCACATAGTAAAGCACCAGCGTCCCGTTTTCATTCTGGAGCGTAAACACCTCCAGAACCCTCAGATCATTCTCACTGGAAAATTCGAGCCATAGGAAGGGGCGGCCATCCCCGGCTTCCAGAAGCCATACGTCCGTAAGGCTCCCATGGTCCCCGGCCTCCCAGGGACCTGCCGCCTCCGTCTCTGCCCCCTCTCCTGTCTGGCTCAGGGTAATGGATGATGTATACGTCTCCTCATCCACCTGTACCGTATAAATATACTCCTCCTTTTCCCCGTCCCGGTCCCAGTCGGCGTAAAAGGGTTCTCCCTCTGAAAGCTGCACTGCTGCTCCCGCCCCGGCCCGGTACGTTTCCAGGAGCAGGTCCGGGCAGTCCGCAAACGTCATCCGGCTCTCAAGGGTCCCTTCTGACCAGGGCCCCAGAACATAAGGGTTAAATACGACGGTGATCCCGTCACGGTCCATGATCCATTCCAGCTGGCCTTCGTCTCCGGATCCATTATGGAACATGGCCTCCAGGGTCTCCTCATATTCCGGATAAAGGCTTCCATCGTCCTGGCTCTTCACGTCCTCCTTCACATACTGGTACACTGCTTCCAGGTCTGTGACCACATCCGAAAGCGCCAGCCGCTTTCCCGAAGCCGGGTCAAAATTTACTCCATGGGCATAATAGCTTCCGTGGGCGCCGCCCACATAGGAAGAATCCATATCCCAGAAGCTGACGATCCGGCTGTCTGCCCGCTGTACCCGTATCTCCCGCTCAATATAATACTCCTGTCCGGGCTCCGGGGGATCCTCCCTAACCAGGGAAAGATTTTCCTTAAAACGTTCTCCCGTCTCCTGGGAAACCTCCGCATTATACTGGTCCAGGCCGTCCTTCAATGTATCCCAGCCGTCCACAGGAACATACAGCCCATCCCAGCGGCTCCTCAGCAGGCATCTCTGGTCCTTCCATTCCCCGTCATAGCTCCTCCGGGTCTCCACAAACAGCAGCTGATCTGGCTCCTGGTCCGGCCCAGAGGCCTCCTCCGGCTCTGCCGCCTCCCCGGCCCCGATCCCCCGGGACGTTTCTTCTGGTATTTCCCCGGTCCTGTTATCTCCGGATTCTGCCGTTTCCGTTTCATCCGCCGGATCTTCAGCCTTCGTTTCTGCTGCCTCCTGGTCCATACGGTCCATCTCACAGCCGGTCAGAGACACAGCCATAAGAAACGCCAGCCCCGCTCCCAAAGCCATTTTTCCTGTCCTCTGTTTTCTCATGATCCATCCCCCGCTTTCCATGTTGTATATCCCAGGTCCTGTCCGTTCCCTCAGTCTCCCGGGCATCCTTATGCCGCGCTCCAGACGGGCGCATTGCTTCTTCTTTCATTATAAGCTCCCGTCCCTGTTCCTTCTATAAAAATACGCTTACGATCATTTACGTTTTTCTTAAAGCCTCCGCTGCCCCTTTCCCTTCCAAAATCCATAGTAAAACCAGACAGCATATGCTATAATATGGCTGAAACAGACATTGTGCCAGAAAAGGAGAATTATCCCATGAAACCAGCTCTGATCATCGGTTCCACCTGTGTGGACGTCATCATCAATATCCATCATCTTCCAAAGACCGAGGAGGACATCCATCCCACCTCCCAGTCCATGGCCATCGGCGGCTGCGCCTTCAATGCCGCCTATATGGTACGGCTCTTAAACGCCCCGCACACCTTTATCACGCCTGTGGGCGGCGGCACCTACGGAGACTATGTGGCAAAGCTCATGACCCAGGCCGGGATCCCCATTGCCGTCCGGGTGCCGGAAAAGGAAAACGGCTGCTGCTACTGCCTGGTGGAGGCCAGCGGGGAGAGGACCTTCATGTCCTATCACGGAGTAGAATATACCTTCCAGAAGGAATGGATGGAGCCGTATCCGGCAGAGGATTTCGGCCTCACCTACGTCTGCGGCCTGGAGATCGAGGAGCCCACCGGGATCAATCTCATTGAATATCTGGAGGAGCATCCGTCCCTGGAGCTTTTCTACGCCCCCGGGGCCAGGGTAGGAAACATGGATCCGAAGAAAACAGAGCGGATGCTGGCCCTTCATCCGATCCTCCACATCAACGCCCTGGAGGCAGAGGCCATGAGCCAGAAAACGTCCTATGAGGACGCCGCCGCATACCTGCACTCCATCACTGGAAATACCGTCATCGTGACCCTGGGAGAAAAGGGCGCTTACTGCATAGAAAAAGACGGGACCAGCTATCTGATCCCGTCCATTCCCGCCGATCATGTGGAGGATACCATCGGAGCCGGCGATGCACACGCGGGAGCCATCATCGGCTGCCTGACCAACGGCCTCTCCCTGCGGGATTCCATTGCATATGCCAACCAGGTATCCCGGATCGTGGTCTCTGTCAAGGGCTCTTCCCTTCCGCCGGAGCTCCTTCCGCCGCTCCCAGTCCCCAAAAGCGCCCGCTAGGCTGCCGCATGGCCCTGGGGCAGATAAAACTGCTACCGGATATCCGCATACTTTACAGACCGTTCCTTAAATTCCTTCATCATTCCGTCCAGAGCCTTCCGTTCTGCGGAAAGGTCTGCAAAGCACAGCCTGTGGCCTTTTACCAGTTGTCTGCCATCCACCCAGACGCTGTCCACATTGGAAGCGTCTGCCGAGTATACGATGGCCGAATAGGGATCATAGACCGGGAACATGTTGACCGACTCCGTCTCGATCAGAGTCAGATCCGCCCGCTTCCCAGGCTCAATGGAGCCAGTCTCCTTTTCCGCCCCCAGGACTCTGGCTCCCTCAATGGTCCCCATGGCCACCACATCCCTGGCAGTGAAAATGCTGCGGTCATGATACCGGGTCCGCTGGAACGCAGGGATCATCCGGAACTGATGGAACAGATCCAGGGTATTCCCCGAGGACGGTCCGTCAGTCCCCACGCCAACGACCACTCCTGCCGCCTTAAGGTCCCGGAGCGGACACACTCCCTTCCCCGATTTCGTATTAGAACCGATGCAGTGGGAGATCTTTGCCCCGGTCTCCCGGAAGATCTCCACATCCCGGTCTGTCATATGGATGCAGTGGGCTGCGATGGTCCTCTCTCCCAGGACGCCCAATCTGTAAAGGAACTCGGCCGGCGTCTGGTCGTATTTTTCCCGGAACATTTCCAACTCATAATCCATCTCGCTCACATGAAGCGTATAAGGAACATCATACCGTTCCGCCAGTTCATAGGCTGCCTTTAAAACCTCCGGCGGATTTGTATTTGTAGCATGGGGAGCCACCACAGGCCGGATCCGTTCATGGCCCTTCCACTTCCGTATCAGCTCCTCGCACATGGCCAGGGACTGGTCTGTATTTTTACTGTCACACGTCTCCATATCGATAATGGTCTGTCCCACATACGCCCGGATCCCCATTTCTTCACAGGCTGCCGCCACCTGATCTTCAAAATAATACATATCCAGCACCGAGGTAACGCCGGAAAGCAGAAGCTCGCAGACGCCGTACCGGGTGCTCTGGCTGATCAGCTCCCGGTTCATGGCCTCCAGCTCCAGCGGGAATAAAAACCGCCTCAGCCGGTCCGGGCAGTCGTCTCCCAGGGACCGGAAGGGGATCATGGGGATATGGCAGTGGGTATTGATCATCCCCGGCATTAGGATCCCGTTTTTTCCGTCCACTGTCCCGTCCGCGTCTGCCGGCCCCTCCCCCTCTCCTGTCTCCAGGATCGTGTTCCCTTCCAGAACCACATATCCGTTTTCATAAACATGAAACTGTTCGTCCATGGTGACCACCGTCACATGATTGATCTTTGTACGCATATGATTCTCCTTATAAAAAGAGGCCGGGCCGTACAGGCCTTATGGCCTGAAACCGGCTCCCGGCCCTGTTTCTCAGCTAGTTCATTTCTTTATACGATCTTACTGTATCAAACAGCACTTCCCGGAACCGCTTCTGATCAAATTCCATGGCCACTTCCACGTTGCCGGAGGTCTTGTATTTATTCCAGCATTTTTCCCTGGAGATCTCCTGCTCCGGGTCTGTGCCCATAAAATCACGCCAGTCGCAGACAGTCATGCCCCTTGTGAACTCGCCCTTTGTTTCCACGTCCACCTGGGTCCGGATGCTATTTGTGATCACCCGGTCATCCACCCACCAGGCCACTGCACAGGCGTCGCAGATGGAGGTAAAATCAGAATTTTTCACAGAAAACTCCAGGATATCTGCGGCAAAGTCTCCCACCGTACCGCCGATGGCTCTTAACTGCTCCACATCTGCCATGTCCATATGGTTCTGACGGGTCAGGTTCAGCCCTGCCATTTTAATGGGGATCCCCGACTCAAAGACGATCTTTGCAGCCTCCGGGTCCACCAGGATATTAAACTCCGCAGCAGGAGTAGCGTTGCCGCTGGTGGCGGAGCCGCCCATACAGAGGATCTCCGGGATCCGCTTTTTTAATTCCGGCTCCTTTAAGATCGCCTGGGCCACATTGGTCAGCGGCCCTAAGGTGATCAGCGAGATATCGTCATTTTCCATAAAGGTACGGATCAGGAAATCGGCTCCGTGCTCCTTTTCCAGCTTTTTTTCCGGCTCCCGGATCTCAATATCCCCGATGCCGCCGCTTCCGTGGACCTCTGTGGCCCGCACAAGCTGGTTCAACATGGGCATATCGTATCCTGCATACACCGGGATATCCGGACGCCCGGTCAGCTCTGTGGCGAACCTGGCGTTCCTCTGGGTATACTCCAGTCCCGTGTTGCCTCCCACTGCCACGATCCCCCGCACATCCAGATGGCGGATGCACAGGATCAGGGCGAACATATCGTCGATCCCTGGATCGCAGTCAATGATCACTTTCCGTTTTGTATCCATAATCTTTCTCCTTATGCTACTTCTGGCTGCCCTTCTCGATCTTTCTCTGGCGGTTCATGCGCAGCATACCAAATACCATAAGGGCGATGATGGTGGCTGCGTAGGGGATCATCTCCAGGAACTCCGTGGGGAAGCTGGTCTGGCTCTTTAAGCTGGTGGCCGCTGCGTCACTGAGTCCGAAGAATACGGCTGCAATACCTGCTCCCAGGGGATCGCCGCCTGCGATATTACAGGCAGAAAGTCCGATGTAACCTCGTCCATTGACCATGTTCTTCATAAAGAAGCTTACCCAGCCCATGGACATGAACGCGCCGCCGAAGCCGCAGAGCACGCCGGAGATCAGGAAGGAAACGTATCCGATCCTCTTTACATTGATGCCGACGGATGCGGCCGCCCTGGCATTCTCACCCACTGCCCGGAGCCGTAAGCCCAGTCTTGTCCTCGTAAGGAAGAACCAAACGGCAAAGATCGAAATGAAAGCCAGGTATGTAAGAACATTATGTCCCGAAAGCATGGGGCCGATCAGCGGGATCTTATTGATCAGCGGAAGCACCACCGTCGGAAGTGTGTACGCCTTGATGGCTGCGGAGGTGGTAGCCTTTTCTCCTGTCAGCAGGTACATAACAAAGACCGTACCTCCTGTGGCCGCCAGGTTCACAGCAATACACGTCAGATAAAGGTCCGTCTTTCCGGACAGGCTGGAGAAGGCGATGACGGCACCCACCAGGACTCCGATGACCACAGCGCCCAAAAGGCCGATCCATACGTTTCCGGTCATTCCCGCAAACACAACGCCGCCCAGGGCCGCACAGAGCATCATGCCTTCCAGGGCCATGTTCATCATTCCGGCCTTCTTACTGATAACTGCTGCCATGCCTGCAAAGATCAGGGGAGTTGACAGCCTTAAAACAGAGTATCCAAAATTACCGATCCAGTCCAGTGTCAGCATTGATTACTCCTCCTTTCCCTTTGAGGCGGCCGATTCCTTTTCTGCCTTTTCCTTGGCAGCCAGTTCCTCTTCTGCGGCCTTATAGATCAGTTTCTTCTTATATCTTCCCATGAATTCCTCTGCCGCCACCATCAGGATAACGATACCCTGGATCACGGTGATGAACTCGATGGGGATATCTCCCTTGGAGTTTACCACATCCGCACCGATACGGATATACGCCAGCAGGCAGGCTGCCACCGGCACCAGGAGCGGGTTCTTTCTGGCTAAGACCGCCACCATCAGGCCGTCAAAGCCATGCTGGGTGGTAGCGACCCAGTTATAGCGGTCATAGTTTCCAAGGATCTCACAGGTACCGCCCAGGCCGGCCAGCGCGCCGCCGAAAAGCTGGGCGCAGATGATGGTTGCCGTCATATTGATACCGCAGGCCTTGGCAAACCAGGGGTTGCTTCCTACGACTCTCATCTTGTATCCGAATACCATCTTATAGAACAGCACAGCCACCAGGATCACGGCGATCAGGGCGATCACAAGACCTGCCTGGATCCGGAACTTGCCAAGGATCTGGGGAAGCTTGGCGTTGTCCGGGATGGGCAGGGAGCCCAGGGAACCGATGGTGGTATCTCTCATGGTATACATCATGATATAGATGGAAAGGAACATGAGGATACTGTTTAACATTAAGGATGAAACAACGATATTGGCATTGAATTTGGAGTCCAGCCACGCAGGAAGGGCAGACACCACAACACCCGTCAGCGCACCGATGACCAGTAAAAGACCGATCATAACGGGTGCAGGAACGCTTTCTCCCAGCTTGATGGCAACCCAGGAGATCACACAGCCGGCAAACATGAAGATGCCCTCACCGGCCAGATTGAACTTGTTCACCGCATACATGAAACAGAAGCAAAGTCCTGTGAAGGTAAACGGGATCGCAAGGTTAATGATACTTCCTACCCTTCTCACAGATGAGAACGGTCCCAGCACGAACTGCTGGATAATATAGATCGGATCGTCACTGACTGCAAACAGCGTCACCAGGGCCACGGCATAGGCGATGGCAATGGCGGTCAGGATCCGGACCAGCTCAACGGTAAATTCTACTCTGCTTGTTTTATTCATAACAGGCCCTCCATTTCCTCCGGGGTCATGGTCTTAAGCCCCAGCATGTACTCGCCCAGCTCTTCCTCGGAAACCTCGTTGGCTTTTCTGAACGCCGCCACGACCTTTCCCTTTCTCATGACTAAAAGCCGGTCGGAACACTCCAGCACCTCGTTCAGATCTGCAGAGATCAGAAGCGTTGCCGTTCCCTCTTCCCTGGATTTTTTAACGATGGTCTTTCGGATCATCTCGGCCGCGCCCACGTCGATGCCTCGGGTCGGCTGGTTGGCCAGGATGAAATTGGAGCCTGATGTGAACTCGCGGGCAACGACTACCTTCTGGATATTTCCGCCGGAAAGCATACGCACCGGCTCTCTCTTGTCGTCGCAGGCGATCTCAAAATCCTTGATGTACTGGTCCACGATCTCGTCGATATGCTTATGGTTGATGAACAGGCCGTTTCTGTATTCCTTTTTAAAATACCGGTCTGCGATGATGTTGTCCCGGATGGACATATCTCCGGCACAGCCATACTGCATCCGGTCCTCGGGGATATAGGCAAGGCCCATCTGGCGGATCTCATGGACGTTCTTTCCCTTGATGTCATGGCCGTTTAACTCCACAGTCCCAGAGGAAAAGCTCTCCATCCCGGCCAGCACGTCAGAAAGGGCAGACTGGCCGTTTCCTTCCACGCCGGCAATGCCGATGACCTCGCCCTCATGGATATCAAAGGAAACATCGTCCAGCACCCGCTTTCCGGATGCGCTGTTCTTCACCAGGTTCCGGATCTTAAGCACAGTCTTTCCCACTGTGGGGTCTTCCTTCTCGATCTTTAAGACCACGTCGCGGCCCACCATGAGTCTCGAAATATCGGCCTCGCTCATATCCTTTAAGTCATAGCTTCCCAGACAGTAGCCGTGGCGCAGCACAGTAACGCGGGTACAGATCCGTTTCACCTCTTCCAGCTTATGGGAAATAAAGATGATGGAATGGCCGCTGTTTCTTAAGAGGATCAGCTGCTCAAACAGCTCCTCTGTCTCCTGGGGCGTTAAAACTGCTGTGGGCTCGTCCATGATGATGATCTTGGCGCCCTTGATGAGCACCTTCATGATCTCGATCTTCTGCATCTGGCCGACGGAAAGATCGCTGACCCTGGCCATTGGATCAATATTAAAGTTATATTTTTTCGCCACCTCTTCCGTCATTTCCACTGCCTTTTTAAAGTCAAAAAGGCCGTTCTTCATAGGTTCCACGCCCAGAACCACATTTTCTGCCACCGTCAGGGACGGGATCAGCATAAAATGCTGGTGGACCATACCGATCCCCTTTTCAATGGCGTCCAGGGTATTGAGGATCTTTACCTCTTTCCCATCCATATACACTTTTCCGGTCTGGGGCGTTTCCAGTCCGAACAGTACCTTCATCAGCGTCGTCTTTCCTGCGCCGTTTTCTCCCACAAGAGCCAGGATCTCGCTCTCATGAAGCCAGAACGTGACGTTTTTGTTGGCCACAAAACCATTGTCATAGATTTTGGTAACGTCTTCCATTCTAAGTATTTCCTTGGCCATACCCATCTTCCTCCTATATGGGATCAGCAGGATCGAACGGACAATCCTGCTGACCAAAAATCAATTTTTTCAGTTATGGAGCCACGGAATCCAGAAGCTGCTGGTACTCTGCCTCGTTGGCAAAATCATAATAGGATTTTACAGTGATCTCGCCGGAAAGGATCTTCTCCTGGGATTCAGCCATCTTGTCACGGATCTCCTGGGGAACGTTCTGCTGGAAGAATTCATTGTCTACATATCCAACGGATTTTTCCTTTAAGCCAAGACGGTTTAACTTGCCCCATACTTCCTCTCCGTTTTCCACATCCTCAAAGAATGCTACGAAAGAGTCGCCTACGTTCTTTAACATGGAGGTTAAGATCACGTCTGCCAGTTCCGGGTTCTCAGAATCTTTATAATATGCGTACTGGTCGGAGTCAACGCCGATGGCCCATGTTCCAAGCTCCTTACATGCCTCGAACAGTCCGCCGCCGGAACCGCCGGCTACCTGATAGAATACGTCTGCCTTTTTGTCTCTTGCCTGGCTTAAGCAAAGCTCTTTCATCTTGGCCGGATCGGTCCAGGAACCGACGGAAGCCTTGATGACCTTAACCTCAGGATCGTAATCCTGAACGCCGTTTACAAATCCTGTTACGAAGTCTGCGATGACCGGGTTATCCATACCAACGTTTACAGCAACCACGCCTGTCTCTGTCATACCGGCTGCCATCTGGCCAACCATGTAGGAGCCTTCGTTCTGTGCGTAGAAGATGAACGCCACGTTCTCCGGGATCTCGGACTCATCCTTGGAATCGTCGAAGATGACGAAACGGTTCTCCGGATACTCCTCAGCTAATTTTAAGATAATATCGGTGTAAGTGGAGGAAGCCACGATGTAATAATAGCCCTCATCGATGACGTCTAAGATCATGTCCTCCCATTTATCAGCCTTGGACGGGTCGCCGACCTCGATGGTCTTGCAGTCCCAGCCCTTTTCTCTTAAAACGTTCATCCCCACTTCGCCGGAATCGTTGAAGGACTTATCACCTAAGTTTCCTACTACGTAAGCGATGCGCTTGTTGATCTCCTCGCCGCCCTTGGCAGCTTCGGTCTCCTTGGCGTCATCCTTTTTCTCCGCCTCAGTTTCCTTTGCAGCCTCCTTGGAGGTCTCTTCGGCCTTGGATGCCGCTGTGGTCTCCGCGTCTCCGCCGCCTCCGCATGCAGCCAGGGAAAGGACCATGGCGCCGGATAATACTGCTCCTAATACTCTTTTCAGTCTCATTGTAATCCTCCTTCTTCTTGGTTAAAGATTTTAATTATTTTAATCAGACCATGAGCTCGTCCGATAGAAATACGATGAAAAAATGCACAATTTTCTTCTTTTGTTCTCTGTTTTTTTATTCATACTGCCATTATACATCATCTTGTGAGATTTCGCATCCATTTTTTTGTATGAATTCTCCAGATTCCCACAAAGGCCTCGATGGCAATATTGAACTTGATGATGGATACCACCAGATAGGGAGACAGCCGGAACACAAAAGCACAGGCAGCTGCCAGGGGAATGGTGATCATCCACATGGAAAAGATATCGCAGATCAGCCCCATCTTTCCGTCTCCTCCGGCCCTCAGCACTGCGATCATGCCGGTCATCTCCATACCAGAGAAGGGCCAGATGGCCGCAAACACCAGCATAAAGTTTCTGGCATAGGCCGCCGCATCCGGAGTCAGCACATACAGCCGCGTGAACAGGCCGCCGAACATCAGGGTCAGGAGCCCCATGAGCGTTCCGCTGACCAGGCCGATAAGCACCATACTGTATGCTTCCTTCTGGATCCTGTCCTTAGACGCCCCGGAGCCAATGGTCTTTCCGATGGTCGTGGAGCAGGAATAAAGGATGGCATTGGTCACACAGGCCATCAGCTGATAATACACGTTGGCAATGTTGTATCCGGCCACGATGGTGGTTCCCATCTGGCCTGTGACAGAGCTTCCCGCCGTGGTTCCCGTGGACCAGATCAGCTCATGGAACACGATGGGAAGGCCCACCTTCCAGAAATCCCCCAGAAGTCTCCGGTCTCTTCTTTTCAGGTCAGAAAACTTCATGGAAAGCTTCTTCTCTTTCCGGAACAGGAACCGGCAGAGGATCAGAAGCTCCACCACCCGGGCAATGACCGTTCCCACGGCCGCTCCCCGGATCCCCAGCTCCGGCATTCCGAAATTTCCAAAGATCAGGCAGAAATCCAGAAATACATTTAACGGATAAGAGATCACATTGGTGGTGAAAGAGACCTTCATCTCCTCAAATCCCCGGCAGCAGGCAAAGATCATGGTACTGACAGCACAGACCGGATACATGAGGGAGGCGATCCTCAAATATGGCACTCCCAGACGGATCAGCTCCGGATCGCTGCTGTATATCCTTAAAAGCCGTTCCGGCCAGATCATCACCACAGCCGAGAACAGCACGCCGAAAACAGCGATGCTGCGGACCCCGATGGCCACCAGAGTCTTGATGCTCTCCGTATCCCTTCTGCCCCAGTACTGGGCGATCAGTACGCTGCACCCGGCAGAAAAGCCGCTGCACACCGTATAAAAAATGAAAAAGATCTGCTGGGCCTGGGACACAGCACTCATCTGTACCTGGTCGATCCGCCCCAGCATGATGCTGTCCAGGGTATCAACGCTGACCCTTAAAAGCTGCTGGAGGATGATGGGAACGGACAAAAGGACGATGGTCCTGTAAAACTGTGGAGAGGTGACGAACCACTCTCTTTTTTCCGCTTTTGCACCCATGGCTTAACCACACTGCCTCAGGCAGTCCTTGAGCCACTGCTTGAATACGGGAAGATCCAGCTCCATGGCCACAGAAACATTGGGCTTCTTTCCTGTGCGCCCACGCCGGTCTACCATGGTATGGCCAGCCGTGTACTCGCCCTGGCACTCCACATCCACGAAATAATCATGGCAGACCAGGCACTGGGGGCATACGGCCGCAGCCACAGCCAGAGCGGCGTGCATAAGGGCATCCTCTCCCCCGTCTGCATATCTTCTTATCATATAATCCAGGATATCGGCGGCCAGGACAGCTCCCTTATTTCCAAAGCTCCGGATCTCCTGCTCATCTTCCCGGTTTAAGGCGGCCTTTAAGGTCACATCCAGTCCCACCATGGTCATGGGGATCCCGGAAGCGATCACCAGCTTTGCAGCCACCGGATCCACCCAGATATTGAACTCCGCTGTGGGCGTCATATTTCCGCCGAGGGCAGCGCCGCCCATAAACCAGATATGACGGATCTTTTCCTTTAACTCCGGATACATGCTTAAGGCAATGGCAATGTTGGTCATGGGCCCCACCACCAGAAGCTCCAGGCGGCCTTCTTCCTCTTCTGCGATCCTCCGGATCAGCTCCGGAGCCGTTTCTTTTGTGAACGGGACATTCTCTGCCGCCGGAAGGGTCACATCGCCAAGGCCTTCGCTGCCGTGGGTGGCATCATAATATCCGGCCCTGGGATAAAACGGGATCTTCGCCCCCCGGGCCACCTCCACATCCGCGCCCAGGTATCCCACCAGATCCCGGTTGTTCCTGGATGTGAAATTTTCGTTTACGTTGCCGTTGACACTGGTCAGGGCCCGTACCCTTATGGCGTCAGAGCCAAGGGCTGCCAGAATGGCGATGGCGTCGTCGGTTCCTGTGTCACAGTCAATGATAAATGGTCTCTTTTCCATATTTTCCTCCCGTATCCTACGCGCGTTCCCGGATGAACGCTTCCACTGCTGATCGTTCCGGCACACTGGGGGCCGCTCCCTTTTTCGTCACAGCCAGGGCTGCCGCAGCGCTGGCCTGTAAAAGAGCCTGTTTATGGCCCAGGCCTCCGGCGATCCCGGCAATGAAATATCCGCAGAACGTATCACCTGCCGCCGTGGTATCCACGGCCTCCACCTGGAAGATATCCTGGAAGGACGTTTCCTCCGGATCGCAGTACCAGGCCCCCTGGTCGCCCAGGGTCAGCACAAAGGCTGCGTTCTTATATTTTTCTCTCAGGGCCCTAAGGATCGGAGCCGGTTCCTCGGAATCGGTTCCTGCCAGGATCCGCCCCTCCACCTCATTGAGGATAAAATAATCCACCAGCTCCAAATTGCAGAGGAACACGCCCTCGTCTGCCGGAGATGGGTTAAACGCCACCTGGAGTCCCCGTTTTTTTGCCTCCTCCATGGCAAAGTCAATGTTGGAGATCTCATTCTGCAAAAGGATCAGATCGCCCTTTCCAAAATGCTCAAGCACAGAGGATATGTATTCTCTGGTGATCTTCCGGTTGGTCCCGCCGCAGATGATGATATTGTTCTGTCCGGACTCGTCGATCTGGATCACCGCATGGCCGCTGGCCCCGTCCAGGGTCTCCACATAGCCCGTATCGGCTCCGGCCTCCTTCAGCATGTCCAGAAGAATCCTTCCATCCCCTCCCACGGCTCCGGCATGGTATACCTCCGCGCCTGCCCTGGCCAGGGCCACCGACTGGTTCAGTCCCTTGCCGCCGCAGAATTCCTCATAATCCAGGGCCTGGATCGTTTCCTTGGGCTGGACAAAACGCTTTACCGAATACGTTTTGTCAATGTTTAAAGAACCGAGATTTAAAATTTTCATAGGCCTCGCTCCCGTTTGGTAAAATATTTTCCGAAATCTTTTTCCTAAGCAGATAATATATGTTTTCCAGTTTTCTGTCAACCACTATTGTGGAATTTGCTCTTTATCCCGCTGTTTTCCCCATTTTTATCCATATTTTTGTCAAATTCTTCACAAATTTTCTGGATTTTTTATGTGTTTTCACCATTTTCTCCGGATCCAGGTATCCCTTCCAGTATTTTTGTGATATCCTAAAAGCAGCCTGGATACCGGAGCAGACAGACATTCCTCTGCCTCCAGGGTCCAGATCGTTTCTTTAATACAGGGAGGAAAAAATGACCATCAAAGAGTTTGCCCTGCTGGCGGGAGTTTCCGTATCGACGGTCTCTAAGATCATGAACGGAAAGGATGCCAGCATCAGTGCCCGGACCAGGGAGCACGTTTTAAAGCTGGCCAAGGAATACAACTATGTCCCTTATGCATCTGCCACCGCGCCCACGACCCGGACGCTGACCATGGGCGTGATCTTTCAGAATACTGAACACGGAAAACGGCTCGTCTCCAGCATCCTCAAAGAGGCTACCAGCCTGGGATATTCGGTGCTTCTCCGGGAAAGCGGGGATTCGGCGGATACGGAGCTTAAAAATATCTCCGCCATGGCGGCGGCCCATACGGACGGTGTGATCTGGGAGCCTGTCTCCAGTGACAGCCTTTTTCTGGGGGAAAAGCTGGACCGGGCCGGGATCCCCTATGTGGTCATCGGCCCCTATAAGGGCGCATTTCATATGGATTTTGAAAAAATAGGGGATACAGCCACCGGGCTTCTTGTAAAAAAACGCCACGCCTCCATTGCCTGTGTGGCCGGAGACGATTCCCTGGCCCGGGAATTTTTCCAGGGCTACCGGAAACGGCTGTTTGACGAAAAGCTCCCCTTCCGGCAGGAGCTGGTCTTTCCCGACGCCGGAAGCCTCCCCGTAAGCGGGATCCTGAACGGACTGTTCACGGCGGCTGTATTCTTCAGCCAGGCGGAAGCCCTGAAGTTTTATGAGACAGCCCGGAACCTCCAGTATGAGATCCCTGCGGATCTGTCCCTTCTGACCCTCCGGGATGGCAGCTCCGGCGGAGACCTTCCTTTCCTCTCCTCCCTGGCCGTTCCCTTCGATGCCTTCGGTTCCCAGGCTGCAAGGCTTCTGGTGGCACGGATTGAAAAATGGGAACGTATGCCGGAATTTTCCCCGGACTTCCCGCTAAACGCAGAGGCCACCTTAAGCGTTCCCAGGGATCTCCAGAAAAAACGGGTCATTTCCATTGGGAGCGTCAACATGGACAACTACCTGGCCTTTGACGCCCTTCCCCACAGCGGACGGACTGTTACCTCCTCGGACTCAGCCACCTACCCCGGCGGAAAATGCCTGAACCAGGCCGTTGGCGTGGCCAGGCTGGGCCACCACGTCTCCGTCATCGGCCGGGTGGGCGGCGACGCCGATTCCGACTCCATCTACCAGGCGGCCCGGGACTGCCGCATTGACAGCAGCGGCCTTCTGCGGACTCCCGGACAAAAAACAGGCCAGGCCTATATCTTCGTCCAGAAAAACGGAGAATCCATGATCTCCATCCTTTCAGGCGCCAACAGCCAGGTCTGTCCCGGCGATATCACAGCCGCTGAACGGCTCTTTGACGGAGCCTGCTGCTGCCTGATCCAGACGGAGATCCCCATGGAGGCTGTACTGACTGCCGCGTCCATGGCAAAACGCTACGGCCTCATGACCGTGCTGAAGCCCAGCTCCTGCGGCCCCCTGCCAGAGGAGCTGTTAAAAAATATCGATGTGGCCGTTCCCAACGCCGAAGAGCTGTCCATGATCTGCCCAGGAAAGGGCTCCATAAAAGAAAAGGCCGCCAGGCTTCTTTCCCATGGGATAAAGACCGTCATCGTCACCCTGGGAGCCGGAGGCTGCTGGATCTTCGGTAAGGAAACTGCCTGTCACGTTGAAGCCGCCGATTTCCGGTCCGTAGACAATACGGGAGCCGCCGACGCCTTCATCAGCGCCCTGGTTTCCTACCTGCTCTATGGGTTCTCCATGGAAGCTTCCTGCCGGATCGCCTCCTGTGCCGCCGGCTTTTCCATCACCCGACAGGGCGTCACCCCGGCGCTTGTGGATAAGGACACGCTGGAGCAGTATCTGGAGCAGAACTCTCCCTCTCTGATAAAAGAAGCAGACCGGAAAAAAGATCGTTAAATTTTTATTGAAATCTGTCCGGAAGTGGACTAGAATAGAACTATCCTTTAATTCCAAGGAGGAACGATTTTATGGAACATTACAATCCGCTGCTCACTGGCCTGGAAAGCCCGGAAAAGTTCATCACCGTCGGCGAGATCATGCTGCGGCTGACGCCGCCCAACTATGAAAAGATCCGCATGACCTCCACCTTCGAGGCCAGCTACGGCGGCAGCGAAGCAAATATCGCCCTGGCTCTGGCCAACCTGGGCGTGGACAGTACCTTTTTCTCCGTGGTTCCCAACAACAGCCTGGGAAAGAGCGCCATCCGTATGTTAAGGAGCAACGACGTCCACTGCACCCCTGTGATCTTAAGCACGCCGGAGCAGACACCTACCCACCGGCTGGGAAGCTATTACCTGGAAACAGGCTATGGGATCCGCGCCAGCAAAGTCACTTATGACCGGAAAAACAGCGCCATCACAGAATTTGATTTTGATACCATTGATCTGAAGGGACTTCTGGAGCACTTTACCTGGCTCCATTTAAGCGGCATCACCCCGGCCCTGGCTCCCAACTGCCGGAAGCTCACCATGGAGTGCTTAAAGACAGCCAGAGAGCTGGGCCTTACTGTGAGCTTTGACGGAAATTTCCGCAGCACCCTGTGGACCTGGGAGGAGGCCAGGGATTTCTGTACCCAGTGCCTTCCCTATGTGGACGTTCTTTTAGGCATCGAGCCTTACCACCTGTGGCGGGATGAGGAGGACCACAGCAAGGGAGACGTGAAAGACGGGATCCCCTTCCAGCCCAGCTACGAGCAGCAGGATGAGATCTTCCAGGCCTTCATCGACCGGTATCCCAACCTGAAGTGCATCGCCCGTCATGTTCGCTATGCCCACAGCGGCAGCGAAAACAGCCTCAAGGCGTTTATGTGGTACGAGGGCCATACCTTTGAAAGCAAGCTTTTCACCTTCACCATTTTAGACCGGGTAGGAGGCGGCGACGCCTTTGCCAGCGGCCTGATCTACGCCATGATGCACCATTATAAGCCCATGGACATGATCAATTTCGCCGTGGCCAGCAGCGCCATCAAGCACACCATCCGCGGCGACGCCAACATCACCGACGACGTGGACACCATCCGGAATCTGATGAATATGAATTATGATATCAAGAGATAGAAAAAGGGAGCTGCGTATCACAGCTCCCTTTTTTACACCACATCTCCAATATCTACGATCTCACACCCATCATAGAAAAATTTCAGGATCTCCTTATAATTTTTTCCTTTCTTTGCCATCCCCTGGGCCCCGTTCTGGCTCATGCCGGCTCCGTGGCCGTAGCCGCCGCCGTAGATCGTAAAGGCAGTAACGCCATTTTCATCGGTCCCCTGGTTTTCTATGTAGATAAACCCGCTGGGAAGGGTCTCCCACTCTGTGTAGGTGCTGCCGTCCTTCCGGTTGAAGACAAGCCTGGTGTTTCCCAGCACGCTCCGCACCTTGCTCTGGCCGGTGAAAGTCTTGGAGCCCTCTGTGCCCACGACCTTCAGAGCCTTTGCCGCGCCTCCAGGTCCCCGTTCTGTCACCGTAAGTCCCGTGATCTGGCCGACTCCGCCGATCTTTTCTGCCAGGATCTGGCTGTCCGTCTTTGCGTTCCACCGGAACATGGCAAATTCTGAATCGTATGCCTCCACATCCATATTTTTTATGAATGCTCCAAAGGCCTCGTTGGAGGTAAGGTCCATGGGCTTCCTCTTTTCATTGATGGAGACCGCCTTTAAATACGGTGTCGCCGAACCGTCGTTTCCCCACACGGTCCCGTCGGTGCCGTGGCCGCAGGAGGTGGAATAGTAAAGGGCATCGATGGGCTCCCCATCGTAGGCAGCCATCTGGCCGAAGGTCTCATTGACAGCCGCGTCAGTGGTGTCAAAAACGGAGGTATTATTATACACCTGGAAGCTGGTGCTGTCGTCCACATGGGCGCCGTATTCTGAATACGAGCTTCCCCGGATCTGCCTCCAGGCATAGGTCCTTGCGCAGACGGCCTGGGCCTTTAAAGCCTCCAGCTCATACGTATAGGGCATCTCGCTGGGCACCACCCGCTTCAGATATTCCTCAAGATCCACCTCGTTCAGAAGAAGGAGACCCTCCTCCTCCCCGGTGATCTCCATATGGCCCGGATACACCGGAGTTCCCTGACTCCGCTCAATATTCCTGACGGTGATCATGCCGCCTTCATTGGCGGACCGGAATACCATACGGCCGCTTTCCAGCCGGGGATCTCCAGCAGAAATGGTCACCGGCTCTCCAGCCGCCACAGACTGGGTCTTTTTATCCTTTTCATCCCCATATTCCAGTACAGCCATGGAATCGCAGACCAGGGTGATCTCTGGATGGAACAGGGACTTGAAATTTGTTGTCATCAGAAGAACGCGGATATTATCGATCTCCGGCTTCTCTGTCGTCAGGGCCGCGCAGATCTCATCGCCGGCCACCACAAAGGTCTGCATATGATAGCCCACCAGGATATCCGATTTCTTCTGCTCCTTTAAAACGCCGTAGGTACGGTAGATCTTAAAGTCCTCTGACAGGGGCACGGTGCCGTAGCCCTCGATCTCGATCTCATCCTCTCTCACTGAAAGGACTGTCCCGGTGATGGTCTCCTTTTTCAGTACCAGGCGGCTGGGCTTTCCGTTTTTCAGATACAGATCCCCGATCTGGCCGGAGATCTCCTCTTCATTCTTAAGGACTCCCCTTACAGGAAATTCCCGCTGGATATTTCCAATGAACACCGTCACTGTATTGCCGGAAAATCCGGATATCCAGGCGTTTTCATATACGATCTCATCGGAGACCACACCCTGGACCTTTATGATCCCATCCTCCCGCACCAGGAGCTTTATGGTCTTATCAATATAGGAATCCAAAGAAAGCCCTTCAAACAGGAACTTTCCATCCTTTGTGTAGGCCGTCCAGGGGGACGCCCCGTCCACATTCCCCGGGGTCCCGTAAAGATCTGTTTCGATCTCCTTTACATTCCCATCCGGGTCTGCAAAGGCCCGGAACGCATCATAAAATTCCCAGAACTCCGCTTTATCCACGGCCTTTCCAGCCTTTTTCCCCGCTGCCTCTGTCACATATCCCGCAAGAGAGGGTTCCCCCTCCCCTTTGGCCGCGGTCACCCAGCCGGACAACTCCCCATAGGTAACGGCCGAAACGGCGCTTCCCTCCGAAGGGTAGCACGTTTCCGGATCCAGATATCCCTTGGCATAGAGATAATCCATATATTTCACATACCATTGATCCTGCAGCTCCCCGGGAAAAAAGGAAGTCTCCGGACCTTCTGCACGGACTGCGTCCTCACCCGCCAGAGTAAGGGCGATGGCCCTGGAAGCCGCCGCCCGGGACACGCCGTTCCCCCGGGGCTCCATGACCACGATGATGATGAGCAGGGCCACGATCACCGTGGAGATCCCTGCGGTCCAGTTGATCAGTTTCTTTTTTTCGTCCATAGCACCTCGTTATTTCTGTCTGATAAACCTGCCGCTGTCCGCATCGATCTTTTCCAGATCCATATAATCGTCCGTATCCTGCGGGAGATTCTTTTTCCGTAAGAAATGGCACTGGAATTTGGAAAACAGGTCGAACACCACCGCCGTCAGCGGCACAGCGACGATCATGCCCACAAAGCCCCACAGTCCGCCGAAGAACAGGATGGAAAACAGGACCCAGAAGCTGGAAAGCCCAGTGGAGTCCCCCAGGATCTTGGGGCCCAGGATGTTCCCGTCAAACTGCTGGAGTACCAGGACCAGCCCCACAAAATACAGGCACTGCCTGGGGCTTATGAGGAACACCAGCACCGCGCTGGGAATGGCTCCTATGAAGGGGCCAAAAAATGGGATCACGTTGGTAACGCCCACGATAACACTGATCAGAAGCGCAAAGGGCAGCTTAAACAGGTTCATCAGGATAAAGCATAGGACCCCGATGATCAGGGAATCGATCAGCTTCCCGATAATAAATCCAGAAAACACCTTATGGATATAGCGGAACTCCTCCACAGTCCCGTTGGCCGCCCGTACCGGAAGGATGGCGTAAACGATCTTTTTCACCTGGGCCGTCAGCGTGTCCTTGATATTCAGAAGATAGACCATGACAATGAGGCCGATCAGGATATTTTTTGCCAGGTTGAAGATGGTGAGCACACTGTTGGAAACTCCTCCCAGGATCTTTTCCAGGCTCTCGAAGCTTCCGATGCTCTGAAGGTGGGGGATCAGATTACTGGAGGACCAGTCCTGCACGGCGATCACCGCCTGCTGGTACACAGAAAGCACCATCTCCTCCAGGGGAGGGTTATTGGCAAACAGCCCCGTGAGCCACTCATACAGGTTCTGGATATACACTGGCATGGTGTTCACGATCCCCGCAATGCTGGAATAAAGCTGGGGGATGATCATCATAGCCAGGCTCACAACGATGATGTACAGAAGCGTCAGGCTGAGGACCGTTCCCACGGTCTTCTGGAGAAACGCCTTTAACTTCTCATTTTTCATTTTCTTTCCCAGCAGCTCGCCCGTAAACCGGACCCCGCCGTTGTATACAGGCGAAAATAAAAACGCCAGCACGGCTCCGTAAATGATCGGGGTCAGGATCGATATGATCCGGCCTCCCAGGGCCAGGATCGCCTTCCGTTCCAGAAACAGGAAGATTACAGCCGTGGCCGCCGCCAGCACCAGCACCGCTGTGATCCCCATATAAAGGTATCTGTCAAATCTGTGGTTTTTCATATCAGTCTCGTCTCCTCGGCAGATTTTTCCATTATGTATCGTTTTCACTTTTATACCATATCACATTTTCCGGCAATTAGAAAGGGCCAGATTGCGGTCCCGGCAAAATATCCGCTAAAAAACAGGAAAGCAGCGATTGCTCGCTGCTTTTATCTTTTGCAAATCCCAAAATGCCGGTTCCTGCATAATTGACTCCTAGCGTTGCTAGGTGGGCGACCGCACTTAAACTTCTGCCTTCCACTCATACGGAGGCCTGACATCCGTTTAAAAATATAGGAATCCCGTTTGTCATAATGTAGGTTCAAAATAAACAGGAGTATCGAACATTCCAGGAATTGCTGTCCTGTTTTCTTATGGACCTATTATAGCTCATATGTCTGCTTTTTTCAAGTTCCATTTACTGCCGTAATTTTAAATATTTTGTGAAGACTGTTCTGTATTTTTCTTACAGCTCCTTAAGAAGCTCCAGAAGCGTCTCCGGCGTTTCTGTGATCCAGTCCGCTCCGGCCTCTGAAAGCTCCTCCCGGCCTCCGTATCCATAAAGGACACCCACAGAGGAGATCCCCGTTTTCTTTGCCCCCTCGATGTCGTGGCGGCGGTCCCCGACCATGATGATCTCGTCCTTCTTCTCAAGCCCGCAGGAATCCATCACATACTGGATCACCTGGTCCTTTTTCACCCGCAGTTTTTCTCCGCCGTCGTCCTCTGCCCCGCCTACGAACCGGAAATATTTTGTAAGCCCGAAATGGTCCAGGACCCGCTTTGCCATATCCTCCGGCTTGGATGTTGCCACATAAAGCTCCTTTCCCGCATTCCGAAGGCTCTTCAGCATGGCCTCCACTCCTGGAAACGGCGCGTTCTCCATCCATCCCTTTACGTTATAATATTCCCGGAATACAAAAACCGCCTCATGGGCATCATGATCCGGAAAATCATAAAACTCCTTAAAGCTTTCCGGCAGCGGCGGTCCCACAAAGGGCTTCAGGACATTCAGATCGTCCACCTGGATGCCGTAGCGCCTCAGGGCATACTGCACGGCTCTCGTGATCCCCGGCATGGAATCGGTCAGAGTCCCGTCCAGGTCAAAGAAAATATGCTGCTTTCCCATGTCTGCTTTCTCCTCTCTGGCCGCTGGAGCCATGGTTAAAAGGGCGCAGGAAAAAATCCCTGCGCCCGGTTTTATTGCTTAATTCAGTTCTTTTACAACTCTCTCAAGGGCCTCAAGAGCGTCGTCCGGAAGCTTGTCGTAGCCTTCCTTGGCAACTGCAAATTCCTTGATCTCGTTGACGCGGTCGTTCATACGGGCCTTTAACTGGCTTACGTACTCCGGATCGTTCATATCCGGCACAAAGCCTTCCCAGTCCATGATCTCGATATCGGAGAACGGACCCCACTGATGGAAGTCTGCCTTCTTCTCAACGATGGCTTCCAGGATTCCAAGGGTGTCGGCCGGTTTTACCTTCTTGCCCATGAAATCGCCGGTATTCACGATATAGCAGTCCACGTTCTTTTCCTCAACCAGCTTTTTGAATTTCTCATAGTCGTTGGCTAACGGATATGTACGGAACGGGTTTGCGTACGGAACCACAACCAGTTTGTTGGGATCCACGCCAGGAGCAAGACGCTCTGCGGAGGATCTCTTAGTTGCCAGGGTAGCGCCCATAACGGAAGCTAAGGAAGCCCCTTTTAATTTTACTACCGGCGGGATGGTCGGGTCCTTCATGATCCAGAAAATAGCGTTGACCGGGGAGTCGATCCTGTCCACACGGTTGGGAGACCATAATTTGGACTTGATGGCACGGCCGTTGCCGTTTCTTACATCCTCTGTCACCAGCTGGATCTTTCCGTCCTCATCCAGGGTCGCAGAGCAGTTCTGGGCGGTCAGCAGATACTGGTTGTCCGGGCAGCCGGTGGGATAATCGGCCGTCTTATCAAAGTATGTGGGCTCCAGTGCAATGGATGCGCAGGTATCTGTGTTGATGATGAACGCATCGTCGTGAAGGACCTTGATCTCGTACTTGCCGCCGTGTTTTGCATGGGTCAGGGTGGACTTACCGGATCCGGACAGGCCGTATACGGAAGCTACGTACTTGCTGCCGTCAGCCAGGGTGTATTCCTTCTGTCCGCCGTGGCAGGAAGCGTAGCCGTTGCGGTTTGCAATGGCCCATGCCATGGTCAGGGTGCCCTTCTTGTGCTCACCGAAATATCTCATACCAAGGATGCATGCGCAGTTGGTATCGGTATTGAAGTAGCACAGGGTCTTTTTCTGGGGATCAGACAGGCAGTCCAGGGATACGCTGGGTCTGTCGGAGCCGCACCACTGGGGATCGGAGAAGATATAAATATCCGGCTCTTTTCCGTCGCCCACGGGTTTGGATTTTTTGTACATCTTTACGTACTCATCAGACATGTACTGGAAGTTTAACATCCAGTTGTACATGATGTTTTCTTCTCCCTCCGGGATCAGAAGGTGGGCCTTAACCATAAATTCGGGATCCAGGCCTACGAAAACCTCTGCATGGTACATGGTTTTCCAGCGGGACTCGTAGATCGCGTCCATCGCTACCTTGTCAAGGGCTTCACAGTCCACGCCCGGCTCGCCTGCGATGCGGCGTGCAGTTGCGTAACGGCCGGTGATGGCTCCGTCGTTGAATAACAGAACCTTCGCGTCCTTGTCCAGACCAAATTCCTCTCCTCTGTAAACGGGCATATCGGTCACGATCGTTCCTGGAGAATTCTTTGCTAATTCATAAGCCTCTCTCAGGGTATTTACCTTTACCACGTTGTTGCCGTAAAAAGCACCCTCGATGATGGATCTGGTTTTGGAAAAGCCCACTTTTCCTTTACCAATTTCGCTGATTGGGTAATAAGCCTTTGTTGACATTTGAAAAACCTCCTTGAATGTTGGTCACTAGATGGCTTTATTATCCCATCAAAATTAGATAAAGTCAATTCATTTTGCGATTTAATTTATTAGTTTTTTATGAATTTTGCATAAAAACGAAAAACCGGGACAGGTTTTCGTTTCCTATCCCGGTTTTTCACTATTTAAAGAACTCGTGGTTCCCATGTTTGAACAAAAAGTCCAGGTGATTGTCAAACCAGCGGACATTTTTCCTGCTGGACGCCCTCCTGTTCATAAAATACAGAGCGCCGTCAGAATAATCCTCTCCCGCCAGGGCGCTGTCCACAGCCTCCACTGTGGCGTCTGTGACCCGGCACCGGTTGATGGAGCCGTTGCCAACCGGCGAAAACTGATGTCTCTGGTAGACCACGCTGTGGACCGTATCCGGGAAGGTATCGCTTTCCACCCGGTTTAAGATCACATTGGCCACCAGGATCCTTCCGGTCCGGTCGCAGTTTCCAGCCTCTGCCTGGACGATCTTAAGCAGCGTCTGGTAATCCCGGTCTGACAGGGAGACAGATGCCGCCGCTTCCTGTGTTTCTGGTGCAGGCGTACCGGAAGCCTCCTGGGCGGCTGCACCTTCCGCAAGCTCAGCGCTCTCTCCAGAAGCTGTCCCTTCCTGGCCGCCAGAGCCCTCCCGGACGGCTGCCCGCTCAGAAGCTTCCGCGCTTTCCGTGGCTTCTCCTTCCGGCACACCGGAGTCCTCCCCGGCCGCTGCCTCTTCCTGGGCTCCAGAGCCTTCCGCAGCAGTCTCCGCTTCCTGATCCGGGTCTTCTCCCTCTCCGGCTTCCCCGCCTTCAGGCGTCTCCGCGCCGTTCTCTGCCTCCTCTTTTCTGGTCTCTGTTCCGTTTTCCGTGTCCGCGGCCTCCTCAGCCGCCATTATGCTTTCTGGATCACGTTTCTCTTCGTCTGTATTTCCATCATGCGTTCCCTCTTCCTGGCCGCCGGTCTCTCCCGGCGTCTCAGCAAAGGCCACCATAGCACCGTTTCCCGTCTCCGGAAAGCTCCCTGCGGCAAAGGTAATGGCTGTCACCAGAAGGATACCAGCCGTAAGGACTGCCGTATCCCGGCGTCTTTTGGCAGGTGCGCTGGCAGACAGCATTTTTATACTCTGGAAAACTGTCTGAAGAAATGAGTTCCATGTCTGCTTCATCGATTGCCTCTTTTCTCCGTTCTGCCTCCGGAAAGCCTCCAGGCGGCAGATGGTTATTTTTCCGTCTCACCGGACGGCGTCTGTGATTATAGGAGAACGGGAGGCCAAAAGTCAATAAGGCTTCTGCATTTTTGTTGTATTTCACAGCCTTATTTTTAACTTTTGTCATGATTTTTTAACATTTTGCAAGAACTTTTTCTTGATTTTCCTCGTATTTTTGTTACCATTGGCCCTATGGACTTTTAACATTTATTACAAATTTGTTAAGTTTTTATCCCCCACTTTAAAGGGGTTTTCCGGTCCTTTACACCTTATGTCAACCACTTTTACATGAGATCTGCCATTTCAGCGCCCACATACCTCCCCAGATCCGCCGGGGACAGGATCACCTGGACGCCACGCATGCCGGCGCTGACGGCGATTTTTTCGTACTTCTCTGCCGACTGGTCCAGATAGGTGGGGAATCTCTTTTTCATCCCGATGGGAGAACAGCCGCCCCGGACATAGCCGGTGACCGGAAGGAGCTCCTTCATCGGAAGCATCTCCACCTTCTTGTCTCCCGCCGCCCTGGCCGCCTTTTTCAGATCCACCTCTCCGTCCACTGGAATACAGCAGACCATATATCCTGTCTTTTCTCCCCGGAGCACCAGGGTCTTAAAAACGCTCCCATGGTCCACGCCCATGAGATCCGCGGCATGGCTCCCGGAAAGGTCATTTTCGTCCACCGGATATTCCTTTGCTTCATAGGCGATCTTCGCCGCATCCAGAAGACGCATCACATTGGTCTTAACCAGTTTCTTCATATTATAATCCCTTCCTTCTAAAAAACTCCTCTCCGTTTCATCCCTGGGACGATCCGGAAAGGAGCTTCTTTCATTCATATTTATTATTCGGACCAGTTGTGGAATACAGCCTGGACATCGTCATCCTCGTCTAAAAGATCCAGGATCCGGTTCATCTTCTTGATGGCGTCATCGTCGGTCAGCTCCACGTAGTTCTGGGGGATCATGGTCACTTCCGCCTGCATCATGGGGATACCGGCCTTTTCCAGAGCCTCACGCACCTCGCTGAAGGCGTCGGGATCGGTCACCACCTCAAAGCTGTCCTCCTCCTCGGAGAAATCCTCAGCTCCGGCGTCCAGAGCCGCCATCATCAGCTCGTCGGCATCCATCTCGCACTCTTCCTTGTCGATGATGATCTGGCCTTTTCTGTCGAACATGAAGGATACGCTTCCCTGGGCTCCTACGTTTCCGCCGCCCTTGGTAAAGGCGCTCCTTACATTGGCTGCGGTACGGTTTTTATTGTCAGTCAGAGTCTCTACGATGATGGCAATGCCGTTGGGGCCATAGCCCTCATAAACCAGGTTTTCATAGTTTACAGAACCCAGGTCCCCGGCAGCCTTTTTAATTCCGCGGTCGATGGTATCGTTGGGCATGTTGTTGGCCTTGGCCTTGGCGATCACATCACGGAGCTTGCTGTTATTGGCCGGATCTGCGCCGCCTTCCTTAACTGCAACAGCGATCTCTCTTCCGATCACGGTAAAGATCTTTCCCTTGGCCGCATCGTTCTTTTCTTTCTTATGTTTAATATTGGCAAATTTGGAATGTCCTGACATTTTTCCTGCTCCCTTTCTTGTTTCTTCTATATTTATCGTATCTCCATCATAATCTGTAACGGTCATGTCCTTACAGTTACCATAATCTTAAATATTCTAGCATTATTTTAAGTCCTTGGCAAGAGCTTTTCTGTGGATTTTCCCTTCGGCCATTTTATTCATATTTTCCTGCTGGACGGCTCCGAAACAGCAACGTTTTCTTGACAGCTTTTACAGGCATGTTATAATAGAACTACATAATTATCAAAATATGGAGGCAGCACTATGAAAAAGATTGAAATCGATACCTTTTTGAAATTTCAGTTCGTAAGCAATCCTTCCTTCTCACCCGATGGAAAGTACATTGCCTTTGTGGTATCCAACGCAGACAGAGCGGAAAATACATACAAAGCCAACCTCTACGTTTACGATATGGCTGAAAAAAAGGTTCGGAAGATGACCAGCGGCGGCGACGCAAAGAGCTATGTCTGGACAAACGACAATACCCTTCTCTTCCCGGCTGCAAGATGCAGCGAGGTGAAGAAGAAACAGGAAGCCGGAGAAGCCCTCACAAGCTTCTATGAGATCTCCCCCGAAGGCGGAGAGGCCTGCCACGCCTTTACGGTGCCCGCAAAGATCATCGGCTTTAAAGCACTGCCCGACGGACGTTTCCTTATGACTGCAAGCCAGGATAATCATAAGGACACAAGAAAGAAATCCTATGAGGTCTTCGATGAGCTTCCCTTCTGGGGCAACGGCTTAGGCTACACCAACGCAAAGAGAAACCGCTTTGCCGTTTATAACAGAGAAAACGGAGAGCTTTCTTACGTGGCCTGCGACTGGACCGACTGCACCCAGTCCTCTGTCCTGGGCGATCTTCTCCTTTATAAGGCGTATCCCTGGAAGCAGAACGTGCGCGGCTTAAACGAGGGAATTTATCTCTATAACTTAAAGACCGGCGAGACAAAGACATTGCTGGAGCCGGATACCATGCACACCGGAACCATCGAGTTCTTAAACGAAAATGAGGCTCTTGTGGCTGCCATCGATTCCGACTACCGCTATACCAATAAGTACAACAGCTTCTATAAGATGAACTTAGCGGACGGCTCCATGAACCTGTTTGTACCCTATGACGCCTCCATCGCCTCCGGTTCTGTGGGAAGCGACGCAAGATACGGCTCCGGCCGCGGCCAGAAGCTGTTAAACGGCGACTTCTATTTTATCTCCACTGTGGACGACTTTGCATGGTTAAGAAAGCTGGACAAGGACGGCAATATCTCCGACAGCCTCACAAAGGGAAGCTCCTGCGACAGCTTCGACGTCAACGGCGAACACCTGGTAAGCTGTGAGCTCCAGGGAACAAAGCTTGCGGAGCTTTACCTGGACGGTGAGCAGATCACCCACTTCAACGACTTTGTTGGAGAGGAATATTCCGTTGTGACCCCCGAGGCCTTTTCCTTCACTGCCAGCGACGGCTATGAGATCCACGGCTGGGTGATGAAGCCGGCGGATTATGAGGAGGGCGTTTCCTATCCGGCCATCTTCCATATCCACGGAGGCCCCCGCACCGTATTCTCCGACGTATTCCATCACGAGATGCAGATGTGGGCCAATGCCGGATACTTCGTATTCTACTGCAATCCCAGAGGCTCTGACGGCCGCGGCACCGATTTCGGAAACATCAACGGCATCTACGGGACCGTGGACTACCAGAACCTGATGGATTTCACCGACGAGGTATTAAAGAGATATCCCCAGATCGATACAGCCCGTGTGGGCGTTACCGGCGGCTCCTACGGCGGCTTCATGACCAACTGGATCGTGGGCCACACCGACCGCTTCAAAGCAGCCGTATCCCAGCGTTCCATCTCCAATTGGGTATCCTTTGAGCACAACTCCGATATTGGCCACACCTTTATCGTAAACAACCAGGGCGCCAATACAAGAGAGAATGTGGAGCTTCTCTGGAAGCAGTCCCCGCTCCAGTATGCCCCCAACTGCAAGACCCCGATCCTCTTTATCCACTCCGACGAGGACTACCGCTGCTATATGGCAGAGGGACTTGCCATGTACAGCGCCGTTATGAGAAACGGCTGTCCTTCCAGGCTCTGCCTCTTCCACGGCGAGAACCATGAGCTCTCCCGCGGCGGAAAGCCGGAAAACAGGATCGACCGTATGACGGAGATCTTAAACTGGATGGACCAGTATCTGAAATAGGACCGACCAAAAAATCCCCCGTCCGGAAGCGGCTCTGCTGCCTGCCCCGGACGGGGGATTCTTTTATCCTTCGTTTTCTTTTTCATGTTCCGGCCCGGCATCCCGTTCCGCCGCTACCGTCTGTATGATTTTATTCTCTGCCTTTACGATACTGAACCGATAGCCTCCGAAGACCACCTGGCCCTTTTCATCATCCTCCGGCAGATGGCCCAGCCTTGAGATCAGGAAGCCGTTTAAGGTGTCAAAATTATCCTTATCGTCCTCGTCAAATTCCATCTCCAGGGCGTCCTCCACATCGTCCAGAGGAGTCATGCCCGAAAGCTGGAAGCTTCCGTTTTCTTTGACCACGATATCGGGCTCCTCGTTGTCGTATTCATCCATGATGTTTCCGACGATCTCCTCCAGGATATCCTCCATGGTCACGATCCCGGCTGTCTGGCCGTATTCGTCGATGACGATCTCCATATGGATCTTCTCCGACTGCATCTCCTTAAATAAGGCGTTGATATTTTTCGCCTCCGGAGCAAAATGGGCGCTCCTTAAAAGGCCGTCGATCTGGCTGATGGGCCTGTCCAGATACTCCTCCTGCTCTGCAAAATAAAGCACGTCCCGCATATGGAGCACACCTACGATATTGTCGATATCCTCCTCGTAGACCGGGAACCTGGAATTGTTGGCCTCTTTTACGATGAAATCCACCGTTTCCTTTAAGGTCATAGTGCTTTCCAGGGCCACCACGTTCTTTCTGTGGGTCATGATATCCGACGCCACTTTATCGTCAAACTCAAAGATATTGGTAATCATTTCCGCTTCGCTGGCTTCCAGCACGCCCTGATCGTGGCCCTCGTTTACCATATACATGATATCCTCCTCGGTCACCTTCTCATTGGAGGACCGGATATCAATGCCCACTGCTTTTAAGACCACAAAGGCCGCCACGCTGATGAGCCAGGTGAACGGCGAAAGCAGCTTAATGGCCCACTCTACCACCGAAAGCGCCTTATAGCAGAACCGGATCGGGCTCTTGGCTGCCACATGCTTGGGGATTATAACTCCCAGGCAGACCAAAAAAAAGGCCACCGCAAAAAATGCCGCTGCAAGGGCCAGCCCCGCTGCAAGGCCCGGAGCCATCGCAAGCTTCACTGCCAGAAATCTCCGGATGTATCCCGCTGTCTGCGGCAGGGTAAAGGCTCCCAGCGCCAGTGTGAAAAAGCAGGTGACCACCTGGTTGGTGCGGACAAACTTCCCTGGATCCTCCTGGATCCTCAAAAGAGCCGCCGCCTTTTTATTTCCCTCGTCCCGCTCGTCCTCCAGCGCACTGGTGTTCAGCGCCTGGATCGCCGCCCCAAAGCCGTAGATCAGATAAAATACAGCCACGGAAGCCGCAAACAGCAAAATTCCTATCCACGAATTACCATCGTCCATGAAAAATCTTTCCACTCCTTTTTTATCATTTGTATCCTAATATAGCATCATTGCCACATTTCGTCAACAAAACTCCCGAAATTCACGCCCTTATGTAGCAAGCTCCAGGCTGATCCGCAGGGCTTCGTTGACTTTTTCCTGAAGATTTTCATCGATATGGCATATTTTCTCCCTAAGTCTCTGTTTATCAATGGTTCGCAGCTGCTCCAGGAGGATCACTGAGTCCCGGACCATGTCGCACTGTCTGGCGGAAAGCTCCACGTGGGTGGGCAGCTTTGCCTTATTCATTTTCGATGTGATGGCCGCACAGATCACCGTTGGACTGTGCTTATTTCCCACATCATTCTGTATGATGAGCACCGGCCGGACTCCTCCCTGTTCAGAGCCCACCACCGGCCGCAGGTCTGCATAATAAATATCTCCGCGTCTGATGATCAAAGGTTTCACTCTCCGAAATGGTTTTCAGGTCTCCCTGTACCGAAAGTATTGACACTCTACGATTACCTTATGCAGAACTGCCGCAAAATGATGCCGGAACCTGAAACCGGGCCGGCATTTAAAGGCCGCTTCCCCCTGGGACCGGAATGCTTGTTAAAGCTCCCCGGCCTCCCTGGTCCGTCCCCCGGACACATAGACCCTGGGCAGGCGTTTTCCCATGAGGCATGGGATCTCATAATGGAACCGGCCGCTTAAGTCCGCCAGTTCTTCCATGGTGATCTCCTCTGTTCCGTCCCGGCCCAAAAGAGTCACCTCATCTCCCTCCCTGGCCTCCGGGATCCCGGTCACATCGATCATCAGCTGATCCATACAGATCCGGCCCAGGATCCTGGCCCGCGTCCCATGGACCAGTACCTCCCCTTTATTGGAAAGGCTCCTGGGATAGCCGTCTCCGTAGCCGATGCTGACGGTGGCCAGACGCACGGGGCGGTCCGCCACAAAGGTCCCTCCATAGCTCACAGCCGCTCCCGGTCCGATCTCCTTTATATAGGTAATAAAACTTTTCAGCTCCATGGCCGGTTCCAGAAAAAGAGCCTCCCTCTGTACCTGATCCGACGGATACAGGCCGTACAGGATGATCCCGGCCCGGACCGCCGTTATATGGCTCTCCTTCAGATCCATGATCCCGGCGCTGTTGGCGCAATGGAGGGCGGGAATGAAAACGCCCGCTTCCTTTACCATTTGCGAAAAATCCAGGAACGCCTGGAGCTGCTCCCTGGCAGAGGTCTTATCCGCCTCGTCAGCCCTGGCAAAATGGGTGAACATGCCCTCTGTCACGATCCCTGGAAGTCCGGCGATCTCCTTCACCACCTGGGCCTGTTCCCGGCTGGGCCTCAGACCGATCCGGTTCATCCCGGTGTCCACCGCAATGTGGACTCTGGCCATCATCCCCAGGGACACCGCCGTTTCCGAAAGCCGTTCTGCCCTCGTAAGATCGAACACTGCCGTCCGGATCTCCTGCTCCACCATGCTCCCATACTGGCACTCCGGCACCGGTCCCAGTACCAGCACCGGCTTTTTTATCCCATTTCCTCTAAGCTCCAGTGCCTCCTCCGCTGTGGCCACCGCATAGCCTGCGGCGTCCTCTTCAATGGCTTTCGCGGTCTGGACCGCCCCATGGCCGTAGCCGTCGGCCTTTACCACGCCGATGATCTTCGTTCCCTCCGGCAGCACGCTCCGGATCGCCTTCATATTCTTCCGGATCCGGTCCAGATCCACCTTCACATACGCTCTTTTATACATTTCCATTGACCACCTCTCCGATACAGCCTGCCAGTTCTCCGGCCAGGACCGAGTGAACGCCGTATTTTTTCTCAGCCGCTTCTCCTGCCAGTCCATGGACATAAACGCCCAGGGACGCCGCCTCGCAGTCGTCCATTCCCATGGCTAAAAGTCCCGCAATGACCCCTGTCAGCACGTCTCCGGAGCCTCCCTTGGCCATGGCTGGAGAACCGCTTAAGTTTATAAACAGCTTTCCGTCCTTTCTGGCCGTCACCGTGGCCGCATCCTTTAAAACGCAGGTGACGCCGTACTGGTCAGAAAACTCCCTGGCCGCTGCCAGGGGATCCTCCTTGATCTCCTCCACCGGCTTTTCCGTCAGCCGGGAAAATTCCAGCACATGGGGCGTCAGAATGATATTTTCCGTGAAATATCCCTTCAGATACGGATATCTGGCCGCCAGGTTCACCGCGTCGGCGTCCATGACGATGGGCACATAGGCGTCGCTTAAGACTGCCTCCACCAGTGTCCTGGCATACTCCTCCTGTCCCAGTCCCGGGCCCAGGACGATGGCGTCAGCCCAGCCCGTCTGGGAACGGATATACTCCTTAAACTCCCCCGGCTCCTCGCTGGCCCACTGGGGATCAAAGGAGGACAGCACCGCCTCCGGCAGCCGCTCCTGGATCACACTGCGGTTTTCCTCCACCGTCATGATCTTCACCAGCCCAGCCCCGGTACGGTACGCCGCCAGGGCAGAAAAATACGCGGCTCCCGCCATGTTTTTTGCCCCGGCGATCACCAGGATCTTTCCATAGGTCCCCTTGTGGGAATCCGCCCGCCGCCTGGGGATCTCCATAAGATCCTCCGGTCCGTGGGCATGGACGTGCTCTCCGGCCTGCTCCAGATCCTCGGGCACGAAGCCCACGTCCTCCAAAAAAAGCCGTCCGCAGTATTCCCGGCCCGGAAACAGGGCCTGGCCCACCTTCCTCATGCCAAAGGTCACAGTCACATCCGCCTTTACGGCACAGCCCATGACAGCCCCTGTGTCCGAGCTGATGCCCGACGGCATATCCACCGCCGCCACCGGGACCAGCTCCCGCTGCCGTTTTTCCTCCATAAGGCCGATGAGCTCCTTATAAACGCCCTCCACCGGCCTTGAAAGCCCGATGCCAAACACTGCGTCAAGGATCAGATCGCAGGCCTCCGGAAGCGGATCGCCCAGGGTGAGGATGGGGATCCCCAGCTTTTCCGCCACCGAAAGCTGGACCTCCAGCTCCCGGCTCCGTTTTCCCTCCAGGGACGGAAGGAGGATGACAGAGGAAAAGCCCTGGAGCGTCAGCATCCTGGCCGCCGCCACGCCGTCGGCCCCGTTGTTTCCCAGCCCACAGACTGCCCAGACCGTCTTCCTCTTCCTTTCCTTTAAAAGCCGCTCCCTTCCTGGACCATGCTCCAGGGCCTCATTCCCCGAAAGCCCCGGCTCCAGAAGCTCTCCGGCCCGTTTTACCACCTCCAGGGCCGCCCGCTCCATCAGTATCAGGGATGGGATCCCGTATTCCTCGATGCTTCTTTGATCCACCGCCTTCATCTCTGCGGCATTCAGCAGATCCTTCATTCCGTCACTCTCCTTCCCCCACGGCAAAGGCCATGGCGTACTCCCTTGTATTGGAAATGGATACCTCCAGCCGGAGGATCCCCTTTTCTTCTGCTGTCTTTCTGGCTCTGCCATACAGGTTCACATAGGGCTTTCCAAGCTCATCCCGGAGGACCTCGATGTCCCCTGGCATAAAGTCCCGGAAGCCCGTCCCGAAGACCTTGGCCACAGCCTCCTTCACAGCAAAATCGCCGGCAAGGACAGAGGCTTTCCCCCCTGCCTGCCGGCGCTCCCTTTCTGTATACACACGCGATAAAAAAGCCTCTTTTTCACAGGCTTTTTTCATCCGCTCAATTTCCACTAAATCACAGCCCGTTCCAAGGATCATACTGTTTTTTCCCGTTCCTTCCGCTCCCGCTCGTCCTGCATACTGCATACCCGGTAGGAAAGACGCATCAGACTCTCTGAAAGATGAACGTTTTCCACCACCACATCGTCGGGCACGTTGAGGTCCGTATGGGCAAAATTCCAGATGGCCTTGATCCCTGCCCGGACCAGACGGTCTGCGATCTCCGGCGCTTTGGACTTGGGGATCGTAAGGGCCGCGATCTGCACCTCGTTGTCCACAATGAACTGCTCCAGATTGTCAATGCTGCGGATCTCCACCCCGCGCACCACCAGGCCGATGAGCCGCGGGTTGATGTCGAACATTCCCTTGATCATGAAGCCGCGTTTTTCAAAGTTGGTATAATTGGCAATGGCCTGGCCCAGGTTTCCGGCTCCGATGATGATCAGGTTATGCTGCCGGTCGATGCCCAGGATCCTGGCGATCTCCGTATAAAGATACTTTACATTATATCCATATCCCTGCTGCCCGAAGCCGCCGAAATTATTGAGATCCTGGCGGATCTGGGAGGCGGTGACCTTCATCCTGGCACTCAGCTCATTGGACGAGATCCTTTCGATCCCCTCCTCCATCAGCTCGCCCAGATAGCGGTAATACCGGGGCAGCCTGGAAATTACTGCCTTTGAAATCTGTCTCTCTTCTGTCATGTTGTGTCTTCACCTTCCTGTGTAACGATCAAATAGCACCTGCATACAGGGGCAGCACGCCCCGGTACGCCGATGCTAACATTATAGCATATCTATACATTTTGTCAAATCCTTGTCAAGTGGATCGGGAGGAAATTCTTGCCTTATGGTCCCCTTTATCCATCCCAGCGGGTACACACGCCTGTGTGAAGCCTTGGGCCATATCTCGGAGGACGGCAAAACGTTTTGCGGTTTAAATCCACGATATTGAAAATGATTATGAAGCGGTTAAAAAGAATCAGACTTTGATGTTGACCTGTATATTACAGGCTCCAACTCCTGAATGCTGTCCTCAGAAGTTTGAAATACATGACAATGATCCCAACTATGTTCTTACGCCAGACGAATCTGCCCGCCTATTCTAATAATGATCAAACGATCCGTATTTCCTCTCCCTCTCCAGCATGACATTAAAAAAAGAGACGCCTGCCGCCAGCCACAGGAAATTCAGCCCCACATATCCAAGGGAAATGAGCGCTGATATGGGCTGCCCCGAATAAAGTATCTGAACGATTACGATTCCTGGAGCAAACGGTAATAAATGAAGAATACTGAATTTCTCTGTCTGTATCATGTTGATCAAAAACAGCATCGTCCCCTGAATGATCATAACCATCTGCCCTGTATTTTTCTCTCCCAGACCGACCGCACCGATCATAAGGCCGATCCCGTACATCCCGATTATGCTGGGAACGATCAGTACCAATGCTTTTAAAAAGAAAACTAAATTTGAAAAGTTTAAAATATGTACAGCGATTGAGAATACCAGAATGCCGGACATGGTGACTGCACTGATCATCAATGATATCATCAGACGGATCCCCATCAGAAGTATGATCGAGTACTTGCTTTGAATATACAGCTCCAATGTCCCTCTGGATGCCTCCAGGCGGATGGTACTGGTGCTGTATCCAAGAGCCATGGCGTTAAACTGCCAGAAAATATACCCCAGAAGCGTAAGAAACCGTGATTCCACAGTACTCTCTCCAGATGCAGCCAGATAAAAAACAGCAAAATAGATCAATGTAAACAAAACAAGATCACTGATCAGATTTATCCGGTAACAGAGTCTTTCTTTTATATCAAGAATTATCTGATTTTTTAGTAATTCTAAATATTTCTGCATATTTCCCCCTATCTGATCAGCTTCTGATATTTTTCCATAATATCCTTATGATCTGCGGATCCATGGTGCTCCAGCTTTATCCTCCCGCCAGACATAAAAATATACTCGCTGGCAATATCAGAAAGAAAGCTCATATCGTGCGAAGATATTAAAAAAGTAATCTGATATTCCTGGTGGACTTTTTTTATAATGGATTTTAGTTCCTCGATCCCGTCGATATCAACCCCCAGTGAAGGTTCATCAAACAAAATCACCTGCATTCCGGAGCAGAGCCCACATAGCAGCGCGGCTTTCTTTTTCTGTCCCATGGATAGCGTTTCCACCTTTTTATCCAGCAATTTTTCCATGGACAGTACCGGCGCCAGTTCCAGGATCCTGTCCTCCACTGCCTGCTTTCTCATTCCCTTTATGATCCCATAACACAGGGCATTCTCATATACAGAATTTTTCTGACGCAGCCCACGGTCCCCACCTGGAATGTAGATCACATGCGTTCTGCACCACCGATCGTATTTTTCCCGGCTGCCCTGGATTTCAAGGGATCCCGACGCAGGATAGAGGATTCCCGCCAGGATTTTTAAAAATGTAGTCTTTCCAGCCCCATTGGGACCAATCAGTCCATAGATTTTTCCAGGTATGATTTCCAGACTGATATTTTCCAGGACTGGTACTGTTCCATAATCTTTTTGAATATCTTGCAGCTTGATCATTACAATATCCTTTCTTCTGAAACCGGAATCATCCATCCCGTGCGGAACATTCTGTTTTATCACCATCGTTTCCTTCCCCTGTAAATTGCATCATCCGCACCCCGGAATTTATTTACCAGTCCCCACGCTTCAGCGCTGCCGACAGGCGGACCAGCCTGTATATCCTGTATACGAAAAGGAACGGGCCGGAAACGG